>Ga0272446_1000019_pt1 | contig 197724 bp, 176 predicted proteins | sample YNPCB0061_FD_194587 | JGI IMG/M metagenome (GOLD analysis project Ga0272446, IMG submission 194587) | Hot spring microbial mat communities from Yellowstone National Park, WY, United States - YNP-CB-006-1 | ecosystem: Environmental > Aquatic > Thermal springs > Hot (42-90C) > Sediment | place... | reverse complement strand
TCATCCCGAAGCAAAAGCGAGGGACCTCCTGAGTCTTGGCAATAACCTCACTAAGGAGATCCCTCACTACGTTCGGGACGACAATACATTGTCATCCCGAAGCAAAGCGAGGGACCTCCTGAGTCTTGGCAATAAACTCACTAAGGAGATCCCTCACTACGTTCGGGACGACAACATGCCGTCATTCTGTAACTTCAATCTGTTTACCGCGTGCGGACAAATAACGGGCTTCCATTTCAACATCAATATACCGATCTGTGGTTACACTAGAGCTGTGACCTGCATCATCGCGCACATGTTCTCGCGGCCTAGTCTTCACATCTTCCGAAATGCCCGTATGCCTTAACCAATGCACCGTCGCTGCAGCTAAATTATCTGCTTCTTCTGTTAGGCCTTTAAGACGCAATTCTTCGGCGGCTAAATCATAGCAAAGTTGCACTAAACGGCGAATGGGGGCAGTATCACTCATTGGGCCTGTACCTTTAATTTTGGGGAGAAGCGGAGAATTATCAGAAGGAGAAGGCAGTGGGGTTAATCCTAAAAACATGCGCCAACGCACAAGGCTTTCAAGCATGGCTTCACTGACAGCGATCCGGCGCTCCTTATTCCCTTTGCCCACTGTTGTAAACCACCAATAGCCATTGCTGTCTTTGGCAAAATCATTCATGGTTGGAATCCATCGGTCACTTGCTGCCAGTTCGGAGATTCGCAAGTACATCCCAAAAAGCATGCTTAGAATAAAACGCGTGCGCTCATGTTTTTCAGGATTTTCAGCTGCTAATTTTTCACTTGCACTAAGGACGGCATCCCATTGCCGCAAACTCAATCGCCTAATCGGTGCATTGTGTTGATGTTTACGAATAAATTTACTTTTTTGGCGAATTAAAGCAACTGGATTCGACGCTAGGTATTCTTCGGCAATTAAAAAATTAAACAACGTGCTTAAGATAGCAAAAATTTCCTGCACAGCACCTTGTGACAGACTAAACTGGTCAATGGAGAGTGAGGCGCCTTCTTTCCTGGCCGATTTGCTTATGGTAGCAACAAAAGGGCGCCATTCTTCATTCGGCACACGCTTTCCTTCTTTCTCAATAAAACGGGGCACTTTTTTAAGGCTAATCCAGCTTTCGGGCGGGTTTTGGCAAAAGCGGACAAATTGCTCAATGTCTTCACGTTTGAGTGCCGTGAGACAAACTTTTTTGATGTTCCAGCACCATTGGAGGAGTCGTTCTGTTTCACGGCGATAGCTGTTAAATGTGCCCTGGCTTCCTACGTAACTCTTAAGAAAATTGAGGCAATGATAAAAATCTGTTTGGAATTGAGGATGGGGGAGAACAACGTTCTCCATGTTTTTATGCAAGTGGTCTAGATTGTCAAACAGTGGTAAGAGTTTTAATTTCATGAATAAAATAGGGTAATAAACTTGCATCAATGCTAGCTTACTCCCTCTAAGTACAGCAATATTTTTATTAGCCTAAGCGAATTAGCAGCAAATATTATTATTGTCTCCTAAAATTTATCTACTCAGGGTTATTGACCTCAAGTAAAGCTCCGAGTATCATTTGCGCTCTGTCCTTGGGACGGGTTTAAAAACGGGGTGTAGCGCAGTCTGGTAGCGCGCCTGCTTTGGGAGCAGGATGTCGGGAGTTCGAATCTCTCCACCCCGACCAAAATTTTTTGCGCCCGTAGCTCATCTGGATAGAGCATCGGCCTTCTAAGCCGAGGGTAGCAGGTTCGAATCCTGCCGGGCGTGCCAGCCTTAGAGCAGATTCTCCTCACAGTTAAGGGTAAATGATGGTGGGCGTAGCTCAGTTGGTAGAGCCCCGGGTTGTGATCCCGGTTGTCGTGGGTTCGAGTCCCATCGCTCACCCCAGATCTCCTTAAACTGGCCGTTTTTGCATAAGATTCACTCCGAGTCTTTACAAGATAGGCTTACTGTTCGATAATTCCACCCTGTTTTGCGAAAGTGGCGGAACTGGTAGACGCGCTGGATTTAGGTTCCAGTGGGGTAACCCGTGAGAGTTCGAGTCTCTCCTTTCGCACCATTTTATGACAATATCCGAGAGGTGACTAGATGCAAGTTTCTGTTGAGACCTTGAAAGGTTTGGAGCGTAAAGTAACGGTTTCAGTGCCCACCGAAAAAATAGAGGAAGAAGTGAGCCTTCGTCTCCACAATCTTGCCCGCAAAGTAAAAGTAGATGGTTTTCGTCCTGGCAAAGTACCTATGCATGTCGTAAAAAGCCGATTCTCTAACAGTGTTCGCGAAGAAGTTGCCAGAGAAATGGTACAATCTACCTTATTTGAAGCATTGCAAAAAAACGAGTTAGTGCCTGCAGGTATGCCGACTGTTGAGCCTGAGAAAATTGAGTCCGGTAAAGACTTCAGATACACCGCATTTTTCGAAGTATTCCCAGAAATTAATATTACAGAATTAAACCAAGATGAAATCGAAGTCATTCGTGCGGAAGTTAAGGATAGCGACGTAACTGATATGCTGGAAAAATTGCGTGAGCAAAATAAAGAATGGCATGAAGTTTCACGCGCTGCTGCAAAAGACGATAAAGTCATCATTGATTTTGAAGGATTTATCAATGATAAAGCCTTTGAAGGAGGCAAAGCCGAAGGGTATGAAGTGATTATCGGGTCTGGTTCAATGATCCCAGGTTTTGAGGATGGGCTGATAGGTGGGAAAAAGGATAAGCAATTTGATATTAAAGTCACTTTTCCAGAAAATTATGGTCATCAAGAATTAGCCGGTAAAGAAGCAACATTCAAAATCACCATACACCAAGTGCTAGAGGGAAAATTACCGTCTTTAGATGATACTTTTGCTGAGAAATTCAACATCACCGAAGGTGGTATGGAAGCGCTGAAAAAAGACATTAAAGAAAATATGGTGCGTGAGCTCGAGCGCCGCGTTAATGCGATGAATCGTGAACGCATTTTTGATAAGCTACTGGCCGTCAACCAATTTGAGTTACCTAATGCATTGATTGACAAAGAAATTGAACATTTAAAGCATGACATGTACCATCGGCTTTTCGGTCATGAACATTCTGATCATGAGCAAATTCCTGACTTCCCTCGTGCTTTGTTCGAAGATCAAGCAAGAAGAAGGGTTCATTTAGGTTTGCTTTTTTCTGAGTACGTAAAAAAACATGAGCTTGTTGCTGATAAAGCCAGAGTTGATGCCATGATTGAAAAATTTGCTAGTGCATACGAAGATCCTGATTCGCTTCGAAGATGGTATCAAGAAAGCAAAGAGCGTGTGGCAGAAGTTGAAGCATTGGTGATGGAAGAAATAGTTGCCGAAAAAATCAGCGAAAATGCGAAGCTCGTCGAGAAAGAAATGAATTATGATGCAGTAATGAATCCCACTAAGGAAAGTGAGGCGAAAGGAGAGTAAATAGATGGGTTATTCAGACAATGTGATTAGAAATGCCAGTGGTTTGATTCCGATGGTTGTCGAGCAAACCGCAAGAGGCGAACGTTCCTATGATATTTATTCAAGGCTTTTGAAAGAAAGGATAATCTTTCTTCTAGGCGAAGTCGAAGACCATATGGCGAATTTGGTTGTTGCCCAACTCTTGTTTCTGGAATCAGAAAATCCTGAGAAGGACATCTCCTTGTATATTAATTCGCCTGGTGGTGTGGTGACAGCCGGACTCGCAATCTATGACACAATGCAATTCATCAAGCCTGATGTTAGTACGCTGTGTATCGGGCAGGCAGCAAGCGCTGCAGCACTTTTGCTTTGTTCTGGTGCTGAAGGTAAGCGTTTTTGCTTACCGAATTCCCGTGTCATGATCCATCAGCCATTAGGTGGTTATCGAGGGCAGGCTTCTGATATTGAAATTCATGCACGAGAAACATTAGCTGTGCGTGAGCGGTTGAATAGTATTATGGCTAAACATACTAAAAAAACGCCCGATCAAATCATGCGGGATACTGACCGTGATAATTTTATGAGTGCCACCCAAGCCTGCGAATATGGTTTAATAGATAAAGTTCTTTTCGATCGTGAAGCCATGGCTGCGTCTGAGTAATAGGATTGCCAATCTGTTATAATTAATGACAGGTTGGTAATTTTACTGGCTTTATTATTTCAATTGTCTAAAATTTTACTAGAGTATTTAGTTTAGCTAGTTAGCAGGGTAATAGCTCCCTTGGAGGAAGATAACTCGGTATTTTAGGTCCAAATTCAGTCGAGGTTGCACACGCAACACAACGGGCTCCGCATACATCAATGTGAGCCGCCCTGTTTTTCACGGGAACAAGTTTTTAAGATGTATTCAGCGTGCAAGTTCGGCTAGTAAGGGTATCTCCTTATACCAAGTAAGTTGTTGCTCTAGCAGTAAAGAAGGGGTTTGTAGATGAGTAGAACCGGTAACGGCGATGGCGATAAAGTTTTATATTGTTCATTTTGCGGAAAAAGTCAGCATGAAGTAAAAAAATTGATTGCTGGTCCATCTGTTTTCGTTTGTGACGAATGTGTTGAGTTATGCAACGACATTATACGTGAAGAGACTCAGGATACCCCGGAAGAAACTGAAACCCGCCTACCGACGCCTAAAGAAATCTCCAATTTTCTTGATGAATATGTAATAGGCCAACCACATGCCAAAAAGGTATTATCTGTTGCTGTTTATAATCATTACAAACGATTACAGCATAAAACAGAAGATGGCATCGAGTTAGGCAAAAGCAATATTCTGCTTATAGGGCCTACAGGGAGCGGTAAAACGCTACTTGCACAAACGTTAGCTCGATTGTTAAATGTGCCGTTTACCATGGCCGATGCGACTACTCTAACTGAAGCCGGTTACGTGGGCGAGGATGTAGAGAATATTATCCAGAAACTACTACAAAAATGCGATTATGATGTTGATAAGGCGCAGCAGGGAATCGTATATATCGACGAAATTGATAAAATTTCGCGCAAATCAGATAACCCATCGATTACCCGTGATGTTTCAGGCGAAGGTGTACAGCAAGCGTTATTAAAATTAATAGAGGGCACTATCGCTTCCGTACCGCCACAAGGTGGGCGTAAACATCCACAGCAAGAATTTTTGCAGGTCGATACTTCAAACATTCTGTTTATTTGCGGAGGCGCTTTTGCTGGGCTTGACAAGATTATTCGTGAACGAAGTGATAAATCGGGTATAGGTTTCTCAGCGCAATTGAAAAATCAGAAAAATCCTAAGGATATAGAAAAAATCCTTGAACAACTTGAGTCTGAGGATTTAGTAAAATATGGGCTAATTCCAGAATTCGTGGGAAGGTTACCGGTTGTCACCACACTTCATGAATTAAGTGAAGATGCGCTGGTCGATATTCTTACTCAGCCTAAAAATGCACTCACCAAGCAATTCCATGCCTTATTTAAAATGGAAAATGTTGAGCTTGAATTCCGTGAAGAAGCACTGCGCATGATAGCTAAAAAAGCACTTGAAAGAAAAATAGGTGCTCGAGGATTACGTGCGATCCTTGAAAATATTCTTTTAGACACCATGTATGAATTACCTTCTCTTGAAGGGGTTAAAAAAGTGGTGATTGATGAAAATGTCATTAATAACACGAGTAAACCCATCCTTATCTATGAAGGTGAGGAAGGCAAACAAACTGCTGCTGGCGGAAGGGAATAGTAGGATCTGTTTTCTACTACCTCGGCCAAAATAGCTGGATTTTTTAGGTTCCGATGCTCAGATACTGCGTTTCGGTGCCTGAAACCAGGCTATTTGGGCTCAAGCTAGTGAAGTAAATGGGTTCTGAAGTCGCTCGCAGTGGTTGCTTGCAAAAAATTCAACTGAATGGCTGTGCTATTTTCTCATAGGATTATCGTTTTGAATAAGGGCTCATTATGTCTAGCGAAAGCGAAAATGAAATCATGCCGTCTGAAAAGGAAGTAATGTCACCGCTACCCGTATTACCTCTTCGGGATGTTGTGGTGTACCCTCATATGGTCATTCCTTTGTTTGTTGGTCGGGAAAAATCCATAAAAGCGCTGGAAGCTTCGATGGTGGATAATAAACAGATTTTTTTAGTTGCTCAGCGAAAATCCTCCAACGATGATCCCGGTGTTGATGACGTGTTTAACGTTGGAACTGTTTCCAGCGTTCTACAATTACTAAAGCTTCCTGATGGTACAGTAAAAGTACTTGTTGAGGGGGAACAACGCGCTCGTGTTAAGTCTTATAAACTAGAGCAGGGTTTTCTCGAGGCGGATCTGGAACCAATTGAAGAAACAAACGAAACATTAAAAGAGCAGGAAATCGAAATTTTAATGCGCTCATTGATGTCTCAGTTTGAACAATACATTAAGCTCAACAAAAAAATACCACCTGAGGTGTTAAGTTCTTTAGCCAGCATTGAAGAACCGGGCCGTTTGGCAGACACCATTGCTGCCCACTTAAGTTTAAAAGTTGATGATAAGCAAGAATTACTTGAGACCATCGATATCGGTACTCGTTTGGAACGATTAATGGCTGCTATCGAGGGCGAAATCGATCTGCTCCATGTGGAAAAACGGGTGCGTGGACGAGTTAAACGCCAGATGGAAAAAAGTCAAAGGGAATATTATCTAAACGAACAAATTAAAGCGATACAAAAAGAGCTAGGCGAGCTTGGTGAAGAAGGCAACGAAATTGAACAATTAGAAGCTTCGATTAAAAAAGCAGGAATGCCAAAAGAAGCTAAAGAAAAGTCTTTATCTGAATTGCAGAAATTAAAGCTGATGTCACCGATGTCGGCTGAGGCGACAGTAATCCGCAATTACTTAGATTGGATGTTGAGCGTTCCTTGGAAGAGGAAGAATAAAATTCAGTTTGATTTACGCAAAGCGGAAAAACTCCTGGATAAAGAGCATTACGGCCTTGAGAAAGTTAAAGAACGCATTATCGAATACCTTGCGGTACAACAGCGGGTAAAACGGTTGAAAGGCCCAATCTTATGCTTGGTAGGGCCTCCGGGGGTAGGTAAGACCTCTTTAGGACAATCCATTGCTAATGCGACCGGTAGAACCTTCATCCGCATCGCCTTAGGTGGGGTAAGGGATGAAGCAGAAATCCGTGGCCATCGACGCACCTATATTGGCTCTATGCCGGGTAAAATCATCCAAAAATTGTGCAAGGCAGGGGTAAAAAATCCGCTGATCATGCTTGATGAAGTCGATAAAATGGCTATGGATTTTCGCGGGGATCCTGCTTCTGCCCTCCTCGAGGTGCTTGATCCCGAACAAAACCATACGTTCAATGACCATTACCTTGAAGTTGATTATGACTTAAGTGATGTCATGTTTATTGCAACTGCGAATTCGCTGGAGATTCCAGCCCCGTTGCTAGACCGAATGGAAGTTATTCGTTTAGCGGGTTACACCGAAGACGAAAAAATACACATTGCGACAAGTTATTTGGTACCAAAACAGCTCGTGCTAAATGGACTTAAACCAGAGGAAATTAGCATCGGTGAGAGCGCTATTCGCGAGATTGTCCGTCATTACACGCGTGAAGCAGGCGTACGTAATTTAGAACGTGATATCGCCAGCATTTGCCGTAAAGTAGTGAAAGAAATCTTAACAGGTAAGCGAGTCAAAAAAGTCGCTGTTTCGCGCACTAATATCGAGAAATACCTTGGCGTGAAAAAGTTCCGCTACGGTCTTGCCGAAGAGTTCGATCAGGTGGGTCAAGTGACAGGCCTCGCTTGGACCAGTGTTGGAGGAGAGCTGCTCACTATCGAGGCATCGATGATGCCGGGTAAGGGCAAAACGACACACACAGGCCAATTGGGCGAAGTGATGCAAGAGTCTATTCAGGCAGCGATGACGGTGGTTAGAAGCCGCGCGAAGTCTTTTGGCCTAACAGACGATTTTTATGATAAAAATGATTTTCACGTCCACGTCCCAGAAGGGGCAACACCTAAAGATGGCCCAAGTGCGGGTATTGGCATGTGTACCGCTCTTGTTTCTGTGGTCACACAAATACCCGTGCGCGCTGATGTTGCAATGACCGGTGAAATTACTTTGCGTGGCCAGGTCCTTCCGATAGGTGGTTTAAAGGAAAAACTCCTTGCTGCGCACCGCGGTGGAATTAAGCATGTGATCATTCCTGAAGAAAATCGAAAGGATCTCGAAGAGATTCCAGACAATGTCTTAAGGAAACTGACCATTCATCCGGTAAAAACCATTGAAGAGGTGCTAGCGCTCGCACTACAACGAAGTCCTATCGTAAAATCCGCTGAATCGACTCCCTCTGAGGTTATTTCTCGAGGAACTTCGAAAAAAAGTAAAAATAAAGATTTACACGCCCATTAATACCGGGTATATTTCACACCGTTGCCCGCTGCTGGCGGGCGATGCAAGGAAGTGACTGCTTGACTGAGGTAGATGATTTTGTTCTAATCACCTTGGATAAGGAAGAATAACTGATTAGGGGAAAAGATGAATAAGAGTGAATTGATTGAAGCAATTGCAAGTGGCTCAGGCGTAACAAAAGCAGACGCTAGTCGAGTTCTCGAAACTTTTATGATGACCGTCACTGATGCACTCAAAAGAGGCGATCAGGTTGTGCTGCCAGGCTTCGGTTCTTTCTCCACTGGCAATCGTTCTGCGCGTACCGGCAGAAACCCGCAGACAGGAGCAACAATTGAAATTAAAGCTTCAAGAGTTGCTAAATTTAAAGCAGGTAAATCTTTAAAAGAAGCTGTACAGGAAGGCTAAGTTTTTTGGGTGCTTAGCTCAGCTGGGAGAGCATCGCCCTTACAAGGCGAGGGTCGCAGGTTCGATCCCTGCAGCACCCACCAAGAATAGGAGTGGTAGTTCAGCAGGTTAGAATACCGGCCTGTCACGCCGGGGGTCGCGGGTTCGAGTCCCGTCCACTCCGCCAGATTAACGCGCCGAAGGGCGCGTTTTTTTTATCAGCTGTGTTTAAAGTAGTAGATCAAGTCCCCCTTATGTTGGCCTTGGCACAAAGTCAGATTTGAGCCCAGGTTGTAAGGAACTTTTTCTAAAACCGCTGGCATAAGTTGTGCTAAATAGGGCTGTTCCTCAATATGGAGCTGGTCTATTGCTGTTAAATCGAGATTTTCTTGCGAATTGACCAATATGGAACTTCGAACATGTTGCAGAAGCTGAACGAACGCATACAGGGTATTATAGCCTGGGTAGTTATTATTCTGATTGCTGTTACCTTTACCTTATTCGGAGTAGACTATTACATGCAATTCCATCAAGCTTCGGATGTCGAAGTTGATGTGAATGGACATCCGATTACTAAACAGGTTTTTGAAGTCAATTATCGCCGGATTCGTCAACAGCGTGACCCTTCTCAATTGACTGCTGCCAGTGAATCAGCGCTTAGAAAGCAAGTGCTCACTGCCATGATTACAAATGAAGTCAGTGTGCAAGCAGCCAGAAATGCAGGTTTTGAAGTGAGTAAAGAGCAAGCTGATGCTGCCATACTTAGCATTCCGCAATTTCAGCAAGATGGCCACTTTTCTCCCGAACGATACCAGCAAGCGTTAAGCGGTGCTATGTTTACCCCTGAATCATTTCAAAATGAAGTAAGACAAGGTATGTTGCTCAATCAACAACGCTTTGCATTCATTGGTACTGCGTTTGCCTTACCCAACGAAATTAAACGGTTCGTTAAGCTCTACATGCAAACCAGAGACTATGATTATTTAGAGATTCCCGCTTCTCTCTTCATGAAAAATAATCAAATTTCTGATGCGGCGATCAATGACTATTACCAGCATCATCAAAAAGAATTTTTGTCACCAGAAAAAGTAAGTATCGATTACGTTCGTTTATCTACCCAGCAAATCAAAGATAAAATTCAAATTACCCCTGATGACATAAAACGTTATTATGACGAGAATAAGGATAATTATCTTACACCTGCACAATGGCAAGTAGCACATATCCTTTTTGCAGTGCCAGAGGATGCTTCGGATGAGACACAAAATCAGATAAAACAAAAAGCGGATGAGACGTACCAAGCATTACAAAAAAATCCTACACAATTTAACGAGTTCGTAAAAACAAATTCTGATGATAAATTGTCAATCGCTAACCAAGGATTGCTTCCCTGGTTGGTTGCCGGTCAATCAGGTTTCGATAAAACATTGGCTAATCTAACCCAGCCAGGACAAATCTCACCTCCAGTGAAATCACCCCACGGTTATGAAATTTTTAAACTGGTTGCCTATAAACCTGCTACAGTAAAACCTTTAGCAGAGGTTGAGTCCAGTATTAAAGAGCAATTGCTCGCGGATCTTGCTCAGACTCAGTATGCCCAAGCTTTAGAGCAACTGAGTGATTTAAGTTATCAAAGCCCGGACTCTTTGGCGCCTGTTTCTGATGCTTTAAAGCTGCCAGTTGAGCACACCGAACCTTTTTCGCGTCAAGGTGGAAGCACAGAGTTAACTAAAAATAAACAAGTCGTCAATGCTGCGTTTAGTCATGATGTGTTGAATCTTGGCAATAATAGCGACCCAATTCAAGTGGACAACGACAGTGTGATCGTTCTGCGTGTGAATCAGCACCTGCCTGCAGCCGAAAAACCATTGGCCGAGGTCAAAGATTTTATTGTAAAAAAACTCGCTCTATTGAATGCTGAGCAGCAAGCAAAACAATTGGGTACCGAGTTGCTGTCTGATAAAGAAGATGAAAGCCAGCAAGAGAAATTAATGCAAATGAACCAACTGCAATGGCATGAGGTAGAGAAGGCCACTCGCGATACAGATAAAGCGGAGCCTGCCATCAACGATTTAGCTTTTAGCCTGCCACGGGTAAATAGCCGTGATGGCCGTAGCTTAAATAATGGCAATTATGTGATTGTGCGTTTGAAGCAAATCAATGATGGCGAATTGGAATCATTAGATAAAGAGCAGCAGGCAAGCATCGCTCAACAAATTGAATCGAGCTATGGGGTAATGGATTATGATTTATACATCAATGATCTAGTTCAGACTGCAAAAATTGGAAAACCTAAGTAGTAAGGGGGTTAATAATGGCAGGTATATTTACCAGCAACTTGCTCGCTCAGCTTCAGTTAAGCTTAGTGAAAGACTATCAACAATTTCTATCTGAACATAAAACCTACGAAGAAATTTGTTCCCTTTTGCGTTCCAAGCTTGATTATAATTTGTATTATAATCAAGATAGTTCATTGTATAGTCTTGAACCTTCCGAGAAACTTAAAGCCTACACGGTACTTAACACTTTTTTAGCAGCCTGTCCCCAATATTTAGAGCATGAGGGTTATAGGCCTCCATTGGTCTACCGACCGATAATTGAAATCCGTCTCGTAGAAGATTATCGAAGACATTCTCATTACTGTTATTGCCCAACTAATGACTTTATTTTCTATTGGTTCATGCTCGATGCCTTGTCTTACCATCATCACCATGGACCATTTGTTGACGTTGGAGGCATCGGAGGTCACCACCATGGCCATCCAAACTCAGGGTTTTCTGGTGGTGGTGGCAATGATGAAAAGAAAGCTCAACTTTGGGCGGTTCTTGCCATAATCGCGCTTGCACTGATCGGGATTGTCTTGACCACTGTCGCGTTAATTTTTCTTTTTAGGGCCTTTGCTGATAGTATGGAACGCTTGTGGCATAACGAAGGAATTCGCCAAGCCCTTGTTTCCATGCTCAGCATGGCTGCATTCGGTGCTGCATCTGGTGTACTCACGTTTTTCTTCCTTACTGCCCCTCTCACCACACTTGCTTTAGCGGCTGGAATTACCAACCCTGTAGGCCTCATTGTTTTAAGTATTATTTGCTTATCCCTTATCGGTGCTTTTGCAGGGAATTTACTTATTAATGCATTTCAAAATTATATAATTAAAATTGCTAATCCGGATGCGCTGGATCCTGCGGATCCTCATCGTTATACGCTCGATGAGGAAGAGTTAAGAGAGGCGAATCTTGACCCAATAAAAGTAAACTGTGCTATCGCTACCCTTCGTCAACAACTAGGTAAACAAAGCGTTCCTAATTGGTTTTCGCGAAGTAGGGAGAAGCAAGAAATTTTAAACACGATAAGGCAATTGCGTCGTGGTGAACTGTCTGAAGTGGATATAGAAATCGATAAACAAACCTTCCGCTTCAATTTGCGTCCTTTCCCACAACCTGTTGTGTACGTTCACCAGCATCCATCTATGATGCCATCAGCACCGTCGGACGGGTTTGGTATTATACCGCCGCCGGTTTATGGTCACCCCTCTGAGAGGGTCCCATCGACTGGATACCCGCAATACCCTACTTTCTATGCACAACCAGAACAGTATACCTCACCAGTGCAATTTCCTACTCCGATGGCCTCAGGTTATCCGCCTGTTCAACCAGGCTATCCTGGTGTCCAACCCCCATATACTCCGGTTGAAGATCCGTATGCGCACCATGGCTATACACATCCCAATCCTATGGGTCAACAATTCTAATAAAGTTAACGTGGGTCATCTTGACCCACATTTGCCATAGCTGAGTCATTCATCATTGTTATCTTCTTAGATCCAGTCAGTAAACTGAGTCGCGACCCGGTGCTGTCAGGTTAAGAAATTTTGTCTTTTGAAAAGGAACGACAACTCTCGCCCGCGATAACTTTTTGTTGTCCCGCGATTGGTTCGCGGGATTTAAGAAATGTTGATTTTTTTCTTTATTCAATGAGGCTTATTGATCGCTGCTACCTTAGTTGAGTTGAAAACTGCTATCTGCATGGTCATCGCAAATATCTTTACTATCCGGAAACCTGGCTTTTTTTTCGTTTTTATTATTAAAGAAATCAAAACTTTTCTTAAGGGTTTCGGGACTCATGATTGGCTTATAGGCAATTTTTAAGTTGATATGCGGATACTGTTCTAATTTCTTCTGGATCATAAGCAGTTCTTCCGCAGAAAATCCATTACAGATAGTTATTTTCTTTAGAGTTCTATTATTTTTCTCGATTAAAGCGAGCAAGGTTTTTAGGTTTGTATGATTGTTAGACGGGATGAAATCGTAAATAACAATACTCTCCAGTCTAAGTTCCATTTCATTTAACATGGTAAGTGCATCTGCAAATTGTTCTTTTTTCTCAGTGGGAGGACAAAGGCTTGGAGAAAGCACATCGATGATGCTTAGATATTTTACTCCTCCGAATATTGAATAATCGAAAGGAGTATCTTGCTCAGCCTTCTTTTTTTTCCATTGATGAACGGTTTGTTGTAATGTGGGTGAATTTTCTTCCCAGTTCGTATTAAGGGCTAATTCAACGGCGTGTTGACTCGAGAAAATAGGGGCTAACTCGTCTTCCTCCATGTTATGAAAGAGAGAAAAACCAGATGGTTGTATTCCGACCTTTCCTGTTTTTTCTTGTGACTTGCCAAAACTATCCGCCCTTTTATCGTCATATAAGTGATCAGTCGATTTCTTTTGTTCAGAAAAAGAGGGCATTTTTTTGAATGTGTTGGTGAAGCGGAGTTTTGGTCTTTCAGTCAAGTTGTTAATATTATTTAAGGATGGATTGATTTGCTCTCGCCCCGTTTGGGTATCCTCTCCTTCGGATTTGGAGTTTCCTGAAGAGATAGCTAATTTTGGAGGATTATTGCTTTTTTCGGTTGTATTTTTTTTCGAAGGGTTACTCATGAATGCTCCTTAATGATCGTTTTTGATTTGACTCACCAAAAAAGAGATAGAAAAGTAATTCTGCTCTGAGTGGCGGAGTTGCGTGTATCAAAATATCATGAAGTCGAGTAACTAAGTAGTTTTTTGAACAAGCAATTTTTATAAAAATTGTTCTATAACCTGCTGATTTTTTTCCAAACTATGGCGAAATAATGCTCTGGAAAAGCGATCTGGTATTGGTTGCGGCGTTTGACCCAATAACACGGATTTGAATAAGATCCAATATTGGGTCAGACGACTCTACCTATAAATTAATCCATCTTCCCCAAATCGGACATTGCCACAGCATGATAACCGGCATCCACGTGAACCACTTCCGCAGTAATTCCTGAAGCTAAGTCGGAGCAGAGGAAAGCGGCAGTATTACCCACTTCTTCCGCGGTGACATTACGCTTCATAGGAGTAGTGTTGGCATAGGCAGTTTGCATTTTACGGAAATCCTTAATGCCTGCAGCTGCCAAGGTTTTAATTGGGCCTGCGGATATTGCGTTGACGCGAATCCCACGAGGACCTAAGCTTGCAGCCAAATAGCGTACAGACGCCTCTAAACTGGCTTTGGCAATACCCATGACATTGTAATTAGGTACTGCCTTTTCAGCGCCATAATAGCTAAGTGTTAAAATTGATCCTTGTGTATCTTGCATCAGGGGTAGGGCAGCTTTAGCAAGGCCGATTAAGCTGTAGGCACTGATGTCATGCGCAATATGGAAACCCTCGCGATGCACACTATCAATAAAATCACCACTAATTTGGTCAGCCGGGGCGAAAGCAACGGAATGAATAAGAATATCCAATTTATTCCAATGGCTCCCCAATTGTTCAAAAACAGCTTGAATATCAACATCGCTGGCGACATCGCAAGGAAATGTTAAGTTGGAATTAAATTCGGCGGCCATCGATTCGACGCGGCCTTGTAATTTTTCATTTTGGTAAGTGAAAGCCAGTTCGGCGCCTTGCTCGTGAAATGCTTTAGCAATGCCATAGGCTATAGAGCGATTGCTTGCTAGGCCAACAATCAGTGCTTTCTTTCCGCTTAAAAATCCCATCGTTTTCTCCTCTAACCGTTTTTATGCTGCGCGAGTAACTCACGCATTTTAGCTTGAATCATATCAATGGCAATACGATTTTCTCCACCTCGCGGAACAATGATGTCTGCATAACGACTGGAAGGCTCAATGAATTGTAAGTACATTGGTCTGACAGTTGTTTCATATTGATGGACAACGGATTCAAAGGAACGCTGGCGTTCAACGACATCTCGTTTCAAGCGGCGAGTTAAACAGACATCCAACGGCGTAGACATAAAGATACGGATGTCCATGATTTCACGCAATGCTCTGTCCGTGAATAACAGAATCCCTTCAAGTACTATAATGGCATGCTGGCCTACACGACGGGTTTCGGATAGGCGGATATGCTTTGAATGGGAGTAGATAGGAATCTCAACCGAATCCCCTTGTTGCAGTTTACGCAGATGGTCACAAAGGAGTGCATGATCAAATGCATCAGGATGGTCGTAGTTAATTTTCTCTCTTTCAGTGAAAGGGAGATGACTATTGTCTTTATAATAAGCATCTTCCGAGATGACAACGACTTGTTCAGAACCCAATTCGGTAACAATTGTGTTAGCTAGAAGACTTTTCCCAGAAGCAGAAGGACCAGAAATCCCGATAATAATTGTTTGTTTGTTCATGACGCCACTATTCGAAATTTTGTGCAAATGGTAAGGCTTTACGGTGATAAATTCAATTCGTTTCTTCTTTTTGCCGCTTAAGAAGAACATATAAAGCACCTTCACCGCCGTCACGTGCTAAAGCACTGTGAAAAGCTAAAACCTGTGGAAATTGGGTGAGCCATCGATTAACCAGGTTTTTTAACACAGGTGCTTCACCTTTATGACTGCCTTTACCATGAATAATTAAAAGGCTCCTATGGGCTAATGCAAATTGCTGCCCAATAAATTTAACCAATGCTTCCTTTGCATCATCCGGTTTTAAGCCGTGTAAGTCCAATTTTGCCTGCCAAGGAATTTTCCCTGTTTTTAATTCCCTTAACCGTTTATTAGGAAGAGGAGAACTAGTATAAGACAATATTGTGTTCGCTTGGACTTCCTCAGCATAATAATCAGAAAGATAAACTGTAGTTGTTTTGGTTACAGTAACGCTTTCCCGCTTACGGTTTTTGACTGTTGTAGACACTAAGCTAATCTTATCGTTTTTTTTTAGCGGCTTTACATCGCTCATCATTTTACGAAATAAAGCTTTGTCTTCTTCAGACAAAGAATCATCAGACATAAGGATTTTTATTCACCGAAAGCATATATAAATGATTATAACGCATTTAGAATGGGAAAAACGAAGAGGATGATGTTAAAAGACAAAGTCTCCAAATTAACGTACAATTTGTGGTAATTATGTTCTCTGCGTTAACATATTAGGCTTTGCAACATTTAAGGCAATTTATGAATGACACCTACGCAACATTAACAGCTCATTTTGAAACCATTGTTGATTTTCTCCGGTTTGGTGTAAGTCAAGCGCATGCATCAAATCTTTTCTATGGTCATGGAACCGATAATGCTTGGGATGATATGTTAGCATTGATTTTGGGAAGCTTATCTTTGCCTCTCGATTGCGATCCCTTGCTCTTACAAGCCCGTTTGACTTCTGTGGAGAAGCAAATGTTAGTCAATCGATTATCACGCCGGATTATTGAAAAGATTCCAGTGCCTTATCTTACTAATGAAGCGTATTTTTGTGATCTTGCTTTCTATGTGGATGAAAGGGTCTTAATTCCCCGATCGCCTATTGCTGAGCTTATCAAACAGCAGTTTTCTCCTTGGATAGACACAGATAGGGTGGAAAACATTCTCGATATGTGTACAGGTAGTGCTTGTATTGCTATTGCTTGTCACTATGCTTTTCCTGATGCGCTGATTGATGCGGTGGATATCTCCACCAGTGCTTTAGAGGTTGCGGCCATTAATCGGGAGCGCCACGGACTGCAAGATATTCTCACACTTATTGAATCTGATTGTTGGGTTCATGTACCTAAGAAGCAGTATGATTTAATAGTCGCTAATCCTCCTTATGTCGGTTCGGAAGAAATGCAGACTTTGCCTAAGGAGTATCTCCATGAGCCTCGTCTTGCTTTGGAAACAGATAATAATGGTTTAGCCATTGTTGAAAAAATTCTTGCAAAAGCCCATGATTACTTATCAGAGCATGGCATTTTGGTCGTTGAAGTGGGTAACAGTGAAGAGGCGCTTGTTGAGGCTTTCCCACAAGTTCCTTTTACTTGGCTTGACTTCGAATATGGCGGACACGGGGTATTTTTGTTGACGTACCAACAATTAAAAGCGCATTTTGCGCCTTAAGGCAACTAAATGAGTGGGAATACATTTGGAAAATTATTTACTGTAACAACTTTCGGTGAAAGTCATGGGACTGCACTGGGCTGTATAGTAGATGGTTGTCCTCCTGGTATGGCCTTATCGGAAGAAGACATCCAGCCATTCCTCGATAAGCGCAAACCTGGTCAGTCAAAATACACTACGCAAAGGCGTGAGGAAGATAAAGTCGAAATTCTTTCTGGGGTATTTGAGGGCTTAACCACGGGGACACCCATCGCATTACTGATTAAAAACAGCGATCAACGCTCGAGCGATTACGAGTCCATTAAGACCATTTTTCGCCCCGGGCATGCAGATTTTACCTATCAGCATAAATACGGACTTCGTGATTATCGTGGGGGGGGGCGGTCTTCGGCGCGAGAAACCGTGGCCAGAGTTGCTGCAGGTGCCATTGCCCGCCTTTATTTACAACGGGTCCTAGGCATTGATATTTTGGGTTATTTGCAGCAAATGGGTACTCTCACTTTGGATTTTGTTGATGAAGCAGAAATAGGTAATAACCCTTTTTTCTGTCCTAATCAGCATCAAATCCAAGATTTAGCTGCCTATATTGATCAATTGCGGCGCCAAGGTGATTCAGTGGGAGCCCGGGTAACAGTGATAGCGCGAGGCGTGCCAATCGGATTGGGTGATCCGGTTTTTGATAAACTAGATGCCACTTTGGCTTATGCGTTGATGTCGATTAATGCTGTAAAAGGTGTGGAGATTGGCGCCGGATTTGCGGCAGTTGCGCAATTAGGAAGTGAGCATCGCGATGAAATGACTCGGGAAGGGTTCCTTAGCAATAATGCAGGTGGGGTTCTCGGTGGAATTTCTACGGGACAACCTGTAGTTGTAAGCATTGCTTTGAAGCCTACGTCTAGTATCGTTAAGCCGGGTAAGTCAATTAATACCGAAGGTGAAGAGGTTACAGTGGTCACAAAAGGCCGTCATGACCCTTGTGTAGGCATTCGTGCAGTGCCTATTGCTGAAGCTATGATGGCTTTGGTGTTGCTCGATCATTATTTGCGCCATAAAGCGCAAAATAGGTAGGAAACTTTGACAATTCTACTATCTTGGCCGAAATGCCTTGATTTTCGAACATTGCAGCATACATGGGTAGGTGGGCGGCAAAGGACAGAAAATCCAGGGATTTAAGCTCAATCTAACGAATTGTTAACCTAGTATAGGTTTTAAATTTTTGGTAATCGAGGAGGTAATAATCCCACGGCTTTATGACTCAATAATCCGAGCCGCGCGTGTGAACAAGGGGATATAGGAGTGTCGCTTCTAATTCGCTCCCTCATAGTCGCAGCCCGTATTACCTTAACTTAATAGTCAGTGGGTAAATGCTTTTTCTCAATAAATGCTATCATCCTGAAAGGAAGATAAATAATTTGACCCCCTAGTTGAGGTAGTGATGAACAGACGACTCAATATTGCAATTGTTGGAGCAACTGGTGCAGTGGGTGAAACCCTGCTTAACGTATTGGAAGAGCGGGATTTCCCTGTCGATAAGATTTATCCTCTCGCCAGTCACCGCTCAGTTGGCAATACAGTGACATTTAATAAAAGCGAATTGGATGTGCTTGATTTAGCTGACTTTGATTTCAGCAAGGCAGATATTGCTCTATTTTCCGCAGGCGGAGCTGTATCTAAAGAGTACGCACCTATAGCAGCTAAGGCCGGTTGTATTGTGGTCGATAATACATCTTGCTTTCGCTATGACAATGATATTCCACTCGTTGTTCCAGAAGTTAACCCCCACCGAATTGCAGAATACAAAAATCGCGGCATTATTGCTAACCCGAATTGCTCTACTATACAAATGGTCGTCGCTTTAAAACCCCTACATGATGCAGTAGGAATCAGCCGTATCAATGTTGCAACGTATCAAGCGGTTTCCGGAACGGGTAAAAAAGCAATTGCTGAACTAGTTTCGCAAACGGGTGAATTGCTAAATGGTCGTCCGGCACGTCATTCCGTTTATCCATATCAAATTGCGTTTAATGTTTTACCCCATATCGATGAATTTCAAGAGAATGGTTACACCCGTGAAGAAATGAAGATGGTATGGGAAACAAAAAAAATCATGGAAGACGAATCGATTCTCGTGAATCCAACGACAGTACGTGTTCCAGTGCTTTATGGGCATTCTGAGGCCATTCATCTTGAATTAAAGGCGCCAATGACTGTAGAAGAAGCACGCAATTTGCTTTCAAAGGCGCCAGGAGTTAAATTAATAGATAATACGGCCAAATTGCAGTATCCAACACCAATTACTCATGCAATTGGCCATGATGAAGTTTTTGTCGGCCGCATTCGCAAAGACATTTCTCATCCCAATGGATTAAATTTATGGGTCGTTGCAGACAATATCCGTAAAGGAGCAGCGACAAATGCTGTGCAAATTGCAGAAATTCTGCAGCGTGAGTATTTATAATTTATACTTTATTTTATGAATGATTTTAATAGAACAGACATTGATTTTCCTACCCGATTACCCACAGGCAATCGGGGGGAATCCATATTGAAAGATGAAACTTGGCAAATGGAGAATCAGCGGCGCCTTGAGGAAAAAAATGGCCATCGCAAATTAGGGGTGAAAGTTCATGAGCGTGAGCATTATGAGCCCCAACAAGCAGCAGGTTTAGAAGAGGATTTACAAAACGGGATTAAAGAGCATCCTTTTTTGGACAATCCCTATTTTGATGGTATTGCTAATAATGAAAATCCAAACCCTCATCTGAGTACACGTGAGGTATTGACTAAATTCGAAAACGAACGAAGGGAACAGGATTTACAGCATAAATTGAAATTAGGGCTTGTGGCAGCACCAAAATTTAATCCTAATCCCAATCCTTAGGATCGCGCTAAATGACTATTGCTGATGATATAATTAGCTCCCGTATGCCGGATTTTGACCACTATTTGAGTCAAGGCGAATCTTTAGATGACATTGATGAGTACGGTTTCACGCCGCTTATCGAATGCGCGATTACCGGCCAAGTGAATATTGCTCAGCAGTTGCTTATGCGAGGGGTTAACGTCAATAAAGGTGATGTCACAGGGAGGACTCCCCTGCACTGGGCCGCTGATAACAACAACCTTGAGTTAGCCAGATTGCTTTTGCAGCATGGTGCCGATCCTAATGCATATACCAGTTCTGGCCTTTCTGTTTTAGTTTACCCTGTCCTAAGAGGTTATGATAATCTTAAGCATTTGCTTTATCAACATGGGGCAAAACTTGATTTTGCCCTTGATTTTATTAACGCTAAATTGCTAGGCCACCGCTACGAATTAAAGGGGTATGTCGATATCGTTAATGCTCAAAATGAATTTATTGAGCTTGACTACGAAGGCTTTATGCTTGAGTTCACTGTGGCTGTCGTCAAAGATTCCTTGCGGCGTTTTACCAGCAGCTACTCCACACGCCATTTGAGAGAACACTTTCCTTTTATCCATCCAATAATGGATGCTTTTGCTGCTGCAGGGGAATTACTAAAACTGCAACATAATCTCTCTTTGAATCTGGGGGAGACTAACAAACCCGTTCTTGCCCGCATACTGCAACAGTCACCGATGCTTATTCTACCCGCGGCAAGCCGTGGTCACGCGCTTGGTTTTATTCGGTATAACGAGTGGTGGGCTAAGATTGACCGGGGTGAAAATAGCCTTAAGGAAGGTACGGTGAATCTTTATCGTATCACCAATCCCAAAGCCATTGACGTTCGCTTTCTACAGGAATTTCTTTACAAAAAACAACCCCGTCGTTATTTCCATCATGGAATCAATCAGAAATTGGGTCTGATCCCTTTTGCTAAAATGCCTATAAGTGCACAGATCACGGGTAATTGCTCATGGGCTAATGTGCAAGCCATTGTACCTGTTGCTTACGTTCTGCAGCAGCTTTCTGAAACCTCAGGCAAGGGATTTGATCCGCATACGGCGATGGCACTTTATGACGATTGGGTCGAATGGGATAAGGATCGTGCTCTGGATGAATGTATTCATCGTTTTTACTTGGCAAACCATATTCGGAAGGCAAGTTTTGCAGCAATGCTTGGAGCAGTGCTTTTTCAAGCCTGTGATTATGACAAAGCACAACATGTGAAGCGTGCTGAGAAAATTTTAACTATTCTTACTTTACCTGATTACTACTATATTCTAAATAGCTATCTCGATGCCTATTGCGTTAAGCGATTAACACGTCGGGGAAATAATTTACTTAAATTGCTCGATGATTGCGGAGTGAATCCCAATATTGGCATCACGCCGATTGCTACTGGTTTAAAAGAGTCAGAATAAAATCTTAAAATGTGATTTCTTTGCAAAGAACAAAAAATTAATAGGGTTATGGATCATTTAGGTAATGATCCATAACCCTATTAATGATCTAAAAGTGAGTTCTAGCAAAATACCAATGGAACTGTCTCATTGGCGTAGTCTTCACGCCCTTTTGGCGTGTACAGGTTTTGGTTTGTTTTAAGTGGATTTGCAGAATAGAATTTTTGGCCATTGCAAAAAGTTTTCATGTCTTCACGCAGCAATTGTGTGTTCTGAAGCTCGCTTTGTTGAATTTTTTCGATAGCGTTATCAATGATTTTGCTAAGTTCGGGGAAGCTGGCTTTGATTTTTCCAAGCCCATTCAGTAATTGTTGTTCAAAATTACCCGATTTTTGGGGGACTAAATTGCGCTCAAAGATTGCGTGTTCATCAGAGTTATAGGTTTCGGTTTCGATGGTCCCATGAGCAAAACGTTGGACTCGCACTGTTTTTAAGACATTAGCAATTACCCTAAAAAACGCAGCTTGGTTGCTGGAAAAATCCTCATTGCCATGGGTTAAAATAAGGGTTTCTAATTCTTGTTCAAAGGTTTTGGCTGCATTTTCTTTGGCTGTAGTTAATGGTTCTTTAGTCCATTTTTTCTTTAGCGCACTGTTCTTATACCAAATTTGATACCATTGGGTTTGTCGTTGTTTATCAGCATTTAAATAATGAAATCCAGTTTGAAATATCTCAACCACTTCTTTTAATGAAGGCATTTATTACTCCTAAATAAATCACAAATAGATTAATGAAGACGGATAAAATCAATTTCAGCTTCATTATAACTTTGAAAAATGGCTTAGAGGAAATTGTGAATCACTCTCTCCAAATTAGAGTGAAAAATGGAGTAAATCAACACTTTCGTATTTTCCATTAATCCGGGTTAAGGTAAATCCTACTATAATGTATATACAGTTTGTGTTACTAATTAGGTGTTTAATGCCTGATTTTCCCTATGAGACTCTGAATACCACTCAACATATTGATAGGACTGAATTCAAGAATAATAATGGAAAGAGTTATGAGTATTACATTACAAATGATGCCCCTTTTGCAATTTTTGAGTATCCCCAGACTGAATGGGCAGATCACACCGAACTTCAATCACCTTGGAAAATTCATTTAAATGTCAGTAAGGAGCAGGTAGCAGAAGCCTGGGACTTAATTCATCCTTTTTTGCTAGAGCAAGAAGTACCGAGTTTCAAAGTGAGCCGGTTAAGTAAGGCAGAGAATGCCGATGTTGCGGATTCAGCCATGGCGGAACGTGTCTCAGAAGGGGCTCAAATTACCATTTATATCCCTAAGGGAAAGGAGTACGAATATAATCAGCTGATTGCTCAGATTGAGCAAAAATTCTTGGAAAAGGGGATTCAACCGGGTCGATTTGCTGACAGTGATAAAAAGGTAGGTGTTTTTACCTCTGTTCGTGGAGCGGGTATTCCTGGGGATGAAATAACCCCCTATGTCGAAGCAACCCAAGCTACAAATTACAACCCCCATCATTTGGATGATCCTTTTGTTATGCAAGAGTCTAAGTTGGTAGCGCAATTTACTCAAGCGTTAGCTGGATATCTTACAGCAGAATACGCCAAGGGAAGAATTAGAACTGCGATCGGAAATAAAGATGCAGGGATGCTTACTCGATTGTTTGATAGGATGGAATTTGATGGAAATGAACTGTTGGCGAACACGAGAGCTGCAGCTGCGGCAGGCAATTTAGAAGGGTATTTAAGTCAATTTGCAAGAGGGTGTGCGCGACAGCTTTTTAATGATGATCTTAGCGATCTTCATCCAACAATCAAGGACGCGATTGGTACAGAAAATTATGACAATCTTATCCAATTATGCGGAACAAAAGAGGAGTTAGTCAAGAAAGTGCTTCAAGCCACGATTGCTTTGCATACCCAAATATTAACTTCGGCTTTTGAAAAAGAACAAGGCATGACAATGGAGGACGTAGATGCTGGTAAACGAATGACTGAAGAACAGAATGAAGCTTTTCGTAAATTAAGTGAACAAATTACGGTGCCCTCAGATAATTTTTTAGCCCGGCTAGATCCACAGGTATTGCTTCAAGAAAAATTTTCCGCCAAATCTACACCAGATTCAAATAATGAGGAAAAAGCGAAGGCGCTGGAAGAAATACAACATTTTCGCGACAAGGTTGTCGAGATTCAAACAAAATTAGATAACTATATTCGCTCGCTTCAAAAATGGGGAGTATTAAAGGATAAATCAGAAAAAAATGTTATGAATGGCGAAAAAATTAGTGAATTACAGAAGGTTAGTGCGGCCTTTGGAAATTTTGCTCAGAAATTGACAGACGATGTCGAAGGGATGGAGCTGAAGTTTGCCCTCCCAGGTACCACCCCAGAAACAATTAATGAGACACTGCAAAATTATAAAGAGAAGTATACACAGCAGATTGCGGGAGTTTGTTCCGGTATCAACATCACAATCTTCAATCCAAGAGAAAGACATTGGCTAGAGGAGTTCATTAATAGAGTTTATCAATCATTAAATTGGGGGGAATATGAATTTCCATGGAATAAAACGGCTAAAACAACAAAAGAGGCGCAAACTAGTCAGGATGATTTGAAGTCATCCCTGGGTAAGGGTGAAGAGACTAAACCTGAACCAAGCGTTGATGAAACTTCTACTAGAGAGGAAAGTCCAGATGAAGAGCATCCTAATAACCCATCCGTCCCAGGAATGATGTAGATTCAACTATTGCCATTATGCGAATACCCATAAGGATTTCGTTTTTCTCCATTCGCCCTTTTTTCAAAGTGCTGATAATCTTGAACATCGTACCAGTCGCCACCCGAATCCCAGCCATATTGGGTAAAGAGTTTATAAATTAAACTTTCTTTCGTGATTTTTCCTGGGAAGGCCTCATCGCGATTAACAAAAGGCGTTCCGTTTTTGGGCAAAACAAGCGTTCCTTTTACATACGGATTGATTTGGGCGTTGATATCAATAGCGCGGCCATAGCTATGCTGAGAGTAAATGCCTGGTTGGCCAGTTACCTCTCTGCAATTAAATGCGCTGGTATTATTAGCTGTAAGGGCCGTATTGTCATCACCTTTAAAGGCTTCCATAGGCTCCATTTTGGCAATAGGGAATTTATTTAAATAAAGAATCTTAAAAATTTGCACAACCTCTTTTGCCAGGGATTTGTTTACAATTAAAACACCTTGATGGGTTTGATGATCAAACCCCCAATAACTTAAATGAAGGTAGCGTAGATCGTTTATGGGCACGGGACAACCTTTGTGCCAGGTGGATGCTTTCATGAGTTTTTCAAAATGAGGAGGGATAGTAGAGATTGAAAACGTATCCCCTTGGCTAGTTTTTGCTGAAACACTCAGAGAAATGCACAGAAAAATTATCAATAGACTGGATTGCTTTATCATCGGTTTTTATACAATTAGCGAGCTTGCAATATTCCAAATTTCTCCTTATTCAAGGTATTACAGCTCTTTAATTAACGGAGTAGGTTAGGTCGTTACCTTTTGGGTGCAAACGCCCCGACCTACTCGCCTTATCTTAAATTTCAAAGAACCGGGATCTCAAAAAAAGATCGCAATTCTTTTCTAAGTTAATATTACTCTTTATTCACCGACTCTTTTTTTTTACCCGTGTCGGATTTTAAAGGAACTACCCTGCCGCTTGATTGTTGACCAGATGGATTTCTTCGACGTTGAGGGCTATTTGTACGTTGTTGGCCTCCACCGGGGCGTCGGCGTCGACCAGCTTGATTCGATTGCCGTTTCTCCCCGCTGGCGCTTTGGCTGGGCAGTTTATGCGCAGTGACTTGAGTACTTTTTTCTTGTCGGCTCGGTTGTTCTGCAGCGGGTGTTGATTCAGAGGCTCCGCCAAACAAACTGGACCACAACCGCTTGATAAAGCTACTATGTGGGGCTTTGGGTGGTTGTTGTAGAGAAAAACTCTTAACTGCCGGTTCGTCATGTTTAGCGGCTTCTTGATCCGAGCGCACTATCGTTAATTCAGGTTGCTGAATTAGCGTGTAGCTTGGTTTTTTGTTCTTTCCGACATTGTCTTCTTTTAAGCGTACAATGTTGTATTGAGGCGGATGGAGGTAAGGATTCGCAATGACTAATACATTAACACCATGGCGCTTCTCTATATTCAGAATAAAATCCCTTTTTTCATTGATAATGAAAGTCGCTAATTCCACGGGTAACTGTACTTGAACCTCTGCAGTTTTCTCTTTTAAGGCTTCCTCTTCAATGAGACGAGTGATTGCTAAACCTTGAGATTGGACATTTCTTACCGTGCCTCGCCCTTCGCAACGTGGGCAAACTTCTTGTGCATTTTCGCCTAAAGAAAGCCTGAGGCGCTGACGGGACATCTCTAACAAACCAAATCGAGAGATACGGCCTACTTGGATACGCGCTCTGTCTGCTTTAAGTGCCTCTTTCAAGCGATTTTCAACTTCGCGCTGATTTTTGCTGGAGCTCATGTCAATAAAGTCAATCACTACCAAGCCACCCAGATCGCGAAGACGTAACTGGCGGGCAATCTCGTCTGCAGCCTCCAAGTTCGTGTTTAAAGCGGTAGCTTCAATGTCGGCGCCACTGGTTGCTTTGGCTGAGTTGATATCAATTGAAATGAGTGCTTCCGTGCGATCGATAACTAAAGCACCACCTGACGGTAATAACACTTCACGTTGATAAGCGGTCTCTATTTGGCTTTCAATTTGATAGAAATTAAAAAGCGGTATGGTGCTGTTGTAAAGCTTTAAATTCGGTAGAAAATCAGGTTTAACTTGTTCAATGTATTGTTTTGCCTTGACATAGGAAATTTGGTCATCGATGATAATTTCGCCAATGGATTTACGTAAGTTATCCCGAATGGAGCGGATGATCACGTCGCCTTCTTGATGAATAAGACAAGGTGCTAGTTGTGTGTTGTAAGCTTGGCGAATGGCTTGCCACTGATTGCATAACATATCAAGGTCGGCTTGCAATTCGTCTAGGTTTTTCCCAACGCCGGCAGTACGGATAATAAGTCCCATCCCATCAGGCAATTGCAACGCATTTAACGTTTCTTTTAGTTCGTCTCGATCATCGCCTTCAATACGCCGTGAAATCCCTCCTGAATGAGGATTATTCGGCATTAAAACAAGGTAACAGCCTGCTAACGTAATATAAGTAGTTAGTGCTGCCCCTTTATTTCCCCGCTCTTCTTTATCGACTTGGATAAGCAATTCTTGACCTTCACGAATTAAACTCGTGATAGGCGGTTTTTCATCACCGAACTCGTCTGGATGCTTGCTTAAGTACTCCGGCGCAATTTCTTTAAGTGGTAAGAAACCCTGCCGTTTTGCACCGTACTCGACAAAAACAGCGTCTAAGCTGGGTTCTCGGCGTGTGACTAAGGCTTTATAAATATTACCTTTTTTCTTAACTTCGGAAGGACATTCGATGTCCAGATCATAAAGTTCACGATCTTTTACTAGCGCAACCCGTATCTCTTCAGTTTGAGTTGCATTGATTAACATTTTTTCCATTATTTACCCCATAAAAGGGCGCAACACACTTAAGCAAAGATAGTGTAAGGCTATCCATTTCGTGTTTTGAGGTTACGTTTTTGCTTGTGCCAAATTTGGCTTGAGCTGCATTGGAATTTTTCCAAAGAGCCTAATTACTTGAAGCAATAAATCGTATCTTATCTCTAACTATTATTAGGTTATTTGCTAACAATAGTCCCTCATAACAAAAAATATCCACTTTAAGCATCACCCAGGACTCATAAGACAGACCGCACGCATGGTACCGGCAAATATTGCGGCGCATGTTGGGTAATATACATCTGAAGATAACCGATTTCGTGATAAATAGGAGCTGAAGGTTGTTTCATGCATGTGAAAACAACCCTTGCCTAAATCTGCAAAATATTTGGTGACTGATGTAAAGCATGTCTGACATGCGTGGGTATCTGATAAGTTCGTTTTCAATTTGGCTCTAGTACTGGGTTGCTTCCTTATATCATATACTTAAGGGGAAGCGCGTATTTGGTTTGTCCTATACTCTACTAATTATAGCTCTAAATAATTTTTCCAGCCTTTATGCTCGAAAGCCCTTGTTTAAAGCTCGCTTTAGCGAGCAGGGACAAAACCCCAATTAAATTGGCCGAGTTACGTCGACCGATAAACTTTTTATTTATTTATGCGTTATAATCCGGTCGTGCGAATTTTTTCACACGATTTAGAATAGTATCAAAAAAAAACAGCCCCAGCAAATAGGTAATGCACAATGAGCGATGTACGCTACACGGAAATTGGTGTCGAAGATGAAGGACAGCGCCTCGATAATTATTTAATGCGGATTCTAAAAGGAGTGCCTAAAAGCCATATCTATCGCATAATACGCGCCGGTGAGGTTCGCATTAATAAAAAAAGAGCCCAAGCCTCTTCGCGATTAATTCACGGTGATTGCGTACGTATCCCGCCAGTGCGCACAGCACAGGATAAAGAGGTTTTTGTCGGAACAAAATTAGAACAGAGATTGCGTGAAAGCATTATTTTTGAGGACAATAACCTCTTAGTTATTAATAAACCAGCAGGGATTGCCGTTCACGGCGGAAGCGGTTTGAGTTTAGGTGTTATTGAGGCTCTTCGTAAGACTCGGAATGACCTCCCTTACCTTGAGTTAGTCCATCGTTTGGATAAAGAAACTTCAGGGTGCTTGTTGCTTGCAAAAAAGCGCAGTATGTTACGGTCTATCCACGCGCTACTCGAAGCACGTGAGGTGAATAAAACCTATTGGGCATTGCTGTATCAACCTTGGCAGGGCAAGAAAACTGTCGTCGTTGATATGCCCCTTGAGAAGAATAGTTTGAAGTCAGGTGAGCGAATTGTAACAGTAAATAAAGAGGGCAGGGCATCACAGACTGTTTTTAAATTACTTGAGAATTATCAACAAGCTTGTTGGGTTGAAGCTTCACCTAAAACAGGGCGTACTCATCAAATTCGGGTACATAGTGCCTATTTAGGCCATGCGATTGTAGGTGATCAAAAATACAGTAAGGCTGAACCAATTGAAGGTTTAGAATCAAAATCACGACTTTATTTGCATGCTAGGGCAATTCAATTTAACCTGAACGGAAATGACTATTTATTTGAAGCAAACTTAGACGAGCAGTTTGCAAAGACGCTAAAAAGATTGGGTCTTTTGACAAGTGATTTCGCAAAGCAAAAATTAAGCTAAATTGCAGCTGTGAAATCTGTTGTCAACAGGACCCTAAGTGCGAGGAGTTTATTGGCTCATGGGTAAACCATATCGCTTGGTGGTATTTGATTGGGAAGGTACTTTAGGCGACATCCTAGGACAAATATTAAATAGTGTATCAACAGAGGCTAGACGACTACAGTTTGGTGAATTGGATGAGCAGCTAGCTCGTCAATCGGTTGGTTTGGGACTGGTTCTCGCTTTAAAAAGATCCTTTCCCCATTTAAACGAAGAACAACAAGAACAACTTTTACTCGCTGTACATCAGTCTTTAGTCGCTCGGACCACAGAAGTTTATTTGATTCCCGGAGCAAAAGAAATGGCGGAGCGGCTGGATCAGGCTGGTATTCACCTGGGGATTGCTAGCAACAAGGGGCAGCAATCTTTACAGCGCGTTTTACATGCTAGCGGACTAGATAAATTATTCAGGGTAACGCGTTCAGCAGGCCAGGCTCCAGCAAAGCCTTGCCCGCAGATGCTGGAGGAGATTATGGATGCTTATGGGGTCGGTCCCCACGAAACGTTAATGATTGGTGATTCTGTTAGCGATATCGAAATGGCGAAAAGCATTGGTGTGGATGCAATTGGGGTCGATTTTTATCATCAACAAGAAGCAGCGCTCCGTGCAGCAGGTGCTTTGGCTGTGTTTGATGATTATCAACAGCTTGCTGAGTATTTGCAATTGAATTGAAAGGGGATTTTTTAGTGAGTAGAGTAACCAGCTTGCCCAATTTATTAACTTTGATGCGGATTGTACTGATACCCATCTTTATTATCGTTTTTTATCTCCCTGTTCCTTGGGCTCATGGTTTAGCTGCAGCTATTTTTGCTTTGGCAAGTTTTACTGACTGGCTGGATGGTTATTTAGCACGAAAGCTTGAGCAAATCTCACCGTTTGGGGCTTTTCTCGATCCCGTTGCGGATAAGTTATTAGTGGCTTGCAGCTTGCTCCTTTTGGTGGGGGAAAAAGACGTGGGGTACATCACTATACCTGCAATCGTGATTGTGGGACGTGAAATTGTCATCTCCGCTTTGCGAGAATGGATGGCAGAGATTGGCAGCCGGGCAAGTGTCACGGTAAGTTATATTGGCAAAATAAAAACGACCTTGCAGATGTCTGCCCTCTTTTTATTGATTGCGTTCACGCCGGCTGAGTCTTGGTGGGGCGTTCTGGGATTTATCATGTTATATGTGGCAGCAATCTTAACTATTTGGTCAATGATTATTTATCTTAGTATTGCCTGGCCACAGTTAATGAAAAAAGGTCATGTAGCCAGTTGACAGCGTTCTAAATTTCGGTAGAATGGCACCCCGTAGAGACGCGGGAATAGCTCAGTTGGTAGAGCACAACCTTGCCAAGGTTGGGGTCGCGAGTTCGAGTCTCGTTTCCCGCTCCAAATTAAAGCGACGACAGTCGCTTTTTTTTTAGTGGCTGACTAAAGTTGGAATTTGCCAGTGGAGCTTTCTAATCCAGGCTTTGCATATTAGATTGCGAATACTGATACGGCATGGGGTAAAATCCGTAGAATTCAATAGCTCGGCTGTGTGGCAGAGTGGTTATGCAGCGGCCTGCAAAGCCGTGTACGCCGGTTCGATTCCGGCCTCAGCCTCCAAGATATGCCCAGGTGGCGAAACAGGTAGACGCAAGGGACTTAAAATCCCTCGGAGCTTAAACCTCCGTGCCGGTTCGACTCCGGCCCTGGGCACCATACTTTAAACCAGTAATGACTCAGGCAACCCACGTTAATGTTTACCTGAACAGTCGGATTTGAGTGAAGGTTGCGCAAAAGATTTGAAAAATGCCTAGTATAACGAGGTGAGCAGTTTTTTAATGCCTTTAGCAAGCACCAAATGTGACAATTCCTTGGTAGATACTGAGCGCTTATTAGACACTCATCGAGAAATGCAGTACATCATCATCGGTAATTTCGGTAATCATTCCCTAGCAGTGATGCAGGCCTTAATTGAAAGGGGCAAGACAGGTGTTCATTTTGTTTACGTGAATACAGGCTGGGCTGCATCTTCTTGGGCTGAAAGAGTATCTGCTTGTTCTGATTACGCAAAAAGCCAAGGGGTTGAGGTACACCCGTTAAACGCCCAAGCCACTTTTTTACAAATGGTTATGGATCGTAAACAATTTCCTAGCCCTAAATTCCAATGGTGCGCTAGTTTCCTTAAAGGCCTAGCCTTGCTTGACTTTTTAGATGAGTTTGATCCGGCTTGCGAAGCCATTGTTGTATCCGGCAAGCGTCAATGTGATTCAAGACGATATGCTAATTTGCAAGAATTTGAACAAGAAGATGATTTGTACCAAGGAAGAACGGTATGGTATCCTCTTTGGCAAACAACTAATCATGAATTCACTGAATTAATTCAAAGAACAGGGTTTACTGTTCTACCTCATCAGAGTCTAGAATGTAATCCCTGTATCCATGTGAAAGAGAACGAGCTTTCTTCCCTTGATCCGTCTTCTATAGCGCGGTTAGAAACGCTTGAACAGGCGGTTGGTGAAACTATGTATTCTTTTCCTATTCGAAGTTTATGTAAGTCTGAAAGTCCTTCACCCCCCCCTGGTAGCCTCAACTTACAGCAATTTGACTTGGGTTGTGGGTCTCCGTGGGGATGCGGAGAGTAAGTACTATAAGTTAAGGGCTAAAGCGCCTATAATCGAATTACCTTCGCTTAATCAAGGGTGTGCTGAAATAGGGCTCAATAAAATCTATTTGGGCGGTAAAAAGATAGAGCTCGAGTAAATTGCACGATCTTTATTAGCAGCATCCTCTTTAATTTTTTCTGCTGCTCTAAAAAATCCAACAAGTTTAGAATCATGCCAAACATCCTTTTTGATGAGTCTGGAAAAAAGTCCGTTTGAAATTGCATCTAGAGTTTCTTCGATTGCTTTTAGAGATCTTTGTAAATACGAACATGGCTTTTTCCCTTGATTTAGCTTTGATTTCTCCCGGTAAAAATCAATTAATCGCTCAGCATTGGTTTTTTGTGCATTGTTCAAACCTGCCATCATCTTTTCAATACATAGCACAGCTGCTTTACTAGCTGGATCGTAAGATGCTTCTTCTAAATGCAATAATACTTTTTCGCAGACTTTTAATAAGGAATATACCGTCCATGAATCATTGGCCGTTCTTAATTCTCTCTTATTTACCCATCTCTTTTTAGGATCATTATAATCCAAGATATTAGAAACATCTTTGGAACTTAAATTCCATTGTTTATCTAAAATCAATTTCCATTCTTTATCCCTTTGCAGGGTTCTTGCTTCTGGTTTTAATACCTGCACATTAACTAAATCATAATATTGATTATGATTAATTTCATTCAGTCTTGAAAAAGCCCTAAGCAATAAAAAAGCCTCTTTAAACTTAGGGTTATTAGATTTTCCAGAAGTAATCAAATGATTTAGAATTACTGCTAGTTGATTGCCCAAATTATTTTTATTTTTGAAAAAGGGCCAGCTTTTCTGAATTAAAAGATTAAAAGCGTCATCTACTGCTTCCACATTGACATTTAACTTTATGTAGCACATTTTTGCCTTGTCTAAAATTAAATTCAGTTGCTTTGCATGAATTTGCCCTTTTTCAATCTTGGAAATAATTTCTGTAATTTCGTTGAATAAATTGTCTAGTTCTTCATTTTCTTTAGTTAAGTGATTTGTAAAATTATCTTTGGTCATTTCTGCACCTTAAATATTCAAAATGGTTAAATTTAAAGTTAACAGAAGACCCTTACGCTAAGCTTAAGCGGGTATGAAATGTGTTGTTTCCGCTAAGAACAAATTTAAGTGCATCCCTAATAATCAAGTAATTTCATTTGGTTACAATGGATTAAATGAAATCAAAATATAGGGGCAAGAAATGACAGAACTAGAAATTAAAAGACTTATCGGCCAAATCTCAGATGAAACAATACTAACACTTGGGATTAAATTTTTAATCAGTGAGAGCAATGAGGAAAGTAGAAGTTTATGTGGAGATTTTCTAGCTATTGAAGAAAATTTAAGCGATGAGGATCTTGATGAAATAAGAAATTTACTCAAGGAACGTATCCAGCAGATTGGTTCTACTGAAGAAGGCAGGCTGGAAGTTTTAAAACATGCGCTATCCATGATGGATATAGAAGAAAAAATGAGAAAAATGCAAGAGGCTCTAAGTAACTCTTTTAAAAAAGAAGAGTTCGATAGAATGGTTAAAGCCTTAGAAGCTGATCCAGATAGTTTGGTATGGGATGAACAAGAAGAAGTTGGTTCGGAAAACCGGGAATCGGCAAATGCTAATTCAAAAGAGAAAATATTGTTTGAAATTATCAATACGCCCGATGAAGATCTGCTCGAGTATGGCGATATTTTTTTGGCAAATTTAAATGATGAAGATACCACAGATGAAGACACCAAAGATTTCTGCCGAGAGCTGAAGGCAAAATTGCCTGCTGAGGATATTGATGAGATCAGAAAGTCACTGGAAAATTGTATTAGCCAGGCTAAGCTAAGGCTTGCTGAAAGACAAAATACGATCAAAAAGATTCAAGAAGGAGCGGAAGATGCAACAGGTAAAGCGGCTGAGGAGCCAACTAAACGCAATAAAGCACCCATATCAGAGAAGGAGAGTTTGAGCCCACCCATTGCAGAACTGCAGCATTCGTTAATGGCTACCAAAGATGCAGGACAGCGTTTGGCACAACAGAAGAAGATTCTGACTGAACCTCTGGAAGAGGAGGAAGATTATAATCCAGCGCTAATTGCGCACAGAAAAGCAATTACCGCTTTAAAAGCAAGAATTGCAATGATAAAAGATGATGAATTATTAGAAATAATTCAACAGGTTAAAAACAATGATCAGTTAGTGGAAGTAGGTATTAATGCTGGGCTGATAAGCGGCTTATTTGCAGAGGATTATTTATTGATTGTTGAGGCTGCAAAAGAAAGGCAACAAAATTTGCTTAAACAGAGGGAAGAGCAAAGGGCTAGATTTTTAAATTGCGATGAATATCAACAAGCTTTAGCTGAAGATGGGCGCGAATTAGACAAAGCCAAAAAGCATTTAGATGCGGTTACGCAGCTTGACGATAGCGTACGGAAGGAATTGAGTGCCCTAAGTAAATTATCTCCCATCCATTGGTTTAACCCTGGTTTCCAAACTATCGCTAAAAAACATGCGACGGAAATGGAAAACTACTATGAACGATTAGCGAGGAATTGCAGTGTACTTGTTAAATATCTTCGAATTTTGCGTATTGAACTAAACCATCAATTAGCTTCGTTACCCAGCGATTTAAGTGAGATCTCAAATCTGTCTCACAAAAAAGCAATTCAACAGCGATCTAACTATCTTGAGAAAGAGATAAAGAAAGTGCAAACTGAATTGGATTTGCACGAGCCTTTGCAAAAGAAATTTTTTGGGGATTGTAAGGCAACCAATATTCTCTTACGCCAAGGCATACTGAAAACCCTAAAGCAAGCAAAATCCGGACAATTTAATGTTAAGTTTTTAACTTTCGCCAGTAACTTTGTGGATATTGATAGAAGTGAAAAAGAACAATTTTTTGGTAATTATTCCCCTGAGAAAATCGAGAAAGCCACTTCTTTGACAGAAAAATCTTATGGAGCAAGTACTTATAAAACGGTTCCTGCTTTAAAAGAGGGCAAGGCTCGGTTGCATACTATTAACCCCCATAAAAAAACAGTTGGTTGCTTTATTGAAGAGCAAGCTATAAGTTATGAGCCGGGGATTCATGGGGAAGGTGGGCTTGCAGAGCAAGTACCCGAAGTGAAATTTACGGTAAATAAATTTCCGCAGGGTTCTGATCCTGACGATCCAGAGCTTGTTACCGGCCGAGTAGAATTTGCTATTGCTATGGCGAGTGAATTTTTATCTCGTTTCGATAAAGCGCCTTCAAAAGGGAATCCGATTATCATTGAGGGAGACGATCCTATAGAGCAGCAATATATCTGGACTGCACTTATGATACTGGGCCGAGAAGTCCCTGACATTAAGTTTGACCAGGAGGCAATCATTTTCTTAGATCCGACTGTCCAATTTAGACCTGAAAAAGAATTAATGAAAACGTTGGGTTTTACCGGGTTTAAGTATGAGTTTGCTAAAGATTCCTGCTATGCAACTCGATTTATGAAACAGCCTGCACTTAAAGACTATCTCCTGGCAATTAAAGAGGCAAGCACGAATAAGTTTGGTCATCAAGAAGGTAGAAAATACACTAAAGCTATTTTAGAAAAAGCAAGTTGCTTCTTTTTCAAACCCCAGCCTAAAGAAATTGTTGAGGGGATCAAATTGGAAATTGAGGGAAAAATAGCTCCTCCAACAGCTTAGGATTTGAGTGACAAATGTTATTCCTAAGCGGCTATCCGAACCAGGTTGTGAGTAATAGATCAACCCTTTAATAAACATCGTATTTGGCGCATCTTGCGAGAAAACATCTCTAAAAATTACTCAAATAGGCAGCTTTGCTGCTTTTGTTATGTCTTCTTGCAACCTGTACTCAAAACTGGCTGTTTTGTGCCAAATCCAACATTAGGGAGCTTGATCTTTTGCAGCCCTGAGCAATAGGCCTATGATGAAGTAGATGAGTTATTCTTCCCTAGGAGAGCGGCTCATAAGATTGACTACTGCTTGTTGGGGAGTAATTTTTCCCAATAAAAGCGCATTGACCTGTGAACATATTGGCATTTCAACATCATATTGATTTGCTAAGTAGCAGATTTGTGAGGCGTTATGTTTTCCTTCTACGACTTGTCCTATTTGCTGTTCAGCTTCTACAATACGGATTCCTTTTCCTAAAAATAGCCCGAACCGTCGATTTCGTGATTGATCGTCGGTGCATGTCAGCACCAAATCACCAAGGCCAGCTAGCCCCATGAACGTTTCATCTCGTGCTCCCATTTTTATTCCCAAACGCTTCATTTCGGCCAAGCCTCGAGTAATCAGCGCTGCTTTGGCATTAGCACCGTAACCTAATCCATCACTGATACCACAAGCGATAGCAAGGACATTCTTTACTGCTCCACACAATTGCACACCAATAACATCATTACTCAAATAAACTCGCAAGTTATTATGATGCAGTAATGCCCTGATCGTGTTTTGGTAAATAGCATTATTAGAGGCTAATGTGAGTGCGGTTGGTAAAGAGTGGGCAACTTCACGTGCGAAAGAGGGACCAGAGATCACGGCAATTGGGAAGTCGTCCCCCCAACGTTCATAAACGAGATTACTCAGTAATTTATGACTAACAGGATCGACCCCTTTGGTTAACCAAGCCAGACCTTGTCTGGGTTGGTTTAGTTGAGACAATAATTCAGCAAAAGCATGAGACGGGACAGCAATTATTATTTCTGAAGCGTGATCTAAGCAATAGTGCAGATCCATTGTAGGAACTAGTAGATCAGGAAAGTGGCAAGAAGGCAAGTAGCGCTGGTTACAGCGCTGTTTAATCATATCTTGCACATGCTGCGGAGTATGTCCCCACAGCATGACTTGATTACCATTTTTCGCCACATGAATAGCAACAGCGGTGCCCCAGGAGCCGGCACCAAGGATGGCAACCGTATCTTTTTTCATGGTTTAGTGCGTAGTCTCTTCAGCCTCTTTTTGCTTAGCCTTCTTTTTATCTTCGAGCTGTTGCACGTACAACGCATCAAAGTTAATAGGCGCCAATACTAATTGTGGGAAACTGCCATGAATAACTTGTGATGTAATTGTTTCTCGCGCATAAGGGTAAAGAATGCTTGGGCAGAAGCTGCCTAGTAAATGATCGAGCTGGTCAACTGGAGCGCCTTCGATGGTGAAAATACCTGCTTGCTTAACTTCAGCTAAGAACGCGATGTTATTTTGATTTTTCACTGTAGCAGTGACGGTTAGGACGACTTCATACACGCCTTTTTCTAATTCAACGTTTTGTGTATTTAAATCCAGAGTGAGTTCAGGATCCCACTTTTGCTGAAAAATTGCAGGGGTGCCTGGCGCTTCAAAAGAAGAATCCTTTACATAAATGCGCTGAATCATGAATTGCGCTTCCTGTTGGTTATTTGCTTGTTCTGACATGTTTGTTCCTATTTTCGTAAAAGTTCATCTAACCGCCCCTGATCGTCCAGGGCATACATATCATCACAGCCGCCAATATGCTGACTGTTTATGAATATTTGTGGTACAGTTGTCCTGCCGCTTTTAGCAATCATTTCATCACGCTTGCTGGGATCTTCGTCAATGCGGATGTCAGTGTATGTCACCCCTTTTTTTTCCAGCAATTCCCTGGCTAGACGACAATACGGACAATAAGCGGTACTGTACATAATCACTGTTGCCATAATTTTATTTCCCTTTAACTAGTGGTAATTCAGCAGTTTGCCACGCGGTGATGCCTCCTGATAAAACCATTAGTTTTGAAAAGCCTTGTGCTTGTAATTTAGCTGCCAATTGTGCAGATTGCAAACCGCGTGCGCAAACAAGAATAATGGGTTTAGTTTTGTATTTATCCATACGTTGCTGGGTAAAATCATCAGGTGTCGCCCGCACTGCATCAATGATATGACCTTTGCGAAAAAGTTCTGCCTCGCGCAAATCCACAACCACAGCATTTTCGTGATTGATCAAATTGACAGCGGTTTGCGGAGAGATTTCCTTCGCTTTTTTTCTTTGAGTTAACAGTTCATTAATAAAAATGAGTGCTAAAACAATAGCTAAAGCGAGCCAAAGTCCCCAGTGATTAGTAATAAATTGGCCTAAATGTCCCATACCCTACCTAGCATTAAACTGCAAAAAACGAATTATCCTTAGAATGGTGTTTCAACGCAAGTTTATCAATCCCAAGCACCTAATATTTTTTAAGGGAGAAGGCAGGGTTAATCTTAGGGAAGTAGGGTATCACTCACGGCGCTTTAATTCATACAAGGTTTAATTGATAATTTTTCCTGTAAAGCAACGTTGTTGCCACAGGCTTTGTTTAAATCACTTTGTCCTAGACCATAAGCGTTACTTAAATCAGCATTGGAGAAATTAGTCTGCTGAAAAATCGCTTGATTAAACCAGGAATTTTTTAAAATAGCCCCAGTAAAGTTAGCTTTGGTGAGATTTGTTTTATCAAACTGAGCAAAAGATAGATTGGCACTGCTTAATTGAGCTGAAACCAAGTTGGCTTCTTTAAATTTTACGAATTGCAAATTAGCACTGTTTAAATTCACATCAGCTAGATTGGCTTTAGAGAAATCGGCATTTTCTAGGTTTGCATTAACTAAATTTGCCCCTCGCAAATCAGCACCTGAAAAATTGATGTTACGCAAATCCCGTCCTTCCAAATTGGCCTTTTGCAAATTTACCCCAACTAAATACCCAGGGTTACTAAAAGTGTTTTGAGAATTAATTATCGCCTTGTTATTTAATAATCGGGAGAGTTGAGCTTTTGATGAAATTTTACCAATATCGACAAGTGGTAATGCGAGAACCAAATAAGTTATTGCAATAACTAAGGCAATAACGGTATTGGCATGTCTTATCATTGATAACCAAGGTTTTTTGCTGAAAAACACAGCGAGGCTATAACAGAGGTGATAAGTAAAAAGGAAGAGAAGTAATAACAGCAGTAAAAATACTTCCGGTTTGAACCCATAATTTTTCATATCCGAGAGAGGAAACCGCAAAATATAAAAAGAATAAAGTGTAATAATAATCAACGAAGCATAAATTAAGATTGAAAACCAACGTGCGTAAGGTGCTTGAGTAAAGCCAGCCTGAAAAATCCCATTAAACAATAAAATGTTGGCTATGCTTAAACCAACGATGACAGGCCAAAAGTCAGCAAAAATTTTATGTGCAAAGGGAATGACGAGTAAAAAACTTAAGCTAATAACGACGAAAATGGGGTATAGGAAGCGGCAAAACGCCAATAAAATATTTCTTAGCTTTGTAAGAATATCCTCATAACGGTATAAGATGGTCATTGCGATACCAAAGAAAAACGAAGGCATGATATAGATGAAGGGTTTGCTGAACACCCAATTACTGATTAAAAAAATACCCAACAACTCAAAAAGCTTTGCTGCCAAGATAAACAATGCCCACGTTAAATAGACTAAAAGTTGGCCTAAAAACACTTTTAAAATAATTTGCCAAAACTCACTAAACAAAGTGAGATACGGAAAGTGAAAACGCCCTTCTTCCATAAGGACACAATAAAATACAAATAAGATAAAGGCACTTAGTGCGCACTGAAAGGCTAGAAGAGAAGGCAGGTAGCTACTAGAGGCATGCATCAAGTTGATAAGATGATAAACAGCATAACCGTAAATAAGCCCCATCGAAATAAGGATTCCTATGCCTAGGGCAACCATTTTTTTATTGGGTAGCTTAATTTGTAGTCCCCATAAGGGAAAATTCAGCGCGATAAGGGCAAACAGGGTACCGGCTCCCGAAAGATGGGCTTGTGTAAAGAGTAGATAAACAATCAATCCTTGAGTGAATCCGAGTATAGGCCTTATATACGTCATAATACGCATCCTTTTCTTGCTGGACTTGATGATAAAGGCTCAGTCTCGAATAGTTTGAACAATTAAGTCTGCTCTATTCCACTCTGCCTCATCTTGCCCAAGTTTCACGTGCCATGGCTTGCAAACGTCTAATCCGTTCTTCGGTAGGTGGATGAGTAGAAAACAGTTGTGTTAATTTTGCTGCACTCAAAGGATTCACGATAAACATGTGTGCAGTATTAGGGTGCTCATCAGCGGCTTGGAATTGACCTTGGCCATTCGCTTCTTCCAGTTTTGCTAACGCACTGGCTAACCACAACGGATTCCCGCATAATTTGGCCCCACTTGCATCCGCATCAAATTCGCAAGAACGCGATACTGCCATTTGAATCAAACCTGCTGCTAAGGGTGCAAGTACGGTCATGGCTATAGCGGCGATTGGATTGACCCGGTCGTCTTCCGAAGAGCGAGCAATCGAGCTCCACATGAAAATGTTTGCCAAAGAACCAATAGCCCCAGAGATTGTAGCCGCTACAGCACTGATTAATGTGTCACGATGGATAACATGGGAGAGTTCATGCGCAAGTACTCCTGCTAGTTCTTCCTTATTCATGCGGCTTAAAATCCCTGTGGTTACAGCAACACTCGCGTGTTCCGGATTACGGCCTGTGGCAAAAGCATTAGGCACAGGAGTATCAACATAGTAGACTTTGGGCATGGGTATTTGTGCTTTTTTAGCTAATTCAGAGACTATAGTGTATACAGGGTGTGTTTCATCTAAAGGTTGTGCTTGATAGGCCCGTAACACAATCTGATCCGAATACCAGTAGGCACTAAAATTCATAATGACGGCCAAAGCGAGTGCGATGACTAAGCCTGTATGTCCGCCTAACAAGTTACCAACAACAAGGAGCAAAGCAGTGAGCGCCGCTAAAAGGATAAACGTTTTCGCTTTATTTTCCATTACATGCTCTTGTAATTTTAGAACTTTTATTTATAAAAGTAGCTAGAACCCAGGGTAATTTCAAGATGGTAAATGACCTTCCATGTATTTTACCAGATGCCCTTTAAAACCCTCGCTAAAATAAACTGAGCTTTGGCTCGACCTTCTTATTATTTGATCTTTCATTACACGATTAAACAGGGTGAAATCGTTTTGTCTATTATGTTCCCTCGAGGCAATAGCTCAGCCCCTATTAGGGAAGCGGCCCTCTTTGACATCTTTCTACGAGAAAACATGCACTCAAATTGACCGTTTTTGTTAAATCCAACAGGGGAGACTCAGATTACTTCTCAAGCTCATGTAAGACCTCTGAAAGCGGGTGTCCCACAGTGGCTGAAGGTAATTTGACCGCTAGCACAGCAGCTAAAGTAGGAGCTATATCGGTAGTGCTCACGCTATGATTTATACGTTGGGCTTTAAATGCAGGGTTGGCAAACAATAGCGGGACATAGCTGTCGTATTGCCAGGGAGTGCCATGAGAACCCCTCTGTTCGTTTTTATCGGCTGAGGCTTGGTAAGGTGGAGGAACCAAATAAAGATCTCCTGAACGTTTTGGAAAAGCCATTTTATCGACTTTCGCACTAAGCCAATCGCGCTCTACGTTGACTAAAGGCAAGGGATAAACTTGGAATATACCTTGCTGCTGCCGCAGAACATCTGCAAGATAATGACTTACCTCGCTGATTGAGAGCTGATGTTCGTTAATGATTTGGTGATTGAGGTAAATATAGGGTAATGAGACTGCTTGTAAACTATTCGGAGGTAATTGATAGCGTTTCGCTAAAGTTTCTTCGATTTTCTTTTGTAATTGCGTAATTTCTAAGGAATGATTTTCATTAACATGATGGGCCGCAAGATAAGTGAGTGAATCACTTACACCATGATCGGCGGTGAGTACTATAAGCGTATTTTGTAGCCCAACCTGTTGCTCGAGGGCAGCAAACAATTTAGCCAGGGTTTTATCTAGACGAAGTAAATTATCTTCTGACTCCAGGCTATTCGGGCCAAACTGATGTCCAATTGCATCAACAGCAGAAAAACTAATTGCCAGATAATCAGTTTTGCCATTTGACTTACCTAAGTTTTCCTTAGTTAAGAGAGTGATAGCAAAATCGGCTGTAAGCTCATCAGCAAGGGGGCTCATTGATAAAAATTTATAATATTCCGACGAGTCGGGAGCGCCTAAATGATGCGGAAACTCTTGGCCGAAACCGGGAAATCGATTTATAAAGCGAGGTGCTTTGGCAAAATGGTAGTGGTTAGCTTGTTGGCTTAAATTCCAGGTCTCATCTTTGGGCTTGTAATGGTTATTCCATTCGATGACCCATTGTGGGTAGGCTGAGTAGTAATGTTGGCTTGTAACAAACCCGCCATTTTCTTTATCAAACCAAAATGCTTTGCCAGCATGGCCTGCTAACGTAATTGCAGAACGATCTTTTAATGAAACAGCAAACGCCCGGCCCGTTTGCGCTAGGACAAGCTCATCGCTTAATGTAGAAGCGGCCAAGTTACGTGGAGAACGTCCCTCTAACGTTTTTTGTGTACGTGAGGTAGGTAGAATAGTGCTTTTCTCATCGGCTACGCAATAACGGTTCCGACCTGTCTTTCTATCGTACCACTCATTATCGACTATACCATGCAACGCTGGGTATGAACCTGTTGCGATGGTAGCATGGCCGGCGCAAGTGACAGTATTCGCATGGGGGTGGTGAGCATTGTGGTAGTCAAGCCCATGGGCGAGTAAATAATTAAAACCATTTGCTCCAAATTCATGATGGTATTTTTCGATTAAATCGCCCCGTAATTGATCGACAACCAGCTGCACTACAAGTTTGGGTGGTTTGGGATTAGCAAGCAGCACAGAGGAAAAAGTTAATAGAACCAACAATAACCCTTTTTTCATCATGATCTCGCAGCAATAAATAATGGACGCCATCCTAAATGAGTTTTGATTAGGGGTAAATAGCTCAAATAAAAAAACTCGTTGCGACCAAAACAAAGTCAGTTTGATTTTATTCGATGTTTTTAAGTTAGACAAAAAATGTTTTTTTTAATCCGATCATAAGGTTGTAAATTGGATAATTCGTTTAAAGAAAACTCATGACGAATGAATTTAATTAGTTTACACTGATGGCGGTGAAGTGATTTACCACCTATTTCATGGAGTCTAAGGAGAGAAATAATGAGAGGTAGATTTGAATTTGCAGTAAGATCATACGATGAGATACTAAATGGCAGTAAGCCGAAGGAAGGTAGTCATCAAATCATAGGGTTCTTTTATAATGCTGATCTTTTAAGATTGGAGCATGGAAAAGTCCTTACGGATGAACTTCTGCCTGAGCCCCGTAAACATCAAGTTTTGTTCGTTAAAAAAGTAGCTGAGATTTTATCCAAGGAAGAGCCTCAACGAGAAGAAGAAGATAAAAGTTACATTCTAACAAGCATCATTACTCTGATCGGGGCTGAAATTACTGAAACCTATGGTGAAAGCATTTTAGATCCGAAGCATGTTGAAGGGACCAGTTATACGTGCCAAGGAGGGGCCTTAGGCAGTGGAAGTGATTTTTTCCGTCGCTCACTAATCAATATTGGTAGAGTAAACGGCAATGACATGGATTCTCATGATATGGAATTTTTCATGAGCCTTGCCAAAGTTTTTATTGAATCTCAAGTTTACGACAATGGGAAATCCACAGGCAAATTTAAGCTGGAAGATCCTTTTTCTTCTATTGAAGGACTGGATGTTGCTTATTATTTAACTTTATGTAACAACGTTATTCACGAAGCTGCGAACATAACGGTTGAGCAAAATGTAAAGCAAAAAGCGATTGATAAGAAGAAAAAGCAAGAAGAAGATGAAGAAGCCTTACGCAAAGAGCATCTAGCGCAATTAGAAAGAACGAAGGCTAAGGCACCGCAGGGCGCGCCAACTGATGAGCAGAAATCATATTTGGGCAGCATATTTGGTTTTCTAAGCTCTAAAAAGCCTGAACCCCAAGCTACACAACCTACACTCCCTCCTTCAGTGCCTGAGGATGGAAAGCAAACCGATACTCAAAAAGAAGACACGAGTAGTTTAAGTTATACTTAACACTAACCAAGAAGGTTGGGATTGACCCAACCTTCTATTGTACTGGTAGATTGTTGTAATGGCACAGGCTTTCCATGTTTTCTCGCAAGATGTACCAAAAAAAGCTGGGGCTGAGCCATTATGATTAGTCTAAGTTTATTTTTCGATAGGATATCCCGACGCTGCCCACTGCACTATCCCTCCATCAATTGAATAAACTTCGTTATATCCCATAGTTAACAAGCAATTTGCGGCATAAAGCGAACGGACACCTCCCTTGCAGTGTAAATAAATTGGCGTATTTCGCTCGGGAACTGCCGTTTCGATGCATCCAGGTAATTCGTCTTTGGGGATATGTAAGGCACCGGGAATGCGTAGGGTTTGCCACTCATCTAATTCTCTCACGTCAATTAAGCACAAATCAGGGTTCGCATCACGCCGCTTCTTTAATTCATGCACATCAATTGTGCTAATTTTAGGATCTCTCATAATGATTCTCTCTAATCATTGGTCTAGTCAGGGTAGAATGGTGGATAAACCAGTAAACTGCTGCTGTCAGTACACCGCCAATCAAGGTGGCGAAAGCCCAGGTGGCAGCTGAGACTAAAGCGGGCCGTTGACCTATTTGGTAAAGATTTCCGGCATCCCGCGCCACAGCACCTGCGAAAAGGACGTGTAAAATAGCATTAATCAATATCAATAAATAGTGAAAAGTCTGAATCTGGGGCTCATATTGTTGAATAATGTCGGTCAGCATGTCCTATGCTCTCTGTATTTCGTTTCGGTTGCCGCCATGATAACAGAAAAAGGACATAAAGCATCCTGCTGACGAGCTTCGCGAGAAGCGAAATCACAGGAACACACAGCGAATTTGCAACAAGTTTTGGTTTATTCAACCCTTAACCTGAGTTAACATCGCTTGATAAGCTTATTAGGGGGAGAGAATATGCATCATGAAAATTTTCCTGTGCCTCATTTAACCACAGCCCATTGCGGCCCATTGCACCATGTAGAGAAAATAATTTTAAAACAAACTGTTACAATTGAATCTTGGTTTCGGCAAAAATGGCAAGAAACGCCTCCCCCCATTACCTCCTCAGTGGATTTGCGCCATGCTGGATTTAAATTAGCTCCGGTTGATACTAATTTATTTCCTGCTGGCTTTAACAATCTGAATCGTGATTTTTTGCCATTATGTATTCAGGCGGCTCAATCTGTAATGGTTGATTACTTGCCAAGATGCAAAAATATTTTGCTCATCCCGGAGAGTCATACGCGCAATAAGTATTATTTGCTTAGTTTAGGGGTTTTACGCGATATTTTTATGAAAGCAGGATTTGTTGTGCGTATTGGCAGTTTAAATCCCGAAGTGACGACAGCAACAGAAATCACTACCGATGAGGGGCAGACCCTACTCATGGAGCCACTACAGCGCTTTAAAGATAAAGTCGGATTGCAAGATTTTGAGCCTTGCATGATTTTGCTAAATAATGATTTGTCATCAGGTATCCCTGAGATTTTACAGAATTTAAATCAGCCCATCAGACCCACACCAAAGTTAGGTTGGGCGTCAAGGCTTAAATCGAATCATTTCCATTTTTTTGACGAAGTTGCTTCTGAATTTGCCAAATTAGTTGATATGGATCCTTGGTTAATTAATCCTTATTTCACTGCAGTGGAGGGTGTGGATTTTATGGCGCAAGAAGGGGTTGATAATTTAGCCTACCAAGTCGATCAATTACTTGAGATGATAAGGGATAAATACGCTACTTATGGTATCTCAGACAGACCTTTTGTGGTGGTTAAGGCAGATAATGGCACTTATGGCATGAGCGTGATCATGGTGCACGATGGAGAAGAAATACGCCAGCTCAATCGTAAACAACGAACGCGCATGGCTGCCAGTAAAGGGGGGCGCAAAGTCGATAGGGTGATGGTTCAAGAAGGTGTATACACCTATGAAACAATGCCTAATGGCGCGGTTGCTGAGCCTGTTGTTTATATGATAGGACAATTTGTTGTCGGAGGGTTTTATCGTGTGCACCAGGGGCGAGGTACAGATGAAAATCTCAATGCCCCAGGCATGCATTTTGAACCGCTTGCTTTTGCCCAAGCTTGCAATATGCCGCGCAATGATTTGGCCGTCATCGAATGCCCAAATCGATTTTATGCTTACGGCGTAATTGCACGCTTGGCAGCGCTTGCAGCAGCAAAAGAAATTGCCGCGATTGGAGGCGAATGATGAGACTTGCTGTCTTAATGGATCCTATTCATAAAATAAAGGCTTATAAGGATTCCACCGTTGCCATGATTAAGAGTGCGCAAACACTTGGGTGGGATTGTGTTTATTTTACACAAGAAGAATTGTATTGTCGGGATGGGTTCGCTTATGCGCGAGTCTCCTCAATTCGAGTCAGGGATGAAAAATTGAGCAGTTGGGCTGAGATAGGGCGAGTGGGGGAGCAACCATTAAGTGAGTTTGATATTATTTTAATGCGCAAAGATCCTCCGTTTAACATGGAATACATCTACGCCACTTATGCCCTCCAACTTGCCGAACGTGATGGAGTACTCGTAGCGAATAAACCAAGCAGCTTGCGTGATGCTAACGAAAAATTTTTTACGCTCAATTTTCCTCAATGTTGCCCACAGACTTTGGTGAGTCGGGACATGAGCCGTCTGCGCAGTTTCTGGCAAGAACATCAAAATGTGATTTTTAAGCCATTGGAGGGAATGGGCGGAAATTCAGTTTTTCATGTGGATAAAAAAGCAGAAAATTTATCAGTCATTTTGGAGGTACTCACTCAAGGCCAAACGGTTAGCATTATGGCGCAGCAATACATTCCTGAAATTACTACTTCGGGGGATAAACGCATTTTATTGATCAATGGAGAGCCAGTGCCTTATGCTCTGGCTCGTATCCCCGCTAAGGGTGAGTTGCGCGGGAATCTTGCTGCAGGAGCACGTGGAGAAGTGGTGCCACTCACTGACAGGGATAGATGGATTTGCCAGCAAATTGCTCCTACGCTCAGAATGATGGGGCTTTATTTCGTTGGAATCGATGTCATCGGAAATTATTTAACAGAAATTAATGTGACTAGCCCGACGTGTATTCGCGAAATCGCAGACGAAACCAATTTGGATATTGCGGGTGATTATCTACGTTGCCTGGCAGATTTAGTTTCGGCGTAAAACGTTGGCTCTTGGCTATACTAGTAAGAAAACCAGGATACTCCATGAGCCTAGAGAGCTATCGACAAAAAAGGGATTTTAAAAAAACGCCAGAGCCCAAAGGGCATGTGCATAAAACCAAACATTTTCTTTTTGTTGTTCAAAAACATGCTGCAACCCACCTTCATTATGATTTTCGTTTAGAGCTTAAAGGCGTCCTTAAAAGTTGGGCTGTACCTAAAGGGCCTTGTCTTGACCCTAAGGTAAAGCGGCTCGCAATCCATGTTGAAGATCATCCTATTGAATATGGCACTTTTGAAGGGATTATTCCTAAAGAGGAGTATGGAGGAGGAACAGTAATGCTTTGGGATCAAGGGCATTGGGTTCCGCTGGATGATGATCCGGAAGAGGCCTATCACCAAGGCCATCTTCGTTTTGAACTCAACGGTAAAAAAATACAAGGGCGTTGGGATCTAATTCGTTTTAAACAAAATCAATGGTTCCTCATTAAATATGATGATGAATTTGCCAAGTCCTTCTCAGAGTATGATGTTACGAAAGAAGAACCCCGAAGTGTTCTAAATGATCAATCAATAGAGGAGATTAGCCGCAATTACCAGGGTGTTTGGAGTAAAAATAAAGCCAACCCGAGGGCTGATTTTATTGATCCTGAATTAAAAGCAAGTTTACAGACTAGCCCTTTTCTTAAAACAATTTCTGCACAATTGGCCACTTTGGTTGACAAACCACCTAAAGGGGATAATTGGCTTCATGAGATTAAATTTGATGGTTACCGCATGGTTGCATTTAAAAAAGGAGACAAGATTCGATTTGTTTCCCGCAATCAAAAGGATTGGACAACGGAGTTTCACCAGCTCATTCCTGATTTGCAAAAATTGCCAGTAGAAAATGGTATTTTTGATGGCGAAATTGTCGCTTTAGACGAAAGGAGCCGCTCTAATTTTCAATTATTGCAAAACTCAATAAAATCAGAAAAACAATCTTCTCTTTTTTATTATATTTTTGATCTGTTATACCTTGAACAATATGATCTTCGTTCATTACCCCTTATCGAGCGAAAAAAAATATTAACCACAATACTCGAAGAAGCCCCATTGTCCATTAAATACAGTGATCATGTTGTTGGTCAAGGCGAAGCCATGTTTAAACACTCATGCGATTTTGCTCTGGAAGGGATTGTGTCTAAGCGGGCCGATAGTCGATACCTAGGGAAGCGTAGTAAATCTTGGCTTAAGATTAAATGTTCTAAGCGACAGGAATTTGTGGTTGGCGGATTTACAAAACCAAAGGGTTCTCGAAAACATTTTGGTTCGCTTTATTTAGGTGTTTTTAATGAAGATAAGGAGTTAGTGTTTATTGGGAATGTCGGGACAGGATTTACTGATAAATCACTAGAAGAAATTTACAATGAACTCAAACCGCTTGAAATTAAAAAAAACCCTTTCAATGAATTCCCGCCTGAAGCGAAAACAGCAACTTGGGTAAAACCGAAATTGATTGTTGAAGTAGAGTTTTCAGAATGGACCGACGAAGGAAGACTAAGGCATCCTAGCTTTAAAGGACTTCGCACGGATAAGAAAGCGCAAGAGGTTATTAAAGAAAAAGAACGCTCGTTGGAATCAATCGAATCAGAGCCACCTGCTATGATGGGTAATCCTCAGAAATTGTCCAGTCCCGAAAAAATTCTTTATAAGGAAGATAAAATTAGCAAACAAGATCTTTATGATTATTACGATAAAATTAGTGATTATATTCTGCCGTACATCCTTAATCGGCCTTTAACTTTAGTACGTTGTCCTAATAACTATAAAGAATGTTTTTATCAAAAACACCTTAATAAAGGATTGACAAAATTACATGAAGTTCCTGTTAAAAATAAAAAAGGTGAAGTCGAACAATACTTATACTTGGATAACAAAGAAGGATTGCTAAATTTAGTGCAAATGGGCGTTTTAGAGATTCACCCTTGGGGAAGCACGATTAACCATCTTGAGCATCCTGATATTTTGATTTTTGATTTAGATCCCGCTCCTGATGTGGAATGGAAAATGGTAGTTGAGGCAGCTTTTGATATTAGAGAGCAGTTACAGCAGTATGAATTAACCTCTTTTGTTAAAACAACAGGTGGAAAAGGGCTTCATATCGTTATACCCGTTAAAGCAGAATATGACTGGGATGAAGTAAAGAACTTTACCCGTGTTTTTGTTGAATTTTTAGAAAAAAGAAATCCTGAAAAATACATCAGTAAAATGACAAAAGCTAAGCGGAAGGGAAAAATTTTTATTGATTATCTGCGCAATCAGCGTGACGCCACAGCAATCGCACCTTATTCAACTCGTGCCAGAATTCATGCCCCCATCGCTACGCCCATTCGGTGGGATGAACTTAGTGAACAATATGAAGACACATTTTATACGATCCGTACTGTATTAAAGCGTTTACAAGCGTTAAAAACCGATCCGTGGAGAGGGTTTTGGACTCTATCCCAATCTTTAAGATTGAATGAATTGTGAAAGCCATGCTTTAAAAGGAATAGATGATTTATTTCCCTAGTACATCAAAATACACCGTGCCCAATATCAGGAGATTTCTCGGACGTTTGGAAGGACGAGTTATTTTTTATTGGGCCACGCTGGCTGGTCTGTAAACTCTGTTCTTGTATTTATGAAAAAGAGTAATTAAGATCACCCTGCAATCGGCTTTTTATGCCAGTGTGTTCAAAAAATAATAAATAAGGTTGTGATTATGAAAAAATTACTTTCCATTTCAGCGATTACCTTAATCTTAAGCGGTTGCGCCGCGATTCCTACTGATCCACAGGCTACCCGTGTCATTGTTTCTCCTAACCCTGTACCCAAAGGATGCAAATATGTAGGCCAAGTTGTTGGCAATCAAGGTAATTTCTTTACAGGTGGATTTACTTCTAATCGCAATCTGGAAGAAGGTGCAATGAATGATCTCAGGAATAAGGCAGCCAAGTTAGGTGCAAACTATGTTCAGTTAGTGACAAATCGCGCTGGAGTTACTGGTTCAACGAGCGGTTCTTTTGATCGTCATGGTGGTTTTGTGAGTGGTGGTTCCCAGCAGACCAACGTCACCAATTTAGGAAATGCTTACGTTTGCTCGCCTAAGATGATTGGTTTAGAGTAGCGATAATCGTCGTTATTGATAGTCAGGTAGCCCGATGTAGGACTATCTGACTGTGGAAATCACATTTTTTCAATTTGAACATCCAATGCATTGAGCACCCGTGGAACCATTGCATAAAAACTGGCTGTCATGACTAATTCAATCATCTCAGCTTCCGTAAAATACTGTGCTGCTTCGGCATGGGCCGCATCATTAACCTGGCCGTGCACGACCGCCTCAGTCAATCCTAGGGCTGCTTTTTCTTTTGCACTAAACGCATCAGACGATGTCCACATGGGTAATTCGGCAATTTGATGTTCGTCAACACCCACAGCATGAGCCATTTTTCTATGCTGATACCATTCATAAGTTGAGTTTTGCAGTTGTGCTGTCCTTAGAATCATCAACTCCCGGAGCTTACGTGGTGTCTTAGCAGAAAGGCGCAGGCTATACGCAAATTCTAACCAAGCATCCAGCATATCGGGCTGATTTGCTAAAATTCGATAAAGATTAATCGGCTTTCCTCCAAGCTCGTTGATTCGTTCAGCAGTTTTGGCATTAATTTCGGCAAAAGAGTAGCGATTCATTATTTTTCTCTAATGATGATAAATCACAATACTATACTCCAGCTACTTCAAAATTCTAGGCCATAGCCAGCCATTTTTCTCTGAACGTAATCCAACTAATAAAGCGTTTGATAAGTAGAAAATTTTTGATTAAAATGGCCACATTTTAATTAATGTAGCAAAGTAGTATGTTCTTTTTTACCCGAATTTATTTTCCTCGGTTCTCTTCAACAGAGTTAGAAAGGAAAATTCAAGCTAAGTTGTTAGAGCGCTCAATTTTGGAAGGGGAAAGGCATAAATACATAGCTCTGTTAAAGTTAAAAGCACATGCTTCGAAAATCGCATCCAGTTGTCATGAATTAAGGGTGCTCTCAGATTCTCTAAATATTAGTTCTCTGTATCGGAGTATCCAAAATGCAATGGCGGACGCAGTTTCTAATCCTCATTTCGACCCTGCCAGGCACAGGAATCTGATTCGCAATAGCCTTGAGCTAGTAAAAAGCGATCTTGAACAAGAGACGGGTAGAAAACTATTGTCTGGCTTAAATTTATTCACTAATTCCCTATTATTTCTCGCTAGTGCTTCTGGAATAGTTATTTTCGGGGCTGCTATCGCTACCGGCCCATTCGGTATAGCTCTTCTAGGAGTGGCTATGACAATTCTATCTGGCTTAATGTTGGCAATAACAGCATATAGCCTTTATGTGGATGGCCGTAATCTATTTGATGTCCAGTTAAAAGAAATTGAGGAAGGGATCAACTTTTTGGATAATTATCCTGCCCTTGTGCAACAATCCAATCCTGGTGCAGAGCCTCTCCCTCCTGAACATGATCAAAGTCAAAGATTGGCCTACCAATAAAGCTTTGCCGACATAATACAGATATTTAGTCATTTCCCCAGTTAGGTGATTATGCAAATATCTCTTGCATGATTGCTTATTGCCTCTGCAGTCTCAATGCCTTTGATAAAAGCCTACGTACACACCTAAGTAAAAGGCATGAGCTTAATTCACCACGAGAAAGCAATCCCCCCTAGTTGCTGTGTGATTGCGGTTTCAGCCTACAAAAATAAACTCCTCTGCGGAATGTGGGTTTCAGAAATGGACAAGGTCTTAGAGGGCAACTAAACTTACTTTGTGCGTTGCAGCATAAGGAGCGATAAAATTTAACTGCATTTTATTTAAGGATATTAAAATGAATACTAAACAGGATAAAACAAAGCATTCACCAAATCGACATGAAGCACACCGTGGTGAGATTGCAGAGCAAGCAGATCACGTTTACCACGAGGCAAAAAAATTGGGTACGCAAATTTATGATGAAGGAAGGCATCGATTTGATGAGTTGCAAGAAAATGTCAAAGGCCATACCGATAAAATTGTACAAAAGGTGCATTCGAGTCCTCTGTCATCCTTACTGATGGCTGCTGGCATTGGTTTTATTTTAGCGCGCTTGTTGCGAAGATAATTTGCAAAGAAGGCTTCGCGTCTCCATTCCACGGCTTGTTTCCAGGACAAGCCGTCGGGAAGCGAGAGAATTGTCCCAATTCCTAATGCATCGAATGAAATTCTTCCCATTCGAAATCGACATAGTTTTCGATTAATTTTTTGATTTCTTTTTTAGCACCGCTTTCAGTCAGGGATTCTGTATGAAATTTTTGTGCAATTCCAGAGGCATCCTTCCCTTGCTTAACCACTTTTCCGTCTGCCTTATATAAATTATCTTTGGATACATTGATTTTATAGGAGATGATAAATCCCCTATAACTATATTCTGGCATGATTCTTATCTCTCCTAATTTTGTAACTCATTATAAGAATAGTGCATTGATCTGATTAAATCTAAAAATGGCCTCATAAAATGCGCTAATTTTTTGCTTATATATTGATTTAATTGGCATTGTATTGTCAAAATAGATCAATAGTTGATTATAAACAGGGACGAATGATGAACACACAAGAATATGTGGATGCTTTGAGGGACGGAAATTATTTCAAAGCTCTCGAATTTACCCATTATATTAGTCAAAAGTATGCTCAAATAAAGGAGCCTATTGGGGCAGATGAACTTGTTCAGTTAGGCGGATATGAATTAAGCCTTACTGATATCAATGAAAATGATATTTCGGCTATTAATTTTTTATATAACTACATCCAATATCATAAGCAACTTGCCAATGGTGAATTAGGTTATACACTTATTACCTTTGTTTCGTTAATAAGCATTGTTTTATCGATTAAAAGAGACAGGGATTTCCGCACGACAGTGGATTCGGTGTCTATTGCCAATCTGATACAGTTTCAGGGGTTCCTGTCAGATAGCTCAGATTTTTCTAAACTTGTGGAAAGAAATATGGGCGAATCTGAGTGGATGGACAGGATGCTAGCGCCTTTAAATGAGGATGGGCTCTTAAAACAGATAGCCGCAATGGCTGATCCCGTTTTTGCCAATTTTTACAAAAGCGTTCAGCAAATGCAAGAAAAGCTCAAGGTGGATAAAATTTACTTCTCCTGTCCTTTGGTGCATGGTGTAGCACAGGCAAAATCACTCAAAGAAACCGTCAAAACATTTAGGCTTCGGTTACTTGAGAAGTTGAGAGTAGAAGGGATTGAAGTTGATAACCATGGAGAGCTAATTCCTTCTCAAGAGCCTACTCCAAGACAGTTAAAAATAATTAAAAGATATAACGCTGTTCATGTTTTGTACCAAGAACTTCAGGATAAAATTGCTTTGGGAAGTACTGACAGAGAGATGATTCTAGGGATAGTTGAAATTTGTACCCACAACCAAGCGGGTTGGTTTGAGCGACATTTTTCCCAAAAATTCACTGACGTTTTAAGTGGAGGATTAAAACCGCTTTGTCGAACTTTTTTTTCAAAAGAAGCCCAATACAGACGTGAAATGGATGAGATAGCTCAAATACGGCCTGGATAGTATAAAAAATGACTTGTGAGTAAATCCATGCAGATTAAGCACAGCCCATGAAATCAAGCTGACGCCAGGCTTCAAAAAGTATGATGGCAACAGCATTAGATAGGTTAAGGCTGCGATTATTAGGGCACATTGGAATACGAATGGCAGAATAGCGTTCTCTCAATTCTGCCGGTAGTCCTCGTGTTTCGGCGCCGAAGAGCAGCATATCTTCGTCCTGGTAACAAACCTCATGGTAATTTTTTTGACCTTTTGTCGAACATGCAAAAATCCGACGTTGTTGGTTTTTTTCTATAAAATCCTGTTCATTAGAGTAATGAATAATGTTAATCCATTCGTGATAATCAAGCCCGGCACGACGCATCCGCTTATCATCAAGCGTAAAGCCTAGGGGGTGTATCAGATGCAGTTGTGCGCCACTGTTAGCGCACAAGCGAATAATATTACCCGTATTAGGTGGGATTTCGGGCTGGTGCAGAGCGATGTGCAGCATTTTTACTACTATTCAATTTAACTGATTTTTTTGTTGAAGCGGGTTCATCCACGTAATCCCCCACATCTTGCTCATCCACATACAACGAAGCGTCGGTATCGGCCTGTTCGCCAGTGATCAAGTAATTTCGATGTTGTAGATAGGCATCACGCATGAACGCATATTTATCCAGTGCTTCATTCATAATCGCATCGGTTTCAAGCAATTGGGATCGCAGATCGACATATCTCAATATTGCAATGGAATAGATTGCGACCCCACTCGGTAAATATGGGTAGGGAGTAAAGGCATAATCAAGCGGTAATCCCAGAGCATCGCGAACGGTACTTGGACCTAAAAATGGCAGAACGATATAAACTGACTTTTTCTTCCCCCATTTAGCAAAGGTTAAGCCGAAATCGTTGTAGTGGGGCGGTAGACTAAAGGCTTTATCGGCAACATCAAAAAAGCCGGCAACACCAATAGTTGAATTAATCAAAAAACGCCAGCTGTCTTTTATCGCCTGTCTCCATTCTCCTTGGAAAAGATCACTGGCTACTGTCGGCAGCATGTACACGTTATTGTAAGCATTGTTTATGCTCGTACGAACCCGGGCAGGTATCACCGCTTTATAAATTTTAGCAGGGGGTTTTAATACGGTGGCGTCAAAAGCCATATTGAAATTGTAGATTTTGCGGTTAATTGACTCATAGGGATCAACAGGATTGTTGCCTTTATGCAGGCAGGAACAAAGCATTAAAGAACTGACCATCGTTGCAAGAGTGGCAATTAAGCGCATGATTCTTCTATTTTTTAGGATGCGAAAGTTGATGTTACACCACTTTCATATTCTTGGGAACTACTAGAATTGGAGCAAAAATGTGACTGGCCCATTGTTACATAAGTGGACTTTCATATTCGCACCGAATTGACCACTGGCTACCTGGGAATATTTTTCCCTGGCTAAATCGAGCAACCGGTGAAATAAAGTTTGCCCTAATTCAGGTGGCGCGGCTTTAGAAAAACTAGGACGTAAGCCCTTATTGGTATCCGCCATTAATGTAAATTGGGGGACAAGTAGAAGTCCTCCGTTGACCTCTTTGAGGCTTAGGTTCATTTTTCCTTGGGAATCATCAAAAATACGGTAATTGAGGCATTTTTCTAACATGCGTAAAAGTGTAGGTTCAGTATCCTCTTTTTCAAAGCCACAAAGGATCATTAAGCCGTGGGCTATTTCTCCTACGATTTCATTGTTGACAACCACCTTTGCTTCACTTACTCGCTGGATTACAGTTAGCATGCATCTAAACCCTGACGTGAAATTTCTATACTTGCATCAATGAGTGCATCTATGATCCCTATTTCTCGGTCGGAATGACCGGCATCCCTGATGATTCGTAAATTTGAAGCAGGAAGAGCTTGATGTAATTCCCAAGCGCCTTCTAAAGGGCATATCATATCGTAGCGGCCATGAACGAGGTAAGTAGGGATATGCCTAATTTTGTGGATATGGGATAGAACTTGATTTTCTTCAATAAAATAGCGATGGTTAATGTAATGGGATTGCAAGCAAGCAAGCGCAAGGGCAAAATGCGGGTCACTGAATTGCTCAATGACGTATAAGTGTGATTGTAAGCTGCTGCAACGTGCGTACCACATGGCCCAGCTTTTCGCTGCGGACATACGGACTAACTCATTATCCCCCTGGAGGCATTGGGTATAAAATCGACGAAGGTCGTGTTGCTCTTCATTAGGTACAAAGCTAGTAAATTCTTGCCAGTAATCAGGGAAAATCAGATTTGTCCCGCTTTTATAAAGCCAATCGGTGTCTTTCTTCCTACCTAAAAAAATTTGTTGCAGTAACAAGGCAGATACCTGCTGCGGATAAAGTTGCGCATAGAGGAGGGCAAGTAAAGCACCCCAGCCGCCGCCAAATAAGACAAAACGGTTGATTTTCAAGTAATCACGAATGGTATCAATGTCTTCTAACAGGCTTTGGGTGTTATTGTCGTGTAGCTCAATATGGGGGGTAGAACGCCCACAGCCTCGTTGGTCAAAAAGCACAATGCGGTAGATTTGAGGATCAAAAAAGCGTCGTAAATGAGTATCACCCCCTGCTCCTGGTCCAGAATGCAAGCCAATAATCGGTATGCCCTGTGGGTTTCCTATCTCCTCCACATAAAGCACATGAAGCTGACTCACACGTAACTCATGGCATTGATAAGGCTTAATAACTGGATAAAGGGTATGCATAATTCTCTCAGCATTTTTAGCTTTTGATTTTAAATCTTATACTCAAGATACTCCAAAATGCTAGGCCTCGGTTTTAAGCAAGTTGGCATTTCCTAATGGTCATATTCAAAAAATTGAGTCTCTTTTAGGGTTGAGATAAAACGTTGTGCATCATTACTGAGCTTATGTCCTTTTCGATAAATGATAAAATAGTTGATGGATAAATCCTTATGCTCATAAATTGTTACTAAATCCTTGTCGATGATATTTTTTGGAATAAAGCTCCATCCAAGGCCCAATTTGGCAAGTTTTAGTAATGCAAAAATTGGTTCAGCTTCGTGTTGAATAGGTAGAAATAAATTTTTGCGGTAAAGAAAATTATCCAATACCTGCCGGGGCGGAGCATATTTAGGCATGACTATGCCTGGGTATTCTAATATCTCTTCTAAACTTATTTGTTCCTTCTTCATCAGCGGATGCGTCCGAGATAGTTTAATAACAAAGGGTAATGTAAATAGGGGGATTAATTCAAACTCGTGAACAATTTTATTACTAATGCAATTTAGACAAAGCTCTATCTCTCGATTGCGCAGTGCCCTTAGGCTCATTAAGGGAGATAAATAATTGACCGAGAAGTCGATATTGGGATTCCCTTGGCTAAAAGAGGCTAAAAAATCAGGAAGCATGAAGCTGCCAATTAAAAAATCCAAGCCCACTTTTAAAGGTTTTTTTTGCTTTTCTAAAAAAAGATTGACAGATGAGATGCCGGTTTGCACTGTTTGTAGTACTTCTATGGCATGAGGTAGGAAAATTTTTCCTGATTCTGTGAGGATTAAGCGATTATGATCTCTGATAAATAGCGGCGTTTTAATTTCTGCTTCAAGAGAAGCGATGCGTTTACTAATCGCTGATTGTGTGATGTAAAGAAAATCAGCTGCCAAAGTAAAGGAGCCAAAATCTGCGGCAGCAATAAATGCGCGAATTTGATTTAGGTCCATATTTATATTACGCATGAGTGATTCGCTGTAATTTAAGTATAACGTATAGGATTTGATTAATTATTAATAACTGTAACTAATGGGTTTTTGCTGCAGGGTTAAAAGTTACTTGTAGCAACTGTGGTTCTGCTTCGATTATTGAATGGGAAAATATTAAGCCATAATGCCTAAGTATATTACAGTTAATTTTTGGAATCTGGCTAGTCCTGTTTGGAATGCATTATTAAAATCATAAAGTTAAAGATTCCTTTTTTATATAATGTTGATCATAATCCTATGTATCATCTAAAGAGGACTATCAATGCAAATTAAAGCAGCTGTTGCACATAAAGTAGGTGAGCCATTATCGGTTGAAATGGTTGATTTAGCTGGCCCAAGGGATGGTGAAGTACTTATCGAGATAAAGGCGACGGGTGTTTGTCATACGGATGCCTACACTTTGTCGGGTGTCGATCCAGAAGGTTTATTTCCAGTGATTTTGGGGCATGAAGGTGCTGGTGTAGTTGTTGAGGTTGGTCCTGGGGTAACTTCCCTTAAACCTGGTGATCATGTTATACCGCTTTACACTCCTGAATGCAGGGAATGTAACTTTTGCCTTTCACAAAAAACCAATCTTTGCCAAGCAATACGTACAACCCAAAGTAAAGGACTGATGCCTGATGGCAGTAGCCGCTTTAGTGTAAATGGTGAACCTCTCTTTCACTACATGGGAACGTCGACTTTCGCCAATTACACTGTATTACCGGAAATTGCTGTGGCAAAAATCCGTGAAGATGCTCCATTTGAAAAAGTGTGTTATATCGGTTGCGGAGTGACTACTGGCATTGGGGCAGTCATTTATACTGCCAAAGTAGAAGTTGGGTCGAAAGTGGTGGTGTTTGGTTTAGGCGGTATTGGCCTTAATGTTATTCAAGCGGCACGTATGGTGGGAGCCGAGCAGATTGTCGGGGTTGATGTGAATCCGAAGCGTCGTGCCCTAGCTGAAAAAATGGGTATGACCGATTTTGTTAACCCTCAAGAATTAGGAAGCGAGCTTGTCAATTACCTCGTTGAATTAACTAAAGGTGGTGCGGATTACAGCTTTGAATGTGTAGGAAAAGTCGACCTCATGCGGCAAGCGTTGGAATGTTGTCATAAAGGCTGGGGTGTCTGTACTATCATTGGTGTGGCAGGTGCCGGTGAAGAGATTTCCACCAGGCCTTTTCAATTAGTGACTGGCCGGGTTTGGAAAGGAAGCGCTTTCGGAGGGGCTAGGGGACGAACGGATGTGCCGAAAATAGTTGATTGGTATATGGAAGGAAAGATTAATATTGATGATTTAATTACCCACGTGTTGCCTATCGAGCGAATTAATGAGGCATTTGATTTAATGCATCGGGGAGAATCGATACGGACAATTGTAACGTTTTAATAGGGAATTAATTTTATGGCGTTTGAACTTATTGAAGCGCATCGTTGTTTTGATGGAACGCAATATGTTTATGAACATCCCTCTGCGATAACAAATTGTACAATGCGCTTTGGTTTATTTTTACCCCCGCAAGCCACACAACATAAAGTACCCGTATTGTACTGGTTGTCAGGATTAACCGCGAGTGAACAGAATTTTATTACAAAGGCTGGTTCACAAAGAGCTGCCTCCGAATTAGGTTTAGCTTTAGTTGTTCCTGATACAAGTCCACGAGGCATTGAGTTACCGGGGGACAAGGATGATGATGATTTTGGTATAGGAGCGGGGTTTTATCTCGATGCGATAAAAGCGCCTTGGTCTAAACACTATCGAATGTTTACATATATCACAGAAGAGTTACCTCAATTACTTAACCAAATTTTTCCTCTTGATGAGCAACGTACTGGTATTTTTGGGCATTCAATGGGGGGGCATGGCGCATTGACCTTAGCCCTTAAACGGCCTGAACAATATCGTTCTTTATCGGCCTTTGCCCCTATTTGTGCCCCTGCGCAGTGCCCTTGGGGGCAGAAAGCATTTAAAGGCTATTTGGGTGAAGAAAAGGAAACTTGGAAAAACCATGATGCTTGCGAGTTAGTTCTAAAAAACCGATGGCCACATGGTTCCATTTTAATTGATCAGGGCACACAAGATCCTTTTTTGGACACAGAATTAAACCCGGAACTTTTCCAAGCTGCGTGTTTAAAAGCAAATGTGGATTTAAACCTGAGGTGGCAGAAAGGGTATGACCACAATTATTATTTTATTGCCAGCTTCATTGATGATCATTTGCGGTTTCATGCTGCCAAGTTAAAGTAAAAAATTGATAGTAATAGTAACAGGTGATTCATGGTTTTTGCAGTGGATAGTCGTATCGAGGCAAGTTCAGTTTTTCTAGCGGATTGGACTCTATCGCGTCTTTATTTTAAAAAAGATGCTAATTTTCCATGGATTATTTTGGTACCCAGAGAAGAAAATATTCAAGAAATTTATCAATTATTGCCTTCTCAGCGCCAGATCCTCACTGAAGAAATAGCAGCCATTTCTCAAATAATGCAGGATTATTTCAAACCCGAGAAATTAAATATTGGTGCTTTAGGTAATATCGTTTCACAGCTTCATATTCATGTTGTTGCACGGTTCAAAGATGATAGTGCCTGGCCACATAGTATTTGGCAGCCTGATTTGGTTGCCTGTGCTTATGCAGAGGAAGATCTTCATGAACATATGAGAGCTTTAAGAGAGCGAATAATGGTTTAGCCCTTTTACGGGTTAGCGGAGCGAGCGCAAAGCCGTTGGCTTTTACAACATATACTCAGGTAACGGTTTCTGATCGGGGAATATTTCTTCCAAAGATACTGAGAAACCATCTTCCCTTACTATGCGTGCATGACTTCGTTGTAATTCCCTGGGTTCATTAACGCCGCAAGAATGGCAAAGCGTGGCAACTTCGTGAGCCATGTTCGTTGCGTAATGATAAACACGCTCAGCTTTATCTTCTACAACCAAGCCGTGTTGTAATTTAGGGTTGTGGGTGGTAATCCCAGTAGGACAAGTGTTTTTGTGGCATTTCATCGATTGGATACAGCCCAAAGCAAACAAAAATCCCCTTGCTGAATTGATAAAATCGGCTCCGGCACAGAGCGCCCAAGTCACTTCAGCAGGGGTAATGAGTTTACCGCTTGCGATGACTTTAATTCGATCTCGCAAATTATAAGTTACCAGAATATCAACGAGGCGAGGCAGCGATTCTTGGATAGGAATTCCCATATAATCCATAAGGCCTTGTGGTGAGGCGCCAGTGCCGCCATCAGCACTATCTAAACTAATGAAATCCGGAGCAAATTGTATGCCCCGCTGATGAATTGTAAAACAAAGGTCTTTAACCCATTCATAGCTACCGAGTACAAATTTACATCCAACGGGTTTACCTGTTATCTGGCGAATATGCTCGATTTTATCCAAAAGCTCATCCACATTAGCAATATCAGTATGCCGATTAGGGCTAATCGAGTCTTGATAAGCGGGAATTCCGCGGATTTCAGCTACTTCTTCCGTTACTTTTACAGCAGGCAAAAGCCCACCTTTACCGGGTTTTGCTCCTTGGCTCAGTTTAATCTCAAACATTTTAATGCAGTCATGGGCGGCTAGTTCACGTAAGCGCTCATCGGATAAATTGCCTTGCGCATCACGGAAGCCATATTTTGCTGTTCCAATTTGGGCAACAATGTCGCAGCCCACTTCAAGATGATAGGGGGAAACTCCGCCTTCCCCAGTATTAAGCCAGCAACCTGCTTTTTTTGCCCCTCTCGCTAAAGCTTGGATGGCTGGCTTTGATATGGCGCCATAACTCATCGCAGAAATATTAAAAATGTGGGTAGAGGTATAAGGCTGTCGGCAGTGGGGGCCTATAGTAACAGGTCTAATAGTGGCTTTATTCGTTTCGAGAGGAGGGAACGGAGCGCTTACAAAATAAACGGTTCCTATGCTGTGTAAGGGGCGTGTGGACCCAAAACCGATAGTGGTATCCTCATTTTTAGCAGCCCGATAAACCCAGGAGCGATTTGCCCTATTGAAGGGTAATTCCTGTCTATCATCCGCAAAAAGGTATTGCCGAAGATATACACCGATGTACTCAAGGAAATAGCGAAAATGGCCAATAATGGGATAATTGCGTAAGACTGTATGTTTTTTTTGATTTCTATCCCAAAGATAGACTGACACTAGCAAAACGAACAGGGTGACAGTAAAAATGAGAATAAGCAGTTCATCCGTTTCCAAAGCACGTAGAAAGAATACATCTCGTTTTTTAAGCTCAATAGGTTCCACGAACAAAATATCCTTATTTATCCTTAAAGTTGCAGAGTATACACTTTGTTTGTGGTGAACGGGAGTTTGTGTTGATCGAAATTATTTGTTGAAAATTAACTTGCTTAAACAAATTGTGACAAATTATTTAGTATATACTTAAATTAAATCTGGTGAGATTTTAGGGGGCTGACATGCATTCCTCACTGGCCAACCATCTTCTGATAGCCATGCCCTCTCTTACTGATCCTAATTTCGAGCGATCAGTTATTTACATTTGTGAGCATCATGTGCAAGGCACGGTTGGTTTAATGATTAATCGGCCCATGCAATTCCCGTTAGGTGTGGTTTTTGATCAAATGCAAATCCAATCTGCTTCAACTGAACGCTACCAAATGCCGCTCCTTTTTGGCGGGCCAGTACAGCCTGAGCGCGGCTTCGTTATTCACAGGCCTGTCGGCGGCTGGCGCTCGAGCTTGTCTTTGCGGGATGACGTGACGGTCACGACTTCGAATGATATTATTCGCGCAATTGCTGCTGACATTGGACCCAAAGACGCTTTAGTGACGTTAGGATACACCGGTTGGGGTGAGAGCCAGTTAGAGCAAGAAGTGCTTGCTAATGTTTGGCTGATTTGTCCTTTTTCTTCTGAGATCCTTTATGAGGTACCCTTTTCTGAGCGTTGGGAGTATGCGGGTTTGAGTATTGGCGTCAAAATGAATCAATTAACCAATCAAGCAGGCCATGCCTAATTCTTTGAAATAAATGAGAAATTATGCCAGAAGGTTTTTATTTAGGATTTGATTTTGGTTATAAGCGTATTGGTGTGGCTGTAGGCCAACAAATCACCTGCAGCGCTAGGCCGTTAACGACCCTTGATGCAAAACAAGGCATGCCTCATTGGGCTGAAGTCCAGAAAATAATTAACGAATGGCGTCCACAAGCATTGATTGTAGGTTTGCCCACATGTATTGATGATAGTGAATTGTATACCACTGAGGCTGCACGACAATTTGCCCGTCAATTAGAAGAACGATTTTCTTTACCGGTCCATTTAGTTGATGAGCGATTATCTACTGTAGAAGCCCGTGCTCAGTTGTTTGCTAAGGGCGGATACCGTAAAATCAAGCAATCTCAAATCGACAGCTTTGCTGCCTGTATTATTCTTGAGCAGTGGCTGCAGCATTCCTAAGAGAAACATGAAACATTTTTTAGAAATCAGTCAACTTTCCGACAAACAAATTAATTCGCTTTTACAAAGCGCTTTGAGTTTTAAGAATAGTCACCAATATCCTAGTTATCCCCAACACACCGTAGCCAATCTTTTTTATGAAAATAGTACGCGAACACGTGTAAGTTTCGAGATTGCAGCTAAAAAGCTATCCATGATGGCAATTAACCTTAATTTACAAGGTTCATCTGAGACAAAGGGAGAGGCAATTGAGGATACGATTAGAACTTTGTCCGCAATGGGGATTGATTTATTCGTAATAAGACATCGGCAAGATGGATTACAAAATACCCTAGCTGAAAAATTAACACAGGGTATCCATATTGTTAATGCTGGTGATGGGCAGCACGCCCATCCTAGTCAAGCGATGTTGGATTTGATGACGATAGTTGAAAAAAAGCCTAATCTAACTCAGCTCAAATTGGCTATCATTGGAAATATCCGGCATTCGCGAGTAGCCAATTCACTGCAGTGTCTTTGTGCAACGGTGGGTATAGGCGAATTAGTACTTGTTGCCCCACCTATCTGGCAACCACAGCAAATTCATTACGGAAGAGTGACCCATTCTTTAAGAGAAGGCTTAGCTGATGCGGATGTGGTGATTTGCTTACGCGTTCAGCATGAGCGGTTACAAGAAAATGAACAAATGGATTTAACCACGTATCGTCGTGAATACGCTTTGACTCGGGAGACAATTCGATTTGCGAAGCCTGATGCCATCATCATGCATCCGGGGCCGATGAATCGTGGTGTGGAAATCGATAGCGATGTCGCTGATGGACCTCAATCTTGCATTTTACAGCAAGTTACTAACGGTGTATTCATGCGCATGGCGATTCTTGAATCTTTAATTATGTAATTGACTCTACAAGGATTTTGGTATGAGTAATAAAAAACCTCTCGTTGTGATCACAGGTGCTGGTGCCGGCATTGGCAGGGCTTTGGCAAATACTTTTTCAGAAGAAGGCCACCCCTGTTTGCTGCTCAGTCGTCATATTGAACCATTGCCTGAATTAAAAGGACGCGAAATTAGTTATGCTCAGGTGGACGTGACCAATTATTTACAATTAGAAGAAGCCATTCGTAATGCTGAAAAAAAATACGGGAAAACAGAATGCCTTATTAACAATGCTGGTCTAATTAATATTGGTGAATTTAAAGATATGCCAATCGACAAAATTGAGAATGAAATTGCAGTGCTAATCAATGGTGTCATTAATGGTATAAAAGTTGTCCTGTCAGATATGTCTGAGAGAAAATCAGGAACAATTATCAATATTAGCTCGATAGGTGATCGAAAGCCGGGGCCTCTAGGAGTCAGCTACCATGCCAGTAAACACGCTATTCGTAGTGTGGCTGAGAGTTTGCAGATGGCTGAAGCTAAGAATGGGGTAAGAATTATGAATATTGCACCGGGATTAATTAAGACGAATATTCATGCCAATATGGGTATTAGCTTTGAAGAATATTGCGAACTATTAGGTAATCCTACTTTTATCATGCCAGAGGAATTAGCTGATATCATTATGTTCTGTTGGAAGTTACCGCAGAAAATATGCATTAGGGATTTAGTGGTCATGCCCACAGATTGTGCATTTTAATTTACCACTAAATCAAACGTTCTAAATTTCACTTGTTCATCTTGGATCCATGCTTGGGTAATTGAATATTCAGGCAACTCTATCCAGGTTGTACGGTCGGTGGACAATGGTTCTGAAGCAAAAAGAATGTTACGCCTTATCCCTGTTCCATGCATTTTATAAATACCATCCACTATACTATAGCTCTCACCTACTGTTAGCCAAAGACTATGATATCCAAGGAATGCTTTTTGTACATTAGACGTGTTGCAGCCAAAGTCGAAAACAAAACGGGTAACAAAAAGATATTCGCCATTCGTAATGAATAAATTAACGGGTGAAGCCTCTTCGATGCCGCATTCTTTCCTTGCTTTTCCTAGAATTTCAAAGGTGTTAATAATGGCCTGAAACGCTTCTTCCATTGGCACATTTTCTCTGAAATCTTTAAATTGAGATAAAAACAACACATAAACCCATTCACTGTCTGTTGTACCCTTAATCATGCTCATTAATTGAGGTTTGATGTATTTGACCAATGCCACTTTCAGGCGGTCCATGTGCGCTAAACTGCCATTGTGGGCTAAAGCGAAATGAGCATCGTCGAATTTGAATGGATGGACATTTTGTTCTGAGACGGTTTCTATTATTTTATATTCCACTCCACGCACATGGGCAACCATACAATTGGTCGTTAATTTTTTTGATAAGCGAAAAAGATTTTTATCAAAAAAAGGTAAGCAAGTTGTTTTATAAAGATAAGGCTCTTCAGGATAATGGGATGACTTAGACCAAGCACAAAATCCAAGTCCGGCAAGATTTTGAATGTGCTTCATGAGCTGCGGAGCATAACTTTGGTGAACTAAACCATTGTCTGGGCCGTAAAGTAAGTCATAAATGCTTGATTCATTTTGACCAAGATAAATTAATACTCTGCACATAGTCTTATCCTATCAAGTTTTCATATTCACAATTAATTCTGACAAATTGCCGATTTACAATGTAAACTAAACGGGCAATGTGATGATTTATCTCTCGGCTAATATGAAAGAAAAGGCCTGGATTAAGATCACGAATTTTGTAATACGCATCAAAATCCAATTCTAGAATTGTAGATCTTTCGCTGGTGAGATAAGCCACGTATTGCTGGAATTCAGGAAAGAGACTCGTTGGATTTTCTAAAAAGATTTCGCCTATGCCGGAAACTGCGATAGATTTATTTAATACTTCATCTTGTTTAATAAACATCATTACCGCACCTGAATACGGAATGCACAACCGCGAGTGTACTGAGTTAAGAAATTGAAACGGATAGCCACGATCATATTGGCGAAAAGACATGAACGATAATAAGAAAAGAAAATCTTTCTCCTGTAAGGCAGAAAAAAAATGGATTTGTTTAAGGTAATTAAAGTCTAAATTAGCGTTCGGTAATTTTTTACACTGAGCTTTATGATTAAAGAGGCGAAGCGCGTGTTGTGATGAAATATCTGCCTGTCCAGCTATTTTTCCGAGTAACGAAATAAGTAGAAGAATTTGATTGATAATTTTTTCTCGGGTTTGCCGGATGATATTGGTTTCGAATTTGTAAGCAGTGACAGGATGGGAAAAATGAAGTGTATTTAAAATTTCTCGAGAAAAGCTTAAGCAAGTGCAATCGTTCTCAGCAACAATTGAAGCGGTAATCGGTGTTTGTGTTAGAAAGGTAACCTCCCCAAAAATTTGGCCGCTATCAAGTTTCGTTGCCAGTTTTTGCGTATCGCCGGGCAAAGTAACGTACACGAGCACTCTGCCTTTTTGGAGTAGGTAAAGTTCGTCCCCATAAGAGCCTTGAGACATGATTGTTTCACCGGCTCGAAAGTGTTTAGTTTGGCTGTGTTCGCGAATAAAAGAGTATTCCTCTTGAGAAAAATCAATGAATAGAGGATGATTTTTAAGGTTAGCAGCAGAAGAAGTATTCATCATTATTCCTTATGCTTTCCATTCAGAGATAGGACGCTCTTGGTATTGATTTTCCAAATAACTTGTCATCAAATTATAGAAATTTTTCCCATATTTTTCGATAAAATTACTTTGCCACTGACTTCCGTTAATTTTCGATTTTATCCGGTGTTTGATAATTCCTAAATAACCCTGGATATCGTCTGAAGTAATACCGAGTGCTTCTAGCCCTTTATAGGCTAGGGGAAGCAATTCTTCAAGAAGAGTGAGAGCATTGACTTCGCGATTGGCAAACCACTTAAATTTTGCTTGAAGACCAAAGCGTGCTGCATTAAAAAAATTCCGTCTTGCATCATGAAAAGGCAAGAGGTGATCGATGGGTACTGATTGGATTGCAAAATAATGAAGAAGCCCATAAAAGAAAGCAGCGTTTGCCATCATATCAATAATGGTTGGACCAGAAGGGGGGCCACGGTGTTCGATGCGTAAATGTGGTTTTAAATTGGGGTTAAAATCAATCACAGGGCGATTCCAACGATAAACCACACCATTTTGCCTTCTCACATGAAACATCTTTTCTGGTGGAAACTCAGGAAAAACCTCGGGTAGAAGACGAGGGAAATATTGGAAATTTTGGTCGAAAAGTTCGAAAAAAGAATTATGCAAATAATTAGTTCCGAATAAACAGCATTTAAATCCTCTATCACGATCAAATAAGCGCAATGTCAAGGATTGATCAAATGAAGCTATTCTCGTTTCACTCCACAGTTGATGCCCCAATAAAAAAGGGCTGTTAGCAGAAATGGCCAAGATAGGCCCTGCAAGTGCTTGGGCAACATTATAGTATTGCACAGATTGGCTTAACCCAATTTGAATGTGCATTTGGAATGCTGAGATAAGGCCATTGATTACTAAGGATTTAGGCCTCATTATCAAGGCTTCTTTAGGACCTTCGATATGAATTTTGGATATCTGTCCTCCACACAGGGCTGCTGTGCAGGAATTGAGGATATGATACCTTGGTTTATTGGTCATATATTCTGGTAAATGGCATCTTTCAGTAGCAGTTGGTAAGGTTCCAATTAAAGCTAAATAAGCATTACGATCGTTAGCAATGCTTAAACAATGATTCCATAACTCCAAAATATTCTTATGCAAAGAACTAAAGCAATCGCCATACAGACTAAAGTGTGAAGTATTGATTTCCAAGTGCCATGCACCGATTTCAGGTATTAAAAAGGGCTGATTCACTCGATCAATGAAAGCTAAATTTTCTGGTAGAGGGTTATATTCTTTATCAAGAAGGAAAAATTCAATTTCAGCGCCAATTGCTAATTCCCTCTCCATGAAATATTCTTCAATAAACCACTCTTCAAGCAAGCTAGTTTCTTTAAATAAATGCCGATCAAACTCTTGATAATCAATCTTGGATGTCGGGGTATGCAGATCTTTATGATAAGCCATCAATGCCCTCCGGCATCAGCTCACTTGATAAAAATAGTATAGCTTTTATATTGAAATATAATTGAGTTAAATAAATCCTTATAACAATCTACATTTCTCTTGATGAAATTGGTCTATATTTTATAAATATCATAAAAATTAATTCATTCATTTTTTAATTAAATAACTAATGCGGGAGATTAAGATGTCTTTACTAAAAAGGGAAAATCCAGAAAATAAATCAGGGAAAATCATTATTGATTTTAGTTCGGAATTAGAAGAAATGTGTTTGGATTGCCAAAAAGAAATGCAGAAAAAACGATCTGACTTTAGAGATAAATTAAATTCTTCAATTCTAGTATTAAAAAATGAAATTGATAATGCAGCTCTCATGAACCTTAAAGAGATGGAAGAAGTAAATAAACACAAAGATACTGAAATTGAACAATTGCAAACGATGGTAAATGAAATGGTTAGGGAATTAGAAATTTGCAATAGGACCAGCAAGAAAAAGATAAAATAATTTACATTTGCAATACAATGCATTAAAAAGTGGGTTGTAAACGAATCTGTAACACGTAACTCATATTTAGGGAGATCATTCATCGAAATAGCAGGCGAGCTGTTTTCTCTAAAGAAACAATGAGTTCAGAAGGGCAACCTATTTTTATGAAGCCTATTTATCCTTTAAGACTAATTCTAGCTAGCAACTCTCCAAGACGTTTGCAAATATTGCGAGAGCACGGATTGGATGCTGTGGTTAAGCCCGCCAATATCGATGAAATCAAGCAAGAAGGCGAGGATGCTAAAGCCTATGTCACTCGACTTGCAAAAGAAAAAGCGCAAACTATTTTACTGCAGGTAGTAGGAGACACAGCTGATTTAATCCTGGCAGCAGATACTACAGTGTATTATCAGAGCCATATTTTAGAAAAACCCTGCGATCCCGAAGATGCATACAGAATGCTAAGTATGCTAAGCGGCAATTCCCATGAAGTCTATACGGGGTATGCGCTTATTTTTCTACCAGAAAAACGGTGGTGGATTGATTGTGTGACAACAACCATTACTTTTCACTCCCTGACAGAGCAACAAATACAAAATTATATTGATTCGGGCGATCCTTTTGATAAAGCGGGAGGATATGGCATTCAGAACGTATACGAAACCTTTATTAAAGAAATAGAAGGGTCCTACTACAATGTAATGGGGTTACCTATCGAGGAAATTTTAAAAAAAATCAATGCCTAACTAGGTAACGTCCACCTATTCGTTTTACCACAAAAGGTCATATTGCGGTCTTAAATAAAAGTAATATAGCGGGGCTATTTCGGAAAGCCCTAAGTGGTAATAATATCTTTAAATTTAAGGAATCTCAGTTGTTGGCACTGCGGAATTGGCTTTATCCTCTTTTTCATCTCCCATTTTCGATGAAAATAAAGAATACCCTTTTAAGGGATCCATGCTTTTTCTTTTAATTGAGGTTAAAACAACTTTCGCTGGAGTCATTTTTCTTTGATTTTGAGATGAATCAGTTAGCACCTGCTTTCTCAGTTCTTGTATTCTACCGGAGTAGTATATGGGATTAAGGTTGCTTGAAAGCTTTTTAGGAAAATAGTAAGTATTATTTATCCGAAAAATATTTTCGACAGCATTTTGGAATTTATCCATCAAGTTAGCAACATCAGAATCATTATGTTGTGCTTGAAAGTGACTAAGGGAATTTTCAAAAAAGCTTATAAATACCTCGGCAAACTGGCTAGGAGGATGTGATTTTTTATCGAAGAATGAACTAGGCAAAATATCCTCTTTTAGAAAAGAAGAAAGTTGATCAATAACTACCCCTGGATTTTCTGATCGCAACTTATCAAAATCAATATGATCGGTTTTTCTAGGTTGTATTCTGCGAGATAAAATATAGAGTTTATCCTCCAAATTTCCCGTTTCTGGCAAGGGATATGTATTTATAAATTGCGGTAAATCGGTTACAAAAATAAGACATTCAGAATTAATTTTTAGTTTTATTTCAAGAATAGTCTTTAAGATCTCCCCCACAACAGCTCTTCGATGCAGTGCATTCTCGTTCCCATCCCGGGCGAAAGTGACATCAGTGAGAAAGAGGCCTAAAAAGGGCAGGGCAGTCCGGTGTGTAGTGCATATTTCTCTCATATATTGATAGTTTTTCAAATTGCTAGCTATTGTGCAAATTTCTTCAATTGTTTTTCGATCTGTTGTAGATAGCTTTCCTAACTCCACAGTTAGTCTGGAAATATTACTACTGCTAAACACACTTGCTAAAACTTGTAGATGATTAAGATCAGGGTATTTCTCCTCGCCGAGAGCGCATAGGGCTTGCGATAGCTCAATTAGAAATTGTAATGCGTTTCTAGTGTTATCACTTGGTTGATTCAATATTTTTTCTATAAAATAGAAACTTAATTTATTAAAATAGTCTGTGAATTTTACAATTGATGGAGAAAGATGTTTCGTTTCTTCTTTCGACCAATAACAGTTATTAAATTCACAAATTGACACTTCCTGATAAAACATCATAGTCAACATTCTTAATTCGTTCGCTATAGATTGAACGTATTTTGCTCTTTCCTCACGGGGAAATGCGATTGCACAATCAACTAATTGATCAAAAGAATGTAATTTACTCACAAAAGTGAATTGAACGAGCCGATTTAAGTTACTAAAATTTCTGATTATCGGCTCATCTAATAATGCAGAAGATAGTTTAGCTGCCATTTGTAGAATAATGTTTAATTCTTCACCCAATTCGCCTAACCCTGTATTGAAATTCACATTTTTCTTACAGAAAAACCTTAATTGCATGTGAAATGCAGGCCCAAAAGGAAAAGCATTTACTCCGGAATAAAGAAGTAGTTGGACGAGAATGAAATTTGCAATTAATTTCTGGTTAAAGTCAAAAGATGAATATAAGACTCTTAATTGAATCAATATTTTTTCTAATGGAAAGCTGCTTAGCAAACTAATAGCGCTTTCATTTATGACTGCAAAGTTAATCTCCCGCTGTTTATCAAAATCGGATTGACCAGCAGTTAAAAGCCATAAATGGTTTAGTAGCTCTTCATTAGTCGCTTCAGAAATGTCAATTTGAGGTTTTCCTCGGGGTTCGAGATCAACTCTTTGAATATTATTAAGTAGCAATGGAATGAGTGATGTTTGCAAGTAATAAGCTTCTTTTTGATAGGTAGAATATTTTTTATCAGCCAAAGGATGTAATGTTCTTAGGGAATTGCTTATCACTTCGTAAGTGCCCAGAGTTTGCTCTTCACTGCTTAATTTTAGATGTTCGACAAAGGGATCACTCACACATAAAACATTGAACTCGTGTTGAAAGTTTTGACATTTTATAGATGACTCTTTCTCTTGATGCGCACGGGCAATAAGTTTTAAAAATTGCCTTGCCCTGATCACAGCTTCCTCAATCGCCTTTTGGTTATTTTCAGCAGCCCTAGAGGCGAAAAGAGTGAGAGTAGAGGAAGTAGATTCCTTAGCTCTGGGCGATGATGATAGTGCCGAGCGGGGGCTGGATCGGCTTTTTGAACACATTAAAGGGAAGAAAGCCCTAAAATTTCCATCAACGGTTTCAGGGGTTATGCGGGATTTTAAGTTCAGTGAAGTTATTAAGGAGGGATCAACATAAAAAAAGAGAGGTGCTAATTCTTTTCTATCACGAGCCAAGCTTAAGGCTGTACTCTCTGTATGATTTTTAATGGATCGATCAACTGCAGGATGTTCTAAAAGAAGCTTAACTGCATCGATTTTTTCTGCTAAAACAGCCTCATGCAGCGGTGTATTCTTAGAGTTATTTGGTTCATTGATCAGTTCTGGGAATAATTTTATTAATCGGCCTAGGTCGATTGCTTTAGAACTTTTAATTGCATAATGCAAAATGGTATTACCGAATTTGTCAGGCTCTAACGCTTTTCTTCGCCAATTCGGATTCGAGCAAAGCGCTTCAATGACATTGAGTTTATTTTTTTTTATTAAAAGGTGAAAAACGTTTCGATCAAATAGGTATTTTTCATCGATTAGTAAACTATTATTTGTGAACCATACCGTAAGTTTTTTTATTATTTTTTCGTCATTTTTTTTGGAAGATATTAATAATTCAATCATTTCCCTATTCATAATTTTTCCCTAATAATATGCCTTTATGACTTCCTCACGCTCAAAATTCATGTTTCTGCATTGTTTAATTACGAAAAGAGCCCTTATGTGTCTTAAGACATTATTAAATAAATTGCAGAAGTATAATTTTTTACAAAAACAGATCCAATATAAATCATTTTTTATAAATTTCAATCAATTTCTATCGGGGTTATAGAAAATAAGATATCTAAATGCTAATTCTCTGTATCTCGATACAACTTTCCTGTTAAAAGCCAAATGTCTTCGGCGGCTGCCATCACCATTGCGTTGTTTTCTATTTTGAAGTTGTTCTCTTGTCTTCCAACAGACGATAATACTTCTTTGAGTGGAATATCTGGTTTAAATATTATTTAATAGCAATAAATTATTACTAAATAAAAGCCCAAAAGCTCAATGGGAAAAAGTTAAGAATAGTTTATATAAGGACAAATTGGGATGTCTAAAGTTGTTGAGATGATAAAGTCGTTTTTAATAAACCCAGCCGTTAAAAAAATTCTTATTGCAGAGGATCATTTTGATTACACACCCAAGGAAGCCTTGATTGACCTGTTGGAGGAAATCGAACAAGGGGTTTTTATTTGTGATAGGAAAGTGATTCTCATACTAGAGCACATATCGATAAAAGACCAGATTAAAATTGATGAAGGGGTTAAAAATAAAAACTTTACATCTGATTTGGAGGCTATATTCAAAAAATGCCCTTTTGTTGAACCCCAAAATTTAAATATAAATATGTATTCGGAGCTTGCTAAAAAAGCGATAATTTCTGGAATCCCAATAATAGCCGCTGAAAACGAACTTACAGGTTATAGCTCCCTCATTATCTCAACCTGTATCAACCGAATACGTACAGCAAATCCTGTTTTTGAAAATGTTTTTGATGGAGATATTTTTAAGCAAGAAAATGTGGTTGCTATTTTTCTAGGAGGAGCAGCACACATAGTAGACCTGCATCCCAATAGTCAACTGGAGTATGGGCCTAAATCTATCATGGGATTAAAAACCGCTTTAAATGAACAAAGGGATACTGTTTCTATCTTTATCTATGATGAAGGGGGAAATCATCTACATAAAAATCCACAAAACAAATTACCGAACATTGCCTTAGAAGGATTCTACGGGAGCCATAATTTTGATGCTGTTATTTGTGTTAAACCTGCCAAAAAATTATTATCAAAATCGAAAGACGATACTCAACTTTTGAGTCCTGCTATTCCGTCAGATCAATTCCAATTAGATAGGGCATTAAAATCATCATAAATTAAAGTTACTCACTGATGTGAATATAAATTCATCCAACCCAGTAATGAATCTCTTTCGTTACAAAGAAGGCTTTAGAATTTATTCTTTACTTTGCTGCTTAATCGTCTGCTTAAACGATAGTGACTGTTGTAAGCAACTAAGTTCTACTCGTGCTAATCCATTCATATCTGCAATAGTTCTCGCTACTTTAAGAAGGCGGTGATAGGCGCGAGCTGATAATTTAAGGCGATCTAGTGCATGGCTTAGAAATTGTCGTTCTTCGTCTTTTAATTCGCAAATACGCTCACAATCCTTCACACTTAATTGAGCATTGATGCAGTTTTGGCGTTCCAGTTGTATTAACCGAGTTTTTGTAACGAATTGCCTTATCTCATCACTTTGTGTCCCTCCATGTTCGTGAGGCTTAATCAACTCCGATTGAGGAAGCGCTTGAACATTGATTTGCATATCGATTCTATCCAGTAAAGGGGCAGATAATTTTGCCAAATAACGGTTAATTCGCTCAGGTGTACATAAGCAGTCGGCTTGAGGATTCCCCCACTGACCGCAAGGGCAAGGATTCATGGCTGCGATAAGTTGGAATTTTGCCGGAAACTCCGTCTGCACTGCAGCTCTGGAGATGCAAATATGGCCTGATTCTAAGGGCTCGCGAAGGGTTTCTAGAACATGCCTATGGAACTCAGGTAGTTCATCGAGAAATAAAACACCGTGATGGGCGAGGGAAATGTCACCGGGTTTAGGGGGGTTACCGCCACCCACAAGCGCAACGGGTGACGCAGTGTGATGTGGTGAGCGGAAAGGAGGGCAACGCCATTTGTGGAAATCAAGTTGCCGTCCATGAATTGAATTTATCGCTGCACATTCCAGAGCCTCCTCTTCGGTCAATTGGGGTAATAGCGTATTGAAACGTTTAGCTAGCATAGTCTTACCACTGCCTGGGGGGCCGCATAATAAAACGCTATGACCCCCACAGGCAGCTATTTCTAAGGCTAATTTAGCATGATGTTGCCCCTTAACATCGGACCAATCCAATTCATTCCCAGAATGATAAGCATCTGGCTTGGGGGGTAGGGGTTGCAATGGCGTATCCTGGCATAAATAACTACAGACCTCGCGAAGATTATTGGCAACATAGACACCGTCCTGCCCGGCAAGAGAAGCTTCTTCTGCATTAGCCGCGGCGATGACCAATAATTGTTTATCCCGATGGGCAGCAAGAACCACGGGGATGATTGCTGATATGCCTCGTAGATTACCGCTTAATGCCAGCTCGCCAATAAATTCATGTGAAGCGAGTTTTTGTGAAGAAATTTGTCCAGAGGCGGCAAGAATACCAATGGCTATAGGCAAATCGAAGCCGCTGCCTGACTTAGGTAAATCGGCGGGTGCTAAATTGACCGTGATTTTACGGCAGGGAAAATCAAACTGGCTATTTAGGATTGCACTGCGTACACGATCCTTGCTTTCTTTTACGGCGGTTTCAGCCAGTCCAACGATAGTAAAACTGGGTAACCCGTTTGATAAATGGACTTCAACTGAGACGGGCTGTGCCTGAATACCGACGGCAGAGCGCGTTTTGCTAAATGCGAGATTCATTTTTCTTCCTGATTTTAAGATTGGACAAGGCTATTTTACTGGGATGACTTTCAGCCTCTACTGCCGCTCATCCGTTTTCTTTGCTGATTTTTGTACCAGTAAGGCATCAACTTGTTTTTGTAATGCATCTAATTTTTCGCGGGTTCTTGCCAATACTTTCATTTGTATGTCAAATTCCTCCCGAGTGACCAAATCCATACGCGCGAAAGTAGCCTGAAGAATTTCCTTAAATTTTTGTTGAATCTCATTTTCGAAATTTTGGAAGCTTCCGGGTAAACTGGCAAAAAGCTTCTTAGCCAAATCATCAAATTGTTTTGGGTCAAACATAACGGGTCTCCCTGTGCGCGACTATCGCGACAGTCTAGCAATGGTTATCTATTAATTCTACTAGAATTGTTAAATTCACTGGCCTGTTAATTACAACCCACATTCTGCAGTAGTTTATTTTTGTTTAGACTTCGTTAAAAGAGATCTTCCTCTGTTCGTTTGTTAGCGTATAAACCGAGCTGATTGAATCATTTTTGCCTCATCCAAACAAAATAAACTCTACGGCGGAAAGTGGGTTACAATTTTGTTGCACTTTTAACTGGTTGTGTAGTTTCTGTGGTTTGATTTGCCCTGCTTTTCATGTCAGCTAAGCCTTCTTCCATCAATCTTGCTGCATCCTTTCTGGCTTTTGCCCTCTTTTCTTCTCGAGGAGAAAAGAAAAACTCTTGTCTAGGCGAGGAGAAAAAAGTAGTTTCCTTCGAAAGATCAAAATCCTTTCTTCGAGGAATGGGGATAGGTAAAGATGAGTCACGTTGTTCCTTTGCCATGATTTCCACCTTTGAGGTTGGTTAATTAACAAATAGGTTATATTTTAATTGATATTAATAAAAACAAATCGAATTTACAATAGCAATCAATCTCACATAGAATGAAGCCATTCTCATGAAAAGGAGGCAGTTTCAAGTGATGAAATTTGATGCCATGGTACTGGGGGGCGGAATCGTTGGGGTATCGGTTGCCATCCATTTGCAAATGAGAGGGCGTTCGGTGGCTTTGATTGATTTAAAAGCACCTGGAAGCGAAACTTCATTTGGCAACGCTGGATTGATTCAACGGGAAGGAGTGTACCCGTACCCGTTCCCAAGAGAGGTTACTTCCTTAATTAAATATGCATTTAACCGCTCACCTGAAGTGAGGTACCATCTAAGATCCCTATTAAAGCTCGCCCCCTTTCTGTGGAAATACTGGTTTCACTCGCATCCTCAGCGACATGCTGAAATTGCCCGTTCGTATGCAACGCTAATTCAGCATAGTGTTAGGGAACACCATGCTTTAGCTGAGGTCGCTGGGGCTAAATATTTATTTCGGTCAGACGGATGGCTCAAAGTATTTAGAACAGCGAAAACGCAAGACAAAGAAACACGTTTCGCTGAACAATGCCAAAAAGACTACGGCATTCAGTTTGAAAATTTGGATCCGGCTTCATTGCGCCGCATTGAACCTGATCTTGACCAAACTTTATTAGGTGCACTTCGCTATACGGAATCAGAGTCTGTCAGTGATCCGGGAGCGTTAGTTAATGCCTACGCAAACCACTTTACGCGCATGGGGGGACGGTTCTTTTTTGGCGACGCGTTTACTCTAACGGATCAATGGTGCCTTAAGACAAGGGATGGCCAAATTCAAGCGGATTCGGCAGTCATCTCATTAGGTCCCTGGTCTGATGTTTTGAGCTCTCGATTTGGGTATCGTTTTCCATTTGCGGTCAAGCGTGGGTACCACATGCATTACAATACAAAGCCGAATGCGCAACTTACCCATCCGGTGCTCGATATTGAAAATGGCTACTTGGTAACTCCGATGACGCGAGGTGTTCGTTTAACTACTGGAGCAGAATTTGCAAAACGTGATTCAAGAAAAACGCCTGTACAACTTGACTCAGTAGAGCCTATCGCCCGAACACTGTTCCCCATCACTCATCGCTTGGAAGAATTGCCTTGGATGGGAAGTAGGCCATGCACACCCGATATGCTTCCTATTATTGGTAAAGCACCTCTCCATGATGGACTTTGGTTTGCATTTGGGCATGCTCATCACGGATTGACGTTAGGGCCAGTTACGGGTCGTTTACTTGCCGAAATGATGACAGGGCAAGACACAATCACGAATCCATTGCCATTTAGCCCTGATCGGTTTTATTGATGGCTTTGCATCCAACTAATGAGAGAAGGAATGACTATGAAAATGCTTACTGCCATTATTAAGCCTTTTAAGCTGGATGATGTACACGAAGCACTGATGGAAATTGGTGTACCCGGTATAACCATCTCGGAAACGCGGGGGTTTGGTAGGCAAAAAGGGCACACAGAGCTTTATCGTGGGGCAGAGTATGTCGTTGATTTTTTACCAAAAATAAAGATTGAACTTGCTTTGTCAGATGATATGGTCGAAGCAGCAATTGATGCTATCTGCAAAGCCGCTTATACCGGTAAAATTGGGGATGGTAAGATTTTTGTTTATGAGTTGCAGCAAGTAGTGAGGATAAGAACAGGAGAGGTAGGGGTCGACGCGCTTTGAGACAAAAGTGCTACATTTCTTGGGTAACTTTTCGTTACCCAAAAATTCAGATCTAGATGAGAGTGTTTCGATGTGTGGCGCGAATTGCTACCCAACAGTAAGCTCTTGGGTAATGAATAACCATTCATCTTGAGTAACAGGCAGAACAGACAAACGGTTACCTTTACGAACTAAAGGCATCTTTTCAAGTTGAGGGTATCGCTTTAAAGTATCAAGCGGAATAATTTCTTTAAATTTCTCTTTAAAACGGATGTCTACCATATACCATCTTGGATTGTCGGGAGTGCTTTTGGGATCGGGGTGCTCGCTATCTGGATCAAAGGCAGTATAGTCAGGGTAGGGTTTGCTGACGACTTCTGCGATGCCGATAATCCCCGGAGGATTACAATTAGAATGATAAAATAAGACCTGATCGCCCACCGTCATATTATTTATGAAATTACGGGCTTGGTAATTACGTACACCATCCCAATGTGTTGTTTGCTGGGGTGAGGTACGTAAATCATCAATGCTAAAACAAGAAGGCTCAGATTTCATTAACCAATATTTAGTCATTTTTTATTTTACTCCAATGAACTGTCTTTTCAGTCACCACCGCTGTAAGCGGAATATCCCAGGTATGGGGTTCGATATACGGGTAGCGTTGAAACTCATAAGCAACGCCAACAAGCATGGGATGATCTTCTTTAGCCAAAGTCCGATCATAATAGCCTGCTCCCATACCAAGACGCGTACCGTAATGATCGAAAACAACGAGCGGCATGAAAATGATATCGAGTGATTTAGGCTCTATGGCTTGTGATGTATCTACATCAGGTTCGTCAATGCCATAGCGATTCTTTACGAAAGGGGTTGCTGGTGTGGCAGGTAAAAATAACAAGGTTTTGTTTTCTCTAAGAACTGGGAAATAACAAAATTTGCCTTGCAGGGGTGCTGAATTCCATAACGCGTTTAGGCTAATTTCTCCTCGTGTTGCTTGATAAAGAGCAATTCGTTTTGCATGTCGATATTCATGCATACCACGAATTCGCGTGCACACTCTAGCAGAGGCTGTATGCTGATATTCAAGCGGTAAATTTTCGCGAATTTGTCGACAACTTCGTCTGAGGGCAAGCTTAAAGCGGTTGGGCATAGTTTGATTTTTTTCACTTTTCGTCGATTATTGCCCAGATAAATACCTAAGTTCAAGTTGGATGAGGAGAATTTTTTAAAAGATCTAGGCATAATAAAAAAAATAAGGTATATACGGCAAAATTATTGGTGCTTGTCTAGGGCAATGCCCCTAAAGTTTTTGACGGGTTTCAAAGCGCCAAATTTGGTAAAAATCGCGTTTGATAGAGTTGGCTATTCCTTGATCGAACGCAATTCTTACTCCTATTTTGCGCTTTTTCGCTCCTGGCAAGATTTTAGGGACCGGCCTAAAGCGTGATTAACTAACCTTGACTTGAGAGAGTACAATGAGCGATATATTTGAAGAAGATGACGATCTTGTTGAAAGTGATGTATTTGCCGGTTCTCTGGATGAGGATGTTGATATTGACATACCTGATGAAATTTATACGATGGATGCACGTCGACGCCTCGAAAACAAGCTAGATGATATGCGCTTGGAAGCCGAGCTTAAAGACGACTTTGACGATTATTAAACTAAATGTCAACGCTCGTAATGGTTCAGGAACATGATGCCAACCTGTGTTTTACAGCTGATGATCGCATCTTTTTAGGTGAAGGCCTTTTCGAAACATTACGAGTGGTTAAAAATAAGCCTTGCTTTCCAGAGGCTCACTGGCAACGGTTGAAAAAATCTGCCTCTTTCTTAGGTTTAACTTTTGATATTTCTTTTGAAGTATGGTTTGAAAAGCTCAATGAATGCATTAAATTACATGCCATTCAAGAAGGGGGGATTAAAGCCATTCTAAGTAGCGGTAGGGCTCCACGCGGCCTTTCAGCGCGTAGTAAGGAAACAACCCTTATTCTTACCGCATTCCCATACACTCGAAGTCCTCAACCACTTTCTCTTATGAGTGCGCCCTGGCAACGCGATGCAAAAAATCCTACTTTTCAATTGAAATCGATAAATTACTTAGAAGCGATTATTGCGCTTCGGTATGCACAATCAGCTGGTTTTGATGATGTTTTATTTTTTAATTTTCAAAATCATGCGACAGAAACCACAGTTGCTAATTTTTTTATCATAAAAAACAATCAATTGATTACCCCTCCCTTACACAGTGGTGTTTTACCTGGAATCATACGAGAGCGACTATTGTTTCTAAGTAAAAAACAGGGAATTCCTTGCCTTGAATTGGAATTACGCAAGGATAATTTGATCGAAGCAGAGGCAGCGTTCACATGCAATGCCCTACAAGGTATCCGGCCTGTTCGTACCTTTGATAATCATGCTTACACCGTAAAACACCCAATTTTAGAGACATTAAGCCGTTTTTTAATGCTTGAAGAGTACGACTAATCCTTTTTGCAGAAGTTGTTGTGGGGGGATAGGGTATGTTCTCTCCCCTTTTCAGTTTCGCGCAGCATGTCAGACGGATCCGCTAATCCATCGTTATCCTTAGATCCCGTAATCAAATCGTGAGAAACCAAAGGGAATGAGCTATTCCGTTGGGAGTGTTTAAAAAATTTATACCCTAAGAATGCTAAGGCTAAGAGGCAGAGAACAAGAATGCTAGTGTTTTTATAAAGGGGGGTGGGGTGGGTGAGCGCATCCATACCTGCGTGGCCGCAGTAAGTGTAGATAATTTCAGCCGGTGTTAAAAAGATGAACGTAGTCAGAATATAGTGACTAAACTTAATTTGAGTAATGCCTAAACCATAGTTAACTAAGTTAAAGGGCACGATGGGTACGAGGCGCAGTAAAGCAACAAATTGCCAGCCTCCGCGCTCTACCCCGGATATTAATTTATTTAGTTTTGGCCCTCGTTTAGCGGCTAACCAATCAATGGCTAGATGACGGCTAATGCAAAAGGCACAAGCTGCCCCGAGTGTAGCCCCTATCAGATTGAAAAGGGTTCCGAGTAATGGGCCGAATAAGGCGCCTCCAGCGAGTGTCAAAACCATGGTGGGTAACAGGAGAATAGTAGCCAAGCAATATATCAGTAGAAAAAGGATAGGCGCTAACCAACCTAGTCCTTTAATACTACTAAGAATAATCGGCGCTTTCTCTTGAAAAATAATTGCACTAGCAATCAGTACCGCTAGGATGCAAAATGTCTTTAGAAATTGGTTTTTAAGGCACATGGCTCACACTTTATTACACCAGGGTAATTTGGGCAAGCAGGGATTGCTTCAGGGAGGCTGTATTGCAATGATTCTTCTAAATGAGTATAAAATTTTTAACCCCCTAAGGGATTTTAAAACCATGTTAAGAAAAGAGTGGCAGAAGCTCCTAGTTAAACCGGTACAGTGGTTGTTTCAATTCACTCTTGCCCAATGGTTCCGGGTAAAGATTAGGGGAACGATGCTTAAAGAATCGTCTATTATCATTGCCAATTGTACTTCTGTGATTGATCCTCTCTTACTCGCTTTATTTTTACCTGAACGCTTAAATTTTGTTTTAGAACCACAGTTGCATGATAAATTGTGGGTTAAGGTTCTAAAATTATTTGCAGAAGTGGTTTTTCTGGATTTGTCTCAATCATCAACCAAGCAAAGACTTATTAAAACGATCGAAGCTGAAAACAAATCATGGGTGTTATTTCCACAAGAATTTAAAAATGAGGTCAAAAGTTTTGATGATTACGGCTTTGTCTTACGGCAATTAGGGAGAGAAGTAAGACCTATTCGTATAGAAGGGGCGCAGCATAGTTTTTTCTCTCTTGCTAAAGAGAAACATGCAATCTATTTCTTTCCAAAAATTACCCTTCATCTTATGGAGAGCCTCTCCTTAAATGCCCAACACAAAGATGAAAAGAGCTGGGGTAGAAGGTTATTTTTGTTACTTAGTGAAATGGCTTTCCTCAATTTTAATACGGAGCAATCCCTTTTTGCTGCGATACTTCAAGGTGCAAAACACGCCTACAGTCAAGGTTCATGGATTGAAGATTACAACCGGCAGCCTATCTCTTTTCGTCAGTTTATTGCTCGATGTTTTATCTTGGGAAGGCAGTTTAAAAGTGAAACTCAACCATCGGAGATGGTGGGTGTGATGATGCCGACCACTATTGCCGGCGCTGTCAGTTTTTTTGCTTTACAGGCATATCGACGAATTCCTGCCATGCTCAATTTTAGCAGTGGTTTTTATAATCTCTATTCTGTCTGTCAAGCAGCGGGCATTAAAACCATTTATACTTCCCGCCAATTTATCCAGACAGCAAAACTTGAGACATTAGTTGAAGAATTGGACAAAGCTGGATTTATGGTAAGATTTCTTGAGGATTTTGCGCCCAAAATTAATCTGGCGCGTAAGTTTGCTGGATTATTAAAAAGTACTTTGCCAAGCCTGACCTATCGCTTAGTAAGTGGGGTCGTTAAGCCTGATACCTCTGCTTTAGTGCTGTTTACTTCTGGATCAGAAGGTGTGCCTAAAGGAGTAGCGCTAACTCACAAAAACATTTTGGCAAATTGTTATCAAATGATGTCGCGTGTGGATTTTGCTCTTCAGGATATCTTTTTTAATGCATTACCGATTTTTCATTGTTTTGGCTTAACTGCCGGGACCATTGTACCGCTGGTCGCCGGGAACTCCTGTTTTTTCTATCCCTCTCCTTTGCATTTTAAAATAATTTCAGGTCTTGTTCATGAAACTAAAGCAACGATTTTTTTTGCAACGGATACTTTTTTGACAGGGTACGCCAGGGCGGCAGGACCTAAGGATTTCAGTTCGCTAAGGTATATTTTTGCCGGAGCTGAGAAGGTTAGATCTGAAACGATGCACTACTGGCGGGAAACCTTTAATGTGCAAATCTATGAAGGTTATGGGGCAACAGAAGCCTCCCCTGTGATTTCACTGAACTGTCCCTTAGCCTCCAGGGCAGATAGTGTAGGATTGGTTCTGCCTTCTATCGAATATCGAATTGAGCCTGTTGAGGGAATAGCTGAGGGAGGTAGATTGGTTATTCGCGGTCCGAATGTCATGTCTGCTTATTTAACCCCTGATAAAGCAAACCCAATTGAAAATGACGGGTGGTATGCTACGGGGGATATTGTTGTCGAAGATGACGAAGGTTTCTTATCTATTATAGGCAGAATAAAGCGGTTTGCTAAGCTAGGGGGGGAAATGATTTCCTTATCTGTCATTGAGTCTATTGCCTCCACTTTATGGCCGGAGCAACTCCATGCGGCTCTCAGCAGAAAATGCCCTCGTAAGGGGGAGCAAATTATACTCTTTTCAGAATATGCTAAAGCAAGCAAATCGGCTTTTATCCATCATGTGCATGCACAAAAATACCCAGAACTACTTGTTCCTCAGACAGTTTTACCTAATGTTAAAATTCCAGTTTTAGCTTCAGGGAAAATAGATTATCCGTCTTTGGAACGTGATTTAACTACTTTTTTTCCTGATTCCTCATCAGCTGAAACAAATCTTTCTTAGTAACGGATTTACCGGTACAGCCACGGTTTCTCGGTTTATCCCCAGAACCCGGGAGTTAGAATGGGTGCGAGCTTTTTAGTTTATCTGCTTTATTTAAACGGTTTTTATTTTTTTTTTAATCCTTAAGAAAACCTTAATATTTCCCTGTTATGATGAAACTATCAATTCTCCTTGGAGCTAGCTATGTCAACAAGCACTAAAAATATGTTGAAGACATTAAATCCTGGTGCAAAAAAGGCCAGTGCCAATGTACAGCAAAAAAATCGAGTGCATGATGTTGCTGCTGACGCTCAGAAAAAAGAAAGAGAAAAGAAACAGGCTGAACTCAAACCAAATATGGCTGATGTATTAAAAGCCTCTCTAACCCCGACGAAAGGTGGTCCTTCAAACAAGCTTTAAATTACTCATTGAATAAACCCGATGTGTTACCGATGAAATTAGTGATTCGCTGATGGGGCTATCTGCATCTATTTAAATCCAGTCAAAGCGACCTAACGTGCCTTAATCGGAAACGAAATCGCTCAAGTCGGTCAATTCCCCCAAGTTTTTAATTCTACAATGTTGCCCTGAAAAATAGCATTTTCAAGTTTCTTGGGTATATACTTTACCCTATATAGTTCTGTTTTTATCCGAGGATTTTTATGGCCGGGTTTTCTGAAACATCCCACTGGCGCGATTCGGCTAGAAGCGCTCGTTTTTTCCTGGTTGATGCAAGAGCTGCTTTTCCAATTTTTCTTTTTCTGATGCATATTAGGGTTTGGACCGGTATTTTAGTTCTTGTGTCAACAGTTTTCTTTGGCATCATTGAACATTACGGATTTACTGTTCCAGTTTTTTTGCGTTGGCTTAGAAACTTTTTGGCAGGCCCTTTGCGCTCGTCACAACCTTGGTGGAAATAATGGAAACTGATATTCGTAAATGCATGGCTAAAATTGCTGCGGCTTTAAATGCTAAATTCTATTTAAACGATCGTTTTGTTACCTACGAAGAAGTATTTTCTGACACGGGCTTACTTCCGGCCATAGCCCGTCGTGCTGATCAACTTTGCTCACTCTGTCTGGGTTATGGACTTGGTGCTACTTTTGATGAGGCAGAAAATGCTCTGCTAGGAATACGGGTTGTCTTTGATGAAGTGACTCCTAATGCTTTGCGTTTATTGTGTATGACGGACGTATTAAATGAATTAATTCAAGGAGGTCCGAGTAAGGATTACACCCCCTTAGATGAGTTAATGTATGACTAGTGTACCTTTTCGATTCTACAATCTTGGCCAAAACTTGCTTTTCCGTGCTTTGCAGCATCGATCCTTCAGTGCCTATGGTGATGCCCAAAAAGTTGGTCGTTTAACTCAATCCCGTGAGTTCTTAGCTAGCTCAGATTGTTTTAATCAAACAAAGTGTAAAAAAAGTGAAAGTTTAGCCTCCCTTAAGCTTATCTTAAGGAAATATCTGTTAATGTTGGTAGTAAATTAGAATTTGGTATTGGAGTACCTACTGTATGTTGCGCAATCCGTATACGCATTTTAAATTGACAAGTGAGAGCAAGAGTTCAGCGACAGATTTGCTTTCCAGTTCTTCCCCGACAGAAGGAGAACCTTCCGGTGTGCCTATCGCTGTCGGAATAGATACATTACATAGTTTGCAAAGGTTAAATAGTCAGACCGATAAAATGATGGCGATTAGTAAGACTCCAGGGAATATGACTGCATCTGCAACGTTAGGTAAAGCACTTAAAAGGACTGGAAGCGCTATCAATAATGAATTTCCTAAAGAGATTCAAGAAGTTCAAATGGCTCAAGCAGAATCAAGTCATGATTCGTCCCCCGAAGAAACTACATCTGTAAGCTTTTCAAGGCCCTAAAACAGTATTCAGCGTTTTACGCTGAATACTGTTATAATTTTTGTAGAAACTAAATTTAATCAGCTTTGTTCTGATGTTACCCTAGTTCATATACTATGAAAGACGAATTAACTAAACAACAAGCCCATGCCATTTTAGAAGCGCTGGATGAGGCTATTGAAACAGGGCCTTGGGATGAGTCGAATTTTTTGCGTGTGATAGGAAAAAACCTCCGGGAAATACGCGATAAGTTTGCGTCACATCTTAGCGATGTCAAAGTAGAGGCTAATAAGCCAAAAATTGAAAGACAAACTCATATCAATCGGGTTTCGCAGCGTCCTGATCATCAAGAAATATTTATTTCTCTCTACTCTTCTGAAGGAAGTATTATACAATCTTGGGAGCGTATTCTCGCTAATCTATCCCGGCAAATAATTTCGCGTCCTATTTATTCCGATGAGGATGCAGTAAGAGCATTCATTAAATCCAAAGAAAATAAAGAGAATGAAGCATATGTCGCTATTTACATCGATCAAGCAGATATTTTAAATATACCGCCAGACAAAATTCCTGTGGATAAATTTGGGAAGCCTTTATTAAGCCTCAAAGATCGCGCAATAATCTTGGACAACATAACGCGATTCGTTCATACTTCTGGCACTTATCATTACATCAAAGGACGTTTGGTTAAAAACACTCAAACTGAATAGCTGAAGTCACACCACAGTTGACGCAGACTGGTATATACTTGAGATTATAACGGGTTTATTAGAATTAGGAATGGCTCAACAACCACAACAATCAGGCGGTAGTGGCGATAATTCGATGGCACCTGTGTGGATCATGGTGCTTGTGTTTATTATCGGCTTTATTATCTGGAAAACGTCGCATCAGTATATTGTTGCGTTTGTTTTTTATTTAAATGTTCTGGAAGCAAAATTAGTCACTTTATTCGTAAACAATCCTCAATTAGAAAGCAATGTTTATGTGATGCAGACCATCGACCCTGCAAGTGTCGAGTGGGATCAGCTAGTCGATTTAACCCGCGGAGTTGGTGATTATATCCGTTATCCTGTCGTTGCAATTCTTGTTTTTTTGGCAATGTTTCTCTACAAATCTGATATTACTCTTAAATTTCGTAAAGCACATAATATGAAAACCTTACGTGCCCAAGAGCAGCATAACTGGCTCGCTATAATGCCTATTGTAAAAGAAGATTTAGTCAACACCGATATTAACAAAGGTCCTTGGGCTATGGCCTTAACACCTATGGAGTTTGCGCGTAAATACCACTTATTAAAAAAAGAAGATGCGCTGTTGGATAATCCAGTCCCCGGGCAGGAAATGACTGCTGGAATTAGAAAAGGGGATGCCAAGAGGGTTTTCACCCTGCAATTAGGGCCTTATTGGGATGGATTTGAGCGATGCTCCCCCCAAGCTTATGCTTTAGCGGCAGTTTTTATGGCGCGAATGAACAGAGATAGGGATGCGGCTAATTTAATTTTAGAAACATTGGATAGAACTTTTACTGCTGGAAAACCGGATTTCAGTGTGGCAAGACCGGTATTAAAAAAATATCAAAATGCAGAAAATGTCCAGGAGATTATCGCGAAACATGCTTATCTTTTAACTGTGCTAGCTTCATTATTAGCAGCTGCGAGAGATGATGGTGTTGTGCCTAGTTCGGAATTTTTGTGGTTAAAACCTCTCGATCGTCGATTATGGTATATGCTTAATAGTATTGGTAGGCAAACTCCTTTCGTTGAAGTCGGAGGACCTTTTGCCCACTGGCGCGCTGAAAAGGAAATGGGAAGGCGCTCGTTAGTACCGATGATCGATGAAGCAATTAAAGCCCTCGAGATTGCGGTGAAAGAAGTGAAGTTATCGCCTAAAGAGATGCAGGAGTTACAACCGTAATGCGTGGTATAGATTCGCGACATGAAATTGACCCTACACTGCTGTTAAGGGATACAAGAACCCTTGGCCAACGGATGGGCGATTTTTTTTCTGATCCCACCAATGTTTCTATTGTTTTAGTTTCCTTGGCGGCTGTCGCTTATTATATCTCCGAAATTTCAAGTCTAATGCTTATTATTGGGGCTCTATTCTTCTTTTATACCTATACACGTAAACAAAAATTGCCTTTCAGATTACCGAAAATTGCTCGTGTTAAAGATTACAATGACTTAAAACCTGGCGTGGGTACGCCTAATATTGCACGCGGCATTGCATTTTTTGGTAATGACCGAAAAACAGGTGAGGAGTTGTGGTTTGCCAACGAAGATTTAAGAACTCACGCACTGATTTTTGGTTCTACCGGTAGTGGTAAAACGGAAACTTTAGTTTCGCTTGCCTACAATGCACTGGTACAAGCCAGCGGTTTTATCTATGTCGATGGAAAAGGGGATAACTCGCTGTATGCGAAAGTATTTTCAATGGTGCGGAGCATGGGGCGAGAAGATGATTTATTACTGATCAATTTCATGACAGGGGCCCGTGATATTATTGGTCCACAAGAAAAACGCCTGTCCAATACGCTTAACCCGTTCTGTCAGGGTTCTTCAAGTATGCTAACCCAGCTTGTCGTAAGCTTGATGGGCTCTTCAGGCCAGTCTTCCGATGGTGATATGTGGAAAGGCCGGGCTATAAGTTTCGTTGAGGCGTTGATGAAGCTTCTTGTCTACATGCGCGATGAGGGGGCAATACTACTTGACGCAAATACTATAAGAAACTATTTTGATTTGCAGCGATTAGAATCAATCGTAATTGACAAAATTTTCCCACGCGATGAACAAGAAAGCATTAATATCGAATCAGTTCCCAAACTGGTTACAGACCCTTTACGAAACTATGTATTTAACTTACCAGGTTACAATAAGGAGAAAAAAGGTAAGCAAGTTTCTCAAGTGTTAGAGCAACATGGATTTATTACCATGCAGTTGGTTAGGGTATTTTCATCCCTCGCAGATACGTATGGCCACATCATTAGGACCAATCTTGCAGAAGTTGATTTCAAAGATGTGGTGCTCAATCGCAGAATTTTGGTTGTATTGTTACCTGCTTTGGAAAAATCACCCGATGAATTATCGAACTTAGGTAAAGTGATTGTATCCTCATTAAAAGCCATGATGGCTGCAGGTTTAGGAGACCAAGTTGAAGGTGATTATCGTGATGTGATTTTACGAAAGCCAACTAATTCACCTACACCTTATATGTGTATTTTGGATGAGTATGGTTACTATGCTGTACAAGGTTTCGCAGTCGTACCTGCCCAGGCGCGTTCTCTCGGATTCTCGGCAATTTTTGCCGGACAAGATTTACCGGCTTTCCAAAAGGCATCAAAAGAGGAAGCCGCTTCAATTGGTGCTAACACTAACATTAAAATTTGTATGAAGCTTGAAGACCCAACAGAGACCTGGGACTTCTTTACTAAAACAGCTGGCGAAGCTTATGTGACAAAGGTGGATTCTTTCCAAACAAAAGATACGAGTATTGCCAATAGCTATATGGATACGAAGAGTTCTTCTTTTGAAAAAAGATCACGGATTGATTTACTCGATTTAAAAGATCAAACTGAAGGTGAGGCTCATATCTTTTTTAAATCCAAGATCGTACGGGCGCGTATGTTTTATGCCAACCCGACACCGGTTAAACAGTTAAAGCTTAATCAGTTTTTAAAAGTTGAGCCGCCACCGGATGATTATTTAATTAAATTACAGAAACAGCTTTCGGGATTCCAACAAGTGCTTGAAAGCGGTAATCTCAGCATTGAAAAAGAGGTTGATACTGAAGAAATCGCTCTGATAACGAAGGCGCTGCACGAATCGAATATCGCTGAGCCTATCGAGCGGGGTGTGGCTGCCTTATTAGCTTTCCATGGTTATAATGAACCTGAGCCGATAGAAGAGCTAATTGAAGAGGAGCAAGAAGGTGCTCTGACTATATTTAGCAAACTCCGTCATCCTGCTGGCAGTTTACCGCTATTGGCTAAAGACACTGAGCAGTTTTCAATGCCGCTGCTTGGAATCAATGAAACAAGGAATTATCTCTCTGTTGTCGAACGAGCCAGTGGGGCGAAGGATAAATATGCTGGAACGGTTGCAAACGAGTTAATCAAAGATTTTCAAATGGCAACCTGTTATCCGCCACACGATCGCGATGTAATCAGCACAGAAGATTTAGCGCTTATGACGAGAGACCTGTCAAGCAAAATCGTTAGCGAACGTGAAAAAGCGAAGACTAAGGCGCAAGAAGAGGTTTAATTGATATGAGAAAGTTCAAATAATAAGGCCTTTTCCTACCGAACTTAGGTGAATCGCTCGATTTTTTAAGAATTGCTTGTAACGCAATGATTTGTATGTTTTTATTTCATTAGGCAATGTTCTTTAAAGTTTGCCAGGAGCAAAAAAACAAAATTGAGACAAAAATGGCGTTCGATCAAGGCTAGTAGCCTGCTGTTAGCGAGATCGAACACGATTTTTCGGCAATTTGTCAATATTGCATACTGCCAATAATTTTAGAACATTGTGTATATGGAGAATCTAATTTTAATTAACGTGAGAGGGTTTTGGTGAGACGATTGCGTGTTGGTTTATTAGCTTTTTCAACATGGCATGCAACCTTGCTTGCATTTTTACTTTTACTTGGATGCAAGACAAAGGTATACCACCCTGAAGACAATGAAGCGTTAAAACTGCCTTACAAAGTTGAAGGTGCAGATGATGAAGCAATCATAGGATTGCAAAAAAGTCTTAAACGTTGTGGTGTGGCTGTTATTACTATTGGCCAAGATTACTTAATCAGTATACCTTCCGCCTCATTATTTCCAAACCAATCGCCCCAATTGACCTGGGCCTCTTACGGTTTACTAAATAATGTAGTGCGATTTTTAAAACAATTCCGTAAAGTGGCTGTAAACATTACTGCATTTAGCGGTAAGTATGTTTCTCAGAGGCGAGAACATGCTTTGACATTGGCAAGAGCGAGGGCGGTTGCAGATTATCTATGGTCGCAAGGTATCGACAGCCGTTTTATTTTTACTGAGGGGATGGGGAGTGATAAGCCAATGATGGGCTACACTCGCGGTGGGGATAAATCACCTAATTCACGCATTGAAATCACTTTCAGAGATGCGATTGTTTAGACGAGGCAGCAATGAGTCAAGAGGTTTGGGGTACAATTAAACGGTCTAAATCTTTTTATATTCGGACTTACCGATTAGGCGCAACGAGTCTTCTTATCTCTTTGATGCTTAATCTACTCTTAATACTCGGTATCTATTATCTCTATTTTCATGAACCTGAGCGTGATTATTATGCAACGAGTGGTATTACTCCTCCAGTTCCATTAACACCTTTGGACGAACCGAATTATTCATCAACGCCACTTCTTCCACCCGATCCGATTGATGATAATAGTGAAAAGGTCATACCGCAATAAAAGAGGTAACTATGGCTCAAGATGCTTTGACTGCTGTCACAATGAGAAATGAGTTTTATCGAGACGGTCAACGTAAGACAATTCTTGCTTTACTGTTTTCCATTCTCATTAATTTTGTTTTAGCCTCTCTTTTGGTGTATATGATAACGCATCCTCCAGCACCAAAATATTTTGCAACGAGTATAAATGGTAGAATAACTCCATTGTATCCTTTGGACGAGCCTAACCAATCTGACTCAGCAGTATTACAATGGGCAAATCAGGCAGCAATTGCTGCGTTTACTTATAACTTTGTGAATTACCGTGATGAGTTACAGGCGTCCTCTGGGTTCTTTACTGCAGATGGATGGACACAATTTTTGACTGCATTACAACAATCTAATAACTTGGATGCGGTTAAAGCGAAAAAACTAATTGTATCGGCAGTGGCTACTCGTGCTCCAATTATTTTACAAAAAGGCTTATTAAATGGGGTTTATTCTTGGCGCGTCCAAATGCCTATTTTGGTAACGTATCAAAGTGCCAGTGAATTTTCTCAACAAAACAATGTGGTTACAATGTTGATAACACGTGTGTCAACATTAAATTCTCCACGTGGAATAGGAATAGCCCAATTTGTTGTGGGTCCTGCGAGTGGTGGAATAGTGTAATTTGGATTATTTAATGAATAACAATAAGAAGAAAAAAAATTTATTCCATTTACTTGGATTGGTTATGATTTTCGTAACTAATTCAATGCCTCTTCCAGTGAATGCAGCTGCTGAAGCTGACTCTGCCCAGCAAGCGCTCCAGCAGCTTCGACTTTTGCAGCAACGTTTATCTCAATCAGGGGGCACTCAGCAGCCTTCCGCAGGAACAAATAAGCCAAACCAAGCTAACCAACAAGGCAAAGAAGCAAATAAATCCCCACTTGCTGCCGGTAACGCCCCTCCTGCCGGAGGGCAGCAAGCTAATTCCGATGTTTTATCGCAAGAAGATAATGAATTAATCGATGTTAAGGCTTTCGAAGGAGTGTCTAGACAACTTTTCCCACTCTCTCCGGAACAAATTATTCGTTTAAAGCAGATGTATCAAGCAAATGAATTTGCAGAAGCATCTACTGCTGGTACTCCACCAAAACCCACAGCAACTTCGCAGATTGTTAATCTATCACCGGGATCTACGCCCCCCGTTATTCGTTTATCGCAGGGATTTGTTTCTTCGTTAGTGTTTCTCGATTCTACGGGAGCTCCCTGGCCTATCAGTGCCTATGACCTAGGTGATCCTTCTTCGTTTAACATTCAATGGGATAAAACAAGTAATACTCTAATGATTCAAGCTTTGAAGCTATACAATTATGGTAACCTTGCCGTACGATTGCGTGGTTTGAATACCCCTGTTATGTTAACACTCATTCCCGGACAAAAAGCGGTAGATTATCGGGTGGATCTACGAATCCAAGGATTTGGCCCAAATGCTAAAACCATGCCTACAGAAGAGGGGCTGCCCCCAAGTGCAAATGATGTCCTGTTGCATGTTTTGGATGGGGTACCTCCCGCAGGAAGCCAACGATTAACCGTCAGCGGTGGTGATGCAAGAGCATGGATAATTGGCGACAAAATGTATGTAAGGACCAACCTTACTATTTTGTCTCCAGGCTGGATAGGAAGTATGACGAGTGCGGACGGAATGCATGCTTACGAGATGCAAAAATCCCCAGTGTTACTGGTTTCATGGCATGGAAAAGTCATGCAGCTTAAGGTAGAAGGGTTATAATCAAATGGCAGGTAGAAAAGAGAATCTAAAATCGCTATTTACCAATACCCGTACACGGGTCATTATTGTATTTACCGCAATATTGTTAATCGCTGCTGTTGCCATTGGCGTGTTTAAATTAAAGTTCTCGCAAGAAATTGGAGAAACGCCGTCAGGTGTGGGCCATGTTCCACAAGGGATCCAATCTATCCCGGGAGCCCTTAATCCAACTGTACAATATGCAAAATTGCAAGAATCACAAAATGTTAGTCAAGCGGTTTCGGCTTTAAAAACAGGCGGCAGCGCAATTCCTACTATTGTGCGTACCCAAGCTTTAGGAGCCGGTGTGATGCCAATAGGCCAGCCACCAAGCGGCGAGGGAGGTGTCGGATTTACAACGTTAGCACGCGAAAACGAGGCTGGTGCCCAGCGCAGTTTATGGATACAGGCTTTACAAAATAGCAGTTGCAGTAAAGCAACCGTGACTAATGTAGTCAATCAGGGGGCATCACTGACTGATTTGAAAAATGCCTGTACGTGTACTCAATTGAAAGATAACGGCTATCAGCTTTCTGATTTACAGCAAATATGTTCTTGTAAAGAACTAAGAGCAGCCGGATTTAACGCCCGCCAATTAAAAGATGCAGGATTTAGCGCTGGCCGCTTACGGCTTTGTGGGTTTGATGCCTGCGAGTTACGCAACGCCGGTTTTACAGCTCAACAGATGAAAGACGGTGGCTTTTCAGATGGAGAGCTTAAAGGTGCTGGATTTTCCGATGCTGAGATAGCGAAAGCAGGTGGATTGCCTAATGGGATTAGTGAAGCGGATGTGCGTAAAGCGGGTTGTCAAGTTGATGCCCTCAAGCGTTTGCGTGCAGCAGGAGTCTCTGCGGCTGCTATTCGTCGAATAAGTGGTTGTAGCGCCGCTCAGTTGAAAGCAGCGGGTTTTACTGCAGCTGAATTGAGAAACGCTGGATTTAGTGCTGCAGATTTAAAAAACGCAGGGTTTACACCAGCTGAACTTAGGCAAGCGGGTTATACCGCAAGGGATTTGCTTAATGCAGGTTTTAGCCCCGATGATTTAGCAGGTGCTGGGTTCACTCCTGGTGAAATATCAGCTGCAGAATCTGAATTACCCCCCGGAATTAGTCCTGCGGATATTAAAAGCGCTGGTTGTGATGTTGAAGCTTTAAGGAAACAACGTCTTGCAGGCGTTAGCGCTAGGCTTATAAAGCAATACGCAGGTTGCAGTGCCAAAGCGTTAAAAGATGCTGGGTTCAGCGATAGCGATTTACAGCAAGCAGGATTTACTCCCGCAGAAATCAGTGCTGCAGCTCCTATTAATGATAATGACATAAAAGCTGCTGACTGCGATCCAAATAAACTAAAACTACTTTTAGCCAGAGGTGTAACAGCCGCAAGAATTCGTACTCTAAATGGCTGTAATGCAGCCCAGCTGAAAGCCGCTGGTTTTGATGCAAAGCAATTGGCTGCAGCAGGGTTTACACCCCAGCAACTTTTGGCTGCGGGTTACGCACCTGAGCAGGTTCGCGGAGCCCTCACGGATGATGCCATACGCGCAGCGGGGTGTGATCCAACAAAACTTAAGCAACTATTTAATTTAGGGGTATCTGCTAAACGTATTCGTGAACTGAATGGTTGCAGTGCAGAGGCGTTAAAAAATGCAGGCTATGATGCGAAGGCATTATCTGACGCTGGTTTTACACCGCAAGATCTTTTGGATGCAGGATTTACCCCGCAGCAATTGAGGCAGTCAGGTGTGGGTGGAGCCGCAGTGATCTCTGCGGGACGAACAGCTGACTGCAGTGTGGCTTCACTAAAAGCAGCGCGTGCAGCAGGCGTGTCGGCGGCCACCATTAAACAAACTTTAGGATGCAGTGCAGCCGCAATGAAAGCAGCCGGTTATACAGCACAGGAATTAAGAGACGCAGGGTTTACGGCAGCTGAATTGAAAAATGCAGGTTTTAGTGCAGCTGATCTTAAAAGTGCTGGATTCTCTGCCAAGGAATTACGTGATGCTGGATTTAGCGCAGCTGATTTAAAAAATGCTGGCTTTAGTGCAAGTGAGCTAAAAGACGCAGGGTTTAGTGCCGCTGATCTTAAAGACGCAGGATTCTCAGCAAGCCAACTTAAAGCAGCGGGATTTAGTGCCAAGGATTTAAAAGGTGCAGGTTTTAGTGCCACCGATCTTCGTCAAGCCGGGTATGGTGCTAAGGATCTGGCCGACGCAGGATATTCTGCGGCGGATTTAAAAAATGCAGGTTTTAGCGATGCAGAAATTCAAGATGCTGGGCTGAGTACGGAGGTGGCAGGTTTGGGAGCGGCTACTGTTCCTGGGGCAGAACCGTCTAGTGTAACTCCGATTCCTGGCATACCAGGTGCAACTAACCAAACAGCGGCAGCTGCAGCTCAAGCTGCGAATGCCAAACAATTGCAGGAGATTTTGAAGAAACAAAATCAACAATTAGCTGATCAAAAATTCCAGCAGAAGATCCAACAGCGTACATCCCAAATGCTGAGTACAGCAAACCAGTCAATTAGTACTTGGCAAAAGGTAACTTCCCAAAGCTATGTTGCAGGTAATGAGTCTGAAGAAAAGAAAGAAACCACAACCGCTGCAGGAATGGGACAAACAACTTCTTCTTCCCTAAGCCCTGGGGAAATGGGTGGCCCTGCAAAATCGCAGGGGGCTATAATTAAAACAGGGGATATCCTCTTCGCTGTACTTGATACGTCAGTGAATAGTGATGAGCCAGGTCCCATCCTTGCGACGATTGTTTCGGGCAAATTGAAAGGCGCTAAATTAATTGGTAGTTTCAATTTACCTACTAATGCCGACAAGATGGTAATTAGTTTTAATACGATGTCTGTACCTGGTGCACCTAAATCGACTTCAATTAATGCTTATGCGATTGACCCCGATACGGCGCGTACGGCGTTGTCAAGTAACACAAATCACCATTACTTGCTGCGATATGGCTCTCTGTTTGCTTCATCGTTCCTCGAAGGGTTTGGAAATGCATTCCAATCAGCGAACACAACAGTGACGATTGGCGGTACTGGCGGAGGACAGAATATCACTGTACAAAATGGTATTGGTCGTTCAGCATTGCAAAATGCGGTGATTGGCTTGGCAACCCTTGGTAAAGCATGGGGTCAGGTTGCTCAACAACAATTTAGCACGCCAACGACAGTCGAAGTCTATTCAGGAACACCTTTGGGTATATTATTTACTCAAGATGTAACCTCTCTTTAACATGATGAGCGGGTAAGAAATGGCAGATAATGAATATAATGATGAATATCAATTCTCTGATCTGGATACAATTGGCTCGGATGTCTTAGGTGATGAAGAGCCTATCGCCTCCGACGAGATGGGAGAAGCCCCTGCACAAAAGAAACCCCAAGGTAAGAATATCAAACGAAACGCATTAATTGCGGTAGTAATCATTGTTCTTGCTATGCTTGGGTATAAATTTCTTGGTTCGTTTTTTACAAGTAAACCATCTTCAGAGGAAACCACAGTCCCACCGATAACAGCTGCTACCCCTCAACAAATTGAAACAACACCGCCCCCGGCAACCCCGCAACCACAACCAACAGCACAGGTTCAAACTGCCCCTTCACCTGTAGCTCAGGCTCCTATTGTAGATAATTCACAGATTACTCAGAAACTCTCAGCTTTGGAAATGGGGCAACAAAATGTGCGGGCTGAGGTGAGTTCGTTGAATAGCCAGCTCAATGGACTCAATTCAAATCTAAATCAATTGTCCGAAAAAATTGCTAATTTGAACCGCATGATCAACTTGTTGGTCACTAAACTTGACCAGCAATCCAATCAAATTGCTCTCCTAACTGAGAGGACAAAACCTAAGCCGCCGCCAGTTCGCCGTATGGCAAAGGCAGCTAGTTTACCAATCTATTATATTCAAGCAGTAATACCCGGTCGGGCTTGGTTAATTGCTCCAAATGGGTCTACACTTACCGTTAGAGAGGGAACCCAAATTGCTGGTTATGGTGTAGTCAAATTGATTGATCCGAATCAAGGGCGCGTATTAACTAGTTCAGGAAGAGTAATTAGGTTTAGTCAGCAAGATAGTTGAGGGGGTTATGTCCGGTGGAACTGGTTCTTGGCAATCATGGTTAACAAGTCAAGTTGATATTTTAAACAATATCGCAAATAACTTGTTACCAGTTGAGCGCCTAATTACAGGGGCTGCCTATTTAATTGGTTTAGCTTTCGCGTTTAAAGCGATCTATACTTTAAAGGCCTATGGTGAATCTCGGTCAATGATGTCGAATAGTGCGAGCATCAAAGAGCCTATAATTTATATGGTTGTTGCAGCGATTTTCATCTATTTTCCTACGGGCCTAGCGATTATGCTGCAGACTACTTTCGGCTCTTCGAGCATCTTGCAGTATGCACCTGTAAATAGTAATAATCCAGGTATCAGTGCCTTGTTTGGTACTGGGAGTGTGGTTGGAAGACCAATAGCGATTATAATCCAAACAATTGGACTTATTGCCTTCGTGAGGGGGTGGATTCTTATTGCTCGTTCAGCCTCACAAGGTCAACCCCCTGGGGGGACAGGAAAAGGATTGGTACATATTTTTGGTGGAATTTTAGCAATGAACATTGTAGCCACACTAGAAATCATCAATAATACATTATATGGTACAACTTAATAGTCTTTATTATAAAGGAGAGAGAATAGTGAAAATGCCATTAAAAATAAAGCGCCAAACGGAACGCTTGCTCATATGGGCTGCTTGCTTGAGTTTAATGGCCGTAGCGGGTGAGGTGGCGGCGTCAACATCATTAGGAGGTATGGCTTCCAGTGTTACTTCGTCATTTACTGCTCTGGCTAAATTAATTACAGCAGGATCCTACGTGGCGGGTCTTGGTTTTTCTATTGGCGCAATAATGAAATTTAAACAACATAAGGATAACCCAACCCAAATTCCAATTGGTACGCCAATTGCTTTGGTTTTGATCGCAGCAGCTTTGTTGTTCCTGCCTTCAATCTTGGGTGTTGCTGGACAAACTTTATTGGGAACAAGCGGTTCTGTTGCTGGTCCTTCAGGTACAATTTTCGGAAGCTAATAAAGGGTAATTGAGGAGGCACTAACTAGTTGTTATTGCCTCTTTCTATTTGAAGTTTTTGGCTATTATGAGCATGGTAGATGGCTGCTAAACAGCATAATAAATTAAGGCTTGTTGCTAGCCCGGGTTCCTGGCGTTTATATTCGGCAAGAAAGGCCGATGAGCGCTTTAAAGGTTTTGAGCTTAAAGTATTTCAGCGCGATCGCTATACGTGTCAGTTCTGCGGATTCCAAGCAAAATTATTTCAAGAGGTCGTGAATTTAGATCATGATTTCACCAACAATAAATTAAATAATTTAGTAACTGCTTGTTGCTTTTGTGCCCAATGCTTCTTTATTGAGTCTGTTGGTGTAGGAGGGTATGGAGGGGGTACTTTGATTTACCTCCCGGAGCTCAGCCAACCAGAGTTAAATAGTTTATGCCATGTACTTTTTTGTGCTATTACTAACGATACGGGCTATAAAAATAGTGCCCAAAATATTTATCGGAGCTTCAAATTTCGTTCGCAGATTGTTGAGGAAAAATTTGGTGAGGGAACAAGTGATCCTGCGATATTTGGCCAACTGATTATTGATTCGGGGGTGACTTCGCCTGAGGTTTCCGAAAAGTTATTTAAGAATATTCGCTTATTACCTTCAAGAGCAAAGTTCAGAAAACAAATCGAGCGATGGGCTGCAAGCGCATTGGAAGAAATAACAGAAAACAAGGTTTAGCTAGATTAATAATTTTTCTCTTAACTTAATGCTTTAGGTATTAGTGAGGAGCAGTATGGGAAAATGGGCTGATTCATTTTTTGATGGCGTTGATACTTTTTTTGCCTGGCTAAGTACTTCTCTGAAACAAACAACAGAGTCTTATTGCGAGTTAGAAACCGCAGATAGCCCGACAGTCTTGGTTAATCACGATGGTACATTGCTTTCAATAATTAAAATTGAAGGTATCACAGCGCTTGCTGGCGCTGAGGAATTTGAACGACTTGTCGAAGGGCTCAGTAACGCTTTTCAAGCGGCAATGGGCAGGCCTGGCCACGCCCTACAGGTTCATTTTAGTCACGATAAACAAAATATCAGAAAAGTTATTCAAGACATCTATGCGCCAGCAGAAGCGACTGCGAAAAGACTGGAACTTAATTTAGATGACTTATTCCATGAGCGTGTGGCTTACCTTGCTCAGTATTGCGCAGATGAACGTCTCTATTTTGTGCTGTATACACGTCCCTTTAATTTGCCGCAAGATCAATTAAAAGCAGCAAATAAAGCAAAATTAAAGATGATCAAAGATAAAAAAGCGCCGGCATTTAAAAATAGCCAGACTATCTATGCTGCTATCCCTGAATTACGTGATACGCATGATGCTTATGTCCGCACAATCCTTAATGATTTAGACGCCTTAAATATTCATGCGAAATTGCTGGAAGTCCATGATGCTATCCATGCCGTACGTATGACTGCCGATCCTGATTTCACCGCTGACGATTGGCGCCCCGCTTTGCCGGGAGATAAACTTATACCACGCGAAATCAATGGTTTCAGTGGGGATCCTTCAGATTTGCTATGGCCTTCTTTGGCAAAGCAAGTGATTCCGAGAGACGGTGAAGTTCTCGATCTGCGGACGGTTAGAGTCGGGAATAAAATTTATTCTTGCGTGTATATTGACCTCTTCCCTAAAGATATTCGGCCTTTTATTACCTTATTCTCTCGTATCTTACCGTCGCATGTGCCTTGGCGAATTTCGTTTTTAATGGAGAGTGAAGGATTAAATACCATTAAATTAAAAGGGTTACTTTCTGCTATTTTAAGCTTTTCTTCAGCGCAAAACCGATTAATAAGCGACTCTGTTAATTTGCTAAAATATTTGCAGCTTAATACCGACGATCCTATCATCCGCCTACGGGTTGTCGCTGCGACTTGGGCGCCCGAGGGAGAACTTCCTCTATTGCGTCGCCGTAGTTCAGAGCTGGTTAAAGCAATTGAGGGTTGGGGATCTACGGACGTTTCTGAAATTTGTGGTGATCCTTTTGGCGGTTTCGTTTCCAGTATGTTAGCTACAACGCTCAATAGTACTGCAGTACCCTCTGTAGCGCCCTTGTCAGATGTCATCACCATGTTGCCAATCACTAGACCAGCGTCTCCGTGGCAACAAGGGGCTTTATTATTCCGTACCCCTGACGGTAAGCCATGGCCTTTCCAACCCGGTTCAACGCAGCAAACAACCTGGATTGACCTGGTTTATGCACGTCCGGGTTCGGGTAAATCAGTTTTATCGAATGCGCTTAACCTGGCACTTTGCCTTTCCGGTGGTTTAACTCGGTTACCACGTATTGCTATTATCGATATTGGACCATCAAGCAGTGGCTTGATTTCATTGCTAAAAGAAGCGATGCCCGCATCTAAAAGGCATTTAGTTGCTTACCATCGTTTAAGAATGACGCCTGACTATTCGATTAATCCCTTCGATACGCAATTAGGGTGTCGTTACCCTACGGCGATTGAACGTTCATTTTTAGTAAATTTTTTAACATTATTGACTACCCCGCTTGGTGCAGCAAAACCTTATGACGGCATGCCTGACCTCGCAGGTATGGTTGTTGATGAATTGTATAAAAGTTTGGCTGATGAGTATAACCCAACGCCATACTCTCCTGGTGTTGAGGAGTTTATCGATAGTATTTTGGAAGAAATCGGTTTTGTTAGGGATTCAAAATCAACGTGGTGGGAAGTTACAGATGCCTTGTTTTCAGCGGGGTTCGCTCACGAGGCCATGCTTGCCCAGCGTTATGCAATGCCTCTATTAGCTGATGCAGCATCGATATGTCGTACGCCTTCCATTGAGGATTTATATGAGAAAGTGACTGCACCAACCGGTGAATCATTGATTAATGCCTTTTCCCGTATGGTTTCAGGAGCCGTGCGCGAATACCCAATTTTGTCCCGAGTAACAAGCTTTGATATTGGTGATGCCCGTGTGGTTTCACTCGATTTAGACGAAGTAGCTAAAAGTGGTGGTGATGCAGCTGATCGACAAACATCAGTTATGTATATGCTAGCTCGCTATGTGCTTGCGCGTCACTATTACTTAACTGAAGAAAGTTTAAGCAGCATACCTGAACAATACAGGGAATATCACAGGCAACGTATTTCTGAGATAAGAGAAGATCCAAAACGAATTGTTTATGATGAGTTCCACCGAACTGCAAAATCGTCTGCGGTGCGCGATCAAGTGATTATTGATATGCGGGAAGGCCGTAAATGGAAAGTGCAAATCGCTTTACTTTCTCAATCAGTAGAGGACTTTGATTCCATCATGATTGATTTCAGTACTGCAATTTATGTTATGGACGCAGGCCCTTCGCAAGCCGTTGAGAAAACCGCCCAAATCTTTGGTTTATCCAATACCGCTAAAGTTGCCTTGCGCACTCGAGTTCATGGGCCACGCTTAGGGGGGGCAACTTTCTTAGTTCAGTATGCCACTAAATACGGAGTGAACGTTCAGTTATTGACATTAACATTAGGCCCAGTCGAAGTATGGGCGTTTAGTACTACCGCAGAAGACGCGTTGGTGCGTAATCAACTCTATCGTCATTTGGGTCCTGCAGAAGCACGAAGGGTGCTTGCTGCGCTGTTCCCTAATGGATCAGTGGCAAAAGAAATCGAGAATCGTTTAGCTGCTTTGAAGACTGAAACCGGATTGATTGAGGACGATGTAAAAGAAAGCATTATCGAGCAGTTACTCAGTGATATTCTTAACGCTTATGCGAAGGATCCAAATGTCAAAATGCTGCCTAATAAGGTTTAGTAACTCACTAGGTACGTCCTGAACGTATTTTTAGCCGCGAAGATCTCCCGAATGTGCAGGATTAGAAACACTCGAAAAATTATGCTGTGAACTGGCTCTTCTTCATGCTCAGCAATGCTTGCTAATACACCTTTAGATCTTTCGAGGAAGAAGGTATATTGCACTTTAGGTTACTTCCGGTTTAAGGACAAAACCGGTTAAAATTCCTGGGCTAAAGGGATTAATTTGATTTTGTGTTTTTAGTACATACCTGCCCGAGTTACCGTTCACTTCAAACAGGATTTGCAGGCTTGAGCTGTCATTGTTATCCACCAAAACATTAACCTTCTGCAGCATCTTAAAGAAAGCCCAGGGGCCATTTTCTTCGAGCTCATAGTGATTACCTTCGATAGAATAGAGCGTCAACTTTGCATCGTTTTGCGGCCAGCTAAATTGCGTGTAAGAGTCAGAAGTTTGGTTATCAGTGAGTTTGGTTTGACCTATACTCAGTTGCAAATTTGCGACAACAGGATCTAAGCTAATTTTTTGTAAACTGAATTCAATTTTGCTGTTCTCCGTGTTGTCTGGAAAGAACATATTGGAGATCACGTTAGCTCGGATCAGCTCGTTAGTAATATCGCTTGATATGGGCAGCACATAGCCATTTAATTCTTTAGGCTGCCATTGGGGTATTGAGGTGTCTAAAAAAGGTTTAATGTAGTTGTTTACAAAGGAATTAAGGGTACCGCGGGGCGAAAAGAAGTGATCAAAGTCTGCAAGATTGACTTCACTTGCTTGCGAAGAATCCAATGGATAACGATTGGCTATGGTTGTTTGGTATTCTCTATAAACTATTTGTTGCCATTGTCTATTTAAGTAGGTCTTACTTTCATTTATAAAAATAAACCAAGTATCATCGGCTAACTGTTTTGCCCAAGCTGATACTGGCTCAGGAAGCTGTCTGGAACGGTTATATAGAGTGCTAAGCGGATCAGAGAGGGTTGCCCCTTGAAATCTTGATTTGGTTAATTCGAAAGCTGTTCTGCCTTGATCATTGACTAAAGAGAGTGTCGTTAAGAATTTTTCAAGTTCATTAATGTTTTGGGTCAATTCGTTCGTAGCAGAAGCAGTCATTAAATTTAAATTTGTAAATTGATTGGCTACTTTTTCATTGAATCGGGTAGTGGTATCAGTGAGTTCGGGCCCAGTCTGCTGTTGGATCAACTCAATCAATTTGGCAATTGCGTTGGATTGATGCAAGGTTAAAGTTAATTGGCGTGCTTGTTGGTAATCTTGATAATGGCGAAGTTTAGTATGCCGTATAAAATTTTGCCACCAAGTCACGTATTCATAGCTATAGGCTTCTTCCAATAAGGCGGGTAGATTATCAAGATCTTGCCGAGCAAGAACCCAATTTTCATGTTGTAGTTGTGTTGCAATTTTCGGAAGTTCGCCAACGACTTCTTTATATCCCTCTTTTGTATAAAACCGAGGTAAATCTTGCGCGGCTAACTCAAAACCTTCTACAGTAATTTTCTGCTTTTCTTGTGTAAAATGATTTTTAGCAAGTGAATAATATAAGTATGTAGCAGGCAAGGCATTGAGGTAATTGCGCGCATCAATCACAATTTGACGGTTAATCACCAAAGGTTGCATAGGTTGCTTTAAAGCATTTTTTAGCAGTACCAATTGCTTATCGATGTTTTTCTGTTGATTATTGCCAGTCCAATATTCCTTAAACCAGTGAATGACCTCTGATTCGGAATAATGCTCAGGTTCAGCAAGCATAAGATAAATTTTTAACGCTTCATAACGGGTTATTTGTGTTTGTGCTGGATCAGAGATAATGTGTTCCATATCAGCAATTAATTCGGGTAAGAAATTATCGTATAACCGCTGCTTATTATTGTTTTTTAATTGTGCTTTTAATTGCTCTATAGTGGGCACAGAAAAGAAACTAGTTGGAATTTGCTCAAGCTTAGTTGTCGCCAAAGATAAATGATACAACGCCGAAGTTTTCTCATTGGATTGGCTAAGTAATGCTTCATAAGTAAGCAATTCTTTGCTTGCTTCATCGAGCAGCTGTGTGGCCTTAAAATGATGATACGCAAGCCAGAGCAGCGATAATCCGACACTTCCTGCCGCAATACCCGCTAACCACTTCTGTGAAGTACTAACTTGTGGAATGTAACGCTTAGTCTGTTCTAGAAAGGCTTTTAGCGCCCCTTCAATGAAATAAGCGCGATAATTATTCGATTGGGGAAATTTATCTTGTACCGTCAAAGCATACTCATGCTGAATTTTTCTATTTAAACGATCCACACTTAGCCCACCTTGTTCAGCGCTCGTAAAGTAAATGGCTTTCAGGCGAAAGAGTTGCAAAGGCAGGTTTTGAATTAAAGACTGAATCGGTACGCGTAAACTGGTGAGCTGAAGAGGAAACTCCCTAATCAAGGTTCGTTTAACCGTTGAGCGGGCAGGATGCAATTTATTAATAATTTGCTGCCCTAAAACCTCAAGCATTTGATCAAATTGATGCCGATAATTTTCAAGTAATTTTTTTCTTAGTTTTGCATTATCTAAAGAAAACCCAAGAGGTTTGGTTAAATCACTTGGATGGTCGGATTGAAAGAAATCACAAAATCCTGCGACTGCATCCAATTTAGTAAATAAAAGCGCTGTATCAACAGGGTAGCCTAAACCTTGGCCAAAACGTTCGAGCAATTGAGCATGTGATTTACAAAGATCTAGAAGATGCACAGGTTCAGTGAGTAATAATTCGCTTGAGTCCACACAGAGTATTATTCCCGAAATTCGGACATTTCGATGGCAGCGATTTAATTGTTTTAAGGTATAACCAATCAAATTTTCTGTCTGATTTAACCACGATTCACCAAGCTCTAAAATAACACCTTGCTGATTATAAAAAAGGTTGGCGCTTGTTTCGTTATCAGCAGGATAATGGGTGAGATTGCTTTGGCGTAGAAGGGAGGTTTTACCTTGATTTATTTTGCCGGTCATTAAAAGAAAAGAGACAGCATTGTGTTGCGGTTTTAGATGTCCAAAAATTTTTTTTAATGCGTCACAAAGCGCGCTTAACGATCTATCCATCAATCATCCAGTTTTGCTGTTACTGTATGTCCAAACTGAACTGTCCTAGCCTGCTTTTCTAAAAGGACTTGACTTACGATATAACTCGAAGTTAACACACTCAAAGCAATGATGCTCACTGCGATTAAGGGTCTACGATTTTTAGGAAAGCTTTCAACCCCTTTTTGCTCATTGAAGAGGTGATGCGATTTATTAACCCGATGTTGTTTAATCAATTGATATAATTCTTCAATTAAATTGTCTAACATCTGCCTACCATCGGCTCGCCCATGCTGTTCCCCTTCAAAACCTGTAATGAGGCAATAATAAGCGAGTTCCAGTAAATCGAGGTACTGATTAGGTCTTTGTTTGATGTAGTTCACAATGTCAAAAAAACGGCATTCTGGGCCTTTTCCGTCGTGTGAGGACGGTGTAAAGGCTTGGAACTCGGCCGCTTTCCCGTAAAGTCTTAAGTAGTTTTTACCAATTAATTCGTCTATGGTAGCGCAAAGCAGGTAATGGGCAATCGCATCAAACTCCTCAGTATAGGCTTTACTGTTTAAACGGCTATGAAACGCGCGCAATTCGTGCTCAATGTTGTCACGGATACTATGAATAGGAGGTAACGACGGTGTCACATACAAACGCTCGAGCAAGGACAGGATGGGGCCTGCTGCAGCAACTAAAGGGTTAGTCGTAAAAGGGGCAATGAATAATTTCGAACGATAATACCCTTGTGGCATTTTGTGGGTGCCAGGTAATGACAGACGGCTGACAAAAGAAGCCGCAATTTGCTCGGCAGCCATGGCTTTCACTCCAAGTGGTATCAAAGTATACATGCTTAGCCCTTACCAGAGAACGGCCATATTTGGCGCATCTTGCGAGAAAAACTTACGGTAAAGACATAAAGATTCACTTGATAATACGTCATCTATATTGCCTTGTCGATAAGGGAAATTAAATAATGCACGTCTGTCCCATTAAAAATGTGATGTCGCTTCGGGCGTAGCGAGGAATCTCCAGCAAAGTGGCACGTTCTGTATCAGTGCATTGACTACCATTAGCTTTTACACTCGTTGTCTTTCCCAAGGAGTTTAATGATGTCAGAGGAAGGTACACCCGGATTTTTATGCCATTTCGAGGCAAAAGATCATGACCCTGAAAATATGGCGATGGTTTGGCATATTATTTTTGAATAGGCTTCAAAATACCAAAATGAAATTTAAAGACATGAGCATTAGGCGACTTCAGAAAAAAGCAGCCTGGTGACCCGACTCTCGATATGATTTTTAATGGCGGCATTTTAATGGGATCGAGTTACCTTGCAGGAGATTCCTCGCTAACGCCCGGAACGACATCACATTTTAATGGGAGAGCCGTATCTTCAAACCTCACAATACGCCATGTATATGAGAAGTTTAATAATTTATTTCCCTACGCTCGGAACGACGTCACATTTTTAAAGGGGCAAACCTGTTAAATAATGCTTCGTTAGAAGACAAAAACGAGAAAGAGGAGTTCTTTGAGAGGATATTATGGGTTAAAATAGGGCGCTCTTAAAGCCCTGAGTCAAATTTGATGTTTGCAAAATTAATTATTGCCTTAACACCAATGGTCTTGGCACTTCCTTTAGCGATGGATATTTATGTGCCAGCTATCCCTCATCTCACCAAAGAGTTCCACGCTAGCGATACGCAAATGCTGATGACATTGAATTTATTCATGCTAAGCGCCGGATTGATGCAGTTGGTGATTGGTCCAATTTCAGATCATTTTGGTCGCAGGAGAATAAGTGTCCTCATGGCATTTTGTTTTGCCCTGGGTTCCTTATGTTGCGGCCTGGCAACCAATGTAAACGAATTGGTGGCCTATCGCATCATTCAAGCCCTGGGTTCTTGTGGGATGATGGTGCTTGGTTTTGCTATCGTTCGTGATCATTATGCAGGTGATAAAAGTGCTAAAGCATACAGCTTCCTAAATGGCATGATTTCTTTTTCCCCCATTTTTGCGACGTTTATCGGTAGTTATCTTGACTTGTATTTGGGATGGCCGTCTACATTTTGGGCGTTGTTATTAGTTGCTTTCCCGGCGATAGTGACGGTTGGGTGTTGGCTCGATGAAAGCCTGCCAGCCAATAGGCGAACAGCGTTAACAACCCAAGTATTAGCGCAATACCTTCATGTCGTCCGTAATCAGGAGTTTGCAATTTATACTTTAGCTTCGGCATTTGGGCATTGTTATTTTTATTTGTTTTGTGCTTTATCACCGTATTTGATTATTCGGACTTTAGAAATTCCACAAACTCAATATGGGTTTTATTTTTGTTTTATGGGCATATCGTTGCTTATTGGTAGTTTCATTGGTGGTTCGATTGTTGAGCGTTTAGGTATTTTTAAGACCTGTCTTTTGGGATATCTTCTTAGTTTAATCGGTGGATTATGGATGTTGATTTGGTATCTAGCGCAGGGCTTAAGTATTCATAATTTTATTTATCCAATGCTATTCATTGGGATTGGCGGTACGTTTTGCATGGGTGCTGGGTCGGGCGGAGCTATGGCCCCTTTTGAAGAGGCCAAAGGCGCTGCTGCAGCTGCTGGAGGGGCTTTGCGTTTCTTATTTGCAGGTATCGTCGGGTATTTTTTGATTAGCAAAACGGTAAGTTCTACCTTGCCTTTAGCCATACCTGCTGTTTTATTTAGCTTAATCGGTATTAGCGTGCTTCTCTTAGTCTATAAAGAAAGCGAGAGAACAATAGTTAATATTGATTGATACAATCGATATATTCGATTTTACTTATCGATACACTTCTCCTAAAGTTAAATTAGACAAACTTTAGGAGAGAAAAATGATTAAAGTAGGCGATAAATTTCCGGAATTCCATCTAAAAGCAACTGTGAGCAATAAAATGGCAGATGCTTTTGCTGTTGTGTCAAACCAGACTTATCAAGGGAAGTGGTTGGTGGTGTTTTTCTGGCCGAAGGATTTCACGTTTGTTTGTCCAACTGAAATTGCCGAATTTGGTAAATTAAATGGCGAATTTAGTGACCGAGATGCACAAATTTTAGGAGCAAGTATTGATAGCGAATTTGTCCATTTAGCATGGCGAAACCAGCATCCAGACTTGTATGAACTTCCTTTTCCTATGCTCGCCGACATTAAACGGGAATTGACACAAGCTTTAGGTATTCTTGATGAAAATGAAGGCGTTGCCCAGCGGGCGACTTTCATTGTCGACCCGGAAGGTGTCACTCGTTTTGTGATGGTTACTGATTTGAATGTTGGACGTAATCCACAAGAAGTTTTGCGGGTTCTTGATGCATTACAGACAGATGAGCTTTGCCCATGTAGCTGGAAGAAAGGTGAAGAAACCCTTCACGTTTCTTAAGAGGGGAAAAATCATGCTAGAAATCACTCAACAACAATTACCGGAATTTGCTAAGGATGTGCGTTTGAATTTGATAAAGGTATTGGATTTAACTCAAACGGATGGTTTAACTGAACAGCAAATTATCGGCTCAGCTTTAGCGGTGGCCTATCATTTGGGGGATAAATTAATCGTAGCCGATCTACTTGAGCTATGTAAGGAAGAAAAGATTCAAGGTACGGCGAAGTTGGCGGCTAGTTTGATGGCAATGACGAATATTTATTATCGATTTATCCATTTGAGCGAGCATGAGGAACTTACCCAAGTACCAGCAGGCCTTCGCATGCAAGGAATGATGAACCCGGGAATTGATCGCTTAACTTTTGAAATCCTCTCCCTTGCGGTGTCGATTTTAAATGGTTGCGGTGCTTGCATTAGTTCCCATACTCGGCAATTACGAGGGAACGGCGTATCATCCCAAGGCCTGGCACGAATTGGCCGTATCGCCGCAGTGATTCATGCAGCGCATGTGTGTCTTAATTTATGAATTATATCTTGGGAGTTTACCCAAAATCTGCAAAGAGCGCGCTATCGCACGCTCTTTGAAAAGTTGTGTCCGCATACTGGATCGTAATATTCGTGTTCACTCCAGCTGACTCCTATTTTCAGCAGCTTTCTTATCGAGAATTCTGGTAATCTTGTCAGGTGGAACAGGTCCACTAAAAAGAAAGCCTTGGATGCCGTCACAATTTTTTTCTTTTAAAAAATTAATTTGTTTTTGATTTTCAACACCTTCAGCTAGGACTTTAAAGTTAAAACTACGCGCCATGGCAATAATTGCTTCAATGATCACTTCATCACTTCTTGATTTTGCAATATTTTGCACAAAGGATTGGTCAATTTTTAGGCGATCAAAATGGAGTTTTTTAAGGTAATTTAAACTTGAGTTTCCAGTACCAAAATCATCAAGAACAATTTTTACGCCAATTTTTTTAATTTCTTGGATCATTTGCTGAATCTCTACATGGGTAATGATGACATTTTCTGTGATTTCGATTTCGAGGTATTTCGGGTTTACACCATGCTGCTGCAAAATTTTTTCTAATGTTGTCGCAAAATTGACTTGTTTAAGTTGCTGTGTGGTTACGTTTATTGAAACGCGTACTAGAGGAAGATTATTTTTTTGCCAAGTTTTCAGTTGATTGCATACCTCGTGTATTACCCATTCGCCAATAGGAATAATAAGACCTGATTCTTCTGCTACAGGGATAAAATCCAGGGGTAAAATGATCCCCTTTTGGGGATGTCTCCAGCGAAGAAGGGCTTCCACGCCAATCAAATTATTTTTCTTTATATCAAATTGAGGTTGATAAAGTAAGAAAAATTCGTGATTAGCTAGGGCCTTCCTTAACTCAGATTCTTGCTGCAATCGCTTGCTAAGTTCTTGATTCAGTTTAGGTATATAAAATTTAAATTGGTTGCCGCCATGTTCTTTTGCATTATACATGGCTAAGTCCGCATTTTTCAAAAGCGTACTTACCTTTTTGCCATCGTTGGGATATAGACTGATGCCGATACTGGTGGAAATGGAAATTTCACGGCCGGCAACATGGAAGGGCTGATCGAACGACGTAAGGACTTTTTGGGCAACATTCACCACATTTTCATTTTTTGCCAGCTCGGGGATAATCATTACAAACTCATCGCCGCCTAAACGAGCGAGGGTATCTTCTTTGCGTAACACAGTTGAAAGCCGTTTTGCCACCGCGAACAATAACTCATCTCCTACTTTGTGACTCAAGCTGTCATTAATCAATTTGAATCGATCTAGGTCGAGAAAAAAGATTGCAAAATGTTCTTTTCGCCGGATAGCCGATGCGATTGTTTGTTGGATACGATCGATAAGTAACACGCGGTTAGGCAAATCAGTTAATGAATCATGGGTGGCTTGATGCTCTAATTTCTGCTCAAGAAAAGCGCGTTCTGTGATGTCGCGAAAACTCCATACCCTTCCTACGATCGTCGTGTGGACTCGATGGGGTTGTGAGTAACATTCAATGATTTTTTCTCTCTTTTTAAATTTAAGTAGATTGAGACTGGTGTCATCAATATGTTTGTTAAGATGATTTATTTTCTCGAGATACTCTTTGGATTTTTGTAATCTTCCCAACATAAACTCGAACAATAAATTAGCGTCTTTTGATTCTAAAACCGATTTAGGGGCATCCCAAAGGTTGATGAATTGTTGGTTGTAATCCACTATTTTTCCTGACAAATCCACAACTAAAATGCCATTTGATGATGATTCAATGGTTGCCCTGAGTAAAGAGAGGGAGTGTTGCAATGATTCGGTGCGTTCATTCACAATTTGTTGAAGGGATAGGTTGTGATTTTTTGATTCCTTAGCCAATAACCATTTGCGTGTCAATGCACAAGCAAGCTGTCTTACCGCAATCTTATCAAAGGGTTTTTTTAAGATAAGTAAGTTATCACTGACTCCTAATTTTTGTACAGTTTCTTCCCAAGAATAGTCCGAATAAGCCGTACAGATAACGATTTGAATGTCCTTATCAATTTGCCAGATCCGCATAATGGTCTCAAGCCCGTCCCAGCCTGGGGGCATCCTTATATCAACAAAGGCAAGAGCGTAAGGTCTTCCTTGTTCTAAAGCGTTTTTTATTTTTTCAACACCTTCACGTCCTTGTTCGGCAGTATCAATTTCAAAATAGGGCAGCAAATTACCATGGTTAGCTGAATTATTTTTTCCAAATAATTCTTCATCGAGCTGATCAAAAACCTGAGAGTTTTCATTGTCAGTCAATACTTTTCTAAAATCCTGATGAATTGCAGGATTGTCATCAATAATTATAATGCGAAGTTCATCACTCATTGGACTATCCCTTCCTTACCCTGAGTTTCTTTGATTGGCAAAGTCAAAATAAACTTAGCACCTTTGCCAATCCCTTCACTTTCTGCTCTGAGTGAACCGCCCATATCTTGCGCTGACAAAGCGCTACTATGTAAGCCAAAGCCGTGACCATTTTCTTTGGTAGTAAAACCGAATGAAAAAATGCGTTCAAGATGTTCAGGAGAAATGCCTATGCCATTATCGATGATTTGGATATTAACTTGAGGTTTTTTGCCATTAACAATAAATTCTATTTTCTTTTCTTTTTTCTCTTGATTTTCTAGTACAGCATCTTTGGCATTTTGGATGATATTGACAAGGATTTGTAATAACTTTGATTTGTCTGCAACAATGTTAAGTGCCTCGATATTTTTTATTTCCATTTTAATGAACTTATCTTGCGAAGGCTTAGAGGTCATATGTAAAGCGGTTTCTATCAACTCTGGGAGGAAAATATTCTCTGGAATGCTTGATTTTCCGCCGACAGATTTCTGAATGGATACAATATCCTTAATATGATGCAAATCTTTCTCTAGGCTTTCTATTTCCCTCATGTTTTCTTGTTGTTTATATGCGATTAATTCAGATAATGCTATCAGATATTCAGGAATTAATTTTCCTTTGCTATCTTGGGTTAGATACAAGCAGAGATCTTGAATATTTTCTTTGACCATATGGGCGATTTTAAAAAGTTTATCGTAATAGGGTTTTGACATATTCTCTTTTAATATATTGAGGGAAATATTTGAGCTATTAAGTACGTTGCCAATATTATGCAAAATCGTGGTAGCGACTTCTGACATACCGGCACATCGCGCAGTGACTAATAATTTCTGATTTAATTCTTTAATTTTTGCTTCAGTTTCTTTATCTTTATTGATATCTATAATAACCCCTGTTAGCTGGTTATCCTGCTCTTGATAATGAGAAATGACTCGATACCAACCATAATTGTTTTCACGATTTTTTATCCTTATTTCGCACTCAAAATTTATTTTTTCAAATAAAGATTTATGCATTAGTAATTGAAATCTTTCGCGATCATCTTTGTAAATATTACGCAAAAATTCTTTAAGGGTAAATGCGGTTTTATTTGGATTGAAAATATTATAGAGTTCTTTTGATCCAAAAATATAATCGGAATTATCATCATATTGCCAATAGCAGAGATGGCCTATATGTTCTGCATGTTCGAGTTTTTCATTCAAAATCATCATTTCACGAGAGGAAATTTCCATTGAACGATCTAATAAATACCTATCTTGGTCGTTTTCTTGATAAGTTTTATTAATGTAAGAAATAAACTCTTGCCATTTCCCTAAATCGTTAGGTAATTCATTAACGCTAACTTCAATGCGATTGAGTTGTCTTTTTAGTAATTTGTGAAGTTCCACAGAGCTCTCCTCAATTTCTCGACTATTCAACCTCAGCATAGGTAGTTAACGTCATGGTTTGATTATGTAACTTACAATCAGGTGTTGCGAGCGGCGATAATTCACCATAGGAGTAAAATCCAATTTGTGTCGATCCGGATGGGAAAGATTCTAAGGTTGATTCGGTTTCTTCTTCTGTCCTCTCACCTAACAATAATCGACGGCCTACACAGCTTATACTGATGATAAGCGCAGGCTTCTCGGATTTATTTTCACCTTGCATTTTTTTTCTAGCCGTTTCTCCCGCTTCATTGGCACTTGTTATCAGGCGATCGAAATTGGCCCGCATTAATTGTGCATGGTATCCTGTAGGCATATCGCCAGCGAAAATAAGGGAGTGCGATTTCTCATCGATCCCTAAAATAGTTCGCACAAGCGGGGTCTGATCATTTGAACTCATGTCTCGGATGGCTAAGGGATACAACAAACCCGATGCAGGTAATTGATCTGCTCTATCACCAAGGTATTCTTTGTAAAGCTGCAAAGCTGGCCGATGGTCTAATTCGTAAAGAACGTTCTTGGAGGAGCGTGTAATCCGCCGTAGGGGGCCAAAAATATCCCAGCCTCCTCTAGATCCGTGTCCGATTTGGATGTGGTCGCCATAAAGTCCTGCTGCAATGACATGGTCAGTAAGTATTTCACCATTAAAAATGGTCCAAGTATGCTTGAAATCACTGCCATCCCCAGCTAATCCGCCAGTAATCACAAGAGAATCTGGTGCTAAGGAATTCAATCCCTTGACTAATTCCGAGCCGTTGATGTTTAAACCGTCCGATAATACGAAAATGCCGTTGAGATCATCACTTAATAATTGTTGTGTGATCGACTCACCTGCACTAAATGAGTCCTCGTTATTCTTTACCTTTGCCTTAGCAATTTTGATTTTTGTCTTATCGAACTTAGCGACGACAACGGATAGGCTATGGTCGTAAATATGTGCCCCAAATATTTCTCCAGCACTGGAACAGCCTAATATTTTTGCTTTTTTATAGGCGCTTGCTATTTCTTTTATAGGTTGGGGATTATGAAGAAATTCAGGTGCAGCAAAGATTAGAACTAAAGTTTGTTCTGAATCTAAATCAGGAAAATGTTCTAGACTCCAGCCTGTTTTTAGCAAATATTGAAAGGCTTGCACTTCCATAATTTCTCCATAAACGAGGTTTTTTTGTGCTAACAGAGGTACTATGTCTAATATTAGTATGGTATATAAAATTGCCTTAGGCCAAAAAAGTGATTAGTTTAACATCTCATTTACCTTGCTAGAGATAGAAAAGTGAGCAATAAAATGAAGAAGTTATTCATGATATTCCTCAAAAGCTTTATACTGAAATTTCGAGGTCTTTTAATGTGAGTGTTCATGGAACTTAGAATTGATAATACTCCCTATAAGGCAATTTTTCAGCCTCTCGATTTAGGATTTACCCAGCTAAAAAATCGCATATTAATGGGATCGATGCATACTGGCTTGGAGGAAGAGAAAGAGGGGCTGCATCGTTTAGCTGCCTTTTATCGCGAGAGAGCTCAAGGGGGGGCTGCACTCATCGTTACAGGCGGGTTTGCACCTAATCGGGCGGGCCGTTTAGCTCCTTTCGCAGCGAAGCTCACTTCAAGCAAAGAACAACATCATCATGAGGTAGTTACCCATACCGTGCATGAGGCAGGGGGAAAAATTGCTTTGCAAATCTTGCACGCAGGCCGTTATGGTTATCATCCCTTTATTGTAGCGCCTAGCGCTATAAAATCGCCTATCAGCCCGTTTAAACCTTGGGCGATGAGCAAGCGGCGGGTGGTAAAAACCATTAAGCATTTTGCCCGTTGCGCTCGCTTAGCCAAAGAGGTGGGCTATGATGGCGTGGAAATCATGGGCAGTGAAGGGTATCTTATTAATCAATTTATCGTAGCACACACGAATCAGCGAAATGATGAATGGGGGGGCAGTTTTACCAACCGCATGCGGTTTCCAGTGGAGGTCGTGCGTTCGGTTCGTGAAGCGGCGGGCAAGGATTTTATTATTATTTATCGTTTATCAATGCTCGATTTAATTGCTGAGGGCTCAAGTTGGGAGGAAGTTGTGCTTCTTGCCAAAGCGATTGAAGAGGCTGGGGCGACATTGATCAATACGGGCATCGGTTGGCATGAGGCGCGTATACCCACAATTGCGACAATGGTTCCTCCCGCTGCATTCACACCTATTACAAAGCGCCTTAAACCAGAAATCACGATTCCTTTGATCACTTCAAACCGTATTAATACGCCTAAGCTGGCTAATGCGCTTCTCGAAGAGGGGGTTGCAGACATGGTGTCCATGGCCAGGCCATTCTTAGCCGATCCCCGCTTTGTGGAAAAAGCAAGATTGGGGGAGAGCGAAGCCATTAATATCTGTATTGCCTGTAACCAAGCTTGCCTCGATCGTGTTTTTGTCAATAAACCTGCATCTTGTCTTGTTAATCCTCGTGCCTGTAATGAAACAGAGCTTGTTTATCAAACGGTGCATCATCCAAAGCAAATTGCGGTTGTTGGCGCAGGCCCTGCCGGGCTTGCATTCGCCGCAGTTGCAGCCGAACGGGGGCATCAAGTCACCTTATTTGAAAAATCAGGTGTTTTAGGCGGACAATTTAATTTGGCAAAAAATATTCCAGGTAAAGAAGAGTTTCAAAATACTATCAACTATTTCACCTATCAGCTGCAAAAATACCAGGTTGATATTCGTTTAAACACAGCTGCCACTTTTGATATTTTAAAAGGATTCGACGAAATTGTTTTAGCAACGGGAATCACCCCCCGTATTCCTGAAATTGAAGGCCTCAACCATGAAAAGGTTATGACCTATGTTGAACTCATCCAAGGGCATAAAATCCCAGGAAATCGCGTGGCGGTAATTGGCGCAGGTGGGATTGGATTTGACGTTGCTGAATTACTAACTCATGGGGCTCATGAATCTCAACAACAATTCTACGACGAATGGGGTATTGATATTAAAATGGAGCATCGTGGCGGAATAAAGAAAGCAGAAATCCCCCCAAGCCTTCGGGAAGTCTATTTATTGCAGCGCAAAAAAGAAAAGCATGGTAAAAGATTAGGTAAAACTACCGGTTGGATTCATCGTTTAAGTTTAAAACACAAACAAGTTAAAATGCTTGCGGGGGTACATTATGAGCGCATTGATGATGAAGGTTTACACATTCTCATCGATGATAAACCACAGCTATTAGCTGTAGATTCCGTAGTGATTTGCACAGGACAAAATGAGTTACGGGATTTATATGAGCCTCTAAAAGAGGCAAGCCTATTAGTACATCTCATTGGTGGTGCATTTAAGGCACTGGAGCTTGATGCCCGCCATGCAATTGATCAGGCTTGTCGTTTGGCTGCCTTGATTTAGTAGGGTTTTCTAGGGAGAAGCATAAAAAAGGGTTTCTAAGGTAAAAATATTGAAAAGTAGTAAATAATAATAAGTTTTTTTGTGATTTTGTACTAAAATTCAGACCATCTATTTCTCATCATGCTATTTGCAGAAAAATAAATTTCGTGCATCAGTATGCTTATTTTGTTATTATACTGAGCAAATTTTACATTACTTAAACCCGTTTTCAGATATTCCCTTAGTTATTTGGATTTTTTATGACACAAGAATTAGCGAACTTCGCTGACCTCAATTTATCAGATACATTATTAAAAGCGCTTGAGGATATGAAGTTTAAGAACCCATCTCCTATTCAAGCAAAAACGATTCCGCTATTGTTGCAAGGCCGTGATGTGATAGCCCAAGCGCAAACAGGAACTGGGAAGACAGCTGCTTTTGCCTTGCCTATTTTGCAGCGGTTATCCCTCAAATCGTCCGCCACCCAAGCGCTTATTTTAGCCCCAACCCGCGAGTTAGCTATTCAAGTTGCTGAACAATTTGAAATGCTGAGTGCTCGCCAAAACATTACCGTTTCTGTTCTATGTGGTGGCCAAGATTACCGTCGACAGTTAAAGCAGCTCCGTGATGGAGCTCAGATTGTGGTGGGAACCCCTGGGCGAATTTTGGATCACATTGATCGAGGAACTTTGCAATTGGATCAATTATCCACTTTTGTCCTTGATGAAGCGGATGAGATGTTGCGCATGGGATTTATCGAGGATGTCGAAGCGATTCTTGCGAAGTTACCTACGGCAAAGCAAATGGCCTTATTTTCTGCAACGATGCCTCATCGGATCCGTCAAATTGCTAACAGTTATTTGAATGAGCCAGTTTCGATAGAAATTCGTGCTGAAACCGCAACAGTAAAAAGCATTGAGCAACGCTTTTTATTTGCATCCGTTGCCCAGAAACCAGATGCTTTATTGCGAGTATTAGCTGCAGAAGATTATCAAGGGGTAATTGTCTTTGTTCGTACTAAAAGCAGTACTGAAGAGGTTGCGGAAACATTGCAGCAACAAGGCTATCGTGCTATGGCTATTCATGGTGATATAACTCAAGCCTTACGCGAACGAATCATTGCGCAATTTAGACAGGGAGCAATTGATATCTTGGTAGCAACCGACGTAGCGGCACGTGGTTTGGATGTCGAGCGTGTGACTCATGTTATCAATTATGATATTCCTCATGATTGCGAAACCTATGTGCACCGTATAGGCCGTACTGGCCGGGCTGGGCGCAGTGGGGTGACTGTTTTATTTGTAACCCCCAAAGAATCGCGCATTTTAAATCTTATTGAACGCCATACCCGTCAGCGCATAGAAAAAATAGCTGTACCTAATGACCATATGATCCAGGTTGCACGCCAGCAGCGATTTATGGCGAATATTAGCTCACGGTTACAGCATGAAAATTTACCTGCTTATCGCCGTATTATCGAAGAGTTTATCAAGCAACACCAAACTTCAGCGATTGATGTTGCGGCTGTCCTCGCGTTAATGCTAAATCAAGATAAACCTTGGCAACAAGACTTACCTAAACCCCGCTCTGCGGCTAAAGAAGCACGTATTATTCGAGATGAAGGGAAACCAAGCCGTGGTGCGGTTGTTGGACGTGGTGCAAGCGATCGTAAAGGGGAAAGAAAGTTTCGCGATGATTATCCCCAAGAACTGTTTCGCATCGATGTCGGCCGAGTACATGGGGTAAAGCCAGGTAATATCGTGGGAGCTATTGCGAATGAAGCAGGGCTGCAAAGTCGTTATATTACCGGGTTGAAAATTCATGATGATCATTCAACTGTTCGGTTACCAAAAGGGATGCCAAAAGAGGTCTTTCAAGAACTCAATAAGGCATGGGTTTGTGGGAGACAATTAAAGTTGACTTCATTGGGTACCGCTAACGGTAGTTAACAATAACCCTAAATTAAATAACGATCCATCCTGAGCATCTTCACAAAAATTGAGGCTGTGAAGATCCGGATCGCTTGGATACGTTCGGCCTGGAGAGGGGTGAAAGCTTGGTGTCGTAGACGCTTTGGCAAAACTTCGAGACAGCGCATCTACCCTTCTGCCGAATCGATATGGAAAAATACAAACCATTTTGACGGGCTCGAACTGAGAAAGGATTGACACCGCCTTGAAGCCATACATTAGGACGCAATACAACTTTTGATTTTGTCCATGGAAAATGTCTCGTCTCAATGCAGAACAAAAAAATAACACGGATAAATTACAACTTTCTCGGTTTTACCTGATTCCCCTCTTGTTCAACAATTCTGGATAAACCCAGGAACGGTGACCTTAGATGCAAAATGTCATTTTGATTTTTTGTCTTGCAATGAGATTTCTCAAATAATGCACTTATTGATTTAATTTTTCCTTAAGCTTTGTTTACTATCATAGCCCTTTTTTTCATTTCATAAGAGAAAGGCTATGTTTTTGCACTATATACGGGAGATCGAAAGCGTTCTTGAATATGCTCGAAGGGAATTTTCATTAGGAAGGCATAAACGGGCTAACTTCGCTCTAAAGGATGTATTCGGATTATTAACACAACAAAATTATTATTCAGGCGAAATTGAATTTAACCATTTGCATGGTGATCAGCAATTTGCTGTACGATTAGATTCGGCAATACATGATTATTGTGATTTGATAAATAAGGTCTATTTTGCACAATCCTACCATTTACTGGCGAGATGCAATGATTTAATTGTAAAAGGGGATTTACAACAAGCGGCATTATTGCTGCATATTGTCAAAAGCTACGCAAATAATTTACAGAAATTTTATTTAACTGCTTTGCATAACGGTTTGGCATCCACACCTGCATACATTGATTTTCCAAAAGATTTTGATTATTTAAAACGTTATATTCATAAATCCGCGGAAAATTTTAATCTGACTCTTCTATCAGATAAACTTGTATACAATATAATGCATTTTAAAGATAACCAATCTGCTTTAGGCCTAAATTTACCTTTTAGGGGGTTAACCGGTGCTGGCAGCAATAGGTACAGCCAATTTTCTCCTTCAACTGTTCCTGCAACCGCCTCTGCTGAGGATAGGGTGGAAACCGAGCAAATTGATCATGATTTAGGATTCAATAATGCTTAAATTCAGATCGGCACTACAGAGAATGCTCCCTGTAGTGTGGATTAAGCCAGAGTATTTATTTTCTTAATTGGGTTATTGCCAAGATTGAGAAGATTCCTCGCCCATGAGAGGGGAAACTGCCGTTTTTTGCTTATAACGTAAAAAGATCCCAATAAATCCGGTCATACAAGCTCCGATTATTGCGCAATAAGGAATCATCACAAGTGATCCATGATAAGAATCCAGAGAATAAAGCCTTAAGCCTTCTTGACTTATTTCTCCTGCCCAAGTTGAATCCATCAAATGGCCGATTAACGTATGGAAAAAAGAGCCTCCAAGCATATTAATGCAATTAAGAAGCGCGACCGCCACACCTAATAGCTTAGGGCTAACCAGTTCGGCGCCGGCAGCAAAAACAATGACTTGGTAACAACACATGTTGCCTATCACGAAGAATAAACCAACGAAGCAATACCAATTGTATTCAGTGATTGAAAGTAGTATCAAAAAGGCAAGCGCCATGCAAAGCCCTGCACCAGTTATGACGAAATAATTACCCAAACGATGGCTAAAAAAGGCAAGCAGCGGACCGCCGCATAACATGCCGACAAAAATAAACGAAACTAACTGAGCAGCCTCTTCTTTAGGCAAACTAAATGCGGTCGAAAGGTAAGAAACGCCCCAGACATCAGCAAAACCTTCCAGGGAACCTACCATAAGGAAATTAGCAATCGCTAACAGCCATATGAGTGGTGAAGAGAGAAGAGTTTTAAAATAACTGAGTTTGAATTGATTCTCAGCTTCTACTGACACCCTTTGGGGTGTGGATAAGAAAAAATAGATTGTAAGGCCGATTAGGAGCGCCGCCACAGCCAAGACGGAAGCGACAGTTTGCCAGCTGTAGTTGGTAATCAGGAGGCTGACTGGTTTTCCTCCGTAAATCGCCCCAAGTAGGCCAAAGGTAAACGAAAAGCCAATCATTTTGCCATAACGATTTTTAGGAAACCATTGAGACACAACTTTTGATACCCCAAGAAAACCCACCGCTGATCCAGCACCCACTAAAAAGCGGCTTAGACAAGCGAGATACCAGTTATTGGTATAGGTGAAAACTAAAGTAGCCAAGCCACAGATAAGGGCAAAAAGACAAATAACAGAACGGGCACTGTAGCGTTCAAGCAAAATGGCAACAGGAATTTGTATTCCAGAATAGCCATAATAATAAAGCGCCGCAAGAAAACCGAAATGACTCGCGTCAATGGAAAATTGACCCATAATCTGTTGCATCATTAGGCCAGGCCAGAGGCGCAAGATGAATTGGTAAGCAAAAAAAAGCAGGGGGAAAAGCCACATTAAATAGGACATATAATTTTTTCTAGAGTAAGGCATCAGTCACCTCATTGCTTGGGGATTTAAGGGGTTTTTACAATTAATTTTAAATGTGGGCGTATAAGAATCGGCTATTCAGCCGATTGGAAAAGTGATAATAGCAATGATGGTGAAAGGATTAAAATGCATTGTTCATTGATTAAAGATGCTTATAAAAAAACTATACCGTATTTTTTATAATCATGGAAGCCTGGTTCCCAAATAAAGTAGTAAGATAACCAGGGTTGCTTTACCATTTATGGACAAAGTATATTTTGCATAATCTTAAAATCAATTAAGGCAAAAGGATTGCGGATGAGGGCTAGGATTGAAACCTCGGGTTAATGGATAATTGCAGAAGGAAATTTTATTGTGGCTGTTCAAATTTCTTTAGATCACACGGTGTTTACCCTCCGAGAAAAAATTCAGGAGTTAAGTGATCATTTCCTCAAAAATTTTGGTTTCAGCTATTTTCAGTATTTAAGATGTTATGACGATGGAGCGATTGGGTTGTTGACCAATAATACCGGCCTTTTTGAATATTTTCAGCACATTGATCATTCACCGGTTGTCTTTTCTTCCTATTCCCAGGAATATGAAAATACGCATTCTTACTGGTTTTTGTGGGATGAATCTTTACCTGAGTCTCCTGTGCAACTCGCGAGAGAAAAGTTTAATATCCACAACGGCATCACTTTGGTGAGACGTGCTAAAAATTATTACGATATGATTGCTGTGGCTTTGCCAAAACAGCACCCAAATGCGGCGTTATTTTATCTAAATAAACTTAAAATCATTGAGCAATACATTAATAGTTTTGATCGCAATCATCGAGAGCTGATCACGTTGATGAATGAAAATAGAATCTTACTTCCCCAAGCCTATCGAGATGTCAATTATGAAAAGCTTTGTCTGACTAACGGTCGGGTTAATCTTTATGGTAAACACAGCATGACCTATGTTACAGCCCAAGAATTAGCTTGTTTACGCATCTGGCTTCAAGATGCTTCATATAAAGAAATTGCTCGATTGCTCGAGCTTTCTCCGCGCACAGTTGAAACTTACATCGATAGGATTAAACAGCGAACAGGATTCGCCTCTCGTTTTGAAATCGAGCAAGCACTTGCTCTTTGTCCGTAATAATCGCTGACAATTAAGTTGAAATGAAATAGCTATAATTCGCTTCCTGTCTTTAATATCAAAAGAGGTTGCTATGAAGATTCGAGAATCGCATGCTCAGCAATTATTTTTGGATTTTTGTGAAGGATACAAAGCACGAGATTTACCCAGGTTACTTACTTTATTCACGAATAATTCAAATGTCTGGGGTTCAGGACTTGATGAATATCGTGTAGGATTGGAGCAAATTGAAGCACAGTTGCAGCGTGACTGGAGTCAAACTGATGCAGGTGCAATTGAAATCATTTCGTTTATCCCCACATCGAATGAGGCTTTATGGGCTGCTGCGGTGTGTAAGGCAAAAGTCACGATTGCCGGCCAGGAATATGTTTTTGAGCATTTCCGCGGCACTATAATTGTCGAAAAAGAAAACGGAAACTGGAAAATAGCACATATGCATGCTTCTTTTCCGGATTACAGAAATGGAGACGGAAATTCATTTCCAACAAAACAATAGCTTGTATTCTGAATAAATGGGCTGAGGTTTGGCGTATGGGCCCAACCTAGATTTGAGAGAAACCGAGGGTTGGGCTGCTTGCTTTGAATGACATTGGAGTTGTATCCTCTATCAGTGAACAAGAGCTGTTCAGATACTCACACTGTAAAAAAAATTGATTGCTTTAGGGTTTTGGATTTTGTATATATTATATTCCTTGTTCATTGAGTCAGTTAATAACCACGCATAAGGTTACAGATGAAAGCCCTATTTATTTCGTTCGTTCTGCTTTTTTCAGGCTTTGCTCAAGCTCAGAGCCTACCCTTAAATAACATTGTTGTTTTTGGTGATAGTTTGTCTGACAACGGCAATCTTTACGAATACATGGGACATAAGATCCCACAATCTCCCCCTTATTTTTCAGGGCGTTTTTCGAATGGTCCTATTTGGGTTGAACGTCTAGTCGAATATTATTTTTCGACAAATCCCAACTCCCATCTTCTCGATTATGCTTTCGGAGGTGCAGGTATATCCGATGAAGAGAGTGATGTTTTGATGACCCTAAAGCGTGAGCTTGATATCTACCTGAACGCACATCAAGGCAAGGCCAGCGAAAATAATTTGTATATCGTTTGGATTGGTGCCAATAACTATATTGGTTTGCCGAGCAATGCCGAAGAAACCGTTACGCAAGTGAACAAAGGGATTGTGGCAGGATTAAAACGGCTGGTTAATGCTGGAGCAAAATACATCATGGTGGTTAACATACCCGATCTAGGCAAAACTCCTATTGCATCTGACCTTGAAGCTAGGAAAACACTTTCAAACTTTAGTAAACGCCATAATGCTATTCTACTCGATTCAGTCGGTGAGCTTCAGCAATCTTATCCCGATGTAAAGTGGATGTATTACGATGTTAGATCGAGAATGAACGAATTGTTGGAATCACCCGAAAGCTATGGATTTACCAATATTGTCGATACTTGCTATGCTGCCCAAATTGATAAATCTTTAGGGAATTCCATTTTACACATTGCTGCTGATGTAAAATTAAAAGCCAATGATGATATCTGTAAGGGATATTTATTCTTCGATCCTGTTCATCCTACGGCACCGGCCCATAGTATGCTCGCTGAAAATGCCAAAGCGATTTTAGATTCTGAAGGCGTTCAGTTTGGGGAGTAGGTTTACTAGGGGGCTTATTTGTGCTTTCTCGCTCGCAAGAAATAACACAAATACATGCCCCTTAACCCGTTAGAATCAAGGCAAGGTTTTTGCTTCCTTCAATCCATCCTCAACAAGACTAATCCACAATGAAATTATTGATTCGGATGTGTATATTAGTCATTTTCATCATTACTGAAAGCAAGGCTGAAAATCTTGAAATTCAGGTGAATGGACTAAAAATAAGCCTAACTTATTGGTCAGCACAGAATAAAAAAGCGCACGGAGGGATTTTGATTATTAAAGGCGATCCTTTTTGGGAAGGATTCGCCCTATCGCCTAACTTAGCTAAACGGTTTGCCAAGTTAGGGTGGTCAGTTGCTATTTTGGATACAAATCAGCAACAAGACAAGCTAACATGGATTGATGTGTTGCCAGAGGCCCTATCTAATCTTCGTCAAAAAAACAACCAGCGTATAGTCGTGCTCTATTATGGAGCCCAATTAAAGAGTTTATTGGGCTATTTCTCTAAATTGCAATCTAAACAGGTTAATGGATTAATTTTGCTTTCTGCTTTTGATGAATCTTCATCGAATGAGACTTTGGATATGCTAAAAAAGATCCCTTTTCCTGTATTTGATGTTGTAGGGCAATTTGATTATTCAACTGTCTTAAGGCAGGCGACACTCCGCCGAGAGAATAATCATAGTAACCAATATATCGCATTGCAATTTCCAGGAGCGACACACGATTACCTCTATACGCGCAACATGCTGGTTGGGTACCTTCATGGCTGGATGAAGCATTTACGGCCTGTGACTCGTTCAAAACCGCCGGTTTTGCTTAATTGAGCGACCGCAAAGATTACCAGCCCTTACTCATGCAAATCTGCTCGTAGGCTTTAGTAATTTTTTGGGTTTTATCATTGGCCTTCTTAATCACTTCCTCAGGTAAGCCTTGAGCTATTAATTTGTCCGGATGATTGCGACTGATTAATCGTCGGTAAGCCCGTTTCACTTCTTGTTTATTTGCGTTTTGATTCAGTTCTAGGATCGCGTAAGCATGAGCTAAGCTATCTTGTGGCCTTTGATAACTGCTGCTGTTTTGATAGGCACGGCTGCGATTATAGGAATAAGTGCGTTGGTTGCTTGATTGATTCGCTTTTTGAAAGCCGAAATCTTCGTAAAAACGAAATTGATCGCGTAGAGGGGCAAATCCCAATCGCCTAAATACAACATCAACAGCTTGAATTTTTCTTTCAGATAGCCCGTCTGTCATTGCAGCACGATATTGGATGTCCATAAATAATTTCAATAGATCAGGATTATCTCGACAAGCACTTTCTAAGGCATTCAGCATGTCCACAAGATCGAACGTGATCTTTTTTCCTTCATTAAAAAGCCGCTGCGCTTCTAATTTTTGCTTACGGTTTAAGCGCATTTCATGCATTAGCGCTTTGGCCATCTCAATTTCCTGTTCGGATACACGGCCGTCTGATTTGGCGATATGACCCATAATAGAGAAAGTGGCATCAAAAAAAATTTTCTGCACATATTCTTGCTTCTCTGAGTAATAATACCAGTCTGGTCGGCGATAATGCTCCATAAGGGCACGATCGAAAAAATTACCAATAAGAAGTCCAAAGAGGGCTCCGGCAGAACCTCCTATCAGATAGCCAAGAAAGGCACAAATTAATTTACCCCACCACTGATTACTGGCAAAGAATTGGCGTAAATTCATTATCACATTCCAATTTAGTTATACCTTTTTAGGTATATAGTAATTTTAGCTTTAAAATTGCTTAGGTGACACTAAACGAGCGAGCATCAAGATTAAATTATAATAAACATGTTAATATTTTGTTCTTTTATCGGTATTAAAGTCAATTAAATCACTTTAAATTACCTTCAACTAATAAAATCACTATATAATTACACTTTTTTGCACTGAGACTTGTTATGCGTCAGGTTTATTCTTTTTTAATGTATCTATTGACACCTTATTTGATCCTTCGGCTTTGGTGGAAAGGACGCCGTTTACCAGCTTACCGTCAGCGAATTGCCGAAAGGTTTTCGCTTGATCCTCAAAAACAGCAGGAAATTGATATATGGGTGCATGCCGTTTCTCTTGGTGAAGTGATTGCAGTCACTCCTCTGATAGACGCTTTACTTGATAAAAAATGGCGAATTTTAATGACTACGATGACCCCTACAGGGGCGGAACGAGTCAAAGTTCGTTTTGGTGACAAAGTGAGCCATCGTTATGTTCCTTATGATTTACCCGTTGTGGTTAATCGTTTTTTCAAGAAGACAAAACCCCGATTGGGATTGATTGTTGAAACAGAGCTTTGGCCAAATTTAATCCACTATGCGACAAAGGCCCAGGTACCGCTTTTCCTAATTAATGCAAGATTATCTGATCGCTCATGTCAGGGATATAAAAAAGTTGATTTCTTATTTAAGCCGGTGTTAAACCAGTTTAAGGCTATTTTTGCCCAAAGTGAGGATGATGCAAAACGATTTAAAACATTGGGTGCGGATGAAGAAAGAGTGGTCGTATTAGGGAACATGAAATTTGATTTACAAACCCAGAATATTAATTCTGAAATGTTTTTAGAATTAAAAAATTGCTGGGGGAGGGAGCGTACCGTTGTTATGGTTGCAAGTACCCATGACGATGAGGAGCAGCAAATATTATCTCGTTTGAAAAAGCTCCAAGCGGGATTGGCGAACATGGTTCTATTAATTGCGCCAAGACATCCTGAGCGTTTCCAAAAGGTTTATCAATTAAGTATGGATCAAGGGTTTAATACAGGGCTTCGAAGTCAAATTGAAACTATAAATCCCAATAACGAAGTAATCATCTTGGATTCATTAGGTGAACTTTTAGGTTTCTACCAGATCAGTGATTATGCTTTTGTAGGCGGCAGTTTAGTTCCTGTAGGCGGGCATAACGTACTTGAACCCATCGCAATGCGGGTTCCTGTGTTTAGCGGGCCAGAAGTCCATAACTTTAAAACAATTTGTCGCGATTTGCAGGTAGCTCAAGCCATTGAGCTTGCGGAAAATGCGGATGATTTGATTGACCGAATTATTGCCCTGCATCAAGATGAAAATAAGAAAAGAAGACTGGTTGATAATGCAACCTCTGTGCTTGAGGCAAATAAAGGCGCTGTCCAGCGTTATGCGGCTCAAGCCGAGGCTGTTTTGGGGTAAGCGTTCCCCCATTCGCCGAAGCTGGGCGATTTTATAGCTAACTAAGTTCTTTTACGCTGTGGATCAGCAGGGCTCCTGGTTTGTGACGAGTTTTGGCATGTTTTTCTGACAAATGTGCCAAATATGTTGCTTAATGATAGGGACTTATCCATTACAGTCAAAATATTGCTTTATGCAATGTAGTGGGTGTGTAGGTTGGGTTGCTGACCAACATCGATTTGAATAAGATTCAATATTGGTCGCGACTCAACCTAGGCTAGGCCTAAATCCTAGATGAGCAGATTGCTAAATTCTAGCTTCCTTGATTTTGCCGCTCTTTAATCTCGGAAAGCGTTTTACAATCGATGCACAGAGTAGCAGTAGGACGTGCCTCAAGGCGACGGAGGCCTATTTCGATGCCGCAGGCTTCACAGTAACCAAAATCTTGATCGCGCAATCGTTCAAGAGCATCTTCAATCTTTTTAATTAGTTTTCGCTCCCGATCGCGAGTTCTCAGTTCAAGACTAAACTCTTCCTCTTGACTGGCACGATCAGAAGGATCGGGAAAGTTAGCCGCCTCATCCTTCATATGGGTTACTGTTCTGTCGACTTCTTCCATTAGTGATTGGCGCCAAGCAAGCAATATTTTTTCAATATGCGCAAGCTGCTTTTCATTCATGTATTCTTCGCCTTCAGTTTCCTGATAGGGGGCTATTCCCATGTTGCTAACGGCGTCATTTTTCACGTTTCTTTTACTCTCACTATTTTTATCAATTAGTTGTTCCGGCATCAATGCCTCCTGCTCTGGTATCTTTCCAACAAGCCCTTACGGCATGCGCTAGAAAACCGCTAGATATATCAAAAAACAGGCTGGTCATCAACTATTCCCTATTATCGTTTACCACCACTCACTCGGTCATTCCCTTGCAAGTCTTGCCAGCACTGAACTTGCCTATACCCATAATCATTAAGCATAGACCCTACTGCAGATTTTTGATCAAAACCGTGCTCAATCAATAATAGCCCGTCAGGTTTAAGTCTAGCAAGACTATGCTGAATGATATGCCTTATTGCTTCCAAACCATCGGTGCCTCCAACTAATGCTAGAGTGGGTTCAAAGCGAACATCGCCCTGGATAAGATGAGGATCATTAGCTGCAATATAAGGTGGATTGGTAACAATAGCATCGAATTTTTGCGTAAGGCTAATTTTTTCAAACCAATCCGAATGGTAGAAGCAAATATTCGTTACCCGAAGGCGGGCAGCATTTTCTTCTGCGATTTGCAAAGCTGACAGACTGCAATCACAAGCAATAATTTGCCAATCGGGTCGCTCATGGGCACAAGCTAGGGCGATAGCCCCGCTTCCCGTGCCCAAATCCAGGATTTGGGCATGAGGTTTATCGGCCAGTAACTTTAAAGTGAGTTCCACCAGTAACTCAGTTTCTGGTCTTGGTATAAGTGTGTCCTCACAAACTTTAAGAGGAAGTGACCAGAATTCCCTTGTACCAGTTAAATAGGGAATGGGCATACCATGAGCACGCTTGTCAACCAGCTGTTGAAAGGTTTGCCATTGGGCTTTTGTCAGGGTTTTATCCATATGGGTATAAAGGTAGGTACGGGTCTTCATCAAGACATGCGCAAGAAGAATTTCGCCATCTAAACGGGGGCTATCACTTTCTGCTTCAAGTTGGGTTGTCGCTTGTGATAGCGCCCCTTTTATGTCAATCATGGCGTCCAAGCTCGGCAAGTAATTCTGCATGATATTCGCGTTTAAGCGCATCAATTATCGGCGCTAAATCGCCAGAAATGATGTCAGGTAGCTGGTAAAGCGTCAAATTAATGCGATGATCAGTTAATCGGCCCTGGGGAAAATTATAGGTTCGGATACGTTCGGAACGATCCCCTGTGCCCACGAGGGATTTGCGAGTTTGCGCTTGTTGTTGGCGCTGTTTGGTCTGTTCTGCATCCAGTAACCGTGTCCGGAGTAGTGCCATTGCTTTTGCTCGATTTTTATGTTGCGAGCGTTCGTCTTGGCATTCAACAACGAGTCCAGTTGGAAGATGGGTAATCCGTATTGCAGAATCAGTTTTATTGACATGCTGGCCTCCAGCTCCCGAAGCGCGATAAGTATCAATGCGTATTTCATCGTTATTAATTTCAATATCATCGATTTCTTCAACTTCAGGAAGAATTGCAACAGTACAAGCTGAAGTATGGACACGTCCTTGCGATTCTGTTTCTGGAACACGCTGAACACGATGCGCACCTGATTCAAATTTTAGCTGCGAATAAACATCATGACCGCTGACTCTCGCAATAATTTCTTTATATCCGCCGTGTTCACCATGGCTGGCGCTGATCACTTCAACTTGCCAGCCTTGGGTTTCAGCATAGCGGCTGTACATCCGAAATAAGTCGCCGGCAAAAATTGCTGCTTCGTCGCCACCAGTCCCAGCTCTGATTTCAAGGTAAACATTACGTTCATCATCAGGATCCTTGGGGAGGAGATGCCATTGCAGCTCTTCGTCGAGTCCTTCTAGTTTTTTCTTGGCTGCGTCGATTTCATCAGCTGCCATCTCAGCGAGTTCTTTGTCGTCACCTTCAAGCAATTCTTGTAGCGAAGCAAGGTTATCGCGTGCTTGTACATAGGTGTTAAAGCAGTTTGCGACTGGTTCTAATTGTGCATATTCTTTGGACAAATTCTTAAATTTGTTCTGATCAGCGATTACTGAGGCTTCCGAAAGCAGGCGGCCTACTTCCTGAAATCGTTCAAGCATTTGCTCAAGTTTGGATTCAAGAGATTTCTTCATAGGGGGATTGAATCGTTGTGAAATTATATAAATAATGGACTAAATCAAGAAGTTCTTCACGTCCATCCTGCGCTGCTTGGCGAAGGCCAACAGAGGGAGGATGTGTTAATTTATTGACTAACCGATCACACAATTCCTGTAACACCCCAATTTGGCAATGGCCAGCCCGTAATTTTTCTTGGGCTCGTTTTAATTCTTGTTGTGCTAAATCGTGCATGCGGTTGCGGTAATTACAAATAGCATCTTTAGCCCGCAATGAGCGATGCCAACGAATATAATTGTCTAATTCAGATTCGATGAGTTGCTCTGCTTGAAGTGCGGCAGAGCGCCGTTCATCCATACCTTTTACAATCATGGATTGCAGATCATCGATATTATAGAGACGAACTGCTTCTATTTCGGCAACATCCGGTTCAATATCGCGGGGGACGGCTAAGTCAAGAAAAAACATAGGTGCATGAGCACGTTTACCTAATGCATGTTCCACTAGGCTTTTATTAATAAATGGTAAAGGACAAGCAGTTGCAGAGATGACTACATCAGCTTGGGCAAGGTATTGTGGAATATCCCCAATAGTTAATGCTTTCCCATTAAATGCTGCAGAAAGTTGCTTTGCATTCTCGTTGGTGCGGCTTGCGACGAAGAAATTTCTTACACCTTGTTTGTGCAAATATTTTGCAACAAGTGTCGCTGTTTCTCCTGAACCGATTAAAAAAGCGTTTAATGACTGAAAATCGGAAAAGAATTGGCTGACCAGCTGTACAGCTGCATAAGCTACTGATACAGGGTTTGTACCAATACCGCTGCGGTTTCTGATGCGTTTACTCGCGCTGAAAACGTATTCGAATACTTGGCGTAAATTGGTCTTGATGGTACCTAATTCACAAGCATATTGGTAGGCTTGTTTCATCTGGCCAAGAATCTGGGGTTCGCCCAACATCATTGAATCTAAGCCGCTGGCTACGCGCAAAGTATGGCGAATGCCGTGATGCCCGTGATGAATATAGAAGTATGGGGATAAAGACTCAGGTGCAAGTTGATGTTGATAGGCAAGCCAGGGGGCAAGGCTTTCTGGCTCCTCTGTATCGCAGTAAATTTCAGTGCGATTACAGGTAGATAAAATCGCAGCTTCATTGACAGCAGGCAGATTTACCAGGCTATTAAGCAATGTTCCTTGCATAGCAAGCGGTAATGCGATCTTCTCCCGCACATTAATTGGAGCAGTTTTATGATTTAGCCCACACGCGACAAACACCATAGGAATATAGAGCCACAGAATAATCTTGGAATTGTAAACCATTAGCCAATAAATTTATAGCGTTTAATCAAGTTAAGGCACTGCTGTCCCATTTTTAAGCTGTGCAAGATAAGGAGGATAGTTCCATCGGCTGGGAATTGGCGATTACATTGGATAAGAGGGATTCCTTATTCTTCTTTCGTCGTTCTTTATACCCACGTAAGTGACTCACTGAATTAAGCGCATTGGGAATGAAAAGCATAGTCAATATGACTAAAAAAAGTTAAATTTGATAAAATTATTGCATATTAATCTCAAGTCATTTTATTTATCGCCGCTAACAATAGTAGGCTTTCTTGAACAGGCAGAATCCTGATAAGGGGTGGCAATGGACATCATTTTTCGAGGTGAACACAACAGTGAAGAGGCCGCAGAAAGTTTATTGAGTGTGCTACGTTTGTTCAAAGAGCGATATAAAATTGGCAATTTCCGAGAGATGCATCTGAGCGTTACCCTGGTCGATGATCAAGGCGATGACGTTGAGTTAGTGGACAGTGAAACAAGCCAAGCTTATCGAACTTTTGAAGTCTATCGCAAAGGGTATGAATTAGAAGGTCGAAAAGGACAACCTTCGCTACGATTAGTTGTCAATAACACAAAGAATAATGCGTAAATTGGGCTTTCCGTAAAATAGCTTAATGAAAGTGTCAGATGCGCACCGGAGGTCATTCATGATATTGGCTTTACTTGCCATTGTAATAACCCTGATTTTAGTCGTTGGAATACATGAGACAGGACACGCCCTGGCAGCAAAGCTATTCGGCGTTAAGATCAAGCGAATCGCCATCGGCTTTGGCAAACCACTACTATCTTATAAAGATAAATCTGGACGAGAATGGGTTTGGGCTTTGTGGCCTCTAGGAGGCTATGTGCATTTGCTCAATTCAAGAATAGAACCAGTTTTAGAAAAAGAACATTACTCCTTATGTTTTGATAAAAAACCCATTTGGCAGCGTTGTATTATTTTGCTTTCTGGTGCCCTAGCTAACTTAATCATGGCCTGGTTGGCCTTTACAATGCTATTTATGCTGGGTTATCAACAACAGCAACCATTGATTCAAAACGTGTTACCGCAAAGCATCGCCGCATTGGCAGGCTTAAAGGCTCATGATCGCTTTGTTGAAATTTCAGGTTGGAAAACCAGTTCATGGCAAGATGTAGGCATGAGCCTGGTCATGACTCTCGGTAAAAAAAATGTACCGGTTTGGGTTAGCAATGAAGAAGGGGGTTTACGAAAAGTCAATTTGGATCTAAGCCAATGGCACTACAAAAAAAAGGATACCTTATTAAGTGCGCTTGGCATTGAAGCGGTTCCTGCTAATGTTTCTAATTCCTTTGTTGTTGGCCAATCTTTTATGGACTCAATTCGCCATGCCTTTGAACAAATTCTGTATTTGCTTGTTTTTTTTCTAGTGATGTTGAAGCAGCTAATTACCGGGATGATCCCCTTCTCGGTTTTACTTGGGCCTTTAGGATTGTTTTCCGTGTCAATAACCTCTTTTTTGCAAGGAACTGCAGTATTTTTATCTTTTATTGCTAGCTTAAGTTTAGCCGTTGGCTTTGTGAATTTATTTCCTATTCCAGGCCTTGATGGAGGCTCAATTGTTTATTCATTAGTGGAAAAAATTCGTGGGAAGCCGATGTCTATCGCAGTCGAGGTGTTATTATACCGTTTGGCATTCATTGTATTTGCTGTCTTGCTCATTCAGCTTTTGATGAATGACTTACAGCGGTATTTAACTCGTTAAAAAGCCCGCGCACAACACCAAAGATCAATTCGAGTGGCGCCTTGTTGTTTAAGAACACGTGCCAATTCATTAGCTGTGCTCCCAGTTGTCAATAAATCATCCACCAAAGTAATGTGTTGATAGTGAGTCAATTTACTTTGAAAAGCACCGCGCACGTTTTGTTTTCGTTGTTTTCTATCTAAATTAACTTGCGGATCGGTATGGACAATGCGTTTACAAAGATTGGGCTCACAAGGTATCTGTAATTTTTTAGATAGAATTCTAGAGAGTTCAACTGCCTGATTGAAGCCTCTCTGCCTAAGGCGCTTAGGATGCAAGGGGACAGGAATGAGGCATTCTGTGGTGATCGGTCGATTTGCCAATGCTTCTAATATTAATTTGGCCAAAAACCCACCCAGGTAAAATGCTTCATGATATTTAAATCCATGCAATAAAGTGCGTAAAGGTTCTTCGAACCGATAAGCTGTGATTGTATTATCAATGGTTGGTTTTTCTTTTACACAAATCCCGCAAACTAAATATTTTTCATCCGGCAAAGGATGGGCGCAATAACGGCATGCAGGTCCGATTTTCTTAAACAAGCGTGTGCATGGATGACAAACAGGAAAGGGTTGATCATGGTATTGGTTACAAAGGACACAGACCGAAGGCAAACGCAACAACTGTGTTATACTGGTGATTTTCTGGCGCACGACGTTGGATTCCCTTATGGCGTGTGGAAAATTAGAAAGTGCTAAGTTCCTATAAAGCAACGGGCGTATTTGGCGCATCTTGCGAGAAAATCAGACCGTTCGAGTAAAGATTAACGTGGGGAAGCTGAGCAATTACAAATGTGTATCACGCCTTAATTATTGTTGACCTAATGATGAATCGAATAACTGAAATCTGCAATGCTTTTGATAAACAGGCTACGGAGTACGAAAAAGCGGCCAAAGTGCAAAATGAAATCGGTGAGCGCTTATTTGAACGCTTACATTATTTAAAAATCACACCACGTTATGTGCTTGATTTAGGCTGTGGCACAGGAATCTTTACCTCTCAGCTTAAAAAACTTTATCCCCAAGCACAAGTAATCGGCTTGGATTTATCGTATGCGATGCTTAAGCAGTCCCGGAGAAAACAAAAATGGCGGTGCAAGTGGCCGTTGATTAATGCGGATATGACATCGTTACCTTTCAATGATGGTGTGTTTGATTTAGTTTTTGCGAATCAAACCATCCATTGGTCTTCGCCGCTTTCTGCAGTAATAAGGGAGTTGAATCGTGTGATGAATTTGAATGGTTGCTTGATGTTTTCAACCCTCGGCCCAGATACGTTTAAAGAGTTAAAACAGGCCTGGTCAGTAGTTGATAATTATGCTCATACAAATGACTTTATCGACATGCATGATATTGGTGATTGTTTGTTGGCTGAACATTTTCTCGATCCTGTTGTCGATATGGAGTTATTAACAGTACACTATTCTAGCCTTAAGCAGTTATTGCAGAATTTGAAGGCGCAAGGGGTGCGCAATATCAATCAAGCACGCAATGAAGGGCTAACAGGCAAAAATTCGTGGCAAACATTTGAGTCGGCGTACCAGGCTTTGTCTACCCCGCAGGGCAAATACCCACTGACCTATGAGGTAGTTTACGGGCATGCCTGGAAAGGGAGCCAGCACCGAATAGAAAAGGGTACGGAAACATTTATACCCATTTCACAGATTCGACGAAGGGAAGGGTAATGTAAGCCTGTTCTCCTAATACACGCCCGAAACAGATGCACGGTTGTAGACTGAGAAGCGATCACTGTGAATTTAAATGGAATATCAATATGAGAACATATCTCTTAGCTTTTACGCTGTTTGTATCGTGCTTTTCAATTGCCTCCTTTGCAGAGGAAACCGTTGAAGCTACCTTTCTTGATAAGAAAATACAGGATGTCTTAAGTGATATTAAAGAGGATATTAATATCGGTATTTATGTGCAAGATGCAAAAACTGGTAAAGTCCTTTTTAAAAAGAATGTGAATCGCTATTTTATGCCGGCGAGCAATCAAAAATTATTCACAGCGTTTGCAGCACTTCACTCGCTTGGTCCTGATTTTACTTATCGAACCCAACTTTTTCTTGATTATACTAAAATCCGTAAAGGGGTTTTGAGGGATAACCTATACCTACAATTTTCAGGTGATCCCGTATTCACTGTGGAACAACTGGAATCACTCATCAATTCATTAGCAGAAGTAGGCATCCTCCGTATCAAGGGTAAAATCATTATTGATGATACTGCCTTTGATCAAATGGGTATGAGTCCGGGAACTTCTTGGGATGATCAAGATTTTTGCTGGGGTTCGCCGATAAGTGCTTTAATTATTAATCATAATTGTGTCAAAGCAACCTTAATTCCTGCTCCTGAACCTGGGCAACTTGCCAAACTTGAACTGCCTAACTACCCACAATCCATGCATTTTATTAATCAAGTTATGACCAGTCCTGCTTCAACGAAGAACTGTAGAGTGAAAGTGAAGCGCAGTGATGAGACAACTTATGTGATAAGCGGGTGTCTTAGTGCTTCCGCTAGCCCTTACCCCGTCGAAATGGCAATCAGTAATCCGCGAGATAATGTAAAACTATTGTTAAAGCATTTTTTAGAAAAAAATCACATAGGTGTCACTGGGGAAGTGGAGTTTAAAAATTTTGAGACTCCAGCCAAACCGTTTGCTCGTCAAGATTCTCCACCGTTAAAAAACTTAGTGGCAACGATGTTAAAAGAATCGGATAACACGATTGCCGATGCTTTGTTTAAGACAATGGGAGCAAACTATGCTCACGAAGCAGGAAGTTTTGCTAATGGGAATAGTGCGGTGCGCGATATTTTGGCCCAATCGGTACAGCTGAATTTTCCTAAAACCACGCTTATTGATGGTGCAGGCAGTTCTCGCTATAATTTTTTAACTCCAGCACAAATAGTTACCCTACTACAGAAAATCTTTTTATCTCCAGGGGCATCTGATTTTATTTCTTCTCTTGCCATATCAGGCGTAGATGGCACACTTAAGGATAGAATGAACGATTCTGTAGCTTTAGGGAAAGTACATGCAAAGACAGGTTCTGAAACCGCAGTGACATCTTTGTCGGGTTATCTTGAGACTAACAAAAAGCAGACCCTGATTTTTTCAATCATGATCAATGGATTTGTTGATCCAGCTGCTAAATATAAGGCGTTGGAAGATAAACTATGCAAAGTTATGATTGAGTCTTAACCAGTTTTTGTGCGATCAGTAAAGCACTATAATTTAATCATAAGAATATTATAATTTTATTTTGTTCGCTTTTAGGAGTTACCATGGAATTTGTCAGCCGCTATGTTGCTCACCAACCTGATGCAGAAGGGATGGTAGAGTATTCGAATGAAGAGCATCGCATCTGGCAAATACTTTATGAGCGTCAGATGAGAATTATACCAGGAAGGGCTTGCGATGAGTTTTTACAAGGTTTAGAAAGTCTTGGTTTGTCTGCTGGGCATATTCCCCAGTTGCCTGAGCTTAGCCGCCGTCTCAATGCACTCACTGGATGGCAGGTTGAGCCTGTGGAAGCCCTAATTTCGGCACGTGCTTTTTTTGAATTACTGGCAAAGCGGCGTTTTCCAGCAGCCACCTTTATTCGTTGTGAAGAGGAAATCGATTACGTTAAAGAGCCTGATATTTTTCATGAGCTTTTTGGCCATTGCCCAATGCTGACTGATCCCGTGTACGCGGATTTTGTCTGTAATTATGCCCGTAAAGTGCTAAGTCTACCCGAAGAAAAGTGGCCTTTGTTGCAGCGGCTTTTTTGGTTTACTGTTGAGTTTGGTTTAATTAAGACACCAAAAGGGTTGCGAGCTTACGGAGGAGGTATCCTTTCTTCAATTAGCGAAACGGCTTATAGTGTTGAGAGTGATGAAGCAATGCGGATATTGTTTGATCCTGTTGTTGCTTTTCGTATGCCTTACCGAATCGATATGCTGCAGCCAGTTTATTTTGTCATTGACGATTACCAACAACTCTATGACTTTGTCGAGTCAGACATTAAGCGTTACATCGAACGGGCCAAGGAACTCGGTGAATATCCGCCTTTATTCCCTGTTGATCCGAATAATCCAAATATTCATATTTTGGCTTGTTAGCACTGTTTTTTGTGATTAAGATAATATTTCAACAAATAGATAATAAAAATCACAGATAAAAAACAGATCTAATTGTAATGCTTAGTCAGTCTTGCTAATATCGATGCATGTTTTCTGTTCATTGACTAGGTAGTCAAGGAGCAACGCTTGATAAAAGTGCTAATTGTTGATGACCACGCTCTTGTGCGAATGGGAATTCGACGATTATTAGATGACCTGCCTGACATGGAGGTAGTTGCGGATGCTGAGAGTGGCGAACAGGCGTTGGCTTTGGTTAAAAGCCATAAGCCTGACGTTGTGCTGCTCGATATGAAGATGCCAGGAATAGATGGCTGGGAGGTAACGAGGCGACTTAAAAAATCCCATCCGCAAGTCAAAGTCATTGCTGTAACCGCCATGTGTGCCGAACCATTACCTACTCGAGTTTTGCAGTTAGGCGCTATGGGTTATCTAACAAAAGAGTCGGGTGCTGAAGAAATGGCAGCGGCAATTCGCAAGGTCTCTAAAGGTGAAAAATACCTAAGTGCCGAAATTGCCCAAAAAATGGCAATTAATAGTCTAGAGGCTGTGCAAGATTCCCCATTTGACTTGCTGTCAGAGCGGGAAATGCAAGTGATGCTGATGATCACGAGAGGTATGACAGTACAGGATATTGCTGACCGTCTATTCTTAAGCTCCAAAACCATTAACGGTTATCGCTACCGCATGTTTGAGAAATTAGGAATCAAGAATGATGTTGAACTTACCTTCTTAGCAATGAAACATCGGGTCATCGAACAGCCTAATGATGATGCTTTGCATGATGAGGGTTAATTTCTAATTCGTTGGGTAGCCCAAGTTCGGCTCAATCCGAGCCGCGTGCGTGAGCAAGCGATTATCCGCTCCCTCACGGTCGCGGCTCGGATATCATTCATTTACCGACAGCGCGGTTACGCCTAACCCTAACGTCTATAATTTAATCGATCTTCTGATATTGTTTCACATGACTTTTGATAAATGAACGACCAAATGCCAACCGACATAACCCATCTCCTCACAAACCTCACAACCGAGCCTGGCATCTACCGTATGTTAGATGCGAAAGGCGATGTTCTTTATGTGGGTAAAGCGAGAAATTTAAAAAAGCGGGTCAGTAGTTATTTTAACAAGCAAAATGTGGGTGCGAAAACGCGCTCGCTCATTAGTCAAGTTGCTACAATTGAGGTAAGCGTCACTCGCAGTGAGACTGAAGCACTCTTACTTGAGTCCAATTTAATCAAATCGCTTCGGCCTAAATACAATGTCCTACTGCGTGACGATAAAACCTATCCTTATATCCATGTCACTTCTAGTCATTCTTTTCCTCGGATGGAGCTTTATCGTTCTAAGAAAAAACCAAACAAGGGGGAGTTTTACGGCCCTTATCCAAGTGCAGCCGCCGTGCGCGAGACGTTAGGAACAATTCAAAAAGTATTTAAAATCCGTAATTGCAGCGACAGCTACTTCAGCGCACGTTCCCGCCCTTGTTTACAATACCAGATTAAGCGCTGTACAGCGCCTTGTACAGGTTATATATCTGCAGAGGATTATCAACGATCGGTTAATGACGCTAGACGATTCCTACAAGGAAAATCGCAGTTGCTTATTGATGAATTAGAAAAACGCATGGAACAAGCGGTGAAGCATCTCGCCTTTGAGGAAGCGGCTATTTTTCGCGACCAAATTAAAAGTCTGCGTTTAGTGCAAGAGCAGCAGGGAGTAGTGCAGCTAAGAGGGGATGCGGATGTAATAGCGATTGAGGCGCAGCCTGGCTTTGCTTGCATTCAGTATGTGACTGTTCGCGAGGGTCATGTATTAGCCAGCCATAGCTTTTTCCCTTCCGTACCTAAGCAAATGTTTACCGATGAGGGGAGTGAAGGGAATGCGTTATGGCAAGAAGTTTTTACCGCATTCCTTTCTTTCTACTATATTGATACGCCCGAACGAATACCGGCATTGATCATTACTCATGAGGCCATTCCAGAGCGTGAAGCACTGCAAGCATTGCTTAGCGAATTACGCGGCAAGACTTGCCAAATTCAAATTAAACCACGCGGTGTGAAGGCCCGGTGGTTAGACTTTGCCCTTAATAATTTGCGTCTGTCTGTGGCAGATTATCGGGCATCATCTTCCACGATGAAAATGAGGTACCAAGCGCTAGCCCATTTACTTCACCGGCAAGAAGCCATTGTACGCATGGAATGTTTTGACATCAGCCACACTCAAGGCGAAGCAACGGTGGCCTCATGTGTGGTTTTTGACGAAGAAGGCCCCCGCAAAGCAGATTATCGCCGCTTTAATATCAGTGGAATTACTCCGGGTGATGATTATGCAGCAATGGAGCAGGCAATTACCCGTCGCTTTAAACGCCTTAAGCAAGAGCAACGGTTGCCCGATTTGCTTATTATCGATGGCGGGAAAGGTCAAGTCGCTGTAGCTGAACGGGTTTTGGCGGATTTACAGATAGAAGGGGTTATCCTGTTAGGTATCGCAAAAGGTCCGGATCGGAAAGCAGGATGGGAGCGCCTCATTTTGGTTGCTGATGACAAAGAGATCAGTTTACCCTCAGATTCACCTGCTTTGCACTTATTACAGCATATTCGCGACGAGGCTCATCGTTTTGCGATTACCTCCCATAGGAAAAAACGGCAACATGCCGGAATGGATTCCTCTTTAGAAACCATTGAGGGTGTCGGTTCTAAAAGGCGTCAAGCTTTGCTACGGCGTTTTGGCGGTTTACGTGAATTGGCTAAGGCGCCTCTCAGTGAAATTGCCAAAGTGAATGGCATAAGCAGTGAGCTGGCTGAACGTATATTCGCGCATTTCCATTCCTAGCAGCTTCACAGTATTAGTCCACTGCCAATCGAGGAAGGACATAAATTATTTATCATTATAAATTTTAATCAAACCCTAAACTTTTTAACCAACCAACCGACATACCTTTTAAAGCTTATTTTTAAGTTGTCAAAAACTAAAATTTGCAACAAAAAAATAAGAATTTTGCATTTTAAGCACACTTCTTGCATCACAAATATTGAAAAGTAGATTAGGGGAATCACGACATGAAAAAAATAACAGGAGTGATTGCACTGATGATACAAGCAGCTGCAGTTAATGCTGCGAGTTACTACGGTCCTGCTCTCTGTGCCTACCCGAATTATCAATGCATTAAGGTGGGTTCAGGACAATCTTGGGAAAGATTATTTCCCGATGAGCAACAGCGAGATATTGTTCAACGCTTAAACCGCACCTATAACAGTTTATGGGCAGGTAAAGTCATCGTTGTCCCTCGTAATTTATCACAAAAAACACTCCTGGATTTTTCACCTTTTCCATTAACGATTAACGAAAAAGGTGAGAAACAGGTCATTGTTGATCAAGATAAGTTGGCTTGGGGCGCTTACGACAGGGATGGACAACTTGTCAAATGGGGACCAATTTCTTCAGGAAGGGACAGGTGTCCTGATGCAGCCCGATCCTGCCGAACGATGACAGGTATATTCCGTTTCTTTAGTAAAGAAAATGAGAAATGCCGATCCAACGTGTACCCAATTGGACGTGGAGGGGCAAAAATGCCTTTCTGCATGTATTTCCACAAGGGATTTGCCTTGCATGGTTCGCCTGATATTCCCGGATACCGGGCAAGCCATGGTTGTGTGAGAATGTTTACCCGCGATGCTGAATGGCTCAATCACAATTTCGTCGAATTATCCAATGAAAGCAATCATTACTTGGGTACTAAAGTAGTGATTCGTCCTGTTTTGACAAAAGAGGAGCCACAGCAATGAACACGATCACCAAGAATTTAAGTTTAAGCCTTTTGCTGACGCTATTGTCTGTCGGGGTAGCCAACGCTAAGGCTGGAAAAGAGGAAAAAGCAGAAAAAGAGGATGGTAGACCACCAATAGGATGTTATAACTCCGGTTACCAGTTTGAATTGGAGGCGTTGCATTTACTTCCTGGTGGAAACGGCCAGAATCAATCCATGTACTTCTTATTTAATACATTGGGTCAGCCTGTTAACCTCTTCCAAATGCGTGATGAAGAGAGTTCACGCAGTATGTATTTAAACCATGTTATTGGTCCGCATGAGTGGGGGATTCTATCCACAAATGAGAAGAAGGTTAAATTCATTTGCTCAGTCCCCAACAAAAAATCTCCCTATGGCCAAGTGGTTGATTGTGCGCAGACGCTGAGGGTTTGTGAGTATACCAATGTGCGTTACGGCTTAAATAATCGAGGCAACTATTGGTTGGCCAATAGCAGTACCCGAAATGGCGCAGTAAGTGCAGTGGTGCATTATGGCATTATTCCTGGAATGTAGCAGCAGGGAAATATGCTTGGATTGATTGTTTAAATATTAAGAATTACCTAGAGAGACTTGCGGTAAACAATAAAATGAGGGGAGTACCATGAAATCATTCGTACCATGGTTTTACTTGGTTGCAGCCACTGGAAGCCAATTTGCGTTTGCCGCAAATGGATTGGATGCTTATCGTCAAGGAAATTATCCACTCGCTGCACAAGCACTTCTTAGTGAGTCAGGGAAAGATCCAGTTGCTGATTATTATATGGGACGGATGCGTTTGTATGGTTATGGTCAATTAAAAAATAATAATTTAGCCTTACGTTATTTTACCCAGGCCGCAGAAAAAGGCATGCTGCCCGCGCAGCAATTTTTGGCCCGTTATAATCTCATTGAAGAAAAAAACCCAGAAAAGGCTTTATATTGGTTTAAAAAAGCAGCTGCTGCAGGTGATATTCAAGCACAAATGTATTGTGCAGCTGCCTATTTGTTTGGCTTGGGTACTAAAGAAAATTCGGATACAGCAAGAAAATATTATATTGATGCAGCTAAAGCAGGCAATGCTCTCGCTCAATATACTTTGGGCATGAATTTTCTTGAAAGCCGTGATCAACGAAATAAAAAATTAGGGGCAGTTTGGTTATCAAAAGCAGCTGATCAAGGTTTTACTGAGGCTCAAGCGAAATTAGGTGAACTCTACGCGAATGGTACTGTGGTTGCTCGTGATAACGCCAAGGCGATAGATTTACTGACTAAAGCGGCTGCACAAAATTCATCGTCAGCAATGGCTACGCTTGGGGAATTGGCTATAAAACAAAATGAAATTGAAAAGGGCAAAGAATGGCTAACTAAAGCGGCCAATGCTCAGGATGTGCGCGCAGAAATGATTTTAGCCCGGCTATACCTTGATCCGAAATCCCCACTATATGATCCTAAAACAGGATTCATGTGGACTCTCCAAGCGGCTCAAAATGGTTCGGGTGAAGCACAGCAATCGCTAGCCCTCCTGTATAAAGAAGGTAAAGGAGTTGCGGCGAATCCGCAATTGGCTGAGCAATGGGAACTAAAAGCCAAAAACACTTCAGCAAAAAAAGGCAGTAACATTGCTCCTGAAATTGAAGCTGCGCGTTGGTTAAGTAATGGTAAGACAAGCAGTTTTAAGGATAACAGCTACAGTTTAGGCGGAATTTACAGTGCTTGGCAAAATCCACATGCTTTAAAAGAAAATAATTATAATCCCGCACCTCAAATGGAAACGGTAACACGTGCAGAAATTTATAAACCTAATTTTACAATGGTCGAGCCTAGCGAAATTCCTATCAATGATTATTTCGATTTAATTGCCCCAATGCTTAATGCGAATCAGGCGGCCACATGGACATTCCCACGTTATCCACTCGATAAACAAATCGAGGCTTTACAGGCCAACGAATCGCTAGCACTTAAGCATAAGCCGAGACAATCTATGGTTGATGAAGGTTCTCCTTATCCAGAGAAATCAGATCCGCAAAACTTCAACTATTTCAAAGAAAAAACGGTGGGTTGGGAAAATAAGGCAAATTATCAAGCAGTTTTAAATCACCTTTATGGGCAAGCTATTTTAGGTGATTCATCTGCCCAATTTGAAATTGGCCAGCTCTATCAATACGGTATTGCTGTCAATAAAAGCCCTCAACAAGCCATGATTTACTATCAATTAGCTGCGGCTCAGCAAGAGGTTCGTGCAGAATACAATTTAGGCATTTTGTACTTAGAAGGGCAAACAAACCCGGTCGACTACAAGCAAGGTATTAGCTGGATGACCGATGCTGCTTTCAAAGGAAATGTTTATGCCCAATATGTGTTGGCGAACATTTATGACAAAGGATTTACCGATGCAAATGGCACTATGATAGTTGAACCTGATGAGCAGCAAGCATTGGCAATGTACTACCTAGCCTCATCCAATGGGTATGGTCCAGCACAATATCGCTTAGCTGAGTACCTGGTGAAACAAAAACAAGCGGGATTGAGCGTTGTTGCCAAGCAAAATCGTACGAAATTAATCAGACGCTTATACCAAGGGGCAGTGAATCAAGGTGTAGTGGAAGCAGAATTACCTTTGGCTTATTACAATGCAATGGATTCTGCTAATCCAGAAAAACAATTGCAAGCGTTTAATGTAGCAAAAAAATCAGCTAAAGACGGCAATGCTGAGGCTGCCTTGTTGTTGGGTATGATGTATGAAAGGGGAATTTCGGTACCTGCAAATCAAGTTGAAGCATTATATTGGTATCAACAAGCGGCTTTAAACCCTGTGAATTCATTCATTCTGGGCACCTACTACAGCCAAGGAAAAGGGTTGGGTAAAGACATGGAAAAAGGCAGGGCATTATTGCAACAAGCAGCCGATGCTGGTTTTTCTTATGCAAGCCTCAATTTGGCCATATTAAAACACGAGGAGAATGAACCCTTCGTTGATGACTTGAATAAAGCGCGTGATGCAGGAAATAGCATCGCTAGTTTGCTACTTGCTGACTATTACCTCGCTCAAGCGAATGACCCGACAAACATGCAACTGGCCCAAGATATTTATCAAAATCTAGCCGACAAGGGTGATAAAGATGCCCAGTTAAAACTCGGTTATCTTTACGACACGGGATTATCCGGAAAGCTCGATCGGGAAGAGGCTGCGAAATGGTATTTGGCCTCAGCGGAACAAGGCCAACCAGTTGCCCAGTATTTGTTAGGGCAACTTTACCAATTAGGCCGAATCGGTAAAGAGCCAAATTATGATGAAGCTAAAAAGTGGTACGCACAAGCCCAAAAAGCTTATCCAAAAGCGGCTGTTGCGCTAGGTTTTATCTACGACACGGTCGAAGATGATTATTTAAAAGCCTTTGAGAGCTATCAACTGGCCGCCCAAAAAAATGATGCTGTAGGCGAATATGACTTAGCCTTAATCTATGAGAAAGGGAAAGGTCTACCAGTTGATTATGCAAAAGCCCAAGTGCTTTTTACTCAAGCTGCTGATCAAGGGTATGGCGATGCAATGACACAACTCGCTGACATGTATTTTACTGGTCAAGGGGTTGCTCGAAACGATCAAAAGGCATTGCAACTCTATAAGAAAGCAGCCGATTTGGGTGATCCTGACGCGCTGTATCAACTTGGCTTGTTGTCTGAGACGGGGGTAGCAACGAAGCTTGATTTTGGCAATGCCGTGAGTTATTACCATCAAGCTGCAGAAAAAGGGAATGAGAAAGCCAAGCTTGCCCTTGCAAGGATGTATCAATATGGATTAGGGGTAAACCAAGACGGTGAGCAAGCAAAACAACTCTATGGTGAGTTGGCAGCAAACAATAATGCGTATGCCCAATACCAACTGGCCCTGATGTCATTTAATAATGCACCAGAGCGCAAGTCAGAAGAGGGCAAGCGTTTATTGCAACAAGCAAGTGAAAATGGCAGCTTACAGGCACGTAAAATGTTGCAATGGCTTGATGCCCAACAACAAGAAAGAATCAGCTTTATTGAATCAATTCCCGTTAATCAAACACCTGTTTTGGCCGGGCAACAACCTGCTGATTTAATGTACTTCGATGCCTTAAGTGAATGGAACCGTGGGGATGAAGATTTATCAAGGAGAATCTTAAAACGCTTGATGACCCGTTTTCCACAGTACACGCCTGCAAAAAGGGCATATGAGCAATTAAACCAACAATCTTCTTCGCTGTCTTTAGTCTATAATGAGCGTAGCAAAACTGAGTAATTCTGTATGAACCCCTGCACAATCCGCGTGTTTCCACGCGGATTTACTATTTCTTGATTGCGGGTTATAAAAAGAGTTAGTTATCAGCAAATTAACAGATATCTGGAATCAGACCCCAATATCCTAAGGAAAATAAATGCTCTAATGGAAATCACATTGCGCCACAATCCGGCTTTTATGAGCCTACAGAAGTTCTTGAGATGAATTTAAACAAGGTATGCAACTTTGATATCCTGCATTAGGCAAAGGGTTATCTTTGCCTAATGCCTTTCCTTCTTATCTTTCTTTTGACCTAATAGCCAATCCACACTTACTTCAAGTTCCTCAGCGACTTTTTCCATGGATATAGGATCAACGGCAACACCATTCAATAAAGCTTCAGCTTTAAATTTAGGTAGCCTGAATAGTTTGGAGCAAATTTGAATACGTTCATCCATTAAGCCAGGTACCCCAATCGCGTCTAGCTCTTTATTTAAGCGTTCAGATAATTGTTTGTTACTCATAACCCACCTCCTTTAATTTTTTATTAGTTTAAAGCATAGAACATTAACAATTGCTTAAATGCAAAATAGAAAAAAAAATTAATTTCTGTACAGGACAAAAAATCAAAACTACTTTTTTGCATCAAAGGTCGACATTCGGTTTATTTGGGATTGTTGTATAAATGCCTCACCTGCCATCTCCCGTTCTCGAAGTAGGGGGAGATGGCAGGTGAGAGGGGGAATCTAGTGACCGAGAGAAAGTTGTTATTTTTATCGGCTTTATTTTTCCAGCACAGAGAAAATTAATGGGAGGCGGCAGTTTAGTGGATTGGTTACAGGGCCATACCCAAATTCCGCCTAATAGCTAGCGATAATTCCGGAAAAGTAAGCTTCTCATAATCACCACCAAAATGACCTTGGTTGGTGTATTCATGGTATTCACAATTAAGCTGTTTATGGATAAATCGCGGTTCATCGATTGAAATCCAGGGATCATCTTGTGAGGCAAATAAAGTAATCCATTGCTGATTATTTCGGATATTGTTCCAATTCCACGGGGAATCAAAATAACCAGATAACTTTTCTTTCTCCATGTTTAAATCAGTATAATAAGCGCCGACTAATACTGAACCTAGTAAGGGATATTTTTCGGCAAACCTCATGGCTGCAATTGCCCCTGATGAGTGGCCAACAAGTAGGGTATTTTCATCGGCTTGTAATTCATTTAGTAAAAAAGGGATCCAGAAGGAAGCGCGTGCAAGATCATTATCAGGGAATTCTTCCGCAATAACGTTTAGCCCAAAGCCTTCTAATTCTTTCTTCACGCTTGGGAACCAATTATCCCTTGGGGAGCCCCCGCTGTTGCCTGGAATGAATATAATCCTTTTAGTCACAGTTTAAATCCCTTAGCACTTGTTGTACATCGCATCAACTATAGCTAATTATCTGACGATAACCAATAAAATTCCGATTAAGGTGTGTTGACAAAAAAAGAAATTAATATATAAATGAACGTTTATTTATATTGTGAAGTACTTTCTATGGGTAAACGTTATCGATTATTCCGAGAACATAAATATATTTTTTATGTGTTCACTAATCTCTTGCAAAAAGTAGCAAAAGCTAACTTCTGTTCCCATCAAGAGTTGCTCAGAATCAAAATAGAAATTAATGAATTAAAATTGCTCTTAATTTCTCACGCTGACTATGAAGAGAGTAGAATTCATTTGATTTTGCAAGAGAAAGGTTCGGCGCTTTACCAAAAGGCGGCAGAGGATCATTGTCATCAGCATGAGTTTTTTGAGCGGATTGAGGAAAAATTTGCTGTCATTGAATGCAGTTTAAATGATGAAAATGAAATAAATTATCAAGGGTACGAAATCTATTTAAGTCTAAGGAATTTTTTTAGCGAGAATCTCCAGCATTTTGATTATGAAGAGCGTGTACTTATGCCGGAGTTGCAAAAATTGCTAACAGATAATGAAATTAGGGCAATTGATGCCCGAAGTTATTGCGAGATGCTCCCAGAGCACATGATTCACATGATGGAAGTGTTATTTCCGCATATGAATTTTGATGATAAGTTGGTTTTCTTAAGGGATATTAAAGAATTTGAGCCAGAAAAATTTAATATAGCTTGGGAAGGGATCAGTAGACAACTAGCGCCTATCGATAAAGATAAACTAATTAAAAAGCTGTCAGAAGTTGGGGGTTAAATGGCGAGGATAAAAAAAATTTCGGACGAAGCAGTATTAACCATTATCTTAGACACCATAACGAGGATCGGAGCTGCACAATTTAGCCTTGAAGATTTAAGCCGTCAAACAAAACTTTCCCCCGCTACTTTAATACAACGGTTTGGGTCAAAAAAAGAAATTTTAAATAAGGCATTGGAATTAGCGAATAAAAAGTTGGCTGAAAAATTGGATAGTAATAATGCTTTAGCAGAGACATCAATCCAACAAATCATCACCACGTATCTCGATCTAAGTCTTGTTTTTGTTAAGCCTGAAGACGTTGCAAATGGTCTGGATATTCTAAAGTTGGATATTATTGAAAAAAAACTCAATCAAATAACAAGGGAATATTTTGAAATTCGCAGAAAAAAAATTAAATCTCTACTTGATTTAGCAATCAAAAATGGCGAACTGCCAAAGATACTTTCAACGGGTAACCTTGTTTGGGATATGGAAGCGTTATGGCAAGGTGCAATTTTACAATGGGCTTTAATCGGGAATGGCTCTCTTCATGATTGGCTTAGAAAGAGGTTGCTTAGTTTTTTAAGAGGATTAGGCGCATTATTGCCGTGAATTCAGCAAGATAGATAACGAACCCTATCAATCCTTTTTAGATCATTTTCCATATATAATCACATCGAAATTTTCATGAGTTAATTTTGTTAATATTTCCTTAATAATCAAGTAAGTTTACCTTAATTTTCTTTCGATATACTGAAACTAATAAAGTTTATCGAAAGAGCCGTGTAAATGAAAACCAGAACTGAAGGAAAACCGCAAATATCAAGTGAAAAATTGGATGATCTAATTAAAGAAGTCCACCAATTAATGCAGCTTGAAAAGCAAGAAATAATCAATAAATATTTTACTAAAATTGTTGAATCTTGTTCAAATGAATCGGTTATTGATAGAGATTCAGTTCGAGAATTGTTCAAAACTCTTTATGGAAAGCTAACATCGGAAGATGATAAAAAATGGGTAAAAGATACTTGGAATAACCAAGATTATTCTCTTGAAGAAAAACTGAAAAAATTAGCAATTTTTTTAGCTAAGAATGAAGAAATTCCATCGCAAACCTTTATAGGCCACATGGGTAAGTTCTTTGGTATCATCAATAATAATTCGAAGTTAAATTTATTTCTGAAAGATCCCCAAGATTATATTTTTAATAACCCTGATCTTTCAGCTCACGATCGTCAAATTTTAGCGATCGTTATCAATGATCCAAAATTTAAAAATCTACCCTCAGTTCATGAAGACACTGTTAATCTTGGCTTGATTTACACTCCGCTCACTTCTTATATGTACCAATTGCGGGCCGATACTTATGGTTCAATGGATGCTTTGCGATTTCCGCAATGTATAAATCCAGATATGAAAGAGCTAGTTATTGAAAAATCAAAGAAAGAATATTACGGCCCTAAAGTGATGGGCGGCATGGGCGCTCAAGAAAATTATGATCGAAGTTCAATAGCAGAGACTGCGTCTAAAGTAAAAACAATGAAGATGGGGGCATGCCATACTTTTGCACAATTAGCTGCTGATCATCTTCTAACCTTAATGGATGAAGGTAAATTGCCAAAGATGGGAATAAAAATAGTAAGTCATAATCAAAGTTTAGGATCGCACACGTTCCTTTTAGTTGGCCATAAATCAGATGATTTAACTGATTTGTCTAATTGTCTTATTGTGGATCCTTGGGCTGTAGCAATGGGATATGGGCAGACCTATGGGATCTTTACTGAAGAAAACTACCCCTATCCTGGAATGACAACTAATTTAGAATGTTGCTATGACAGTGAAGCCCCGGTTGTATCAATTAAAAAGGCGAGCTCAGCAAGCCAATCACTTAGTCAAGAGTTAAGCAGTGCTTTAGCAAGGGGCTTTTTCTCTGGCTCAAGAGCACAAAGTGAAGAAAAATTATCTAAACCACAGCGAATAGTCATTGAATTTCTCACTGATCTAATGGACTATGCTGATAATTCTTTGCACAATCAAACTAAAAAGGAATTAGCAAAAACCCTCATTGACTCTGTTAAGTCAAAAGAGATAGAGCCGGGAACGGCAATCCAACTCGCAACACTTGCGATGCATGCCCGTGCAATAGAAAAAGATGGCGAACGTTATAAATGGCGAGGGACGGCTTCTATTCCTGACGAATCCTTTGTGGCCATTTTTAATAAATCCGCTGCAGGTTATTGGAAAAAATATGTTTCCAAAAACATAAGTGGTGTAGGAGATGTTGATAAAATCGATTCCCCGCTAATTAACAAAATAGTTAAGTCATTAGATACCAATATTGAGCATGAATTTAGCCAAGAAAATACATTAGGTAAGACTCTTTGATCATTTTTTAACAAATAGTTTATAATTGCGTATTGCCGAATGTGGAAACTTATAAGGAGTAGTAGGGGCTAAATATGCATGAAAAAACTGAAAACAATGCAGCTAATATCTTTCTGACTCTGCCTTTGGAAATACTATATCAACAATTTGATGGCATCCCTTTAAGCTCTTTGACTAATTTATATCGAGTTGATCGAGCATTAAAAAACATTGTTGGAGAGTATCTCAAAAATGAACTCCAAATAAAGCAAATTGCCTGTGGCCAAAATCATACACTCATTTTATTAAAAAATGGACGGGTCTTTGCCACCGGTTCCAATAAGTATGGGCAATTAGGTGTTTCGGATACCAATTGTTTTTACCTCACAGAGATTACCGGAATTGACCGAATTCAAGCAATAAGCGCTGGTTTCAATCACTCAATGATGCTAAGCAAAGAAAAGGAAGTTTGGGTAATGGGTGATAACAGCAAGAATCAACTGTTATTTCTTGAAAAAATTGCAGCAGAGGGTAAAGAAAATAGTCCAGAAGAGCCTCGGACAGAAGCAGAAAATTCACCTAAGCCAGTCCCTCTGCAAAAAATTTCTGGACTCGATAAAATTCAAGCGATTACCACAGTTGATTTTACAACTGCCGTGTTAACTACAGACGGAACGGTTCATTCTTATGGTAATGATAAATTGAAACCCCACCTCATCAATAATCAATTAAGACTATTACCTGATTGGATTTCTCTACCTAAGGATTTGGACATAGCCGATGTTTCCTTTGCAAACTCTCCCCATGCCCTTCTTCTTACTACAAAGGGGGAACTTTATGGAATAGGCAATAACGAACTGGGTCAATTAGGATTAGAAAAAACCGAGGATTGCCCAACTTGGACTAAGTTATGTGATCATCAAGTAAGTAAAATTAAAGCGACCTCTTTAGGCAGTATTATTTTAACGGCAGCCCATAAACTAATGGTTTCTGGCTTTAATGCGAACAGGCAGTTTGGTAAAGCAGTAGAGATGATCGCTGGTTTTGAAGAAATTGCAACTGACGTTAGCGATTTTGATGCTAATGATTCTCATACCATTTATCTCGATACTTCCAACAGATTGCATGGTATGGGTTGTAATGATTTAGGGCAATTGGGCACAGGTAACCCCAAGGCTCTAGCTGGATCAACACCTGCACCTTTAATTCCAGTACAACAACTTACTGTTTCTAAAGCAAATCTTATCCAGTCACGAACACCCAAAGTGAACCAATCCTTTTTTCAGTTTTTACCCCAGTTAAGCCGTATTGAGGAAGTAGAATGGGAGGAGAGAGAAGACATAAAATGGGAAGAAGGCAATTTAGATAAAGACAGAAAAGATACAAAGTGGGAAGAAGATGATTGGGATCAAGCATCGCTACAATTGTTCTAGACTCCTTTCCCTTATTCTAAACTCCGACCACAACCGGAAACTACCGGTGAGATAGGGGGTAAAAGGTTATTACCCCCTAACAATTCACTTCCGCAAGATGTGCCAAATAGGGTCGTTTCATGAGAAGGAACTGTTGGATTACCCCAATTGATGAATCTTAATAAGCATTCCTACTTGTGGGTGATCAAAATAGTAAGTATCTCCGCCTTTTAATCGTTGCTTTTGGGCAAATACAAAAGGGGGATGACTGCTGTCAGAAGGTGAAAACAATAATTCCGTATTCAATAAGTAATAGCTTGAACGCTGAATGCGTAGCGATCCTTCCAGTTGCCAACCATCACGATTGATAATAGGCAGGGCAACGGCACGCTGGCTATTAAAAGGTTGCAGCCAAGTGTAATGCAAGAGAACCCGATATTCTGGGTTGCGATGGAGTGCCCAATATTCCTCCCTCAATTGTGAAGAGGAAGAAGGGAGAAGGTGGAAGGGGATCAAATCTTTATGGATTTCTGTTTGTAATGGGGCGGCCTGCTTGCATTCCGAGGATAAGGTTGAAGACAGAGATAACTCTGGAGGAAGATGGGTAGGTTGTGGATGAGTGAAAATAATCAGATCAATTTGATAGAGCGAAGGAGTGTCTTTCGCTTGTGAAAAGCAAGAAAAGAACGCGAGCCCCATGAAAATAATTTTTTTTAACATTTATTGTTCTTCTTAGATAATAGGCTGCAGCGGAGGGGTTGAGACCCGTTTGAATTTTATTCAAATCTCAGTTGGGTAAAACAGCACCTACTCAGCTAAAATTCAAAAAATTATACCGAAGAGTAAGAAAGGTGTCAGCTAGTTATTGTTCCTGCTCTTATCTCTTGTTAGAGTGATAATGCTCATTTGTATCAATAGGATTCATGAAAAAATCTGCAGAAATTAAACAGCTCAGTGTTTCATTTCAAAACCGGGGCAAGCTGATTACGGCTGTTGACCATTTAAATTTTAGACTTAGCCCAGGTGAAACCTTAGCCCTATTAGGAGAGTCAGGCTGTGGTAAATCGATTACCTCGCTTGCATTAATGCGCCTATTACCACGCAATGCAGTTTATGGTTGGAATAGCGAAATTCGAATTGATAATCAAGATATATTAAATCTTCCCGAATACCTCATGCGTACTTTGCGCGGAAAGCGAATCGCTATGATTTTCCAAGAACCAATGACAGCGCTCAACCCTGTTTTAACCATAGGCGAACAACTGGTTGAAATTGTAACCAAGCATCACGTTGCTGGTCAGCGAGTAAAAGCGCGGTTAGTCGAGCTTCTTGAAAAAGTAGAAATGCCTAAGCCTGAGCTTCGCCTTCGACAGTATCCACATCAATTATCAGGCGGACAAAAACAGCGCGTTGTGATTGCGATGGCTTTGGCTGCAAATCCGGAAATACTCATTGCAGATGAACCGACCACTGCGTTAGATGTGACTATTCAAGCGCAAATTTTAGCTTTACTGAAAAAATTACAGCAGCAATATCGAATGAGTATGTTGCTCATCACCCACGATCTTGGTGTGGTCAAAGCAGTGGCTGATCGGGTCTGCGTCATGTATGCTGGCCAGATTGTAGAGCAAGCTGCTGTAGTGGATTTTTTTACCCAAGTGTTGCATCCATACTCGCAGCAGTTGCTTGCATCGCTTCCGGGCTTTAATAAACGCAGCCAGCGCTTACAGGCTATCCCTGGTGCTGTCCCGACATTAGATGCGCTACCTGATGGATGTCGATTTCATCCGCGATGTGCGCACGCTTTTTCAATTTGCCCCTTAATAGAACCGCAACTTCAAGTGATTCAGGGGCGGGAGGTCCGCTGTCATTTATATCCTGATTATGAACAGCCACCTGCACTGGCATTAGACGAATCAAATCACGCGGAAAAAGCGGGAAGCGATGAAATTTTATTGCAGGTGAAAGCGTTAGCCGTACATTTTTCTGTAAAGAGAAGGTTATTTCAGCGCAACGTTGATCCTATCAGGGCTGTCGATGGGTTATCTTTTAACTTATACAAAGGAAAAACCCTCGCCTTAGTCGGGGAATCGGGGTGTGGAAAGACAACCGCAAGCCGAGCTTTACTGCGGTTGCAGCATATTAGTGGTGGAGAGATGCTTTATCGTGGCCAAAATGTTAGGACATTAAAAGGTCGGGCTCTGCGTGAATACCGTAAAAAGGTACAAATTATTTTTCAGGATCCTTTTTCCTCGATGAACCCACGAATGACAGTAGGAGAAATTCTAGCAGAAGGCATGCATGCTCAAGGTTTAAGTGCAGGTGTTATTCATAAAAGACAGCAACTTCTTTTAGAACAAGTGAATTTACCCCGCAATAGCCTGCATCGTTACCCCCATCAATTTTCGGGTGGTCAACGTCAGCGAATTTGCATTGCACGGGCCTTGGCAACAGAACCTGAAGTACTCATTTGTGATGAACCTACCAGTGCCCTTGATATTTCGGTACAGGCACAAATACTCAATTTACTGAAAGACTTGCAACAAGAAACAGGGTTATCCTTTTTGTTTATCACCCACAACATGGCTGTGGTTTCCTATATTGCTGATGAGGTGTTGGTGATGCATGATGGAAAAATGGTTGAAACAGGGACTTGTGAAACGATTTTAAAGTATCCACAACACGACTATACCCGGCAGCTACTTGCAAGCGTTTTACAAATTTGATTTAAATATTATGCCCTTGGAGCCACGGGATTATTTTTTCGCACTTCATTCACTCTTTCCAATTCAGTGACTTGGTCTTCTAAAGTACTTATCTTTGGTGTTAATTGCTCAATCCGCTCAATGTAATGCCCTAATTTAGCAGTATATTTTTTAATAAAGTGTTCTAGACTCTCTATTTGATGGTGTAATTCTTTTTGCTCTGTTTTGTCCTGGTATTTTTCAAGTTTTTCTTGTAAATCAGTGAGGTGTTTAGATTTATCCGCCAAATAGTGCTGGATTTCATCAACAATTTCCAAGCTTTTTTGATATTTTTGCTGTGCGTCAACTAGATGGTTTTTTTTAGCAGCGAGTTGCTTAGTGAAGTTTTTCAAACTTTCTTTGTGAATTTGATTTGCTAATGTCAAATTAAAAAAACTAGGACCAGACATACATCAACTCCTTAGATTACCCTGTTTATTGCTTAGTACCAAAAATATTGGCCTCTTCATCTCCTGGAGCATCTATTTCTGGAACAGGTTTTCTAGGACTCTTTCCAGAAGATTCTGGTGGGACTACTATCGGTTTTACGGGGTGGTTTAATCCTTCCTGTGTATGCATCTCAGCGTTCTCAAGACTTTCTCCTAATCGAACAAATAATTTGCTAATCTCCTCTTTATTCTCTAAGATCAACTCTACAGAATGATCAAAATCATTTTCTAGATTGACTATCCGCTTATCCGCAGCTCTATTTAAATCTTCAATTTGTTGAGTGATTCGGTCATATTCTTTTGCTTCGGACTCATAGTCTTCTATTGCGTCTATAAATTTGCTTTCATCATAGGCAGTTTTTATCAGTCCAACTAAAACCGCAATCCCCGAAACACCACCTGCTATAAAAAGTCCAAGAGCAATGGCAAAACCTACTGGTGCTAGAAAACCAGAGGCTATACAGCCGCCAGCTATTGCGGATAAAATACCTACAGAAATCAGGGTATTACGATTTCTTACGAAAAAACCTTTGTCTTCTGGTGCGTGAGGTTCTTGAGCAGGAATATTGCATAATTCAATAAGTTGTGCTGTCTCTTTGTATATTATCTGTTTTTCAAGGTGATGAGCATCATGTGCTAGTGTTTCGACTAATTGACGAAAGTTCCCACATCTAAGGTAATCGGCTGATGGTATTGGAGAAGAATCTTTTTTGCCAAGAAAATCCGTAATTTTACTTTTTAGCTTATCTTTGAAAATAGGGCTGATTCCTTCAGTTTTATCAAGAAGCTCATCTAGCTTAGCCAATCGCCGATAGAATTTATCTATTCGTTCATTATTATGCTTAACAAGGGCTTCAGCTCTTTGCAAAATTTTATTTTGAAATTCCTCGGATTCTTTAGATAGTAAGACTTTCGCTCCTGACTTTTGACTAGGTTCACTTAACTCTATTGAATCAAATCCCTCTTCTTCTGAACTAGGAGGCAACAAATAATCTATGCCTTTTCTAAACAAAGTTTTGTCGTTGGAAAATATTTCATCTAAAAAAAGATCCCTAAATTCTTCAAAAGTTTTATCTATGTATTTATCAACATCGTCAGCAGAGGGGTTTTTCTGGATTGCTTTCAGGTCGTTAAGTCTACTTGAAAGTAATTTTTGCAAGTAATCGGGATTTAAAGCTTTAGTGTCGTTAATGTAGCGCTCGAGTTGCTGTATATGACTATCGAGTTGATCAAAAAGTCTCGGCTGTTGAGCCTTTTGATTACCAAGAAAGGCCTCAAGCTCTATTTTTAAACGAGCCATAAATTTTTCATTTTGATCATAAAAATCTGGATCCGTATGCCGAGTTCGTTGTCGTTCAACAAACTCTTTAAATGCACTATTATTGTTGGTCTGCGGTTTATAGGATTGAAGGAGCTCAAGGAATTTTTTGATTTTCTCAGCTTTTGAATTTTCCTCTTTAACTAAAGTTTCAAGGGATTTGTTGGCATATAATGTTGCATCCTCAGGTGGGTTTTCTGAAGAAGAGAGAGTAGCGCTAATCAACTCACGTAGTTTTTTCTCTGTTTTCGTAAATTGAATATAAACACTATAATCAGCTGTGTTCTCTGAATTATTAGTGAAATCAGTGTAAGTTTGAAGATTAGTAGCTAAAAAGATTAAATTATTAGCAACTTGAAATCTTTCACGTACATTATTATTCATATCTTCATTTGCTTGAAGAGAAGTGGTGATCGCTTCAGAAAGCTTTTTTAAAACTTGTTCAAAGCGAGAATTTGTAAAAAAGTTAAGGTCTGTATCAACGGATCCCTCTATTTCTTTTAGGGTAGCCTCAAGGGCTTCGTTGGCAGGCAAACTCCGGGCAAATTCGATGTATTTTATTAATCGAGTTTTTCGCTCATCTCGATTATCTATGTTGTGATTTTCATGGAGACGGCCAGCTAATTCCCTAAATCCAAGGGGAGAAAAAGTACCATCAGGTTGGAAAACACTAGCGATTAATTGATTTAAGTCAGCAGAATTTGTTGCCTTTTGAATCTCGGCCAGCAAGCCTTTCTCATTTATGCTGCTTTCTCTTTCGGGCATTCTTTTTCTGACAATGTGCCCCGATGCTGATATTGCAGGATCGTCCAATAACTCAGTATCGCCAAGGAAAGTAACTTCTCTTTCACCGAAAGGATGGTTAACATTTTTTATGATAGCAGCGGTAAGCCAATGCTTGCGTTTGCTTTCGGGAATCTCTGCGTTCGAGTCATCTCTTATGTACCCAAATGATAAAGCACAAAGCTGCCCCTGGTCATCCAAGTAACACATCCTTAGATTTTGTTTATCAAATTCCTTTAGGCTCTCCTTGTGTTCTTCCGTCACTAGACGGGTCGCAAATGAGTTTGCTCGGATGGCTGATAATATTGGATCAACGAAAATAGCACCATCCCAATCCCCTTGAGTATAGTTACTGTTATTTATGGGGTGTAGTAATTTGTCTTTTATTTGTTCTGCGGTCAATGAATAGCTTAGGTAACATGTTCGGTGAAGATCTAATAGTGCCTGCTTTCTATATTGTTTTTCTGAAGATAATAAATCAAAGAGCGCCTTAGGGATGCCGAGTTGCTTCATCACTTCGACATAGTTACCAAACAATTTTCTATATATGGTCATACGGAATTCAATTTGTTCATCATTATGGGATTTATTATATACAATAAGTATTAACATATAATTAAATGTTATTTTGATATCTATTTGAATAATTAAAAATCAAACTCTTTCCACCATTGTAAAAATGGGTAACTCCCCAATAGGTCATCCTCAAAGGAGGTGGCCGTTGCAGGATCTCTTGAATGTGGCACAGTCCTTTAACGTTTCTCCTTAATGGCCTGGTTGGTCATCACTTTTTATATTTACTAATTCCACAAAGTGAGCCTGTGTGTGGTGGTTCCTTCAAAATATCACTCGAATAAGGTTTGAGCTGTTGCTGCTATTTTTATTCAGGTGCTTTTCTAGTTCCGCAATTCTTGCAGCTTGATGTTTGATGGCTTTCTCTAATTCAGGAATCTTTATTAAATGAGTTGATATGATTTGTCTGTAGTCTTTCATTCGGGCATCCGTTTTCAAGACTTTTATTGGGTAACCCAATCAAGAGGTTTCTTGAAGGGGCGACGCCACTTTTGGGGCGGCGTACTGGTGAGTTAGACATGGGTCATAGCTAAAATTAGCTTTAATGCCTTTGTTGGGTTGTCGACACCCCTTGATGAAGTGCCGATATTCTAATTGTGATAACTTAGCTGATTATTCAGAAAATCTGTTAAATCGGACAAAGCAACGCGGATAATTTCATCACGGTTTCTTGCCTTGTATTCGATGGCGTTTTGCTCCAAATTACGCTCACTGACCACCAAACGGTGGGGAATGCCGATTAAGTCACTGTCCGCGAATAAAACGCCAGGACGTTCATTTCGATCATCAAGCAAGACATCGTAACCTTGTTGGGTAAGCTTTTGGTAAAGCGATTCAGCAGTGTCTTTCACCAACGCCGAGCGGTGAGCATTGATAGGTACAATGACTAATTGAAATGGAGCAATGCTTTGCGGCCAAACAATGCCGTGTTCATCATGATGCTGCTCAATTGCTGCAGCCACAACGCGGGTAATACCTAAGCCATAGCAGCCCATGATCATGGTTTGCAATTGACCTTCTTCATTGATAACAGCAGCATTCATAGCACGCGCATATTTATCCCCCAACTGGAACACATGGCCAACTTCAATACCACGGCATGAGTGTAAGCGTCCTTGATTATCTGGACTGATGTCGCCTTCTTTGACATTGCGTAAATCATAAGCTTCTTGGTATTGCGCATCCCGTCCCCAAGCAACATGCTGATAATGTTTATCAGCTTGATTTGCCCCACAGATAAAAGAAGCTAAAGCCAGGGCATGGTGATCAGCAATAACGGGAATATTTAGACCGACAGGACCGATATAGCCTGGTGGGACTTTCAGAATCTGCTGAATTGTCTCATCATCAGCCAAACGTAATGGGGATTTGACGAGCGGATGCTTGCTTGCTTTGACTTCATTTAACTCATCATTCCCACATAAAACAAGGGCTATTAAAGGCGTTTCTTTGCCTTCGACAATTAAAGTCTTTACCGTTTGCTCTGTGCCTACTTGTAAAAATTTGGCTACTTCTGCAATGGTTTTTTGCCCTGGGGTGTCAACCATTGTCATTTTTTCTTCAGGGAAAGAGGCGGCTTTTTCAGGAAGCAAGCAGGTGGCTTGTTCAATGTTAGCGGCGTAATTACTACCATCGCTGTAGAAAATTAAGTCTTCGCCTGAATCAGCAAGCACCTGAAACTCATGAGAGGCGGATCCGCCGATGGCGCCTGTGTCCGCTTCAACCGCACGATAACGCAAACCAAGACGGTCAAAAATACGGCAATAGGCTTGGTACATGTCATTGTAGGTTTGTTGCAAGCTCTCTTGCGTTAGATGAAACGAGTATGCGTCTTTCATAATGAATTCACGTGCGCGCATGACCCCGAAACGAGGCCTGATTTCATCGCGGAACTTGGTTTGGATTTGATATAGATTAACCGGTAATTGTTTGTAAGATTGCAATTCATTACGCATTAAGTCAGTTACCACTTCTTCATGCGTGGGGCCAAAACAGTATTCCCGTTCATTACTGTCACGCATCGTTAACAGTTGTCCGCCGAAGGTGTCCCATCGGCCTGTTTCTTGCCAAAGCTCAGCGGGCTGTACTGCAGGCATGAGCACCTCCATGGCTTTAGCGCGATTCATTTCTTCGCGAACAATTTGTTCAACTTTACGCAATACTTTAAGCCCTAAGGGCAACCAGGTGTAAAGTCCAGAACCTAATTTGCGGATCATACCCGCTCTTAACATCAGCTGATGCGAGACAATTTCCGCATCATTAGGTGTTTCTTTGAGGGTCGCTAATAGCCATTCGGATGCACGCATGCAAGCTCCTGAAGATAAATTAAGAAGAGAATTATATACTTGCTCATTGAGCAAATAAAAGGATTCCTGTATTTTGGAATTCTTAAGTCGGAGATCGCTTAATGAATACGATTGCCCTCATTCAAACTTTCTGTAAAGTAGCGCAATGTCGAAGTTTTACGGGGGCTGCCAAAGAACTGGGGGTTTCCCCCGCTGCGGTGAGCAAGCAAGTGAGTTTGCTTGAGGCAGAGTTAGGGGTTTCTTTACTTGAGCGAACGACCCGAAAGGTTTTTTTAACATCCGTAGGAGAAGCCTATTACCAAGAAGTTCAAGCTGTTCTACACGCTTTAGAGCAAGCCAACAGTGTTGTCGCTGCTTCTCAGATTGAACCAAAAGGCCTATTAAAAGTAAAAAGCTCGCGATATTTCGCCGAAACCGTTATCCTGCCGCGGATGCTCGCCTTTTCTACCCGTTATGCGCAAGTTTGTTTAGATTTACAAATTGCTGAAGAAATCCCGCATTTACTTGATGAGGGGCTCGATGTGGTTTTTGGTATGTCAACGCAGGTTGCTTCAAATTCTATTCAAAAGAAAATAACCACCACGCGTTATGTGTTCTGCGCTTCTCCCGATTACTTGGCTCGTTTTGGTAACCCGCAGAAACCCAGTGATTTGCAGCGGCATCGTTACCTAACCCATAGTATGCGTAATCCTAATAATCAATGGGTTTTTGCTTCCGGTGAGGTAGTCAACCTTGAACCCACTCTCTATTTGAATGATGCAGCAGCACTTTGTGATTCAGCATGCCGGGGGCTTGGAATTACCGCACTTCATCATTATCAGGTTGCCGAAGCATTGGAGTGCGGAAAACTAGTCGAGGTATTGCCTAAATACCGTATGCCTGTTATCCCTGTTTATCTTTTTTATCATCCAGCACGATTTATCCAGCCTAAAGTGAGAATTTGGATAGAAGCAATGACTTCGGATTTGGCTTCATTTATGTAATTGGTGGAATTATTAGCCTTATAAGGCGGGTCACATCAATATCATTCCTTACATCGCTTTATGGCTCTTTAGTTAGGCGAAACCAATTGCCAAGAGACCTAGCCTGTTTCCAAAAATACTATTGTGCTATATTCCGCCAGAGTTAATTTTTGGAGAATATAATGGGTAAAAAAAGGACGCATCGCGACGTAATGGCTAAACTCAGGGAAATTGTAGGTGATTCTGATTATGAGTTATTTAAAGCTAAAATTGAGGAGTTTGATTTAGGGTTGGACGACTCATCTCACTATAATCGAGCTATTCGGCGATTATGTACCTCTAGCCACCCAAAAGTAATATTACTCTTAGAAGAAATATTACCTCATCGTTTGGTCCTTAACATCTCGCTTACTGAGACAAATAAAGAAGGATTGTCTGCTTTTGACTACGCTGAAAAATTCAATCAAGAGGCTTTAGCATTGCTTAAAAAACATCATTTGAGTGAATACAATGGATTGATTAATCAAGGTGCTTCCAAGTTAGCAGAACAATTGCCACAGTACATACCCGTTCAGCCAAATCGCTTTTTCCAACCAACGAGTACCCCATCACTTACCCGCAAGCAAAAAGAATTTTTAGATATGACTGCGGACAAAACAGCTTCTTCCCTTTTGGAAGAATTACCGGGTTTGATGGATATATTCAGCCTCCCTCCAGAAGAAGCGGAAAGAAGGGTTCGACAAGCGACATCAAGATTAATATCTCAAGTTGTACCGGAGAAAAAGGCGGATTCCACAAGTACCGCTAGTACGCTATCACTGGGTGCTCTCATTCCTGGTCTTGAAGAAAAAATGGATAATGATTTGGCTTTCAAACCTTTTGTAGAACTTTGTAAAGAGGCAAATTACGAAGAAGCGATCCGGTTTGTAATATCTTGTAAAGATCAACATAAAGCAAGCCAGCTATTAGATTATTTATTTGAGTTTCAAAATGAATTATCGCTCGATGTTAATAAAATGCTGAATGAAAAAAGGCAAACCCCTTTACATCAAGCGGCTCTTGCTTCAAATTGGCCCGTCTACTATCTCTTAGTCGGCAAGGGAGCTAATAGTTTCCAAAAGGATTCGGAAGGAATGATGGCACAAGAATACAGGCGGCAAAGACAAATGCATTTTATGAGTGCTACCGGTGAAAATCCTTTGAACACCCTATTATCTGGCGTGGAACCTATTGATGCAGAAAAGTGTATTATTTCTTAGTGTAATTGTTTGCTAAAAAAGGCTGCTCTATTTGATTCGTAACATGTTTAAACTGATAGCGAGCATGATAAGCGCAAATAGACGCTGTAAAACGACAGCTGGGACTCTTGTTGAGAGTTTAACCCCTAAAGGTGCTCCAAAAAGGCCGGCTGTTGTGATCGCCAAGAGGGCAGGCCAATGGATATAACCGATAGTAAACGGAGAAACTGGTATTTTTACCATACCCAATACGATGTAAATAAGCGATCCAGTTAGGGCAATGGGTAAACCAATGAGTGTTGATGTTCCTACGGCATAACGCATTGGATATTGCAATTTTCGCAAGAAAGGAACCATTAAAATACCGCCAGCTGATCCGACCAAGCTTGCAAGACAACCTATTCTAAGACCATTCCATTTGATGTTGATCGTTAACTCCTCAATGGAAGGCATTGATTCGGATGTTTCGTGGGCATTCTTTTTAAATAAAAGCCAACTGGCAAGGCTGATTAGAAATATCGAAAAATTGATTTTTAAAAAATGCCCGTTTAAGAAAGTCGCTAAGAGTGCGCCTATACCTGAGCCTGTTGTGCAAAATACAACAAGATGACGAAACATTTTCCAATCGATAGTCTGATAGCGATAATGATTCATTAACGCGGTTACAGAATTGATTGTTATGGCTGCCATCGATGTGGCAATGGCAATATGTATGGTTTGCTCAGGGTGAAAATGATAATAAGGGAGAATAAACGTTAATACTGGAACAATGATGATACCCGTACCTATTCCGAGCATCCCTTGCAAGATTGCACCAAGACTACCCGCTAAGAAACAAATGATTAATAGCGATAACATAAGCGATCTCAATCCATAATCAGAGGATATTTTTGTACGATCATTTTTTCTTTAGCTGTTAAAGAATTCAGCAATCCATTAATAATTTCGGTAAAACTGGCAATAGCCAAGGGTGTAATGTGATGTTTCTGTAAGTGTTCTAGGGTACTTGTTTCACGGTAAGCACTGATGGCAGCGAAATTAACAATACCACCTTGGGCACGAATTTGAAGACCCGCATCAATCAATGTTGCTCCTGTTGAAGTCATGTCATCAATGAGTACGATGGGTTTCTTAAATGTGCCAAATAGCGATTCTTGTGTACCATGTGTCATGGCTTTTTTCTGAATGACAACATAATCGTTCTTAAACAACGCACTCATTGCGCCGACTATAATTGGGCTCATGATGGAATCTACTACCCCTAAACAATAATCATTGGTTTTATGCTGAATAAGTTCACAATAAAGTTGTGCAATTAAAGAGAGATAGTAAGAGTCGGTTAAAAAATGGCGATGATTTAAATAAACATGGCTTCGCTTGCCGGATTGTAAGGTAAATGGGTTTTCTTTAATCACTAAAGCTTTGGTTTGATAAATTCCATTGATGTATTGCTTTGTTAAATTGGCTATCGAAGTCATCATTGTCTCTTGGTGTCAATAATTTAAGAATATGAAACGATTATAAATTAAGGTATTTTTATAGAAAAATCGTATTTTGTCGTTAAAACCGACAACAAGGAATCGAATGAGTAATCAAGTATTTGCAGGACTTATTTCTTTAGGACTCAGTGAAAAAGAAGCGATATTGTATATCTCTGCATTAAAAATGGGTCCAGCCACCGTACAAAATTTATCGCTTGAAAGTGGTCTTAAACGTGCAACAGTGTATGGATTAATTGAAACGTTGATTGCACAAGGTTTAATGCATGTTGAAATTAACGGCGTCAGAAAATTATATGTGGCGGAACCCCCTGAAAAGCTTGCCTTATTACTTGAGAAGAAAAAGCAAACTTTAAACGCTATCATGCCATCGTTAGTGCAAGATTATCTGCGTTGTTCACCTGCTGCGAATACCATAAAAACATACCAAGGCTTACCAGGAATTAAATTACTTTATGATAATATCCTGACGACATTAAAACCTGGGGATGAATATTTGGTCATTTCCAATCAAGATAAATGGTACGCCCTAGATCCTGAATATTTCCAGGATTTTACTCAGAAACGTGCTTTGTTAGAGGTTAAAATCAAACTGATTCTGCAAGATAACCAAAATAGCCCCAATCTCTTTCGTGAGCAATCCTGGTGTCAAGAAAGCATAAAATTACTGCCCGCGCATATGCAACTCAATATCAATATGGTTATCTATGGGCATTATGTTATTTTTGTTCAAATTGTTGAGCCATTTCTTGCCATTTTGATTGAGAACATTCATGTTTCTTCAATGCATCGTGTTTTATTTAATACGATTTGGGAACTGTTGTAGCTTAAGGCAGTATGATAATTTAATTTGTTTATATTATCCTTTTTATGTTAAAGTTGTACATTTTTAATCCTTGATGGCTTGGTATGGCACTCACATTTGAGACTGTTAGAGAGAATCAGAATAAGCTCAATCAATTTATCGAAAGATGGAAAAATGAAATAGCAAGGAATAGATTATTTTTAAATTTTCGACAAGACCAAGCTGAGTTGGTAAGACAACTTAGTACCTTGGGTTCAAGTTCCCAATGGTTTGCCCATCAAAACCGTCTCGAGCAATTTAGGCTGCATATTGAATTCTACGTTCGGTGTTTAAAAAATACCAATCTCACGCCGACTAAACGTCACGAGTATCAGGGGATGCTTTATCTATTTTTGGTCAGAGTACCCGAAGCATTAAACAGTAGTTTAACGTATATTGAAAATAACAGATCCTTTGCCAATAACAGAGTATTAAGAGAAGCAACTTTGCTCACTGTTCTTCAATTTCAGCATCTTCTTGACTCAACACTCGACATCCTCATGCCGCGAAGGGAAAAAGTTTTTCCTCTCCAATTAGCTGGGCTCCGAGTAGATTATGAAAAAGCTTATGTCTTTAAACATGGCCGCGGCCTATTTGGTTTTTTTAAATTACCAATTAAGCGTTACTTTAGGCAAGATTCTCGCGAAGAAGAGTTAAACTTTCTTGAAGACATTGATTTTTTCCTACAAGGTGAGGGCGCTGTACTTTCTACAGAGAATAAAGAGAAGCTGAAACTTAGTGCGTTAAATTTGGTGCGTTTCAAAATTCGAATGGAAGAGCATGGAAATGGGAGCCAATTGAAGCGCATCATAGAAACACGGTTAAAAGAGGTAGGATTATTTAATAATCAAGAGATTATTACAGATTTTCTTGATCTCTGTGAGCGAATAAATATTGCAGTGCCGCCAGGTCTTGAAGCTTGTTTTAGGGAGGATTTGCGGGTGCTTGCTTATAATTAGGTCATTTGATCAGGTGTGTTGTTTTAAACACCAAGCCAGTTAGCTGTGCACGGGGCTGGGTTAGGGAAGATCTGGGCGCGATCATGAGGGAGCGGATAAGAAGCAAGTACTCTTGTATCCTCTTGCTGATGCGCCCGCCTCGTATTATCGAGACGAGCATCATTACTAAAGTTATTCCGCAATAGCCATCACCCCTGCCGAACTAAATACCTTCTGAACTTTTTCAGCCAAATGGTTATCTGCCTTTGCGTTACTTAAATCTTTTAAAGTTGAGGAGTAATCTTTGAAGGTCACTTTGCCGGTATTGACATCATAAATAGCACCCACTAAGCCAATATTTTCCTGCTCAATCATCAACCTTAAGATTTCACTATCGCGGTAAATTTGTTGCAGGGTGTTGGCAATATTAAGCTCGGTTACTCTATTTACAAAGTCGTTATTCTTGGAAGTCCGATCTGATTTTGTCTGGGTTTCTGCAGAAACGGCCGGCTGAATTTTAGCTAGTAATTGGGTAATATGGCCTTTCTCAACATGATCGCATGCTGCTTGGATAGCTCCGCAGCGTGTATGGCCTAAAACGACAATTAATTTTGCCCCCACTACGTGGCAAGCATATTCGATGCTGGCCAAGATATCTTCATTGACAACATTCCCAGCAACTCGTACGCAGAATAAGTCGCCAAAACTCATGTCAAAAATAGTTTCCACCGGCACGCGTGAGTCGATGCATCCAAGGACAACCCCGATGGGATGTTGGGTTTTAGCGGTGTATTGAATATCGAGTCTGTTGACACGGTGGATACGCGTATCGTTCAGAAAACGTTGGTTACCTTCGCGCAAAATATCAAGCACTTGATGCGGTTTCAAGTTGGATTGCACATCGTAAGTGGTGACATTAATGAAATCGATAAAGTTATGTATGTCATATTTGTCTTGGAAACCAATCAGGTTTAAAGAAATTTGCTTTAAAGGAGCTTGCTCGCGTTGGAACTCTTTAATAAGCTCAATAATTTCCTTGTCGATGTAGTTTGAGTAACGAGCATCGATAATAAGCTGGGAGTTTCTAGGTATTGAACTCAGTTCGGCAACTAAAGAAGCCTTGTTTAAAAAAGTGATTTGCTGGGGTAGAACCAGGCGGTTAATCTCTCCTGTCGGATAGATTTCTTTAATTATATCCAAACGGGCAGTGGAGTTGGATTTTAAAATGAAGAATAAGCTGATAGCCAAACCAATGAGGATACCTGCTAAAAGATTAAAAATGACGATGCTAACAACCGTTGCAATGAACGGAACAAATCGATCCATGCCTTGTTGGTAAATGGAACGATAGATCGATGGTTTAGTGAGCTTGTAACCTGTGTAAATTAAAATGGCTGCTAAAGACGAAAGAGGTATTTTGTTAAGCCATTCTTCAAGGAGTAAAACGGATAAAAATAAAAATATCCCGTGAAATATACAAGACATTTTGGTTTTGGAACCGGCTTGGATGTTTACTGTGGTTCGTACAATGACGGAGGTCACCGGGATACCGCCAATTAAACCAGCTGCAAGGTTACCAAAGCCTTGTGCAACGAGCTCTTGATCTTTCGAGCAATAACGATGCTTTTTATCTAACTTTTCAGATGCCTTGACGTTGAGCAAACTTTCCATAGACGCAACAACAGCGATGATAAGTGCATAAAGATAGACTTTAGGATTCGACCATGCTGACCAAGTTGGATATTGCAACTGGCTTAACAAATCCGTAAAGCCATTATGAGTTGGAATATTCACTAAATGCGGATAATTTTGTGCGAAGGATGAATGGGTGGCAAGAAAGGCTTCATTAAGCAAAATACCGGTAAGGACTACGACAATAGCTGCTGGAATACCTTTAAGCCATTTCACATTCGTTTTTTCAAAATAAATCAGTATTGCAAATGAAATAAGCGAAATGATAGAGGCACCGTTGTTGATATGGTGGGACAATTCATACAGTGGATTAAGCGCTAGGCCTTCCGTGGATTCTAAGAGATGGCCCTCTAATTCTTTAAGATCAGTTGAGAGGGTAAAAGCCAAAGGGAGTTGTTTAATAATTAATAATATACCGATGGCGCATAAAAGGCCTTGAACCACATTAGACGGAATATAATCGGCAACAAAACCTGCACGAAGGGCTCCAACAATGATTTGGATAACCCCAGCGAGCAATAAGGCTAGAAGAAAAGTATTAAAGTCACCTAATTGCGCTAGTGCTGCGAGAACAACAGCAACCATACCTGCTGCCGGGCCGCTTACGCTGACTTGTGAACCACTTAAGAGTCCAACAATAATGCCGCCAATTATTCCGCTGATTATTCCTGAGAATAAGGGAGCCCCTGAGGCTAACGCAATGCCTAAACACAGAGGAATTGCTACTAAAAAAACCACTATACCTGCAACAAAATCGAACTTCAGGTTGCGATGCTGGTAGATGCGTAACTTACGAAAACCCGTACTCATTGTCTCAGCCATAATTCGTATACCCCCTTTCTTCGGTGGCAGTAATATAACTTAAGTCGTATCATCTTTACAAGAAAGATATATTTCTTAACTTGTTTGTAAATATCATAGCATCCACTAACTGGGAAGATGGGGCTTTTTAGGTAAAATTATTCCAATATTTCCGTTTCCACCTCCAAAATGTCATTTTCTTCTTCAAAAATCAGGGCTTGACCATCTGGAACAGCATTGATTAACTGCTTCTCTAAATTTTTAAATTGCCAAAGATCTTGATCCATCAACTGACTGGGTTTGATACTTTGTAGTGCATGTAAAATGTTACTAGGAACTTTGGGGTTTTCTTCAGCGAGCTGATCAATAAGCTTTCCAATCCGTTTGCGGGCGAGATTTTCTTGAGAGCCGCATAAATTGCAAGGAATAATCGGAAAGGCTTGTTCTTGGGCGAATTGAATAATATCGCGTTCTTGGACATAACAAAGAGGCCGAATAACAATATGCTTCTTGTTATCACTGAGTAATTTGGGAGGCATTGATCGGATATCGCCATTGTAAAGAATGGACATCATGAGTGTGCGGATTAAATCATCTCGATGATGGCCTAAAGCAATCTTTGTGTAACCATGCTCTTCTGCATAACGATAGATAATACCTCGTCTTAATCGAGAACAAAGAGAACAATAAGTTTTGCCTTCGGGTATTTTTTCTTTAACGATACTGTAGGTATCTCGGGTTAATATTTCATGGGGAATGCTTCTTTCTTTAAGCCAACCGCGTAATTTACTATCGTCCCAACCTGGTTGGGCTTGATCAAGGGTAAAAGCAAATAGCTCAAACTTATTGTTCGAGCGCCGCTGCAGATGATGCAACAAAGTGAGTAAGCTAAAAGAATCCTTTCCTCCGGATAAACACACCATTACGCGGTCACCGCGCTGAATCATGTTGAAATCAGCAATCGCTTTACCGGTGTAATGAAGTAATTTTTTTTCAATAGTAGTGAGATTAGTGGACATAGCGGCAACAACCTAAGTTAAAAAGAATGGATGGAAATGGTTAAATGACTGTCATTTTTTGCTCGCATCGGCCGAAATTTGTGGCGGAAAGTCATTTATGCGAGTCGTCTCTAGCCATGAATTGACCTCTTCGAGATCATTCACGTTCAAAGTACCAGCGAGGTATTTTAAATTTAAAAAGGCATTGATTAAATTGTACTGGTCGCTAGCAAGTTGCTCTTGTGCTTCAAACAGTCTTTGCTGGGCATTAACTACATCAACCATCGTACGTGTGCCTACTTGGAATTGTGCTTCTGTACTTTCTAATGAATTCTGTTGGGAGATAATGGTTTGCCTATCCGCCTTTACTTTAGAAATGCCGTCAATAATTGTATTAAAGGCAATGCGGCTGTTTACTTCAACATCTCGGTATACTTGTTCTAATTTTTGGCTACTTGTTTGAAAATCATATTGCGCCTGCCTAGTTTTTGCTTCGACCAACCCCCCTTGGAACACCGGAAAATTCATAGCGATGGCCAAATTGGCATTACTTTGTTTCGATGGGACAAAAAAGGCTGTGGTGCTGTTTGAATTCACATTAGCCTGGTTATGGGTTTGCGTCGCATTACCTTGTAGTGCGAAGGTAGGCCAACTGGCTGCTGATTGTATTTTGATGTTTTGACGTGCAGCAAGCAAGCTATATTTCGCTGAAAAAAGTTTATAATTTTGCCTAAGCCCGGTATTAACCCACTCGTTAATATTGTCTGGTTCAGGTTTAATTAACGGGATGCGGCTGTCGCGTAGCGGAGCCAAGTGTTCATAAACATGATTGGTTAATTTGCGTAAGTTTTCATTTTGGTTGATTTGATTGTTTCTTGCCTGAATAACTTGCGCTACTGATTGATCGTACGCTGCTTTGGCTTCATAGACTGAAGTGATTGCATCAAGACCGACTTTAAACCTTTGCTCTGCTTGATCAAGTTGGCGCTTATTGGCGCGTTTTTTGGCTTCTGCAAAATTCAGTGTATCTTTAGCCAGCAAAGTTTGGAAATAAGCACTGGCAGTACGTAAAATCAGGTTTTGCGCAGCATCGTTGAAAGTTGCTTGTGCAGCTTTAGCGGAAGCCTTCGCTTGTTGGACTTGAGACCAGGCTTGAAAGTTAAAAAGTGCTTGAGAGGAGTTAATCGTCCATTGGTTACTATTGTAGGTACTGATTAAAGTGCCGTCGGCAGTGACCACATTTTCGTAATTGCGGGCTACTTGGCCACTGACAGTAAGTTTTGGATACAAAGCCGCCCTTGCTTGAGGTATCGCCTCGGTATTGGACATATAGGCGCTATAGGCTTGCTTGAAAATAGGATCATTTTCCAGCGCTTGCTGGTAAATATCCATCAAGTCTGTTGCATGCGACATAGAAGATGCGCTGAGAGCAAACAGCAAGCACAATAGCGTTTTTTTCATACAACTTGTTCCTAGAAAACGAACTCTTTAGGTTTCAACTTATCAATCAAAGGCGGGATACATGTTTCAAATAGTACACGACCATGCCAGACACCATGATGATCCAGATGATGCAGTTGACCTTGCATAATAGGTTCTTTACCGACGATAGCGAATAATTTTCCGCCGGGTAAGACTTGTAGGCGATGTGTGTCAGTAATCGTCTCAAGGGAACCTGTAAACAGGACAACATCATAGGGTGCTTTATCTAACCAGCCGCGGGAAGCATCGCCAGTAAATAGTTCAACATTGGTGCAGCGATGCTCGTTGAGTTTTTGGCGTGCATAATTTGTAAAATCTGCATAATAGTCGACACTTATCACCTTTTTACTTAAACGGCTGAGTAAGGCTGTTAAAAAACCTGTTCCAGTGCCCACTTCTAAAACAGTTTCATGGCCTTGGAGCGCAAGGGCTTGCAATAAAATGCCTTCTTCTAAAGGGGTCATCATTTTTTGATTGTGTGCTAATGGAATTTGCATGTCTGAGTAAGCAAAATCTTGCATTGCACTTGGTACAAATTTATGACGTGGAATGTCATCGAAAAGAGCGAGGATAGTTTCATCGAGAACATTACCAGTGCGAAGTTGCTGTTTGAGCATATTAATTCGTGCGTTTTGACTTGTAGTCATTGGTTCACCATCACATTAAGAATCCGCTTGTGCTGATAATTCAGCCAACCTGGTTGTCAGTTCGCGAATTAAAAGCAAAGCTTAGGTTAAAACGTTGAGAAGATTTTAGCAAGAATTGATAAAAGGTGCGATCGATTCATATCAATTCGTTCATTTAAAGTTGGTTTTAAAATTAGTTCCACAAAAATAAATTATTTACGTGTGGACTTGTGTAAAATTTGATATCATCCCCCCATTTTATTAAGACCCGAAAGGAGGGGAATGTGCGCGAGCGATTTACTGAGTTTTTACAAGCGGAGCTGAATACTCTTAAGGAAGAGGGCTTATATAAATCAGAGCGTATCATAGCGAGTCAGCAGCAAGCTGCAGTGCAAGTGAAAGAAGGAGAGGTCATCAATCTTTGTGCAAACAACTATTTGGGGCTTGCGAATCACCCAAAGTTGATAGCAGAGGGGCAAAAAGCCCTTGAAAAATATGGCTATGGTATGGCTTCGGTGCGTTTTATTTGCGGTACGCAAACTGTGCATAAGGAGCTCGAACGCAAAATAAGCCATTTTCTTGGCACTGAAGATACTATTCTTTATTCTTCTTGTTTCGATGCCAATACCGGTTTATTCGAAACCCTTTTAGGTCCTGAGGATGCAATTATTAGTGATGCTTTGAACCATGCCAGCATTATTGATGGTATACGTCTATGCAAAGCCCAGCGCTTTCGTTATGCCAACAATGATATGAAAGATTTAGAGGCACAGCTTATCGCGGCTAAAGATGCCCGTTTTCGCCTTATTGCGACCGATGGGGTGTTTTCGATGGATGGCATCATTGCCAATTTGCCTGCAATCTGTGAATTGGCCGATCGCTATGATGCGATGGTCATGGTGGATGATTCCCACGCTGTTGGGTTTATGGGAGAAACAGGCCGGGGTACACCTGAATATTGTGGTGTAGCCGATCGCATTGATATCCTCACCGGAACCCTAGGAAAGGCACTTGGCGGTGCATCTGGAGGTTATACTGCCGCCAATGCTGTCATTGTCGACTGGTTACGCCAACGGTCACGACCCTATCTTTTTTCAAATACATTAGCCCCGGTTATAGCCCATAGCTCAATTGCTGTTTTGGATCTACTGGAAAATAGTAATGAGTTGGCACAAAAACTTAAGCGTAATGCCCAATATTTTCGTCAAGGGATGACAGAACTCGGCTTTAATTTAGTTCCTGGTGAACACCCAATTATACCAGTTATGCTGGGTGATGCCGCGTTAGCAGGCCGTATGGCTGAGCTTTTATTAAAAGAAGGTATTTATGTCGTCGGTTTTTCTTACCCAGTGGTTCCTAAAGGAAAAGCCAGAATTCGTACACAAATGTCAGCGGCACATGAATTAGATCACTTAGACAAAGCGATCAACGCATTTGCAAAAGTAGGCAAAGAGCTTAGTGTCGTGAGATAAACATTTGCCTAAATCGATATGAGTTTGTCATTCCTCGGTAAAACGGGAATGACACAGTTTATTACTAATGTGGAAGATTTCGGAGGGGGTACATGAAATCACTAGTAAAAGCGAAGCGTGAGCCAGGAATTTGGATGGAAGAGGTCCCGGTACCTGAGTACGGCGTTAACGATGTCCTTATTAAAATTCATAAAACGGCCATTTGCGGGACTGATATCCATATTTATTCCTGGGATGACTGGGCACAAGCCACCATACCAGTTCCAATGACAGTAGGCCATGAGTTTTATGGGGAAATTGTTGAAATTGGTCGGGAGGTGACCGGATTAAAGGTTGGACAACGCGTTTCTGGTGAAGGACATATTACTTGTGGCATGTGCCGCAATTGCCGTGCCGGCAAAAGGCACCTGTGCCGCAATACATTAGGGGTGGGGGTCAATCGTCCAGGCTGTTTTGCGGAATATCTCTCATTACCGGCTACGAATGTTATCGTTTTACCCGATAATATTCGTGATGAACAGGCCGCGATCTTCGATCCCTTTGGTAATGCAACCCATTGTGCGCTAGCCTTTGATGTTGTTGGCGAGGATGTGTTGATTACTGGTGCAGGACCTATAGGGATTATGGCTGTAGCCATCGCTCGCCATATCGGTGCCCGTCATGTTGTCATCTCTGATGTCAATGATTACCGTCTTGAGTTAGCTCGTAAAATGGGCGCTACCCGTGCTGTAAATATTAAATATCAAAATCTCAAAGAAGTGATGAGTGAATTAGGTATGCTTGAAGGTTTTGATGTTGGTTTGGAAATGTCTGGAAATCCCATGGCATTAAATGACATGGTTCAAGTCATGAATCATGGTGGTCATATCGCTATGCTAGGCATTCCTCCGAAAGAAACAAGCATTGATTGGAACCACGTGATTTTTAAAGGATTAGTGATTAAGGGCATTTATGGGCGTGAAATGTTCGAAACTTGGTATAAAATGATTGCTATGCTGCAAAGCGGTTTGAATTTAGACCCAGTGCTCACCCATCATTTTCCCGTTGATGAATACCAGAATGCATTCCAAATTATGGCATCGGGTCAATCAGGAAAAGTAATTCTGGATTGGTCTTAAATAATGTCACCCGGACGAAGCGAGAGACTTCCCTTGTAGAGAGGAGAACGTTTTTCGCTACGTCTTTGTGAAGTAAGTTGGGGTATTTATGTCGCAATACATTTTCACTATGAACCGGGTATCGAAAATTGTCGATAACCAACGATTTATTTTAAAGGATATTTCCTTAAGTTTTCTTCCAGGCGCAAAAATAGGCGTTTTAGGGTTAAATGGCTCCGGTAAATCGACTTTATTGCGCATTATGGCTGGGGTGGATAAGCAATATGAAGGCGAAGCAAGGCCACAACCAGGTATTAAAGTGGGTTACTTAGAACAAGAACCCCAGCTTGATATGAATAAAACAGTGCGCGAAGTTGTTGAAGAAGGTGTGGCAGAAATAAAAGCTAAATTGGCAGAATTTGATGAAATCAGCATGCGGTTTGCTGAGCCAATGAGCGATGAGGAAATGAATGCATTATTGGAAAAACAAGGTGAATTACAAAATGACATTGAAACACACGGAGGTTGGGATCTCGATCGTCGCTTAGATATTGCTGCTGATGCTTTGCGCCTGCCTGATTGGGATACAAAAGTTGGCGTCTTATCTGGTGGGGAACGTCGTCGTGTAGCGCTTTGCCGCCTATTGTTATCAAGCCCAGACATGTTGTTGTTGGATGAGCCCACAAACCATTTAGATGCGGAAAGTGTGGCTTGGCTTGAGCGTTATTTAGAAGAATTTCCGGGTACTGTGGTTGCCATTACTCACGATCGCTACTTTTTGGATAATGCAGCAGAATGGATATTAGAGCTTGATCGAGGTGAGGGAATCCCCTACAAAGGCAATTACACCGCTTGGCTTGAGCAGAAAGAGGCCCGTTTGGCACTAGAAGAAAAGCAGCAAGCAGCACATCAACGAGCCATTAAAGCCGAATTGGAGTGGGTTCGCACTTCACCAAAAGGTCGTCATGCTAAGAATAAGGCAAGATTGGCGCGTTTTGAAGAGCTGAATTCTAAGGAATTCCAAAAACGTAATGAAACGAATGAACTCTATATCCCTCCGGGTGAGCGTTTGGGCGATTTAGTCATCGAAGGGAAACACATCCGTAAATCCTTTGGCGATCGATTGCTCATTGATGACTTAAGTTTCCAATTACCCAAAGGAGGCATACTTGGCATAATTGGTCCAAACGGTGCAGGTAAATCCACTTTCTTGAAGATGATTACTGGCCGCGAATCACCAGATAGCGGTGAAATCCGTGTTGGAGAGACTGTTCATTTAGCGTATGTTAATCAAATGCGTGATCATTTGGATGATAGTAAAACAGTATGGCAGGAAATTTCTGATGGCCATGATATTATGCAAGTTGGTTCATTCCAAATGCCATCGCGTGCCTATGTAGGACGATTCAATTTTAAAGGGGCTGATCAACAAAAAAATGTTGCCCAGTTATCAGGTGGGGAGCGCAACCGCGTGCATTTAGCTAAATTGCTAAAGCGGGGTGGTAACGTGTTGTTACTTGACGAGCCGAGTAACGATCTCGATGTGGAAACACTTAGGGCGTTAGAAGAGGCATTATTAAATTTCCCCGGTTGTGCGATTGTCGTATCACATGATCGTTGGTTCCTCGATCGTATTTGTACTCATTTAATGGCTTTTGAAGGTGATTCCCAAGTTGTTTTTTTTGAGGGTAATTACAGTGACTATGAAGCCGATAGAAGAAAACGTTTAGGGGATGAGGCAGACAGGCCCTCACGTATTAAGTATCGCCGACTAAAGAATTGATTTAGTTTAATAATAATAAGAGAGAGAAAGTTCTACCATGAAAAAGTTGTTGTGGGCTAGTGTGCTGTGCCTTGGGCTAGCTGGATGTATGGAATATTATGATGAATCAACCCTCATTACTGACGATGCAGGCTATGTGCATCGCACGACTCACTATCTTCGTGATAAACGCGGACGGGAACACTTTCCCATGAAAGCTCCTGCAACGGGGAAAAAACAATTTATTTTTGATCCTAGAGCATATGCTTGGGCTGCCTATGACGAAGAAGGCAATCGTGTAATGACAGGCAGCGCTTCGGGAGGAAAAGATGTTTGCGATGAAAATCCCAACGAGTCATGCCGTACAGTCACAGGAACATTCCATGTTTACAATAAACGTGGAATTGATTGCCGCTCCGGTGAATATCCAGTAGAAACGACGGGCGGGGCTAAGATGCCTTATTGCATGTATTTCTTTAGAGGATTTACTATTCATGCTGCCTATGAAGTGCCTTACGCCAATACAAGCCATGGTTGTGTTCGCGTACTTCCTAGTGCTGCTAAGTGGCTGAATGAGCAGTTTATTACAGTAGGAACGCAGGTGACCATTTTACCTTATCCTGATGAGACTACTGCGGGGTAACAAGATTTTGGTTTTCGTATTCCCAGGCAATGCAAAACTCGTTATTCTACAGTGGGCTGGTATTAAATTTAACTATGTAGGAGTGCCGTTAAGTTAAGCTCCTCTGCTCAGAAGGTTGTCATCCCCCGCAAAAGCGGGGACTATATAGCCGTGAGCTTTACCTATTATTGAAAGTCGACGGACTGCGGTTTGCCCGCAGTATCCAACCGTTCACTGTCAAGAGTGACGTACCTCTGGATGTCGCGAAAAAGTCGCGACCGTTAACATTGGTAGAGATCTAAGCTTAGGCAATTAGTCTCTTTTTTGCTGCAAATGACCAACCTGTTGACTTGGCGGTAGTATGGCACCAGATTATCTGAAGGATAGATTTTATGAAATGGACCAGGACATTGTTTGGCTTTTGGGGATTGGCCTGCATTGTTTTTGCATCAACCAGTTTCGCTTACGATGAACCCGTCGTCAATTTAGGCTACACCAGCTTTTTGGATGGCGGCCCGCCTTCAGGACCAGGGCTTTATCTGCAAAATTATGCGCAATACTATACCGTTGATAAATTGACAGATAAGAATGGTCGGAAATTACCTTTTCCCCGCACTGACTTAAATGCAACGGCTGATATAGTGCAACTGATCTATGTTTCCACAAAAAAAGTACTCGGAGCTAACTTAGGTCTCTCAGCCCTTTTACCTTGGTTGATTCATGCGAGCGTTCATGATGGTTTGCCAAAGCCAGTGTTGAAAGCGTCTGATGGGGCAGGGGATCTTTTTATTGGCCCTGCCTTGCAGTTTGATCCAATCATGCGTAAGGATGGAAAGGGGCCTCGTTTTGTACAGCGATTTGATTTAGATATTGTATTTCCTATCGGACACTATGATGAAGCATTTGCTGTAAATGCGAGTTCTAATTTTTGGTCATTGAACCCTTATTGGGCTGTTACCTACTGGTTTACACCAAAATGGGATATTTCATACCGCCTTCATTATTTGTGGAACGCAAAAAATCATGATCCCAATGCTTCTTTTGGAGCTTCAACCTATTCAACGCAAGCAGGCCAAGCGATATTCGCAGACGTTGCGACAGATTATGCAATCACTGAAAAGTTTCACCTAGGTATAAACGGCTATTTCTTTTCCCAAATTACCGATACCCGCGTTAACGATGTGAACGTGCCTGGCCGACGTGAGAGCGTTTGGGCGCTTGGGCCTGGAATGCTTTATGGTTTCACTAAGGATCAATTTTTATTCTTTAATCTGTATTTCGAGGCTGATGCAAGAAATCGTCCTCAAGGTACGAATTTTATACTTCGTTACGTAATTCATTTTAAATAAATTAGCCTAAGTTGGGCGTTTTGTGAGAATGCTAGCCGTTGATCTACTACACTTGACGTAGCAGGTAGGTTGAGTCGTTTGACCCAACCTACGACTGGTATTTAAGGCTGAATAGGTTGCTGCGTTGTTGGGGTAGCAGTTGATCCGGTGGTTGGCGCTTCGTTACCTGTGCTTGTTGTCTGACTTGGTATAGCAATCATTTGCATAATGCCTAAATCACCTGAAATTTTTCGACCAACAACTAAATTAACGGTAAGTGGTTGCGTCAATTTTTCTTTGTCATTTTGATAAACCACCTGCATAGGGATGATGACCTTCCATTGATTATCCTTAAGCTCTGTGATTTTGCTCTCGCCGTTAACCATGGAGCTGACCGTAAGTTGCTGGGATTTAATTGCATTAAGGTTCCCGGATTTTTGTAAAGCATCATTGAACCCTTGCCAGCCTTGTTCGGTGTAGCATGATTTTAGGGCCGCTAATTGGCTATCCATAGTATTGTAATCAAAATCGAACGATTGCTCTGCTGCTTTTTCGGCCCATTTCATCACAATAGTTTGCTCAATATGCGTTGTTTCTGCAGGTATACGGTAGTTGCAGTTAAGTGGCTGAGGGGGCGCGGCAGTTGGAGCAGCGGTGTTTGAAGTTCCTGTTGTAGCTGGTGTTGTATTTGTTGTTGCTCCTGGAGCAGGTGGTGTTGCGCTTGGAGTAGAAGACGTAGTATTTGAGGTTGGTGCTGTAGTGGAAGTGGATGTGCTGTTAGGTGTTGTCACCCCTCCGGTAGCTTTGTTGTTAGACGTAGCAGTGGAACTTACAGTGGTTGCTTTATTTGTGCCTGTAGATACAGCAGAAGATTGGGAGCTTCCTGTATTAAGGCTGGATGTTGGTGTTCCAGAGGATGGGGTGCCTGAATTATTCGGAGTCTCTGTAGCTGGGGTCGGCTTGCCTGTTGGAAGTTGATCAGTAGTTGACGGGGTTTGAGTCCCTTTATCAGTAGGTAATTGCAGTCCTTGTGTTGGAGGTGTTTTTACTTCATCTGAGGCAATGATTTGCTCTCTTGCTTGTGCTGTAGCGGGTGATCCAGTCGAGGCTGAATTCTGCGCTAATTGCACGTTCGCAGCCATAGGTGCCACTTGCTCTGCATGTATACTCACTGTACCGTCATTGCTTTCAGCATACACCGTTGTAGTCAAAACAGTCATTAATCCTGCACACAGCATGGATTTCTTCATTGATAACACTCCTTGCATTAAATGTAATCTAATTCCGCCACAAGACATACCACTTTGCCAGGTTGTGGTGTTTATTTCAACAGGGTTTCCTCCTCAAAATTTAGGCTGTTTAGTTTTGCAACGGGAGTTTCTGCTAAAATCGTGCGAATTAGGCTCATGTCTGATATTATCGCCACAATTTTAATTAGGTCAATCAGCAATTTAAACTGGAATACATTCAGCGTAAACAACCAGTTACAGGGGGGAACATGTTTCTAATCACTGGGGGAGGATCAGGGATAGGGCGTGCTTTAGCACATGCATTAGCTTCTCGTGATAAAGAAGTGATGATTATAGGGCGGCGTGAGCACGCACTTGTCGAGACTGCAGCGTTCTCTCCGTTAATCCGTTACATTTGTGCTGATGTGTCAACCGCCGAGGGACGCAAGGAGATTACATCCCATGTGCAAAAATTTTCTTCCCTTGCGGGATTAATTCATAATGCTGGCATTATTGAGCCAATTGTGCCACTTGCTTCGATTGATGAACCTTCTTGGCAGAAAATAATGGCCACTAACCTCTCTGCGCCTTTATTTTTAACCCAATCCCTACTGGATAAATTGCAGGAAGGCCGTATTTTGCATATCGGTTCAGGAGTGGCTTATTTCCCTGTGACCGGTTGGTCTGGTTACTGTGTTTCAAAGGCAGGTCTATCTATGCTGACGCGATGTTGGCAATTGGAAAACCCACATCTGGCGTTAGCGAGTGTTATGCCCGGTATCATCGATACCGACATGCAAGGTACTATTCGTCATGCAGAATTCATGGAGGCTGAAAAACGCAATTTCTTTCAGACTCTGAAAAAAGAAAATAGACTCGTTTCAGCAGAAACCGTAGCTCTTTTCTTAAGTTGGTTGTTATTAGACTTAGATAAAACAACATATACGTCTAAAGAATGGGATATTTATGATAAAAGTCACCATCAGTTTTGGCTTGCTGCACCACATCAAGTCCCTGATTGGGAGTGAACCATGCACGCCTGCGAACGATTGCTGTTGAATGCGGCGATAATCGATGCCAAAGGAGTGCAGTTAGAAAAGCAGGCTATAGCTATTGCAAATGGCTGTATTCTTTGGTGCGGTAATCAGGCTGATTTGCCCTCTGAATATCTGCAGCAAGCGGGTGAGGTTAACGATTGCAATGGTAATTTAATTACTCCAGGATTAATCGATTGCCACACTCATCTTGTCTATGCAGGCAATCGCGCTAATGAATTTAAACAGCGTCTTGAAGGCAAAAGTTACACTGAGATTGCCAAAGCTGGGGGAGGCATTCTATCGACAGTAAGGCTGACACGGGCAATTTCAGAAGAGGAATTAATTGAACAATCCTTACCCAGGATTTTAGCTTTGCGGGCAGAAGGGGTTACTACTGTCGAAATTAAATCGGGTTATGGTCTTGATTTAGAAACAGAGCTTAAAATGCTTCGTGCGGCGAGACGTTTAGGGGAATTAAGCGGCTTAAGGGTTAAAACAACTTTTCTTGGTGCGCATGCAGTACCTCCTGAATATCAAAGCAATAAGCAAGGCTATGTGGATTTTCTCTGTTCAGATATGCTCCCTGCAGTAGCACAGACAGGTTTGGCTGATGCAGTGGATGTATTCTGTGAATCGATAGGTTTTACACTTGATCAAACTGAGCAATTGTTTGTTAGATCAAAGGAGCTTTCTTTACCCATTAAATGCCATGCAGAGCAATTGTCTAATCTAGGCGCAAGTGAATTAGCTGCAAACTTTGGGGCTTTATCTTGTGATCATTTAGAGTATTTAAATGAACAAGGTGCTGCTGCTATGGCACGCAGCGGAACTGTTGCAGTACTTTTACCTGGAGCTTATTATTTTTTACGTGAAACCATTAAGCCTCCTATATCACTTCTCCGTGAGATGGGCATAGGAATAGCAGTGGCTACTGATGCGAACCCGGGCACATCTCCCACAGCCTCCTTACTGCTCATGTTAAACATGGCTTGCCAATTCTTTTCGCTCACAGTAGCAGAAGTTTTATCAGGAGTAACTTATCAAGCAGCAAGAGCATTGGGTATGGAAACACAAATCGGCACTATCGCTATGGGGATGGTTGCTGACTTGGTACGCTGGTCGGTGAATGACAGTGCATCACTTTGTTATCATTTTGGTTATCCTCTGCCTCATAATACAATGGTGGCGGGTGAGTGGATAGAGAATTAAGTAATTTAAAGGAGTTGTTGATGAGAAGGTCAATTTGTGTGACCGCCCTAATATTTTTTTCGATATGCACTTGGGCTTCGAACTTACAGACTGTCACGATTAAAAAAGAGACACCTGAAATGGATCTGCAAATTAAATACCCTCAAGGTTTTGCAGAAAAAAGCATTGACGCTGCAGTTTTAAACCTAGTTACTGTTTTGCAGAAGGGGGATACCCCAAGCAGTGATGCAAAGTTACCAGACGATACTCCGGGAAAAAGCAGTTTATACATCGACTATAAAACGGTATTTCACCATGCACATGCGGTAAGCCTCCTGTTCTCGATTTCTGCTTACAGCCGCGGTGCTGCCCATCCTGCGAACAGTGTACGCACGTTAAATTTTTTAAATGGACAAGAAATAGCAATGGAGCAATTATTTAAGCCAAAGAGTAATTTCTTATCCAAAATTGCTGAGATAAGTCGCGCAACACTTACAAAGAAAAAAATTTCGGATAACGATTGGATCAAAAAAGGTACCGAGCCAACGTCAGAAAATTATAGGAACTGGTTATTCAATCAACAAGGTATAACCATCGTTTTTGATACCTATCAGGTAGCTGCTTATGTTTACGGTCCACAAAAAGTTGAGATTTCGAAGGCAGAACTTAACGGTCTTTTGCGCCCCGAAATAGTTAACTCTGTTTGGGGTAACCGATGAATACACCAAGTCCGTTTATTGCCGCGGATCAAAAAATTGCTGAATTAACAGTACGCAGTGTCGTTTTAGCGATTGCGCTTACTGTGTTGTTGGCGTTATCAAATGCCTACTTAGCACTTAAATTAGGTATTTTGACCTCAGCTTCAATACCTGCAGCGATTATCTCAATGGGGATTTTACGTTTATTTAAGAATGCAACAATTCTTGAAAATAATGCTGTACAAACAGCCGCTTCCGCCGGGGAAGCTGTTGCTGGGGGAATTGTTTACACGATACCCGCATTAATTATTATTCAGTATTGGCACAGTTTTGACTACTTAACCAATTTTTTCATCGCAGTATGCGGTGGTGTTCTAGGTGTTTTATTTTCTATACCCTTACGGCGTGTTTTAGTTAACGAGCCTATACTCAAATTTCCTGAAGGGCGAGCTATAGCAGAAGTCTTAAAATCCTCAGCCGAGAAAGTGGGTATTCGTGATATTTTCCTGGGTGGGGTTGTTGGTGGATTAATCGAATTATTTCAAGCGGGCTTTAAGATTATTGCCAGCAGTTGGTCTTTTTGGTTTGTCGCAAAGCGCTCTTTGTTTGGTTTTGGGATTGGTTTTTCAGCCACGATGATCGGGGCAGGTTATTTAGTTGGCCATGAAATGGCTATAAGTATTTTCTTAGGCGCTATTATTTCTTGGCTCATTGCAATGCCGATTGTCAGTCAATTTTATCCCCACTTCGTCTTACACTATCCCGCTGATAAAGCTGCAACATTTTTGTGGAATAGCGAAATGCGCTATTTAGGTATCGGAGCAATGCTCTTTGCTGGCATTTGGACTTTTTTTAGATTAATTAAGCCATTAGCGAAGAGTATGAGTGTCTCCTTTAGTGCCTTTATTGCAAAAAGCCGTACTGACAAACAGTTGCCACGAACAGATAGAGACATCCCCCTGCCTTTTATTTTCATAGGGGTGGCTATTATGGCCGCTATATTATTTTTGTTCTTCCAATTCATTTTCCCTTTGGCAGAAGTTGGGTTAGATGAACTGTTTCAACCGACTATTGTCTTCGGGGCAGTGCTTTATGTGTTGGTCATCGGTTTCTTATTTTCAGTGATCACCGGCTATTTTTCCGGCATGGTTGGGGTGACAGCAAGTCCTGGCAGTTCAGTCGTGATTGCCGGAATGCTTTTCGCTGCGTGGATGCTCCTGACTGCGATTAACCATGCGTTACCTTTGCCGCTTACTGACAGTCAAATTAAAGCAGCTGAGGCAATTACTATCATTATTGGTTCTGTTGTTACCGGAATTGCTGCTATTGCCAACGATAACACGCAAGATTTAAAAGTTGGGCAATTAGTAGGAGCAACCCCATGGCGGCAGCAAGTTATGCTTTTACTTGGGGTGGTGGTTTCTTCTTTAGTTATCCCTCCAGTCATGCAGTTGTTGTTCGAAGTCTATGGGATAGCAGGGGTAATGCCCCACGAAGGAATGGATGTCAGTCAATCATTGCCTGCTCCTACCGCCGCTTTAATGGCGGCTATTACTGAAGCCGTTTTTCGCAATACCTTGCCTTGGACAATGATGTTCATTGGTGCGTCAGTTATTTTGTTACTCCTAATCATTAATTATTTGTTTAAAATAGGACGCTATTTTAGATTGTCAATCTTGGGTGTTGCTATTGGTATGTATTTGCCTATTGCGTCATCTGTGCCTTTGTTTTTGGGGGGTATGATTGCTTTAGTCGTCCATCGGCGCATCAATAAGCGTCGCATTTCGAATGGGGAAAAGCATACTAGTAAGCAAAAAGGCGTCTTAGTTGCATGCGGACTCGTCGCTGGTTCTGCATTAATTGATGTGTTGCTCGCTATTCCTTTTTCTATTTTGCACTCACCAGATGCGTTAACGTTGGTGGGCCCGGGCTGGTATGGCTACAGCGTTATTCTTTCTGTATTATCCACTTTGGCTTTGGCAGTTTGGATAGGGCACCGTGTTTGTAGGACAGAATAATCAGGGTTGAGTAGATAGGTTGGGACACCCCCCAGATCTACTCCACCCTTTCGTCAGCGAATACTCTCATACCCTCCTTTAAGACCTGATTTAGACAGGACAATTTGCCAGAGTTGTGCTGCCCGCGCTCTAAACATACCGGCGCACATTAATAGATAATATTGCCACATGCGGTAAAAACGGGTATCGAAACGTGATTTCAGGGAATCCCAGTTGTTTTCAAAATTTTGATTCCAGGCTAATAGAGTATTGTCGTAATAAGCGCCAAAATTATGCCAATCTTCAACCAAAAAAATAGACTCCAAAGCATGTGAAATTTGTACCATTGAAGGTAAATATCCGTTAGGAAAAATGTATTTGTTAATCCAGCGATCGGTGGCAATTGTTGTTTCATTATTGCCGATGGTGTGAAGTAGAAATAATCCGTCATCGCTTAGCTGTTCCCTCATTAACTCAAAGAAATCAGCATAATTTTTATAGCCAAAGTGTTCAAAAGCACCAATGCTTACGATCTTAGAAAATTGCTTTTTTTTGGGATTATAGACAGAAGGATTTCGATAATCTGCAATATAAAATTCGATTGGTAAATGCCCGTAATGTGTTTTAGCATAAGAAATTTGATTAGATGAAATACTAATGCCCACTACTTTGCAACCATAGTGTTCGGCAGCATACCCAGCGAAGCCTCCCCAACCGCAACCGATATCTAAAAGAGTGTCTTCTGGAGTAAGGTACAGTTTTTTGCAGACTAGCTCGTATTTTGCCCTTTGAGCTGAGTCTAAATCAGTTGCGTTGCGCCAATAGCCGCAACTGTAGGCCATGCTTTTACCTAGCATGAGCTCGAATAAATTGTTGTCTAAATTATAATGCTGCTGCGCAACTTGCGTTGACCTTTTTGGGGTCTGATAATTAATGAATTTTGTTGAGAGTATATAGAGTAAATGAAAAAAGTTGGGCTTGACTGCTTTATAGACTTCGCCTTTACAAAGTTGATAAGAAAGGGCATCTAGACTATCGCATTCCCACCATCCCTCCATATACGTTTCTCCTAACCCTAAAGTACCGTCAGTAATAATGCGTTTCAAGGCCCTTTCGTCGAGCAGTCTAATGTCATAAGGCTTATCGCCATTGATGGTTACTTCCGCTTTCTCTAATGCTTTTTGAATATACTTTGACACGATCATATTATTCATTAATAACTCCTATAATCCATTATTTTGGGCCGGCGGCTAAATGATAACTCCGTACCCAGAAATGAGTGTATCCTGCTTGGTGCAAGGGAACAATGGGAGGGTTTCTTGGAACCATTACTGCTGTAGTTGTATTTGTGTTTATACTTCGTTAAAAGTGATTCTCCGCTACTCATTTATTAGCGTATAAACTGCGTTGCTCGAATGACTTTTGCCTCGTCTAGATAAAAAATAAACTCTACTGCGGAATATGGGTTGGAAAATCATGACCGTTATTTGAATCAGAAAACCTGGGCTGTCGCTTTGCACATCACCCAGGTTTTACTTTCTAATTCTAAAGCGTTTCAATCGTCTGCTTATGCTGTAATAATTTATCTTTAGTGAGCTTTGCTTGCATTAGCTTTTCCTGTTCTTTTGCAATGATTTCTGCTGGGGCTTTATCAGTGAACTTAGGATTATTAAGTTTACCCTCAGCAAGGGCGATGTCTTTATCCAATTTTGCTATTTCCTTACTAAGCCGAGACAATTCAGCTTCTTTATCAATCAGACCAGCCATGGGGATTAGCAGCTCTAATTCGCCGACAACAGCTGTGGCCGAGACTGGGATTGGCTCGTCTTCTTGCATGAAATGGATGTGAGTAAGTTTGCTTAAGGCGATCAACGTTGAGTGATATTTTTCAATTCGCTCTTTTATTAGGGGCGTAACATGGCGCAAGGACAAAGGAATTAATTTCGCTGGAGAAATAGTCATCTCGCTGCGGATGGTACGAATCGATTGAATGACTGTTTTTAACCAAGTTAGCTCGTCTTCAATTTCAGGATTGATGAATTCTTGATTGACTTGGGGATAGGGGCTTAGCATGATACTTTCCCCGTTTTGGCTAGTGAACTTGCTCGTGCGTTGCCAGATTTCCTCCGTAATAAAAGGCATGATTGGATGCAGTAACTTGAGGATTTGATCAAGCACATGAATTAAAGTCCGGCGCGTCCCCCGCTTCATCGCCCCTAAGGCTTGGGGGTCATAAAGCACAGGCTTAGACAATTCAAGATACCAGTCACAATACTCATGCCAGACAAACTCATAAAGTGTGTTGGCTAGCAAATCAAACCGATAAGTCTCAAAATAATGATGGCATTGAGCAATGGTATGCTGTAAGCGCGAAAGAATCCATTGATCGGCAGGGCTGTACTGGAAAGCACCATCTCCAAAATCAACTTGTTCTTCATCGGTATTAAGGAGAACATAACGGGATGCATTCCATAATTTGTTACAAAAATTCCTATACCCTTCTACACGCCCTATGTCAAAACGCACATTACGCCCTGTGGAAGCGAGCGAGCAAAAAGTAAAACGAAGCGCATCAGTACCAAAAGCAGGGATTCCTTCAGGAAATTCTTTACGGGTAGCCTTGGCAATTCGATCACGTACAGAAGGAAGCATTAGGTTAGAAGTGCGTTTTTCAACAAGGCTTTCAAGGTCGATACCATCGATGATGTCAATTGGATCGAGGACATTTCCTTTTGATTTAGACATTTTTTGGCCTTCGCTATCCCGGATGAGACCAGTGATTACCACATCCCTAAACGGGATTTTTCCAGTAAATTTCAAGCCCATCATGATCATGCGTGCAACCCAGAAGAAAATAATATCGAACCCGGTGATTAATGCCGAAGTAGGGTAAAAATCTTCTAGTTCTTTTGTCCGTTCTGGCCAGCCTAAGGTCGAAAAAGGCCAAAGAGCGGAGGAAAACCAAGTATCAAGAACATCTTCATCTTGTTTCAGGGAAATGGAATCATCCAGTTTATATTTAAAGCGGATATCATTTTCACTGTAGCCTACATAGACATGGCCTTGGTTATCATACCAAGCAGGGATACGATGCCCCCACCATAGTTGTCGACTAATACACCAATCTTCGATGTTCTCCATCCATTGAAAATAAGTTTTTGTCCAATTTTCCGGGATGAACCGTATTTCCCCTTTTTTTACTGCTTCAATAGCAGGTTCGGCCAGAGGCTTTGTTTTGACGTACCATTGATCAGTGAGCAGCGGTTCGATGACCACATTCGATTTTTCGCCACGAGGAACTTTTAATTTGTGGGGTTCTATTTTGACGAGTAAGCCGGCTTTTTCCAAATCCTGGACAATTTGATCACGCGCAATAAAACGATCCATGCCTTGGTATACAACGGGTGCGTTTTTATTGATGGTGGCTTTCTTAGTTAAAATGTTGATTACGGGCAAGTTATGCCGCTTGCCGATTTCATGGTCATTAAAATCATGTGCAGGTGTTATTTTTACGCATCCACTGCCAAAATCCTTATCAACATAGTCATCAGCAATAATAGGGATAATTCGGTTACATAAAGGAAGTTGTAGATGTTTACCAATTAAATGCTGATAGCGGGGATCGTCAGGGTGGACTGCGACGGCAGTATCCCCTAAAAGGGTTTCAGGACGGGTTGTTGCGATGATAACCGATTCCTTAGAGTCAACCAACGGATAGCGTATATGCCAAAGAAAACCTTCTTCCTCTTCAGAAATGACTTCAAGATCAGAAACCGCTGTACCTAGTTTAGGATCCCAATTAACCAAACGAGTACCACGATAAATTAGTCCTTCATCATAAAGTTGCACAAAAACCCTTTGCACAGCCGCGGATAAACCTTCATCCATGGTAAACCGTTCCCTTGACCAGTCCACAGAGGAACCGATACGGCGCATTTGGCTAGTAATTGTGTTCCCTGATTCTTCTTTCCATTGCCAGACCCGCTCTAAAAATTCTTCCCGAGTCATGTTCTTACGGGTGAGTCCTTCGCCCTCTAATTTTCGCTCTACCACGAGTTGGGTGGATATCCCTGCGTGATCTGTTCCAGGCTGCCAGAGTGTTTTTAATCCTTGCATGCGTTGATAACGAATGAGTGCATCCATTAACGTATGTTGGAATCCGTGGCCCATGTGTAAACTGCCAGTAACATTCGGCGGGGGCAGCATAATGCAATAGCTGTTGCCTTCACCGCGGGGAGCAAAATAGTGATGACTTTCCCATTTATTATACCATGCTTGCTCGATGTCGTGCGGAGAATAAGTTTTATCCATGGGGGCTTAACCTGTACTGATGAAAGTCGCGAATTTTAGCATAACCTGATTGCTGGATAAAACAGCCTTTGTATCTACCCTTGCCCGATAATCCGAGTCCGCGTGGGCAAGCAAATACAAGGAAGCTTTTCATCTGCTCCCTTACGGTTTCGGATTTCTTTAAGTTAAAGGTAGCTGGGTAGCACTGGCTTGAGCAGAATGCCCAAACCAGTGCGACAGGCGGGACGATGCTAAGCTTCTAAGCTGCGTTCTGATTTAAGCTTTTTCATAAAAGAGGCGAATTTATTTTTTTTGCCTTTATTTTTCTCGGTTGTATCCTCATCGTCATCATGACGGTGATCCGCTGCTAGATAAGTGTACATTGTGGGAACCACGAAGAGGGTAAAACCAGTACCCACTAATAGACCGGAAGAAATAACCAAACCAATATCGAAACGGCTCACTGCCCCTGCGCCGTTGGCAATCAATAAGGGCAGTACGCCGAAAACCATAGCGGCTGTCGTCATTAAAATGGGCCGTAAGCGGATAGCGGCTGCTTCTTCGACAGCAGCTCTTCGGTCAAGTTTTTTCTCCCGTTGCAATTGATTCGCAAAATCAACAATAAGAATACCGTGTTTACTAATCAAGCCAATCAGGGTAATTAAACCCACTTGGGTGTAAATATTGATTGAAGCTGCGCCTAAATTCAGTGGGATAAGTGCGCCACATATCGACATGGGGACACTAATAAGCACAATTAACGGATCCCTAAAGCTCTCATATTGCGCTGATAAGACAAGAAAAATAACAATGATAGCTAAGAAAAATGCAAAAATGAGCGCATTGCCTTCCTGGATAAATTGCCTCGATTGGCCACCGTAATCATAAGTAAATCCTTTAGGCAGTAGCATATCGGCTTGTTCTTTCAAATAAGCTAATCCTTGTCCTAAAGTTGTACCCGGCATCATAACACCCTGGATGGTGGCAGAATTAAGTTGTTGGAAATGGGATACCGCATTGGGTTGAATTTTTTCTTTTGCGGTTACCACGGTGGAAATAGGTACCATCGTTCCGGTAGCGGTGTGGACGAAGATCTGTCCTAATTGTTCGGGAGTTAGGCGGTATTTTCTCTCCAATTGCGGAATAACCTGATAGCTTCGACCCTGAAGATTGAAGTAATTAATGTAATTCCCGGATAAGGCACTGGTTAAACTGCTGCCTAATGTTTGCATGTCGACGCCCAAATCTGCCGCTTTGGAACGATTGATTTGGAACTCAATTTCAGGCTGGTTGAATTTAAGGCTATTATCCATGTAAATAAAAAGACCGCTTTTTTGGGCTTTTTCAATCAGCTGGTTAGAAAGATCAAACAAGGTTTGGAAATCATTAGTCGTTTTAATCACAAATTGGATAGGTGTGCCACTGCCGCCTCCTGGAAGGGGAGGCGGTATCACTGCGAACGATTTAAGCCCAGTCACTTGATCCAATTTTTGTTGCAATGGTTCTTTTAATTCAAATTGACTGCGTTCACGTTTATTCCAAGGTTTTAATACCATACCTGAAATAGGGGAGCCCAAGTTGACGGTAAAATAGTGTTCGGTTTCTGGGAAGCTTTTATAAATTTCATCAAACGGTTTAGTGAAGGTTTCTAAGTAATTAATCGTGGCATATTGAGGTGCTTGGCTTGCTACAAAGAAAAATCCCTGATCTTCTTCTGGGGCAGTTTCTTGTGGGGTATGCGTGTATAAATAGGGCAGCATCAACAAGACCACAGCAGCAAAGACCAGCATAATAGCGCGTGTATCCAATAGGCTGTGCAAAGCGCGCTGATATCGTTCCTTCAATTTATTGAATTTTTGATCAAGAAAATGAACCAGGCGGCCATTGGAAATATCGGCTGACAGAACCTTAGAGCACATCATCGGGGTAAGCGTCAAGGCAATAATACCGGAAATAATGACCGCACAAGCAAGGGTAAAAGCAAATTCTTTGAATAGAGCACCAGTCAATCCGCCCATGAATCCGATTGGTGCATAAACGGCTGCCAGAGTGATTGTCATGGCGATGACTGGAATGGCTATTTCTCGCGCGCCCATGAGGGCTGCTTGAAAAGGGGTACGGCCTTCTTCAATATGCCGGTGCACATTTTCAACTACAACAATGGCATCATCCACCACCAAACCAATTGCCAAAACAAAAGCAAGTAGTGTCAGCAGGTTGATGGAGTACCCTAGAAAGAGCATTAACGTACAGACCCCAATAAGTGATAAAGGAATGGTCACAACAGGAATAATGACCGAACGCAGGGAGCCCAGGAATAAAAAGATAACTAAAATGACAATAGCCGCTGATTCCACAATAGTGTGAATCACTTCATCGATAGATGCGCGAATAAAATCAGTAGCATCATAAACGATTGTGCCAGTTAATGAAGGCGGAAATTCGTGTTGAATTGTTGGCATCATTTTGCGCACATTGGTAATGACTGTCAGCGGGTTAGCGGTTGGGGTTGGGGTAATGGCAATGAAAACGGCCTTTTTACCATTGAAACGCACCGTGGTATTGTAGTCCTGCGAACCAAGTTCTACCCTGCCGATGTCCCGTAATCGAATAATGGAATTATGATTGGCGCGAACGATGAGTTGGCTAAATTCTTCTGCACTGTTTAAATCTGTTTTGGCTGTCATATTAAGTGCCACGTATTCGCCCTTAGTGCTTCCCGCCGCAGTCAGGAAATTATTCCGTGCTAGTACGTTTGAGACATCTGAAGGAGCAACGTTAAGGGCAGCCATCTTCACAGGATCAAGAAAAATGCGCATCGAATAGGTAGCGCCGCCTAAAATTTCTGCTTTTGCTACCCCGTCAACTGTCTCGATTTGCGGCTGGACTACTCGTGTTGCATAGTCTGTGATTTGTTGCGGTGTCATATCTTGGCTATCAAGACTGATGTACATAAGGGGGGTAGAGGTATCTGAGCTTTTGATAATGACAGGCTGTTGGGATTCATGAGGTAACTTATTGAGGGTTTGTTGAACCTTGGACATGACATCGGTAAAAGCAACTTGTGGGTCAAAATTTAATTTAATAGTAAGGGTAATAGTACTTAAGCCCTGCACACTTGAGGACGTCATATAATCCACCCCTTCTGCACTGGCAACAGCAGCTTCTAAAGGGGTAGTAATAAATCCTGCAATTAATTTAGCGTCGGCGCCAGGATAACTTGTTGTTACTGTAATGACCGTGTTATCCATGCGTGGGTATTGACGTATTTGCATGGATAAAATTGAATTTAGACCGAATAAAAAAATCAACAAACTGACCACTGTTGCGAGGACCGGTCGTTTGATAAACAAATCTGTAAATTTCATGAATTATCCTGGTAATACGTCTCAACTAGCAACAGACAAGATCCCCACGTGGGCTCTGGCACAAGCGGTAAAATGGGCCAAATGTGCCCGTTTCCCGGTAAGGGCTAATCTATTACCTCAACTACTGACCCAAAGCATTCAGTTTACTCACCTCATTAAGCTTCACGCTATTATTAATGACGACGCGAGTACCATTTTGCAATTTTAGCTCACCTGAACTGACAACCTGTTGACCATCTTCTACCCCTTTTCTGATAATGGTGTAGTTACCTTCTTGCTCTCCGGTACTTACAAAAACACGCTTCACGCGCAGTATGTCTTTTCCATCCTTATCTTTGTTTTTATCCTTCTCAATGACAAAAACGGAATTGCCATAGAGGCTGTAAGATACCGCTGTGGAAGGCAGAACCACCACATCAGGAATAGGAGGTTGCTCGATTTCAATTGATGCAAACATTCCGGGGATAAAGGTAAATTGGGTTACATGATTGGCAGCATTTAACTGGCTATTGCAGTTAACAATCGTTTTTTCTCCGTCCGGTTGTTTTTTTGCGGTGATTAGATTAGACCTATCTAATGAAGCCATTGCCTCTACAGGGCAATTAGGCAGAGTGGCTTGGACAAGGATATTGTGTGTATTGGTATCTACCTTGGCATTAATTGCAGTAATTTTTCCTTTAAATAATAAGTTTGGAAATCCCTCCACGCTAAATTGGGTACCTTGATTGATATGCAAATGTTTAAGTAAATGTTCTGGCAAATAGAATTCCAGGTAAAGGGGATCTAGGGATTGCAGGGTGACAATGGTCGTTTGTCCAGGGGTGATGTATTGTCCAAGATTAACTTGGCGAATGCCTAATTGCCCAGAAAAGGGAGCAACAATGTGTTTTTTCCGAATTTCTGCTTCGGTCCGCTCCACATTGGCTTGTGCTTGTTGCAGACTGGCGGTTGCTTCATCGACAACGGAACTCGAAGTAGCACCTCGTTTGAATAAATCGGTTTGACGTCTAAAATTGAGTTGCCTTAACGCCAATTCGGCTTGGTTAGATTTCAGGGTAGCCTGGTCAACTTGATCGTCAATGTCAATGAGAGGATTGCCTTTCTCGAGGTATTGCCCTGATTCAAAGTGAATCTTAACCACTTTACCCGAGGTTTCGGCGTTAATATCCACACCATTCATTGCTACGAAATTTCCCACAGCAGCAAGATGCGGTTGCCAATTTTTCCGCACAGCAGTGACAGAAGAGACACTGACAGGTGGTGGCTCATAACTTGCAAAAAAGCGTTTTATCATAAAACTCTTAAATAGATTAAAGCCAATAATTCCCCCGAAGACTACACCCAAGGCGCTTATCATGATAATCATGCGTTTTTTCATTTGTTTCCTCAGAAAGGGGTATGTACCTAAGATTTGAGCATAAATGAGGCGTAAATATAGCATAAGTTATGGCTAGAAGAACCAATTGTCTTCAATCTATTACCGCCACCCTGTGTTTTTGTTTAAAAAAAACACAAAAATGGGATGGTTGGCTGATTTTTCTCAAGCTACCTGCTTCTTAATTAAAACAAGAATTTGTTCACTCTCAAAAGGTTAACTATTCCTATAATATGCTTACAAAAAAAACCTGTTGACTAAATTAAGGGCTTTGATAACATCAGGTCTCCACTACTCATAGGGGAATAATAATAATGAAGTTTAAGACGTTGCTTTTAGCGGGTTGCTTAAGTGTATTTTCCTCAGCTTATGCTGATCACAGCCATACTTATCCTCAGACTAGTAAAGAAGCGGCAGCAAAATCAGCTGCAAAAAAGGGCGCAGCCTATCCTGAAGATTACTGTACAATTGAAATCTATAATAATAGTTATGATGGCGTATGGGTTTACGGCACATTTGATGATGGCACCCGTATGGAGTCATTCTATATTCCGCCCCGTGATATCCCACATTATATCCATTTAGATTACTATGATAGCCGCTATGGTTATGTCTTTTGCCATCCAGGCATGTACATTACCATTGAGGATTATAGGGGACGTACCCTGTATTCAAGATGGACGACTCCAGGTACTCCACTTGAAGTCCGACCTTATTTCAATAATCAACTCCAAGTTGAAACCAAAAAGAAGTAATCGGCAGAATCGGTTAAAAAGGGCACGTGTTTACGTGCCTTTCTTTTATGCTCTAAGCGAGGTATTTTATGAAACGCATAGTCCTATTATCAAGTTTGCTTTTCTCATTAGGTTCTTGGGCAGCACAGGCGGTAGTAAGTCCCTCTTCACCTTCCGTCCATCATCACAAGCGAAACGCTTCTTCCCACAACCACCACCATGAACACCAAGCAGTCACGGTACCAGTCACACCGCACCATCATGGCCATCAGTTTGCTGTGCCAAATACGACTCGTAAGCCTGCGTACGTCAAGAAAACGAAACCTTCTCACCAAAGTAATCGTGCAGATCTTCATGCTCATGGTCATGACTAGTTCGTGGCACTGTGGTAATCTTGTAAAACTTACACCGAAGGCTTAGGCCTGAATGGATCTCAGGTCAGCCAATTTCTGCTAATGCAGCTTATGCATTCTATAATTGTATCATTGTTTATAGGTGAGGACTGATTGCTATGTATAATCGAAATTACACGATTGCAGGTTTTGATGAGGAACTAGCGCGGGCAATCGAAGCCGAACGCGTGCGTCAAGAGGATCACATTGAGCTAATTGCCTCAGAAAACTATGCGAGCCCCCGGGTTTTAGAGGCGCAAGGCTCTGTCCTTACCAATAAATATGCTGAAGGCTATCCTGGCAAACGTTATTATGGCGGTTGTGAATACGTCGATATTGCCGAATCGCTCGCAGTTGAGCGTGCTAAAAAATTATTCGCAGCAGATTATGTCAACGTACAACCTCATTCAGGCTCACAAGCGAATGCCGCGGTGATGATGGCGCTCCTTTCTCCTGGCGATGTGGTTTTGGGTATGGCTTTACCTCACGGGGGGCATCTAACTCATGGCTCAAAGGTTAATTTTTCAGGAAAGTTATACCAATCTGTCGAGTACGGCTTGGACGTTCAAACGGGTCTGATTGATTACGATGAGCTAGAAAGGCTTGCTGTGGATCATAAGCCAAAAATGATCATTGCTGGATTTTCTGCCTATTCACAAGTGCTCGATTGGCCAAGATTTCGAGCTATTGCAGATAAAGTCGGTGCCTATTTAATGGCTGATATAGCGCATGTCGCTGGTCTGGTTGCGGTTGGCCTTTATCCCTCACCCTTACGTTATGCGGACGTTGTTACCACAACCACTCATAAAACCTTGCGTGGACCGCGTGGTGGGATGATTATGGCGCGCGCTAATGAAGAAATTGAGAAGAAACTCAATTCTGCTGTTTTTCCTGGGATGCAGGGTGGTCCTCTGATGCATGTGATTGCAGCCAAAGCTGTTGCTTTTGCTGAAGCACTACAGCCTGAATTTAAGCTTTATCAGCAGCAGGTTTTGTTAAATGCTAAAATTATGGCTGAGGTCTTAAAAAGCCGTGGCTATCCCATTGTATCAGGTGGTACAGAAAACCATCTTCTTTTGGTTAACTTAATTGAGAAAAATATTACTGGAAAAGATGCTGATGCCGCTTTAGGACGGGCTAACATTACCGTGAATAAGAATTCAGTACCTAATGATCCGCGCTCTCCTTTTGTCACTAGTGGATTGCGCTTAGGGACACCCGCAATTACGACTCGCGGATTTAAGGAAAAAGAAGTCAGTCAGTTGACTGGATGGATAGCGGATGTGCTCGATGATATGAATAATGAAGCAATTATTGCGCGCGTTAAGTCACAAGTATTGCAATTATGTCGTGAATTTCCGGTATATCGATAATTATGCATTGTCCATTTTGCCATGCTGAAGATACCAAGGTAGTTGATTCGCGTTTAGTTGCGGAAGGCGCACAAGTACGCAGAAGACGCCAGTGTCTTCTTTGCCACGAACGGTTCACTACTTTCGAATCAGCAGAATTAATCATGCCCTCCATCATCAAGCGTGATGGTCGGCGTGAGCCATTTAATGTGAACAACTTGCGCGCAGGCATGTTGCGTGCTCTGGAAAAAAGACCGGTAAGCCTTGATGCACTTGAAGAAGCCATTATCGCGATCATGCAAGAAATCCGACGCAGTGGGGAGCGGGAAGTTGACTCACGGTTAGTTGGGGAATTGGTGATGAAACAACTGTTTCGTCTTGATCATGTTGCTTATGTGCGATTTGCCTCGGTTTATAAACGCTTTAAAGATGTGAGTGACTTCAGGCAAACTATCGATCAAATGAAAGATGATCGAACATCGGGATCTTCTGATTAAAAACAAGCCAGTCAAAGTTTAAATTTTATATTGCCTATCCCATGTCTTGAGGCTTGTTTGCAGGAACTATCAATGGTGAGAGGCTTTTAGATCCCGCGAACGAATCGCAGGACGTAGAACGAAGGGATAAAAACTTCATGAGGTAATTGTGGAAAAACAATCAATTAAGGGCAAAAGGCGTGCTCGAAAGCTGGCCTTACAGGCTCTTTATCAATGGCTGATGTCAGGCTATGAATTATATGAAATTGAGGCTCAGTTTCGGGTTATCAATGATATGACCAAGGTTGATGCGGAATATTTTTGCCGTTTGCTTCACGGTGTACCCAAATACGTCAAAACCTTAGAAGACAACTTGGCCCCTTTTCTCGACAGACCCATTGAAAATTTAAATCCAATTGAGTTAACGGTATTGCGACTCGGCGCTTTTGAATTATGTTATTGTCCAGAAATCCCCTATCGGGTTGTGCTCGATGAAGCTATTTCTTTAGCTAAGGAATTTGGTTCCCAAGATGGTCACCGTTACGTCAATGGTGTGCTGAATAATCTGGCTAGAAAAGTCAGAGCAGTTGAAATAAGCCTTCATAATGAATGAGTTTTCGTTAATCGATACTTATTTCAAAGCGCCGGCACTTAGCCGGGATGATGTAATTTTTGGAATAGGCGACGATGCGGCTTGCCTTGCAGTGCCTGCGGGTCAGCAATTGCTCGTTTCCACAGATACCTTGGTCGCAGAAGTTCATTTCTTATCGAGTTGGGATCCTTACGATATTGCCTGTAAAGCAGTTATGGTTAATATTAGCGACATTGCGGCAATGGCAGCAAAACCCTGTTGGCTCAGTTTAGCTCTGACTATGCCCGAATTTGATAAGATTTGGTTGGATCGTTTTGCTCAAGGTCTACATGATTCATTGCGACAATTTAATATTGCTTTAATCGGTGGTGATACAACCCACGGGCCTTTAAGCATAACCATCACTATTCATGGCTTAATCCCCGCGGGGAAAGCGGTACGGCGTAATGGTGCTAAGCCAGGGGATAAGATTTATGTGAGCGGTGAGTTAGGAGCCGCAGCTTTAGCTGTTGAATTTTTAAAAAATAATGATATCGATGAGCAGGATAATAACGTGTTAATGCAAAAGCTTAAACATCCTAATCCTCGTATTGATTTAGCAGAAATTCTACAGGAACATGCTTCATCGGCCATTGATATTTCGGACGGTTTAAGTGCTGATTTGAATCACATCTGTGTTGCAAGCAAGGTAGGGGTTTGCCTTAACTCTACCGCGATTCCTGTGCATCCCTTGGTGAGAAAATACAAGCAAAATGATGCAGTGGATTTTGCCCTTATTGGTGGTGATGACTATGAGTTATGTTTTACGGTACCTGCTGCAAAAGAAACAAAATTCTTATCTGCCTTGCACAAGGCTGGATTAAGATGTTACCCCATCGGCGTTATTGAAGAAACCCTAGGTTTTCGTATAGAAATGGCAAATACTGAGATTAAAAATTTTGCCCCACGGGGATATAGTCATTTTTAGCTGAAGCTGGAATGACAATAAAAGGGAGTGCTTGGTACCCATTCAGTAAGTTGGGCAGTTAAAGCGTAACGCGATAATCCGGGCAGTACGCATGAGGCAAGCAGATAGAAGGGTGCTTTTATCCGCTCTTCACCGTTGCGGCTCGGATCTTCTTGAAAGACTATATCCTATCTCTGGGCAACCTAACTAGGGTTTAATACCACCCGAAGTAACGAGGAGTTTTAAATGAATCCTATCAATTTATCGCAAAAAGTCTGGCAGGACCCGATATATTTTATTGGCTTTGGGTTCGGAAGTGGATTAATGCCGATAGCGCCCGGAACATGGGGAAGTTTAGCGGCAGTGCCTTTGTATTTATTACTGGCGGGGCATTCCTTGGGAATTTATTTGCTTTGCACTCTTGCCGCTTTTGCCCTTGGTGTATGGGTATGTGATAAGATATCTCAGGATTTAGGTGAGCATGACTATTCCGGTATAGTTTGGGATGAAGTGGTTGGCTACTTGCTTACGATGACAATGGTGCCGGTTGGACTGGTGTGGATGATTCTAGGATTCCTGCTGTTCCGCCTTTTTGATGTTTGGAAGCCGCAGCCAATACGGTTTATTGATGAACGCATAAAAGGTGGGTTAGGGATCATGTTAGATGATTTGTTAGCTGCAGTACCTGCCTGGTTGATCTTGCAATTGCTTGTTTGGGGCTTTGCGAAATGAATGAAAACCATAAAGAGTTAATCAGTATAAGCCTGACCATTGGTATTGTGGCTCTGGCTATCTTCATTGTTCATCGATTCATTCCGTCAATGATATGGGCTGCTATTATTGTGATAGCTACTTATCCACTCTATAAACATTGGCGGCGGTTATTCGGGGGCCGCGATAATCTGGCCGCTTTATTATTTACCACGATTGTCGGACTCATCCTCCTATTGCCGTTAAGTTGGTTGATTTCCATTCTGATCACCGAAATTCAATTGTTTATTAATTACCTACAAGTCATCAACAAAGTGGGCGGCCCGGCTCCTGATTTTATTGGAAAGTTTCCAGTAATTGGGAATGATCTGGTGAATTATTGGAATACTCATTTTAGCCACCCCGGTAATCTTCGTGAGCTACTTACCAATTTGCATATCTCATTAACACCAGCGAGCTATTACATTAAGCAAGTAGGGGTTAATCTTGCGCACCGTGGATTTCAACTGGGTTTTACTTTGCTAACCTTATTTTTCTTTTATCGAGATGGGGATGAATTATTTCAGCAAATCAACCATATAGGAGAATACTGTTTAAGTGATCGTTGGTTCCGCTATGCCGATCGATTACCGTCTGCTTTACGCGGTACGGTAAATGGTACGATTGTGGTTGGTTTAGGAGTGGGTATTTTGATGGGAGTTTGTTATTTTTTTGTCGGCTTTCCAGCACCCACTTTGGTAGGGTTTATCACGGCATTTGCAGCAATGATCCCTTTTGTTGTTCCCATTGTGTTTACAGCAGTTGCCTTAATCTTGCTTGCCAGCGGGAGCATGGTTAGTGCACTTGTCGTGATCGTCTGGGGTACATTTGTCATGTTTGTGGCGGATCACTTTATTAAGCCTGTGTTGATAGGCGGTGCGATTAAGCTGCCTTTTCTTGCTGTGCTCTTTGGCATATTAGGGGGGGTTGAGACCCTTGGGTTGCTTGGATTGTTTGTTGGCCCTATCATCATGGTGTTGTTTATAACGCTTTGGCAAGAGTCGCAGGGTACTGGCAGGGTACCAATAATAGCTAAAAAATGATCAATATATTGAAAATATATTCAATTTATGGCATCATAATAGAAATGAACAAGCCCTTGCAATTTTTGTATCTGACCCAATTTATCGGATGTACAATTTTAAATTACCCGTATTCATGAAGTAGAGGGGGTGTGTATGAATAAAAATTGGCCAACAAAGGATAAGGACATGAGTACTGCTCAGCGTATTATGGAGGAATATGCTAATGAGCAAGAGACTGATTCTTTGGGATTATTTGAAGTAGTGGTCAATCAGGAAGAAAAGCGGATGGATTTTCGTTTATCCTCTTGGGTTTTAATGCTGGCTGAACATTTTAAATCCTTATATGGAGAAAGCAGAGGTGATTTCATTACCCGCCAAGTGATTAGCTCCTGCATCATTAAAGGTGAAACCGTTCACTAATCAAGAATCTTACTTTTGACCCAAGAGGATCAGTGTTATTTGATCCTCTGTGTCGGGTTACTTCATAAATCAGTTCTGAAATTGTATTCAATCTACTGTATTACGGATAGGAAAATAAGATTAACTCCTCGAAAGTAAAAATTCCTTAGCCTGAGGCTATGGATTGATGCCTAACTAACTTTACTAAGACATTGTCGGTACGAAAGTTGCAGCGACGATAGAATCACTTATTTAACCTAAGGACAGGGAATGTTGGAATGGGCCTTTGTTGTATTACTAATTGCCGCTATTGCCGCAGCGTATGGTTATACGAAGTCTGATTCCACCTCTTCTTACATCGCAAAATTATTGTTTGTTTCTTTTTTATTTGTTTTCTTGCTCTTAGTGATTTTCAGTTTATTCAGCACGGCTCCGCCGCCCTCTTCAGAGAATTCAAAATTACCGTTATAAAAGTTACGGTTTGCTGACCCCATTAAAACTGTTTTAAATACCGATCATAATTTTGTTTAAAATCGTTGCTGTTTTGATATTGAATAAGGGCTTTGTTAATTTGCTCTAATAACGTAATTTGTTCTCTATTGACCGCGATGCCGATGCCAAAACCGTAAACAAAAGGCTGGCCTAAGGCAATAAGCGATCCAGATGATTCTATTTCCCAGTATTTAGCCGTCGGGTCATCCATTAAGGCAATGTCTACGTCGCCATTATTTAACGCGTCAACCACATCAACGTTGCGGCTATAGCTGATAATACTCGGGTTGCGGACACCCATGTCACTGATTTCATCAGTAAAAATGCTACCTTTTTCAACGCCTATTGTTTTGTTATTGAGCATTTGGAAACTGAAAGGCTGGCCGGCTAAATTTTTTGGCCCAAGAAAACGAGAATGACTAATTAAATAAGGCAAGGAAAAATTAACATGGGTAGAGCGTTCAGGAGTAATAATGATAGAGCCGACAGCGACATCAACTTTTTTTGATTCGACTGCTGGAATTAAATCTTGAAAGCGCATAGCCTGAAATTGGCAAGATCGTTTTAATATTTTACAAATACTGGTCATCATGCTGATATCAAAACCATAAAGTTGTTTATTGCCGGACTGCATAACAAAAGGGGGTGCAAAGCCATTCACGGCAATTTTGAGAGGTTCATTCTGGGGATGAGCGAAGGTTGCGAATAAAATTCCACAGATAAAGCATGCTATTCTCATTAAACTCATGAGCAGTCGAACCCTTAATTAATCAATATTCTATGAGTATATCCCATATCAGAGGTAGTGAAGTTAGAGATTGTCTAAAAAGTTTGGCATTAAAAAGAGACTAATTAAAGTGTGTTAACAAGAAGCTTCTATTTTTAAAAGCAATATCATTAAGTTAGTTAGACGGAAAGCCAATCTTTTTCCAAATTTTTACGAAAC
>Ga0272446_1000018_pt1 | contig 206473 bp, 193 predicted proteins | sample YNPCB0061_FD_194587 | JGI IMG/M metagenome (GOLD analysis project Ga0272446, IMG submission 194587) | Hot spring microbial mat communities from Yellowstone National Park, WY, United States - YNP-CB-006-1 | ecosystem: Environmental > Aquatic > Thermal springs > Hot (42-90C) > Sediment | place... | reverse complement strand
ATGAAACTGCCGTCCATGTGGACATCCAGTTACTTTGTCTCAACGGCTGGCAATGTTAGCAGCGAAACAATTCAGCGCTACATTGAAGCTCAGGGCAAGAGTAATTGACCTTACTAGGGGCTAAAGCTCCCTGAGTTGGCTGTATCCCCTCGCTAAAGCGGAGGGGTTTTAGCCCGCCCACATCACTCCTATAATTCTCGGGAAAAGGTGGATCTCGAGGATTTTGGAAACAATTTTGGTGTCGGACGAGATTGTATAAACGTTCCTAAAGGCGTCGATAAATCCCTTGACTGACCACTGCCCATCCTCTGTGCTCACGTGCCCTGTGAGAGTATTCGCAAACTCTTTCAAGGCATTCTCGAATTCCGCTTTCATCATCGCTGGTGATCTCTTATGGCTAACCACCTTTTGGAGAGCTGTTCTAAGACTCGATGGGGCGATCGCCGCTCAGGCAAGGTGTAATTGTAAGACGGAGCGAGGCGCACGCCGTACCCGCGCCCGAATGGTGGCTAACCCCAAGCGTTGGCAGGCTTCATAGCGGTGGCAACCAGAAAACCCATAGTACTGCCCTTCCACTTCCAAAACATCAATTGGCTCCTGCTGGCCAATTTCGGCAATGGAGGCCATCAGAGCTTCCACTTTGGCAGGATCCGTCTGGCGGATCAGCGGACGACGAATGGCATTCAGGGGCAAGTCTAAAATTTGCATTGGCTTAATCAAACTCGTTATGAGTTTATTTTAGCAGTCTCTAGGACGGTTGCCTAGCTATGGCGCAGCGATCACCTGTATTCGCTGTGGATCCCCAAACCGAGGGGGTGCGGCATGGCCTTGAAACTCTGCGCCTCGTTCTTGGCTAGGTTGCAGGGTTTGGCTAAGGTGTTGAACGTAGCGATCTTGACCGTGGCGGAACCCCCACAAATTACCACCGCCATTGAAGAGGGCAAAACAAACCGTGCCGTACTTCGCGGTGGGTAACACGCCAGCAAGGGCGCTAACGTTCCATAGAGACCCTGTCTTAATCAGCGTTGCTGCAGGGAGTTGGCGATTCTCTAGGGTGCCGCCATCCCGTCCCGCCATGGGTAAAATATCGGCAAGGCTGTAGTTTTTGGCGGCCAGTTCCTGTTGCAAGCTAAAAAGCATTCCGCAGGCGGCGCGGGGCGAGATACGATTTTCTACCCCTAAGCCAGAGCCATTGATGAGTTGAATTTCTTGGGGCGGCACCTGAGCCTTGGCAGCAGCAATCTGGGCAACGGTGGCTGCCCCTCCGGCAAGTTTAGCAAGAGTGTCCGCAATGTCATTATTGCTGTAAATATTCATCTGGCGCACAATTTCTAGCAGCGGCAGGGAGCGGTGCTCAAGACGAAGGATCACGTTGGCGGGCGGACTAGCTTGAATGCGGGTTGTGCCAGCAATCGCTAACTGGGGGCGAGGTTGACCGTGTAGATGCGCCCTGTAAGCGGCTTGGGCGTCAGCAGGCCAACGCTGGTGATCAAGGGCAATCTTGAACAGATCAGCCGCAGTGCTTGGCTCTGGGTAAAAGTTCATGCTGAAGGGGGGCACGATCACCAGATTTCCGTTGATTCTGCGAATGCCTAGGCGATTCAACCCTTGAGCGATCGCCATCGCCTCTTCCCAGACAAATAGAGGATCGTTGCCCCCGATAACCACTAGATCGCCATTGAGGGTGCCATTGCTCAGGGTGCCTGTGGTGCCAATACGGGTTACAAATTGATAGTCAGCGGGATGATTTGCTAGCACTGCTAAGCTGGTGGCAACTTTGGTAATGGAGGCCGCCGGTAAGGGGCGATCGCCTTGGTGATCAATAAGCAACTGATGAGCGGTTTGCACCCAGACTCCCTGATCCGTTATCGGAAAGCCTTGCTGAGCAATTCCTTGCAAGTAGCGATCGCTATACTGTTGCAGTGCCACTTCCGTTGGAAACAGCACAGGACGGATGTGCTCAACCCCCACGCCCCCGGCGTACCAAGCAATTATGGCCAGTAAATCTAACATCGGTTCCCTAGTTTGCCGCTAACTGCCACCAGCCGAAACTCGGGCCAATGAAGCGAACGGTTAACCAAATAACCACCAACAGGCCAATCCCCACCCATGTGCCACGAGTCAGCCACGTTTGCAGCAATACCAGTTGCTCTTTCTGGAACCAACGACTTTTTTCCTTACCGTAATTTTCTCCTAGGGTGTCCTTACGCCGTTTTGCCTCACCCATCGGTGCCTCCTCGTTCAGCCTCTTTGGCTTCCCATCCTACCTTACTCCCCGTCTCCTGCGACAAAGGATAAAGGCGGTGGCTGCCCCTTGGGATCCTCTAGCTTTAGGGAAATTAGCCCTGCACAAAGGACAAACACCATCGATACCCATAGGCACCCCACTAACCCCCATACTTGATACACCCAACCGGAGAGGACTGTGCCCGCTAGCCGCCCCCCTGAGTTGGCCATATAGTAAAAGCCCACGTTCAACGCAACTTTTTCATCGTCGGTGTAAGCCAACACCAGATAGGAGTGTACGGCGGAGTTTATGGCAAAAATAAGGCCAAACAGCAATAGCCCACCAATAATGACGGCGTTCGGATCCCAGCCACTCAGAAGTCCAAGGGCAATGACTCCAGGGACAAGTGTTAGGGCAAACGTCCAAAATTGAATGGTTGAGGCTTGGGGCGATCGCCCCCGATTCAGGTAGCGCAGCAAAATAGGTGCCGACGACTGAACGGCACCATAACCAATGACCCACAGCGCCAAAAACCCCCCCACCTGATAAAAAGACCACCCCAGTTCACTTTGCAGGAACACGGGCAAACCCACCACAAACCAGACATCCCGCGCCCCAAACAGAAAAAAGCGTGCCGCCGACAAAATATTGATGGCTCTACTTTTAGAAAACAGTTGCCGAAATTTGATTTTCTTTTTGATTTGTCCCATCCCCCGCGGTAGCAGCAACCCGCTTAGGAGAATGAACATCAGGGCGATCGCCATGATCCACAGGGCAGCGGCAAAGCCCACCACTGTCAACAGCACACTACCCACAAAAAAGCCTACCCCTTTAAGGGCATTTTTGGATCCCGTTAAAACTGCAACCCACTTAAACAGCCGCGACTCCGCCTCTTGAGGCACCACCAAGCGAATCGCGCTTTTCGAGCTCATCTTTGTTAAGTCTTTGGCAACCCCTGAAAGAGCTTGAGCCGCCATAACGTAAGGAATAGCAAACCATAGCGGCCAGGCTTGGGTCAGGGGGGTCAGCAAGACTAGCGCCACCACCTGTAGGCCAATCCCCGCGTACAGGGTTACATTTAAGCCTAAGCGAGAGCCAATCCAGCCCCCCAAAAAATTCGTGACAATGCCGAAGATTTCATAAAACAAAAACAGAAAGGCAATTTCCAGTGGGGTGTAGCCAATCTGGTTAAAGTAGAGCAACACAAGCATCCGTAGTGCGCCATCGGTGATCGTGAACCCCCAGTAGGCAAGGGTAACAATCATGTAATTGCGCACACTGGTGGAAGCGGCCATGCCAGTTCTCCTGATCCTTAGGGAAGGGTTGTCGCCACTAAGCGAGCGAGTTCAGCCATGCGGTTACTGTAGCCCCACTCATTGTCGTACCACGCCAGAATTTTCACGTGTGTGTCATCGACGACAAGGGTTGAGGGGGCATCAATAATACTGGAGCGGGGATCGTTGCAGTAGTCAATAGATACAAGGGGGCGCTCTTCGTAGCCGAGGATACCCTTCAGGTCACCGGCTGCTGCCGTCTTTAGGAATGTGTTCACTTCAGCAACCGTCGTGGCACGGCTGACTTCAAACACACAGTCGGTTAGGGAGGCGTTCAACAAGGGAACCCGTACCGCCAACCCATTCAGCTTCCCTTGCAACTCAGGATAAATCAGGCCAATGGCGGTGGCGGAGCCAGTGGTGGTGGGCACCAAGGACATCAGGCTAGAGCGAGCGCGACGTAAGTCTTTGTGGGGGGCATCGACAACGGTTTGGGTATTCGTGACATCGTGAATCGTGGTAATTAAGCCGTGACGAATCCCCAAGGCTTCGTGAATGACCTTGACCACAGGCGCGAGACAGTTGGTGGTGCAGGAGGCCGCCGTGAGTAAATGATGGGTATGCGGATCATAAAGATGATCGTTGACCCCCATGACAATGTTGAGCGCTTCCTCTTTAACGGGCGCGGCCACAATGACTTTTTTCACCCCTGCGGCAAAATAGGGGGCTAACTGCTTGGGGGTGCGAAACTTACCAGAACACTCCAGCACAATCTCTACACCGTAATCGCCCCAAGGAACATCCTCTGGATGCTTCGCCTCAGAAAAGGTGATCGATTGATCCGCAATGGCGATCGCCCCCTCCTTAGCATGAACCACCTGTGGCCAACGACCATGAACCGAATCAAATTCCAGCAAATGTGCGGCTGCCGTTGTGCCCCCCTGAATCTCATTAATGTGGCGGAACTCCAGTTCAGGCCAAGCCCATGCGGCTCGCAACACTAAGCGGCCAATACGTCCAAAGCCGTTAATGCCGATGCCAATACCCATTGTGGCTGCTCCAGCAGGTCATTCCTACGTTATTTCAACTTATCTTGAATTGTCAACGCCCACCAATAGCCTTGAGCCTTTGGGGATTCTAAGGGCAGAAGACAAAACAGCTAGCCCTCACCGTAGGATACTGAAAGAGCGCTGGGTTCAGGCGAAGTAGGAATGAAATGGCAATTCTGGATTGATCGCGGGGGCACATTTACCGATATTGTAGCGCGGCACCCCAACGGCCAAATTCTGGTTCATAAGCTCCTATCAGACAATCCAGAGCACTACCGGGATGCAGCGGTGGCCGGCATTCGCTCTTTGATGGGGCTACAGGCCAGTGACCCCATACCGGCAGAGACGGTTGAGATCGTTAAACTGGGCACCACGGTTGCCACCAATGCCCTGCTGGAGCGCACCGGAGAGCCAACAGTACTTGTAATTACCGAAGGGTTTGGCGATGCCTTAGCTATTGGCTACCAACAGCGTCCGGATCTGTTTGCCCTTGCAATTCAACAGCCTGAGCCACTCTATGCTGAGGTCATTGAAGTCAGAGAGCGCCTGAGTGCCAGCGGCGAGGTATTAGTCCCCCTTGATGTGGCCGCATTGGAGCCACAATTGCGATCTTGCTATGCCAAAGGCATCCGCAGTTGTGCCATTGTCTTGGTGCATGGCTATCGCTACCCCCGCCATGAGATGCAAATTGCTGAGTTGGCTCGCGCCATTGGTTTCACTCAGGTATCGGTGTCCCACGAAGTCAGTGGCTTAATCAAACTGGTCAGCCGTGGGGATACCACCGTTGTCGATGCCTATTTGTCCCCTGTACTCCACCGCTACCTTGCAGGGGTTCAGGCTGAATTAGGGGAGATTCCCCTCTACTGTATGCAGTCCAATGGCGGCGTGGTGGCGGCCTCCTTTTTTCGCGGTAAAGATAGCTTACTCTCAGGGCCTGCGGGCGGGATGGTGGGTGTGGTGCAAACCGCCTTGGCCGCCGGTATTGAGCGGTTGATTGGTCTGGATATGGGGGGGACATCTACCGATGTATGTCACTACCGCCACAGCCAGACGACCCCTTGGCCAGAGTATGAACGCTGGGAAGAAGCCAGTATCGCTGGTGTACGGGTGCGATCGCCCCTGTTAGCGGTGCATACTGTCGCAGCAGGAGGGGGGTCGATTCTGCGCTTTCACGGGGGACGCTACCAAGTGGGGCCAGCCTCTGCGGGGGCAAACCCCGGGCCTGCTGCCTATCGCCGCGGTGGGCCACTGACCATCACCGATGCCAATGTTTTGCTAGGGAAGATTCAACCTGACTATTTTCCGTCAGTGTTTGGCGTGGATGGTCAACAACCCCTTGATCACAAGACGGTGATCCACAAATTTGGCGAGCTTGCCACCACGATCGCCAAGGCCACGGGAGAGCAGGTACCACCGGAAGCAGTGGCCACTGGCTTTATTGCGGTTGCCGTTCATACCATGGCGCAGGCAATCAAAAAAATTTCCTTAGAGCAGGGGCACGATGTACGGGAATACACCCTCTGCTGTTTTGGTGGTGCTGGCGGCCAACATGCCTGCCTCGTTGCCGAGGTTTTGGGGATGCCACAAGTCTATATCCACCCGTATGCGGGGGTGCTTTCCGCTTACGGCATTGGCCAAGCAGAGCTACGGGTACTCAAAGAGCAAACCATTGAACGCCCTTTAACCCCAGAGACGGTGTCCCACCTTGCAGCAACGATTGAACAACTCCGGCAACAGGCACTAGGGGATTTAGTGACTCAAGGGGTGAGTGCACAAAGTGTGCAAACCCATGTTCGCGCGGGGCTAGGGTATGAGGGCACGGACTCGACCCTGTGGATTCCGTGGGACGATGTCACCACCATGACGGCAGCCTTTACTCAGGCACATCAGGATCGCTATGGCTTTGTGTTAGCGGGGCGATCGCTTCGGATAGGCCAAATTGCCGTTGAAGCCGTAGCGTGTCAGCCACCCCCAGCGGTAACGGACTCCCGACCCTACGTCAGCTCACAGCCCTTGGCCACCGTGCGTGTCTATAGTCAGGGGCAGTGGCATCTGGCGCCAGTGTACCAGCGGCAGGCACTCCCTAGCAATACAGTCATCCAAGGGGTAGCCCTCATTCTGGATGGGACAGGCACAAATGTAGTAGAGGCAGGGTGGCAGGCTAAAGTTGACCCCCAAGGCGGCCTCTGGTTATCTCCTATGGCCGCCCCAACAGTACCCCAACCACGGCAGCGGCCAACCGTTGCCGATCCGGTACAGCTAGCCATCTTTCAGCAGCTTTTTCGCGCCATTGCCGAGCAGATGGGGGTCACCCTGCAACACACCAGTGTCTCGGTCAACATCAAAGAACGCTTAGACTTTTCCTGTGCCCTTTTTGACCATCAGGGCAACCTCGTGGCCAATGCTCCCCACATCCCTGTTCACCTTGGCTCCATGGGGGAAAGTGTCAAGGCACTGCTGGCAGAGAAGGGCGATACCCTGCGCCCAGGTCAGGTGTTTGCCACGAACAATCCCTACCGCGGCGGCACTCACCTCCCTGATATTACCGTAATCACCCCCGTCTTTTTGCCTAGGGAAACACGCCCCGCATTCTTTGTGGCCTCGCGGGGGCACCATGCGGATATTGGTGGTATTAGTCCGGGGTCAATGCCCGCCAACAGCACGACGATTGCTCAAGAAGGGGCACTGCTGGATAACGTCCTCCTTGTAGATCAAGGGGTGTTTCAGACGCTGGCCATCAGCCAATGTTTAACGGCAACACCCTACCCTGTCCGACATCTCCAGCAAAACCTAGCAGATTTACAAGCACAAGTTGCCGCCAATCAGCGCGGCATGCAGGAGCTACGCAGCCTCTGCGATCGCTATGGCCGGGAGGTGGTGGTTGCTTATATGCAATTCACCCAAGACAATGCTGCTGAGTGCGTGCGCCAGTGTTTGCGATCGCTGGCCAGCGGAACGTTTCGGACAGACATGGACAACGGTAGTTGCCTTCAGGTACAGATCACCATTGACCCTGAGCAAGGAACTGCGCTTCTCGACTTCAGCGGCACCTCACCCCAACGCAGCGACAACTTTAACGCCCCCCTCGCCATCACTAAGGCGGTGGCGCTCTACGTCTTTCGTACCCTTGTCCAAGAGGATATTCCCCTTAATGAAGGGTGTTTACGACCCATTACCCTGCGTATTCCAACCGGGTGCCTGCTTAACCCCACCTACCCTGCTGCGGTTGTAGCTGGGAACGTCGAAACCTCCCAAGCCCTTGCCAACCTTCTCTATGGCGCACTGGGGGTCATGGCAGCCTCTCAGGGCACCATGAACAACCTGAGTTTTGGCAATGACCGCTATCAATACTACGAAACCCTCTGTGGTGGTGCAGGGGCAGGAGCCACCTTTGAGGGGGCTAGCACCGTGCAAACCCACATGACCAACTCACGGCTGACGGATGTTGAAGTTCTTGAAAGCCGCTATCCAGTCATCATTTGGGAATTTCGTCGTCGCTCGGGGAGTGGTGGGAAGGGGAGGCACCGGGGGGGCGATGGCGCAGTGCGAGTTCTCGAGTTTCGCGAAGCCATGACCGTTAGCCTTCTGAGCCAGTCACGCCGCATTCCACCCTTCGGCTTAGCTGGTGGGGAAGCCGGGGCAACGGGGCAAAATCAGTTACTGCCCCTCAACCAGCCTCCTCAAACGTTACCAGGAACAGTGACTATTCAAGTGCAGCCGGGCGATCGCCTGCGAGTGGCTACCCCCGGTGGTGGTGGCTTCGGGATCTAGTCGGGATCTGTGGGCTGACCATTACTGCTGACCTGCTTGAGATGAATATGCTTACGCCCAAGGCTAATTTCAAACTCATCCCCAGGTTTCAGATTCATTTGCTTCGTATAGGCAGAACCAATCAGCAAGTTGCCATTGGCTTGTACCGTAATCCGATAGCTGGCACTACGGCCACCCCGACTACCACTCCGCCCGCTCTTACTGTCAAGATTCATCCCCAACGCTTCGAGCAAGGCATTAGTAAATTTCATCTTGCTGATCCGCTCAGCACCACTTTGAGTAACCGTGTAGTAGCCACAGGCTTTTGCCTTTTCTGCCTTAGAAAGATGTTCGAGTTCTTTGACTTTGTCTAGTAAAGCAGCACCCGTGAGAGGTTCTACTCGTTTTCGTCCCATTTTAACCTACCTTATCAACCGTTAAATGCTGTCCTTCATTGACGGCTTAGATAGTTGATTGTCGATCAGATGACAGCCAACTCAATAATAGTGAGCCTATTATTTAGATAACCATAACTGCTTTAAAAATTCAAGTTCTTACGTAGAGTAACGACATTTTATCACCTTTTAGGTTGTGATACTATTTCAGAAATGTTTGGCATATTTTCTGCCTAAAAGATATATGGCCTTAACCTAGGCCAGCCGTTTCCTCAATGAAGTCATAGTAATCCTATCTCTATACCATGTTCCGTAGTAGCCAACAAGACAGTGCAGGTTAATTTTTAATAGTTAGCTTAAACGACCGGGGTTATAGCACAGTTCCGTGAACAAAAAGCAAGGAGTAGTATCGATCCCAGCGGCGGGTCGTGGCATCCTCCTTTATCTGACGAGCGAGAATCTCCCGTGCTCTTGAGGTAGCAACGAGAACGAGCCTAACATGATGCTTGGTATTAACAACAAGAGCGGCTTGACCATGTTTACACCCTAACTTCCTTACTGGCTGAAAAAAGAAGATGACCTCTAGGGTCCCAATGAGGTTAATGCTGTGCCTCTACAGCAAAGCATGACGCATCTAATAACGTTTTCACCGACAAAGCGCCCTAAAGCCCCTGCCTTGAGACATGGGGATATAAGGTGCTGAAATGTTGTAAAATCTAGGGTGTATCGTAGGACATACGGAAACATCTCCAATAAAGAGTAAACGACTAGAGAGACAAGCACCTCTGCTAATGCAAAGCAAGTTGAGTTTGTAAGTGCGGCCACTGAACCAGTAATCCTAAAGGACAACCTTAGGGGAATCTCCTAGCCTTAGCTACGGGCAATATGTTAAACACAGCGTAAAGTATCCCAAGGATGCCAACTCCAAAACAAAGCACCATACCTGCATTGGGCTAGCACTTGGGGTGCATGGCGTGGATGCCAACTGGCTCCTGATATCTGAACCCGCCGGTCAATCTGTTTCACCCAAGACTCAACACCCAGTACCTATCCCTGCATGTGGACGGCTCCGCAACGTCTTGGTACGCCCTACCCCACTAACGCCTACGAAAACGCTGTTGGCCAAGCTCACCCCTATCGTGCCACTACTGCTGCTGCGTTTAACTCATGGCAGCGTAGCTCTGCCCATCGCAGTGTTCTCCTCAATTAAGGGATATGCCAATCCATGACATGGCAAGCGATTGGCATTGGCATTTACAGAGGCTATGCAGTGGTATGGTTTGGCGATGCTCTTGACCCTGCGGTACAGATGGAACCTTAAGATCTCGCTGAAAAGCCTTAAATCTGTTGCTGGGGTTACGAAACAGTTAGGGATAAATTTGCTAAATTAGCATCCAATTCCAGTGAAATACCCTTGGGAGAGGACACTTAACCCTCTCTTTATGATGGGATTGGGACACCGCTGATGAACAGTTCGTCTCATGGGCGGTAAACATTCACAAGAAAGTTACCTGTTGCTTGTTACTGTTTACTCCTCTCCTAATGTGGGGCAATGGCTTATGTTTGTGCATATCGAAATTATTGAGAGCAACCCCCACCTCCGATCTCTCCTAGGCTGGCATTTACAGCAGGTTGGCCATACCGTTCACTTGGCCAGTGGGTGTCAGCAGGGGCAAGAGGTCTTTCAACAGCGCCATCCCGATCTTGTTGTCCTAGACCTCGACTTAAATGAAGGGAATGGCCTTGATCTGTGCCGCTGGCTTCACTATCAGCAGCAGGCCATTATCTTAGTACTTTCGGCTCACGGCGATGAAACAGATGTTGTGGCCGCCTTGCGCTCAGGTGCCGATGACTATCTTGCCAAGCCGTTTGGGATGCAGGAGTTTTTAGCCCGGGTCGAAGTCCTCACGCGCCGTAGCCGTCCGTTTTTACCTAGCGTTCTGAATCTAGGTGAGTTGCAAGTGGATTTGGTGCAACGACGAGTTGTTGTCCGGAATATGCCGGTCGATCTAACACCCCAAGAGTTTAGTTTGCTCTATGTGCTCACGCAAATGGGAGGCACACCCCTCAGTCGTCAAGAACTCCTGCGCAGGGCATGGCCCGAAAGTATTGATAACCCACGCACTGTCGATACGCATATTCTATCTTTACGCAAAAAAATAGAGCTTGATCCCCAGCAACCGCGTCTCATTCAAACGGTACGCAATGTGGGCTATCGTCTGCACCTAGAACCCGTGAACGGTCGCCACAGGCACAATGGGGTGAAACCCCACCAACGTCCAGCACAGTCCCGTTCCTCCCATGTGTTGGTCTAGAGGGTTTGCTAGGATTGGGGATTGAGTGGAGCACTAGCAAGATTTCATGACAACTGCACCGCCATCCCCGGCCGCCTCGTCTTGGATACTCCAGCCAAATAGGTTGCTCGATCTGTATCGCCAGCAGCAGTGGGATGCCCTCTCAGAGGAGTTTTTGCAGTTGCTGGATTTTTTTAGGCAGACAACCTATCTAAGCCTAGATCCGCAGCAGCAGTATGCCATTGATGCCTTTGTAAACTACTCCCAGCTAAAGCAGGGAGCTTTTAGTAGCCCTGCAGTTAGCAAGCCAACCGCGAGCCTCTGGGGTGGTTTACAACACCCCCAATCGACCGTTACCAGTGCCTTGAACAACCGTTTCTGGTGTCCGCAGTATAATTATAACCTAAAACAACTGAAGTTGCTAAAGGAGCTTTCCTCCCCGCACTGAAGTACGGGGCTTCCAGCCCTACCCGATGTGAAACACTTTCTTTATCTCTTTAGCCAAGAGGATTACATTATTGGCGATCGCTATGTGGAGCCATTTTTGGCAGCAGCAGGGTTAATTTCCAATCTTGTGGCCATCTCCCACTTCAAAACAACGGATCCCTACCTTGCCCTGCTCGAGCAGCAAAAAAATAATTTCGTGAAGCTGCTAACGCTTTACTCTGCTCGCAATTCACCACGATATAGCGTCAAAGCATTATTTGACATCTCTCCAGCTATTGCTAGCCAGTGGTATTGTCACTTTTTTAACAGCTACTATTCCCTGTGCGCCAACGATGTTGCCTACCGTCACTTGCAATCACACATGGCAGCCTTTGACGATCGCCTTGACACTTTGGTGAATTTTCACCACATGAATTTTGCTGTCACCTACATTAATGCTGAGGGCGATCGCCTACCTCATTGCCCACCACCCCACCTTACAAGCAGACCCCAGCTGTGAACCGATTCTGATTTCCTAGCCACAATGTCTCAAGCTTTTGCATGGTTAGAACCCGCCTTAGGTGCACTTCAGCGAGCCCACTGGTGGCGGCAGCCAAGAGCCAGTAGTGCACCGGCTGCCCTTGTGACCCTCGAAGATGGGGGGCAGCCACTAATTAACTTTTGCAGTAATGATTACCTCGGCTTAGCCACTCATCCAGCCGTCAAAGCTGCTGCCATTCAAGCTATTCAGGAGTGGGGCACTGGTGCAACAGGCTCCCGCTTACTCAGTGGTGAGCGCCCTTTGCACGCAGAGCTTGAAAGCGCGATCGCGCATTGGAAAGGAACCGAAGCCGCCCTTGTCTTTAGCTCTGGCACCGCCGCCAATATTGGTACCATTGCCGCTTTAGTGGATCAACGGGATCTCATTCTCGCAGATAGCTATAATCACGCTTGTCTTAAAAAAGGAGCACGCCTAAGCCGGGCAACCTACTACGAGTACCGCCACAATGATGTAGAACAGTTGCGGCATTACTTAAAAAAATACCGTCACCAGTACCGCCGTTGCCTGATTCTCAGCGACGGGGTGTTCAGTATGGATGGGGATGTTGCCCCACTGCCAGACATCCGTCAGCTTGGGGCAGAATTTACCGCCATGGTGTTGGTGGATGATGCCCACGGCACAGGCGTATTAGGGGCAACGGGGGCAGGCACCCTAGAAGCCCTAAGCCAGCCCAACACTGGGGTGATTCAGATGGGAACCCTCAGTAAAGCGCTGGGGAGCTTAGGGGGGTATATCGCAGGCGATCAGTCCCTCATTACCTACCTCCGCCACCGCGCCAGTACGTGGGTTTATAGTACTGGCCTCTCCCCCGCTGATACCGCCGCTGCCTTAGCTGCGATTCAGATGGTGCAATCTGAACCCCAACACCGCCAAGCTCTACACGATCGCATTCAGCAGTTGGCCATAGGACTGGCTAAGGGGGGAGTGCAGGTGCTGCCTCGTTCCGTGCCGACCCCCATTTTTTGCCTCCCTGCCCCTGATGTGGCCACCGTCCAAGCATGGGGACAGCAGTTACAGGCTCAGGGCTGTTGGGTGGCCGCCGTCCGTCCGCCCACCGTGCCCTACAGTCGGCTGCGGATTACCCTGCGTGCCGATCACACACCGCAGCACATTGACCAATTATTGACGGCATTACTGTCGCTGCACATCTAATGAAGAATTAAATAAAATTCGCAAGCAAGCGGGTGTATTAGATCGAGGCAGCAAGTTTATTTTATTGAGGAATGATCCAGATTTAATGCTAGAAGAAACGGTCAAATTAGAGCAGCTTTTGCAACGCTCAAAGCGATTAGAAAAAGCGTACCGATGGAAACAAGAATTGTGTGGAATTGATGAGAAGTTGTTGATAATTGAGTAAGGGAAGCATCGAATTCAAGAATGGCTATATCAGACAGGAGCCGTTTGTAATCCAGCAATCATAATGATTGGGAACCTTTTAGATGGAATTATAAACTACTTTAGAAACCGCACTACGAGCGGATTAACGGCGGGAATCAATAATCGTATTAAGTTGATCAAACGACAAGCGCATAGCTTTGTAAACTTCAACAATTTTCGAGAAAGGTTATTAGTTTGCTTCTCTAAGTTAGTAATAGTTATCACCATACTAACGGGAGAGCTATTTTCATAAACAATTGAGGGCTTGGAGATGAGTGCTAAAATAGATGCCTAAAATAGACCCAGAGCAGCGGGGTAGTCTATGCATGATTACTGAGATATTGGCAGCACTGGATCGGGGTAACTATCAGCAGGCAGAGCAGCTCTTAGGGCAACTTCCTGCGGAGGATCCGCGGGTGTTGCTCTGTCAAGGACGGTTGTACCTCAAGACCGATCGCCTCGCCGAAGCAGAAACAACGTTTCGGAACCTGCTGCGACTGAATTGTGGCCCTAAGCTCACCCAAGCCGCACGGCAAGGGTTGCAGACGATTGAGCAGGTGCGGCAGCAGCAGCGACAGCAGGCGATCGCCCAAGCCCATGCAGTAGTCGGCGTTGAAGAACAGGGGGTACTGGTACTGGAAGGCGTTGCCAATCCAGAGGCGAAGGCTCCCCTAGCGCGTCATCTGGCAAGCATTCTAAAAATTGATCCCTATGCCGCCCGCTTGTTAATTCCCACCCGCGGATGGCGGTTGATCCGCTGCGGTAATTTTGCAGAGCTGATGGTATATCGGCAAGAGCTACAGGCCGTGGGCTTGCCGTTGTTTTGTGTCCCCATGGCGGCATTAACCCAGACCCCTGTCCTTGAAGTTCGCTATTTTCAAGCACTTTCCCCCCAGCCTCAGGTGGTGTGTACCAGTGCCCTGCATCCCCAGCCCTTTACACTGACCTTTCAGTGGGCAGAGGTCACGCAGCGGGTGGAGGGGCTACTGCCAATTTTTGAGCTGGTGTTTGATCGCGATCGCCAAGGCAAAGTCAGCCGCAAACAGCAAATCCAAGATCACGCCCAGTGCTGTGACCTACACTTAACCGAAAAAAACCAGATTCTGCGCTTTTATCGCGGCGGCTATCAGTTTAATCAGGGGCTTGATCTAGGAACCCTTGATATTGCGACAGCACCAGAAATCGAACTGGATCACCATACATCTTGGGCAAAATGGCGGCAGTTGTCTAGTCTATGGCAGCATAACTGTGGCGATCGCCCCGTCTGGAACGACTTTAGTAGCTTTGCTGAAACAGCTCTCGAATTTAGCGAGTTGCTCAGTAAAATTCCCCCCCATCTCAACCTCTTTCGCCGTGAAGATAGCCCTTGGGATGCTGCTTTCATGCTGTATAGTAGTTTAGCCTTTCACCGCCCGCCTCCCTAATCAGCCGTCCCCACAACCGTTAAGCTATAAGTACACTCCCCGTTCTGAGTTTGTTGTGCTCCATCGACTCAAACAAGCGATTAAAAATGACTTAATTGCTGGCCTGCTAGTGGTTATTCCCCTAGCAACTACAATCTGGTTGTCAATTTCAGTATCCAGTTGGGTGTTAGCTACTCACACGGATTCCCAAGCACATCAACCCCTTCAAAACATGGCACCCCTTACCGAAAACGCTGTAAAGCCCCTGCCTTCAGGCATGGGGATATAAGGCGCATGTTGTGTTATCGAAAATTTTAGGCCTAAAAACTCGTCTTTTAGAGTGGTTTTAGTTTAAACTAAAACCAGAGGTAAGGGTAATCAACCTCTCTAAAAACCCAATAGCCTAACGGCTAGAAAACAACCTAAGTTTTTTTGGTTGGTTTAACAGTACCTTTGGGCAAAAGGGAACTGCCCCGCAAGGGGGAACGCTTGGGGAGATAAGCACCGCTGTCGTAGCAGGGCAACCTGATGCGATAAGTGCTGTCGCAGAACCAAGAACAAGAATCCCCTGCCTTTAGGCATGGGGAGTATGTCAAAAGGTTTTGCAACAACTGCTAGAAACCATTCTGAGGGATTCACGCAATCGCTTTCGTCGCGTTGTCCTGGTCGAGTATCCCCGTAGGGGTCTATGGGCAGTAGCCTTTGTCACTGGTACCATTAATGAATCCTTAGAAACACCCTTTTCAGAGCCAATGCTCAGTCTATTTGTGCCCTCCTCCCCCAACCCCACAACAGGCTGGTACGTCATTGCCAGTGAGCGCGAGGTGCAGGACTTAAACATTTCCATTGAAGATGCCTTTAAGCTGATCATCTCCGGCGGCATTGTTACGCCGGAGACACCCCTGCCGCAGTCCTTGACCCCTGCATCATTGCCCCTATCATGAACAGCTCGACCCGCATCGCTAAGTACTCGAGCGCAGAGCTACCGTCAATTAAGCCAACATCAATGCTGAGGAACAACTAATGATAACTGCTCGCCGTGTTGCCCGTGAATTAGCCTTGCTCAGTGCAGCGCAGCTCCTGCGCCAACCCAAGCAACTTAGCGATACTGACTGCCGTAGCTTGATTTTAATGGCCGTGCGTACCCTCGCCAGCGATGTGCGCGATACCTTAGAGCAGGCGGGGAGTGAGCTAAGTGACAGTCAACGGCTGTTACACCACAGTGAATTACAACTTCCCCACCTTGAAAAGGCACAGTCCCTGCTGCAAGAGGCCTTACAACAGGCAGAACGCTGTATTAATCGTGTGGGTGCCGCCTTAGATTTACCGGAAATTCTCTACTTTGCCCACCAAGAAGAGGTGCAAGCCTACGCCATAGGCATTTTGCAGCACCTCCATCGCCACCAAGCAGAAATTGAACAACACCTAGGCGCAGCCATGGTCGATTGGCACGTGGATCGGCTGACACAGTTAGACCGTTACATTATTGAAATTGCCATGACTGAAATGGCCTACTTAGGTGTGGCCAAACAAGTTGCGATTAACGAAGCCGTTGAACTGGCCAAACGCTACAGCGACGAAGGCAGTCATCGATTTATCAATGGTGTGTTGCACCGTATCAGCGAACTCAGTGCACGCGGGGTTGCACAATCCCCCCAATCATAAAGCCTCGGGCAGACATTGTAAAATGAGAAACGACAAGGTCGTTGAAAGACTGGCTAAGCCTTAAGAGTTGAGTTTGTGCTGGTTGATAAAAGGTAGCTCCATCAATGTCTGCTTATACTGAATCCCTCAAACGCTCTCTTTTTCTGACAATCCTTGCGCTCATTGTATCATTGACCATTTCTTTCTTGGTGGCAATCTAGAATAAAACCCTAATCCATTTATAATCATCTATTCATGTGAGTTGAGTGAGCCATGGTTGCCCGTTCTGTAACGACTGCGCCACCCCCCTTGCCCCTTTGGGTGATGTTCCGCCTCGGTTTATTTCAGCTGGGACTGGGGATGATGTCTATCTTGGTTTTGGGGGTGCTCAACCGCATCATGATTAAAGAGCTGGCCGTGCCAGCGACCTTGGTGACGCTTACGATCGCGATGCATCAATTTGTGTCTCCGGTGCGGGTATGGTTTGGTCAACTCTCGGATGCCCACCCCATTGGCGGGCAGCATCGCACGGGGTATATTTGGGGTGGTGCTGTTGCCTTTACCTTGTTGGCCTACACCATTGTGCAGGTCATTTGGCAGGTGGGGGAAAGCCTTAGCCGGTCGGGCTGGAATGGGGTCACGCAGGCATGGATTGCACTCTTGGGAGTGCTGTTTGCCGCCTACGGCATTTGCGTCAGCAGTAGCTCTACACCGTTTGCAGCACTGCTTGTGGATGTCTCTGAGGAAGACAACCGAGGCAAGCTGGTGGGGATTGTCTGGTCGATGTTAACGGTGGGAATTGTTGTGGGTGCCATCCTCAGTGGTGTGCTCTTGCAGCAGTTGGAGATCGACACCCCGATCGCACTGTTGCGCAGCAGTGTGAATCAGCTTTTTTTGACGGTGCTGGGGGTGGTGTTACTCTTGGCGATCGCCGGCACGTGGGGGGTAGAAGCCAAGTACTCCCGCTATGCTGTGCGCACAACCCACCCACAACGCACTGAACATATTACCTTGGGGCGCGCCCTTAAAATTCTGACTGCCAACTCGCAAACGTGGCTCTTTTTTATATTCTTGGTTCTGATGACCTTGAGTTTATTTATCCAAGAGCCTGTTTTGGAACCGTTTGGGGGTGAAGTGTTTGGCATGACCATTGCCGAAACAACGCGCCTCAATGCCTATTGGGGGGTGGGAACCCTCGTTGGTCTCAGTTTGACCGGCTTTTTGATTGTGCCTCGTTTGGGCAAAATTGCAACTACGAAATACGGCTGCTTAGGGGTGGCTGTGATGTTTTTACTCTTGATTGTGGCGGGGGTAACCCAGCAGGCATGGCTCTTTAAGCTGGAGTTATTTCTCTTTGGCATTACCGCAGGAATTACCACCACAGGCGCTCTAAGCTTGATGTTGGATTTAACGGTTGCGGAAACAGCAGGAACCTTTATTGGTGCATGGGGGCTCGCTCAAGCGATTGCGCGGGGATCGGCAACAGTGCTGGGTGGTGCGGCTCTGGATATCGGGCGGCAGCTATTTGGGGTCCCCATTTTGGCCTATAGCCTTGTATTTTGCTTGCCAATGGTGGGCATGGTTCTAGCCATTTGCTTGCTGCAACGGGTGGATGTCAGCCAATTTCAACAGCAGTCTCAACGGGCGATCGCCAGCGTCTTGGCAGAAGACCTAGACTAACGCTTGCTACCACCGGCCGGGGGGATGGCGCGTGTCCTAGTAGCGACCAAAAAAGGAAAAATCCCGCTTACCAAAGTGGGTTACATTGGCAATATTAAAGTGCTCAAGACAATTTACAAGCCAGCGCACCTTGCCACGGCTAAAGGATTGGTAGTGATTAAATAAAATGGCAAAGCGCTTCTCGAGGTAAGGCTTGACCTTTTTGCTCACAAGAACCACTTTCAGCAGTAAGCCAATAGTGGCCGCGGTACCAATATTATTCAACAGGTCAATAAAGACCAAATGATTTGGGTTTTGGGCACTATCCACCACCAAATAGTTCAATGTTTGGCTACAGGTACGCACAATCGTGAACTCATTAACGGGCTGTGGCTGCTGAAACGCTGGTAACGTATCGAGATATTGGTGAAATTTTTGGCGAAAGCGACCGCGCCCGACATCAGGGATAGTATCCGTCAAGTAGTGAAAAAATGCATCCCGAAAATCACGGGTCGATTTTAACCGCTGTAGCCGGTGCTCAAAGTGATTGGCTAAGTCGCGATAGGTATGCCGCTGATCAATTTTGCCAACAAAGTGCTGTACAGAGGCTTTCACCTCTTCAGGGGTAAGTAGGGTTGGGTTCTTAACTGTTGGCGTATTGACATGACCTTGGGCACGCCGAAACTCGCTAGTAAGGTACTGACTGAGATTAACCTCAAATTGCTGTACTGCTTGGCGTTGATAGTGCTCGATGTACTTTAGTTCTTCCGGTGTGGTTTCATCCCCAATCAAGCAGTGATTATATAGGTAGGGATAGCGACGAATCAGTGTTGAAAGGGGGCGATCGCTATTTTTGAGAATTTGGGAAGTATCCTGAGCATCTTCGCGCAGAAACTGAACCATTCGTTGGAGTTTCTGAAAGGCTTCGCTGTTTAAGTAGTCTTTGAGCAGCAGACGCAGTTTGCGCACAATGGGGGCACGGCTGAGGCCACCCGCAGGCATCGAGACTTGGGTTTCGAGAATCGCCAGAAAATCAGGCACGGCACCTTGTAACAAGGGTCGCGATTGCCAGCGGTTAATTAAGATGTGGCAGCAACGGTTAACAAAAGGACGAAAATTCTGGGAGGCATTACTACTGGTGACAATCCGATCCATCGCCTCTTGAACGTGGCGCTCGGGGTAGGTGTAACCCATGATAAAAAGTGCACGAAACCGCTCAATCACCTGCTGCGGCTGTTCCTGTTGTACACACGCCAACAGATGATCGTAGATTAGTTGATAGTCGTTTGCTTTAACCGACGTATTCATGATGGTGACGCGCTCCTAAGCAGCAGTACCAAGACAGTGCAGGAACACGGGCGGCATACTTATTGACTTACCTAAGCATAATAGGGGCTGAGACTAGCACCGCTAGTGATCTGAACCACCGATTGACTGTGACCTTGATCACTTTTAATCACTTTTAGGAATTAGGAACGTCTGCACAGTAAACCAATCTGTTCCTCCTGTTCCTTAAGTTTTTCTCTATTATGGAGCATCTCACCCTCAGGCGTGATCGAAGCATTTTGTGCAAGTTGCCGCAATCGCGGTCACACCTTAGTTAGCTATCAAGCGGGGGCGTTGCTTTTCGGGTTTGAGTCTTTTGCCGCCCTCACCCTAGCCCTCTCCCAAAGGAGAGGGAACAAGACTCTTAGCTCCCTTCTCCCCAAGAAGAAGGGTTGGGGATGAGGGAATTCATAGCCACAGTCAGCAACACCTAAGCGGGCAGCGCCGCGCCTACAAGTCGCCTGCAAGTATAGTAGTAGTTTTTAGGATAATAGGGGTGCCTTGGATAAACATGCACCCACTTGTGAATAAAATCCGCACCTATACGCTATAATCCTTGGGAATTCTTTTGGCTGTGAGAGTGAATTATGCGAACCTCGACCGCAACACTGCCGACAACAGATCAGACAACAGATCAAGCGTACCTAAAGATTCAAGGAGGGTATCGGCTATCGGGCGAGGTAAAAATTAGTGGTGCCAAAAACTCTGCCTTGGTACTGATGGCGGGGGCTTTACTGGCTGCGGATACAACCATTTTGCACGCTGTCCCCGACTTGGCAGATATTCGCCGCCTTGAGGAAATTTTACAAGCCCTCGGGGTTAAGGTACAACGGCTAGGGGCAGAAACAATTGCCATTGATGCCACAGACCTGAATACGAACGATCCCCCCTATCGCCTTGTGAGCCAGCTCCGTGCTAGCTTTTTTGCTATTGGTGCGTTGGTGGCACGACTAGGAATTGCACGAGTGCCTCTGCCCGGTGGCTGCGCTATTGGGGCGCGTCCTGTGGAGTTGCACGTGCGCGGTTTGCAAGCGTTGGGTGCAAAGGTCACCATTGATCATGGTGTGGTCACCGCCAGTGCAAGCAAACTCAAGGGAGCACGGATTTATCTTGACTATCCGAGTGTGGGTGCCACCGAGACATTAATGATGGCTGCCACCCTTGCAGACGGGGAAACCACCATTGAGAATGCAGCCCAAGAGCCGGAAGTAGTTGATCTAGCTAACTTCTGCAATGCCATGGGTGCAAAAATTTATGGCGCTGGCACAAATTCAATTACTATTGTTGGTGTCGATCGCCTTCATGGTACCGAGTATCAAATCATTCCCGATCGCATTGAAGCGGGTACCTTCTTGCTTGCGGCGGCAGTGACACACTCTGCCATTACCTTGGCACCGGTTATTCCTGCTCACCTGACGGCAGTAGTGGCCAAACTTGAAGACATGGGGGGCGTGATTACGTTTCCCGATCCCACTCGGGTTCACTTTTCACCGGCTCATCGCTATCGGGCTACGGATATTGAAACCCTACCTTACCCGGGATTCCCAACGGATATGCAGGCTCTTTTTATGAGTTTGCTGGCCATCAGTGAAGGGAACAGTTTAGTTAGCGAAACGGTGTTTGAAAATCGTTTTGGCCATGTTGCTGAGCTAAACCGGATGGGTGCCGATATCCGTGTCAAGGGTAACCATGCAGCAGTGCGGGGCGTTCCCTTTCTGTCGGGGGCACCAGTGACGGGTACGGATTTACGCGCCACAGCAGCTTTAGTGATTGCTGGTTTGGCGGCTCACGGCGAATCCCAAGTCTATGGGTTGCAGCATCTAGATCGCGGCTACTGGCAACTCGAGGCTAAGCTCCGTGGGTTGGGCGCACACTTAGAGCGCTGTGTCCCCATCGCGCCAAAGGGTTAAAATAATCACGAATGACCCTGTTTGGAATGTGGATGGATGGCATCACTCGTTGATTGGGACTATTTAGCAGCACTATCAGGGGGCGATCGCGACTTTGAGCAAGAACTCTTACAAGCTTTTGTTGAAGATGCCCAACTCCGCCTAGCCTCCCTAGCGGCCGCAGTGGCTAGCGGCAATTTAGATCAAATAAAGCGGGATGCCCACCACCTCAAAGGATCAAGCGGAAATGTTGGTGTGACCGCCATCCAAAACATTGCCGCTCAACTGGAGCAACAGACGACCTTAGCGGCGGCACAACCCCTTGTAGATGAACTCCAGCAACTCTATCAGGCTGTTGTGAGCGAAGTAGCGGCTTAGTATCCATGAACTGGACCCCACCCGATAGTTTGGCCACAGCGATCGCCCAAGCACAGCAAGCCACCACCCATGCCTTGGCAGACGGTAAGACGCGTCTTCAAATTGAGGTGGTGTTACCAGATCTCAGCCCAATGGCTCTTGCGCACGATTACCTACCTCTCTTTAGCGAGTTAGGCGCGGATCTCAAGGTTTTTTTTGCGGATGCTGGGGCGGCTGCCTTAGCACGTCGTGAATGGGGGAATCCTAGCTATAGTGTTCGGGGGGTCAATGAGTTGATAACGCCTGTTGCGGCGAGCGATCGCGCCGTGATCATTGTTGCGCCTACCCCGGTGGAAGTGACCACGATCGAGCAAATGTGTTTAACTGCGGGCGATCGCCCCTTTATTTTGCTGAATCCAAAGTTACAGGATGTGGCAGTCGTGGGGATTGGCTATGCGGGACGACAACTGCGAGAGCGATTTTTGAATACACTGGAACTTTGCTACTATCTGCGCCCCCTAGCAGAAGAAATAATTCTGTGGCGGTGTTACCCCCAACCATGGCAGATTTGGCAGTACAGCCCCCTAGGCTCCACCTGCCTAGCTGAATTTGACCAACGTCCTAGTGGCGAGGCCATTGAACGTGCCCTAGCTGCTCAACGTGGCCGCTCCGGTGAAGGTTTTGTTAGTCGGTTGAGACGATTTTTGCGAGCACTACAAACGTGAGGCGGCTCGTGTCCCCTGAGGAACTCGAAACATTGGGAGAGGCTCTCTTGGATCTTCAAGCCCTAACCAGACCTCACCCTTATACCGCATTGAGCCATATAATGGTGGCTAAAGCCACTATCGATTTATCTCCATAGCTAAAGCTAGGGGTTTGCGTCTCGTTTTTCGGTCAGGCAACGCTGGCAAATGTCCGCAAAGGCTTGGGCAGGATCTGCAGCCGTGAGAATCGGGCGACCTATCACCAAGTAGGAGGCGCCAGCAGCAAAGGCTGCCTCTGGCGTTAGCGATCGCGCCTGATCAGCGGTTGCCGTTCCCGTTGGCCGAATCCCCGGACACACCCGTAAAAAGGATTCCCCCCACAGGGTTTTGATCTGAGCAGCTTCCTGGGCAGAGCAGACAATTCCCCCTAGGCCTGCTTCGTAGGCAAGGCTGGCCATACGCTTGACGTAGGTGGGCACCTCTAGGTCACACTGCAATTGGGTTCGCAAGGTAACTGCATCAATGCTGGTGAGGAGGGTAACCCCAAGGAGTTGGGTGGGGGTATGCGCCAGCGCCGCCTGAGCCGCCTGTAACCCCGCCAGCCCCGTAGCGGTGTGAATAGTTAGGAAGTCAACCCCAAAGGGGGCGATCGCCCGGGCTGCCGCAGCAACGGTATTGGGAATGTCGTGGAGTTTGAGATCTAAGAAAATACGTTTTTCCTCGGCTTTGAGCACCTCAAGAATGGCTGGGCCAGTAGCACAAAAGAGCTCCAGCCCAACTTTCCAGAATTGCACCTGCGGTAGCGCCTTCAGGGTGGCGATCGCCTCGGAGAGGGTGGGCACATCCAGAGCAACAATAATTTTTGCAGCAACAGCAGTAGGGGACTCAAACACAGGCATTTAGAGAAAACAGGTTTAGAGAGGACGGCGCACACAACGTAAGAGCCACAGAGCCACAATAATACCCGTCAGTTGCGCCGCAATGGTATTCACCTTGGCCTGAATAATGAAAATTTCCAAGGGTTCAATGAGCACATTCGTTGCATAGACCGCAGCCCCTTGGGGAATCGACAACACCTTCAGCAGCAACATCCCCACATTCCATTCAGCCGCTGCCACCGTAAAGATCATCCCCGCCACATTCACCCACAACCCAATATTTAAGCTGCGAATAACGTGCTCCTTGGTGGGTCGGTTTTCTGGGCGATCTAAGCGGCGCCCCAGTTGCGGATAGCGATAGCAGCAGTAAATACTCACCCCCAAAAAGACTAAGCCAATAATGGCCAGTACCAAGCCTAAGGTGGGACTGCCTTGGGATCGATTGAGGTTGAAACTGCGGCTAAAGATGACAATAATCACAATTAGCAGTGAGACAAACCCCAAGACCACCTGAGTCCAAAAGCCAATCCAACCAAACCGCTGCAGTTCTTGGCCAAGGCGGTGCAGTGGTTGCGTTGTACTGCGATGAGAGGGGGCGTTACCGGGGAGGCGTTCCATGGGATCTTGTGAGGAATGGCTCAGGCTTGATCATAGCGAATTATCGATGCGGGTCTTTTTATGGCTAGGACAGCATATTGCCATCTAGACTTTAACGGATTTGCTGCCCCATAGTTTGTTACGATAATGTGATGTCAATACTACGGACATAACCTTATCCTTATCGTCCACCTCTGATCTTGTGGTTGTCTTCTATGGTTCAAGAGCGTAGTCTCCCCTCGTTATCCGTTCCCCAAACCACTATTACTCGCGAACAGGGGTTAGCCCTTTATGAGGATATGGTTTTGGGGCGTACCTTTGAGGATAAGTGTGCGGAAATGTACTACCGTGGGCGGATGTTTGGGTTTGTTCATCTCTATAACGGCCAAGAGGCGGTGTCCACCGGTGTGATTAAGGCCATGCGCCCAGATGACTATGTGTGTAGCACCTACCGCGATCATGTGCATGCGTTGAGTGCAGGAGTGCCCGCGCGGCAGGTTATGGCAGAATTATTTGGCAAAGCAACAGGATGCAGTAAAGGACGGGGTGGTTCTATGCACCTGTTTTCGGCGGAGCATAACTTTTTAGGGGGCTTTGCCTTTGTTGCTGAAGGCATTCCTGTAGCGACGGGGGCAGCATTTCAGTCGATGTACCGCCGTCACGTTATGGGGGATACCAATGCCGATCAAGTGACGGCGTGCTTCTTTGGTGATGGGGCAAGCAATAATGGCCAGTTTTTTGAATGTTTGAATATGGCTGCCCTCTGGAAATTGCCTATCCTCTTTGTGGTTGAAAATAATAAGTGGGCCATTGGGATGGCGCACGATCGCGCTAGCTCGGAAACTGAGATTTACCAGAAAGCCAAAGCATTTGGCATGGTCGGCGAAGAAGTGGATGGCATGGATGTGCTGGCAGTTCGCACGGTTGCTGAGGCGGCGATCGCCCGTGCCCGTGCTGGGGAAGGCCCAACCCTCATTGAAGCCCTGACCTATCGATTCCGAGGGCACTCGCTGGCTGATCCGGACGAGTTGCGCTCTAAGGAAGAAAAGGAATTTTGGCTAAAGCGTGACCCAATTAAAAAGTTGGGGGCGTACTTGGTAGAGCAAGCTCTAGCGACTACGGAAGACCTACAAAATATCGAGAAAAAGGTACAAGCTAGCGTTGATGAAGCGGTGGAATTTGCGGAAAATAGCCCCGAACCGCAACCGGAGGAGCTTTACGATTACATTTTTGCGGACGATTAGTCGTTTGGTTCAGAGAAAACGCCTAACCGCAGCGCCGTTTTACCTCAGTTTATGACCTAGTAGAAACTAGGGGGGAATTTTAACCGCAGGCTTAAAAGTTTCTAACTCTAGGGTCAGTTTACTGCCACCCACGGTGATGATTCCCATATGTTTTGTAATTGTAGATCACAAAACAATATTGGCAGTCACCAACGCCGCAGCCAGACTAGGCTTAATATAGCACGAGGCTCAGGTTCGCGGGTAGAGCCGACAGGAATTGCGACAAAGAGGCTAGATCATGGTTTTCCACAGGCAGTATCAGATTCCTGTCAACGAATTGAACTGGTAGTTTGACCCACGCGGGCCGCCTGTTCCCGGTACTGCCTGTACCAGTGGTACTTGATCAAAGCTATTGCTGGCGGTTTGCCCTTGAATTTGAACCCCTTGACGCAGTAATTGCTGGGTGGCGGCGCGATCGCCCCCCTGAGCCATCGCTCGGGCTAAGGCTTGGGTGGCATCGTAGGCGGTTGTGGTTCGCCAGCTAATTTGCCCCCGCCATGCTTGAGCCGCCTGTTGGGCAAAGGGATCGTTGGGGCTAGTGCTCCAGGGAACTGCCAAAATCATGCCGTTGATGGCACTATCTCCTTTAATGAGGAGATCGGGCGTATAGAGCTGATCACTGCCAAAGAGTTGAATAGGGGGGGGTTGGGTTTGGTTGGCGATCGCCAAGGCAACGGCATCATTGACCCGGGCACGACTCATGGCCAAAATGGCTGTGTTGGCACCCGCTTGCCGCGCAGTCGTCATCGCTTGGCTTGCATTAAAGCCCGCTGCTGCTGCATTGATCTCCTGAACGACTGAGGCACCGAAGCTAGGGAGGGTAACAGCTAGCTTGGTTTTGAGGTCGTTGCTGTAGGGGCTATCGCTGTTGTAAATGAGGGCAACTTTGGGGTTGGGCACAGTTTTGGCCGCCATCTTAGCAAGGGTATTGGCCGCATTGTCAAGGTATGTTTCGAGCAGTTGCTGCCCCTTCTGGCTCAGGGAGAGGGTTTGCACCTTGACTGTTGTGCCTGCGCCAGTGGTTACACTGGTTGTCAAGGGCGACAGTGCCGCCATGCCTGCTTGTTCGTACCGTTGCAATGCCGCACGACTGTTGGCATCGGCACCATGACCTAGTACCCCCTGCACAGAACTGTTAATTAAATCCTCGGCCAAACTGGTCACACCGTTGGGGCTGTTTTCATTGACAATGGCCACTTCAAGGGCACGATTGGGCGCGCTAGCGTTAAAGTTTGTTTGGTGCTGAGCCACACCGCGTAAAATTTCCTTGGCCGTGTCTGGGCTGCTGCCAATAGGGACAACGGCAGCCATGGTCATGGGCTGTCCTGTTTGGCGTGCCCGGGCATTATTGAGGTAAATGCGAGCTTCCGGGTCATTGGGATCGGCATCGACTAGAGCCTGGTACTTGGCGATCGCCACGGCCCAGTTCCCCTGCTCAAAGGCAAGGGCAGCCTCCTGCTTGAGGGCGGCTCGCTGGGGATTCGGCTCATTGATCAGGATTTTTTCCCCTTGACTGATATAGGCACTGTTGCGAGAGCTGGTTTGGCTGACCAATTGGCGGCTGTCTGCATTGGCATTAACAGTGGGCTGTCCTGTGGGGTTTCTATCCCCCAATAGCAAGCGATAGCCTAAATAGCCAATCCCCCCCACTAACCCAGCAGCAGCAATTAACAGCGCCACTAACGCAACCGGAAAGGTTCTCCCTGTTGCCTTAGGACTTGCTGCGGCCATTGCCTCGCGGGGCAGGCCACATATAACACAGTCTGGCCCAAAATTTTCGTAGGGGGGGTGGGCACCACTGGCATTTGGGTAGCTCTGACCATTTTTAGGGGTGCCATCGCAAATCCATGACCCTGAGGGTTGTGCCATGATGCCTCTTCCTGTAACGACGGCAGCAGCTTAAGCCCGTGCTAGGACTGGATTATCACTTTCAACCTCATCCTGGTCACTCTCTGCCTCGGTGGTAATGGTCATAAACCGCAGAATTGCCTCATTCAGGCGCATGGCTTTTTCCATCGGAGCGATCGCCGTGCCGGGTGCTGTATAGGTCATGAGCACATAGTACCCTTCCCGTAGTTTCTTAATAGGATAGGCAAAACGGCGCTTGCCACGATTTTGCAGTTTTAGTTTGGTGGCACCCTGTTCCTCTAACAACGTGCGAAATTGGCTAATAATTTGCTCCAGTTGCTCCTCACCAACATCCGGGCGAATAATGTAGAGGGTTTCGTAAGTACGATTAATCACACGCAAGCTCCTTATGGACTGAAGACCTTTTGAATTTGCATCAAAAAGTAAGGCTTTATAATTCTAACACCGCAGTTTACAATCCCTTGCAGGAGGTTGGGGGCATGGTCGATCGCTTTGTGCGAGTACAAACCACGGCGGGGCAAGTGTGCTATGGCACACTGCAATTGAACCGTGAGGTCATCGTTTGGGATGCTGCACCGTGGCTGCACGGGCAACCCACCCCCCAAGTGCTGCGCCCCGACGCTTATCAACTATTAGCACCCTGTTCGCCATCAAAAATTGTTGCCGTTGGCCGCAACTACCCCAAGCATGCGGCGGAAATGGGAAGCACAGTGCCAACAGAGCCGCTTATTTTTCTCAAGCCCCCCACCACTGTGCAAGCCCCTGGTGCTCCCATCTGGTATCCTCCCCAGATTAGCCAACTAGACTATGAAGGGGAGCTGGCGGTAGTGATAGGGGAACGCACCCGCGCCTGCACCCCAACCGAGGCGCTCAGCCATATCTGGGGCTATACTGTGGCCAATGATGTCACCGCTCGAGATATTCAACAGCGAGAGCAGCAGTGGACTCGTTCAAAAGGATTTGATACCTTTTGTCCCCTTGGTCCGTGGATTGTTCGCCATGTGGCTAGCGATGCCCGCTTGCAAACCTTTGTGAACGATGCACCACAACCAATGCAGTCGGCCACCATTGATCAAATGGTTTTTTCCCCCGCCAAGCTGGTGAGCTTTATTAGCTATGTGATGACGCTGCTGCCTGGCGATGTGATCTTAACTGGTACGCCGGAGGGAATTGGCTCGCTTAAGGTGGGCGATCGCGTCCGGGTTGAGGTTGAAGGCATTGGCAGCTTAGTCTCGATCGTCACTACCCCAGAAACACCGTGGACTCCATCTCTAGAACGTATCTACTAAGCCGATAGTTCACCATCGGGAAGAATCGCTTGGGTCATATCCACCACACTGAGATCCACACCGCTGAGACTGGCACCGGTCAAAATCGCTTCAATGAGGTTTGCCCCCCGTAGATCAGCACCGCTGAGGTTTGCCCCCATTAAGTTCGCACCAATTAAAATCGCCGAACTTAGATCCGCCCCGCGCAAGAGTGCCCGTGCCAAGCTTACCCCCCGCAGGTCAGCCCCCACCAACTTGGCTTTGTCAAGGCAGGCATGGCGTAAATTGGCTTCCTTAAACGACACCTCCCGCAAATTGGCTTCTTCTAAGCGAGCGCGGCGCAGGTTTGCCCCAATCAGCACGGCTCGCTCAAGGTTGGCTTGCTGCAAATTGGTGGCTCCTAGGTTGGCACCCCGCAGGTTGGCTTGTACCAGTTGGCTTTCCCGCAGGATGGCATCTGCTAAGTCAGCACCGCGCAGGTAAGCCTCGGTCAAGTTGGCACGACTCAGGTTGGCGCGCTCCAGTTCCGCTAGGGTCAAATCTGTTAAGGTCAGGTTTGCATCCCGCAAAATGGCTTCACTGAGTTGGGCACCGGTGAGGTTAGCTTCACTGAGATCCGCATTGGCCAAGTTGGCACGACTCAAATCAGCCCCCGTTAAATTAGCTTTCCGTAGCGATACCCAGCGTAGATCCGCACTCACAAGAATCACCCCTCGGAGGTCGGCGCCCCGCAAATCCGCTTGGCTCAGGTTCACGTCGCTGAGAATGGCGCCTTGCAGATCTGCCCCTTGCAGGTTCGCTCCCTGCAGTGCGGCATCGGTGAGATCGGCGCGAGACAGGTCAATCCCTGTGAGAATGCAGCGGCTGAGGTTGACGCGGCGCAAATGAGTGCCGCTAAAGTCGCGATCGCCAAGGTTATAGCGTTTGAGTAAAACGTCAGCATCCACAGTGCGTACTGCTGTCCCCCTCCATAGATCACAACATCCTACGTCACCTATGAGTCTTTTAAGCGAATTCGGACAGTGTAAAGCGTTTGTTGCGGATTCCGAACTTGGGTGGTCACACCCAAGGCGGCAAAGGGTTGCAGCGATCGCGCCACATCTGGTGCCAATTGCGGCAGCAGCAGGCTATTTTCAAACAGACTCAGATCGCTAAGGTTAATATACAACTGCGCCCCGCGCGGATGGGGAATAACGGCACGGTACAGTGGGCTATCGGCAAGGGGGCGAGGTGGCCGGGGGGTAATATCCGCCAAGAGGGACGGCCCTAGACCTAAAAACAGGGTGTTATTGCTGAGCCAGCCGTGCTGGGCAACCGGTAAGCCAGGGGGAATACTCCACGTGGTCATGGGCTGCGGCGCTGGGCTGGTTTGCTGGATCCGCCACTTCAGCCGATCGCGAATTTGCTGATCCAGTTCTTGAAATGCTGCTTCCGCACGGGGGCGATCGTTGGTTTGGCTCAAAAATAGGAGGCTGGGAGCATTGCGCAGCGAGGGCACTGGCACAAATGCAGCGGCAAATTCACCGGTCATCCAAGGCACAAAGGTGCTCTGCCAGTCTAGGCCTGTCAAGTCCTCAACAGTGTCGCTAATCGCCTTTTGCACACCCTGGGGCGTATTTTGCCAGAGGGCTTGAAAGGAGCCAGCACCGTAAAACGCTAATGTTGTATCGGGCACCAGACGACTCAGCTCCCGACTTTGCCCTTCTTGGATAAGGCGCTGTCGGTCTTGGGGGATCCACGTCACGGCTTGCAGGTCAATGTCCTGCGGAGTCATATCGACAGCAGCCACTAGCCCTTCAATGTCTCGGGGGGGGTTCGGTAGTGCGCCATCGGGAGCCGCAGACTGGCTGGCAACAAAGGCAGGTAAATTGACGTAGAGTTCCACGAGGGGACGGCGGGGGGGTAAGTCCTTGATGGCGTGCTGATAATCGGATTTGGTGGCAATACCGTTATTTGCCTGAGCGGTGGTAATGACCTCTTTAAGGGCGCTCTGGTGCCGACTCCAGACAATATAAGACTGATCAGCATGGTTGACGAGGGCGATCGCCCCCTGTTCAGCCGTCGGTAAAACTCCTTTCGCGCTAAAGATCTTGATGCCGTTCACCTCAGTGAGGGGCGATCCCATAAAGCGTTGCAGCAGTTGCTCCCCCATCGGCAGGTTAAGGGTGGGCACAATCCACACAAACGGCGGTTCAGGCAACTCTTGCACCGTCTCTGGGGTCATCGGCAACATCACTAAGGTGGCCTGCTTGCCAATGAAGGGACGCACCTCTTTAAGATAGTCAGCCCCTGCCAACTCAACACCCCTAGGAGATACCGGCCCATAGTCTGGTGCTAACCAAGGCTGACGCTGGAGCAGGTTGCTTTGAGCAACGGCTTGCCATGGGCTAGGATCGGTGGGGAGCGATAGAGTAAACAAGGCATTTTGAGGGGCGATCGCCATTCCCGCTGCAACAGGACGACGACTCAACTGTTGCCAAAGAAATATCGCCGCTGCTACCCCCGCACCAACGACAACAACCGCCACCCCCCCCCATACCCAAGAGCGACGCCGTTGAAGCCGCGGTACTGACGGTTTAGACTGCGTTGTCATAGTGAACCTCGCCAAGGTGATGGTAAAGAGTAGTCCGCTGACAGGGAGTGCGCCCAACAGAGCGAATCGCAGCTTCAAGATCGGCCACCCCCAGAGCTGTGCCGCCCCGCGCCCCCGCGACGGAGGTAATGTGCTCCTCCATGAGGGTGCCCCCCAAGTCATTACAGCCCCAATGTAGCGCCATGGTTGCTCCTGCTAAGCCTAACTTGACCCAACTGGGTTGATGGTTAGGAATCCACTGCCCCAGAAATAAGCGTGCCACGGCGGTCAGTACCAACGTTGGCCATAACCGTGGTTGTGGGTGCCCCACCCATTGTCGCATGGCTCTGGGGGCGTGTTCCCCAACGTAGGGCAGTAGAATAAATTCGCTGATGCGGCCAGGGTAGCCCTTGTCTAAGGCGGTGCGCTGTAGCTCTTTTAGGTGCTGCAAATGGGCGATTTGATCTTGGGGTGTTTCAATATGGCCGCAGAGCATGGTACTGGTTGTCCACACCCCTAGCCGGTGGGCTGTACCAACAATCTCTATCCAAGTTGCCGTATCAAGTTTCTCAGGGCAAATTTTAGCGCGGACAGCATCCACCAGCACTTCTGCGGCGGTGCCTGGCATTGAGTCCACCCCCGTTTCATGGAGGGTCGCAATCACCTCAGCGTAGGAGTGGCCATCTTCGCGGGCAATAAACTGAATTTCTTGGGGGGAAAATGCGTGCAGGTGCACCTGCGGAAAGGCTGTTTTAATCTCGCGGACAAGCTGCTGATAGTACCGCAGGCTCGACCCCCGCACCTTGGCAGCGGGATTCAGCCCCCCCTGCATACAAAGTTCTGTGGCACCTTGGGCGACGGCCTCAGCAGTTTTCCGGAGGATCGCCTCCGTCGTCAACCAGTAGGCATCCGGAGCGATCGCCTCCCGACGAAAGGCACAAAAAGCACAGTGTTGCTCGCAGATATTGGTGAAATTAATATTCCGGTTAATCACGTAGGTGACAATTTCGCCGACCTGCTGTTGTCGGCATTGATTTGCACTGGCTTGAATGTCTCTTAACAGGGGGGGCAGATCTGTGGCGGACGGGGAGACAGTCTCGGCAACAGGCATGGCAGACGCTAAGAGCATGAGGGCAGTGCTCGCCTCCAAACCGTTGCCACTCGGTAGATTGTCTAACGCAGGTACTCTCAGCATCGGGATGGGGGTTGCAGGAGCCATAGGCCGATACCCTACCAGTATCCTATATTTCACCGATGGAGATCGTGCCCGAATTGCTGCTTGACGCTACGGACTGCGGGATCGATCTTTCTGCAAACCCGTCATCCGTTAAGATTAAAAGATTCAGTCCCATTGTTGTGCCCTCTACTAAGTAATCGGTCGTTTGACTCGCCCCACCATGATTTACCTGCCTGTCACCTTACTGCTCTTTATACTTTTTTTGCTGCTCTTTCCCTTTATTTGGCTGGCGATCGCCATCGATGTGGTTGAAGTGGCGGTGGCCAAACTGGGCTTTTCGCCAGGCGTTGCCCTGCTGTTATTTGCTGCGGTGATTCTGGGCAGCACGATTAACATTCCCCTCTACGAACGAGTCTCGCGGGTCGCGATCGTGCCGGATTTCACAGAGCTTTGGGTCGCTCGATTTTGGGGCATTCCCCTACGGAAGGTTGAGCAAAAGACAATTGTGGCCTTGAATGTGGGCGGTGGGCTGATTCCAACGCTGCTTGCCCTCTACGAATTGACGCGCTCCAATCCCTTGCTGATCATAGTGGTGACAGCAATTGTTACATTCGTGAGCTATTATTCAGCCCAAGTCGTTCCTGGGATTGGGATTCAGATGAATGCACTGGTTGCCCCCCTCACCGCCGCACTTGCATCTGTGCTGCTGACAGGGGGCTATGGAGCAGCGCCGATCGCCTTTGCTGGCGGGGTATTAGGAACGTTGATTGGCGCGGACTTGCTACATCTGCCAGAAATTGAGCGCATGACCCCTGGGGTGCTCAGCATCGGCGGTGCCGGCGTCTTTGATGGGATTGCGCTGTGCGGCCTATTTGCCTTGTTGTTAACCTAGTTCACGTCGAGCGTCTTTGAGAAGGCATAGGTATAGATCAGATGGGGTTGCCACTGGGCGGGCAGTTGTTGGTGGTAGGGCTGGCGATCAAGGTGCATCGGGAGGTTCAGCATAGGATCGCTGCCGGTGGCTACCAAGAACTCAAAACTTGCTAGGTTCGGCCACTGGCAAAAGGTCTCTAACAACTGTTGCACCGCAAGCACGTAGGGATGCTCCGGCTGCTGCATCCAGTGGCGATCGGCGAGATCCGGTTGATCAAAGCCAAAATGGACAATTAAGTCGGGGTGGCTAAAAATAGCTTGGGCAACAGGTCGGGCGTCTTCCCGTACCAATAAGTCCATCCCCGCTGCCAGATGGCGCAGTTTTTCTAACCGTTCGTAGCGATCGCCCACGCTCAGATTGACCTCTTGCCAACGAAAGGCCACCGTTAACAGATAGGTTTGCAGCAGCAAGTGCCCGAGTTTCTCAGCTTTGGTCGTTAAGTAGCTAGTGTTGTAGGGGGTGGCCTCAATCAGGAGCGGCACGCGATCCACCACTTCTAGGCCATAGCCCTTGAGGCCAGCAATTTTGCGCGGGTTGTTCGTAATGAGGCGAATTTGACGCACCCCTAAATCATTGAGCATTTGGGCACCAACGCCGTAGTTGCGCAGATCTGCCGGAAACCCTAAATGCTCATTGGCCTCAACGGTATCCATCCCCATATCTTGAAGCGAGTAGGCGCGGAGTTTATTCACTAAACCAATTCCCCGCCCTTCTTGGCGCAGATAGACAACCACACCTTCCCCCGCGGCATTAATCATTTTCAGGGCAGCCTGCAATTGCATACGGCAGTCGCAGCGCAACGACCCCAAGGCATCTCCTGTCAGACATTCTGAATGTACCCGCACAAGAACAGGGTGGTGGCTAAAGCTGGCCGGATCCCCTTTGACAATGGCCACATGCTCAGAGTGGTCGAGGGAGTTGCGATAGCCATAAATTTGAAACTCTCCAAACTCAGTGGGTAAAGCAGCGACGGCTTCGCGGCGGATAAACCGCTCGTGCTGTAGGCGATAGCTAATGAGATCCGCAATGCTAATAATTTTGAGGTGATGGGTGCGGGCATAGGCCATCAACTCCGGCAGCCGCGACATGGAGCCATCCGGATTCTGGATTTCACAAATGATGCCAGCGGGATACAGTCCCGCCAAGCGAGTTAAATCCACTGCCGCTTCGGTGTGGCCGGCGCGCTTTAGCACCCCTCCAGGGCGCGATCGCAAGGGGAATATATGCCCAGGTCGGCGCAAGTCTTGCGGTTGGGTGCTCGGATCAATCAACGCTTGGATGGTGCGTGCCCGATCCTCTGCGGAAATTCCCGTGGTGACCCCCCAGCGGGAACCGGCATCCACACTGACTGTAAAGGCCGTTTGGTTACTGTCGGTATTAGTGGTCACCATCAGGGGCAAGTCTAGCTGATCGAGGCGATCGCCCTCCATCGCCAAACAAATTAACCCGCGAGCATTGACGGCCATAAAGTTAATCATGGCAGGGGTCACCCGCGCCGCTGCTCCAATTAAGTCCCCCTCATTCTCACGGTGCTCATCATCTACCACGACAATCACTTCACCGCGACGCAAGGCTTCAAGGGCAGCATCAATTGAGTCAAAAGTAAATGAATCGTTCAAGCTAGTCTCTTAGCGCGTTAGGAGTGAAGTTTTTAAGATTTATTTTTTTTATTTTATCCTAGCTCTCAACTCGTCACCATCCGCCCAGCTAGGTCGCCACCCCGCTGCTGCCTCCCACGGAATCGCCAGATCAAGCTCAGGGCGAGTCAGGGAGCCGGACGCGCAGGGTCACCGGCTACTCCCCTACACCGACTCCGAGGAGGAAACTTCCGGTGGTGGTGCCACCTGAGGCTGAAACTGGAACAGGGAGTAAACCACATTGCGGCGGATCATAACCATCATGTCGAGGAATAGCTCGTAGCCTTCGCGCTTATACTCGACGAGGGGATCCTCTTGGCCATAGCCCCGCAACCCCACGGATTCGCGCAGGGCATCCATTTGCTGTAGGTGCTCACGCCAGAGCATATCAATTTGCTGCAAAATAAAGAACCGCTCTGCCTGCCGCATTAATCCTGCTTGGAGACGATCAATCTCTGCTTCTTTTTGTTCATAGGCGGTGCGCACTTGCTCGTGCAAAAAGGCTTGCATTTCCGGCACGCTGAGGTGGGCAATGTGTTCCGGGCGCAAATCTGCCAGTAAATAAACAAATTCCTGTACCTTACTCACCAGCCCCTCTAAATCCCATTCCTCAGAGGGTAGATCTGGGTTGACGTAGGCGGCGATAATATCATCCATCGTTTTTTCGGCGTACTCAAGCACCCGATCCTTCAGGTCTTCCCCCTCGAGCACCCGCCGCCGCTCTGCATAGATTGCCCGCCGCTGGTTGTTCATCACTTCGTCGTACTCAAACACCTGCTTGCGGATGTCGTAGTAGTAGGTTTCAACCTTGCGCTGGGCATTTTCGAGGCTACGGGTCAGCAACCCTGATTCAATGGGCATATCTTCATCAACCCGCAGGGCATTCATAATCGCTGCGACGCGATCGCCCCCAAAAATACGCAGCAGATTATCTTCTAAGCTCAGGAAAAAGCGGGTTGAGCCTGGATCCCCTTGGCGACCGGCACGCCCCCGCAATTGGTTATCAATTCGGCGTGACTCATGCCGCTCCGTGCCAATAACGTGCAGACCGCCTAGCTCCACCACCTCCTCGTGTTCTTTTTTAGTGACGACTTCGTACTCTTCCCGAATGCGATTAAACGCAGCCCGCAGCGCTTGAATGACGGGATCATCGGTAGGGGCTTTTTCCGAGGCGATCGCCAGCATATCCTCGGCTTGCAGTTCAGGAATACTGCGCTCACCGTAGGTTTTAACTGCAACCTCCACCGCATGGCGCAGCAACTTTTCAGCATCCTTGCTGATCTCGCAGGGAAACAAGCTCGTTGAAACCTTCCAGTTCTTAGGTGCAGCTTGACCAAAGCCCTGCCCCCCTTGGCGGCTTTGCATCAACCCCAACAGCATCATTGGATCATCACTGGGAGGCATGACAATTCGGGGCATAAAATATTCCCGCACCTTCAGCCGTGCCATATAATCAGCGTTACCGCCAAGGATAATGTCTGTACCCCGACCGGCCATATTGGTCGAGATGGTCACCGCCCCCTTGCGCCCAGCCTGAGCAATAATTTCCGACTCCCGCTCCACATTCTCTGGCTTGGCATTCAGAAGGTTATGGGGAATTTCCAGTTCCCGCAACAACTGGGACAAAATCTCAGACTTTTCAACGCTGGTGGTTCCCACCAGAACCGGTCGCCCTTGGGCATGAATTTCCGCACACTCGCTGGCCACTGCAAGCCATTTCCCCCGCTCTGTTTTATAGACCACATCAGACAGATCCCGCCGCCGGCTGGGGCGATTGGTGGGTACTACAGTCACCTCTAGCTTGTAGATTTTTTCAAACTCTGCTTCCTCGGTCTTGGCTGTTCCGGTCATCCCCGCCAACTTGGGATAGAGCAAAAATAGGTTTTGATAGGTGATGGTTGCAAGGGTCTGCGACTCGTTTTGAATATCCAGCCCCTCTTTTGCCTCAATGGCTTGGTGAAGGCCATCACTCCAGCGGCGACCCACCATCACTCGCCCCGTAAACTCATCCACAATGACAACCTCACCATTGCGGACAATGTAGTGCACATCCTTGTGGAAAAGTTCCTTGGCCTTAATGGCATTAAAGATGTAGTGCGCCCACGGATCCTGCGGATCGTAGAGATCCTCTACCCCCAGCAACTTTTCTGCCTCGATAAAGCCTTCATCCGTCATTAAGACGTTGCGTGCCTTTTCATCCACCTCGTAGTGCTCCTCATTTTTGAGGCTACGGGCAATGGCTGCCGCCTTCAGGTATTTTTCGGTAGGCCGCTCCACTTGCCCAGAAATAATCAGCGGGGTGCGGGCTTCGTCAATGAGCACCGAGTCCACTTCGTCAATCACGCAGTAGTTAAACGGCCGCTGCACCACCTCAGCCATGGAGGTGGCCATATTATCCCGCAGGTAGTCAAAGCCAATTTCACTGTTGGTGGCATAGGTAATGTCGCACGCATAGCTTTTTTGGCGCTCTTGGGGAGCCATCTGCTGCTGAATTAGCCCAACGCTTAACCCTAAAAATCGATGTACTTGCCCCATCCACTCTGCATCGCGCCGCGCCAAGTAATCGTTCACCGTAACAATGTGCACCCCTTTGCCAGTTAAGGCATTGAGGTAGGCGGGCAGGGTGGCCACAAGGGTTTTTCCTTCGCCCGTTTTCATTTCGGCAATTTGACCATCGTGCAGAATCATGCCGCCGATGAGCTGCACATCAAAGTGCCGCATTCCCAAGACCCGCCGTGACGCTTCGCGCACCACCGCAAAGGCTTCGGGCAAGAGGTCATCAAGGGCTTCGCCGTTCTCCAACCGTTGCTTGAATTCACCGGTTTTGGCCTGTAACTCACTATCGCTTAGAGCCTGAATCTGCTCCTCCAGCAGGTTGATCTCGACCACGTAGGGTTGATATTTTTTAACCTTGCGCTGATTGGGATCGCCAAATAGGGCTTTCAGCATGTGACGGGCACCATGATACAAAGCTATATATTCTACATCCTATAGCAAGTACCAACTCCCCAACCGCTGCCCCTAGACATACTGGCTAATGTCCTCACCACAAACGTCACTGAGGTACGTTAGGGCGCGAAACCGCAACAGAATAATCTCTTCGTAAAAAGGATTGAGTTTACACAAGGGCGGAATGGTGATCACGGGACGTCCCCATAAAGAAATGCGGCGGGCAAAGGGGCACTGGGCAGGAATCCATCGACAAATACGGTGGGCGATCGCCGGGGTGTCCACCGGTAAGGTCAAGAGCCATTGCCGCAGGGTAGCCATTATTGGAAGGGATTGGGTCATCTCTTGATTCATTGCTGTAGTTACCGCTGAATACTCACCACACTTTTACGGTAAAGATAATCTCAGCAAATATCAATCCCTTAATTATATAAAAAAATTTTATATTTGATAAGTCAAGCTAAAGCTCGCAGCAGCGAAGGAGCACCATGGTTAACAATCTGGTTTACACTGTTGAGCAACTTACCTAAATGTTTGTATTTTGCCTAGATACGTTTCAATTGTTTGCCTTAGCTTCCGCTATTGGAGCTTGGGTTTGTACCAGAAGGAAAAGGTTCAATGAGTCCATTAGTTGCCAACTATTACCTCACCTACCGTTGTAATGCCCGCTGTCATTTTTGTGACATTTGGGCACTTGAGCCAGGGAAAGAGGCCGAATTTAGTGCGATTCAAACGAACTTGCGAGACCTCAAGCGGTTGGGGGTCAAGTACGTGGACTTTACGGGGGGCGAACCGCTGCTGCGCGCCGATGCCCCAGAGATTTATCGTGAAGCGAAGCGGCTGGGCTTTGTCACCAGTATGACCACAAACACGATTCTGTATCCACGGCGAGCTAAGGAAATCCAAGGATTAGTGGATTTTCTGAACTTTTCTCTTGATGGTCCGGATGCCGCCACCCATGATCAATCCCGGGGGGTCAAAATCTTCGATACGCTGGTGGAGTCCGTGAAGATAGCCCTTGAGCTGGGGGAATACCCAGTGCTTAACCACACCGTTACCGCCCAGAACTATGAGCGGATTGGCGAGGTGGCAGAACTGGCGCAACAACTGGGGGTTCGAGTCTGGCTGAATCCAGCCTTTACGGCGCACGAAAACTACAACGACAAAAAGAACCCGACCCCAGAAGTTGCCGACAGTATTGAACAAAATGCAAAGAAGTATAACAATGTTGGTTACAATAAGGCAGCACTCGCACTCATTCGGGCGGGTGGCAATAGCACACAAACTCCGCGCTGTAAAGCGGTGGATGCGGTGATTGCCATTTCTCCTAATGATGAGCTGCTGTTACCGTGCTATCACTTTGCGCAGACGGGAGTACCCATTAATGGTCGCCTGTACGACCTCTATAAAGAGTCTGAGATAGTTGACCAATATCGGCGTTCGCAAGGACGACTTGCGGTGTGTGAGGGGTGCACGGTGTGGTGTTATCTCATTCCCAGTTTCTTTAAGGGGATAGATAAGTACTGGTTTCTTAATCAGGTGACCTATGCCGGAGAATTCCTGGCCCGAAAACAGTTTTTACAGCGAAGCCGATCCACTCGACGAACTCCTGTCGGAGTGGGTTGATTCCGCTGACAGTCCGCCGCTGCAACCCCGTTCTGAAGGGCGACGACGCAAGGCGTTTGTTGCTCTTTCCTTAATTTGGGGGGTAACCATTGCGCTACATCTTGTTCTAGGGGCGGTCTATCTAATTTATGGCCTCACTCTCTTAATGAGTTGGCAAGCACTGCGCTACTGGCGAGCCGAGGTGCAGCCTCTACCACAAGGAACAGCATCGGAGAGTGATTTAGTACCGCCTAGCTCTCGGCTGACTCCTCTGGTCTCCCTCATGGTGGCGGCCAAAAATGAAGAAGCGGTGATTGGTCGCTTGGTGGAAAACCTCTGCCAGTTAGATTACCCCCGCTATGAAGTCTGGGTCATTGACGATAACAGTAGCGATCGCACCCCCGATATTTTGGCCAGCCTCCAGCAAACCTATCCCCAACTCAAAGTGCTGCGGCGGCTCCCCGGTGCAGGCGGGGGAAAATCCGGTGCCTTAAATCAGGTGTTGCCCCTCACCCGCGGAGAAATTATTGGTGTGTTTGATGCCGATGCCACTGTTACACCAGACCTATTGCAGCGCGTGGTGAGCGAATTTTACTCGCCGCGGGTGGGTGCGGTTCAAGTTCGCAAAGCCATCAGTAATGCTGAGATTAACTTAATCACCCAAGGGCAGGCAGCAGAAATGATGCTTGATGCCTACTACCAACAACAGCGAGTGGCCTGCGGTGGGATGGGAGAACTGCGGGGGAACGGTCAATTTGTGCGGCGGCAAGCCCTTGAGCGCTGCGGTGGCTGGAATGAAGAAACCATCACCGATGATCTTGATCTGAGCTTAAAGCTGCATCTTCATGGGTGGGAGATTCAGGTGCTGATGATGCCAGCAGTACAGGAAGAGGGGGTGACCTCCCTAGTAGCGCTTTGGCATCAGCGGAATCGCTGGGGGGAAGGGGGCTACCAAAGCTACCTTGACTACTGGCAGCCCTTGCTCAGTAATCGCTTGGGGTGGCAAAAAAGCTGGGATGTGTTCTGTTGGTTTCTGATTAAGTACGCTATTCCTACGGCGACGGTTCCTGATGCCCTGATGTCTGCGGTTCAGCATCGCCTGCCGGTGCTACTTCCCCTAACCACCTTGAGCATCTTGATTTCGTTTATTGGTATGGCGCGAGCCATTCCCAAGGCTCAGCCGCAGCCGCTAGCTCGGTGGACAATTTTGTGGACGAGTCTCTGGGGCACTCTCTACATGTTCCATTGGCTGCCGGTGGTTAGTAGTACAACAGTGCGAATGGCGGTGCGGGCAAAACGCCTCAAGTGGGTGAAGACGGTACACTGTGGTACCTAGGATGTTGATCGGGCAACTTGTTGCAGTTCCGTCATCTCTATGACATAGTTTTGTTAACTTGCCTCATTAGAGTAGTTTCTAGTGGATCGTTGTTCGATAACTGGCAAGTTCATGTCACCGATGGCTCTGGTTTTTACCCTTGACCCCCAACCCACCCCGTCTATGAACAAGTGTTCTTTCACGGATCAAGATATTATCTATCGTGCTGGCGATCCGGCCAGTGTAATGTACTCTATCAAGGCTGGGCAGGTTGAACTCATTGATGAATTTCCGGAAACTGGGCGGCACGTAACGGCGGTGCTTGGTCCGGGCAAAGTATAAAGTATTTGGTGAAGTGGATTTAATCCATGGTTGTACTCGCCTCTCGACGGCTCAAGCCAAGGGCGAGGTGAAACTTTTTCAGTTTAGGGAAACCGAACTCAAGGAAGCCCTCTTTGAGAATCATGTTAAAAGCTTGATGTTGAGTCGAACGCTGTACGAGCACCTGCGGGATCTCTACAGCGATAATAATCGAGCCATCGGTGCCAGCATCCCTAGACACCCCCTCGAACCTCACGCTAACCCCATGAACTACTGTACTGCCTAAGGATGGGGGAACTCTCACCAAAACTAATTTGCCCGAGGAAGAATCACGGCGCTTGTCTGGTGAGACGGCGTGCCTTTGCAGCAAGAGGCAGAGACGGTAAGCTAGTCGAACCCCCAGTTTTTATATTGTCCTTAACCAACTGGCGGTCAGCTATTCTTAAGTTTGTTGAGGAATGTGTACTACATGGGGATCCGCTACCTACGCTCACCATTATTTGTTGTCCTGCTCACAATTGTCATTGACCGCTTAGGTGAGAGTTTAATTTTTCCGATTTTGCCCTTTTTGGTTGAGCAGTTTCATTTTGATGCCTTGACCCTAACTCTATTGTTTTCGTCGTTTGCCGGTGCTCAGTTTATTGCTGCGCCACTGTTGGGAGCACTGTCCGACCATTGGGGACGCAGACCCGTGTTGCTCGTGTGTATTGCCGGAACGGCGGTGTCCTACTTTTTATTTGCAGCAGCCACAACGCCATGGCTGCTCTTTGTCTCACGGATTATTGATGGGATTACCGGTGGGGTGGTGTCAACCGCACAGGCCTATATTGCCGATACGTCTGCGCCAGCGGATCGTGCCAAGAATTTTGGTCTGACGGGAGCAGCCTTTGGCATTGGTTTTATTTTTGGGCCGGCGATTGGTGGTAGTTTGGCGGCGGTGAACCTCAAGCTGCCCATCCTCTTTGCGGGGAGCCTTGCCTTGATCAATGTGGTCATGGCCTATTTCATTTTGCCGGAATCGTTGCCCGCAGCGCAGCGATCGCCCTTTAGTTTAAAGAATTTCGGTGTACAACAGCAGTGGTTGGAGCTATTTAAGACGCGATCGCTCCAGTCATTGATGGCCTCCTTTTTTATCTTTAACTTTGCCTTTGCTGGCTTTACCAGCATTTTTGTGCTCTTTTTGAAGCGCCAGTTTAATTGGGGGCCTGCGGAGGCGGGGATTGTTTTTGTCATTATTGGCGTAGTGAGTACAGTGGTGCAAGCGGGCTTAATTCGCTCCCTGATTCCCCGGTTTGGTGAAAACCGCTTGAGTGTGGCGGGCATGGCACTCATTGGCACTGCCCTACTGGGGATTGCCGCCATTCCGGCCACAGGAGCTTGGAGTGCAACATCGATTTATCTGTGTGTTGTGGGCTTAGCCTTTGGCGTGGGTATTATGCTGCCCTCGTTGCGGGGTGTGATTTCTAACCACGTGCGGGACGAAGATCAAGGCAAAATTATTGGTGCTAGTCAGTCATTGCAAAGTATTGCGGGGATTGCCGGCCCTGCGTGGGCTGGGTGGGTGTTTGATCGGTGGGGAGGGCAAGCTCCGGCATTCCAAAGCGGGTTGATCATGGCGATCGCCTTCATCTTTTTAATCTTGGGTTTGCGTAAACCCACCTACCGCCCGAGTGCCTAACACATCTGGGCTGGATAAACAGTTGAGGATTGCCCGCATCAAAATGTAATGCTGCCTTAACAGTCAAGTCAGCAGTCTCTTCGTTAGGATGTTAGCGGTACACGTTACGTCCCTAACGCAGGCTATCACCAAGGAGAACCAACACCCATGAGCACTAGCCGCAAGCGACTTGGCGTTTTCACCAGTGGAGGTGACTGTCCGGGGTTGAACACGGCCATTCGGGCAATTGTAGCGCATGCCACCCTGAGTTACGGCTGGGAAGTGCTAGGCATTTTACACGCCACCCAAGGATTGCTAGAGCGCAAAGCCATCCCCTTAAATGCTGAAGGTCTAGGAGGGATGGATGTTCTGCTGAATATGGGAGGCACAATTTTAGGGGCAATCAACAAGGGGGACACCCTTGCTCAAGCCGATGACGTTATTGCGGGTTATCACGAACTAGGACTAGATGCCCTGATTGCGATCTGTGGTGATGGTAGTCTCAAAATTTTGCAACAATTAGCACAACAGGGGAACTGGAATTTTCTGGCCATTCCTAAAACCATTGATAATGATGTTGCCCTCACCGATCGCGCCATTGGCTTTGATACCGCCGTAAATATTGTTGTGGATGCGCTGAGTCGCATTACGTCAACCGCTGCCAGCCACGATCGGGTCTTTGTAGTCGAAGTTATGGGTCGCACTGCCGGCCACTTGGCACTTTACTCCGGCATTGCGGGGGGAGCAGATGTCATCCTGATCCCAGAGATTCCCTACTCCATTGAAGGGATTTGCCAGCATCTGCAAAAACTACGCGAACGCTGGGGACGCAAATTTGCCTTGATTGTGGTGGCTGAAGGTGCCCACGAAATTGGCCATGATCCCTCCCAGCCCTATCCGCCACACCACAGTATTGGGCAGTACATTGCTGATCAAGTAGTGAAGCAAAGCCCTATTCCCATCGAGTTGCGAGTCTCTGTGTTGGGGCATATTCAGCGCGGCGGTGCCCCTATGGCCATGGATCGCCTCTTGGCTGCTGGCATGGGTAATACAGCCGTCGATTTGGCCGCTCAAGGAACCTTTGGCCGCATGGTGGCTTGGCAGGGGGGGCAAGTTGTGACCGTTCCCATTAGCGATGTTGTGGCCAAATGTCCGCGCCATGTGGATCCCGATAGCTTTTTAATTCGCACAGCTCAAGGACTCGGCATCTACGTGGGTGACAAGCCGATGCTACCCTACGTGGACCCGACCCTCTGCCGCGATGAGGTGACCTGTGCCATCTAAGGCAGCCGCAGCAGGCTTTCGTAATGCCGTTGCAGGTATGGTTAATAATAGAAAAGGGATTGATCGCCATTGCGCCCGTTGAGGTGGCTATGATTGAAATGACTGTTGCTGGGATTGCCCTTGATGCCACTAACCGTCGCACTCCAATCGTGCTGTTAAAAGACGGTTCTGGGCGGCGTGCCTTGCCCATTTGGATTGGTGATAATGAGGCGCGAGCGATTCTAATGGCCTTAGAACACCAGCGTGCTGCTCGCCCCATGACCCATGATCTAATGGCCAACATCTTGGCTGCTTGGGAGATGACCCTTGAGCGCATTGTGATCCACTCGCTGCAAGATAACACCTACTATGCAGTTTTAACGATACGCCAAGGCGACCTGTGCAAAGAAATTGATGCTCGGCCTAGTGATGCGATCGCCCTTGCGCTGCGCTGTGATAGCCCCATCTGGGTGATGGAAGCGGTGGTGGCTGATGCCTCAATTCCTGTGGATCGCGATGCCGATGAACAAGAGCGGATAGCGTTTCGGCAGTTTCTTGATTCCATTCGTCCCCAAGACTTTAGCCAACAGGGACGGGGTATTGAGGATTCCTCTGCAAGCTAGCTCTCCATGCGCTACCGTCGCTTTGGTCGCACTGGCCTAAATCTCTCAGTGTTTTCCCTAGGAACCATGCGCTGCTTAGCAGATGCGACAACCCTGCAAGCGGTGCTGGAGCGGGCGATCGCCCACGGCATTAATCATATCGAAACTGCCGCTGCTTATGGTGCCAGTGAAGCCTATATTGGCCGTGCCCTGCGAGCCTTGGGGTATCCCAACCTTTGGCTAACCACAAAAATTTTGCCCGCTGGGGATGCACGTCATGTGCAACAGCAAATCGAGCAATCCCGGCAGCGCTTGGGGGTCGATCGGCTTGACTGCGTTGCCCTTCATGGCTTAAATACGCCGGAGCACTTGGCATGGCTCAACACTGCGGGGATGGCCACCCTGCAGCAGTATCAACAACAAGGCATCATCGGTGCATTGGGGTTTTCCAGTCATGGTTCCCTGCCTGTCCTGTTAGCTGCGATCGAAACAGGGCTGTTTGACTTTGTGAATTTACACTACACCTACTTCCAGCAACGGAATGCGCCAGCGGTGGCACGGGCTGCTGCCTTGGATATGGGCGTGTTCATTATTTCCCCTGCCGATAAGGGGGGGCAACTCTATCGGCCCCCACGCGACTTACAAGACCTCTGTGCCCCCCTCCATCCCCTGCATTGGAACTATCGCTGGCTCTTGAGTCAGCCGGGTATTACGACCCTTAGTGTGGGAGCTGCTACCGCAGACGAGCTGGCGTTTCCCTTGGCAGTGGCCGATCAGGTGGAACCCCTGAGTCCGGAAGAACAGGCAGTGGCCGATCGCCTAGCAAGCGCCATGGAGCAGGCTCTCGGGGCTGAGTACTGTCGCCAGTGCTATGAATGCTTACCCTGTCCAGAAGACATCCATATTCCCGAAGTCCTGCGGCTGCGGAATTTGACCCTAGCTTACAACATGGAGGAGTTTGGCAAGTATCGCTATGGCATGTTTGGGCGGGCGGGGCATTGGTTTCCGGGGCAACCAGCGGATCGCTGCACTGATTGTGGGGAGTGCCTGCCGCGCTGTCCCAGTAGGCTAGAGATTCCTAGACTCCTGCGGCAAGCCCATAGCCAACTGCAAGGCCAATCTCGCCCGCGGCTCTGGCAAGGAGTCTAAAGTAAGCAGTGTCCCCAGCCGCTGCGGTGATGGTGCACACAGCGGCGGAGTAAACTACTCCCAGCTAAAGCAGGGAGCTTTTAGTAGCCCTGCAGTTAGCAAGCCAACCGCGAGCCTCTGGGGTGGTTTACAACACCCCCAATCGACCGTTACCAGTGCCTTGAACAACCGTTTCTGGTGTCCGCAGTACAATTATAACCTAAAACAACTGAAGTTGCTAAAGGAGCTTTCCTCCCCGCACTGAAGTACGGGGCTTCCAGCCCTACCCGATGTGACTGCCAACGTCCTCCCATCTCTAGCAGGTGTCTAAGGAGAGAATTAGAGTGGAGATAATCCTACTCTAGTTTTGACGATGCAACGTTTCTTTTGGTTAGGTTTAGGGGCGATCGCCCTGCTGAATTTGACAGGTTGCCCGCTGCGGCAGGCGGTGCCAGAGCCTCTTGGCTCCACAGGTCATGGCTCCAGCCCCTTCGTCAGTGTGGGCGAGGGGAATAACAGCACCCAAAACTTCATTGCCAAGGTCGTGAGCGATGCAGGAGCGGCTGTGGTGAGTATCGACACCTTAGAACTCCCGAGTAATAAACAAGATAGTTTTTTTAACCCAATGCCTGAACCGGACGCTCCTGTGCGCCAAGGGCAAGGCTCTGGCTTTATCTTCGATGCCAGTGGCAAGGTCATGACCAATGCCCATGTCGTTGAAAATGCCAGTATTGTGCGCGTCACCTTGCCCGATGGCCGTGAATTTGATGGCAAGGTGCTCGGCACCGATCGCCTCACGGATGTGGCGGTGGTGGAAATTCCGGCAGAGAATTTACCCACGGTTCCCCTAGGTAACTCCGATAATCTAGTCCCGGGGGAGTGGGCGATCGCCATCGGCAATCCCTTAGGTCTGAGTAATACGGTTACCGCAGGGATTATCAGTGCCACTGGTCGCGGCAGTAACGAAATTGGCGCTGCCGACAAGCGCGTTAGTTTCATTCAAACCGATGCCGCTATTAATCCGGGCAACTCCGGTGGGCCACTGCTCAATGCCGCTGGCCAAGTCATTGGTGTCAACACTGCCGTGATCTCCCAAGCCCAAGGGCTGGGGTTTGCCATCCCCATCAACACCGCCTATCGAATTGCCGAGCAGTTAATCACCACAGGGCGCGCCCAGCATCTTTACCTTGGAATTCGCATGGTGCGCCTCAGCCCTGAACTAGCCCTGCGCATTCGCCAAGAACGCCCAGACTGGAACCTTGAGACAACCCAAGGCACGCTGATTACGGATGTGATGGCTAACTCTCCCGCCGCCCAAGCAGGACTGCAGGCAGGGGATTGGATCGCCAAAATCAACGATGTGAATCAGCCCACCCCCCAGCAAGTTCAAACCATTGTTGAGCAAACTCAAGCGGGTCAAACCATTACCCTTGAGGTGCAACGCGGCAATACAAGTCAAACCTTTAGGGTACAACCCGCCCCCATGCCTGAAAACTTTTAGAAAACTGACAACGACTGCTTCTATGACACGACGAGGCACTATCGTTAATTGTTGTTAAGCATCCTTAGCGGTGTTTTCGTTTGATAGGATACGCAAAGATAGTTGCAAGCAACTGATTGCAGAGAGATGGCGCATAGGTCGTTGTTACGGCTAAAAATAAAAACAGATAAAATAAGTGCTATGCCCATATTAGTATGACAGTTAACACTGTCTCAGGTTGTCCCAAGGCTATGCTAAGGTTGGAATCACATCATGGTGGGCAAACATTCCACCTTGCTGCCCTCTATTCACAACGTCTCGTCTAAGGATGGAGTGTTTCCGTGACCAGCAAAAAAGTCCTTGTCATTGACGACAGTAAAGTTATTCGGTTGCGCGTCCGCGACATGTTACCGGAGGGCGACTACGAAATTTTGGAAGCGAAGGATGGCCGTGAGGGTTTGCAACTCATTGAACAGTCTGACCCGACCCTCATTATGCTGGACTTTCTGCTGCCAAGAGTCAGCGGCTGGGAAGTCTATCAAGAACTGGCGAAGACGGGTCTGCTGGGAGCCATTCCCCTTGTGATTATGTCGGGTCGTAAAGAGGAGGTTACGGAAAAGTTACAGGAACCCTTTGAGTGGTTTGAGTTCATTGAAAAGCCGTTTGAGCGTGAAGAATTAGAAGCTGCCATTCAAGAAGCGTTTCGCAAGGCACGCAAAGCTAGGCCGGTCAAAGCTGCTGCTCCGGCTTCTGAGACGGTAGCCAGCGGGAGTGTCGATCTATCCCCTATCTACGCAAAACTCGCAGCGCTAGAAACGGCCTTCGAGGAGTTCAAAGCCAAGCCTGTGGGGGATGCAGACACCGTTGCGCAACTCCAAGCGGCGGTGGCACAACTGCAAGCGACTCCCCCTAGTGGTGGTGATGAGGCTCGTTTGGCTGCCCTAGAGGCTGAAAATCAGAGACTCCATGCCGAAGTGGAACAGCTCAAGCGGGCGGTACACCAAATTGTGGCTGCATTGCGACGATTACAGGGAGCGCACTAAGGTTTGCTAGTGCCATTCAATTTCGCGCCGACCGGCGAGGGCACGAGCCAGCGTCATTTCATCGGCGTAGTCGAGGTCGCCCCCCACTGGTAGGCCAAAGGCAATACGGGTGACGGTGACAAAGGGTCGCAGCAGCTGGCCAATATAGAGGGTCGTCGTTTCACCCTCAATGCTGGGGTTAATCGCCAAGATGACTTCTTTGACGTTGGCTTGGCTGGCGCGCTGAATGAGAGGTTGCAGGTGCAACTGTTGGGGGGTGATGCCCTCCATGGGGGAAATCAATCCCCCTAAAACGTGGTATTTCCCATGATATTCGCGGGTTTTTTCAATGGCGATGACATCTCGCGAGTCGGCCACCACACAGATGGTTTGATCATCACGCTGGGGGGAAGCACAAATATCGCACACGGGTTCTGCAGACAGATGAAAGCACACAGAACACAGTCCCACCTGCTGTTTGGCCTCCAAGAGAGCTTGGGCGAGGGCTTGGATGTCTGCTTCCGGTCGTTTAACAAGGTAGAGTGCCAAGCGTTGGGCTGTTTTAGGGCCAATGCCCGGTAGGCGCTGCAACTGTTCGATCAACCGTGCTAGGGGACGGGTATAGACGCTACTCATAAGTAGGCTAGACGGAAACCGCACTGGCTAGGGGGGCGATCGCGCTCAGGCGCAGCTTTGGATGATCGGCGATCGCCTGCTGTAGGTTCCACTCGTTTTTGAACAGTAGCACTGGGCGACCCCAACTGTCCTTAACTGTCACCGCATTAAAGATGCGTCCTGCGGCCTCTAGAGCGTTCCAACCGTCAAGTACCCAACGCGCGACGGTGTAGGGCAGAGGGTCAAGGCGGGTTTCAACACCGTACTCGTTCAGAAGCCGAAACTGTACTACCTCAAACTGGAGTTGGCCGACGGCAGCTAGAATGGGATCCCGCTTAGATTCATCCGTGGAGTACATAATCTGCACTGCACCTTCCTCCCGTAATTCACTGACCCCTTTTTGAAAGGATTTGAATTTAGAGGGATTGGGATTGCGCAGGTAGGCAAACAGTTCCGGTGAAAAACAGGGAATCCCCTCGTATTCCAACTTGGTGCCCGTGTAGAGGGTGTCGCCAATGGCAAACATCCCCGGATTATTCAGGCCAATCACGTCGCCAGCATAGGCGGTTTCCAATGACTCACGGCCTTGGGCAAAGAGTTTTTGGGGGCGAGAGAGGCGAATAGTTTTACCAGTACGGGCATGGCAGACAGTCATGTCTTTCTCAAATTTGCCGCTGCACACGCGCACAAAGGCAACGCGATCGCGATGTTTGGGATCCATGTTGGCTTGGAGCTTAAAGACAAAGCCACTGAACTGTTCATGGTTGGGGTCAATGAGGCCGCGATCGCTGCGGTAGGCCGCAGGGGGGAGCGCATAGGTCAAAAAGTGCTCCAGAAAGAGGCGCACCCCAAAGTTCGTCATCGCACTGCCAAAAAACACGGGGGTCATTTTCCCCTGATGGACTAACCCTAAGTCCAGTTCGGCTCCTACGCCATCGAGTAGTTCTAGCTCGTCTTTGAGGTGGTTGTACTCTAGGCGATAGGATTCAATGTAGGCATCAATGGCAGACTCTCCCAAAGCAAGAATGGTCTCGATTGCTGCCCGAGAGCCATGGCTGCTGCGCTCGAAAAAGTGAATGTTGCGTTTGAGGCGGTCATAGACACCGCGAAAGCGATCGCCCATTCCCAGCGGCCAATTCACTGGATAGGGAATTAACCCCAATTCCTGCTCAATTTCGTCGATGAGTTCCAGCGGTTCACGCCCTGGGCGATCCAGCTTGTTAATAAACGTAAAAATGGGCAGGCCGCGCAACTGGCATACTTCAAAGAGCTTGCGAGTTTGGGGTTCGAGTCCCTTGGCCGCATCCACCAGCATCACTGCGTTATCGGCAGCCGCCAAGGTGCGATAGGTATCTTCACTAAAATCCTGGTGACCCGGGGTATCCAGTAGGTTAATTTGATAGCCTTGGTAGTCAAATTGGAGCACCGTTGAGGTGATGGAAATCCCCCGCTGCTGCTCCATCGCCATCCAGTCGGAGGTGGCTTGACGCTGTGCTCGCCGGGCTTTGACCGCTCCCGCTTCGTGGATTGCGCCACCGTAGAGGAGCAGTTTTTCGGTGAGGGTGGTTTTCCCCGCATCAGGGTGAGATATGATTGCAAAATTACGCCGCCGCCTGACTTCGTAAGCAATTTCAGTTTGCAAGTCGCTGGTCATGGCAAGATACGTCACTGCTTTCCTAGTCTAACAGACCCTCTATGGCACAACCCTTAGTTCTCGTGACCGGTGGCGCCGGTTTCATCGGCGCTCATGCTGTTCTCGCCCTGCAACAGGCCGGCTTTGAAGTTCTGATTCTAGATAATTTAGAGCGCGGCCATCGGAATCTGGTGGAAACAGTTCTAAACGCTCAACTCATTGTGGGGGATATTGGCGATCGCCCCCTGTTAGATCAGGTATTTCACAGCCGTTCGATTGCCGCAGTCCTGCACTTTGCTGCCTATATCGAAGTGGGGGAGTCGGTACGCTTTCCCGATCGCTTCTACAAAAATAATGTGAACGGTACACTGACCCTGTTGCAGGCGATGGTGGCGGCTCAAGTTCCCTCCATCGTCTTTTCCTCCACCGCTGCGGTCTATGGGTTGCCGCAGCGCCTCCCCCTTGAGGAAACCGATCCTTGTGCCCCCATTAACCCCTACGGTCGCTCGAAGTGGATGGTGGAGCAGATCTTGGCGGATATGGAGCGTGCCTATGGCCTTAAATATGTGATTTTCCGCTACTTTAATGCAGCGGGTGCAGATCCCCACGGCCGCCTTGGCGAAGATCACCATCCCGAAACCCATCTCATTCCCTTGGTGCTACAGACTGCTCTGGGACGGCGCCCCCACATTAACATTTATGGCACTGATTATCCTACCCCCGATGGTACCTGCATCCGCGACTATATCCACGTCAGCGATCTTGCCTATGCCCATGTGTTGGGGTTGAAGTATTTGCTGGCAGGGGGGGAGTCAAACGTATTGAATCTTGGGAATGGTCAGGGGTTTTCGGTGCGGCAAGTGATTGACACGGCAGCACGAGTTACTGGCTGTCATATTCCAGTCCAGCACAGCGATCGCCGCGCTGGGGATCCGGCTCGTCTTGTGGCCAATGCCGATCGCGCCCGGCGTATTCTCGGGTGGCAGCCCCAGTATGCCGACATCGAAGAGATCATCGCCCATGCGTGGCAGTGGCATCAGCATCGTCACAGTTGTGCTTAAGTTGCGGCAATATAGAGGGGTGAACGACATAACTCCTGCACTGTTTTCAAAGGTTGGCCTGTGACTAAACGTATTCGTAATACCGCTCGGATGATTTTAGGCGTCTTGTTTAGCATGATTGGCGTGGTAGGGTTTATCCTGCCCCTTGTGCCGGGCACTCCTTTTTTACTAATTGCTGCGGCCTGCTTTAACTCGATGGAACCCGAAGAGCCACCAGCGGCAACCCGTAACGCCCAAGGGACTGAGTCAGCACAACCCATGGCATGAAGTATTTTTTCCTCACCGATGGCTGGCAAATTGGTCGTGTTTGGGAACCCCAAGGGCTATGGGATGTGCAGGCATGGCGGCGCTCACCCGTGATTACCCACACCTGTCTGTATATTCTCGAAGGGTCTGAAAAGTTGTGGCTGTACCAAGTGGAAGAAATTGTGGTGATGGTTGAGGTCAAACCCAGCCACCCTAATCCAGAATCCACCATTGGTCAAGTCACGCTCAAGCGACTGATGAGCGCTGAGGATGTGCTCACTTACCTGTCCACAAACCCTAGCATCACCGCCATTCAAATTGATAAAACCTACCCCTCATCAGGTCTTCAACGTTGATGTCGGGGTCAAGTTGGATGCGCATCGTTCTTTGTCTAAACCTCAAACAGGCGAATGGTGCCGAGTGGCTCTCTTGGCGCGGGTCACTAACCGCAGTAGGATCAAGGGAATAGGTTGAGGTAATTGGGGTGGACACAACCACGATTCAGCAACTCTTAGCATCAGCAGATGTGGGCGATCGCCTACAGGGACTGAACCAGTTGCGCTCCCTAGAGCCGGAGGTTGCCTTTCCCTTGGTCCAACCCCTCATCCAAGATGCTAACGCCCGGATTCGCTACGCAGCGGTGAGTCAGTTAGCCACTCTAGGTCACGTCAACCCTACCCAAACTCAAGAGTTGCTGCGCGATCGCCTGCTCCATGACAGTGAAACGGATGTGCGGGCTGCTGCCGCAGACGCTATGGCGGCGCTGCAACTTCCCTTTGCCCTCGAGGACTTAGAAACGGCTTACCACAGTACGGATGACTGGCTGTTACAGTTTAGTATTGTTGCTGCCCTAGGGGCCTTGGCTAATCCAGCCGCGGTTACCTTGCTCAAAGAAGCCTTGAATAGCTCGCAAGAACTGGTGATGTTGGCGGCGATTGGTTCCCTTGGCGAACTTAGGCAACCAGACATCTTGGACGTACTGCGCCCCTTTGTGGATTATCCTGACTGGCAGGTGCGGCATCGGTTGGCGATCGCCCTCGGCCAGATTGGCACCGCCGACGCCAAACAGATACTAGAGCAAATGCAAACCGATAGTGCCCAAGCGGTGGTTGAAGCCGTCCAGACAAGTTTGGCACAGTTGACGTCGTAGGGCTATTTGGCAACCGCTGTGGGCTATACCTTACCTGTGTTTGCAGCAGCGGCCGCTGTTGCTGCTCTGCGGTGTTTAACCGAGGGTACTTGCCCGTCAGCAGTCACCTTAGCCTTGCTGAACCCCAATCGCTGCGAAACGTTTACCATTGCCCAAGGAGCTTGCCTAGACCCTCAACAGGCTCTTGCCATTACCTACAGCGAACCCAGTGATCCCCTAGATATTACGCGGCAGACTCCTGTTTGGGCATGGGTGACTTGGGCAGATGCCACGACTCAGCCACGGATTCACCTTGAGGGGGGGGTCGGCATTGGCCGCCACCAAGCCACAGGAGAAGCAGCAATCTACCGTTACGCCAAGTTGCTGTTAACCACAAATCTAGAATTCTACTGCCCCAGCGATCGCGCCATTCGGGTCAGAATTATTTTGCCGGAGGGGGCGCAATTGGCACAGCGAACCTCCAATGCAGCCTTTGGGATTGTTGAGGGCTTATCGCTGCTGGGTACCGGGGCGATCGCCCAGCCCTTGACAGCCCCAGAGCAACTTGAGCAGTACCTCGCCGAACTGGCGACAAAAGCAGCCCAATCCTCAACCCTTGTATTTTGCATTGGCGAAAATGGCCTGCAGGTGGCGCAAACCCTTCACATTCCCCGGCAATTGTGCGTCAAGACTGCCAATTGGTTGGGTCCGATGTTAGTGGCGGCGGCAGAGCACAATATTCAGCAGTTGTTGCTCTTAGGCTACCATGGCAAACTGATCAAGTTAGCGGCGGGTATTTTTCACACCCATCATCACTTAGCGGATGCTCGCCAAGAAGTCTTCACAGCATTTTGTGCCCTTGCGGGCATTACAGACAGCTTACTCCAGCAAATTTGGCGATCGCCAACCATAGAAGCGGCGTGCCAATTACTTGCAGCCAAGGCTCCAGACCAGTTAGCACCCATTTTAAGCCAGATTGCTAACCGCATTGAGGAGCGCACCCTTGCCTACCTGCGTACCCACTGCTCTACCTCGGTAGCGCGATCATTGCAGGTGGGAGCAGTTCTATTTCGGCGCGATCGCCAAATCGTGGCAACCAGCCAAACCGCTCAAACCCTCTTAGCATCCCTAAGGCAAGTGATTGACTAGCAGACGGAGCTAGCCCCGGTGCTGGGCTCATAGCGCACGTTGGTACCTCCTAAGCCACAATAGCCATTGACATGACGGTGGAGATACTGTTGATGATACGCTTCAGCAAAATAGAAGTCAGGGGCGGGTAAAATTTCCGTCGTAATCTGGCCATAACCCGCTTCTTTCAGAGCAGCTTGGTAGCGATCTCGGCTGGCTTCAGCAAGAGCCTTTTGCTCCGGGGAATAGTAATAAATCCCAGAGCGATACTGCGTACCCACATCATTGCCTTGGCGCATGCCTTGGGTGGGGTCGTGGTTCTCCCAAAACACCTTTAGTAACGCTTCGTAGCTAACCTGTTGCGGGTCATAGACAACACGCACCACTTCATTGTGGCCAGTCATCCCAGTGCACACCTCTTCGTAGGTGGGGTTTGGCGTATAACCACCAGCATAGCCCACCGCAGTAACATACACACCGGGCACTTGCCAGAATTTGCGCTCTGCCCCCCAAAAACACCCCATGCCAAACAACGCTAGTTCTAAGCCTGCGGGATAGGGAGGAGCCAAGGGATGACCGTTGACTAGATGCGCCTTGGGAATAGGCATTGGCTCACTGCGCCCAGGCAAGGCAGTCTGCGGACTGGGAAGGGTTAATTTTTTGAATCCAAAGAAGGCCATAGCTGCTCATCAACAACGCCCTAGGGCTTATTCTAGCTAACACCAACAGAACTTATCAGCATGTGGGGGTTCGGGAGCGCGATAAAACCCCGTCATGAACGATAGTGAAGGGTGGGGATACATGGACTCCCCGCGCGAGTCGAGGGGAGTCAAGAATCAACTTTTGGTACAATTATCTCAGATTTGGTAGATAAAATTCTCGTCTATGAAGCCAAGTTGCAAGGAACTTAAGACTAGGATCAGCGGCTCGATCAAACGCTGCGGATGGGTCTTTTTGTTCGCAACAAAGCGCTTCGCTACTGGATGGACGGGCAAGGCAAACGCACGGCTGACCTCAACAAATACTGCCGAGTTTTAGCCAAAGAGTATCCTTGGGCGAAAAAACTCAACTCGCTGGCACGACCAACGATGGCAGAACGAGCGTGGTCAGCGATTTCTCGCTTCTATAACAACTGCAAACAAAAAGTGAAGGGCAAAACGGGAACAACGCCGTCTATCTCGCAAACAAGAGGGGTCAAAAAATCGCGCCAAAGCAAGGCTTAAACTGGGAAGAAAACACCTAACAGTCCAACGCCAGCGTAAGGACTGGGCTGTGAAACTAGCCCGGTGCGTAGTAAACTACTCCCAGCTAAAGCAGGGAGCTTTTAGTAGCCCTGCAGTTAGCAAGCCAACCGCGAGCCTCTGGGGTGGTTTACAACACCCCCAATCGACCGTTACCAGTGCCTTGAACAACCGTTTCTGGTGTCCGCAGTACAATTATAACCTAAAACAACTGAAGTTGCTAAAGGAGCTTTCCTCCCCGCACTGAAGTACGGGGCTTCCAGCCCTACCCGATGTAACGTTCGCCTTTGGCGGCGCGGAGCGCTTTGTCGTGGCGTATGAGGACGTGCAAATCAGAAACGTGGTGAAGACCCATCAGGTAGCCAAGTCGATTGTTGATGCAGCGTGGTATCAATTCCGCCAGTGGCTGGACTATTTCGGGACCGTATTTGGGGTGGTAACTGTCGCTGTCCCACCTCAGTACACCTCCCAGACATCCTCGTGTTGCGGCCATTTGGTCAAGACATCCCTCAGCACTCGTACGCATTTGTGCCAGTGCGGAACTGTGCTGGACAGAGACCCCAACGTAGCTATCAACATTGTGGATTGTGGAGCTAGGTTGACGTACTGTGGGGCACACAGGCTCTTACGCCGGTGGAGAGGAGGCCGCTACTCATCTTCTGGAGACAGAGGTTGAGCACGTCACCTCGTTGAAGCAGAAACCTTCATCGGCGACGATGAAATCCCCTCCCTTCGCTGCGCTCAGGAGGGGGAGGATGTCAAACTCATTGCATAACTGGGATGCACTCAACGACAAGCGTACGGCTTTGTAAATTTCAACAATTTTCGGTAAAGGTTGTTAGCTTGCTTCTCTAATTAGTAAAAGTTATCACCGTACTAATAATACTTTGTCTCTAGTTTTCATTGCATTTGATCCTTTTCTGATTACTCATGCCATCTGTGACGACGGCTCAGGTAATTCCACCTCTTCATAGACCAACGCCAAGGGACACTGAAAATCCAAACTCACCAGTTCTAAAATGGGGTTTTCCTCATCCGCTACATCATCTGGATAGGCCGTCAGTTCCCACTTGCCCCCACTGGTTTTGCGATAGCAGTCTATCCCCACTTTCTCGGCATCAATCAACACATATTCCTGTAGAGTAGAGATGCGGCGGTAAAACCTAAACTTATCCCCCCGGTCAAAACCAGCCGTGCTGGGCGAGAGAACTTCAACAATGAGCTTAGGATATTGGATAGCTTCTGTGGCTCGGCGATCGCGCTCATCACAACTCACCACCACATCGGGATAAAAATATGGTCCTCTTTGGCTAACCTGTACCTTCACATCTGCTACATTAATGCGACAGCCCCGTTTCCGTAGGTGTGGTCGTAATTGGCTATAAAGATTCAGGGTAATGTCATTGTGGGGCAATGTCCCACCCGTCATCGCATAGACTTCCCCATCCATGTATTCGTGTTTGATGGGTTGCTCCCTTTCCCATGCCAGATATTCATCAGGTGTTAAACCGCTAGCTTGAGGGTTGGCAATCATGACGGACCTCCATTGGGGGCGAACTCCTCTATCAGTGTCTCCATTTCTTGCAAGGTATTGGCTAAATGGGTGGCGATCGCGGCGGCAATTTTCTCCGGCTCCGTCAGATCATCTTCTGGATTGTTGCCAATATCCCGCAGCCTAGATTTGTATCGTTACACCGTTTCTGTTTTTGGTAATCAATTTGTCCAGATTTAAGTGCATCTTAAGAAATTTCTATAAAAAATCCCCCACCAGAGCAGCAGGGGATTTTGTAGACGTTAACCTAACCTAGCTAGATCAACCGTACTTCGAGGCGGTTGAAGCAATCAGGAAGGCGGCGTAGGTCAAGACATACCCGACGCTAAAGTGAGCTAAGCCAACCAAACGAGCTTGCACGATAGAAAGCGCCACTGGCTTATCTTTCCAACGCACTAAGTTCGCTAATGGTGTCCGCTCGTGCGCCCACACCAAGGTTTCAATCAACTCTTGCCAGTAACCGCGCCAGCTAATCAGGAACATGAAGCCAGTGGCCCACACGAGGTGACCAAACAGGAACATCCATGCCCACACGGAGAGGTTATTGGTGCCAAAGGGATTGTAACCGTTGATGAGTTGAGACGAGTTCAACCAGAGGTAATCCCGCAGCCAACCCATAAGGTAGGTCGAGTTTTCATTGAACTGTGCCACGTTGCCTTCCCAGACACCAAGGTGTTTCCAGTGCCAGTAGAAGGTGACCCAGCCAATGGTGTTCAGCATCCAGAACATCGCCAGATAGAAGGCATCCCACGCAGAAATATCGCAGGTACCGCCCCGGCCAGGGCCATCGCAGGGGAAGGCATAGCCGAAGTCTTTTTTATCGGGCATCAGTTTGGAGCCACGGGCATCCAGCGCACCTTTCACCAAAATCAGGGTGGTGGTGTGCAGCCCCAAGGCAATGGCGTGGTGAACCAAGAAGTCACCGGGGCCAATGGTTAAGAAGAGCGAGTTGTTGCCACTGTTGATGGCATCTAACCAGCCGGGCAGCCAGACGTTACCGTAGTTGGGCCAAGCAGTTGCAGCAATACTATCAGGATTCGACAGCAGCGTGTCAAAACCGTAGAGCAATTTACCGTGCGCCGCTTGGATAAACTGGGCAAAGACTGGCTCAATAAGAATTTGCTTTTCAGGGGTGCCAAAGGCCACCACGACATCATTGTGAACGTACAGACCTAAGGTGTGGAAACCCAAGAAGAGGGAGACCCAGCTAAGGTGGGAAATAATCGCCTCTTTGTGCTGCAACACCCGATCCAACACGTTGCCTTTATTTTGTACCGGATCATAATCCCGTACGAGGAAGATGGCACCATGGGCAAAGGCACCCACCATCAAGAAGCCAGCAATGTACTGGTGATGGGTATAAAGAGCCGCCATGGTGGTGTGATCTTGGGCAATAAAGGCATAGGGCGGCAAAGAATACATGTGCTGTGCCACCAAGGAGGTGATAACCCCTAAACAAGCCAAGTGCCACCCCAGTTGGAAGTGCAATGAGTTGTTGTAGGTTTCGTAGATGCCTTGGTGGGGCATGTTAAACGGCCCCTCTACCTTCGTTCCAAAGAAGTCTTTGGCATCCATCATTTCTTTGATGCTGTGGCCAATACCGAACTGGGTTCGATACATGTGACCGGCAACAATGAAGAGGACGGCGATCGCCAAATGGTGATGCGCCATATCGGTGAGCCACAAAGACTCGGTTTGAGGATGGAAGCCACCCAAGAAGGTCAGAATTGCGCTACCTGCTCCTTGTGAGGTGCCAAAGACATGGCTCGCGGTATCGGGATTCTGGGCATATACCCCCCAGTTACCGGTAAAGAAGGGTGCCAACCCCGCTGGGTGAGGCATGGTGCTCAGGAAGTTATCCCAGCCGACATGCTGCCCCCGGGATTCGGGAATAGCAACGTGAATCAGGTGGCCAGCCCACGCCAAGGAGCTTACCCCAAACAGCCCCGCCAAGTGGTGGTTCAAGCGCGATTCAGCATTTTTGAACCAAGAGAGGCTAGGACGGAACTTGGGTTGCAGGTGCAGCCAACCAGCAAACAGTGCCAAGGAGGCCAACACCAGTAGGAAGATAGCGCCTTGGTAGAGGTCGCCGTTGGTGCGCATACCGATGGTGTACCACCAGTGATACACACCGGAGTAGGCAATATCCACAGGGCTGGACGCACCCGCTTGGGTAAACGCATCAACCGCTGCTTTGCCAAATTGGGGATCCCAGATCGCATGGGCGATGGGACGGGTGTTCAGGGGATCTTGAATCCACTGCTCAAAGTTGCCTTGCCACGCAACGTGGAATAGGCTACCAGACACCCACAGGAAGATAATGGCCAGATGCCCAAAGTGGGAGGCAAAAATCTTTTGGTAAAGATTTTCCTCGGTCATACCATCATGGCTTTCAAAGTCATGTGCCGTAGCGATGGCATACCAAATCCGGCGTGTGGTCGGATCCTGTGCGAGGTCTTGGCTAAACTTAGGAAATTTAGTTGCCATAGTCGGTAGTATCCTCCTCGCCCCTATCCTACAGAAATAATTCGAGCTAGGAAGAATGCCCATGTGGTGGCAATCCCCCCTAGGAGGTAATGCGCCACACCGACCGCCCGACCTTGAATAATACTCAGGGCACGGGGTTGAATTGCTGGCGCAACTTTTAGCTTGTTGTGTGCCCAAACAATGGACTCAATCAGCTCTTGCCAGTAGCCACGGCCACTGAACAGGAACATCAGACTGAAGGCCCAAACAAAGTGAGCACCCAAGAAGAGCAAGCCGTAAGCGGATAGGGCTGAACCATAGGAGCCAATCACCTGGGAGGCTTGTGCCCACAGAAAGTCCCGTAGCCAGCCGTTAATGGTGATGGCACTTTGGGCAAAGTTACCGCCCGTAATATGAGACACGGTGCCATCGGGGGCAACCGTCCCCCACACATCCGATTGCATCTTCCAACTAAAGTGGAAAATAACCACGGAAATGCAGTTGTACATCCAGAACAAGCCAAGAAAGACGTGATCCCAACCGGAGACTTGGCACGTGCCACCCCGACCGGGGCCGTCGCAGGGGAACCGGAAGCCCAAATTGGCTTTATCGGGAATTAAGCGAGAGCTACGGGCAAACAGCACACCCTTGAGCAGAATCAATACCGTCACGTGAATGGTGAAGGCATGGATGTGGTGCACCAAGAAGTCAGCGGTGCCAAGGGCGATCGGCATCATGGCGACTTTGCCACCCACTGCCACAACATCACCCCCAAACGCCACGCTAGCAGTGGCTGCGGCGTTGGGAGCAGTACCGCCCGGCGCAAGGGTATGCAGGTGCTGCACCCACTGGGCAAAGACCGGCTGCAATTGAATGCCAGTGTCAGAGAACATATCTTGGGGACGACCAAAGGCTCGCATGGTGTCGTTGTGGACGTACAGTCCGAAGCTGTGGAAGCCCAAGAAAATACAGACCCAGTTCAGGTGAGAAATAATGGCATCCCGATGCCGCAGAACGCGATCCAACACGTTGTTTTGGTTGACGGCTGGGTCGTAGTCCCGCACAAAGAAAATTGCCCCATGAGCGGCACCGCCAACAATCAGGAAGCCGCCAATCCACATATGGTGGGTGAATAGCGATAGCTGGGTTGGATAGTCGGTGGCAAGGTAGGGATAGGGCGGCATCGCGTACATGTGCTGCGCCACGATGATGCTAAGCGACCCCATCATGGCCAAGTTGATCGCCAGTTGGGCATGCCAAGACGTGGTCAGCACTTCGTAGAGACCTTTGTGCCCAGTCCCAGTGAAGGGGCCTTTGTGAGCTTCAAGAATTTCTTTGAGGCTATGGCCAATTCCCCAGTTGGTGCGGTACATGTGACCGGCAATGATAAAGAGGACGGCGATCGCCACGTGGTGGTGTGCCGTATCCGACAGCCAAAGGCCACCGGTAACGGGGTTTAAACCACCTTTGAAGGTCAAGAAATCTGAGTAAGCGGCCCAGTTAAACGTGAAGAACGGAATCACACCGCTGAACACCCCCCAATTGATGTTGGGGTAAAGCTCTGCCATCAAGCTGGGGTTGAGAATGAACTCATGGGGCAGCGGAATATCCTTCGCCGCCACACCCGCATCCAAGAGCTGATTGATGGGGAGCGAAACGTGAATTTGGTGACCCGCCCATCCCAAGGAACCGAGGCCGAGTAAACCAGCCAAGTGATGGTTGAGCATGGACTCCACGTTTTGGAACCATTCCAGCTTGGGAGCGCGCTTGTGATAGTGGAACCAGCCTGCAAAGAGCATTAAGCCAGCCATGACCAAGCCACCGATCGCGGTGCAGTAAAGCTGGAACTCATTGGTGATCCCAGAGGCTCGCCAGAGTTGGAATAGCCCCGAGGTGATTTGGATGCCGTGGAAACCACCGCCGACATCACCGTTGAGGATGCCTTGACCGACAATGGGCCAGACAACTTGAGCACTGGGCTTGATGCCGGTAGGATCGGCCAGCCAAGCCTCATAGTTAGAGAATTTTGCACCGTGGAAGTACATCCCACTCAGCCAGATGAACACCACTGCCAGATGGCCGAAGTGTGCACTGAAGATTTTGCGGGAAATATCTTCGAGGTCGCTAGTGTGTGTATCGAAATCGTGGGCAAGAGCGTGAAGGTTCCAAATCCATGTGGTGGTTTGGGGACCTCTGGCCAAAGTGCGATCAAAATGCCCAGGTTTTGCCCATTTCTCAAAGGACGTAGGTACCGGGTCATTGTCAACCACGACTCTGACTTTTGGCTCTCGCTCCGGTGGACTGATGGTCATCGAGTCTCTCCTCTCTCTTAGGCAAGGAAGGAACGAGGGCATTCGCTTCATTTAATAGACTGGTCGTTAGGATAAAGATTATGAAGAATCTTTACTCTAATGACACCGAATGGAACGATAAAGCCCGTTCTGGAGGCGAATGCTCAATTCAGCATTATAGAAGGGTAGTACAGGCTTTGCCGATAATTAACATTATTTAAGATGCTTGAATTCTTGACATGTTTATGGGGGTATAAATGCATATCTTTGCGCTATGATACCCATTGATTTGTTGCTGGTATGGGTTTGACAATGCCCTATATCATCAGCTTTTGGGGCGATCGCCCCGCTTTGTAAACTATTTTAAGTTTTATGACGAAAGTAATTATTTATACACCGGATGCCCCAGCCCCCGTTGGGCCTTACAGTCAAGCGGTACAGGTGGGGGAGTGGGTCTTTTTGGCGGGGCAAATTGCCCTTGATCCGCAGACGGGGGAGGTGGTTGGTGGCGAAGATGTTGTTGCCCAAACCCGTCAGGTGATGCAGAACCTGAGTGCGGTGCTCAGGGCAGCGGGGAGTGACTGGTCGCAGGTGGTGAAAACAACAGTATATTTAGCGGACTTAAATGATTTTGCTGCCATGAATAGCGTCTATGGTGAATATGTTGACCCCGACACAGCCCCCGCACGGGCGTGTGTTGAGGTGTCACGCCTGCCCAAGGGGGTGAAGGTGGAAATTGACTGTGTGGCAATGGTTCCTAAAATGTCCTCACGGCAATGACGGATGCGCGAAAGTTATACTCTTTGCCCTCTAGTTCGACAGGGGTACCTACTTTGATGGCACTGTTCCCAAGGACAGGGCCACTGTTAGTCACTTGACCTTTGCCTTCGAGGGTGACTAAAAGATTGCTGCTAAAGGCCATTTCGGGGCGCGGGTCGGGTAGGGCTTTTACCGAGCCGTCGGGCTGCGAGACGGTGACGGTGCGGGGTAGCACTTGGACATTTTTGACTGTAATTTGGCCGTAGGGCTGGTTGCGGATAATAAAGTTTGCCGTACTGCCGTTGGGAATTAAGTCTTGGGGCGTTGGTGTACTTAAGCCCAACACGAGGATATCGACTTCTATGGGCTTGGCGGTGGTGATTTGGGCAAGGGAGGTGCCCGATCGCCCCGGCAACACAAACAAGCCCACAAGTACGCACAGCAGCACAACTCCGGCACCAATATCTAGCAGACTGAGTTTGCCAAAAAGGCGGCCATAGCGATCGATCAACTGCATCCACGTTGTCCCATACCTGAGCAGCAACATCCTACCACAGGCATTACCCCGCTTGATCGCTCCACACCCAGACCTCCCCTTGAGAGCCACCAGCCGCAAGATAGTGCCCTAGGGGATGCCATGCCAGCGCACTCACATCCCCGGCGTCTAGGAGTTGGCGGGGTTGCAACTGCTGCCAAAGACAGAGCCACCCCTCATCCCCACTGGAGGCAAAGCCTTGGCCATTGGGATGTAGGCTCACCGCTCGCACGGTGCCACGATGTAATTCCAAGACATTGGGTTGCCAACTGTCCTGTTCTGGGCTGAACTGCCAGAGGATGATCCCCTCTTGGGAGCTCGTAAACTACTCCCAGCTAAAGCAGGGAGCTTTTAGTAGCCCTGCAGTTAGCAAGCCAACCGCGAGCCTCTGGGGTGGTTTACAACACCCCCAATCGACCGTTACCAGTGCCTTGAACAACCGTTTCTGGTGTCCGCAGTATAATTATAACCTAAAACAACTGAAGTTGCTAAAGGAGCTTTCCTCCCCGCACTGAAGTACGGGGCTTCCAGCCCTACCCGATGTGATCCATGTTGCTGGCGGCTAGGTAGTCGCCTTGGGGCGACCATGCGAGACCCACAGCGGCGGACATAAACCCAAGGGCGAGGGGATCGGCATCCCAATCTGCCACCGCCCACACCTGAATCCCGCGGTAGCCTGCCACAGCTAAGGTCTCTCCCGTGGGTTGCCAAGCAAGTGCCAAAACGGAGGACTCGCCAAAGTCGAGGGTTGTGATCACCTCTGCGGCAGCCGCATCCCATACTTGGACGTAATGCCCCAAGCTAAAGGCCACCCATGGGTGGTGCGGGTGCCATGCGAGCTGATCGATCCACACTGAACCATAATTCAGGAGGTGACGGCGATCGCCTCCTTCGTGCCAAGAGCCGATGATTAGCCGTCCTTGCTGGCCAGCCGCCGCCCAGCGATCGCCTGCAACCGCGAGCACATCAAGGCTTTGCTCGGTTGCTGGCTGCAGGATCACCTGTTCCCCTAACAGCGGATCAATCTGATACACATCCCCTGCGGCAGAAGTAGCTAAAAGATAGCGATCGCCCCACGCCACGGCGGTAACGTAGTCCTGAAGTTGGGTCTGCCCCAACAGGGTTAAGGTGGCCATGGGGTACCTCCCTTAGTGCAGGGTGTCGTAGTAGAGTTGCAGCCCAATAATCATACCGAGCATGGCAACAATAAAGAGGCTGATGAATAGCCAATGCCGCTGTACCGTTACCGCAAAGAACTCCCCATAAATACGATAAAGGCGGTCAATAATCCCCTCGGCTTGGCCAACGGCTTTTTCCCGCTGCATGAGCCAGTCAGAGTATTGCTCCTGCCAAATATCCAGTTCATCCTTATAGTTGGCCATGTCTTCACGAAAGGTGGCCAACTGCGCTGGGGTTTGGGGAATGGCTGGTTCAGTGGGTTGCTGCGGTTTGGCGGCCTCTAGGGCAGGGGTATAGTACTGACGAATTCCCGGAAAGTAGCAGGACTTAAAGAGTTGCACCCCAGTACAGCGGCAGGTGGCAGGGTCATGGCTCTCGTTGGGATCTGTCCAGCACGGATCTAGGGCAACGTCTTTACCCATTCCCGTAATGGTGACAAACGCTTCAAACGGCCATTTGGTGAGCGTGAAGACATTCATGACTTGGCCGATGGGGTTCATCTGCGAGGGGGCAATGATGCCGCCGCCAAAAGTGACTTGAGGAATAATAAATAGGATGAGGAGCAGCGGGGCGATCGCCGTGTTGGGGGACAGCGCCGAGACCAGCAACCCCATCACCATCCCGCCAAAGGAGGCTAGGAACATCGTTAGCCACAGTTGCAGTTGAGTGAGGCTATCTCCCGGAAAATCAATAGCAATGTTTTTAAATAGCAGAAAGGCCGAGGCTTGGTACAGCGCCAGCAACAACGCAAGGGTAATTTTAGAGAAAACGTAGGCACCAATTTTCAAGCCAACAAGGCGCTCCCGCCGGTAAATATCGCGCTCCTTGGCAATTTCGCGCATCGTGGTCAGGTTCCCCACCATGACCGCCACCAGTGCCGTTGCAAATAACATGGTAATGGCAGAGGCCGCATCGCCGTTGCGAATATCAAACAGATACCGATCCCAGACAATTAAATCCAAAATGCCGATAATGAACGGGATTGAAAAGTTCAGGATTAGGCTCACCCGATCTCGCAGGAGGATAGCGGCCTCCCGCTGCAACAAGATCCAGTACTGCCGTAGGCCAGACACGGCATGGGTGTGGCTATGCCCCCGACGGAGTACAGCGTGTGGCGCGTCGTTCAGGTGGCAGATAACATCTTTGTGGCGATCCAGCACATAGGTTTTATACTGGGGAGATTTCAAGTAGAGTTGCTGCCATTCCTCGGGGGTTCGCTCCCGCTCGATGAGGGGATAAATATCATTAAAGGACTGCACCCCAAAGTAGGCTGCCGCTTGATCCGGCGATCCAAAATACGCCACGCGCCCCCCCGCCGCTAAGAAGATCACGAGGTTACACAGTTTGATGTTTTCGGTGACGTGGGTAATGAGAACAACGGTGCAGCCATCATTGGCTAGACCCCGCAGTAAGCACATGACCTCTGCTTCGGTGCCCGGATCCAAACCGGAGGTGGCCTCATCTAGAAAGAATAAGCTGGGTTTGGTCAGCAATTCCACACCAATAGAGACCCGCTTTAGCTGACCGCCACTCAAGTTTTTGATAGGGACATCGCGGCGATCGCTCAAGCCCAAAATGGCCATGACCTCTACAACCCGCTGCTCACGCTCACGGGGAGTTACATCGGCAGGCATCCGCAACTGAGCGGCAAAGTTCAAGGCTTCTGCCACGGTTAATTCTTTGTGGACAATATCTTCTTGGGGGACGTAGGCAAACTCAGACCGGTAGGCATCAAAATGGCGGTAAAGGTCGTTGCCGTTAATGAGAACCGTACCACTGGAGGCGGGGGTAAAGCCTGTCAGGGCTTTGAGAAGGGTGGACTTACCACAACCACTGACCCCAGCAATGACCACAAACTCGCGGGGCAAAATCGATAGGGAAATATCGTGCAGCAGTTTCTTGTTACCTTTAACAACTTTTTCAAGGCCAAAGGCATCGAGGCGAATGCTACCCGCTTCGTTGTCAACGGTAATGGTTTCGTCAATGTTGATTTGCAATAGGTAGGGACCAATGCGCACTTTATCGCCAACCCGTAGGGATTGGGGTTTGGTGAGCCGCTTACCGTTACAAAAGACTCCATTAGATGACCCCAGATCGCTAAGGACAATGGCGGTGCCTTGGCGCTCAATTTTGGCATGGTGCCGCGAAATTTGGGGGTGGTCGATTTGAATATCGTTATCCTCACTCCGGCCAATGCGCAGAACCGTTTTCCCTTGGAAGTGAATCGTTTTTTGCAGAATCTTAACGGGGGATTGGCGAAACACTAATTTGACGTTAGCGCCAATAAAAAATGTGTCGCCATCCTCGAGATGTTTATGGTTGACGGGGCGATCGCCAAAAAGCAACCCTAATTTACTTCCTAAATCCTGAATGGTGTAGCCTGTATCAGTTTTACTGATTTCAAAATGGTGCCGCGAAATGGTGGGATAGGAAATGACAATTTCATTGTGGGGCGATCGCCCCGCTCGCATTCGTGGTTGACTTAGGCGAATCTCTTGGACTGACGCTGGCGTTGTAATTTGTAAAACTGGCCACTCTTCATCGGGGGCTAAAATTGTTGCTGCATCGCTCTGAGATGTCATGGGACACACGCTCAACGCACGGATAAACAGGTCTCCTTTACGGTAGCAACTGCTCCGATAAGCGTGTGGGTAGTTATACCAAGCCGTTACGAAGTGCAACAACCGCTGCTTGAACGCGATCGTCCACGGCCAGTTTGTTTAAGATACCCCGGACATGGGTTTTAATCGTATTGGGGCTGAGGAACAGCTTGCCCGCAATTTCTGGGTTGCTATAGCCCTCCACCATTAACCGCAATACATCCAACTCCCGCGGAGAGAGGGAATGCTCAAGTTGGGGATGAACTGGTCGCAAGTGCTGAATCACGTGGCGGGCAATTTGCGGATCTAGGTAGGTGGCTCCCTCGCAGGCAGCGGCGATCGCCGTCACTAATCGCTCCACTGTAACCCCCTTAATACAATAGGCATCAGCGCCACTAGAAAGGGCAGCAACTGCTTCAAGGGCGGACTGATGGGACGTGAGCATCACCACATGAATCTCTGGTAACTCTTGCTTAATGCGCTGCGTTGCCGCAATCCCATCTAAGCCAGGTAGGCCAATATCCATGACCACAACATCCGGTCGCAGCTCTCGTGCCAAGCCCACACCGCGATAGCCATCCTCAGCAAAGCCCACCACCGTAAACTGCCCTGCTAGAGACTGCTCTAGCCCCAACTCCATCATGGGGTCGTCTTCCACAATCAGAATACGCAGCACGATAGCCTCCACAGTGAGATGGCGGGCAGGAACGGGCTAACTCAACCTAAACCAGACACATTCAAGCCACCAGTCAATTCTTCCATCCGTTCTCGCATGGTGGCGGTGGACTTCTGGTAGGCATCTTTCATCGCCGCAGTCACCAGATCAGAGAGAACCTCTGCCCCTTCGCTGAGCAGTTCGGGGTTGATTTCCACCCGACGCGGCTCTTGGGTGCCGCTCATAATCACCTTGACTGCTCCCCCCGCAGCTTGACCCTCAATATCCATTTGTTCAAGGTCTTCTTGGAGTTTTTTGGCGCCTTCTTGAACCTGCTGTGCTTTTTGGATGGCCGCGGCCAACTCTTTCATTTTGCCCAGACCAAAGCCAAATCCTTGTCCCTGTGCCATATGGTTGCCTTTATCGATAGCGAACTATTGCCTGCTATCTTATCAGCAAGTGAGAAGCTAGGTAAAATGCGGGTTTAGCCACGGCAGGAATAATGGGTAATGGGGTTGATGCTCTTGGGGAATGCTCTGCGCCGCTACTGGCGTTATCTGGCGCTGTTTTGTATAGGGGTGCTCCTTGCCCTCGTGGTGCTGAGCCAGTTGCGCTCCAGTCCGTTGGTAACCACGTCCCTAGAGCCGCTGCCGCAACACCCCCAGATTGCGGTGCATATGAATCACTCCCAAGCCCATCGCTATCGGGAACCCTATCGCCCCTACACCCGCGACGGCGAAGATCTCGAGGCCATTCTTATCGAAGCGGTTAAGGCAGCGCGTACCCGTATTGATGTAGCTATCCAAGAGTTTCGGCTACCTCATTTAGCCAAGGCACTGGCAGCTAAACAGCAAGCGGGAGTGCCGGTGCGAGTGATTATGGAAAACACCTATACCGAGCCGTGGGCAACCTATAGCCCAGCGATGGTGAATCGGCTGGATCCGCGAATGCGGCAGCGCTATGATGACTGGCACGCCTTAGTGGATACCAATGGCGATCGCCATCTCAGCCCCCAAGAGCTAGCGGAACGCGATGTTTTGACGATTTTTGATCAGGCTCACGTGCCGTGGCTCGATGATACTGCCGATGGCTCAAAGGGCAGTATGCTCATGCACCACAAGTTTATGGTGATTGATCATCAGCGGGTGGTGGCCACAACGGCAAACTTTACCCTCAGCGATATTCACGGCGATCTAGGCCGACCGGAAACCCGTGGCAATGCCAACTCGCTACTGGTCATTGACAGTCCAGCGGTGGCGCAACTATTTACCGAAGAATTTAACATCATGTGGGGGGATGGGCCAGGGGGCAAGCTGGATAGCCGCTTCGGCGTGCAAAAGCCCCTCCGGCCAACGCGACAGGTACAGGTGGGGGATGCGATTGTGGCGGTGCGCTTTTCTCCGACCTCGCGATCGCGCCCGTGGGCAGAGTCCACCAATGGTCTGGTTGGCCGATGGCTGGCCAGAGCACGGCACGCCATTGATCTGGCTTTATTTGTCTTTTCGGATCAAGAGTTGTCCGACGTGCTTGAGGCACAACACCAGCGGGGAGTCACCATCCGTGCCCTGATCGATGAGGATTTTATCTACCGCGATTTTAGTGAGGCGCTAGATATGCTGGGGGTGGCCATGGCGAACACGGCTCAAGCGGGGCGCAGCCAATGCTACTACGAAGCGGGGAATCGACCTTGGCAGACTCCCCTTACGACCGTGGGAACCCCAACCCTTCCCCAAGGGGATAAGTTGCACCACAAGTATGGACTGATTGATCGTCAGACCGTCATTGTTGGCTCCCATAACTGGTCTGAGGCGGCCAATCGCGGCAATGATGAATTCCTGCTGGTGATTGAGCACCCGACCGTTGCGGCTCACTACGAGCGAGAGTTTGAGCGGCTCTACGCCAACAGCCGTTTAGGATTGCCCCCCCAAGTGCGCGATCGCATCGCCCAACAACTGGCCAAGTGCGGCGGGGTCATTGAAACGCGCTCCCCATCGAGAACCACTGGCAGCAGTACCCCCAAGATAAATTTGAATACCGCCACCGCGGCTGAGCTACAAACCCTACCGGGGATTGGCCCCAAACTGGCGGCAGAGATCCTGAAGGCACGGCAGAAAAAACCCTTTACATCTTGGGCAGAGGTGGACGCCGTTCCGGGGATTGGACCTAAACTCATAGAGCGGCTGCGAGAGCACGCCACATGGTAGCCCCCTCACGCAGGCTGATGCTCTCAAGCAGCCTACAGTCGCCGAATGGCATCAATCAATACTTCAGGTGGCTGAACCCCTTCCCACCGCTGCACTTCCTGACCACGGTAAAAGAGTAGGAGCGTAGGTAAGGACTGAATCCGGTACTGGCTTGCTAGTTGTGGGTAACGTTCAGAATCTATCTTAACGATCTCAACCGCTGTTTTAAGATGCTGCTTCACCTGATCAAGAATTGGCACCATCATCCGGCAGGGGCCACACCAGTCTGCATAAAAATCAATGAGGAGTGGCTGGGAGGTATGGGAGATCAGATCATTGAAGCTGCTAAATTGTCGTGTTGTGGCCATGGCATTATCCTTAGGACAACCTCTATGTTCCATGTTAGATGCCAGCCAACTGACCTGGGGCTAACTCCCCATCGGCAACTCCAACCCCGTGGTTAGGTAGTCCTGCTAGGTTGCCTGCCATTTCTAGTGCCTTAATTCCAGCCGTACAGACAACAAAAGACAACAATCGACAGCTAGGGTACGCTAAGTTATGGATCAAGGTCTTGCCCCTTTGCTCCCCATGATAGGGTGAGATAACATCACTCAAATATATATAATGCCCTGTCCTATACTTGAGTGTGCTTGAGAGCCTATTCCGCAGCGTTTGCCATGTCCACCCTTGTTATTGTTGAATCGCCCACCAAAGCCCGTACTATTCGCAAGTTCTTGCCCGCGGACTATCGCGTTGAAGCCTCCATGGGACACGTTCGGGATCTTCCCCGCAGTGCTGCCGATGTACCCGCAGAATTTAAGGGGGAAGAGTGGGCGACCTTGGGCGTGAATGTGGCCGCAGGCTTTGAGCCACTGTACATCGTCCCTAAGGATAAGCAAAAAGTTGTTAAGGAACTAAAAACAGCCCTTGAGAACGCCGATGAGTTACTCCTAGCAACTGATGAAGACCGCGAAGGGGAAAGTATTAGTTGGCACCTGCTGCAACTTCTCAACCCTAAGGTGCCCGTACGGCGCATGGTCTTTCACGAGATTACCGATGAGGCGATTCAAGCTGCCCTCCGCAATTGCCGCGAGGTGAACCAGCAACTCGTGCGCGCCCAAGAAACGCGGCGAATTCTAGATCGCCTAGTGGGGTACACCCTATCCCCCCTGCTGTGGCGCAAAATTGCCCCCCATCTGTCGGCGGGGCGGGTACAGTCTGTGGCGGTGCGCCTACTCGTGCAGCGGGAGCGGGAGCGCCTAGCCTTTCGTAAAGGTCAGTTTTGGGATCTCAAGGCGGTTCTTGATCAGCGGGGAACCCTATTTCCAGCGCGGCTTGTGAGTGTGGGTGGGCAGCGGGTGGCTGCGGGCAATGATTTTGATCCGGCCACTGGGCAACTGCGTCATCCCAACGCTGTCCTGCTGCTGGATGAGGCTGCGGCTAATGCCCTGCGCGATCGCCTCTTGACGGAAACCTGGACGGTTAGCGAACAGGAAGAGCGCCAACAAGCCCGCAAACCTGCTCCCCCTTTTACCACCTCTACGCTGCAACAGGAGGCCAACCGCAAGCTGCACCTTTCAGCGCGCGAGACAATGCGGATTGCCCAAAAGCTTTACGAGGAGGGCTATATCACCTATATGCGTACCGACTCGGTGCATCTGTCGGAGCAGGCGATCGCCGCTGCCCGCAGTTGTGTTGAAACCATGTACGGTAAAGCCTTTCTTTCCCCCCAGCCCAGGCAGTACACCACCAAAACCAAGGGTGCCCAAGAAGCCCACGAAGCCATTCGCCCTGCTGGCAGCCAGTTCCGCACCCCCCAAGAAACAAACCTGCGGGATCGCGAACTAGACCTCTACGAACTGATTTGGAAGCGCACCGTTGCCACCCAAATGGCCGATGCCCGCCTCACTCTCTTAACGGTGTCCATTACTGCTGGCGATGCCCTCTTCCGGGCCCACGGCAAACGGATTGATTTTGCGGGCTTTTTCCGTGCCTACGTCGAAGGCTCCGATGACCCCGATGCTGCCCTCGAAAGCCAAGAAGTGGTTCTGCCGCTGATGCAGGTGGGAGAGATTCTGCGCTGTCAAACCCTCGAAAGTGTGGGGCACGAAACGCAGCCTCCGCCACGCTACACCGAGGCCAGCTTAGTCAAAGCTCTAGAACAAGCAGGAATTGGCCGCCCCAGCACCTATGCGACCATCATTAGCACCATCCAAGACCGAGAGTATGCCCTGCGTCGGGGCAATGCACTTGAGCCAACCTTTACGGCTTTTGCGGTTACCAGCCTCCTTGAAAAATACTTCCCCGACTTAGTGGATATAAACTTTACTGCCCGGATGGAGCAAACCCTTGACGATATTTCTACCGGCGAGGTAGAGTGGCTGCCCTACCTAGAATCGTTCTATTTGGGGGAGCAGGGTCTAGAGCAGCAGGTCAAAGAGCGCGAGCGCACCATTGAAGCGACAGAAGCCCGAGCGATCGCCCTGCCGGAACTGAACGCTGAGGTGGTGGTGGGTCGGTTTGGACCGTTTATTGTTTACCAAAATGGCAATGGTAGCGAACCCATCAAAGCCTCCCTTCCCCAAGATGCAACCCCCGGAAGTCTGAATCGTGAACAAATCGAGCAACTGATCCGCCAAAAGCTCGAAGGCCCCGATAAGCTGGGGGTACACCCAGAGACAGGCGAACCCATCTTTTTGCTCACAGGGCGATTTGGCCCCTACGTACAACTGGGGGAAGCTACCGCCGAGAACCCCAAGCCCAAGCGCGCCTCATTGCCTAAAGGGGTTAGCCCCGATGAAGTGACCCTCGATTTGGCAGTGACCCTTTTATCATTACCGCGCACCCTTGGGGTACATCCAGACTCCGGCAAGCTTATTCAAGCGAATCAGGGGCGATTTGGCCCTTACATTGTGCTAGATCCCGATGGCGAGAAAGAGTACCGCTCCCTCAAAGCCGAAGATAGCGTCTATACCATTACCCTTGAGCGGGCGCTGGAACTACTGGCGATGCCAAAGTCAACCCGTGGCCGCGCCAAAAAGCAAGTTCTTGCGGTGTTAGGCAACCACCCTGAAACCGATGAGCCCGTGCAAATTTTTGATGGTCCCTACGGCCCTTACGTCAACCACGGTAAAGTGAATGCCGCGTTGCCCGATGGTGTGAGTGTTGAGACCATAACCCTTGAGCAAGCCCTGCCACTGCTTGCCGCTAAGGCACCGCAAAAGACCTCGCGGCAAAGGGGGAGTGCAACTGGCACAGCCGGGAAAACCCGAAAAACTAAAAGTGCACCTAAAACAACAAAAACAACAAAAACGGCCTCGCGTAAGCGGGGGTCTGCCTAGCGCCTGTGAACCATCCCTTCACTGCGGAAACGTACCTTTTTGAGCCAGCACACCCCAACAGTGATGCATTACAGGTGATTTATGGCTTTCCCAACACCTACAGTGTTGGCATTACTAGCTTGGGCTATCAGCTGGTGTGGGCCACCTTAGCCCGCCGCCGAGATGTTGCCGTCAGCCGCCTATTTACCGATGTGCACGAACCCCTCCCCCGGCATCCAGAGTTGGTGGGGTTTTCTCTCTCGTGGGAACTGGATTATGCAAATCTGTTGGCGCTTCTAGAGCAGTTAAACATTCCTATTTGGCAGCGCGATCGCCACGAGGGGCATCCCCTTATCTTTGGCGGCGGGCCAGTGCTAACGGCAAATCCTGAACCCTTTGCCGACTTTTTTGATGTGATTCTCCTAGGGGATGCCGAACCCCTGTTAGAGCCGTTTTTGACCACCGTTGCCCACGAACGAAGCGCACCTCGCCAGACGCAGTTACACCGTCTTGCTCAGGTTCCCGGCCTCTATGTTCCCAGCCTTTACACCGTTACCTATACCAGCCCCAGTGGTGACATCAACGGGATTGAACCCACCCAGCCCTCTGTGCCGAGAGTGGTGCAAAAACAAGTCCATCGGGGACACACCTTAGCCGCTTCGACTGTGGTGACCCCTCTTGCAGCGTGGGAGAGCATTTACATGGTGGAGGTGGTGCGCAGTTGCCCAGAACTGTGTCGCTTTTGCTTGGCAAGCTATCTCACCTTACCCTTTCGCACCCCCAGTATCGAGACGCTGATTCCGGCGATTGAGCGCGGCTTGGCAGTGACTGATCGCATTGGCCTGCTGGGTGCCTCTGTGACCCAACATCCAGAATTTGTTGCCTTGATGGACTACCTAAGCCAGCCCCAATTTGCACAGGTGCGTCTGAGTATTGCATCGGTACGCACAAATACGGTAACAGAAGCATTGGCGCAACTGCTGAGCCAGCGGGGTACCCATTCCCTGACCATTGCGATTGAAACGGGGTCTGCCCGTCTGCGGCACGTGATTAACAAGAAACTCGAGACTGAGGAAATCCTCGCAGCTGCCACCCACGCTCAAGCGGGAGGACTCAGGGCGCTCAAATTCTACGGCATGGTGGGGTTACCCACAGAAACCACTGCCGATGTTGAGGCCACGGTGGCTTTATTTCAAACCCTCAAGAAAACAGCGCCGCGCTTACGCTTCACCCTTGGCTGTAGTACCTTTGTTCCCAAAGCGCAAACACCGTTCCAGTGGTACGGGGTACAACCCTTGGCGGAGAAACGTCTTAAGTTTCTCAAAAAAGAACTGGGGAAGCTGGGGGTGGAGTTTCGTCCAGAGTCCTATAATGATTCCCTCATTCAAGCCTTGCTCTCCCGGGGCGATCGCCGCTTGGCACCGTTGCTAGAGCGCGTTCGCCATTATGGCACGTCTTTGGGCAGCTATCGACGCAGCTTTAAGGAGTTGCAGGGGCAGCTTCCTGAGCTGGATGACTATATCTGGGCTGATTGGCCGCAGGATAAGGTTTTACCGTGGCAACATCTCCAAAGTGGGTTACCGACGAACACCCTTGCCAACCATGCAGCGGCTGCCTTGCGGGTATCTTAGCAGCTCTAACGAGTTTTGATGACACGACAAGCTAAATAACGACCAATGCCATAGCCCAGCCACTCTAGGTCTTGCGGTGTTAAGTAAACTACTCCCAGCTAAAGCAGGGAGCTTTCAGTAGCCCTGCAGTTAGCAAGCCAACCGCGAGCCTCTGGGGTGGTTTACAACACCCCCAATCGACCGTTACCAGTGCCTTGACCAACCGTTTCTGGTGTCCGCAGTATTATTATACCCTAAGGCAACTAAAGTTGCTAAAGGAGCTTTCTTCCCCGTACTGAAGTACGAGGCTTCCAGCCTTACCCGTTGTGAGACTGGGCTTCCTCTAGTTCGATGGTTTGCGTTCCGGCTCGAATGATCATCTTGGCAGTCACTTGTTCCCGCTCGCCATCGCGGTTGCGATAGAACCCCTTGGGCTGCACTTCCACCTGTTCGATGGCAGCTACGGGAAGGACTTTAGACCGCTGCCAGCGCAGCCCTAAAATATGCTGGTGAAATCGCACCTCTGTTGGGGTAATGGCGAGCACTTGGGAACCAAACAGGGTATGGAGAATGGTGCCAATGAGTTGTCAGTGCGAATCATAGGTTTACGGATTATGATAAAGCAATTGTACCAGCATAGTGTGAGACTCAAACCCTACGGACCCTGTTTCGGAGCCATCAATATCGAATCTGATCGGAAAACCCCGTCTGCTTGCGGCGGAGAGTATGTCAATAACTCTCCAATAGATTAAGCTAATGTGCTGATGCCAGTCGCGATCGCCACACAACGTTAAGCTACCAGCGCCAGAGTTGTGCCCAGTTAAGGTTGTCGGTGAAAGGTCGGTGGGTAGCAGAGGCGATCGCTGCAAAAATTTACACAACATAACAAGAACAAATCACTGCTTCCGACTTACAGCTATACTTTCGAGCATTACCCAAAACTACTAGTAGCGGGTGAGATTAGCCGTTAGCCCTGCTACGATGAACATGCAAAAGCAATGATGTCACATGTAAAATCCAAGCACCGCGTCGCCCAATACGGCGAGGTGCTGACGCCAAGGCATATCGTCAATGCGATGCTCGATCTCGTCAAGCAAGAGACTGAGCGGATTGATTCGCGCTTTCTCGAACCTGCCTGCGGGACGGGTAACTTCCTCCTTGAAATCTTGGAACGCAAGCTAAGAATGGTCGAGAAGCGCTACAGCAAGAGTCAATTGGACTATGAGCGCTACGCCATCCTAGCCCTATCGTCCATCTACGGCATCGAGCTTCTGGAAGACAACGCCGAGGAGTGCCGCAAACGTCTTTTCGAGGCCTTTGATGCGGCGTACACGCGGCTTTTCAAGACCAAGGCTAAAGAGCAGTGCCGGGAAGTTGCGCGCTATATCTTCAAACACAACATTGTTCACGGCGACGCCCTTACCCTAAAGACCGTAGGCGAGAACCCTCAACTGATCGTTTTTTGCGAGTGGTCGCTGGTTAACGGCAGCATGATCCAGCGGCGGGATTTTGCCTTCCATGAATTGGTGAATCATGGCTCGATGCGGGAGCTTCCCCTTTTTTCCGACCTTGGCGAGGAAGTGTTCATCCCTGAGCCGGTGAAGGAGTATCCGCCCGTCCATTTTCTTGAGGTAGCCCATGCCTACGATGACTAGCTACAACCCCGATGTGCTTTTGTGTCTGGCCAATCTCTCCAGCGACGAGGTCTTCACCCCGCCGCAACTGGCCAACCAGATGCTCGACCTCCTGCCGCAGTCGCTCTGGAGCGATCCCGAAGCCCGCTTCCTCGACCCAGCCTGCAAGACCGGCGTGTTTCTGCGCGAGATCGCCCGGCGGCTCGACAAGGGGCTGGAAGCGCAAATCCCCGACCGGCAGGAGCGCATCAACCACATCATGAAGCACCAGCTCTTCGGCATCGCCATCACGGAGCTGACCGGACTCATGTCTGGGCGTTCTCTGTATTGCTCCAAGACCGCCAACGGGAAGTACTCGGTTTGCACGGTCTTCGATAACCCAGAGGGCAATATCCGTTTTCGGCGCATCGAGCACACCTGGGTAAACGGCCGCTGTGTCTTCTGTGGTGCGAATCAGCAGGGTTACGACCGTGGCTCGGAACTGGAAACGCACGCTTATGAATTCATCCACACCGAAAATCCGGAGAAGATATTCAAGATGAAATTTGATGTTATCATCGGCAATCCGCCGTATCAGTTAGATGATGGTGGATTTGGCAGAAGTGCTACACCTATTTACCACAGGTTTGTACAACAAGCCAAAAAATTAAATCCCCGCTTTCTCACCATGATTATACCGTCACGGTGGTTTGCAGGCGGGAAAGGGTTGGACAAGTTCCGGCGGGAGATGCTTAACGATGATCGCATTCGCAAGCTTGTGGATTATCCAGATTCGACTGAATGTTTCCCAGGTGTAGATTTGAGCGGCGGCGTTTGCTATTTCCTATGGGATCGAGATAATCATGGTCCATGTGAAGTAACCACTATTGCCTCTGGGGAGTTATCCACCAAGACGCGCCCTCTATTGGAGAAAGGCATAGATACATTTATCCGTTACAATCAAGCAATTTCTATACTAAGCAAGGTGAGAAGAAGGAAAGAACCAACTTTTGATAGCCTCGTCAGTTCGCGAAAGCCGTTTGGCTTACCAACGAACGCAAAGGGGAAAGAAAAACCTTTTGCTGGATCAATTAAGCTTTATGGCAGCAAGGGTATTACACACATTAGTCAGGAAGACATCCTTGAACATGCGGATTGGATAGATAGATATAAAGTGTACATATCCTATGCTTATGGTGAACGTATTTCTTCTTCTTTTTGGGTAACAGGCAAGCCATTCATGGGTAAACCAAATACCTGCTGTTCAGAAACATATTTAATCATAGGTCCATGTACATCCCAGACTGAGGCTGAGAACATTATTAGCTATATCAGAACACGATTCTTCCGCTTTCTGGTGTTGCTTAAGAAAAACACTCAGCATGCACCAAGGGAAGTGTACAGCCTCGTACCCATGCAAGACTTCAGCAAGCCATGGACAGACGAAGAACTCTACAAGAAATACGGCTTGACCGAAGACGAAATCGCCTTTATCGAAAAGATGGTTCGCCCGATGGATGCCGGCACGGAGCCAGACGAGATGGAAACTCACACGGAGCCGGACGATGAGTAAGGACTTTTTTCCACCGCGGCCGGGGGTACAGCCCAAAATCTACGCCTACGAGGACACCAACCCGCAGTATGCGGGGCTTCTCAAAGTTGGCTACACCACGAAAGATGTCCGGGAGCGCGTGGCGGAACAATACCCCACGCTTCGGCCTGGGCCACTTCCCTATCGCATTGTCCTGCAAGAGCCGGCCATGCGCAGTGACGGCACGGTGTTTACCGATCGAGATGTCCATCATATGCTGCGCAACAACGGCATTAAAAATCTAAAAGGCGAGTGGTTTCAGTGCACCGTCGAGCAGGTAAGAGCGGCGATTGTGGCCGTGCGGGAAGGTCAACTGTTTGAAGAACAGCGATCGCTGGACTTCACAATGCGGCCGGAGCAGGAAGCTGCGGTGGAGAAAACGATGGCGTATTTCCAGGCCTATCGTCGCGAGAACAACAAACCGCCGCATTTTCTCTGGAACTGCAAGATGCGCTTTGGCAAGACCTTTGCCGCCTACCAACTGGCCAAGCGGATGGGCTGGAAGAAGATTCTCGTCCTGACCTTCAAGCCGGCGGTGCAGAGCGCCTGGGAAGAAGATTTACGATGTCATATTGATTTTCAAGGCTGGCAGTTCATCGCCAGCAAGGACGTCCCGACGTGCGGTGCCCCGTCGTATGACAAGAACCGCCCAATCGTGTGCTTCGGCTCGTTCCAAGACTATCTAGGCCGCAATCCCAACACCAACGGCATCAAAACCAAAAATGAGTGGGTGCATGCCACGCATTGGGATTGCGTGATTTTTGACGAATACCATTACGGCGCTTGGCGCGAAAAGGCCAAAGAGCTGTTCGAGGCCGAGGATAAAAACGAGCGCAAGTTCGCTGAAGGCGAGGGCATCGAATACTTCGATGAAGACATCCTGCCCATCACCGCAGACCATTATCTCTACCTTTCCGGGACGCCATTTCGGGCCATTGCTACCGGTGAGTTCATCGAGGAGCAGATTTACAACTGGACCTATTCGGATGAACAGAAGGCCAAGGAAGAGTGGCAAGGGCCAAATAATCCTTACGCTGTCTTGCCGCGCATGGTGCTGATGACCTATCAGTTGCCGGATGCCATCCGGGAAATTGCCATGCAGGGGGAATTCAATGAGTTCGATCTGAATCTGTTTTTCGCGGCGGAAGGAATGGGCCATCAAGCACGCTTCAAGTATGAGGACGAGGTGCAGAAGTGGCTGGACCTGATTCGAGGGGCGTTTCTTCCCGCCAGCATCGACAACCTCAGGCTCGGCGCGCAGAAGCCGCCGCTACCCTTTTCCGATGTCAGGCTTTTGAGTGTGCTCTCCCATACGCTGTGGTTCTTGCCGAGCGTCGCTTCCTGCTGTGCCATGCGCAATCTGCTCAGGCAAAAACAGAACAAGTTCTATCATGATTACAGAGTCATCGTCGCCGCGGGCAGTGCCGCTGGGATCGGCCTTGCCGCATTGCCGCCAGTGTTGGAGGCGATGGACGACCCCCTCAAGACGAAAACCATCACGCTTACCTGCGGCAAACTGACTACCGGGGTCACGGTCCGTCCCTGGACAGGCATCTTTATGCTGCGGAATTCCTCCAGCCCGGAAACCTATTTCCAGGCGGCTTTTCGGGTGCAGAGTCCGTGGGGCATCAGAAATGCCGATGGTGCATCGCCCAATGAGGAACTGATCCTCAAAGAGGAATGCTATGTTTTCGACTTCGCCCCGGAGCGTGCCTTGCGGCAGATTGCAGATTATAGCTGCCGCCTCAATGTCAATGAGGACGACCCAGAAAAGAAGGTGGAAGAATTCATCCGTTTCCTGCCGGTGCTGGCTTACGACGGTAGTTCCATGAAACAGATCGATGCCGCCGGCGTTCTGGACATGGCCATGAGCGGAACTACGGCGACCCTGTTGGCGCGACGCTGGGAAAGCGCCCTGCTGGTGAATGTGGACAACGACACCCTGCGGCGGCTGATGAACAATGAGCAGGCCATGCAAGCCCTGATGAGGATCGAAGGATTCCGGAACCTCAACCAAGAGATTGAAACCATCATCAACAAATCCGAAGCCGTGAAAAAGGCCAAGAAAGCGGCGAACGACCGGGAACTTTCCCCCGACGAGAAGAAAGAATTGACGGAAGAGGAGAAGGAGTACAAGAGCCTCAGGAAGAAGATTCAAGAGAAACTGATCAAATTTGCTACGCGGATCCCCGTCTTTATGTATCTGACAGATTATCGCGAAAGAACTCTCAGGGACGTGATCACGCAATTGGAACCGGGCTTGTTCAAAAAGGTAACCGGGTTGACGGTCAAAGACTTCGAGCTGTTGGTCAGCCTCGGCCTTTTCAACAGTGCTCTGATGAACGATGCGGTGTACAAATTCAAGCGCTATGAGGACCCAAGCCTCACTTACACAGGTATCAACCGGCATGAAGGAGAAGACATCGGGCTTTACGATACAGTCTTGCGGCGGTCAGACTACGATGCGGCATTGGTAGAGGTGAAATTGCAAGAGGCTTGAAAAGTTCAGCTAACAAGGGGTTGCAGCCGACGTTGCTACACATCAAGATGATTGGCGCGATCGGCGCTGGCAGTCGCACTTAGTGAGAAATTTATTAGCGTATTAGCGATTATTAGCGTATTAGCGATCGCGCCACAACGAGAGATAACAAATCACTGCACCCGACTGAGAAGTATACTTTTACTTTGGTCATTACCCAAAACTACTAGTGGCAGGTGAGTTCAGCTGTTGTACCTGAGCTTGGGAAAATCTAATGGAAACTGCGGTTATTGTTGTGGGTTATTTTCTGCGGCTACGCTTGGCTGTTGTATGCTGTGGACATACCGTTTGAATACCACTGTCAATGCTAATGGTTAACTGGGTGAGCACCCTCCTGATTGGATTGATCCGCGCTTATCAGCGGTGGATTTCGCCACTGTTTTTACCGACCTGTCGTTATACACCTAGCTGCTCTAGCTACGCTGTTGAGGCGATCGCCCGTTTTGGGCCGTGGCAAGGCACCTATTTAACCGTAAGACGCATTTTGCGCTGCCATCCCTTTGCCGCCGGTGGGTATGATCCAGTCCCTGAGGCATCGTCCCCAGAGCAGTCGCGAGGCGATCGCCCCACACCCTGCGATCAGCACTCAGAACCGCACTGACCCTGAACTGCGGATTGCGGATCCGGATTTTCTCTTGCTGAGGGATGTTGCGCTGAGGTTTATGATGAAGGAGTCTGTTTTCGCTCTAATTGCGTGAAAGAGCTTTTTACGACCCTACAGCAGCGGCTCAGTGAGATTGTTATTGGTCAAGCGGCGATCGCCAACGGCCTTTTAGTGGCACTTCTAGCTGAGGGACATGTTATTCTTGAAGGCGTTCCCGGCACTGCCAAAACGCTTTTAGTAAAGTTACTCGCGCGGTTAATTCAAGCCGAATTTCGCCGCATTCAACTCACGCCCGATGTCTTGCCCGCCGATATTTTGGGCACCAGTATTTTTGACTTTAATAGCCGCACCTTCCGCCTGCGTAAAGGCCCGATTTTTACCCAAGTGCTGCTGGCAGACGAAATTAATCGCACGCCGCCAAAAACCCAAGCTGCCCTATTAGAGGCAATGGAAGAGCGGCAAGTAACGCTTGATGGCACAACCCTGCCATTGTCAGGACTGTTTTGGGCGATCGCCACCCAAAATCCCCTAGAGTTTGAAGGCACCTATCCCCTGCCGGAAGCCCAGCTAGATCGCTTTCTTTTTAAGTTGGTGGTGCCCTACCCCGCCGCCGCTGAGCGGCAAATGCTAGATAATGCCCTTGAGGGGTTCGAGGCACGGAATCTAGACCAGCTCAATTTGGTACCCCTCGTCACGGTGGATCAGGTGCTAGCGGCACGGCAGCAAGTGCGGCAAACCCACGTAGAGCCACCCGTGTTGGACTACTTGTTAGCCTTGGTGCAGGCCAGTCGGCAACATCCAGAACTGTTGCTGGGGGCATCCCCGCGGTCTGCCATTGGTTGGTTACGCGCCACCCAAGCCCAAGCATGGCTAGAGGGACGGGAGTATGTGACCCCCGAAGACGTGAAAGCGATCGCCGTGCCCCTGTTGCAGCACCGCCTCATTCTCAAACCCGAAGCGCAACTGGACGGCACCACCGTTGAGCAAGTGATTCACGGTATTCTTGCCAAAGTACCTGTGCCCCGATGAGTGTCTCCGCTAGCTATCGTTTTGGAGCTCACCGACCACGGGTTGTTCCCACAACCCGATTTTATGGCCTGTTGCTCCTAGGCATGATATGGCCGGTACTGACCAGTTTCCTGCCCCCAGAGCTACTGCCCCTGTCATCGCTGCCGCGGGGGGAACTGCGGCAATTGCTCAGTTACTGGCCCGTTGGGTTAGGGTTAGTGCTGATGGCGCTCTACGATCTCCTTGTAGGGGCACTGACCCTCTGGGACTATTACCAATCGGGTCAATGGCAAATAACCCTGCAACGACAGTGCGACCCTCGGCTTTCGATTGGTCGCCAAAATCCCATTCACCTAATTGTGCAGATAGGAGCCAGCCTTCCCTTGACGGCCACGACTCGCGTTGAACTGTACGATCACGTCCCCGCCGAGATACAGAGCGAGGTTCCGTATTTTCTTTTCAATGCAGTGCCCAACGGTGAGCTAACCCTGCTCTACCATGTGTTCCCACCACGACGGGGAACCTTTACGTGGTCTGGCTGTGATGTGCGTCTGCGCAGTCCGTGGGGCTTAGCGTGGCGGCAGTGGTTTGCAGCTCTCAACACCAACGTAGACGTGTATCCCGACCTAGTCGGGTTGCGATCCCTGTCCATTCGTCTCAGTCTTGAGTCCAGCGGCAGCCTACGGCGACGACGGCACGCCCTTGGGGGCACAGAATTTGCTGAACTGCGGGACTACCACCTTGGAGATGATCTGCGGATGATAGACTGGAAGGCGACCGCGCGGCGCGGGCGACCCCTCGTGCGCGCTATGGAGCCAGAGCGAGATCAACTGCTGATTATTCTGTTGGATCGCGGTCGCTTAATGACCGCCACCGTCGCTGGCTTAAAACGGTTTGACTGGGGCTTAAATGCTGCGTTGGCACTCGCCTTAACTGGGCTGCGGCGCGGCGACAAGGTGGGACTTGGGATCTTTGATAAGCAACTGCACACATGGCTTGCCCCCCAAAGTGGTGATTCTCATTTGGGGCATATTCTTAGCCATGTGTATCAGTGCGAACCTGTTTTTGAAGAGTCTGACTACATGGGTACCGTTAGTGCCATTTTAGGTCACTACACCCGCCGTGCCCTTGTGGTTGTGCTCACGGAAATTATTGACGAGGTAGCATCTCAAGAGTTGCTCGGAGCAATGGCGCGGCTCACCCCCCGCTTTTTACCCTTTTGCGTGGCGCTGCGCGATCGCCACATTGAATCCATTGCCCACCAGCCCCTGACCCCCCAAGCAATCGATGTGCCCGATCAAGTTACTGCCCTGTACGAACAGGCGGTCGCGCTGGATCTGCTTCATCAACGCCAACGAGCGTTTGCGCGGCTAGAGCAACAAGGTGTACTGGTATTAGATGCCCCCGCCGATCAGATCAGTACCCTGCTCGTAGATCGCTATTTACTCCTGAAGGCACGTGGCCGCCTCTAAGGGGTGGTATAACCATGAGTGAGCAAATATCGGCGACTGAAGCCAAGCACATTATGGGCTGACTGCAATCTATGGATCAGACGCTAGAACTCCATAATGTAAAAAATACCAAAGCTTGCAAGCACGGATAGATTCAAAGTCGATCCTTCAAGATAATTTTTTCGTATTGGCATCAGGCTGCAACAGTTGTGGACTAGAACATACTAGAACATAAAAGTAAAGTAACGATGAATCAATCTAATCAAACCTCTAGAACGGATAACGGCAAAGGCTTAAATGAGCAGAGCGGCATTCTGGTAACCGGCGGAACAGGTTCGTTTGGTCGTGCTTTTGTCAAGGAGGTTTTGCGGCTTTACCCAAACATTCGTCGCCTTGTGGTTTTTAGCCGGGATGAGCTAAAGCAATTTGAGATGGCTCAGGAATTATCCCCAGACACCTACCCCGGCCTGCGATACTTCCTTGGCGATGTGAGAGATCGCGATCGCCTCCGCCGTGCTCTGAATAAGATAGACGTTGTGGTTCATGCTGCTGCCCTCAAACAAGTTCCTGCTGGGGAGTATAACCCCATTGAATTTGTCCGCACGAATGTCATCGGTGCTGAAAATGTCATCCAAGGGTGTCTTGATACTGATGTCAAGCAAGTCATTGCCCTTTCCACCGATAAAGCTGCTGCACCAGTGAATCTTTATGGGGCAACTAAGCTCTGTAGCGACAAGCTGTTTATTGCTGCGAATAACTTTGCTGGGCGGGATTTATCCTTTAGTGTGGTTCGCTATGGCAATGTCATGGGGTCGCGCGGGTCAGTGATTCCCTTTTTCCTAAGAAAATCCCAAGAGGGGTGCCTACCGATTACAGATCCCACCATGACGCGCTTTAACATTTCCCTACAGGAAGGGGTAGAGATGGTGCTCTGGGCATTAGCGCATGCTTGGGGCGGGGAAATCTTTGTCCCTAAAATTCCCTCCTACCGGATTCTGGACGTGGCTCAGGCCATCTGTCCTACGTGCCGGTATGAGATTGTTGGCATCCGTGCGGGTGAAAAAATCCATGAAGAGATGATTACCACCTCAGATTCCTACACGACCGTTGACCTTGGCCAGTACTTTGCTATTTTGCCAACCCAAGGGCGCTATACCCTAGAGGATTATTGCGCGAAAACTGGGGCAGTGCCGGTCAAGCCCGGGTTTAGTTACAACTCAGGCACAAATGATCGGTTCCTGACGGTGGCGGAGTTGCGATCGCTGATCCGTGAGCACCTTGACCCTACCTTTGCGGTTGAGCCTTAACCCATGGACTATATTCCCTACGGTCGCCAAGACATCTCCCCCGCAGATATTGAGGCTGTGATTGCGGTGCTCAAGTCCGACTGGCTGACCCAAGGCCCCCAGATTAACGCCTTTGAAACTGCCTTGGCGCAGTATTGTGGTGCCAAGTACGCTGTTGCTGTCAGTAGTGCCACCGCAGCCCTGCACTTGGCCTGTTTAGCGGCTGGCCTCGGCAGCGGTGATACCCTGTGGACATCCCCTATTACCTTTGTGGCATCAGCAAATTGCGGTTTATACTGCGGTGCCAAGGTTGACTTTGTGGATATTGACCCCCACACCTACAACCTAAGTGTGAGTGCCCTCGAGCAAAAGTTGGCGATCGCCGCCCAGCGGGGCACCCTACCCAAGGTACTGATTCCGGTACACCTTGCAGGCCAATCCTGTGAGATGGCACCTATTGCAGCCCTTGCCCAACGGTATGGCATCACCGTGATTGAAGACGCCTCCCATGGCATTGGCGGGCAGTATCAGGGCAACCCCATCGGTAACTGCCAATATTCCACCATGACCGTCTTTAGTTTCCATCCCGTTAAAATTATGACCACTGGTGAAGGGGGGGCAATTCTCACCAATGAGCCAGAGATATATCAACGCTTGCTGCGCCTGCGGACTCACGGCATCACTCGGGATCCACAACAGATGATCGGCCACTCCCATGGGCCATGGTACTACCAGCAACTAGACCTAGGCTACAACTATCGCCTGAGCGACCTCCACGCTGCCCTTGGCTGTAGCCAGCTTCAGCGGCTAGGGGAGTTTGTTGCCAAGCGCCAATTCCTTGCCCAGCGCTACAACCAATTCCTAGGGGATCTGCCCCTGACGCTCCCTGCCCAGCATGGGGATACTGCCTCTAGCTGGCACCTGTACATTATTCGCCTCAAGCTGGATCAGATAGGATGCTCTCACCGTGAGGTGTTTGAGGCACTTCGCGCTGCCGGAATTGGTGTGAACCTGCATTACATCCCTGTCCATACCCAGCCCTACTATCAGCAGCTTGGCTTTCGCTGGGGAGAGTTCCCCGCCGCTGAAGCCTATTACCGCGAAGCCATCAGTTTACCGCTGTACTATGGGTTAACGGTTGAGCAGCAGGATTATATTATTCAAGTACTGCGCACCCTGATTCCATAGACCCAGAGGAAAACGACGTTCTCAATGGGTTTTCTGGCTCAGCCAACGGCAAGGGATATAAGGGGATATAATCATAGAGTATTTTGCCCTCTACGCGGTCTTCAACGGATATGGCCTTTGAGATTAATCACGGTCTTGGTCGCTTCAACTCCAAACGTGATTTGCACGCTGCCCTTGGCATTCCTTTATCGGCACAGCCCGGAGAGATTCGTAAGCGGTACCTCAAAATTGCCAAAGCCCTGCACCCGGACAGCCGTGATGAAGAATCGGGGAAGAAATTAGCCAGTGACTTGCTCTCTAAATTCGTCAACCCAGCTTACGAAATTCTCTCTCAAGATAAAGAACGGGAAGAGTATCAGGTTATCCTGCGGTTACTTGAAAAGCAGTTAGTATCTGCCAATATGGTGCCCGAGCCAACCTTCAGTTTGGCTGAAGACCTGTTTAACGCTACGAATGTTGAGGAAGCCTACCAACAAGCTCTGGAAAAACTGGCTAAGGAGCAATATAGCAATCTGGCCAATGCCCTGACCGTCAGTGAACAAATTAGTGAACTCAATCTGATTTATCTGTGGCGATCCTCGGGGGGGAAAGCAGCCGCCCCAGTTAGTGCTGCCCCACCGGCGACCCGCCAAACAATGGCTGATACTCAGGTTCGCCCAGCATCAGAGCCTGTAGTGGCTGCTACGCCGGAGCCGTCCAAGACTGACCAATATACCGAGCAATACTATCGCCGTGCTGAGGAATTACTCAATAAAGGCGTTTATCTAGAGGCTATTAAGGAGCTTAAGGATGCTCTGAAAATTGACCCCCGCAGTGCCCGTTGCAATGCTTTACTGGGGAAGGTGTACTTGCAGCAGGGTCAAAATAGTATGGCAAAGATACATTTCAACCAAGCCCTCAAGCTGAACCCCCAAGAAATTGTTGCCATTCAAGGCATGGAAATCCTTGCCAAAAAGGAGCGCAAGGCACAGCAGAAAAATACGCAGCCGCCACAAGGTAAGGAGGGGCGAGATAAAAAGGGTGGCTTCTTTGGTGGTCTTTTTGGGAAGAAGTAGCCTGCTATGGTGTATCAACCGGCCTGTGGTGCCCGTGATATTTTGCCGTTGGATGTTGCTCGTCAGCGCTGGCTGGAGCACCGCCTAGAGCGCGTTTTTCAAAGCTGGAGTTACCAAGAAATTATTACCCCAACTATTGAAACCTTGGCGACCTTAACTGCTGGGGGCGCACTCAAGCCGGAAACCGTCATTCAGGTGCACTCAGGGAGTGATGAACTCCTTGGTTTGCGTCCAGAGCTAACCGCCTCCATCGCCCGGGCGGCAGTGACTCGGATGGCAGGAATGCAGCTGCCCCAACGCTTGTACTACAAAACCAATGTCTTTCGGCGTTCGGCTATGGGGGGGTCCACCGCAGGGGACTTAGGCAGTCAGCAAGAATTTTTTCAGGCTGGGGTTGAACTGTTGGGGGCAACCGGCCTAGCAGCGGATGCTGAAATTCTTTGGTTGGTGCAGGAGTGCCTGAGTGCGCTTGGGGTTGACAATGCTTATCTGATGGTCGGTGATGCTCAGTTAACACAGCTATTATTGGCAGAATTTCCGACTGAGTTGCAAAACGTGGTGCGGCAATGTTTGGCTAGTTTAGACCGTGTTAGTTTGCAACAGTTGCCGTCACCTTGGGCAGAGCGCGCCTGTCAACTCTTTGATCTGCGGGGTTCCCTCAGAGACGTTGAAGATGAATTAGAGAGGTGGCGCGTGTCCGCAGAGATCCATCAGCGTTTTCAAGCTCTCCGGCAACTTTTGGAACTGGTGGGCGATCGCCTCACGGTCACGCTTGACCTCAGTTTAATTCAATCCTTTAACTACTATACGGGGATTGTTTTTGAAGTCTTAGTTGCCACCGAAACAGAACTGCGCTTGGTGGGTCAGGGAGGGCGCTACGATCAACTTCTCAGCGTGTATCATCCTGATGGGACGGCTCTACCTGGCATTGGCTTTGTTTTTAACGTTGAACAATTGCTACAGGCGATCGCCAGTCCTCCGGCCTCTTTACTGGCGGCCCGCAGTCAGTGGCTAGTCGTCCCTCTGAATCCTGCTGCCTTAGGGGCTGCCCTTCAGCATGCCCAAACCCTGCGACTCGATGGCTCAACCCGAGTGGAGCTGGCTCTTTTGGAACTTGCGCCAGAACAAATCCGTTCCTACGCTCGCGATCGCCAAATTCCCTATATTGCTTGGATTGATGTTGATACCCCCCCGCAAATTGAATCTCTTATCGACCCGCTCACGCTGACGCAAAGCCGTGAAACAGCGACCCTTTTGCCACCACGTTCATAGCTTCGCTCCAGTACAAGTTATTGGCGGCTATAGCATTGCAGTCAACGCCTCTGTTAGAATAAAAAGCCGCAGCAATGTGGGCGGTTAACTCAGTTGGTAGAGTATCTCGTTTACACCGAGGCTGTCGGGGGTTCGAGTCCCTCACCGCCCATACACAAACAATCTGAAGTTAAGCTCCTATCAGGTACTGCTCGCCCAACGCAGTATAGGCAGAGCACTGCGACGGATTTTTGGTAGGCGCACTCAGCGCTGCACAAGGGCTGGCAACTCGGGAGAACTTTGCTGCAAGTGGGCTAACTCTTCGACAAAATCACTAATGCCTTGAAATTGACGATAGACCGAGGCAAACCGTACGTAAGCGACTTCACTAATCTGTCGCAGACGCTGGAGAGTCGCTTCTCCGAGTTCGCTACTGCTCACTTCGCGCCGCGATCGCAATTGCAATTCCGCCTCAATATCGTCCACGAGGGCTTCAATTTGCTGTTGTGGGACATTGGTTTTACCACAGGCGGTCATGATCCCCCGCAATAGCTTCGAGCGATCAAACGATTCACGATTGCCATCCCGCTTAATGACAATAATAGGGACAAATTCAATCCGCTCGTAGGTGGTAAAGCGTCGCCCACATTCTAGACACTCCCGTCGCCGCCGGATACTTTGCCCACTTTCTGCGGAACGGGACTCTAGCACACGACTATCGGTATGGTTGCAAAAAGGACACTGCATAAGCACTCAGCCACAATGAGGAGGAGCAGCGCATCAAAGGCTTGTTTGTATCATAGCTGATTCTCTCGGTGCCCTAAGAAGGTATAGGGCAATACCATGATTTGCTACGCTGAAGCTAGACCACGGGTATCACACCATGACCAATTCTGAGCCTCCGAAAAAAAGCGGCCAACCTGCTATCATTAACATTGAACCGGAAACCCTTCTATTCATTGTTGCCTTGGGAATTTTTATTCCCCTGATTGTGGTTGGCTTTTTTGCACGCTAATCAATCAGTTGCCCAGTTTGCAATTGCCAAAGGCTGTAGTACAGTCCTTCCTGAGCAAGTAGCGCTTCGTGGGTGCCCTGCTCGACAATATTCCCCTGTTCCATCACGTAAATACAGTTGGCATGGCGAATCGTTGAGAGCCGATGGGCGATCGCGATCGTCGTGCGGTGCTCAGTAATGTGGGCAAGGGAGCGTTGAATCGCCGCTTCGGTTTCGTTATCCACGGCTGAGGTGGCCTCATCCAACACCAGAATAGGCGGATCCTTGAGAATGGCACGGGCGATCGCCAACCGTTGACGTTGCCCCCCAGAGAGTTTTTGCCCCCGCTCCCCCACCACCGTGTCATACCCTTGCGGCAATTGCTCAATAAACTCGTGCGCCTCCGCCATCTTGGCGGCTTGGATGACCTCCGTCAGTGTGGCATCAAAGGTGCCGTAGGCAATATTTTCAAAAACAGTGCCATGGAACAAAAACACATCCTGACTTACCCAACCAATAGCGGCTCGCAAATCCTGCAAGCGATACTCGCGAATGTCAATACCATCAATACACACACACCCCTGCTGCACTTCGTAAAAGCGCAGGAGCAACTTCACCAGTGTACTTTTGCCAGAGCCAGTGGAGCCAACAATGGCCACAGTCTGCCCAGCGGGAATCGTCAGGTTAATATGTTTGAGCACAGCAGAGCGCCCAGCATAGGCAAAGCTTACATCCCTAAAGGCCACCTCTCCCTTCACCCGAGATGGGTCTAGGGGGCGATCGCCCGTCCGAATGGCAATAGGGGTCTCCAGTAAATTCAACACCCGCTGCGTAGAAGCCATCGCCCGCTGATACTGATCCAGCGTTTCCCCTAGACGCGTCAAAGGCCACAGCAAGCGCTGAATCAGGTACACCATCGTACTGTAAGCCCCTACATCAAGATGGCCGTTAAACGCCGCAAAGCCCCCCAGCACTAGCGTTCCCGTAAAACCAAACAAAATCACAAATCGAATCAGGGGAATATAGGCAGCACTGAGGCGAATGGCACGGCGGTTACTCTGCCGGTAGGCATCACTGTCAATACGCAGTCGCTCCAGCTCATAGCGCTCAGCCGTGAAACTTTTAATGGTTTGAATGCCGGTAATATTATTTGCTAAGCGTTCGTTGAGTCGCCCCGCCTTTTCGCGCACATCCGCATAGCGCGGCGCTAAACGCCGCTGAAATACCAGCGAACCCCACAGGATAAACGGCATCGGCAGCATCCCCCAAAACGCCACCGTCGGTGCCAGCACAACGAAAATCCCACCAATGGCAATAACAGTGGTCGTCACTTGTAGGATTTCATTGGCCCCGCCATCAAGGAAGCGTTCCAACTGATTAATGTCATCATTGAGAATCGCCAAGAGTAGCCCACTACTGTGGGCCTCAAAAAACGCCATATCCATCTCCTGGACATGGGCGTAGGTTTCTAGGCGCAAATCGTGCTGAATCTGCTGTGCCAAATTGCGCCATGCCCGCGCATAGGCATACTCAAACAGCGACTCAAGGCTCCAAATAATAAAGGAAATCAGGGCAAGAGCAAGGAGTTGGTGCTCAAAAGACACAAGACCCCAGCGGGCAAACAGGGAATCTTGCCGCTGCACAACCAAGTCCACCGCAATCCCAATGAGAACCGGAGGAGCTAAATCAAAAATTTTGTTAAGAATAGAATACAGGGAGGCCAGCCCAACCTGTCGCCGATAGCGTTGAGTGTGATGTAGTAGCCGAACAAACGGATGCAATGGCCAGCAACTCCCTTCAATGATCTTAGCCTAGCGCGTTACCGGCGCAGACTCTTGAATCGACACCCATTCGGTGTGAAATGTGCCGGGCTTATCAAGGCGCTCGTAGGTGTGGGCACCAAAAAAGTCGCGCTGCGCTTGGGTCAAATTTTGCGGCAGGCGATCGCGCCGATAACTATCAAAATACTCTAAAGACGCACCAAAGGCTGGAGCAGCAATACCTAAACGAGTAGCCTCCAGCATCACCTCCCGCCAAGCTGCCTGTTTATCCAGAATAGTTTGCTTAAACTCCGGTGCCAGCAATAGGTTTGGCAGATCAGGGTTTTCATCATAGGCCTGCTTAATTTTGTTCAGAAAACCAGCGCGAATAATGCAGCCTCCTTTCCAGATGCGGGCAATTTCACCCAAATTCAAGCGGTTGTCAAACAACTCCCGCGAGGCTTTGGCAATCAGTGCCATCCCTTGAGCATAGGAGCAGATCTTTGAGCAGTAGAGAGCATCGCGAATCTTATCAATAAACGCATTCACATCGCCACTAAAGCTAGCGCTTGGTCCTGGAAGCTGTTGTGCTGCGGCCAGTCGCTCCGCCTTGATTGACGACATAATGCGGGCATTGACCGCTGCAGTGATCGTTGGAATAGCCACCCCCATATCAAGAGCCGTTTCCACCGTCCAGCGACCCGTCCCCTTTTGACCAGCCGCATCCACAATCACGTCCACCAAGGGCAGTTGAGTCTCAGGGTCAATATAGGTAAAAATCTGGCTAGTAATTTCAATTAAAAACGAATTGAGTTCCGGAGTGCCGTTCCATTCCTTAAACACCTCGTGGAGTTGCTGATGATTCAGCCCCAGCACATTCTTAAGGAGGTCGTAGGCTTCGGCAATGAGTTGCATATCGCCATACTCAATGCCATTGTGCACCATCTTCACATAGTGACCTGCTCCCCCAGGCCCAATGTAGGTCACGCAGGGGCCATCATCCACTTGCGCCGCAATTTTCGTCAAAATGGGCTCCAATGCCTTGTAGGCATCGGGACTCCCTCCGGGCATGAGGCTAGGGCCATTGAGCGCCCCTTCTTCACCGCCACTCACCCCCATACCAACAAAGCACAGACCTGCAGCTTCTAGTTCAGCAACTCGCCGCTCAGTATCGGTGTAGAGCGAGTTACCCCCATCAATCAGAATGTCTCCGGGTTCAAGGAGGGGCTTGAGTTGGGCAATGAGATCATCCACCGGCTGTCCTGCTTTCACCATGGCCAGAATTCGCCGCGGCCGAGATAGAGAGGCTACAAATTCTTCGAGAGTATAGGTCGCCTTAAATTTACGGCCAACAGCGCGTTCGGCCATAAACGCCTCCGTACGGGCAGGGGTACGATTGTAAACGGCCACTGAAAAACCATTGCGTTCGACGTTGAGGGCAAGGTTTTCCCCCATAACAGCGAGGCCAATGAGTCCAAAATCTTGCTGTGACATAAATTCGTCCTGCGCTTGCAGTGGCAAATATCATTTCCACCATAGCGGGAAGCTCTGGGAACGCAATGGAAGAAGACGTTAACTTTTACCCACAGAACTGAGAGGATGCGGACTTCCATGCCCCTTAAAGGGTGAAGGCATCGACACTGTCCGCATAACTGTTACTGCGTCTCCGCTCAGTTTTGGTGCGAGGTTGCTGGTGTGTGCGTTCTCGAATCCCTGTTAAATCCTCTAGTGCAATGCTGGCAGAAAGAGACGTTGCGCTTTCAACAATGCGCTCGGAAACAGTGTGGTTCACATCGGGTAGGGCTGGAAGCCCCGTACTTCAGTGCGGGGAGGAAAGCTCCTTTAGCAACTTCAGTTGTTTTAGGTTATAATTATACTGCGGACACCAGAAACGGTTGTTCAAGGCACTGGTAACGGTCGATTGGGGGTGTTGTAAACCACCCCAGAGGCTCGCGGTTGGCTTGCTAACTGCAGGGCTACTAAAAGCTCCCTGCTTTAGCTGGGAGTAGTTTACCCAACGTTGGAACCAGTGCTCAGAAGCATCAATGGCACGAGGTTGGGACGCCCTGTTTGCTGGCAACGGGGAAGATGTTACTGACGGTGTTGATGCCTAATGCTTTACTAAAGCATTTAGTCAGGTCGAAAGAGGTGATGATGTTCAGGGCTGTAAAGGCAGGATCGCCCTTGAAACGGTGTGACATGCTGGGCGGCTAACGCAGGACTAATCAAATATAGGGTAGTGCGTGTCAGCCGTTGCTGTTGGCTAACGCTGGCCATCTCTGACAACGGCACCAGCCACAACTGCTCATCGGGCCAGCCTAAGCGATAACCAATAGCCACCAAGGTGTCTGGAGGGTAGTGGGCAAGCAACTGTTGTTGTGCTCGTTGGACACAATTGGCACTCAGATAAAGGCACAGGCTAGCTTGATGAGCCGCTAAACTCGCTAATTCCTCGGCAGCAGGCACGCGAGTGCGACCGCTAGCACGGGTAAGAATAATGGTTTGCACCAGCTCTGGCAGTGTTAATTCTGCCTTCAGGCGAGCGGCAGCTAACTGATAAGCACTAATTCCGGGAACCACCTCCACCTCAATACCGGCAGCGGCTAAGCGTTGAATTTGCTCGTGAATCGCACTGTACAGACTGGGATCCCCCGATTGTAAGCGCACGACCACCTTGCCCGCTTCGACGGCACTAATCATCAGTGGCAGGATCTCTTCGAGAGTCAGTGCTGCTGTGGGGATACAAGTTGCTGTTGCTGCTGCAAATTGCAAAATACCACTCGGCACTAAGGAGTCGGCATAGACAATGACATCTGCCTGCTGGATCAGGCGCTGTCCCTTCAGGGTTAATAATTCTGGATCTCCAGGCCCAGCCCCCACAAAATAGACACCAGCCTTGGGTTGAGTACCGTTTTCAACAATCAACGTAAATACTCTCTTGAATGACGTTCTGTAACTTAAGGAATTTTATGGCCTGAGGTATGTGTTTTGTGCAGGCTATCTCATCCTTGGGTTCGAGCAACTCCAGTAACTAGCTGCGGGGACGAATCAAGTAACCACAGCGATGCTCGCCATCCACAATCCAGTGGGTGCGCTCAACGGCACAGTCTTCCAAGGCGATCGCAAACATCTGCAACTCGTGATCGCACACTGCCGGAAAGGATTGTGCCACTGCTGAAATAGCGCAATTATATTCGGTAAAGAGATAGGCGGGGGGCTGACCGACCTCATGCACCGGGTAAAATTCTGCCATGTACCCCTCCTGTTGGCGCAGTGCCACCAATCGGGCGAGGCGTTCGCAAAGGGAGCCATTCCCCATTTGTTGGCGGTAGTCTATGGCCTTGCGTCGCCATGCCACCTGCAAAACATCATGAACCTGATCAGGCCCCAGCGTGGCTGCCACCGATTCTAACAGCTCTAGGGCAAAGCCTTTAGAGCCACTGGTGTGCTGCCGCCGCTGCAATTGCCGCAGTTCCTCGCGCCCTGCTTCACTAATGGTATAGCGATACTGAGGACGACCCACTGTCCCCGACAAAACGTCGTAGGTCACCAGTTGCGCCGCTTCCATCTCCTTGAGATGACGGCGCACCGCTTGGGGGCTAATGGCCAACTGCGCCGCTAACTCTTGGGCGCTCAGGTGCCCATCCCGGAGCAGACAGTGTAAGATGTCGTGTTTTGTGTCCGATGTGAGAGTCACTGCTGTTTCAATCCTCAGATCGACCCGTTGACCAAGTCTGCGCAAGGAGAATTACCCCTAACCCTAACTAACCCTTGACTTAAACAACCATTTTATTGCTAAATTAGTCCTAGAGATAAAGCAATCCTTTTGTTGCTTAATATACTCGAAACTCTGCCCTTCTTCACCCATAGAGAACACTCGATGTCGGCAACGGTACAATCCCTCGTCAACCAGCCTTACAAATACGGCTTTGTGACTCAGATTGAGACAGATAGTATCCCTCGTGGTCTCAACGAGGATGTCATTCGTCTCATTTCCGCCAAGAAGAACGAGCCGGAGTTTATGCTTGAGTTCCGGTTGCGAGCCTATCGGCAGTGGCTCAAGATGACTGAGCCAACGTGGCCGCGGGTTAGCTATCCCCCCATTGATTATCAAGATATTGTCTATTACTCAGCACCAAAGCAAAAGGAGAAGCTCAAGAGCCTTGAGGACGTTGACCCGGTGCTGCTAGAGACGTTTGAAAAACTGGGTATTCCCCTCTCAGAGCAAAAGCGGCTGACCAATGTGGCCGTGGATGCCATTTTTGATAGCGTCTCAGTGGCCACCACCTTTCGCGAAGAGTTGGCCAAGCAGGGGGTTATTTTCTGTTCGATGTCCGAAGCGCTACAGGAGTACCCCGACCTTGTGCAGAAGTACTTGGGGAGTGTGGTACCCATTGGCGATAACTTCTATGCCGCCCTTAATTCGGCGGTATTTTCCGATGGGTCGTTTGTTTATATTCCCAAACACACCCGCTGTCCGATGGAACTGTCCACCTATTTTCGGATTAACAACGGTGAGTCAGGGCAGTTTGAGCGCACCCTCATTATTGCGGAGGAGGGAAGTTACGTCAGTTACTTGGAAGGCTGCACAGCACCAATGTTTGACACAAATCAACTCCATGCGGCGGTGGTGGAGTTGGTCGCTCTCGATAACGCTGAGATTAAATACTCAACGGTTCAGAACTGGTACGCTGGGGATGAAAATGGCAAAGGCGGCATCTACAACTTTGTGACGAAGCGCGGCCTATGCCTAGGGCGCAACGCCAAGATCTCTTGGACTCAGGTGGAAACAGGGTCTGCCATTACGTGGAAGTATCCCAGTTGTGTTCTGGTAGGGGACAATTCTGTGGGTGAGTTTTACTCGGTTGCTCTTACCAACCACTGTCAGCAGGCGGATACTGGTACGAAAATGATTCACATTGGCAAGAATACCCGCAGTACCATTGTGTCTAAGGGCATTTCGGCGGGGCGTTCTACAAACAGTTACCGTGGCTTGGTGAAAATTGGCCCAAAAGCAGCGGGAGCGCGCAACTATTCCCAGTGTGACTCGATGCTGATCGGTGATCACTCTGGTGCCAATACGTTTCCCTATATCCAAGTACAAAACTCTACCGCCCAGGTGGAGCACGAGGCCTCGACATCCAAGATCGGTGAGGATCAGCTATTCTACTTTGCCCAGCGGGGCATTTCGGCGGAGGATGCTGTCTCGATGATGATTAGTGGGTTTTGCCGCGATGTCTTTAACCAATTGCCGATGGAGTTTGCGGTGGAAGCCGATCGCCTCCTCAGCTTGAAGCTCGAAGGCAGTGTGGGCTAGGTTTCGGGTAAAATTCGCCACACTTTAATGGTGGTATCCTCACTGGCGGAGATCAGTTGGTCTTGGCCAAACACAACGCTATAAACCGAACCAGAGTGACCTTTGAGGGTGCGTAGCAGGTCGCCGGAGAGTGACCAAAGCTTGACGGTTTGATCGCCATGGCCACTGGCAATGGTGCTGCCGTCGGGGCTGACCGCAACGCTAAAGACTTGACCACTTTCAGCAGGAAACTGATGTTCGAGTTCGCCTGTGGTCAAGTTCCATACCTTAATGCCATCTTTATCGCTGCCGCTTACGAGTTGGGCGTTGTTGGGGGTAAAGGCAAGGCTATTAACATCACTGGTGTGCCCTTCAAAAGTGCGCAGCAGCCGTTGAGCCTGCAAATCCCAAAGGCGAATCTGGGTATCGACCCCACCGGTAGCTAAAAATCGGCCATCGTTACTAATGGCAACGGTGAGCATAATGCCGCCGTGGCCGCCTAGGGTGGCAATTTCTTGGAGGGTACTCAGATTCCAGAGCTTGACGGTATGATCGTAGCTGGCACTGGCTAGGGTACGCCCATCGGGAGTGAGGGCTAGGCCATTGACAAAGTCGCGGTGACCGCTGAGGGTGTGGCGCAGTTGGCGATCGCCGGTGTTCCAAAGCTTAATGGAGTTGTCTTTACTGCCACTGATCACCGTTTGACCATCGGGTGTGATGACAAGGGCATAAATCCAGTCAGTATGACCACTGGCTTGCCCAAGTTCTGTGCCAGTTGCTAGGTTCCAAAAGTGGAGGACGCGATCGTCGCCGCCACTGACGAGTAAATCACCGCTGAGGGCAACGGCATTGACTTCATCGTCGTGCCCCCGCAGTGTCATCGCCAGTGCTACTTTTTGCCATCGTGAGGGCTGTGCTGTGGAGGGGCTGACGGGGTTATCCCCTGTCCAGCGGGTACTTAACTGCCAGTAGGCCACCCCAGCCACCGCAGCACTTAACACAAGGGTGCCCAAGAGAAGACCAATCTCAGAACTTCGTTTGTTGGTCATGGGGGGAAACCTCCAAAACGCAGGTGCTGAGCCACTCCAAAATGATCTGGTTCACTTCGGTGGGCTGCTCATCGTGGGGACAATGCCCTGCCGCAGCTAGTCTCACTAATTGTAGGTTGGCATGTACCTGCTGGAATAGGGTGGCAAGCTGGGGGGGAATGAAGCGATCCTGCTGCCCCCAAATTAATAATAAAGGTTGTGGTATGGCTTGCAGCATGATTTTAGCACTGGTGCCGAAGCTTGGGCGGGTCATAGCCTGAATAATTTGGCTAAAGGCGCGATCGGCATGGCGATCGTAGGCAGGGGTGAGCAGAATCTCGAGCAATTCGGCATCCACACAGGCGGGGTTGGCATAGGCCAGTTGTGCCCACCGTTTGACAATAGCGGGGCGACGGATGGCATAAAACAGCCCCCGCAGCAGCCACTGGGCCGTAAAGAGCCGCTCAATGCTGTTCACAAGAGGGGCGATCGCCCGCGGGATTAGCTCATCCCGGATGGCAGGATCCGGCAAGCTAAGCATGACAACCCCTGCCGCCATTTGAGGGTAGCGGTAGGCACAGGTCAAGGCAATGAGAGCGCCAATGGAATTGCCAATAAGAATGGTGGGTTTACCGATGAGGTGCTGCCAGAAGGCATGAACCTGCGCTGCCCAAAAGTCAGCACTATAGGCGGCGATCGGTTTTTCGGCGGCTCCTAGCCCCATTAAATCTAAGGCGTAGGTGGGGTGATGCGTGCCTAAGGTTCGTAAATTATGTCGCCAATGCCGTAGCGAAGCGCCAAAGCCGTGCAGCAACAACAATGGATAGTCAGATGGAACCGGCGGTTGCCAAAAGCTATAACGGCTCTGCCATCCCCGCCAGCACCAGTCGCGCTCAATGCCGTAGCGGTAGGACGCGATCGCAGCTAGTTGTCTCATGCCCCTATCCCATCGATAATGACTTCTATGTTATGAAGTTTTGCAACGATCGACCGCAAGGAGTTTAATGTTGAGCGACGTCAGTGAAATAAACGATGCGATCGCCCCCCATGGGGGTGTCTTAGTGAATCGAATTCTGTCCCCTGAACAAAAGCAGTACTGGCGCGATCGCGCCGATCAGCTACCGCGCGTGCGCCTTGACGAGCGAGCCGTGTCCGACTTAGAACTCATTGCCATTGGCGGCTTTAGCCCCTTGACAGGGTTTATGGGACAGGCGGACTACGAGCGGGTAGTTACGGAGATGTACCTAGAGAACGGCCTACCGTGGTCAATTCCCATTACCCTCTCTGTTACTGCTGAGGTTGCCGCGCCCCTAGAGCTGGGTCAGACCATCCGCCTTGACAACGCCGCCGGTGAGTTTCTTGGTATTCTCGAGCTGACCGAAAAATATACCTACGACAAACGCCACGAAGCCCGCTGTGTCTATCGTACAGAAGACGACAAGCATCCGGGTGTCAACGTTGTCTATCAACAGGGAGAGGTGAATTTAGCCGGCCCCATTTGGCTCTTGGAGCGGCACCCTCACCCGCAATTTCCGAGTTACTGTATCGATCCGGTGGAGTCCCGCGCCCTGTTCCGCAGCAAAGGCTGGCGCACCATTGTGGGATTCCAAACCCGTAACCCCATTCACCGCGCCCACGAATACATCCAAAAATGCGCCCTAGAAATCGTCGATGGCCTATTTCTGCATCCCCTTGTCGGCGCAACGAAGGAAGATGACATCCCAGCGGACGTACGGATGCGCTGTTATGAAATTATGCTAGAGCACTACTATCCTCGGGATCGGGTCATTTTAGCCATTAACCCGGCTGCCATGCGTTATGCTGGCCCGCGGGAAGCGATTTTCCATGCCCTTGTTCGTAAAAATTACGGCTGTACTCACTTTATTGTGGGGCGCGACCATGCGGGGGTAGGGGACTACTATGGCACCTACGATGCCCAGCACATCTTTGATGAATTTGATCCGGCAGCTCTTGGCATTGTCCCCTTAAAATTTGAGCACGCCTTCTACTGCACCCGCACCCAGTCTATGGCCACAAGCAAAACCAGTCCTAGTAAACCAGAGGAGCGGATCCATCTGTCTGGCACTAAAGTGCGAGAAATGTTACGCCGGGGTGAACTGCCGCCTCCAGAATTTTCTCGCCCTGAGGTGGCTGCTGAACTGGCTCGGGCAATGCGACAACCGCACCTGAGCGCTCTGTGATCTAGCACAGGGGGTGGGGGACACTGCCTCCGTCTCTGACATTAGCAAAACGAGGACATTAGCAAAACGAGGGGGTCAAGTTGACGGCAACCTGACCCCTACAGCTGTTAGCAACGATAGTTTTTACTCAACAACTAGTGTGGACAAAATGTGGCTTTTTGTAACAACTCAGACCCCTCTTCGCATCTTAACCGATTAGGCTTGGAGTCGTGCACTCTTGGCTGTCTTTCAGCGTACTCTCTGTGTCAACGTTGACGGTACTTTAATGTGCTAGCAACTATTATTAACTGAAAGTTAGCTAAGCTTGCCTTAACCTCCCTGTTTGCAACAACGTGGGGACTTCGACAACAACCACTAAACGACAAGGCTGGACAAAGCATGAAAAGAAACAGTGATCGCGGACATGAACTACATGGGTTGAACACTACTCTCAAGACAGAACTCTCAAGATAGAGCTGAATTATCTTGCAGTAGCCTTGCTTTATCCTGAACCCAAGAGCGAGGCGGCACAAGCTCTAAGTTCACTCTTGTCGTTAACTTGTTATTTACTGTGCCTACTTTTAAGTTAGCATAGCCGTTTTGAATCTGCCAAACGTTAAGTTGAAATTAAATATCTGTTATATTCCTTAACCTATGCTGCAACATGGTGTTAACCTGCTCTTTTACGGGCTATTGCTGGTATTATTAGGCGGCTGTTGGGGCGGTAGCTATCTATTACTCCCTACGGAACCTTTGGGTGGTGGCTTGAATTCCTTGGCACGCGAAGAATCACCACAGCTTTCCTATGATGGTCGTTATCTCGTCTTTGTGAGCGATCGCCCCGGGTATCGTGCCATTTTTCTATTTGATGTAGCGCAGCGGCAACTGATCCCCTTGCCCGGCTTAAACCGCCCGGGCATTGTCCAAGATCAACCAAGTATTAGTGGTGATGGTCGCTATATTGCGTTTCGCTCAGAAGCCCGCGGCAGGTCAGATATTGTGGTGTACGATCGCCTGACGCGGCAGCAAGACATTATTACCGCCACATGGCAAGGAGAGGTACAATTTCCGGCAATTAGCGGTGATGGCCGCTTTGTGACCTTCCAATCTGACCGTAATGGCCAATGGAATATTGAAATTTATGATCGCGGTGTACGCTCTCCGCTACCTGTGGCACCGGATAATTGAGACATTAACTAGCTTTTGCGGGGACGAGTTCCCGAAAAGGGTTGCACCCCAGTGGAGGGATAATGGTCATTGCGAGGGGTAAAGATCCGCCCAAAGGCTTCCATCAAGAACTCCATCATCCCCTGTAGTTTTTGTCGTAATGATTTCAACATAGGTCAACTCCTAAGCAAGCAATTCACGCTCTACTTTTACTATAGAAAATTGATCCCCGTTGCTGAGAAGGGCTGAGATAATTGTTGATAACTTCCCTAAGGAAGGTATTGATATGTAAAAGAGTATTGTGTTATGTTTCGTGCGGCTCGGCGGTAGAATAAAACAGCGGTTGTACGCTAGGAGTCCAACATTGATTGAGTGCCATCCTACATGACAAATTTGAACGTATGGGATCATCTCTCCCTTGCCCAGCAGGTTGCGCAAATGGTGGTGGTGCGAGCCAGTGGTTATCGCTACGATCGCCAGATTCAGTATCCGGCTTGGGAACCCGATGCCACCACCCTCCAGACATGGGTGCAAGAGTTAGGGGTAGGGGGTGTGATCCTTTTGGGGGGCAGTGCAGTTGAAGTGGCCGAGCGCTGTCGTCAATTGCAAGGATGGGCCAACCTACCGCTGTTGCTAGCAGCTGATATTGAAGAAGGCGTGGGTCAACGTTTTAGTGGTGCCACGGAATTCCCGCCCCCAGCGGCATTAGGGGCAATTGCGCAGCGAGATCTAAATCGCGCCATTGAACTGGCAACGGCCATGGGAGCCTCTACCGCAGCGGAAGCCCTTGCCTTGGGGCTGAACTGGGTGTTAGCGCCGGTGGTGGATGTTAATAATAATCCGGCTAATCCGGTCATTAATGTCCGCGCCTTTGCGGAAACCCCAGCCTTGGTGAGTGCCCTTGCCCAAGCCTTTATTCGTGGTGCCCGTCAGTTCCCAGTTCTCACGGCGGCGAAGCATTTTCCGGGGCATGGCGATACCGCCACCGATTCCCACTTAGAACTGCCAGTTCTCCCCCACGATCGCGATCGCCTTGACGTCATTGAATGGCCTCCCTTTCAAGCAGCCATTACCGCCGGGGTAGATAGTGTTATGAGTGCCCATGTGCTCTTACCCGCCTTGGATGCAGAGTATCCAGCCACACTCTCATCTGCCATCTTGACGGGAATTCTGCGCCAAAAGATGGGGTTTGAGGGGTTAATTGTCACCGATGCGCTGGTGATGGGGGCGATCGCCAATACCTATGGCACCGCCGCCGCTGCCGTCAAAGCCGTGGAAGCGGGTGCCGATATTTTACTGATGCCCCCAGATCCGCCTGCCGCCATTGCGGCGGTGGTAGCAGCAGTGGAGTCGGGGCGGATCTCCCCAGACAGGATTCAGGCCTCGCTGCAGCGCATCCAAAAGGCAAAAGCTCGTTTGCATAACCTAGCGATTGATTTAGACTACTGCCAGACTACGCCTGCGGTGGCCATTGCAACCGCCATCCAAGAGGAAAGCTTACAGCGCGCCGGCAAAGAACTCTTAGCGGTGCCCCTTGGGGTGAACTGCCTGATTGTGGATGATGCCCTGCGAAGCAGTTTTTTACCCCGCACCTGCCCTGCCCTCACCCTTCCCCCCCAGTGGGGCTTTCAAGAACGACTGGTCATCGATCAATTCACGCCCGTGGATGCCATTACCGCCCTAGCGGCTAAACCTACCCTTGTGCAAGTATTTAGTCGCGGCAATCCCTTTCGCGGCAACGCTGGACTCAGCATGAGCGCGATCGCCACTCTCCAGCATTTGCAACAGCAAGGGGCAGTGGCAGCGTTAGTAGTCTATGGCAGCCCCTATGTCTATAGAGAACTCACTGGTGCATTGCCAGCCAACCTGCCAAGGGTGTTTAGCTATGGTCACTCACCCGCTGCCCAAGCCATCGCCCTGCCAGCTCTTGCAGGCTAGTGGGGCAGCCTTCTGCACTGGAATGTTACATCGCAGCCACACTGAACTGGCTTGAAAGTACCCCTTGTAGAGACTCGAAGATTCCAGTATCCTGACTGCTATAGCAAATCTGGCAGAGGAGATCCCCTTAGAGCATCATGGAGATAGACATCGGCAGCAGATGTAGCAGTGCCTCAAGTCCTCCTGAGCACCAACAATGCTGTAGAGGAACGTTTACTCTGGTGGTATCTCTAGAAGAGTAACTGGGATGTCTGCCGCTGGCCTTGAAGTATTGTTCGTGCTGCTGCTCATCATTGCGAATGGCGTGTTTGCAGGGGCTGAAATTGCCGTTGTCTCCGCTCGTAAAATCCGTCTTGAACAGTTGGCAAAGCGCGGCAAACGCAAAGCTAAAGTTGCTCTGAAGCTGGCCAATGCGCCCAATAGTTTTCTCTCGGCAGTGCAAATTGGCATTACCCTCATTGGCATTCTCAGTGGTGCAGTGGGAGGGGCAACCCTTGCCCAGCGGTTAGAGGGGGCACTGGCTCCGGTGCCATGGCTGGGGCAGTACAGTCAGCCCTTGAGCATTGCCATTGTGGTAACGGGCATTACCTATCTTTCGTTGGTGATTGGCGAGCTAGTCCCCAAGCGCATTGCCATGACCTATCCCGAAGTGATTGCCTGTAACATTGCCAAGCCAATGATGTGGCTCACGAAATTGGCTGCCCCGATTGTCCATCTCCTGAGTGTATCTACCGACGGTATTCTGCAAGTGTTGGGAATTTCCACAACCGCAGAACAAACCGTCACCGAAGATGAAATTAAGGTGTTGATTGAGCAAGGCGCACAGGCGGGGTTGTTTGAAGTGGCGGAACAGGATATGGTGGCGCGCATTTTCAACCTCGGCGATCGCCCTATTCAATCCATGATGACCCCGCGCACCGATATTGTCTGGTTAGATATTGAGTCCCCGATTGAGGAAATTGAAGCAGAGATTCTGGGGACGTTTCACTCCCGCTTTCCAGTGGCCGAGGAAACGATTGACCAGTGCCTTGGTATTATTTCTGCAAAGGATTTCCTAGCGGCACGGCTCACCCAGCAGGAGGTGAACCTGAGGGAACTGTTGCAGCCTGCCCTGTTTGTGCCTGAAAGTCGTCGCGCGCTTGATGTCCTCGAGTTATTTCGCCAGTCTAGTCAGCACATGGCTCTGATCACCGATGAGTACGGCGGCATTGAGGGACTAGTGACCCTGAATGACTTGATTGAAGCAATTGTCGGCAGCCTCCGCCATGAGGAAGGGGAAGAACCCCAGATTATTCAACGCGAAGATGGCTCGTGGTTGTTGGATGGCTTGCTCTCGGCCTATGAACTGAAGGAACTCCTGCGGCGAGAGACGTTGCCAGAAGAAGAGAGTGCTAATTACCACACCCTTGGGGGGTTGATTATTACCCTCTTTGGCCGTATCCCCCAATCTGGGGATTACATCGAAACCGATGGACTACGGTTTGAAGTGGTGGATATGGACGGCAACCGCGTTGATAAGGTGTTGGTGAGCGAACTGCTGGGGGAGGACGACCCACAGGATGAACAGGATCATCAGGATTAGGGCGGCAAGTTAGCGCAACTGCTCCCATACAGCTACAGTTCCCTGCGCTGTTGCGATCGCGATCGCAGTTCCCTGAACAGCCATACAGGTGATGTCGGTGCAGCCTGTGTCCCAAGCCTCCTGTAGTGTGTTAGCGGCATAGCGATACACCACCCCTTGGCGATCGCCGCGCAATATCCCACGATCGCACCACCACGTCGCCCCCAAACTGTAGAGATCACTATTTTTACGTCACTGATGCATCCATAAACGATTTTAACGACTGAGCTAAATCGGCGGGAAGTGCCGCACTGTATGTGTGAATTGTATTTACTCAACGAAGATGAGTGTCGGGGGTAGGTGACACCGGACATCCCCATCCTCAGAACAGAAGCCGGATCAACGGGTGCGCTCCATTTCAAGACGATAGCGATTTTTCTTTGTGGTTTGAATCCCTTGGATCACGAGTCTGCCTTTACCTCGAATAGTGATGAGGTCGTTCACTTTGACGGCATACCGGGGGTGCTGCACAACGTGCCAGTTGACGCGCACCATACCACTGCTAATCCATTCACTCATTTTGCTGCGGGAGAGGCCAAATCCAGCTGAGGCAACGGCATCGAGGCGCAGGGAAGCTTCGACGGTGGTGAGATGCTTGGTTTGCGGCGGTGCAACGGCCAATTGATCCCAAGGACAGGGGTCAACGGTTACAGGCACTGTGCGAACCTGCTTGAGTGCGGTAGTGATTAAGGGAAGGCTGTCGGGGTTGACAATTGCTTGCGCACCTCGCTCTCCTAAAAGAATAATATCACCGTAGTCATCAGCAGCTACACCCGCTGCCTCTAGGGCTGACTCAAAATCGATATAGGTGGCGGGGTCAAACAGAAAGTTACCGCTAATGCGCACCAAGGCTAGGGGAGGACGCTGATCGTCTAGGGATAGCTCCGCAGGGGCGATCGCCAACCGGCAGCGCTCTGCTTGGGGATACCCACCCCAGGGCTGAGCATGGACATCGACCCGCTGCCCGATGTCAGTCAGCACCGCTGCTAGCTCATCCGGCGGCAGAAAGGGGGTATGGAGGACTGACCACGTTTTAAGCGCTGTATCAACCAGTGCCGCGATCGCCGACATAATTCTTCCACCTAAAGAGTTGTGATCTGCGGTACATCCAGCCACTGCGCTAGATAGTGCTTCAGCTGCTGGCAAAACCGGGGGCGATCGCTAAACTTCTCGGTGCGAATGGTTTTGCGCTGGGGGTCTAAACTCCAGCCGTAGTCACTGCTCAGGCGAATTTTGCCCTGCCAATCTGCAATGGAGATCACAAGCTGGGAGGCCGGGCTGTTATCGACCCCCTCAACTCGAAACACATAATTAAAGGTGTTTTGCCGTCCTGCCGCTACGGTTGACGCTTGGCCAAACCGCTCCTGAAGGCGCGATCGCATCTGCTCGACCAAGGCTGCATCACCGATGTCTTCGAGGGTGCGCACGGCTAATGTCAAGGCAAAGTAAAATTCTTCAACGGGAATAAACCGCAGTTCCATGGGGGCGCAATCTTGCCAAAACTCTTCTCAAAATAGTACACTAGAAAGCTGTGTCTAAAATAGGGCAAGGCTATGCCAAAGCTGAAAACTCGTCGTTCTGCCGCCAAGCGTTTTCGAGCCACCGGCAGTGGCAAATTTATCCGCCGCAAGGCCAATAAAAATCATTTACTTGAGCACAAGGGGAGCGATCGCAAAAATCGCCTCTCCCAAAAAGCGCTGGTGGACGAACGGGACTTTGAGCGGGTCTCGTTGATGTTGCCCTACGCTTAAAACACACTCGGCTCCCTATCATGAAGGATTAACGTATGGCAAGGGTTAAACGGGGTAACGTTGCCCGCAAACGGCGTAAAAAAATTCTCAAGCTAGCCAAAGGTTACCGAGCTGGCCACTCCAAATTATTCCGCACCGCTAATCAGGTGGTAATGAAGGCGCTGTGCAACGCCTATCGCGATCGCCGGCGGCGGAAACGGGACTTCCGGCGACTGTGGATCGCCCGCATTAATGCAGCGGCGCGGCAACACGGCATGAGCTACAGCCAACTCATTGGCGCCCTCAAAAAGGCCGATATTCAACTCAACCGCAAAATGCTGGCACAGCTTGCCGTGCTCGATGCCGATGCCTTTGCAACAGTGATTAGCACTGCCCGCTCCACTTCAACTCCTTGACTCACGAGGTAGTTGGGGCATGATTGCCACTTTTCAGTCCCCCGGTGCCATGCTGAATCTGGGGGTAATCTCCCTCCGTTGGTATGGCCTGCTGATTGCCGTTGCTGTTTTTATTGGTATTTGGCTCAGTCAGCGCCTCGCTCGGCAGCGGCAACTGGATCCCGATGTGATTGCCGATTTAGCCATTTGGTTGGTTATCGGTGCCATTCCAGCGGCGCGCCTTTACTACGTTGCGTTTAACTGGGCTTATTACCAAGAACACCTTGATCAAGTAGTTCAGATTTGGCGCGGTGGGATTGCCATTCACGGTGCCATCTTGGGGGGAATGGCAGCAATGGCCTTATTTACTTACTGGCGACGGCTCTCCTTCTGGCAAATAGGGGATGTCATTGTCCCCTCTTTGATTTTGGGGCAAGCCATTGGCCGCTGGGGCAATTTTTTTAACTCCGAAGCTTTTGGTGCCCCCACAGATTTACCGTGGAAACTGTACATTCCTGCCCACCATCGCCCGCCGGGGTTACTGGCAGAGGCCTATTACCATCCGACGTTTCTCTACGAATCCCTCTGGAACCTAGCGGTATTTGCCCTGCTGCTGTGGTTGTTTGGCCAGCCCCGCTACCAAAAGCCAGGCACGCTGCTGCTGACCTACGCTATTGCCTACAGCCTTGGTCGCTTTTGGATTGAAGGCTTACGCTTAGATAGCCTGATGCTGGGGTCGCTGCGCATTGCTCAAGTGGTCAGTTTGGCGTGGATTGCCCTAGGTGTGTGGGGGTTATTTCGTCTCTACAGCCAAGGAAAAACCTTGCCGGACTGGCAGTCGCATTAGGCGACTACTTCCTCGGCAAAGCTTTGCCAACGCACAAAGTGAAATGGACCTGCTACAGACCCCCAAACGTGTTCATCGGTGTTAGGATCCCGACCGCGATCATGGCTGATAAAGCGATCGCCATCAATTTCAAACGTACTATCCAGATAGGTATCGCGGCCTTTGCGCACCACTTTACAGGCCTTACCGGGTTCTACTTCCCCACGGAAGCTATGCCCAGTCCAGTAGGTGAGCATATTACAACCGCACAGCAACTCTAGGTCATCGGCGCTTAATTGCGCTAAGCGTTGGCGATCGCGGGCGGCGCCGAAAAAGCGCTTCTCGTCCTTAAGCACATAGTTTTTAATGACAATGTGATCCTCAGCGGGCAGAAGTTCCAACACTCGCGTGCGGTAGGGTACCCCCAGCAGATAGTCGTAGGCTTGCTCAACGTACAACCCAATCCCCTCTAGCACGCCCCTAGGCAACGGTCGCATACATACGCGAATATGGGCATAAAAAGGCGGATTTTCAAAGGCTTGGGCTTGATTGCTAAAATCAGCGGCCATCCAACGGCCAAGGGTCAACACATCGGTGGCGTGGCTCATGCAGCACCTATCAAGTAACGGTGTCCTTCATTCACAGTAGCCGAATTGGGACTCTTGCTCAACGATCCCGTACTAACCGAATGGGTGCCACTAGGTTGACGGCAATTACTTCAAAGCGATACTGAGGAGTCAGTGCGTGGGTTTCCTAGGTTCCGTCCATATACAACAGCATATCTAAGACTTCATCTACGATCGCGTCGACCACCGTTTCTATGCCTGCCAAGTTAGATAGATCTACCTGTACCCATTCGCCTACCGGAGCCGAAGTGCAGGACACCGCCAATAGGCGATCGCACTGATCCACCAAATGGCCTGCAACCGCAAGTCCAATACCGCGACTTGCACCCGCCACCAAAACCGTCTTAAAAGGAAAAAGGTAAAAGGAAAAAGTAAATGAAGGATATACGGGAAAGGGCGTTTGAGCTTGCAGTGCGGATTGCGAAGGTCTGTCAGTTTTTGGATGAACAGCTAGGGGGGGTAGAACGTTGGGTAAACAACTGATCCGGTCTGGTACTTCGATTGGTGCCAACCTAGAAGAAGCACAGGCAGGGCAAAGTAGAGCCGATTTGATTAGTAAAAATGCGATCGCCCTCAAAGAAGCCCGTGAAACTCACTACTGGCTCAGACTTTTTTTTTGAGCCGACAAAGGTTTCCAACTCATCGAGTTTTGCTACCTCAGGACTTGCTTCAGGGTCATTAGCATTCGGCAACTATATTATGCAATGCCCCTTGGACGCGCCTAATACCCACAAAGGTAGTTAGTTACACCGGACGCTGGCGAACATAACACAGGCCGCAAACTCCCCAAGAGTGTAACTCAGTGGCTGGGGTGGGACACTGACACACTGGGCAGGTGCCGAGCGATCGCGATCGCTGTTGTACTTGCTGTTGCCAACGCTGAAACGCCTCTTGAGGTGTTTTGGCCGGATTCTGAAGTTTTGGCAAGGTAGTGGCTCGTTGCAACGGAGTAGTGGTTGCAGGGGGGGCAGGGCGTGGCGCCGACCAGTAGCGATGGGAAAAGCGAATATCCTGAAGCTCAATGCCAAGGGTGTGCTGAATCTTGGCTAAGAGTTGCGATCGCAAAAATGTGAGGTGGTGTGCCCAGGTACTGCTGGCTACTGCCACCGTCAGGATTCCCTGTGCGTTCAGATTAACCGGAAATGACTGTTGCGCAATTATTTCACCAGCAATATGAGGCCACTGCTCAAGTAATCGCAAAAAATGCTGCGGCTGCTGCCATTCGCTTGTCTGCCCTAGGCGATCGAGAAGAGTGGCTAAAGAGGAGTAAGCCATCGTTGAGGAGCAAGATAGGGGTCACCACAATTTTAGGCGGTGGGCAGCGGGATCACCATCAGAGGGCAATAGCCGTTGGCAGGACTAGGCCGGTTTCTAGAGGCTATTCCTTGCTTGACAGGTGATAAAAGACAGTGATAATGATAATCAAGAAATAGCCACAGCATGAGTATAGTCAGGGTGTGGTTGAAAAAAGGAACCGTGTGGGGAAGTGAGGTAAGTTATGAGTCGGAAGACATCAATTTTCTTAGCGCCTACTGTCGCAGCCAGTTTGCTGGTTACTGGGGCAGGTAGTCTTGCGCAACCCCAATCGTTCCTGAACCGTGGTCAAGGTCTTACAGAGCTAGAGCAGTTTGCCCCTAATAGCCACCGCATGGGACAAGTTACTTCAGTGTCGCAACTGTCCGATGTGCGACCCACCGATTGGGCGTATCAGGCACTAGCATCATTAGTGGAAAAATATGGCTGTATTGCCGGTTATCCCGATGGCAGCTTTCGCGGCAACCGCGCCGTGACCCGTTTTGAAATGGCTGCCGCCTTAAATGCCTGTTTAGATGTTGTGAGCGATCGCTTTGCCACCAAAGAAGAGCTAGCCACGCTACAGCGACTCGCCGAAGAATTTAGCACAGAGCTAGCCACGCTGCGGGGTCGCATAGATAACGTTGAGGGACGCATTGCCAACCTAGAAGCCACCCAATTTTCTACGACCACTAAACTATCGGTGGATGCGGTCATGGCCTTCCAAGCAGGGGGGAACACCGGTAGCGTCTTTGATCCTGTGACTGGAACCGTACTGACGGGGGGAGGGTATAACCCCACGGTTATTAGTCGGGTTGACATTAACCTGAATACCAGTTTTCGTGGCACTGATCAATTGACAACGACTCTACAAACTGGTAACGGCGGTCTAGATGCGATTGCTGCCAGTGGTGTGGGGGTTGGTGGCTTTGTTAATGCTGGTGCGGTTGACTATTTCGGTGCTGGCCCTGCTCTCAATTTTTACCGTCTCTACTATAGTTTTCAGCCCACGGAACATTTAACCATTGGGGCGGGCCCTCTCTTTTATCCCAGTGACATTATTGATGGCAATAGTTATGCAAATGATTCGTTCAGTGACTTTAGCTCCGGTTTCTTTATCAACAACCGTCTGATTGTTCCTTTTCCTGTGGATGGACCGGGTGGTGCAGGCGGCAGCATTGTCTGGAATCCTGGGGGAGGCTCCTTTACATTGCGCGGTGTTTACGTTGCAGCGACCGCTGGAGCACCCACGAATGCGATCGCCGCTGGAATTGCTGGTGCGCCGGTGAACGGTGGGCTGTTTGGGGATCCTTACCAAGGCAGCATTGAGTTGGAGTACGCGCGCACCTTTGGCGCAAATGAGCAAAATAATGTTGCGGTGCGGTTACAGTACACGAACTCTTCTACCCTCAATATTTCCCAAAATGCAGGGGGGCTAAACGTCGAGTTAACCTTAGGCAGGTTTGGCCTGTTTGGTCGCTATGGCTACTCAGGGGTCAAGCTCTACGGCGCAGGGGCAACGATTTTGGGACTGGGCCCCTTTGCCGTCGATCCGGGGGTCTTTGTCATCCCAGCAGGTGGACAGGTAAATACAACCGCACAAACCTGGATGGCAGGGCTTGCCTATCGGGATCTATTCACAGAAGGTACCTTATTGGCTGGGGCAGTGGGTCAACCCTTTATTAACTCGCTTGGCTCAGTGCCGGGCATCAATGACTCAACCCAGACGAACTACGAACTTTTCTTCCGCTACCCCCTCAGTGATAACATTGCTGTCACGCCAGTGTTCATGGCGATCACGAATGCCAACAACAGTTCAACCAATAGCCCAATTTTGCAAGGGTTAATTCGTACTACGTTCAGTTTCTAAGCCTCTGTTTGGGGGAGGTTCACATCGGGTATGGCTGGAAGCCCCGTACTTCAGTGCGGGGAGGAAAGCTCCTTTAGCAACTTTAGTTGCCTTAGGTTATAATTGTACTGCGGACACCAGAAACGGTTGTTTAAGGCACTGGTAACGGTCGATTGGGGGTGTTGTAAACCACCCCAGAGGCTCGTGGTTGGCTTGCTAACTGCAGGGCTACTAAAAGCTCCCTGCTTTAGCTGGGAGTAGTTTACTATCCCTCTAAGGATGGGGCTGAGGTTGCGATCGCCACCGGCGCAGGGGGAAACTGCTGTACAAAGCGAACAAAATTTTCCAGTATTTTTAGACCGATGGCACCCGATTTTTCGGGGTGGAATTGACAGGCAACTACATTCTTGTGGGCGATCGCTGCTGTCACCGTTTGCTGACCGTGCTGGACAGTCGCGGCCACCAATTGTGGAGCGGCCGGCACAACAACGTAGGAGTGAACAAAGTAAACCCACGGCCGGGGGGGTAACCCCTGCCACAGGGGGGCATCCGATTGCTTCAGAGTGAGTTGATTCCAGCCCATGTGAGGAATCGTCAGGTTGGGTTCCGACTGCAACCGCTTCACCGCACCCGCAAACACGCCTAATCCTGCGGCTGTACCTTCTTCGCTATACTCAAACAAAACTTGCAGCCCCAAACAAATGCCTAAAAAGGGCATCCCCTTAGCAATGACTTCATGGATAACGGTTACTAGCCCCCGTTCCTGTAAACGAGCCATCGCGGGATCAAAGGCACCCACTCCCGGTAAAACGACAGCATCCGCACTCAAGATGTCAGCAGCGCGATCGCTGACAATGGGCGTAGCGCCAACCACATCAAGGGCTTTAGCCACGGAATGGAGATTCCCCATGTCATAGTCAATAATAGCGATCGTGGCAGAAGTCACAAGCGTTCTCTCTCAAAATAGGTCAGCTTAGGATACGCCTCTCTAGTGTAAATTACCTCACACCAAACACTGGAGCGCCTAGGAATGGATCATGAATGACGCACTAGTAACGCTACTAACAGATTTCGGCAATACGGATGTCTATGTTGGGGTTATGAAGGGAACAATGCTGGCAGTGAATCCTCGGGTACGATGGGTGGATCTCAGCCATCAGGTGCCGCCTCAGGACTGCCGCACTGGTGGGTTTCAACTGTTGCAGGCACTGCCCTATTTTCCACCCCAAACGGTTCATCTGGTTGTTATTGATCCGGGGGTGGGCACGTCGCGGCGGGCGATCGCCCTCAAGCTAGGGATAGGATACTGCGTCGGCCCCGATAATGGAGTATTTACCCACGTTTTGCACCGCTACCCTGTTGAAATCGCGGTGGAGCTGAATCGCCCCCAGTTCTGGCGTCATCCCAACCCTAGTGCCACATTCCATGGCCGCGATATTTTTGCTCCCGTGGCAGCACATCTGGCCGCCGGTGTTCCTTTACTGACCCTAGGTACCCCCCTTGACCCCAACAGTCTCATGCGCTTACCCCAGCTTGACTATCAAGTGACCCCAGAGGGAGTGCGGGGCTGGGTACAGGCCATTGACCACTTTGGCAATGTCATTACCACCCTACCTGCAGCGCTACTCCATGGCTGCCAAGGGGTTGTTGAAATTGCCGGACACCGGGTTGCCTTGGTTAATACCTACGGCGATCGCCCTCCCGGTTCCTGCCTTGCATTGGTAGGCAGTCACGGTTTCATTGAAGTGGCGGTCAATGGTGGCAGTGCCGAAAAGGTTCTGGGTTGTCGGAATGGTGACACCGTTTGCTTGCTCTAGCGATGGATGCACTCCCCCACCGCAGATGGGGAATCGCAGTTAAGGGGACTTGCTCAAAACCGTCTTCGAGGCCATACGGGTGCGCTTGCGAGCAGACTCACTCAGGGCGGACTGTTGCTGTAGTTCAGTGGCCGATTCCTGTAGCACCTTTGCCGCTTCAGTATCCCCCATTTGCAGGGCAGTTTTGGCTGCACTTTGCAAGAAGGTGGCCGCACCGGCGGTGTCACCAGACTGTAATTTGGTTTCTGCAATCTGGGTTTTACGGTATTTCTCGACCGTAAAAATACTTTGCTGCACCTGAGGATCAACCGTTGGGGTATGGTCGGCTACCGCCTCGATGGTAAGGGGAATCCGCTCAGATAGTAGGCCAGACTGCTGACGCACGGGATCGTCGTAGCGTACCTGAACCGCCCCAATGACGTGGGTACCCAGCGGTAGGGGTTGGGTATAGAGGGTAATCAAGAGGGTACGCTTAATGGTGGCCGATAGATCTCCCACACGAATCGTGTACTGATCGGCACCGTGGGTTTCGTAGCTCAGTTCAATCGTGTCGGGAGCGACTTGGGTCACGGGTTTGAAATCTGCCAGTTGGGCGAGGGTGCTCAGGGTCAGCACAACATGGGCATTGGTGAAGTCCACAGTACTAATGTGCTGAAAGAGGGATTGGAAACTGGCGATCGCCTGCTCAGCGTATTCAATAAAAACCAAGCGACCTCTAGCCGCATCGGCAATTTGCTCAAGAACATCCTGATTCCAATGAACCCCAAACCCCAAGGTATTCAGGGTGATGTTGTACTCTGCGGCCAGTTTAGCTAAATCTAAACAGCGCTTATTATCGCCGTGCTCATTCTCGCCATCCGTGAGTAAAAATGCTTGGGAAATCGTGCCCTGTTTCCCCTGAGCCAGTTGCTCTAAACCCAACTTCATTCCATGATCAATGGCCGTACCACCATTGGCTTCGAGGGTAGCAATTTTAGCTTTGATGGTCTCTTTATCCCGCACAACTTGGTTGGGCACCAGCACCTTAGCGTGGTGATCAAAGGCAACCACCGCGAGGCGATCGCCGGCCACCAGGCGATCCACCAACGATTGAGCAGCCCGTTTAACCATTGCTAGGGGGTCGCCCGCCATCGAGCCACTGTGATCCAAAATCAGGCAGAGATTGAGGGGGGCGCGTTCCTGCTGTTGTCGCTGCGCCGTCAATGTTAGCTCTAATTGGCGTTGCGCGCCCTGCTGAGCCGAAACAACAGCATCGCTAAGTCTGGCAACCAGTTCAACCGTCATAGCTATTCCTTGTGCAATTTTTTTTCATCAAGCATAGTTTTAACCTAGCGCTCTCCCAAAGGAGAGGGAACAAGAATCTTAGCTCCCTTCTCCCTGGGGAGAAGGGTTGGGGATGAGGGCGATTCATAGCCACATTCAGCAACACCCAATAGCGGTAGTTTACCTGCGCTACATATCCTATGGTACGTTCTTGGAGAATCCTACCTCGACGTAACAGGGCAGATGTGATAAACATCATGTCCTACACGTGAGAACTGCCACTCCGCTGTATTGTGGCTCTTCCTAAGATAAGGAGTATCAACACAAAAGGCTTGAGCCAGCAGTGTTGATAGCACTCTCTCACCAGCAACTAAGGGTACACCCATGTTCAGGAACACTAGCTTACTACTTGCCTGCCTAGCAACCGTTGTGGTACCAACCTTAAGCAAGGCAGTTCCTGCCCCCTCTACCATTGCACCGACCGGTTCAACACCAGCACAATTCAATGTTCCCAATAATATCCAAGTTAACCCTACGATTATGGGTAAAATTGATAAGCCCCCTTCTGTATCCTGCAACGACTTAATAGTTGGGATGACGAAATACCCACACACGCCCGGAGACTTCCCCCAACAACAGGCTAGCACTGCCGTTCTCAGCAATGCAACTCGCACCAGTTGTACCTACAAGATCCAAGTTCCTAAAGGGTTTCTGGGGGAAAACGTGTACCTCTGGGGTAACCTGAAAAATCCTTCACCGCTGGTCACGGTTCAGCCAGTGGGCTGGAATAACCCTCTGCCCATACCGCAGGAGTTGGGCGTTGTACAAGGCTTTAACTTCGTGGTTAAGGAGACCGTCATACATTGACAATGCGGCCAAAACTCTCGGCTTCTAGGCTGGCTCCCCCCACCAAAACGCCATCAATTTCAGGTTGCGCCATAATGGCCTCAATGTTGTTGACATTGACGGAACCACCGTACTGAATAGGAACATCAGGGTTAGCTAGTTTACTACGGATGAGGCCAATCACGCGGTTGGCTTCATTTTCGTTACAGGTCTCTCCGGTTCCGATCGCCCAAATGGGTTCGTAGGCAATCACTAGGTTAGTTTGATCAACCCCTACCAAATCTAAGGCTAACTGATTGAAAATATGCGCCTCGGTTTCGCCAGCATCGCGCTGGGCTTTCGTTTCACCCACGCAGAGAATAGGGGTTAGACCGTGCTTTTGAGCCGCTTTGAGCCGTTGGTTAACAGTGGCATCGGTTTCGCCAAAGTACTGCCGCCGCTCACTATGGCCAATGATGACATAGCGCACTCCTAATTCAACGAGCATCGGAGCGGAAATTTCACCCGTAAAGGCGCCCTGCTCTGCCCAGTGAACGTTCTGGGCACCTAGTTTAACCCGGGTGCCGTGCAGGCTTTTGGAAAGTACACTTAAACTTGTAAACGGAACACACAACACCACGTCGCGATCGCCGGGGGTGTCCGCCAGATAGCCAAGAAACTCTCCCAGAAATGCAATTGCTTCCTGTTGAGTTTTGTGCATTTTCCAATTGCCAGCAAGAACCTTCGGACGCACTCGTAATTGATCTCCCCTGCGAAACAGTTGGCGTATTTAAGCGTACCATACCCACTGTCCCCCTCAGTGTTTCTTGAGGTTGCCTCGGCGAGTTGAAGATGCCCTAAAAGCTGCATTATCTATTTACTGCCAACAAGGGATGGCTAGCCCAACTTATCCCACACTGCCGCCACCCGAGGTGACTGCCGCTTGGATTGAATACGCGGAGTCCGCCGACCTAACTTTACTTGGTAGGTGTCATTCTCGGTAGTGACATAGCCCAACTGCAACAACTCCGCCATGACGGGGGCAACCTCTTCAGAGGGCGCGTTAAGCTGCTCAGCAATCTCTGTTAGGGTTAGTGCGCTTTGGCGCCGCATCATCATGGTTAAAATCGTACGCTGGGCATCGGGCAGCATCAGCAAATCAGCGGGGTTTAACCCCACTCCCTGCGTGGAACCATTGCTGAGGTCTTGACTGTCGCTCATAGGGAGGTTCCTCAACGGACGTAGGGCGCCAAAATAGATTTCTGTGATTGCCTGCTCAGCCTAATGTCTAGGCTATCCTAATCTAACAAGTGCTGCACAATACTCCTGATGACCAAGCTATAGGGATGATCAGGGTAACGCAAACAAAAGATGTCGCTACTGCCCAATTGAAACATCTCTTCACAGACCGGGAGCACCCCTGCTACTGGTACAGAGTAAGTGCTCTCAATTTGTTGCTTCAGGGAGTCTTTGTTGAAGACAGCAGGGACTTTGTTGGCCACTAATACCATTTTAGGCACATCTAATTGCCGCGCAACATCCACGGTTACGGCTGTGCCCTGAAAATCTTGGCGATCGGGGCGCAAAATGAGCACCAGTGCATCGGATACCGTAATGGACAGCAGGGTTTCTTCATTCAGGCCTGGGTGAGTATCAATCATGAGAAAGTCTAGGTCTAGTCCTTGCAGTAACTGCTGGAACCCATCATTGAGTAACCCTACATCGTAGCCTTCCCGTAGCACCCGCGTAATTTCGCTTGTTTTCAGGCTGGAGGGAATCAAGAAGATGGAGCCTTTATCGGGCTGGTTGTGGGAGGTGAGCAGATGACTGACATCCCGGGCAACATCCGTGATGTCGCAACGCCCCCAAAGGTAATCGTTGAGGGCGTGCTCAGTATCTTCTGATTCCAAGCCAAAGAGAACGTGAATGCCGGGAGACTGAATATCTGTATCTACAATTCCAACGCGATAGCCCAAGATGGCTAGGGAACAGCCGATGTTCGCCGTGGTGTTCGATTTGCCGGTACCACCGCGAAATGAATGCACTGAAATGATATTACCCATTGATTAACCTTGCTACGCACTCTTGTCCAGCGTACCATCGCTGTTCTTGGTCTATTTGGTCTATTTTAGGGTGGTTGCGGCAGTGTCTCGGCGGAAGCTCAGATAAAAATTTTGAGCCGCTGCTCCTAGTGAAACAACGGCTCAGACCCTCGGTAAGATGGTATGGCAAGCTAGGCAAACTGCTGCCACTCGTCTTCTAGCAGGTTGATCAGGTCTTGATTTCCCTGAGTCCGGGCGACATTCAGGCGGTGTTCTAAGCTCTTAAGAATTGCATGGCGGTGAGTTTCAGCAATGGGATCGCGAGCGCGCTGACGAGCGGGCAGGATGGGAGCCTCCATCGCTGCGGCAGCGGCCACTGGTTCACCATTCGTTTGGTACACCACGCCACGCCAGCAAAGGGTGTGATTGGGCTGGGGCACTACACTCGCAGCTTTGTAGCCGACCCATTGCGCTCCACGATAGCGGCCTGTTGCTCCGGATTCAACGACAGTAGCCCGATGATCACTCACTTGATACTTAACACCACGATACGTTAGTTGCATAATTAAAAACAAAGCTCCTAGGTGAAGGAAAGGGTGGGTCGCCTAAACAGCGGACATTACAAAAGGATTGTAATTTTAGAGAAGAGCCTTGTCCAGACTTTCTGTATCCTATTATACGGTTTTCTGAAAACCCATGCCAGTTGCTGGACTTTTGTAATAAATCTTCAGATCGTTGATATGAATGTTGATATGGATAAAAGGATAGCTGCGCCATTGTGAATACCGTAGAGTCTCTCGTTGATGATTGGTCTGGGCAGTTGCGTCCCGGGCAGCGAGAGATTGCCCAATGGCGAGGCGGGTTGCTGGCAGTTTCGGCGGTGCCGGGGGCAGGTAAGTCCCATGGGATGGCGGTTGGAGCGGCGATCGCCATTGCACGACAGCGGTTAAACCAGCAGCAACAGTTGGTTGTGGTGACCTACAGCCGTTCGGCAGCGGCCAGCATTAAGGTGCGAATTCGCCACTATTTGAACCAGATGGGCTTACCCCGCACTGGCTTTAGTGTGCAAACCCTGCACAGCCTAGCCTTAAAGATTGCTATGGGTGCACCAAACTGGCGCGGAAGTGCCGAGAACTTGCTTTCTGAGTATGAACAGCAGCGCTTGTGTCGTCGTTGCGTGGATCAATGGGCGCGATCGCATCCTGACCAGATGCAGCACCTCATTCAGGGGATGGATATACAGCCGCCTATCCACAGCGAGCAACTGACCCGCCGCCATGCGTTGATCAGCAGTATCCTGACAAGTTTTACTAAAACCGTGGTCACTAGTGCCCGCAGTGCCTTTCTTACGCCAGCAGAGCTACGCCAGTTGAGCCACCATCCGGCTATTGCAGCTGACCCTTACCCCTTTTTAGAGATTGCCGCAGACCTTTTAGAGCTATACCAGCACCAACTCTACGAACGGGAGCAAATTGACTACGATGAAATGATCTTAGCGGCGGTTCAATGCCTAGACGCAAATGCCAGCTACCGGCAGGAGTGGCAGCAGCGAGTTTATGCCGTCTTTGAGGACGAAGCCCAAGACTCGACACCGTTGCAGTCCCGCTTGCTGCGGTTATTGGCGACTGATGTTATGGATGACCGTATCGTTAATGTTGTGCGGGTGGGCGACCCCAACCAAGCCATTAACTCCACCTTTACGGCTGCGGATCCGCTCTTTTTTAACGCGTTCTGCGATGAGTGTGCGCAGCAGAACGCATTTTATACGATGACTCAGGCGGGGCGCTGTACCCCTTTGGTGATCAAAGCAGCCAATTACCTAGTGGAATGGGCTAACCACACCTATGCACAGACGGAGCCGCCGTTCCGGCCGCAAGATATTCAACCGGTGCCCCCTGGGGATCCGCAGCCTGATGCCAACCCGCCCGCATGGGGGCAGGGGGTAGAACTTGTTTACCCCAAAACAATCTTTGAGACGGCGCACAAGTTGGCAGCGCGAATTGCTGAGGTCTTTGAGGCACATCCCAAGGCCACAGTGGCGATTTTAGTCCGCCAAAACAAGCAAGGGCACTTTTTAGCAGACCTGTTGCGATCGCCCGCTGACTTTGGCCTGAACCACAATCTGCCCTCTCTTGGCATTACTATCTTCGATGTTGCTGGTGTTGAGCGGCGCTCCCATGTCCCCGAAGAACTATTTCACATTCTCCAGTTTCTCTACTGTCCCTATTCTCCCGATAGGGTTAAAAATGCCCTGACCGTTCTGGTGGAGCGGGGGGTGGTGCCACCCCAAAACCTAGATCGCTTAGCAGCCCAGCCGGAAGTGTTCCTGTACCCGGGGCCTTTAGATCCACCGGCAACCGCAGAGGCGGTGCAGGCACAACATTTTTGCCATGGTTTGTTACAGGCTCGCTTACAGCTATCGCTTTTTCCGTTGATTGCCTACTGTGCCCAGCGCCTTGGGTATGATGCTGCGGAGTTGGCAACCACCGATCGCCTCATTTACTACCTCAGTCAATCGCAGGAACCACAGCTTTGGGAGCGGTTGGCACCCATTTGGCAGGGAATTGTTGCGGAGAACACCTTTGAACCGGTAGATATGGAAGACCTCCACAGTCGCTACGTTCGCCCCGCTCAAGTGACTATTTTGACGATGCACAAAGCCAAAGGCCTAGATTGGGATGCGGTGTTTGTACCCTTTTTGCAAGCAAAGAATCTGCCCGGAGACCTATGGGTTCCGGCTAACGCTCGCTTTCTTGGGGAGGTGGACTTTATTGCTGTGACCCGCGCCCAAATTCGTGCCCATTCCCATGGTCAACCGATTCCCAATTATCAAGAGGCATGGCGAAACGCAGCGGCGGCAAAGACCGCTGAAGAATATCGCCTGCTGTATGTTGCCATCACCCGCGCGAAGCGGCTGCTTTGGCTTGCGGCAGCTCAGCAAGCGCCGTTTTGGCCTAGCTTTGACTGGCATCACCACTACGAACTACAACCTCAAGCTCCCTGTCCTTTTTTACCCGCTTTACAACAGCAGTTGGCTAAATGGTTATCTCCTATTCGCGGCGATCGCTAAAGGAATCGCGCCCCGGTAAGCGTTCCATGGCCGCCAGCACTGCCCGTTGTGCCGCCAAAATATCCCGCTCTGCCCCCCCCAAAAACAAGCGCCCAAAACTTCCCACCGCTGAAATTTGCAAAATGTTAATCAGTGCCGCCTTTTCCGCTTCATTGGCAGCAAGGGCGGCATAGGCCGCAGGCTCCACCTCAAACACATAGAGGGTTTGCCCTGCCAAGATCATATTTCCTCGGCGCGATCGATTAATGAGTTGGGTGTGGTGGGCATCAATATTACGGATCACCTGACTGGAAATCACCCGTGGCCGCAAACAGTCCTGTATTCGCGCCCCCATCGCCTGCAAAATCGCATCGCCAGCAGCCCGCACCTCCCCTTGGTTACCGGAGTGCACCTCCAATAAGCCGTAGAGCCGCTCAATAAAGAGCACTCCCGGGCGCACCACCGCCGCCTTCAGCGCAATATCCAACAGACGGTTCACATCAATCCCTGGAGAAATCTCCACCCACAGGGAGCAGTCCCCAGGCAACGGCAAGAATCCCTGTGCCACGGTGCCCAGATAGGCTGCATGCTGCGGTTGTAGTGAATCAAGGTAAACGTAGCTGCGTAGATCAACGCCCAAAGCAGTATGTCCTGAGTACAACAAAATCAGCTTAACTGCACACTGCGTAAATGTCTCCTAGGGTAGCCTTTCGTTGAACGGCGGCAGATCACCTTGAACTCAGCACCAGTAGCTTTCGTCCGTCCGCTGCATTGGGGTTGTTGGAATGCTGTCTGTAACCCACTTGAAAGTGAACGACTCCCGACACTCATCTTCGTTGAGTAAACACAAGTCACAAATACGGCGCGGGTCTTCCCGCCAATTTGGCTAAGGGAGACTTACTTGCCATTGTGGGATACCCCCAGGGGAATTCGAATCCCCGTCGCCTCCGTGAAAGGGAGGTGTCCTAGGCCTCTAGACGATGGGGGCAAGACGCAGCATTAACTACGTTAACCAATCCATAGCGGCCTTGTCAACACTTCCCTCGGATTTTGCATGAACGGCCACAGTGCTAGGAAAATCAAGGCAGTCCTGTGGTGGCATCATAACCATGACTCTTGCTGGCCTCAGTTCCTTCTCCATTGTTATGCCTGCCTTTAATGTTATTGAGCAGCGAGGAGAGGTCATCTTTCGGGAAACCCTTGAGAGTATTGCCGCCAGTTGTTACCACCTGCAACACGCCTATCCCCAGCCGCTGTCTGGTGAGCTGGTTATTGTCAGTGACGGTTCTACCGATGCCACCTGTGCGGTGGCTACTGCTGCATGGCCGCAGGTTGTGCCGCTACAACTGATAGGGCTACCTACAAATAGGGGGATTGCTGCTGCGCGTAATATTGGGGTTCGTTTTGCCAAAGGGGAGGTCATTTTCTTTTGCGATGCCGATGATCTCTACCGGCCAGAGCACCTATTCTTGGCGTTGTCCATCCTCAACCAGCCGCTGCCAGAACCCTACAGTTCCTCAGCAGCCCCCACCTACTTTGGCGCAGTGCGGACGGGAATTTACTGTCGCGATCGCCTCCATCCCTACTGGCACAAGACACTAGAGCAAACCCTTGTCCTCAACTTAGCTGTCCGTCGCGAAGTTCATGAGTTTATCGGTGGCTTTCCTGAAGATGATGTATTCCGCCAATTTCGCTTTGGGGCAGAGGATGCCGCCTATGCCCATTGGCTGCACCAGTTTTGCCATACCGCCCACCTTGAACAACAAACCGTAGAGTATCGCCGCTTTGCCAATAGCTTTTTTGATCGCCAATTGGCCAAATTTCAGGCTGCGCCAGGAACGGTAACCCTCCCTGTTGATCCTGCTGAGCAGCAGCACCAGCAGCAGATTCAAGAGATTATGACAACACGGCTGCGGCAACTACAGGAACAGCTAAGTCAGCAGGTACGATGAGAATCGCGAACTCATCCTCAACCAAAGCCAACCAAAGAACAATAGGGCGGATGCTTCACCAAGACTTTGTGAACGGAGTAACGGGGATCCGCCAGCGCGATGGGTCGTGGCTGGCTAGGATCAAAGGATCAAGGATCGCTTGTGATGGCATCCTCTTCGTTTTTCGGCGGCGTGGCCACAACGGCTGCACTGGGAGCCGGGGGTTCTGGACTGGGCAGGGTTTGCTCCAACGTGGTGGCGTGGAGCGCCAAGAGTTGCTGCTCGAGGTCTTGACTGGAGGAGAGTAACCGATTTAAGACCTGAATGAGGCGGCGTAAGTCAGATTGAAACGACTGATCACCAGTGATTTTTAGTAAGTCATTGGTGAGTTTTTGGGCATTCACAAAGGTGGCGCGTGCTGCGTCTAACGTTTGGGCAATCGAGAGCATAATTACTGGGCTACTCAAGGTTCCCGATACTCGGTTGAGGTTGGCAGCCGCTTCAGCACCATTTTTGACCAAGGTTTGCAGATTGGTGAGTAGCTCTCCCTGCTCCAAGCGATTGATAAACGGAGACAAGGCATTCAGGGTTGTTCTTAGGTCTTTTGCAGCACCATCAATATTGCGCAGAGCTGAGTTGATGGTATTGCGGTTCACTTCAACCAGTTCATTGATTTGATTGGCGGCGCGGGTTACTGCTTGGGAGGCATTGCTAAAGTTCCGGAGTTCAGCGCGCGCTTCGCTACTGAGGGCATTAAAGCTCTCGACGGCGGAGTCAATTTTGGCTAAGGATTGATCGGCACGACTCACTGTCCGTGTGGTGCCCAAAATGAGGGTATTGGCGTTATTAATGATACCGGACTGCTCAAGGGCAGTAGTAAAGTTCGTGGCTGCCCGCACCAGATCGTCAAGGCTAGTACCGCGCACCCCCGCAATGCGATCGCCATTGCAGTAAATCAACTCTGGCTGACACGTGGGTGCAAATGCGGTCATCCCTTCAGGAATCTCTGGTACCTCTGCCGTTGGCGTAAAGTCCAGATAGGCTTGGCCAATGAAGCCGGACTGGCGAATTTCCGGTACCGCTCCCCGTGGAATTAAGACATTGTTGACCCGTAACCCAACTGTGACGCCGTTAGGGCTAAAGCCAATCCGTATCACTCGCCCCACCTGAACACCGCGAAACCTAACTTGTGTGCCTACTGCCAACCCAGGTGCCGACTCCAAGTCCACTTCGAGGGTATAACTATTGGCACCAGCAATATTTCCCCGCAGCCACAGAAGCGAGACCCCCAAAATCCCCAATCCCGCCAGAATGAGTAGCCCGACTAAACTCTCTTGCACACGCCGTGACTGCATCATGGGGGGTTCACTCCTGCCCGAACCGGTTCTAACACTAGAGCACTGTGCTGCATCCTACAGCCTAATGCAACTATAGTCGATGGCGATTCCTGCTGATCCAGCACCATGCAGGGAAAGGAGGAACGGTACAATACAAAAATGTTACTGTGGTTGCGATCGCGCTTTGCTGATTGCTTGCCTTCGTCCCCTGAGAGATCTATGGATTTATTGACGCTTGAAAGCTGGCTAGATAACACCGCCTTTGCAGTGCTGTTTATAACCATGTTGCTGTACTGGCTGGGGGCAGCATTTCCCCGCTGGTCAGGCTTGCCAGCGGCTGGCCGGACAGGCATGGCGATCGCCAACCTCTGTATAGCTGGGCTACTGGCGGCCCGCTGGATTGAGGGGGGCTATTTCCCCATCAGTAACCTGTACGAGTCCCTCTTTTTTCTGTGCTGGGGGCTAACCGCGATGCACCTAGTCGCCGAATCGATGAGTGGTCAACGCTTGGTGGGGGTCGTGACTGCGCCGGTGGCCATGGGAATTACGGCCTTTGCGGCTCTCTCGCTGCCGCCAGAAATGCAACAGTCTGCTCCCCTTGTGCCCGCACTCAAGTCGAATTGGCTGATGATGCATGTCAGTGTAATGATGCTCAGCTATGCCACGCTGATGGTGGGGTCGCTGCTGGCGATCGCCTTTCTAGTCATCACATGGGGGCAACCCGTCAGCCTCAAGGGGAGTTCTGTGGGCACAGGTAGTTTTCGCAGCCTGTCGCTTGAGCCAACACAGTCCCTAAGCGCCAGCTCGGGCAGTGGCACAACGGTACTCACCCCCCCCACAACCCAACTGAGCTTGCAGCGCCTCACCCTAGCCGAAACCCTAGATAACCTGAGCTACCGCATGATTGGTTTGGGGTTTCCGCTGTTGACCATTGGCATCATCTCCGGTGCGGTCTGGGCAAACGAGGCGTGGGGGGCACCGTGGAGTTGGGATCCCAAAGAAACTTGGGCCTTAATTGTCTGGTTGGTGTTTGCCGCCTATCTCCATGCCCGTATTACCCGCGATTGGCAGGGGCGCAAGCCAGCGATTTTAGCTACGGTGGGCTTTGGCGTGGTCTGGGTTTGTTATTTGGGGGTGAATCTTCTGGGAAAAGGCTTACACTCCTACGGTTGGTTCTTCTAGGACAGCACGGTGTGGAGCCTCTACCATGCCCGTTTGCACCGCCGCCTAAAAGAGGAGCAGTGGCTACCGCAGCACGCAAGGATTCTCATCGCCGTATCCGGGGGGCAGGATTCCGTCTGTTTGGCAAAGCTCTTGCTTGACTTGCAACCCCATTGGCACTGGCACCTCGCGATCGTCCACTGCAATCACAGATGGCGGCCAGATAGTACGGCCAATGCTCATTTTGTTGAAGGGTTAGCTCAACAGTGGCAACTGCCCTATAAACTTGTGACGGCTCTGGAGCCACCGGCAACGGAAGCAGCAGCACGCACGTGGCGGTATCAGGCGTTTAGGGAGGTTGCTTGCGCCTTAGACTGTAGCCATGTGGTGACCGCTCACACCCAAAGCGATCGCGCCGAAACCGTCCTATTAAATCTGTTGCGGGGAGCCAGTGTGACGGGCATCGGAACCCTCCAGCCTGTTCGCCCCTTAGGGGAGGTACAGCTCGTGCGCCCTCTCCTCGACCTGAGCCGCACCGACACTGCCGCGGTTTGTCAGCAACAGCGGTTACCCATCTGGCAGGATACAACGAACTTGGACTGTCGCTACCGGCGCAATCGCCTGCGGCGGGACGTGATCCCCTACCTACGAGAGCACTTTAATGCCAAGGTTGAAACTGCCCTTGCCCAAACCGCAGAGCTGCTGGCAGCCGATCGAGCCTATTTTGCCGCTGAAGTGGCTCGTGTCGCTCCAGAGGTCATCCGTACGGCACCACCGGCCTTGGATCGCGATCGCCTCCGCCAACTGCCGTTAGCCTTGCAACGCCGTTTAATCCATCGCTTTTTACAACAGCACTTACCGGTTACCCCCGCGTTCACAGTGGTAGAGGCAGTGCGCCACCTCCTGAATGCGGGGAACGGCTCGCAAACCAGCACCCTGCGGGGGGGGTACTGCCTGCGGGTGCAAGGACAATGGCTCCAGCTTACTGCAATGCCACCACAGCCACAATCTGCTCCTGCGGATTCAGCGTTGTAAGGGGAACCCCCACGCCTTCTTTGTTGAGCACTGGCACGCCCTCCCCCGTCGTGATCCAAGCGCGTTCTTGGCTAGTTACTACCGCCATCATCATTCCGCAGCAGCCAATGCCCGCGAGTCGATCCTGTTTCTGCCGCAGTGGCATGGTCAACTGCCCTAAATGCCCTAGGGGGACTGGCTCAATCAACGGCAGCGGCACCTGTTTGGCCAAGCCAGCCGCACTGACCAAGAAGAGATGATCCAATTCCCCCATGGCGATCGCCCCCACAAGGGTTTCCTGAATACTCAGGCGCAGGGCAGGTTGGCCTTGGTTGAGTCGGCCAAGGGCAGGAATGGAGGCTGCCAAAAAATGAAAGACCCGTCCCCGAGACGTGGCCAGCACTAAATGCTCTGTGGCAGGCGTCAGGGGTAAGACCCAAGCAAGGGTATCTCCTGCTTTTAACTTCGTCAGTTGCAACCCGCGGCTACTGAGATCGTCAAGTTCCGCCACTGGCATCGCCTTGATGCGCCCGTGACGAGTCAGCACAATCAGGGTAGTCACGTCCTCGCCCCTAGGGAGCACCGTTAGTAGAGTTTCCGATTGGGCGGCGTCTGGCAAAAGCGTCAAAATGGGTTGGCCGCGATCGCGGCGGCTGGTCAGGGGGAAGCGCTCTACCTCCAACGGATAGACTTTGCCCCCCGCCGTAAAGACCCACAGGCGATCGCTTCGCTGTACCGACAACGTCAGCGGCAGGGGATCCGACCAAGGGAGCCACCTCTCGCCCTCTAACTGCGGACGACTGCGCTGGGGAAAGCAGCGACCATAGCCGCGCGCAGTGATTTCCAGACACAGCGGTTCGTTTGCCAAGGGTAGAGCACTCAAGGCACGAGGGGAGGGGGGAGCCTCCCGCAGAATTTGGGTGCGGCGCGGATCCCCAAACTGCTTTTTGAGCTGTCGCAAGTCTTTTTTCAATGCTTTAAGGCGCTCAGGACGCTGACTAATTAGCATTTCTAGGGTTTGGATGCGCTCCCTAAGGGTCGCCTGTTCCGCCTCCAGTTGGCTGCGCTCCTGCTGGGTGAGGCGCCGCAGGGGCATGGCAATCAGCGCACTGGCTTGGCGATCGCTCAGTCCCAGTTGCGCGATGAGGTCTCGCTGCGCGGTCGTGCCATCCACCGCCGATCGCAAAATCGCAATCACCTGATCCACTGCATTTAACCCCACCAGCAGACCGGTCACAATGTGTAAGCGTGCTTGGGCACTCTCGAGGTCATGGCGGTATTGTCGCAGCAGCGTGGCCTCGCGAAACGACAGAAACTCACATAACATCGCCTTGAGGGAGAGCTGGCGCGGTTGATTGCCCACCAAGGCCATTAGGTTAATGCCATAGGTGACTTGCAACGCCGTCAGGCGATAGAGCTGCTCTAACACCTGGTCTGGGTCTATATCCCGCTTGAGTTCAATGACCACCCGCATGCCGTCGCGATCGCTTTCGTCCCGCAAATCCGCAATCCCCTCTAGGCGACCCTGATTCACCAGTTCCGCCATTTTTTCGATCCAAGCCGCCTTATTCACCTGGTAGGGTAACTCCCGCACAATAATAACGTGGCGGCGGTGTCGTCCGCGTTGAGCTTCCTCAAGACTCACCACCCCCCGCAGCGTAATCGTCCCTCGACCGGTGCCATAGGCGCGCTCCAGTTCAGCACCATCCACAATAATGCCCCCCGTGGGAAAATCTGGCCCCGGTAGATGCCTCAACAACTCTGGTAGCTCAATCTCCGGCTGGTTGATCAGGGCAATGATCGCATCCACCACTTCAGCGAGATTATGGGGAGGGATATTCGTCGCCATGCCCACAGCAATCCCCGTTGCCCCATTGAGCAGGAGAACGGGTAACTGAGCCGGCAAGACAAGGGGTTCCTGTTGCGAGCTATCAAAGTTAGGGACAAAATCCACAATGGCATCGCTAATACCCGCTAAGAGCGTTTCGTGGGCGATCGCCGCCAAACGGGTCTCCGTATAGCGCATCGCTGCTGGCGGATCATTATCGATCGAGCCAAAATTTCCATGACCCGCCAAGAGGGGGTAGCGGCTACTAAAGGGCTGCACGAGGCGCACAAGGGCGTCATACACTGCCTGATCCCCGTGGGGGTGGTATTTCCCCAACACATCCCCAACCACCCGCGCACACTTGCGAAAGGGACGATCCGGCGTCAAGCCCAATTCGTACATCGCATAGAGAATGCGGCGGTGCACTGGCTTGAGGCCATCCCGCACATCCGGTAATGCCCGCCCCACAATCACACTCATGGCGTACTCCAAATAGGAGCGCTGCATTTCGCTATGGAGCGCTGTGGGAATCACCTGTCCGTGAGCCAGTAAATCCAGTTGTTTCGCCATGCCTACACGCCAACACTCGCGAGAGGGTCATTCCCCACGATACAGGAGTTTTGCGAATTGTAAACTAACCCTTAGACCGCTCTAGGTCTCTGCTGGGGTTGATTCTTCCCCCTTATCCTTCGTGAAACGGCTCACCAACTCCTTAATCAAAATGTAGATAACGGGCACCACAAAAAAGCTTAAAAAGGTGGCCGCGATCATACCACCTGTCACACTTGTGCCTAGGGAATGACGGGAATTAGCCCCTGATCCGGTGGCAATTACCAAGGGGAAAATCCCCAAAATAAACGAGACCGCCGTCATCAAAATCGGGCGGAGGCGCTCTTCTGCCGCGCTAATCACTGATTTCACAATCGAGGTGCCCTTACTGTCGCGAATCTGGTTAGCAAACTCCACAATCAAAATCGCATTTTTACTCGAGAGGCCAATGAGCATCACCAACCCAATTTGGCAGAATACATCATTGCTTAAGCCCCGTAACCATTGAGCTAGCAGTGCCCCCATAATGGCCAAAGGCACCGAAAGAATAATGATCAGCGGGTCAATATAGCTTTCGTACTGAGCCGAGAGCACCAGAAATACAAACACCAAACCCAAACCAAAAATCAGCGGTGCCTGGCCACCAGAGCGGGTGGACTCCAAGGACAGCCCCGTCCAGCTATAGCCTAGTCCATTGGGGAGTATCCGCTGAGCCAAGGCTATCATTGTATTCATTGCCTGCCCTTCACTGAGGGGTGGCGTATTTCGCCCCGTCACCTCCGCTGAGCGGAACAAGTTATGGTGATAGATAATGGGTGGCGCTGAGGTTTGCTCAATCGTCAGCAAATTGCTTAGAGGAACTAAGGCATTTTGGTTAGAGCGCACATAAATGCGGTTAATATCGTCAGGATTGGCTCGAAACTGCTTATCCGCTTGGACAATCACCTGGAAACTGCGGGCAAAGATCGTGAACTGATTGACGTACGCCGATCCTAAATAAATTTGCATAGCGTTGAAAATATCGCTGAGATCAACCCCCAGAGCAAGGGCACGGGTGCGATCGACAGTGACATTCAACTGAGGCGCATTAATAGAAAAAGGCGTGTTCACTGCCACCAAACCTGGCGTGCCATTCGCTTGGCGAATCAGTTCACTGACAGACGTATAGAGCGTTTCCAGCCCCAGATCCTGCTGATCCATAATCTGCATATCAAAGCCGCCAAGGCCACTGCCGCCGAGGTTAATTGTTGGTACATTAGCCGCGAAAACAGCCGCACCCAGTTCACCGCCCACTGCCTTTTGAAACTGCGGCAGCAGCGCGTCAAGCGGCGGTCGCTTAGACCATGGCTTCAAACTGGTAAAAATAATTCCCTTGTCTGAACCATTCCCAAAGAAGCTAAACCCACCAATGGCAAAGGTGTGATCAACCGCTGGGTTCTTGGCAATAATATCGGCAGTCTTGAACACAATGTTACTGGTATATTCCAGAGAAACCCCCTGCGGCGACTGCACCAGCGTGACAAAGTAGCCCTGATCTTCCTCGGGTACAAAACCGCCCGGAACAATCTGAAACAGCCAGTAGGTGAAGGCCAGCAACACCATAAACCCACCCAGCACCCAGTACTTGAAGCGCACAACTACCTGCAAATTGCTTTCATAGCCCCGCCGCATTGTGTCCAGAAAGCGGTTAATCCAACGAAAGAGGATAAACTCTGCCATAGCTGATCGCTCTCGCCGCAGGAGCAGGGCACACAGCGGTGGCGAAAGGGTAATGGCGTTAAACGTCGAAAGAGCAATCGAAAAAACAATTGTCAGGGCAAACTGTTGATACAACCGCCCTGTAACTCCTGGAAAAAAAGCCACTGGAATAAACACTGCCATCATCACCAAGGAGGTGGCAATCAGGGCACCGGTTACCTCCTGCATGGAACGGCTCGCTGCTTCTGGGGGGTCTAGCCCTTCTTCCTCCATCAGGCGCGTCACGTTTTCCACCACCACAATGGCATCATCGACCACCAGACCCGTGGCCAGCACCAGACCAAACATGGTCAAACTATTGATGGAAAAGCCAAAGGCCTTCATAAAGGCAAAGGTGCCAACAAGGGAGACAGGAATGGTGACCGCGGGAATAATAGTGGCACGCCAGTCTTGCAAAAACAGGAAGATCACGGCAATCACCAAGATGATCGCAATAATCAGGGTGATGACCACTTCTCTGATGGACTCTTGCACTGCATCGGTGGTACTAAACCCAACGCTCCACTTCAAGCCAGGTGGGAACTTCTGGGCTAGGATGGCCATTTCCTCTTCCACGGCGCGGCTAATATCAAGGGCATTTGCCCCGCTGAGTTGGTAAATACCAATACCAACAGCATCACGACCATCAAACTTAAAGTTGGTGGTGTAGCTTTGGGCACCCAATTCTGTGCGACCCACATCCCGCACCCGGATCACCGATCCATCTTCGCCCCGCTGAATAATAATATCGGCAAATTCTTCAGGGGTAGTGAGGCGACTTTGGGCTTGAATCGAAATTTGGAATTGCTGCCCTTCGGGGGCGGGAGGGGCACCAATAATGCCAGCGCCGACCTGGACGTTTTGATCGGAGAGTGCCCGCACGACATCTTGGGCAGTTAAGCCGCGACTGGCTAAGCGGTTGGGATCCAGCCAAAGGCGCATGGCATAGGTGCGCTGCCCAAAGATCTGGACTCGACCGACGCCCTCTAGGCGCTGCAGGGGCTGAACGACGTAGAGGGTAGCATAGTTACTAATAAAGGTGGAGTCGTAGTCAAAGCCTTCGTCGGGGTAAAGCGCTAAGGCAAGCACAATTTGAGTGGTAGCTTTACTGACGTTAACGCCAGTGTTAATCACCTCCGGTGGTAGTTGGGAGGTCACCGATGAAATCAAGTTGTTGACATCAACAGCGGCAATATCCTGATCGTAGCCTTCTGTGAAGGTGATCGTGATGTTGCTGTTACCAAAGCTGTCGCTGGTGGAGTCAATGTAGTCCATCCCCTCCACGCCATTAATTTGGGTTTCCAGAACGGTGGTGACGTTGGTTTCAACGGTTTCGGCATTGGCACCCGCATAGTTGGACGACACCTGAATAGTAGGTGGCGTAACGTTCGGATAGTACTCAATGGGAAGGGTTGGCAGGGCGATCGTCCCCACAAGGATAATTAGCAGGGAACAAACGGTGGCAAACACCGGACGCTTAATAAAAAAATCGCTAATCATGATGCCTTAGGACTCAGGGGTAATGGGGACACCATCGCGCAAGCGTTGAATGCCGGAAACAACGATTTGCTCGCCGGGCTGAAGACCTTTAAACACTTGGTAGCTATTGCCTTGAATAGAGCCAACTTGAATGGGTTTTTGCTTGGCAATCATTTTACCCTCGTTATCTTTTTCGGCCACAAACACAAAGGTTTGACCGGCAAGATTGGATACAGCAGTGGTGGGAACCAAAATTCCGGGCTGCTGACCAAAAATAATCCGCGCTTGAATTTGTTGGTCGGCGCGGAGGTTGTTCTGGGTGTTTTCGTAAAGGGATTTAACTAAAATAGTTTGGGTATTGTTGGTGGTGTTGGGGGCGATGAAAAATACGGAACTGGTGCCAACCACATTTCCAGCCATATCAATGAGTTCAACAGGAGTACCTAAACGAATTCGGGGAATTTGCTCAATTGGTACCTGAATATAGACTTCAAGGGGCTGGTTGGAGGTAAGGGTCAGCAAATTGGTTTGAGGGGTCACGAAGTCGCCAACTTTGGGGGGAATATTGCCGACAACCCCACTAAAAGGCGCGCGCACCTGAAACCAATTGAGGACAACTGCCTGTTGCTGGGCGTTGGCTTGGGCTTCGAGGAGGACTTTTTCTAACTGGGCAATGGTAGCCTGTTGGGCACGAATATCGGCTTCGGTTTGTTGGAGATCGGCTTGGGCGGTGCGGAAACTGGTAATAAAGGATTGTGCTTGCTCCTTAGACACAGCACCTTCTTCAAAGAGGGCGGTGTAGCGCTCGGCTTGGATGCGGTTAAACTCAACGGTAGCAAGGTTGGCACGGCGCTGAGCTTCAAGGGATCGCAATGTAGAGCGGGCATTTTCGACGTTGGCTTGGGCCGATTGAATAGCGGCAATATTGCTGGCAACAACTGCCTGTTGCTGTGAGGGATCAATGAGAATCAGGGGTTGTCCTTGAGTAACAAACTGGCCGTTTTGAACGTTGATTTGGACAATGCGCCCAGAGACTTGCGGCAGCATTGTTACGGATTGACGCGATTGTAAGGACGCGTTATAGATTGCGGTCTGGGGCAGGTTTTCGGATCTGACGGCTGCCAGTTGCACTCGAGCTGGTGGTGGGGTCGTTGCTTCTGGCTTGCCACAGGCGGTGGCGATGAGGCAGGCACTACCAACAATCAGTGATGAGAGAATTTGCCGCTGCACCATACCCCAACCCCAAACACCCCAATCACAAATGGAAATGAGTCACCCTCAGTCTAGCCTAGAGCGGTGTGCCACAGCACTCTTGGTACACGCTTAGCGATCGCCCACGGGTTTGATGCCAGTTTTGCGCTCAAGAATTTCTTTGAGAATGAGGGTAACCAGCGCAAGCAACCCCAAAATAATCGCGGCAGCGTAGGCAGACTCAGTATTGTAGTTTTTGTAGGCATCTTCGATGAAGAGGGGGAGGCTTTGGGTTAAACCGGCAACGTTACCAGAAACCACCGCCACTGCGCCAAACTCCCCCATAGCCCGAGCATTGGTCAGGAGCACGCCATAGAGCAGCCCCCAGCGAATATTGGGCAGGGTAACGCGCCAAAAGGTTTGCCAGTCGTTGGCTCCTAGGGTTTTGGCGGCTTCGTCTTGCTCCGTACCAATTTCCTCAAGGACAGGAATGACTTCGCGGGCAACAAAGGGAAGGCTGACAAAGGCAGTCGCTAAAACCATCCCCGGAAAGGCAAAGATAATCCGCAGATCCACAGCTTGCAGCCAACCGCCAAACCAACCGTTGCGACCATAGACCAGTACCAGCATTAAACCCGCCACAACGGGTGAAATCGAAAAGGGTAAGTCAATGATGCTCAATAGCAGGGTGCGCCCCCGAAAACGATGGCGGGCGATCGCCCACGCGGCACACAGACCAAACACGGTATTGATCGGTACCACCACCACAGCCAAAGCAAACGTCAACCACAGGGCATGGAGAAAATCTGGCTCTGTCAAGTTCCCTAGGAGGGGCATCACTCCCTTGCGAAAGGCTTGAAAGATCACATTGGCAAATGGAATCAACAGGACAAGGCTCAGGTAGGTGAGGGCGATCGCGATCAACCCCCCTTGAATCCAAGATCGGTGTTTAACGCTGTGCATAGCGGCGACCCCACGCTTGCAGGAAATTAATCACAAACAAAATACAGAGCGATACCAACAGCATCACGGTGCCAATGGTGGTGGCCGCCTCGTAGTCGTACTGCTCCAAACTTTGAAACACCAGTACCGGCGCAATGAGATCTCGAAATGGGGTATTTGAGGAAATGATGACAATGGAGCCAAACTCACCCACGGCTCGCGAAAACCCTAGGGCTACCCCTGTGAGAATGGCAGGCAACAACGGCGGCAAGATCACCCGCCAAAAGGTTTGCCAGTGGCTTGCCCCCAAAGACCAAGCGGCCTCCTCCACATCCTTTTCCATTTCAGTAAGCACTGGTTGAACGGTGCGGATCACAAAGGGCAGCGAAATAAAGAGCATGGCCACCGCTACCCCCCAGCGGCTAAAGGCAATCTTAATTCCCAAAGGCGCAAGCAACCCACCAATCCAGCCATTCTCGCTATAGACGGTTGCTAGGGTTAGCCCCGCAACCGCCGTGGGTAAGGCAAAGGGCAAATCCACTACCGCATCAAAAAAACGCTGGCCAGGGAACCGGTAGCGCACCAGTACCCAAGCAACGAGGGTACCAAAAATTCCATTGATCGCCGCTGTGATTAAAGCGGTCACAAACGTCACTTCGTAAGCCGATAGGGCGATCGCCCGCGTGGCCACCTGCCAAAACTTTAGCGGCCCACCCGCACTGGCATGGGTCAGCAATGCTGCGATGGGAATAAACAACATCCCGCCCAAATACAACCATGTAACTTTCCAGACCCATGGCATACGCCACAGCCACCCACAAGGCATTGCTCGATCCGTCTTAGCTGATGCAGCAGGGGTTATCACCTCAATCTTGTCCTCCCATCAATCACCTTGCCACTATGCCTGATTCTCTTGCTGGATTTGATCAAAGAGCGCACCATTGGCAAAAAATTGCCTCTGTACCGTTTCCCAGCCCCCCAAGTCCGCAACGGTAAAGAGTGTGGGCACCACTGGAAACTGTTGCTGATGCGCAGCAAGTACCGCTGCATCGATGGGGCGAAACCCATACCGAGCAAAAATCTTCTGCGCTTCTGGCGTAAACAAAAAATCAATATAGGCCTTTGCGACCTCGCGGGTGCCATGCTTATCAACATAGCGATCCACAAGGGCAATCGGATTTTGAATGAGCACATTCACCTTGGGGATGGTATAGGATAAGGCCTGCCCCTTGAGTCCAGCCAAGATCACCTCGTTTTCATAGTTAATGAGGGCATCTCCTTGGCCTTGCTTTAAAAACGCATCGGTGGCTTCGCGGCCATCCCGGGGCAGAACCGCCACATGGCGAAATGCCTCAGTCACAAATTGCCGTGCCTGGGCAGGGGTGCCCCCTACCGCAGTGACAGACCCCCAAAGCGCCAGAAAATTCCAGCGGGCTGCACCCGACGTCTTAGGATCGGCGGTGACAAAGGTCACCCCCTCTCGCGTTAAATCCTGCCATGTTTGCAGGTGTTTGGGGTTGCCTGGCCGGGTGATTAAGGCACAAACCGAGGTGGTAACAATGCTATTGTTGGGGGCTTGAGTAGCCCAGTCGCTGCGGATCAGCCCCGCTTTGGCAATGCGATCAATATCTAGTCCCAAGGAAAGATGCACAATATCTGCCTCAAGGCCATCAATCACCGCCCGCGATTGACTCCCTGAAGGCCCATAACTGGTACGGAAGCGCACCGTTTGTTGATGTTCTTTCTGCCATTTTTCTACAAACAAAGGAATAATGGCTTCATGGGCTTTTTTGGTCACCGCAAAGGAGGAAAGGGTGAGATAGACCCGTTCTGGCCTACCGTCGGGAAGCGTCTGTTGCACCTCGCAGGTCGCAAGGAGACCACTGAGGCCAAGCCCTGCCCAAAATAGGATGAACCAAGACGCTAAGCGCCGCCACCGAGTCATGGTGCTAAGACTGATCACTAATCTACGATAAATTGGTCGGAATAATGTACAACGATTATACTTGGAAGGGGGAGGATTGCCAAGGCTGGCTCAAAATGTAATTTTGACTGTCTGCCATTGCACGTGGGGATAGAGGCCTTGCAACTCGTCAAGGCTAGTAAATTTCTGGCGGCGGCGACGCTCGAGAATTGCCAGCGCAGTGGCTTCATCCATGCCACCGATCTGCCGCTGCATTTGGGCGCGAGTAGCGCGGTTGATCGCAAGAGTTGCTAGGGGTTCTGTGGCTGCTTTAGCAGTCTGAGCAGAGTTTTGCGAATCAGTGATGGGGGCGTCCTCACCGTGACGGGGAATGCAATAGTGCAGGAAATCTCGGGCAAGGCGGCTATTAGGAAAAATAGCTTGGGCTTCTGCGAGCAGGTTCTCGACCTGTAGGGCGTTACCAGGAGCATAGCGGGCACTAAAGTGGGTGAGAAAGAGAAGTTTGACCTGAGCTAGGTAAGCCACCTGTGCCGCCATTGTTGAGGTGGAGTGGAGCCGTTCAAAGGCCAATGCTGCCTCCTGGTGGGAGAATGTGGCTTCATGGATGAGGACATCGGCATTGTGGGCGAGCTCTACGGCGCTGTCACAGAAGACTGTGTCGGTACAATACACCAAGCTGCGCCCGGGCTGGGGGGGATCACAAAGGTCTTGCCCAGTCACTTGGCGGCCATCCTCTAGGGTGATGGTTTTGCCCTGCTTGAGTTGGCCGTACAACGGTCCTGAGGGAATCCCGAGGGCTTGAGCTCTTTCAACATGGAAGCGCCCAGGGCGATCGCGCTCCGTCACTCGGTAGCCAAAGGCGGGTACCCGGTGGTGCAGTAGTCGGCAGGTAACCGTAAATTCACTATCGCTAAAGACCTCCCCCGGCTCAACCGTATGCACCTGCAGCTTGTAGGGCAGCCGCATCACGGACCAGCGCAAACAGCTTTCGATATAGCGATCCAGTGTGGGCGGGCCATAGACATCCACCTGAGTCACGGTGCCCCCTAAGCCCAAACTGGCGAGCAATCCCATTAAGCCAAAGATGTGATCGCCGTGCATGTGGGTAATAAAAATGCGGCGAATCTGGCTCGTACGCAAATTACTGCGCAGCAGCTGATGCTGCGTGGCTTCACCACAGTCAAAGAGCCAAATTTCCTTGCGCTGGGGCAGGCGTAGAGCCACACTGGACACATTCCGCGACCGCGTTGGCACGCCTGAACTGGTGCCGAGAAACGTAACCTCCATTAGGCCGCTGGCAGCAGTTGCAGATCGTCAAAGCAAATCTTTACGGTACTGGTGGTGCCCCCTTCGTGGGTGGTCACGACCTGCTGACGCATGAGGTAGTAGTTGCCGACTGGCACATAGGTATCTTCAAATTCCATTTGCCGTACCACCTCGTTGGTTTCAGGATTGCGGAATACGGCAACATAGTTGGTGGAAATGTAGCCAGCGCCAGTATCCAGCGCCTGACGGTGAGTAATGGCAAAGGCAACCCGCCCCATCACCCGGCTGACATACACAATTTGGTTGTCGCGCACTTTGTAGTTAGACCCCATAGCGTCGCCGCTGACAAGGATTTCCACCGCACCACTGGCATCCGTTGCGCCAATACTAAAGGTATTTTTACCGTGGGCGGCCTCAAAGCTGTTGCGTTTGCGGTGAACGATCACATCCCGCAGTTGGTTGTACAGCGACTCCCGCACTTGCTCATCGTCAATGCCCGTCACTTCAACGGTATAGTCGGCAGTTACTTTGACCTGACCCTCGTAACACTGCTCACCATCGATCAACTTTACTGTGGCCGTAAACCCCGGAAAGTGCTCGTCCCATGTATAACGATTTTCGTAAGCGGCACGAAAAAGGGCTTGGGCATCCAGCGCCGATGTCGTTGGCATGGGGAGTTCCTCAAATAACGATCGCTACTGATCTAGGATAGCTGATTCTTCCCCCCTTGACGGTTGAGTATATCTAGTGTTCACTGGGGTTAAATCACAGCATACTACACTAGATTTATGCCTCTAGTGGCGAATGCGCTGTTGTTGTTGGGCAATAATCAGTCATGGTGGCACAACTCTCGGTTCCAGTGTCTGATGTCTCCACACCTTCTAGCTATGGAATTGAGGGGGTGGTGCAGGTGTTTACCTGTTCGCAGCGACATTTTTTTACCACGGTGATGGCACAGGCGTTGCGGGTCGCTGGCCAAGGCAGTGGTGTGATCATTTGCCAATTGCTCAAGGGAGGGATTCAAACAGGGGTGGAGCACCCCGTTCAGTTGGGGCAGCATTTAACGTGGTTCCGTCCGGCCTTGGGGCGATCGCTCGGGGTGGGGGATGACCTTGCAGCGGAGGACATCACGGCGGTGCGATCGCTGTGGCAGCATGTACAAACACTGGTTCAGGAAGGGAGCTATCGCTTGCTAGTGCTGGATGAACTGAGTTTAGCAATTCAGATGGGGCTGCTCCAAGAAGCGGAGGTCTTAGACTTTTTGCAAAGCCGCCCCCGCACGCTGGATGTTATCCTAACGGGGTCTGCAATGCCGGAGTCGGTGTTGGCGATCGCCGATCAGATTACCCAACTGCGCCGCCTGGTTTAGCCGTTGGTCGGGCATCCAGCCACTCTAGCAAGTATTGGTTCACTAAATCCGGCTGCTCTTGCTGCACAAAGTGGCCACAGTGATCGAGGTAGTGAATATTAAGCGCTTTGACGTAGGCCTCGGTATTATAGGTGAGTTCCATCCCTAGAACCGGGTCTTGGCGACCCCACAGCATTTGGGTAGGAACGCTAAGGTTCCCCCACTCGTGAGCCAAAATACTGGGTAACGTACCGCGGTAATAGTTCAGCATGCCAGACAGAGCGCCCCGCTGTGCCGCTGCATCCTGGTAAAGGGCAATATCCGCAGGACGGATAGCACTCTGGTTTACCGCTGCCCACTGCAACAGGTGGGCGATCGCCCCGTAGTTCCCCCATTCCAAAAGGAGTTCTGGCAGCCACGGCAGTTGAAACAGCAGCAGATAACTGCTGCGTAACCACTGATCCCAACCACCGGGCACCTGCTTGAGCACACTTGGGTGCGGACACGCCAGCACACTCAACGTCTGAATCCGGTCTGGTACTGCGTAAGCCACCCCCCAAGCCACCATGCCGCCCCAATCGTGACCTACCAAGTGGCAGCGGCGATAGCCTAACCCGTCAATGACACCCACAATATCGAGAATGAGTTCATCCAGAACATAGCTAGCTGGATCCTGCGGCTTATCACTGAGGTTATAGCCGCGCAAATCGAGAGCCACAACCTTATGGTGATCTGCAAGCTTCGGAATTTGGTGTCGCCACGAGTACCAAAATTCAGGAAAACCGTGCAGCAATAGTACGAGGTCACCCTCTCCCTGAGTCACATAGTGTAAGCGGATGCCATTCGAGACGATGAACTTGTGAATCCACGGCCCATCAAGGAGAGACATACATCAATTCCACAGTCGGCATTTACACTATACACAGCCTGCTAAAGGGGGTGGAGTACAGTGGTAATTAAGGCTGATTTCGAAACCCTGCCGATTGTTAAGATGCTCAGCCAGCCCTGCGCCTAGGAACCCCTCAATGCTGCCAAGTTAGGATGCTTGGCGGTTCTAAGAGAGGAACTATGCTAGACTGAGGGGCTGTGAAAATTCAATCACCCGTCCTAAAGACCTCCGTTAAGACTGTTCAAGAAAGGCACTAACTACCATGCTGCGAGCCGGAATTGTCGGACTACCCAATGTAGGCAAATCAACATTGTTCAATGCCCTTGTGGCAAATGCAAAAGCAGAGGCAGCAAATTTCCCCTTTTGTACCATTGAACCCAATGTCGGGGTGGTGGCAGTACCGGATGAACGCCTCGCAGTATTGGCAGCGATTTCCCAATCCGCCCAAGTGGTGCCCACTCGTGTTGAATTCGTGGATATTGCTGGGTTAGTCAAAGGGGCGAGCAAGGGGGAAGGTCTCGGGAATCAGTTTTTGGCCAATATTCGCGAGGTGGATGCCATCGTCCATGTGGTGCGCTGCTTTGAGGATGATGACATTGTCCATGTGGCTGGACGGGTTGATCCGGTGGAGGATATGGCCGTTATTAATTTAGAGTTAGCGCTGGCGGATTTAGCCCAGATTGAGAAGCGGATTGAGCGCACTCGCAAGGCGGCGCGATCGCAAAAAGACGCGCAGATCGAGTTAGCCGCCCTAGAGAAACTATTGATGATTCTGAATGAGGGAAAGCCAGCTCGTTTGTGTGTGCTAACCCCAGAAGAAGATGCAGCAGTTCGCTGTTTGGGGCTACTGACCCGCAAGCCGATGATTTATGCGGCCAATGTTGCTGAGCAGGATCTAGCCACAGGCAATGATTGGAGCGCCGCCGTTCAAGCCGTCGCTCAGGCAGAAGGTGCAGAGGTGGTGATTGTTTCGGCACAGGTTGAATCTGAATTGGTGGATCTGCCAGAGGAGGATCGCCAAGACTATCTAGACAGTTTAGGGGTGAGTGAAGGGGGGTTGCGATCGCTCATCCGTGCTACCTACAAGCTGCTGGGGTTACAAACCTTTTTCACCACTGGCCCCAAAGAAACCCGCGCTTGGACAGTGCCTATGGGGGCTAAAGCGCCACAGGCGGCAGGGGTCATTCACAGTGACTTCGAGCGAGGGTTTATTCGCACCGAAACGATTAGCTACGACGACCTAGTAGCGTGTCAGTCGATGAGTGTCGCCAAGGAAAAAGGTCTAATACGCAGCGAGGGCAAGGACTATGTGGTGCAAGAGGGGGATGTGATGCTATTCCGCTTTAACGTTTAGCAGCTGGGACGGCGATATAGACACCCCAAAGTACTGCCCCAATCCCCTCAGCAACTGTTCATGGTCTGAGGGTTGGCGCACTGCAACCCGAAAGTACCGCTCCCCCAGTTCAGGAAAACTGAGGCAGTCTCGAATTAACAATCGATGCTGCTCTAGAAGGTAGCGTTGTAACGGCAGAACTGATGCCTCAGTAGTCACTAAAAGAAAGTTGCCATGGCTGGGGCTGGTGATTCTCAGGGTGGGAATTTGACCAAGAGCACGTTGCAGCGCCTCTCGCGCTGGCGCTAACCATTGCCATGTCTGCTCCTGAAAGGGGCGATCGCCTAGAGCAGCCACTCCAGCCACTAGGGCAAGGGCATTCACACTCCACGGATCTCGCCACTGCTGCCAGCGGCGCAAGCGCTCCGGCTGACTAACTACATAGCCCAAGCGCAAACCCGCTAAGCTATAGAACTTAGTGAGCGATCGCAACACAATTAAGTTGGGATACTCTTTGACGTAGGGTAACACGGTTTGACTGGTGGCTGGCGGCAAAAAGTCCATAAAGGCTTCATCCACAACCACCGTTGCCCCCGTTGCCACTAGAGCCTGCACCGCCGATCGCGACCACAAATGCCCCGTTGGATTGTGGGGGTTATTGAGAATAACGGCATCCTCTGGGTGCAGCTTAGCCGCTAGGGCTTGCACATCGTGGCGCACCTGATCCAGAGGGATGGTAGCCACCGATGCGGCAAATGCCCTCAGTGCCCGTCCATAATCTTGGAAGCAAGGGGTAATGAGATATACCCGCGAGCAGGCCGCACAGTCACGCCCAATCCACGTCAGTAGCTCCGCTGCCCCGTTCCCCACCAGCAGCGTATCGGGGTCTAGGGCATAGGTTGCTGCCAGTGCCTGAACAAGGGCAGTGCAGGCGGGATCAGGATAATCGCGAATAGCGCCAAGGCCGTGATGCAGCGCAGCGACCACCGATGCGGGCGGCCCTAAAGGGTTCAAACTGGCAGAAAAGTCCAGTAGCTCTTCAGGGGCACACCGGGCGATCGCTGCCGCCCAAACTAAATTACCACCATGACGCGGAGGCAAGGCACCTATTTTTTCTTCCCTTTAGCTGGCTGGGGGGCTGACGGTGCTACTTTTTCTTTGAACAGTTTGCCTGCCGAGAAGGCCGGTACCGTCGTGGCCGGAATTTGCATTTTTTCCTTGGTCTTGGGATTACGCCCTTCCCGGGCTTTACGCTCTCGGGGTTCAAAGGCACCAAACCCCACCAGCGTCACTTTATCGCCCTTGGAAACCGCTTCCATGATTTCCTCCACGGTGGCGGAGATAATGGCTTCTACTTGTTTCTTGGTCACATTGTTGGTGCTGTGGGCGCGACCAAACACCGCATCCACTAACTCAGCTTTATTCATGCAAAGACTCCAAAAAAACATTAAAGATTGTTTGATTTCAGCGACAGTTGAGTAAAAGGCATGAAACCCTTGCCTATACTTGCTTTCAAGCCTCATTCTAGAACAGCAAGACTAAAACTGGAACCGTGAAACCTTTAAGATATATAGCTTTGGGGCACTTTTATGTATTAGAAATAGCTAAAACCCTTATAACGTCAGGATTTCGGCCAGATTAGCAGCCTTGGGTTTAACCTTTTATGGCAAGTTAAGAATTATTACTGATGGTGCTATCCAGTGCCTTGGCACCAAAAAAGCCCCACAGAGGCAGGGGGCTTCAAGAACTCAAACCGCTACACCTTAGGCATCGTCAAGGGCAGCAATGCCGGGTAATTCCTTACCCTCAAGAAGTTCAAGGCTCGCACCGCCACCCGTGGAAATGTGGCTCATGCGATCGGCAACACCGACTTTTTCGACTGCCGCTACAGAGTCACCCCCGCCAATAATGGTGGACACCCCTTCACCGGTCAATTCTGCGAGGTAGCGGGCGATCGCCTCAGTTCCTTTGGCAAACTGATCAAATTCAAAGACCCCCATCGGGCCATTCCAAATTACCGTTTTGCAGTCTTTTAGCGCCGCTTGGAACAGTTCAATCGAGGCAGGCCCAATGTCTAGCCCCATCCAGCCATCGGGAATGGCCTCCACGCTGACCACTTGGCTATTGGCATCCGCTGCAAAGTTGTCGGCCACTACCACATCGGTGGGCAGCAGTAACTCTACCCCCTTCTCCCGTGCCTTGGCTTCTAAGTGCTTCGCGAGATCTAACTTATCTTCTTCAACCAGCGACTTACCCACACTGAGACCGCGGGCTTTGTAGAACGTAAACACCATGCCGCCACCAATCAGCAGCTTATCCACTTTTTCCAGTAGCGATTCAATCACCCCAATTTTAGAGGACACTTTTGAGCCACCGACAATGGCAGCTAAAGGACGACGGGGATGCTCAATGGCATTTTGTAGATATTCCAGTTCTTTTTCAATTAAAAATCCGGCCACCGACGGGCTAAGGTACTGCGTGACCCCAGCGGTGGAAGCGTGGGCGCGGTGAGCCGTTCCAAAGGCATCGTTAACATACACATCGGCACAGGCCGCCAGTTGCTTGGCAAATTCGGGATCGTTTTTCTCTTCCTCGGGATGGAAGCGCACATTTTCCAACAGACACACATCACCGTTGGCCATGGCTTGCGTGTGTGCGACCACTGCCTCGCCGATACAATCATCCAGCTTGGTAACAGGTCGGTTCAGCAGTTGCGAGAGCCGCTGTGCCACAGGCGTCAGGCGCAGTTTATCATCAACCCCCTTAGGCCGACCAAGGTGGCTGGCTAAAATGACCTTGGCACCTTTATTAATTAAATCTTGGATGGTGGGAAGGGCGGCACGGATGCGTGTATCATCCGTAATGGCACCATTGCCATCGAGGGGAACGTTAAAATCAGCTCGTACCAAGACTCGTTTCCCCGCTAAGTCTGCGGCAGATAACTGAGCAACCGATTTTTTAGACACGCTAAAGCCTCCTAACTGCGTTAAAACATGGATGATAGTACTAGGGGCATGAAAATCCCGGCCAGCGATGGAGTGAAACGTTACAGATCCCTCACCTAGCCCTCATTCTACCGAAGGGTGTGCCCCAGAAACGACTCTCAGAGGTGATACCCATGTTCAAAACGATTCTCTTCCCCATTGACCGCAGCCGTGATACCCAAGAAGCCATCCCCACGGTTGTGGAGATCGTTAAGCTCTGTCAAAGCCAGTTAGTATTGCTCTCAGTGGAGGAAACCCCTGAGCCAGATGCCGAACTGGAGGCGGCGATTAGCAATTTCCTTGCATCGGCTAAGGAGGCCTTTGCGCAGCAGGGGATTGCAGCAGAAACGCTGTTGCGACGGGGGAAACCCGCCTTTGTTATCTGCGATGTTGCCGATGAGATTAACGCCAACCTCATTGTGATGGGGTGCCGCGGGACGGGGTTAACACCGGATGGGTTTCAAGAAAGTGTCAGCAACCGCGTGATTAACCTCGCACCTTGCCCTGTCTTGATTGTGCCCTAGGGAACTCTGTATTTCGCTATATTTCGGAAGTTGAATTTTCATCACAGGCTGGTCAAGGCTGGGAGTTGCCACCGATGATCAGAGTTAGTGCTTTTTGTGGTGATTGAATGCTGAATGTGCCAGATAGCCTCCCCAGGGCAGCCGATACCGTACCCACGCCCCAGCGATCGCCCGCCTTGGGCGTATATATCACCATCCACGGCCATTTTTACCAGCCCCCGCGCGAAAATCCCTACCTAAATGCTGTCGAGCAGCAGCCCAGTGCCCAGCCGTTTCACGATTGGAACGAGCGGATTTATTACGAGTGCTATCGCCCCAATGCCTTTGCCCGGATTTTGAACGATCGCGGCGAAGTCATTGATATTGTGAATAATTTTGAGTATCTCAGCTTTAATATTGGTCCAACGTTGTTTAGTTGGCTAGAGCGCTACGATCTTGAAGTCTATCAGCGCATTATCGAAGCGGATCGCCTCAGTTGCCAGCGGTTGAATGGCCACGGCAACGCGATCGCCCAAGTGTATAACCACATTATTTTGCCCCTTGCCAACTATCGCGATAAATTAACTCAAATTCGCTGGGGCAAGGCCGACTTTCGGCGGCGGTTTGGGCGCGACCCCGAAGGTATGTGGCTAGCGGAAACCGCCATCGACTACGAGACGGTTGCTGCCCTGATTCAGGAAGGCATTCGCTTTACAATTTTGGCACCCTCCCAAGCCCAGCGTTGCCGCCCCATCATGACAGAGGGAGAGGCCGACTGGCAAGAAGTGAGCGGCAGCCAAATTGATCCCACCCGGCCCTATCGCTGTTATTTGCCCGGGCGCACTGGCGACTACTTAGATATTTTCTTTTATGATGGCCCAATTTCGCGGGATCTGGGGTTTAGCGACCTCCTCACTAGCTCCCAATTTTTAGCTGGCCGCCTGGGGCAAGCGGTACGGGGTGACCATCGCCCCAGCCAAATTATTGGGGTGGCCACCGATGGCGAAACCTTTGGCCACCATAAATACGGTGGCGAAAAAGCGCTTGCCTATGCCTTCAGAGTGGAGTTTCCGCAGCGAGGGTGGACGGTCACCAACTTTGCCCATTATCTGAGCCTATTTCCCCCCACTTGGGAAGTGGAACTCAAGCCAGTTACGGCGTGGAGTTGTGCCCATGGGGTCGATCGCTGGCAAGAGAACTGTGGCTGTGGCGGCGGTGGCGGCTGGCACCAACACTGGCGGCGCCCCCTCCGGGATAGTTTGAACTGGTTACGGGATGAACTGATAGAGATCTATGAGACCCTTGGCAGCGAACTTCTGCAAGATGTCTGGGCAGCCCGTGATGCCTATATTGATCTCATTCAGGATCGCTCTGCAGACTCCATCACCGCCTTTTTCCAACACCACCAATGCCGCCCCTTGAGCAACGGCGATCGCATCGATGCGTTGCGCCTACTAGAGATGCAACACCATGCCCTGCTGATGTTTACCAGTTGTGGCTGGTTTTTTGATGAACTCTCTCGCCCAGAAGGGGTGCAAATTCTGCGGTATGCGGCGCGCGCCATGGAGTTGGCTGGGGATGTGGCGGGGGTGCATCTAGAGACAGAGTTTATCCGCCAGTTAGCCGCAGCCCCCAGTAATGTGCCCCAGTTTGGGGATGGTGCCACGGTTTATCACCAGCTCGTCAAAACCGCTCAGATTAGTCTGCATCAGGTGGCGGCGCATTATGCGATGAGTTCTCTGTTTAGTACCTATGCGCGCCAACACCACCTCTACTGCTACCACATTGAGCAGGCCGACTATCACCTCCAGCGCATGGGCAGCTTAACCTTAGCCATTGGTCATATTCAGCTCACCTCCACCATTACCACCGAAAGCCAGCCCTTAGTGTTTGCTGTGCTGCACCTCGGCGGCTGGGATTTTCACTGTGCTATTCAACCCTTTCAAGGGCGGCGAGCCTACACGCAGATGAAAACAGGGCTGCTGCACGCCTTGAGCCAGGGGAGTGCGGCGCGGGTGGTGATGGCCATTACCGAAGCGTTTGGGGCGGTGGCCTATGGCCTTGACGATCTGTTTGCGGAGGAGCGCCATCGCTTGATGGGGGTACTGGCGCGGGAAACCCTGACCCGTTTAGATCAGCTCTATACCCAAGTTTATCGGGATAACTACGGCATTTTAATGGGGTTTCAGCGGGATGGACTGACCGTCCCCCAAGAGTTACAGGTGGCTGCTGCCGTTGCCTTAACCCATCGTGCCATTAGCCATCTGCACGCTTTAGAGCAAGATCTCAGTGACCCGAGTGCCTTGCCCATGGCAGAGATCCACAGCCATTTGGCGGAGCTAGGAGCGATCGCCCGCGAAGCACGGCTGTTGAACTGTACCCTCAGCCTTCAGGAACAGCAGCGGTTACTAGAGCAGCAGATCTGTGCCTGCCTGCGGCACTTAGCCCATCACCTCGAGAGTGAAACCCTCAGTCAACTGAGCCCTCTGCTGCAAGACTTAGTGACCGTTGGCGGCGTGCTGGGTTTTACCCTAAACCTTGATCCAGCCCAAGAGCAGTTCTATGAATTACTCCCCCACCTCCACAGCAACCCCCATTTAACGGAGGCAGACCTGCGATCGCTGCGTGCCTTGGCAACCCGGCTCAAAGTTGATCCGCAACTCCTTGCCCCTCCTGCTTAGCGACAGGGGCGAGGCAGACCGTAGCAGGGGTAGGGATAGGGATACGGGTAAGGATAGACCAGCGGCTGGGCAAAGCCTGAGGGGACGTAAACCCGCGGGAAAAAGGTGCGCTGCTGATAGATCACAGATTGGTTAGAATCGGGCAACGGCGCAATAATGTAGGGCTGTGGGCTACCGGGCGGCTGATAAATAATGGGTGCCGTTGGGGCTGGGTTGGGCTGGCCAAAGGAGCCTAACCCCGGAAAGAACACATCCACTCCGGGTTGATTGGGAAACAGCGGCCACGCCGCACGGCTAGCAGGGGCGATCGCCACAATAGCAGCAAGGCTAGCCACGGCAAGGAAAAGGGAGCGAATCATAGACACCTCTAAAGCTGGAGGAGTGAGAGAGCTTAAGCTGGGCGACGACCACTCCCCTAAGAAAGTTCCCGCAGTACCCGACCCAATATGTCGATCATTTGATCAATGTGGGTGCGCTCTAGGATCAAGGGGGGGGAGAGGGCAATAATATCCCCCGTCACCCGGATCAGTAAGCCTGCGTCAAAGCAGCGGCATAGGGCATCATACCCCCGCAGCCCCACTTGACCATCTCGTGGCGCCAGTTCAATTCCCGCCACTAAGCCTAAGTTGCGAATATCAATGACATGGGGCAGCCCGCGTAAGCGATGCACCGCCTCTTGCCAGTAGGGAGCCAAAGCCGCTGCACGCGCAAAGAGGTTCTCCTGCTCGTACAGAGTCAGGGTAGCCAACGCCGCCGCGCAGGCCAGTGGATGACCAGAGTAGGTATAGCCGTGGAAAAATTCAATTTGGCCGGGTGCTCCCTGCATAAACGTGTTGTAGATGTCATCGCGCACCAGCACCGCTCCCATGGGCACAGCACCATTGGTTAATCCCTTGGCCACGGTGATTAAATCTGGGGTCACCCCAAAATACTGGCTGGCAAAAGGGGTACCTAGGCGACCAAATCCGGTAATCACTTCGTCAAAAATCAGTAAAATCCCGTGGCGATCGCAGATGGCGCGCAGACGTTCCAAGTACCCCTGAGGTGGAATCAAGACCCCCGTTGAACCCGCCACCGGCTCTACGATGACAGCCGCAATAGTCGAAGCATCGTGCAGCATTACCAGCCGCTCGAGTTCATCGGCAAGGTGCGCCCCCCATGCCGGTTGACCGAGACTAAAGGCGTTGTGCGTTAGGTTGTGGGTGTGGGGCAGATGATCCACCCCTGGCAAGAGCGAGCCAAAAAACTTGCGATTTGGAGCAATTCCCCCCACTGAAATGCCGCCAAACCCCACGCCATGGTAGCCCCGCTCCCGACCAATCAGCCGCTGACGGCTGCCTTCTCCCCGCAGTCGATGGTAAGCTAGGGCAATTTTGAGGGCAGTGTCCACCGCCTCAGAGCCGGAGTTGGCAAAAAAAACATGGTTGAGCGGCTCGGGGGTGATGGCCTTGAGGCGTTCTGCCACCTGAAACGGTCCTGGGTGACCCATTTGAAAGGTTGGTGCAAAATCAAGGGTGGCTGCTTGCTGGGCGATCGCCGTGGCAATCTCTTGGCGACAGTGCCCCGCATTCACACACCACAGCCCCGCCGTTCCATCCAAAATTTGCCGCCGGTCAATACTGGTGTAGTACATCCCCGCTGCCGCAATCAGCAGCCGTGGTGCTTGCTTAAACTGCCGATTGGCGGTAAAGGGCATCCAGAAGGCATCGAGGGAGAGATCCGGCAACGTCGGCAGTCTCTCAAGGGGAATGGTCATAGTGGGGTTCTGTCAGTGGGGTTCAGGCCAATAATATCGCGATAGGCGGCCACAATGACGCAGGTACTTAGGGGGGCGCTCACCAGTAGCCCCACACAGCACAGGCACAGCCCCAACACATTGATGAGAACAATAGTGAGGTTGAGCAGAAAAAAGCCAAACCAATCGCGAGCGATGAGGCGACGGCTGGTTTCAAGGGCAGGCCAAAAATCAAATTTGTGCTCGACCACAAGGGGAATGGCTAGGGTATAGCACACCCCTAAATACAGCCCCGGCAGCAGAATAATTAGACCCATGAGCGCGATAACAGGCGGCCAACCATCGGGGATAGGTGGCAGTTGTTCAAGGAGGCGCAGCAACTGCTCAATATCCGCATCTGGTTCTGGAGCTTGGGCATTGGCCTGTTCCAGGATGCGTTGAACAAAGGGCAGGGAGGCAGCAATAAAGAACAATGAGGCGGTCACGACAAAAATATTGATAATCAACCCCATCACCACGTTGGTCAGGACAATGGGCAGAAAATTGTTGTTCCTAAAGGCATCAAAGAAGTTGCTAAACTCTGGACGTTGGCCATGGGCAATCTTAAAGCCAACAAAGTAGTACCCAGCCAATAACAACCCAGAAATAATTCCGTTGACAATGGGACCTACCCCAGGCACATTACTGAGGGCACCACTAATGAGAGCCGACAGCAGCAGAAAGCCAATGTAGCCCCCTGCATTGGCGGTAAAAATTTGCCAGCCATCGCCAATATACTGACTAATGTGCACCCGATAGCGCCGGTTGGCGATCGCCTCTGGTGTATGCTCTGATTCACTAAACATCCCCATCTCCCCACAATGGTTTTCCTCCAGCCTAGCGATCGCCGTGGAGCCGTTCAATGGCCGAGGTGTCACTTACGCCGATGGCCAAAGGAGCAGGTTTCAGCGATGGGTTTCGTCTAAGAGGGCGTTGCGCAAGTCCATACCATCCATTTCCGCTTTGTAGAGGTTCGCGCCCTTAAAATTTGCGCGGCGAGCATTCGCCTTGTTCATTTTGGCGGCAATGAGAATGGCGTGCTCAAAATTCGCCTCAATTAAACTGGCACTCTCAAGAATGGCTTCTTGCAAAATAGCGCCCTTGAGATCTGTAAGGTGCAAATTGGCCTGAAACAAATTTGCCCGCGTGAGGTTGGCGTAGGCAAGGGTTGCTTCGACTAAATTCACCCGCCGCAGCAATGCCCCCACGAGGTTGGCTTGCCGCAAATCCGCCATAGCAATATTCGATTTATACAGGTCAGCCCCCGCGAGAGTGGCACGCTGCAAACAAGCCCCTTGTAAATCCGCCTCAATCAGATCGCTCATGTAGAGGTTGGCACCAACTAAGTAAGCATCTTTGAGAAGGGCGTTCCGTAAATCTGCACCGGCCAAATTCACTTGCTCAAGATTGGCATTGGTGAGGTTGTAAAGCTCTAGATTCGCACCCGTTAAGTCTGCGTTCCCCAGATCTGGGTGGAGATTGCTATTTTTTTCACGCCATTGATTCCACGTCGTCACACCCTGCTGTAGGAGTGCCAAGTGTTCGGGGTTAGCCACGGCAGTGTGTCCTTAAGCAGTAGTGGAGCTGTTTTGATAACCGTAGAAATCAATGCGGTAATCAACGATTTTGACGCCAGTCTGGGCTTCGATGGCGCTGATCAGTTCGGTGGGCAGCTCAACATGAACATCCAGAATTTTTTGCGTATCTAGGCAGTTAACATGGCTGTGACTGTCGCTAATATTGCCGTAGAGGCGACCATCGGCGCGCTCAACACACTCAATAATGCCGTGCTCTGAGAGTGCCTCTAGGTTTTGATACACGGAGGTGTGACCAATGTCTTTGCCTGCTTGGTTGAGGCGATCGTAGATTTGCCGCGCCGAAAGATGGTCTTGCACCTCCCAGAGGAGATCCAGAATGGCTCGCCGCTGCCGACTTAAGCGCAACCCCAACCGCTGACAGCGATCAATGGCATCTTCAAGAGAGCGGATTGGCGGTAGGGCACTGGCATCGGAAGTCATAAACACGGTGATGTCCTAAGGGAAATTGAGTCAATAGATGTTGCAGATAATGAACCCAACTCAACACAAATAATCAATTTTTGGCATTGGGTCTGTCTAACCTGTAGTCATTATGATAAACAATCCCGCTGGTATTATCAAATGGATTCATTGTCAATAGGTTCTGCTGGAGACTGCCACAGCAGATAAAACCCCAGAAAAGCAAACATCATCGCTGCGATCGCCTTGATAAGTTTGAACGGTACGACGCTTGCCAAGCTACTGCCAAGCAGAACGCCAAAAAAGGTCGTACAAACGAGGCCGCTGGCCACTCCAAGAAAAACTGCTGTTGTTGAGCGGGCGTTGGTGCCAAGGGTAATGGCCACAAGCTGGCTTTTATCTCCTAATTCTGAAAGAAAGACCACCGTAAAACTGAGAGCAAAGGATTGCCAATCCATAGAACTGTCTTCCTCAACCAGAGGGATGAAGCATATCCCACAACAACCAAACAGCGATCGCCAGTAAGCTAGTACCGGTTAAGGTTTGTAGCCGTTGCGGTGACAAGTAGCGGGCTATCCAGCGCCCCAATAAGACCCCAATGAGGCTGGTACTGACGAGAGCCAGCGCCGCCCCCAGAAAGACTAACCATGGCGAGAGCGATCGCGCTGCCATCACGAGTACGACAAGCTGAGTTTTATCGGCAAACTCTGCTAAGAAAACCGTTAAAAAGGCAACAGCAAATTCCCGCCATGGTAGGGGACGACTGGTCATGAGAACCCTTGAGAGTCTCTAGCTAGGCATCCGTGAGTTCGTCAGTGGAGGTGTTGCCATCGGTCGTTGTTTTGGCTTCAGTGCGGCTATCGGTATTCATCCGCCGTCCAAAGCGACCTGTGGAGCGTTTGCGAAATTTGCGGGCGTAGGCTTGGTTACGAAGGGCTTTCTCTTTTTTAGGATTGCGGCGTTTGGCCATGCTAACCTCAAGGATGGGGATACTGTCGGCAAGACACTTGCAATATAAAGACAGAAATTTTATCTTATCGGAATTGGTACAGTGAAACAAGAGTGAAACAAGTAAGTTTATGGTAACCCGTACCTATCGCTCCACCCCTCACTGGCAACAGTGGGTCTCGTGGGTGACGCCGTCGTTGCGAGGATCGCGGCGGCAACCACGCACTGCGCGGCAGCGGCGTACATTCCTGTATCCGTTGGTGGGGCTAGGGGGAGCACTGTTGCTGTGGCAAACGGATAGTCAGCTCCTGCTGGCCACCCTCAGTGGTGTGGGAACCGTGTGGCTGTTAGCGCGCTGGCAGCGGGTGCTCTACGAGTACGCTCAACACCTAAAAACGCAAGTAGCTCAGGCCGCCCAACACCCCCTAGGGGCTACGGTGGCCGCTGGGGCGATCGCCTGCTTGGGCACCTACACCCTCACCCATCTCTGGCAGGGTGCAACGGATCATTGGTTGGTCATTGCCCTTGTCCTACAAGGCGCCCTCTTACTAGCGTTACTCACGGTGTTGATCTGGGTGGCGGCTCAGCAGCAACAGCAGCAATTGCAGCGCTGGCTCCAGGAGCTGAGTCATGCGAATCCCTTACACCGTCTCATCGCCATTCGACAGTTGAGCCGCTTGGTGGATCGCGGCGATCGCCAGTGTGCTCAGGAAGCCCTCTACTTGCTCCTCAACCAAGAAACAGAGCCTCTCGTGCGGCGAGCCGCGTTGTCCGTTTTAGACCAGCTTGATGACACCCCATAACCCCAACTGGCTAGAGCGGTGGTGTATTGCCCACCTCACTCGCGCCATTGCTCGGGTGATTGACGTCGTGCCACAGCGCCTAGATTACGAGGGCTTTGTTGCCATTAGCCAGCAGGTGAAGCAGGGGCGATCGCCCGCAGCGCAGCAGCAGGTCATTGCCGCTGTTTTTGCCCAAGTTATTCCCCCATGGATCAGTACCATTGTCCGCACCCTATTTCGGCCAACGCGCTGGGTGTGTGAAACCAATGCTTGGTTTGCCACCCGCCTCACGGGCTGGTTAGTTGGATCTAGCGATCGCTACTGGGTGGAGGTGCTCTCCCCCAATCAAACTCCCCAACGGCAACTCAGCGGCGTGCGGATTCAAAAGTGTTACTACCTCGCACAAGCAGAGTGCGCGGCATTGTGCATCAATCTGTGCAAGCACCCCACCGAGGAGTTTTTTCGCAACCAGTTGGGTCTTCCCCTCACCATGACTCCCAACTTTAGCGATTACAGTTGTGAAATGGTCTTTGGCACCCCGCTGACCCCCATCCCACCCCCTGCCATTCCGCGCTGTTTTGAGCAGCCCCATCTTGACCCCTGCCCCCACGTTCTTGGTTCAACGCCGGGTGCGATCGCCAAAGAGGGCTAAATAATCTTGGCTTTCGGTGCCTAGCCAGCGATCCCAAAACGTAAAGTAAAGGCCATAGTTACAGTGAAATTGGCTGTGGTGCAAACTGTGGTGCGTCGCGCCAATGAACCACCGCCCCAGCCAGTGGGTAGCAAAGGAACGGGGATAGATCTCTAGATTCAAATGATTAATCACACTGGAAAGGGTCATCACGGTTAACTGCGCCACAATCGTGTAGGGATGCAGAGGCACCACCAAAATAACTGCCGGTAAAAACAGGGCTTGCAGCAGCGATTCCCACGGATGGAAGGCAAAGGCCGTCCACGGCGAAGCCACAATGCTGTGGTGATGTACCCGATGCACATGGCGATAAATACGGGGATGGTGCATCCAGCGGTGCAACCAATAGTAGTAGGTTTCGTGCAACAGTAAGACCACTAAGAGGCTAACGGGCACGTACAGGTAATCCCGCCAAGACTGGAGATCGACATAGATAGCGGTCCAGCCCTGCTGCCAAATCACCGCCGTCACTGCCCCCGCCAGTGCAAAAATAGCCGAGGTGAGGAGCGACCAACCAAATTCCTGGCAAAATTGCCAGCGGCGATAGGGACGCAAATTGACGCGCCGCCTCCTGAGCGGGGTGTAACCTGCTAGGCCATAAAACAATGAAAAGAGACCGGCAATGAGGATAAGACGGCTGACAATCATTAAAAACATGACCCCAACCATGATCACAAAGAGGGTGGGGTCACTTAAGTTATAGGGAATCATGGTGGCAGGTGATGCAGCTCAGCGCCTAGAGCCAGCCCAGCCAGTGCAGAAAACCTTCGCCCGTCCAATATTCCCACGCCAGCAGTGCCACTAAGCCAATCATTGCGGCTCGACCGTTCATCCGCTCAGCAAAGGTATTAAACCCATACTTAGGGGTTTCTAGCTTTGGCGATCGACTAGGCTGTGTTTGCGATGCCATACCTACTCCTCGTCGTCGGTATTTTCTTCACCCTCTGGGAAGTAAAAGCCTTTGGCACGCTCAGTCAAAATTGATTTACCAATCGACAAGGCGCGTTGTGCCTGAAGAGCGGCTTGACGTTTCCAAACAGCGCGGCGCATACTGCGCTTAGATTTCGAGGTTTTTTTCTTGGGGCAGGCCATGATGGTGTCTCGCCGAGTTCAACTTTCGCAATCTCTAATTATACTGCAAATATTGATCCGCAGCAAGTTTAACTAATGGGGGTGCGGGGGGCTATAAGTCCCGCACTGTACCTGAAAGGTCAGCGTCGGGATACATGGATACCCCGTATGACATAATCAGTGTAGGTAGTACCCAAGGACGCTGGGGAACGGAAACCGCCTGTCAAGTCGGTCTGTTGGGGGTCTATGACCTAGATCAGTGGCGTGAGGCAGGAATACCTAACGGTGAGGTTGGGAAGCCCGCGCTGTACCTGCCCCCTTCCCCCATATACGGGGGGATTGAGGGGGTCAGCGTCAGGAGGATGTCACGGAGCGCTGGTATGGTGAATTCCCTGAACAGGTCTCTGCAACTATTTACCCTAGCGGCTAACGTCAATCTTTATGATGCCCCGACGGGCGATCGCCTCGCCACCCAAGGGGCGGCGGCACGCTTTCTGTGGGCACCGGCTCTGCAACCTGCACAACCCACCGCCCGGCTCTATGTTCAACTAGCGGAGGATGAGTACTGGGGCTGGCTTGACCCATCTGACTACCCGAAGTTACAGCCGGCAACCACCCCCTATCAGCCCATCCCCTGCGATCGCGCCACCGTTGTCAGTGCTATTGAAGCCATTATTGAGTTTTGCGAAGCAGCCCGCCGGGTGCCCCACGAATACCTATGGGGCGGGACAGTGGCTCCCCACTACGATTGTTCGGGCTTAATCCAGGCCAGCTTTGCCAGTCAAGGGATTTGGCTCCCGCGGGATGCCTACCAGCAGGAGGCCTTTACCACCCCCATCGCCCCCAGAGGCGCAACCATTGACGAAGTCTTACCCAAATTGGAGCGGGGCGATCTGATCTTCTTTGGTGCTAAGGAGAAGGCCACTCACGTTGCCCTGTACCTAGGGGAGGGGTACTACCTCCATAGCTCCGGTAAAGAGTGTGGCCGCAACGGCATTGGTGTTGATACCTTGCTCCCCAGTGCTGATCCGGTGGGTACCGCCTATCGGCAACAGTTCCGTGGGGCGGGGCGGGTGGAGTCGAGCTACCTGCCCATGCCCAACTTCTGCGCCTTTTGATAGACTTTGCCTTCCGTGAGGAGGGACGGCGCAATCACAATTTCCACCTGCTGCATTTCCCGCAGGTCTTTCGCCCCCAAAGTGCCCATACTCGTTTGCAGTGCCCCCAAGAAATTATGGGTACCATCATCAAGCTGGGCGGGACCGCGCAAAATTTGCTCTAGGGTGCCCGTTGTGCCCACATGAATACGGGTTCCCCGAGGTAGCACCGGACTTGGGGTGGCCATCCCCCAGTGATAGCCGCGACCGGGGGCTTCCTTAGCGCGGGCAAAGGGCGACCCCATCATCACGGCATCGGCACCACAGGCAATACACTTACAGACATCGCCCCCCGTCACTAAGCCGCCATCGGCAATCACTGCCACATAGCGTTGGCTTTCTTGGAAGTAGGCATCTCGCGCGGCTGCACACTCAGCGATCGCCGTCACTTGCGGTACCCCTACCCCCAAAACTCCGCGGGAGGTACACGCGGCTCCTGGCCCAATACCCACCAGAATAGCGGCAGCACCGCAGCGCATGAGGCTGAGCGCCACCTCGTAGGTCACACAGTTACCTAGAATCACGGGCATAGGCATCCGCTGGCAAAACGCCGCCAAATCTAGGGGTGCCACAGAGTCGGATGCCAGATGAAATGGTGACACTACCGTTGCCTGCACAAATACAAGATCGGCACCCGCCGCTGCCACCGTATCCCCGAAGCGACTGGCACCCGCAGGGGTTAAACTCACAGCAGCAATTCCCCCCTGCGACTTAATTTCGTGAATGCGCTGCTTAATGAGGTCTGGTTGAATGGGTTGAGCATAAAGTTGCTGCATCAGGGGGACAAATTCGTCCACACTGACACTGGTAATCTGCTCGAGAATTGGGGCTGGATCGGCATAGCGCGTTTGAACCCCCTCGAGGTTCAATACTCCCAACGCCCCCATCTGGCTGAGTTTGACCGCCATTGTGACATCCACAACCCCATCCATGGCACTGGCAATAATCGGAATCTCTCGCTCAAAGGTGCCCAGTCGCCAGCGAGTATCTGCGAGTTGGGGGTCTAGGGTACGACTGCCGGGAACCAACGCAATTTCATCAATACCGTAAGCGCGACGGGCGGTGCGGTGTCCCCCAAGTTGAATGGTCATGGTGTTCCTCGTAGGTGCATTAGGTGGATAAAACATAGTGGTGCAGCTATTGCCACAGCGCCTGTGACAATTTACAAAAATTTACAACTAATGTACCAGTAACCGCTACCCACTAGTTCACTGGTGGTTTGGGCGATCGCCGGATCGATTGAAACGACGCCGAGCGCGGTGGAGGCGCACCTAGCCGCTGCGGTCGTTGTGGGCGAGCACTGCCACCAGTCGCGGGACGGGGTTTGCGCTTCGGCTTCAGCTTGCGGGGGGGCAACACACCGACCACTGTGGCATGATTGACCACTAGGGTGGTGCCTTCCCGCTGCACTTGAAAATCCCAAAAATAGCCCGGTGATTTCATAGAGACCGTCCCTTTAAGTTTGATCTTAAAGGCTCTGACTTTATCGCCACGGCGGCGCGGTAGTTGCTGCACTTTCACAACCACAAAGTTTTTGTCTTGGGAATTAAAAATAACTTCACCGCGCACCGAAAAATAGCCATCACTAACACCGGGATCGCTATCGATCGCCTGCTCTTGCTGTAACCGTTCAGGTTCCCACACACCGACCACCTGCAGATGCAACCTAGCATCATTGTCCACCTCCCGGGTACGGGGATAGACCACCCACAGATGGGATTCGTTGAGATCAAGATATTTTTTAATCAGGTTCATCACCTGTCCCAACAGAACCGTCTCAATTTCGGCGCCGTCTTCCGTAATTAATACACCACGGTTAAATTCGGTTTCGCTAGCAGGGACATAGCGACCGCGTACAACGCCGATGGCGCGGTACTGCATGCGATCGCTGGGGGGGGGGATGGGTTGCGGGCGACGGAGGATGTCTCCCTTAGATGGTTCAGATGGGTCAGCCACACTCATCTCTGGTGTTTCGGGCTTGGGGGGGGCTGTTTTTTTACTCCCTGAAGAGATACTGACAATTTCCGGGCGAGCTTTGGCTGGGGGTGTCAATTCTGGGTCTGTCGCGGTGGGCGGCGTGGCTTGGCTTTTGGGCGGACGGGGGCGCTTGGCCCGGGGTTCAGGAGTCATAGCGGTTCTCGCAAACGTTTCCGGTCATGAACAGTTCAGCCATATTCAGCAGGGAAATGGGACACGGCAGTGCAAAGGAGCGTACCCTCAATTATGCGATGCGACTTGGGAGCTAAGCAACATCATTGCGATTGCTGTCTTTAATGGGGGGCTTCGGCGTGAACGATCGCCCCAAAGTCACCAATCACAGCCGCACAGTTGCGCAATAGCCCCAGTAAGGCTAAACGATTGGCGCGCAGGTGATTCTCGTCTGCCATAACCAGCACGCTCTCATCACCATCAAAAAAGCGACTGACGATGGGGGTGAGGGTTTGTAGGGTGGTGACAATGTCGCTATAGGTGCGAGTTTGCTGTGCTTGCTTCACGGTGGGCAGTGCCGCTTTCAAAGCCGCATAAAACTCTTTTTCAATAGGAGCTTCGAGAAACTTAGCCTTGACCGCTCGCAAGTCCAACTGCTGTGGGTCTAAGTCTCCCTGCCGCGCCAAGCGAGCAGCGCGATTCACCGTAGGATAGATGGTCTGCAACTGGCCAGAATCACGCAACTGCTGTAAAAACCGCGCGCGATCGCCCGCGTCAAGGACATCGGCAAGGGCGCGGTTCTGAAGATCGGGCACATCGTCAGGACTAATGGCATTCACCAGATCGTAGTCAATCCCCTGCTCATCCTGCAGCAGGGTGCGCAACCGTTGACTAAAAAACTGGCTAAGTTGGGCGTAGAGATCGTTGGGGGAGAGTTTAGCCTGAAATTGCTGGCAGAATTGCTGGCTGCCCTCCTGCAACAGTTCCAGCAGATTAAGGCGTAACCGTCCGTGCCACAGGATGGTAATGATGGCGTTGGCGGCTCGCCGCAGGGCAAAGGGATCCGACGACCCCGTAGGGCATAATCCCAACCCAAATAACGCAATCAGGGTATCTAGGCGATCGGCCAGACCAACCACCTGACCAGTGAGGGTCTGAGGGAGTTTATCCCCCGCAAAACGTGGTAAGTAATGCTCAAGGATGCCGGTGGCAACCGCTGGCGATTCCCCAGATACGGTGGCATAAACTTGACCCATATACCCCTGTAGCTCCGGGAACTCCCCTACCATCTGGGTGACGAGATCGGCTTTGCACAGATAGGCGGTTCGCTCAATCGCGGCGCGATCGGCAGCTGAACAATTGAGCGCCTTGGCAATGGTGGTGGCAAGGGCAGTGATTCGCTCTCCTTTGGCGGCCATGGACCCTAGCTCATCCTGGAACGTGACCGCTGCCAGTTTGGCTACATAGCTCTCTAGGGGCTGGGCAGTATCGGCGTTATAGAAAAATTCTGCATCCGCAAGCCGAGCGCGGATCACCCGCTCATTGCCTGCGCGAATGAGGGGGGTGGCGGTGGGAGCGCCATTACTAATGGTGATAAAGGCAGGTAGCAGGGCTTGGCGTTGGTTATCGGTATAAACCGGAAAATACCGCTGGTGTGAGATCAACACCGTGGTGATCACCTCTAGGGGTAGCCCTAGAAATCGTGGCTCAAAGGCTCCTAGAACGGCTGTTGGCCACTCTACCAAGTGGGTGACTTCCTCTATCAGGGGAACCTCCAGATCTACCCAGCCCCCTACCTCCTTAGCCAGCTCCTGAATTTGCTTGCGGATTGTTGCTTCACGGGCGCGGGGATCCACGAGCACCCCTGCGGTTAAGAGCGCTCTAGCGTAGTCCCTCCCATGGGACAGGGCAATCGTCTCTGAGGCTAGGACGCGATGGCCTTGGGTGTGGCGATCGCTGACAATGCAAACTGAATGGCTGTGCAACGTCAAGGGCAGCACCTGATCATCCCAGAGCAGCACTAACCAACGAATCGGGCGCGCAAATCGTAGGTCCCCATCTCCCCAGCGCATAAAACGAGGCCCGTCAAGAGTCTCTAGCCACTGCCGACTCAGGTGGCTCAACAGATCAGGCGTGGGTTGACCAGGGCGGACTTGCCGCAGATAGACCACGTCTCCCTTGGGGGTGGCTCGCACCTCAATCTCCTTCAGGTCTCCTTGGCGAGAGCGCAAGAAGCCGAGCAACGCAGGCGTGGGTTCGCCATCGCGAAAGGCAGCACTGGCAGCTGGCCCTTTGATCTCGAGGGACTGATCTGGCTGCTGGGCTGGTAGATCCTCAATGAGCACGGCTAGGCGACGAGGGGTGGCTAACACCTGAACCGTGCCACTAAGACCATGCTCCTGCAACGTTGCCGGAACGATCGCTTGCCACTGGGCGATCGCGCTCGCAACAAACCGAGCCGGTAAATCTTCCGTTCCCACCTCTAAAAGGAACGTATGCTGAGCAGACTTTGGCATGAACCTTGAATACGAGATGGATGAGCTTAGCGATTTGCGCGAGCATGAACGGCTTGCGCTTCGTCGGGATGAATTCCCAAGCGAGTGAGGTTAATGCGTCCTTTGTTATCAACTTCGCGAATTTTGACGACGATTTCATCGCCAACATTCACTTCATCCTCGACCTTGCCAACCCGATACTCGGCCAATTGGGAAATGTGGATCATGCCCTCTTTTCCGGGTAGAAACTCAACAAATGCGCCAATGGGGATAATCCGCGTCACTTTACCCAAATAGACATCCCCCGCATTGAGTTTACGGGTTAAGGCTTCAATGGCACTGCGAGCCTGCTTGGCATTTGCAGCATTGGGCGCACTAATGGTCACGATTCCGTCTTCGGCAATATCAATCTTGACTCCAAACTGCTCGGAAATGCCGCGCACTGTTTTCCCCCCAGGACCAATGACTAAACCAATGGTATCGGGGGGGATCTGCAGGGTTAGCAACCGTGGCACACTATCGCGCAATTCTAAGCGGTGGGTGCCAATAACCGCCAACATTTTTTCAAGAATATGCAGTCGAGCGGGTCGTGCCTGCTCAATCGCCTGCTTGATCACCGCCACGGGTAGGCCGGTAATTTTCATGTCCATTTGCAGGGCGGTGATGCCACTATCTGTCCCCGCAACTTTGAAGTCCATATCTCCAAGAAAATCCTCAATGCCCTGAATATCGGTGAGGATGCGAATTTCATCGCCTTCTTTAATCAGCCCCATCGCTGCGCCACTCACCGGTTTGCTAATGGGCACGCCGGTATCCATCAGCGAGAGGGTGGAGCCGCAGACTGATGCCATGGAGGTGGAGCCATCGGAGGACAATACTTCCGACACAACACGGATGACGTAGGGAAACTGATCTTTAGGCGGTAGCACCGGCTCAAGGGCACGCTCTGCAAGGGCACCATGGCCAATCTCCCGTCGTCCGGGAGAGCGCAACGGCCTGACTTCCCCCACAGAATAGGGGGGAAAGTTGTAGTGGTGGAGGTAGCGCTTCGTGTCTTCGGGGTGGAGATCGTCGAGCGCTTGGGCATCTGCCGGGGAGCCAAGGGTGGTCACCGACAAGACTTGGGTTAGGCCACGGTTAAACAGGGCACTGCCATGGACGCGATCTGGCAGCACACCAACTTCGCACCAAATGGGTCGTACTTCGTCTAAACGGCGACCATCCACCCGCACGCCCTCGGTAATAATTTGCTGACGCATCAGTTTCTTGGTGACGGCCTTAAAGAGGGTGGCTAGGGCTTTGGGGTTGGCGGCGGCGGCAACAGCCACTGGATCCTCTGGGGGCAGATTGGCAATCTCTTGGGCGATCGCCCCTTGCACCTCATCTAGGGCAGCATCCCGAACATTTTTATCTTTCTCAAAGCGCTTGAGAATCGCCTTCACAGGATCAACGGCGCGTTCATAGATAAAGTTTTCTAGGGTGGGGTCAACCACTGGCGGCGGCGCTTGGACAATCTCTAGCCCTAGCTCTGTGAGCAGATCCCGCTGGGCTTGGATGAGGTCTTGGATGACTTCATAGCCAAAATCAATGGCCTCGACCATATCGGCTTCAGGGAGTTGGTTGGCGCCGGCTTCGACCATCACCACACCGTCAGGCGTACCTGCCACGACTAAATCAAGGCCACCGCGTTCAATTTCTTGGTAGGTGGGGTTAATAATAAATTCATCCCCGACCAGTCCCACCCGAACCGCCGCCATCGGGCCATGAAAGGGAATTTGCGCCAGCAACACGGCGATGGAGGCACCGGTGACTGCCAACACATCAGGGGGCACATTTTCATCGAGGGACACCGTAGTCGCAACCACCTGCAAATCATCCCGTAACCACTGGGGAAAGAGGGGCCGCAAGGGACGGTCGATGAGGCGACCAATGAGAATTGCTTTTTCGGGGGGGCGACCTTCACGCCGTAAAAAACCGCCAGGAATGCGACCAGCGGCATAAAGACGCTCTTCGTAGTCCACGACAAGGGGGAGAAAATCGATACCTTCGCGGGCACCGGCGCGATTGGCTGTCACGAGAACTGCTGTTTCACCGGAACTGATGAGAATTGAACCCGCTGCTTGGGGTGCAAACTTTTGCAGTACAACCTTAATATCCCTGCCATCTAGGGGGATAATCTTTTCCAGACCATTCATTTGTGCTCTATTCTGTCCTTTTATTTCTTCTTCTTTACTAGGATAGCTGCTTCTGCTCCTAATCCGCTGTCTCAATGCTCGAGGATCAAGCGGCTGCCGCAAAGAGCAGCAAGGCTGGGGGTGGCAGTCCAATTCTGGGTCAGCAGTATTTGCAGCAACTGCGCCGATCGCTGGCTGGCGGCTTCTGGGCTGAGACCCAAGTAAAAACTAGCGGTGTGATGGCTATCGGTATGTACGGTTTGCAACAAGTCATCGGCATAGTGCAATGCTTTTTGGAGTTGGGTTTGCAGATTTGTCCACACATCCAAATTGCGGAGGTTGCTCAGAGTTTCAGCGACAACATCTTGGCGGTGTTGCAGAAAAATGGTGCGCCCTTGCAGTTCAACAGGTAAATCGGCAAATAGAATCACTGGCCCGTAGCCAATGATATGCACGGTCTCCATCCATTTGGTTTGGGGCAGGAGTAATTCCCGCACAATGTGGCAGGCTAAGGCTGTAATGATCAGCCCTTGACTGTGAGCCACTAGGTATAATTCAGCACCGGCTTGTAGCCCTTTGACAATTTCGTAGGCAAGGCGCAGGGTAGGACGGGGTGCCCCTGCCGGAAATACGCCGTAGAGGTATTGGGCAAAATCGCTCCAGCCAAGGCGCTGTAAAAAGGGTAACGCTAAAAGGCTGCTGATGGCGGCGGGGGTCTCAGGGGTCAGGGGACGGTGTTGCACGTCTTTGGGCTGGGCGATCGCCAACATATCTGCATCATCACCCAGTTCTTTGGTGATGAGTTGTTCAAGGAGTTTGGCATAGGCACGCCGGCGATCGCCGGCACGGTCGTTGTTTTCTACTGTTGGCCAAAAATGGTAGAGTTCTGCTTTGCCCAGCAAACTTTCCAACAGATCGGCTTGGAGACCGTGGGTTTGGTTATGGATACCGCGAATCTCAAGGGGATGGGCAGCCGTTAACTCCGCAAGGCGATTGAGATCCCGCTGTTGCTTGGCGCGATCGCTACTCACGCCATTCACATGCAGTAAGCGGCGGCGGGCAGCGAATGCAGGCAGAGGATTGGGAACAAGAATGGTGCCGTCAAGGAGAGGTTCCATTGAACACGAATACTGCTAATTGGTTTGTTACTTGTCTAGATTTTGGGTCAAGGTTTTGTCAAAAATGAGACGAATGAGATAACTATCATCGGTTCTGAAGAGTCAGGCGTAATTGCTCTAGCTCCCATCCATTTGGGAAGATCTGCCCCATCGGTTAACGCTCGATGAGCCACGGCGGCGTGTTGAGCACACAGAAGCACGGATCTTGGGCTAGCCACTGGGATCCCACCTGATGGAGCGCCGCCATCACCGGCTGAAGCTGCTGTCCTTTGGGGGTTAGGGAATATTCCACCCGAGGCGGCACCTCCGCATAGACCCGTCGTTCCACTAGGCCATGGGCTTCCAGTTCCCGCAAACGCTGGGTCAAGGTCTTAGTGCTCACTCCCGGTAGCGCTGCCAACAGCTCGTGGGTGCGGCGATCGCCCCCAAATAACTCCCGTAACACCAAAATTGACCACTTATTGCCCAACAAATCCACCACAAATTGAATCGGACATTGGACATCAATACACGCCTTCGCCATTGACATCTGCCATTTAGATCGATCCTACTCCTTCACAGCCCCGCCGAGAACACCCCCATTGTCGGCATTCTCATTGTCGGCATTCTAGACACTGCCATGAGGGATTTTGACAGGTTGACACAAAACTCAATATTTCTTAAGAATGTCCTCTGGTCAAGCTATCTGGGTAATGCTTTACTCCAAGTTCCTATAGGGATAGCGCGGTAACTGCCTTGTGAGAACTCATCGCTTCAGGGAAAGATGTTGCACAGTATCGATAGCAACACGCACAGTTATGGTCAGTACCTCCTCTGCTGAAGCAGCCAGTCTGCGGCCAGGAATTAAAGCACCAGCTCAAGAAACCCTTTTAACGCCTCGCTTTTATACCACCGATTTTGATGCCGTTGCTCAGATGGATTTGTCTGGGCATGAGGATGAAATTGAGTCGGTATTGGCCGAACTGCGAGCCGACTACAACCGCTATCACTTCGTGCGCAATGCGGAGTTTGATCAATGCTGGGATAGCATCGATGGCGAAACCCGGCAGGCCTTCATTGACTTCCTAGAGCGCTCCTGTACGTCTGAATTTTCAGGGTTCTTGCTGTTCAAAGAACTGTCTCGCAAACTCAAGGGGCGTAACCCTGTTCTGTCGGAAGCCTTTGCACTTCTTGCCCGTGATGAAGCCCGCCATGCTGGCTTTCTCAACAAAGCCATGGCCGACTTTGGTCTATCCCTCGATTTGGGCTATCTGACCAAACACCGCACCTATACGTTCTTCCCACCAGAATGGGTTATCTACACGGTTTACCTATCCGAGAAAATTGGATATTGGCGTTATATTCTAATCTATCGCCATCTGGAACAGCATCCTGAACATCGCATCTATCCACTGTTCAAATATTTTGAAAGCTGGTGCCAAGATGAAAACCGTCACGGTGACTTCTTCAAGGTCTTACTGCGATCGCAACCCAAACTGTGGAATACTTTGGGCGGTCGCCTCTGGGCTCGGTTCTTCCTGCTCACCGTTTTTGTCACCCATACCTTGACGGTGCTGGAACGGGCAACGTTCTACGAGTCCATTGGGTTAGATCCGGATCAATTCAATAAAGACGTCATCCGCAATACCAACGAAACGGCTCGGCGTGCCTTTCCCTGTATTCTCAACACCGACCATCCTACCTTTTTCCCGCGCCTGAACACCTGCGCGATCGCGAACCAGCATCTAGCCGAGATTGCCAGCACCCAGCGTCCTGCTGTAATCAAGCTGATCCAGAAACTGCCGTGGATGGCAGTCATTATCTGGCAAATGCTGTGCCTCTATCTAATTCCGTCTGTGAACGCTGAACAATCACGAGAAACTGTTCGTTAGGAGAGTCTCCATGAGTTCATTGTCTGCTCGCCTCCGCGAAGGAACCCAGCAGTCCCATACGGCGGCTGAAAATACGGCCTTTATGAAGTGTTTTTTGAAAGGGATTGTGGAACCGGAGCCATTGCGCAAACTCTTTGCAAATTTATACTTTGTTTACAGCACCTTGGAAGACCTCTTCCGCCAGTATATTGATCATCCTGTCGTTGGGGCGATGTATTTCCCGGAGCTAAACCGAGCGGAACAACTGGCCAAGGATTTGTCCTATTACTATGGCCCCCAGTGGCGCGATCAAATTACCCCATCCCCCGCCGGCCAAGCCTACTGCGATCGCCTGCGTCTGCTGGCGGAGGTTGACCCACTGTTGCTCATTGCCCATGCCTATACCCGCTACATGGGCGATCTATCGGGGGGGCAGGCTCTAAAGCGGATCATTCGCTCGGCGCTCAACCTACCCGACGGCGTGGGAACTCAGATGTATGAATTTCCGGCATTGCCAACCGCCGAAGCCCGGCAAGCCATGAAGGAACGGTATCGCCAAACCCTTGATTCTCTGCCCATTGATGAGGATACGGTGGAACGGATGATTGCCGCCGCTAATGATGCCTTTATGCTCAACCGCAACATCATGCACGAGCTGGAAGAGGATGTGAAGGCCGCCATCGGGGAGCATACCTTTCACCTGCTCACGCGCCACGATCGCCCCGGCAGCACCACGCCCCATGCCCAAGGGGGCGATCGCGAACTCGTCCTAGGCTAGGCATTGGCGCTTGGGGAATCCGCTCTTTGAAGGTTCAGCGCTTGAAATCCCAGCGTCAGGTGATACAGCATTCGACATGTGCTGGGGTAGCTTGGGACTGTTCCGACTCGATTGATCTGCCCATCCATTTTGCTCATCCATTTGACGTATGAAACCTAGCCATCATGAAACCGCTTTCTCAGATCGTTGAATTTGATGCGGCTCTGCTCAACAAATACAATCAGCCACTGCCGCGCTACACGAGCTATCCTCCTGCAACAGAGCTATCTCCCGATTTTGATACAACCTCATTTCGAGCGGCGATCGCTCTGGGAAACTATAAGAAAACACCCCTATCCCTCTATTGCCACATTCCCTTTTGCGAAACCGCTTGCTATTTCTGCGGCTGCAATACCATCGTGACACCGCGTAAGGGCATTGCTACACCCTATGTCGATTACTTGGTGCGCCATATTCGTCAGATAGCGCCCCTGATCTCTCGCGATCGCCGGGTGCACCAACTCCACTGGGGCGGCGGTACGCCTAATTATCTAAATATCAATCAGGTTGACTATCTATGGGAACAGATTTCCCAGCAGTTTACCTTTGATGACAGAGCCGAAATTTCCATTGAGATTAACCCTCGAGATGGCGATCGCCAGTATCTCAATCATCTGCGGCAGCTTGGATTTAATCGCATTAGCTTTGGCATCCAAGACTTTAACCCCACGGTACAGGCAGCGATCAACCGGATACAACCAGAATCAATGCTGTTTAATGTGATGGACTGGATCCGGGAGGCGGGCTTTAAGAGTGTCAATGTGGATCTGATCTATGGATTGCCCTACCAAACTGTGGATAGCTTCCGGGAAACAGTAGAAAAAACCCTAGCGCTCAACCCCGATCGCATTGCGGTGTTTAACTTTGCCTATGTTCCTTGGATGAAGCCGATTCAAAAGCGCATGCCCGCATCAGAAATGCCCAGCAGTGCGGAAAAGCTCCAAATCCTTCAGCAAACCATCGCCCAGTTAACCGATGCAGGCTATGTGTTTATCGGTATGGATCACTTTGCCAAGCCCAACGACGAACTGGCGATCGCCCAGCAGACCGGCAAACTCCATCGCAACTTCCAAGGTTACACCACCCAGCCCGAGTCTGACCTAGTTGGATTTGGCATAACCTCCATCAGCATGGTGCAGGATGTCTATGCCCAAAACCATAAGCGCATTAGGGATTTCTACCGAGCCCTAGATACCAACCAGCTTCCTATCGATCGCGGCGTGCGGCTCAGCCAAGATGATCTGATTCGTCGAACGGTGATCATGGAACTGATGTGTCAGTTCCAACTCTCGGTGCAGGATCTAGAAGCCAAGTATCACCTCGGGTTTGACCTCGACTTCAACGACTACTTTGCCCCCGTCTTGCCCCAGCTCGATGCCCTAGAAGCCGATGGCTTGCTGAAGCGCTCGCGGGATGGCATCGAAGTAACCCCCAGTGGCCGCCTGCTGATTCGCAACATTGCTGCTGTATTTGATGCCTACCTGGGCGATCGCACCGGCAACGTATTCTCCAAGTCGATCTAAATGGCTCTAAACGTCCCAGCGCTAAGTGTTGCTGTTCTGTTATGTCCGGTGCATCCCAGAATGCATCCAGCTTGGGAATCCCCGCTGCTTGCGGCGGGGAGGATGTCAATTTGTGTGAGGTAATTCATGACCGCTAATGCACCAAGTCAACCCACTCGCTATCCCCTCAACTGGGTGATTGTCTTCTTTTTTACCGCTGTCCATGCCTTAGCCATGCTGGCCCCTTGGTTTTTCTCTTGGTCGGCCTTGGGGGTGATGCTCCTGCTCCATTGGCTGTTTGGCAGCATTGGCATCTGCTTGGGCTACCATCGCCTGCTGAGCCACCGCAGCTTTCAGGTTCCCCGCTGGCTGGAATATGCGATCGCCTTGGTGGGGGCAATGGCTCTACAGGGCGGGCCGATCTTCTGGGTGGCCGGCCATCGACTACACCACGCCCATACGGAGGATGTGGAGCAGGATCCCTACTCCGCTAAGCGTGGCTTTTGGTGGAGCCACATGCTGTGGATGATCTATCCCCATCCCGACTACTTCAACTACGATCGCTACCAAAAATTTGCGCCTGACCTAGTTCGCCAAGGCTTCTACCGCTGGCTCAACCGCTACTTCATTCTGCTGCAACTGCCCCTCGCGATCGCCTTGTATGCCCTAGGCGGCTGGCCCTTCGTCATCTACGGTGTTTTCCTGCGGTCAGTGTTGCTGTGGCATAGCACTTGGTTGATCAACTCCGTCACCCATATGTGGGGGTATCGCACCTTTCACATCAACGATAATTCCCGTAACCTATGGTGGGCTGCGATTTTGACCTATGGCGAGGGCTGGCACAATAACCACCACGCCTATCCCCATGTGGCGAAGGCAGGCTGGCAGTGGTGGGAGATTGATGTCACGTGGTGGGCTATCTGGATATTGAAAACCCTAGGGCTAGCCCGGAACGTCGTAATGCCGACGGAGACGGCTCTCGCCCTCGCTGCGCAACCGGTGCGGCGATCGCCCTAAATCGCCAAAGCAAATCTATTCGAGGGATAGGAAAGGGCTTATCCCTTTCAGGGCGGCTCAAGTCTTCGAAATATGAAGCAACCCCCCACCAATGCCCGCATCAACCGCCGCTGTGGGGTTAGGCATAGCCATGGGTTTGGAGGAAGGGGATATCAATGGTTGAATCGGTTGCGGGTGCCGCTGAGCACCCCAAGAGTTTATGGGTATATTTCCCAAGGAGATCGGCTTCTAAGTTCACCGCATCCCCAATCTGAAGAAACTGGAGGGTTGTTTCCCGATAGGTATGGGGAATAACCGCCACCGTAAATTCATCCCCCAGTTCATTACAGGCAGCCACCGTCAAGCTAATGCCGTTGATGGCAATACTGCCCTTGGGAATGATGTAGGTAGCAACGGCTAGGGGTGCGGCAACGGTCAGCTCCCAACTCTCACCAGTGGGGGCGATCGCCCTCAGAGAGCCCACCCCATCCACGTGACCGGTTACAAAATGCCCACCCAGTTTATCCCCGACCCGCAATGCTGGCTCCAAATTGACCGCCGCACCTTGCTGGGCTTTTTCCCCTAGGGTCGTGCGCTGGAGCGTCTCTGGAGAGACACTCACCCGAAAGCTGCTGCGATCAAAGGTTTCCACCGTCAGGCACACCCCATCCACAGCAATACTATCGCCAATAGCCATCTCCTTGAGAAACGGTGCCATCGCCGCAGTAACGAGCAACTGGTGCTCGGAGTGCCACTGCACCTGTCCAACCGCTTGAATAATGCCCGTAAACATCAGCAACCCTTAGAGAGTTCGTAGATAGCGTAGGGAGCCACTCGAGTTTCATCGAGCCAATCCTCCCCTGTTGCGAGGGGCGTGTAGAGCTAGACTGTCATAATATCTTTTTCTTTTTCTGCGAGCAGGGCATCTACTTTGCTGATGTACTTATCGGTTAACTTCTGAAGCTTATCCTGTAGATCCTTGACTTGATCTTCAGACAGCTCACCTGCTTTCCCTTGTTTTTTCACCTGATCGATAGCATCGCGGCGGATATTGCGAATCGCAACTTTACCATTTTCAGCAATTTTGGCGGCTGTTTTCACTAATTCTTTGCGGCGCTCGGTAGTGAGGGGGGGAATATTTAAGCGCACACTGGTGCCGTCATTGTTGGGGGTTAAACCCAGATCCGACAGTTGAATCGCTTTTTCAACAGCGGCAAGGCTGGAGCGATCGTAGGGCTGAATGAGAATTGTTGTTGCATCGGGGGTGGAAATAGTAGCTAAGGAGCGCAGGGGCGTTTCAGTGCCGTAGTAATCCACCATCACCCGGTCTAGTAAGGCCGCATTGGCGCGACCCGTGCGGATACTATTAAAGTCGTGCTGGGTTGCTTCCACGGATTTTTGCATCCGCTCTTCGACATCAGCTAATTTCACAGGAGCCTCCAACCATCGTACCAATGGGTTCCCCAGTCAACGCACGGTAGATATTGCCCGCCGTTTCTAAGCTAAACACAATGATGGGGATATCATTATCTTTACACAGGGCGATCGCCGTACTGTCCATGACCGCCAAGTTATGGGTCAGGGCGTGGGTGTAGGTTAACGTTCGATAGCGTCGGGCATTCGGGTTTTCGCGGGGGTCGGCATCATAGACCCCATCTACCTTGGTTGCTTTGAAAATGACTTCGGCATCAATTTCTGCGGCTCGAAGCGCAGCGGTAGTATCCGTGGTAAAAAAGGGATTCCCAGAGCCAGCGCCAAAGATCACCACACGGCCTTTTTCCAGATGGCGGATAGCGCGGCGACGAATGTAAGGTTCGGCAATCTCCTGCATCGCGATCGCCGTCTGTACCCGGGTGGGCACATTCATTTGTTCAAGGGCATCCTGCAGGGTCATGGCATTCATCACTGTGGCAATCATGCCAATGTAGTCCGCCGTTGCTCGATCCATGCCAGCGGCAGCCCCCTTCATCCCCCGAAAGATGTTGCCACCGCCCACAACAATAGCTGTTTGTACCCCTGCTTGAACCACTTGGGCAATTTCACTGGCAAAGGCCTGAACTACTTTCGGGTCAATACCGTAGTTGAGGCCACCCATGAGGGCTTCACCGCTCAATTTGAGCAAGACGCGGCGGTAGTTAGGACTCATGGCAAAGACTGTCGCACTCCAATAGCTCCCCATCAACCATAGCAGGTTCAGTTACCGCCGCAGTAGCCTACACGGAACTGTGTAGGGGCGGTTTGCTCACGCCTTTACGAGTTCGTTTGTGGACTGCGTAAGAATCCCCCGACTTTAGTCGGTGGGAGTGTCAAGGTTGCCATTCTCAGCGGAGGCGTTCCTAAAAATTGTCTGGAAAAGCAATGGGGTTGGCCGCCGCCTGTAACCGCCGCTGCACCTGTACCAGATGGGGGCTATAAAGGGGCAGCGGTTCCGTAAGCTGATGGGGGCGCAAACCCTGCTCAAGAACGTAGGCGGCCACCGTGCCTGTGCCAGCCCCCACCGACCACTCGTAGGGGTGCACCCGATAGGCCGCAGCCGCAATATGGCTGGTGGCAATATTTTTGCCGGTCACCAGTAAGTTATTGATGCGGGAGGGAATCAATGCTCGCAAGGGCACTTGGAACGGATAGGTTTGACCAGCCCCTTGACGTTCTCGCGGGCGTTCAATATTACCTGCAGCTTCTGGGGGGTGTTGCAGCATACAGGGATGAAAATCAATGGGATAGTAGCCAATGCCAATACTGTCGGGATAAAGTCGCGCCCGACGCCGCCATTGCATCTGACTCAGGGGAAGCACACCGCGAGCAACTGCCAGTCCCTGCAACCCACCCATGCGAATCGCTAGTTGTTGGAACTGCTCTGCACCGAGAGTCTGGGGATAGTAAGGATCTTGCCAGTAGGGCTTTGCAGAAATATCAATCTCATCAATACTAAACCCCGCTGGCCAGCCCCCCTGATAGCGACCCACCAACCGTCGCCCTTCGCGAATATAGGGGAATTTAGACAGGCCATGAGCCGTGCCCATCGGCGAATCATACCCCTGTAGATAGCGCAGATAGGGGTTGGGTTGCTTGATGTTATCCCCTAAGACTGCATCGGTGGTGCCAGTGGCCAGCCAGTAAAAGTAATTCCGTGCCAGTTCTTCTGCTGCCGCTAAGCCAGCAATCCGCCAGCCTCCCTGCCAGCGTCGGGGTTGGAGTTGACCACTGGCCAGCAGTTGCGATCGCGTCAACAATAAATTATCCATCGCCGTTCCTGGGCCGTAGTCATTGCCCCGCTCCCAGTTTTGCATCGAAATATCCCCCACACTGACTTGTCGGGAGCCTTGAGCGGGCTGAGCACTAAAAATGCGCCGATAGGTGAGCACCAATACTGGCTCTTGGCCAAAACGCAAATGGGCATAGCTGTAAAAGGGGGCAAAGCGATCGTAACTGGCGGGACGGCGATAGGTTTGAGGCTCAGCCATGACCTCAAGGGCAAAGGTATAGGTAATGGCTTGGGGGCAGTAGGGATAGGGAACAGGACTAGAGGCGGACGGGTTGTCCACGCTCACAGGATCAATCCCCAAGCGATAGGGGAGATCCGCCAAGGCCAGCACCTCTCCTGTTTCAGTGGCTTCAATCACCATCCAGTCGCCCGCGGTGGGGGGCTGAAAATTGAGAATGGTTTTGCTCAACCGTGGTGAGTCTTGATCGCTGTAAATGTCTGCCAGAGTTTGGGAGAGGGGGTCGGTATTTAGCGGTGGGGCTTGGGGGGCACGTCGGTGTTGAATGCCGCGCACATGGCGGATGAGTTGCCCGGGTTGCTGTGGATCGTCTGCGGGGGTGATCTCCTGCACCACTGTATTGAGAAACACCTTGAGGGTGCCCCGCCCCTGAGCCGCCATTTCTTGCAGCAGGTCACTCACAAGGGTTGCCCCCACTGCTGGCAGAAAGCAAACCTCACTGACCCAGCAATCTCCCGGGCGGTTTTGGGCAATGATGCGGCGACGGAGTTGGCTATAGCCAGCGGGAAACCACCACTGTTGTCGCTGGCGCAGTTGTTCATCGAGGGCAGAGGTGCCCTGGGCTGACAGTTGCCCCCCCAACCAATCGGTGATTTCGGTAAGGCAAACAGTTTTGCCGTAGCGTAATCCTTCGTAAGCAGTGGCCACGCCAGCTAAGCCACCGCCAATCACTAAAATGTCGCACTCAACGGTTTGGGGAGCGGCAAGGGCACGCTGGTTAGACAGCGGGGCGATCGCCACCAAGCAACCCATTAACCACCCATAGCAAGTCCGCATGGGGCAAGTTCTCCCGACGTGACTCTCGCAACGACTGTGCCAGCCAGCACCGCAAGTTTGCCCCTAGGCATGGGGGTAGAACTTAACGGCGCGGTCGTGCCAATTTCTGTACTATACTTAGACCCGTAAGCCATGTCACTCATCAGCGTTAGGAACGAGCGTCAGGAAACTAATCGCATGAATGAATTTGAAACATCGCCAGCCACGGAAACAACCCATACAGAAGCCTCCGTTCTTGAGGTGGACACAACTCCAGCCGGCAGTTTAGCTGGACGTGAACCCGCAACACCCGCCCCTACGGTGGGAGGGTTAACCGATGAGCAGTGGCAACAAGCCCGCGAAAAGCTGTACTGGGTGCTGACGGTCTTTCCCGATCAGGTGAGTACATTTTTGGGAGAGTACAAGCAACCCCTACGGACGCTGCTGATTATTTTGGCAACGGTTCCCTTTGTGGCACTGGCGATCGCGATTTTGGAAGTTGTGAATGCTATTCCCCTGTTGGCGCCCACCTGCCAACTCATTGGCTTTGGCTACGGCACTTGGTTCCTTTACCGCTATGTCTTGTTTGATTCAGGACGGCGAGAATTGACTCAAAAGGTCAATGATTATAAGGCACGTATTCTCGGGGATACCACATCTACCCCTTCATAAGCGATGCGGCTGCACTACCTGCAACATGTGCCCTTTGAACCCCCCGCTCACATTACAGCGTGGGCACACTCACGGGGACATCACTGGCAGGGTACCCATCTTTACGCTGGTGAAACCCTCCCCACGCTTGCAGACATCGATGCCTTGATTGTTATGGGTGGGTCGATGGGGGTCAATGACGAAGCAGTTTATCCTTGGTTACGGGCAGAAAAAGCATTTCTAGGGGCGGCGATCGCCCACGGGATGCCAATTCTGGGTATTTGTCTGGGGGCACAACTCCTAGCCCAGGTGCTCGGGGCTAGCGTTACCGCCGGTATTGCCAAAGAAATTGGGTGGTATCCTATTAACCTCACCCCTGCCGCCCAACAGCACCCATGGTTTCAGGCGTGGCCATCTTCCCTCACCGTTTTTCATTGGCATGGCGATACCTTTAGCTTGCCGCCGGGAGCGATCCCCCTAGCCACCAGTGCTGTCTGCCAGCAGCAAGGCTTCCTTTGGGGCGATCGCGTCTTGGGATTGCAGTTTCACCTTGAAGTGACCCCGGCCACCATTGCGGATCTCATCCACCACTGTGGCACTGAGTTAGGCTCAGGGGCTTACACTCAATCGGCGGCTGACATAGTGGCGAAGGCTGGGCAAACCCAAGTACTGATCCCCTACTTAGAGCAATTGCTGGATCGGTGGCTGACTGGGATGGTCTAAACCTGCTGCAAAACTGCCGCTGACTGGTAGGATGATCCCAAGACAAACCGAGATAACAACGTGAACCGTCTTCAAACCACTTTTAGTATCGAAGGCTTTCAGCGGCAAATTCACAGTGCGCCAGTCCCTGTCATTGTCCATTTTTGGGCACCGTGGTGCGGCCTGTGCCGCCTCATTGATCCCCTCTTGGATCAACTGGAGCAGTCCTTGCCGCAGCGGTTACAGGTGCTCAAAATCAATGCCGATGAGCATTTTGCCCTAAGCCGCCATTTTCAACTCACGACCTTACCCACCCTGCTATTTTTTGAGCGCGGCGAGCTAGTACAGCGGTTTGACCCAGCACTAGTGAAGGGGGATTTTCGCCAAGCTCTGCAGCAGGTGCTTTGCCGTTCCTTTCCATCGCTGCTGGCAGCGGAGTCCCGCTCATAAACCGTAGGGTGGCACTGCAATGGCTTGGCTGCGTCGCCTGAATCACTTTTTAGAACGCCGCTGGGTTACACCTGCCTATGGCGGTGGGCTGCTGCTGGGGATGACTCTCTTTTTATTTGCGGCGGCAGTGAACTCCATGGCCGGTTGGCTATACGTCATTACTGGTATTATTTTAGGGTTATTAATTGCTGCTGCGATTCTGCCGCCGCGACATTTGCGAGGGGTAGTTTTAGAGCGCGCACCTGTAGCGCCTGTGCACGTGGGCGATCGCCTGCGGTTACATCTTTTTTTAACCAATGCCACCAATACTCCCCGCCGTAGCCTTCAGGTGATTGATCGGCTGCCCCGTGCCCTCTGGTCACCGACCCAAAGCCAACCGCCGCAGCAGGCCATTGCCGAAATTTTGCCCCACCACACCTACGACTGGCAGTACGACCTCATCCCACACCGGCGGGGGGTTTACGATTGGCAGTGGGTCTCCCTGCGAACGGCCTCGCCCTTGGGTCTATTTTGGTGTCAACGGCAGGTGAGTGTGCCAAGCCAACTGGTGGTTTATCCCCAAGTACTGCAACTGCACCACTGTCCCCTGCTGGATCAACTGGGTCAAGAACTGTCCCAAGACTGGCGCGATCGCCAACACCATCTCCACGTTGCCCAAGAGGGTATTACCCGCTCCCTGAGACCCTACCGCTGGGGCGATCCGTTGCGCTTAGTCCATTGGCGCACGAGTGCCCGCTACGGCGAACTGCGGGTGCGGGAGTTCGACACCTTCAGCGGTGGCAATGCCATCACCATTGCCCTTGATACAACCCCCCGCTGGCAGGAGGAGGATTTTGAACAGGCCGTGATTGCTGCAGCCAGCCTCTACGTGTATAGCCAGCAACAGCAAATTCCCGTACAATTTTGGAGTGCTGCCACGGGGATGGTGCACGGACAAGCAGCGGTTCTGCGCACCTTAGCGGACATTCAACCCCAGGCCACGGCTGCCCCCTACCCCATTGATCCGATTCTTTGGTTAACGCCTGAATCCTCGACCCTAGACCAGTTACCCCCCGGTAGTGTCACCCTACTGTGGAGATCACAAGCGCCACCCCGTCAACCAGGAATCCTGTGCATCCATGGCGATCGCCCCCTTAGCCTCCAGCTCCAAGCTAGCCTCAGTACTCGCTAAGTGCTACTGTGACGGTTCTGATTACGGGAATTGGTCTATTGACTACCCTTGGTGAAAACGCCCCCCAAACGTGGCAGCGGTATCTTCAGGGGGAAACCGGCTTACAGCCAAAAGGCTTACCAACCGGAACCGTAGGCGTTATCGGCACAACGACCCAACCCTTAGAGACAATTCTGAGCCAAACCGTTGCTGAAGCACTAGCGGATGCAGGTTTAGCCGCGCCTCTGGTGGATGGGGGGGTTGTCGTTGGCTCTAGTCGTAGTTTTCAAGCCCAGTGGGAAGCATGGCTGCGCTCAGAGGAACCATCGCTACCTCTGAATCACTGGCTAGAGCGGTTACCGACGGCGGTATCCCAGCAAGTGGCTCAACAGGCGGGCATCGTTGGTCCGGTGTTGAATCCGACGGCGGCCTGCGCTACCGGGATTTGGGCGATCGCCCAAGGGGCAATGCTGATCCAGCAGGGGCAGTGCGAGGTCGTGCTCGCAGGGGCAGTAGAGTCACCCCTGTCACCCCTGACGTTTGCTGGCTTTCAGCGGTTGGGGGTGTTGGCCTCTGAGCGGGTGGCGCCCTTCGATCGCGATCGCCACGGCTTGGGGTTGGCGGCGGGCGGTGCCATTCTAGTGCTGGAGTCGGAGCGCCATAGTCGCTCTCGCCAAGTACAGCCCTACGGTCTTATTGCTGGGGTGGGTCTCACGGCAGATGCTGAGCAAATTGCTGCCCCTAGTTTGAGCCAGCGGGGGGCGATCGCCGCCATTCAGAAGGCTTTGCGCCAGAGCCAGTGCACCCCAGCAGAGATTGACTATATCCATAGCCATGGCACCGGCACCCGGCTAAATGATGCAGCAGAAGCAGCTTGGATCCAGAAACTCTTTGGATTCCATACCCCCGTTACCAGTAGCAAAGGGGCGGTTGGCCATACCCTTGGGGCAGCAGGGGCGATCGCCACCGCCCTATCCTGTTTATCCCTGAAAGACCAGCACATTCCCCCCTGTGTAGGCTGTCAGCACCCTGCCTTTGACCTCGATATTGTCCTGAAGGCACGGGCTGCTCACCTGCGGCGGATTCTCTGCTGTAGTTATGGCTTTGGCGGCCAAAATGCAGTGCTGGTGCTGGCGGCTCCCTAAACTTTCCCCTAACTAGCAAGGTACTCATGAATATCGCTCCGGCGCTTGCGCAGCTTACTGAGGGCTTCCCGCTCAATTTGCCGCACCCGCTCCCGGCTAATGTTTAACAACTCACCCACCTTGGCGAGGGTCAGGGGTTGACCGTCTTCCAGCCCAAACCGCAGAGACAGCACTTGGCGTTGCTGCGGGGTTAAGTCCGCCATCAGCCGCTCTAAATCACTGCGCAAGGACGACTGAGCCGTAAACTCTTCCGGCGAAATCGAGGTATCCTCCAGCAGTTCGCCCAGTTCGGTATCTTGGTTGTCCCCCACCCGCACATCCAACGACAAGGGCTGCCGCGCCCGCTCCAGATACTCCCGCACTTGAGCTGGGGTGAGTTCCAGTTCTGCTGCCAGTTCGTTAATGGTGGCGGCTCGTCCTAGCCGCTGGGAGAGTTGGCGTTGCGCCTTCTTGATTTTGTTGAGCTTCTCGGTAATGTGAATGGGGAGCCGAATGGTGCGCCCCTTCTCGGCGATCGCCCGCGTAATAGCTTGGCGAATCCACCAGTAAGCATAGGTAGAAAAGCGATACCCCTTCGTCGGATCAAACTTTTCCACCCCCCGCTGCATCCCAATCGTGCCCTCTTGAATCAGATCCAGCAGATCTACATTGCGCTTAATATACTTCTTGGCCACCGACACCACTAGGCGCAGATTGGCTTCCACCATCTTGCGCTTAGCCCGCTCGCCCATCTCAATAGCGCTCTCTAGCTCCGCTGGGTTGATATTAGCGGCAGTTGCCCACTCCTGTAGAGTTGGTTCACGCTTGAGGTCAGTGGCAAGCTGTTCGCGCAGCTCATTGAGTAGGGCAAGGTGCTGTACCTGTTTACCATAGATAACTTCTTGCTCGTGGGTTAGTAACGGTACACGACCAATCTCCCGCAGATAAGTACGTACCAAGTCTTTTGAAGTCTCCATAGTCACCATCGCTCGATATGAAGGTTGACAGCAGTTAGTCGTTGAAATGCTTTTGATATTGGTTCTTTAGGGTAGTACGGACAAACTCTCCTGCTAAAGGGTGCAGTCAAACCAGTGGTGCTTTAACAGCTTTTTAGCAGATGTATTAGATATATTAAGAATCTTAACATTTCTAAATCTGTTAATCGGAATACTAACATTGCCCTTTGGGGGTTTTTAATCTTTTCTTTATATTTGCCCTATTGAGAAAGACCTATGGTCGCGGTGGGGTACAGTGGGTTGGGTAGAGGCACCACAACGGTGCAGGGAGGGACAGTGCTGCAGCAAACAATCACTGAGGCGGTGCGTGGTGGTCTGATTGTGTCCTGCCAAGCCCCTCCAGACTCCCCCTTAGCCGCACCGGAGATCATTAAGGCCATGGCTCAAGCGGCGGTTCTGCGAGGCGCAGTAGCGGTGCGGATCAACACGCCGGAACATATCCGTGCAGTTCGCCAAGGGGTGAACGTGCCGATTATTGGCCTATGGAAGCAGGTATTGCCTGAAACTCCGGTGTACATTACCCCTCGCTTTGCCGATGCGATGGCCGTTGCCGCAGCGGGGGCAGATGTCATTGCCCTAGATGCGACGGAGCGCAGCCGCCCGGAACCCTTAGCCCCCTTGATTGAACGGATTCACACTGAACTGGGCAAGCTCGTCATGGCGGATATTGACTCGGTTGCCAGTGCCGCAGCAGCTGTGAGTGCGGGCGCTGATTGGGTCGCCACCACCCTATTTGGCTATACAGAGGCAACGGCGGCAGAGACACCTCCGAGTTGGGAGCTATTGACGGCGCTGGTGCAAACCTTGAGCGTACCTATCCTCTGCGAGGGGGGCATTGCCAGTCCAGCCATGGCCGCTAAGGCACTAGCCCTCGGTGCCCATGCAGTGGTTGTTGGTACTGCTATTACGGGGATTGACCGTCAGGTAGAGGTCTATCGGCAGGCGTTGAGGTCAGAGTAAGGCGCTTGCAAGCTATCGAGGGTACTCCCCATCGGGCCAAGGTAGCGACAGAGATAGGGGGAAAACACTTCGTAAATAAGGGTTAGGGGGCGGCGATCGTGCCAAAACAGATAGTGGCGACCCCAAAACGGCCCTGCTTCGCCAAACGCAGCAGCAAGGGTATCGCAGTGGCCGAAATAAACGGCTTGAATATCGCGATAAAGTTCTACTTTGCGCTGGGCAAGGTTCGTCCAAATGGGCATAGCGCGGTTTTGCAAGTACTCATCCACATGGGCGGCTTCCCACCAGGAGGCTGCGTAGGCAAGGCGCTGACCCGAGGCCGTGCGCAACCACACCTGACGGCGCAGGCGTGGCCCCGGAATCAGTTGCAGTTGGGGTGGCGCAGCATCATGTTCATGCCCAATGGCCGACATATCAATCACATCCACTTCCGTTGCTTCGCGGGTCAACAGTTGTAGGTGCCGCGTGGGGGAGCCATCTCCTAAGATGAGAATTTGCCATGCTGGGGCAAGCAGATCGTGGGGCAGCCCCTGCTGGATCGTTGCAAAGTCTCCCTGCCATAGCGGCTCAAGGGCGTGCCACGAGGATGAAGTGGTTGAGGGCAACAGCGAAGCAGTCAAGGAGAGTACAGGTTGCTTAACAAAACTTCGTTAATTGTAGCAAGGATTTTACGGACGCTAGGGTGCTATGGGGTACAGTCAATAATGAGGCAGGAGTATTCAACCCACTAGGCAAGTAGGATGACAACGACAACAGATACGACAGCGGAGTTAACCCCTGAGCAAACTGGCACATGGATTAAAGGACTGTTGAGTGTTGCCTGTGCTGACGGCCACTTTGACCCCGAGGAGCAGAAGCTCATTGCCAGCCTCATCCAAGACGAAATTGCCCCTGACATTGACATTGATCATTTTTCCCCCGTCACGGATGCCGAATTAGTTGCTGCCTTTGGGGGCGATCGCCCCTTGGCTGAAAACTTCTTGCGCACAGCGGTTATGGTGGGGCTGGCCAACGGCATTTACTCCCAATCTGAAGATGCTGAACTACAACGCTTCTGCCGTGCCCTGGGGCTAGAAATTGACGCTTTGGAATCGCTAAAACATACCCTTGACGGGCGGCACGACGCCGGTGAGCACACCCTGCGGCTGCTAGATCCAGTGCGCAACTGGTTAGACGACCTCGAAATAAAAGATCCCAAGGTGGCGCGGTTTCTCTGCCGTTTAATTCCCCCCCAATGCCCCTTTGAGCGCGACATCACCCTCTTTGGGCGCAAAATTGTTCACATTCCCCCCCTCTGTAAACTCAATCCCCTTTATGATCAGTTAGTGGGGTTACGCTTCCGATCGCTGACGTACTTAGCCGATGAGTGCGGTGAGGACATTACCCCCTACTGTTAACATGCATCCTGCTACTCTCTATGCCCAATAAACCCAAAATTGCGATCGCCCATCTTGGCTGCGACAAAAATCGTGTTGACACTGAACATATGATTGGGTTGTTGGCAGCAGCAGGCTACGGAGTAAGCACCGATGAAACCGAGGCCGATTACGTTATTGTCAATACCTGTAGTTTTATCCAAGCTGCCCGCCAAGAGTCGGTGCGCACCCTTGTCGAACTCGCAGAGGCCAATAAAAAAATTGTGATTACCGGCTGCCTAGCGCAGCACTTTCAGGGGGAATTATTGGCGGAGATTCCCGAAGCGGTGGCGGTTGTTGGCAGTGGTGACTACCAACACATTGTTGAGGTCATTGAGCGGGCTGAAACGGGTGAGCGGGTGCAGCGGGTGAGTGCCGTGCCGACCTACATTGCCGATGAAACGGTGCCCCGCTATCGCACAACCCCAGAGCCAGTGGCCTACCTGCGGATTGCGGAAGGCTGTGATTACCGCTGCGCCTTTTGTATTATTCCGCACCTGCGGGGCGATCAGCGATCGCGCTCCATTGAATCCATTGTTGCCGAAGCCCACCAACTGGCGGCTGAGGGGGTGCAGGAAATTATTCTGGTCTCACAAATTACCACCAACTACGGCTTGGATCTCTACGGCCAGCCAAAACTGGCTGAGCTGATCCGCGCCCTTGGGGAGGTGGATGTGCCGTGGATTCGCCTCCACTATGCCTATCCGACTGGTTTAAGCGAGGCGGTGATGGCTGCCATCCGCGACACTGCCAATGTGTTGCCCTACCTTGATTTGCCCTTGCAGCACTCCCACCCTGATGTGTTACGCGCCATGAATCGCCCTTGGCAGGCAGGCGTGAACGATCGCCTCATTGAACAGGTCAAAGCCCAACTGCCGGGTGCTGTCCTGCGGACGACCTTTATTGTTGGGTTTCCGGGAGAAACTGAGGCTCACTTTGAGCACCTCTGCGAGTTTGTGCAGCGTCACGAGTTTGATCATGTGGGGGTGTTTACCTACTCTGCGGAGGAAGGCACTGCCGCCTACCACCTGCCCGATCAACTGCCGGAGGCGGTAAAAACCACCCGCCGCAATCGCCTGATGGAACTACAGCAGCCCATTGCCCAGCGTAAAAACCTTGCCGAAGTAGGGAAGGTGGTTCCTGTCCTCATGGAGCAAGAGAACCCGCAAACGGGGGAATTCCTTGGCCGTTCGCCCCGCTTTGCCCCCGATGTGGATGGTGTGGTTTACGTGAAGGGGACGGCTCAGCTCGGCGCTATCATGGCGGTGGAAATTACTGCCGCCGATGTCTATGACTTGTACGGCAGGATCGCCCTTTGAGTACGGTTTTACCCCTAGGCGAATCCCTCAACAGCCGCTATGGTCAAAGCAGTTGGGGTTCCTGCCATGCTTCGTCCGCGTTCGGCCACCTATACCCGTGATACGCTGCGCGATCCACCGCAGACGGATCGCTTTTGGCAGTGGCATGCTGGGGTCAGGGCGTTGGAGGAGCTACTGCGCTATAGCGCCCCTAGTACCGGTTTTTTGGTGTCTTCCCCCAGTTTAATTCTTGACTATCCGGCGCTTAAAACCTACGTGCTGGCGCAGGGGCGATCGCTGGCGTACCTACCCGCCCAAGAGCGTCAGCAACTTCCCCAAGTGACGATCATTCCAAGTACCAGTGGCTGGCTTAGTCCCTTTTGCCTAGTGTTGAGCGCTGAGGTTAGTGTACTGCTGGTGTATCAGCCAGAGCAGGGGTTACGGTTTTCCTTCGCCCCGGAAGAAATCTATACATTTTGGCAGCATTTACGGCAAGAGCACCCCTCCTCAGGGTTGAAACCGATTGATGAGTGGTTGCGGGAGGTTGGTATTCGCTGCCCTAGCTATCGGCTGGTGAGCCAGTTTGGTCAGTGGCTGCTGGACTATAGCCAGCCTGTACCCGCGCCAGCCACCGCCGCGCCAACCGCCCCAGACGCTGCGGATGTCAATATTCTCCAAGCCCTTGCCCACGAAGTGCGCACTCCCCTAACCACCATCAATACGTTTATCCAACTGCTCCAGCGTCAGCAGGACTTGCCCCAGCGCACTTACCAGTACCTGCATAAAATTGGCCAAGAAATCCATGAGCAAATGACCCGCTTTGATCTGCTCACCCAAGCTGCGGAGATGCTCTCTAGTCCCGCATCAAAAACGCCCATGGCCTTGGGGCGCACGTGCCTTCAGACGTTGTTGACAACCAATTTACCGCGCTGGCAGAAGCAGGCCGCACGCCGCCAAGTGAGCTTAACTCTCCAGTGCCCTGCCAACCTGCCAGTGGTGCTCAGTGATCCGGAGTCGCTGGATCAGGTGCTCACCGGGTTGGTGGAATACTACAGCCAAACCCTTGCCGCTGAGAGCGCCCTTCAGTTAGTGGTGCAGCCAGCGGGGCATCAGGTCAAACTGGAGTTGCGATCGCCCCAGTATAAACACCGCAGTGATCTAGCCTCCCTTGGGCAACTTTTACTCTGGCATCCGGCAACCGGCCAACTGAGCCTCAACTTCCAAGCGGCCAAGCTCTTGATTGAAGCGGTTGGTGCAAAAGTTACCCAACGGCACGATCGCCACGCTGGCGAGATCCTCACCCTTTATTTACCCATTGCCCGCGACAGTGGCTGACACTGCGGACAATAGTGACTTGAGCGCCCAGCAATACGCAACTGCTCAATGGGGGTACCACACACCCGGCAGGGCTGCCCTTTGCGGCCATAGACCCATGCCTGTCCGCCGTAGCGCCCATTAACCCCGAGGGTGCTAACAAAGGTGCGCAGGGTTGTACCGCCTGCAGCAATCCCTGCCTCTAGGACGTGGCGCACCGTCTGATGGAGCTGCTCTACTTGATTGGGGGTGAGAGCATCGCTAGGGGTCAGCGGATGCAACGCCGCTAAAAAAAGACTTTCATCGGCATAGATATTCCCCATGCCGGCCACAATGCGTTGATCGAGTAAGGCACTCTTGAGGGGGCGACGGCAGCGATGCAACTGGGCGGCTAAAAATGCAGGACTGAAGGCCTCGCTTAGCGGCTCTGGGCCAAGGGTGGCAAGGGTCGGAATCAGAGTGGCGATCGCCTCGAAGTTGGGAAGCAGCCAACACCGCCCAAAGGTACGCTGATCCACAAAGCGCAGTTCCATCCCCTCAGGAAAGAACCAGCGAATACGGGTATGGGAGCACAGGGGCTGCGAGGCTGCCAGCCACAACAACTGGCCACTCATGCGTAAGTGCACAACCAGTATTGCCCCGTTGTCGAACGTGCCTAACAAATACTTGCCCCGCCGCTGCCATCCCACAAAGTAGCGACCCTTCAAGTCATTCCTAAAAACATCCGGGCTGTCTGGGTAAGCAAGCGAGCGGGCTAAACACACTTCCGCTCCTACAAGCGGCTGATGGAGGGTTAGCGTCTCTAGCCCACGCCGTACTGTTTCTACTTCCGGTAACTCCGGCACAAGGGCACCCAACGTGCTCTAGGGAGCCAACTACTTCCCTTTTTTGGGAGCACTTACTTCTTCCACTTCGCTGAGGGCAAAGTTATTGGTGTTGACACCGCTAGCACTGCCACTAAAACCGGTGTAGTTGACCTTGTCAAACCGCACAATCACTGGATACTTAATCCCACTTTGATCGACCGAGGCAACGGTGCCAATTTCGTTGTACCAGTAGGATTCGGGGCGGAGAATTCTGACTTTAGAACCACGTTGCACCATGAGTTATGTCCTAAATATCTCTGAACGGCTAGACTTAAGACTACTATGACCGCTACAGCTTGTTACGCTCGCTCCACAAAATTTCACAGAACACCTGTAATGCAGCTCCTTGAGCACCCCAATACCTATGCTGTGCATCCACACGCCTGAACATCCCCATTGCTAACCTGCGCCGCGCCCACTTAAGGGCGAAGTAGCACCCCTTGCCAACGGTAAATGGGTAACCCCTGTGCCAAAACGTACTGCTCCCGTTCTGTGGCCACAGGCCATGGGCTTTGGGGCAGCCAATTGGGTGGTGACGCGGCAAAGGCAGGATGGGCGCGGAACTGCTGCACCATGGCAACGGCAACCTCGAGGACATCGGACTGGAGAATGACACGGCCACCGGGACAGAGGTGCTGTGCAAGGGTTGCCACCAGATCGGGGGTGACCACTCGCCGCTTGTGGTGCCGCCGCTTAAACCATGGATCCGGAAATTGGATACTCACCGTTTGCAGCGGTACGCCTTGGAGTAGCCTCCCTAGGTGGGCATTTGCATTACCCCATAGATAATGCAGGTTCAACAGGCCATGGCGATCGCGGCGTTCATTCGCCGCCACAACCAACGGATAGCGAATTTCTAGGCCAAGGAAATTTTGCTCAGGATGCAGGGCCGCCATCTGCAATAGAAACGTGCCACGCGCTGAGCCAATATCTAGATGTAATGGCTGGGACGCGATGGCGTAGATGCGTGACCAATCCGGTACCGCAACCTCTTGCTGAAACCTGCGACTGAGGGGGTTGACGTGCTGTCGTAACCGCACAACAGTGGTGCGATCGCCCATACTCTAGAGCGTCTAAAGCTTATTGAGATTCAAGCCCGCTTCCTTAGCAAAAGCTGCTAAGCCTTTACGCTCAAGGGTTTTAATGGCTTTTGTCGAAAGGCGCAGCCGCACCCAACGCTTACCCTCTGGCCACCATACCCGTTTCCATTGCAGGTTCACTTCTTGCAGCTTTTTTGTCCGCCGATGGGAGTGGGAAATGGCGTAGGCGTTATTGGCCTTTTTTCCGGTGAGTTGACAAACGCGGCTCATAATCTTAAGTCCCTTGCAAGGCAATTGCTAGTCGTTAGACATAACCAAGTCCTTCATTCTAGCATAGAAACGTGCTTTAGCCTGTAAATCATTGGTGTGCTCCTCACACCTCAAGGCGCGGAAGTCTAGATTCGGCGGGCTGAGCCTCTCTAATTCTTCGCTCAGCGTATCCCACAGCTAAGGCAGGGGGCTTTTGCTCACCTTTGGTAAACTAAACACAAACCTGCTGAGTTGCTATCGCGTTGTGGCACGAGTACTGGGGATAGTGTGACGCTTTTGCCAAAACAACATCCTATCGGGGTATCTCGGCGCTGGCGCAACTGGCTCTTGCTGGCACTGGCACCAGTCCTAGTGATGGTGGGGGCGATCGTTGCGCGGCAGTACTGGTCTGCTCCGCCGTTAGAGACTCTCTATCCACTGACCCTAGAGGTTCCTCCCCAACGCCGCGCTCAGCTAGAAGAATGGGCGCAGGCAAAGGATCCCCTTAAACGCGATCGCGCCCGCTACTTGCTGGCGGTGGATGCGCTGCGACACAACGCCCCACAGGAAAGTTTGCGGTGGCTTGAAAATTTAGAGGCCACCTACCGACCCATGGCGGCACGGATTCTCCTGCTGCGCTCAGATGCCTATCGGCAAGCGGGTCAAGGACGCAAGGCAACGCAGACATGGCAGCAGCTGATCCGCGACTATGGCAAGGAGCCGGAAGCCGCCGTGGCGTTGCTCAACCTCCAGCAGCCCGACCGGGCGATCGCCCAGTTTCCGCAGCATCCCGCCGTAGTGAACTATGTCCACACCCAGTTACAAAACAGCCCGGATCACGTCCCCTACCTCAAGCTGGTGGCTCGTTATGGGCTGTATCTTAAAGACTATGGCACCTATCTAGAGATTCTGCGGCAGCGTTACCCTCAGGAGTTAACCCCTGCTGACTGGGAGGCGATCGCCTTTGGCTATTGGGAAAAGATGCAGTATGCCCCTGCCGCCGCCGCCTATGACCGTGCGCCCCAAACGCCCTTGAACCGTTATCGAGTCGGCAGAGGTCGTCAACTGAGTAACGATACCTCAGGGGCGATCGCTGCCTACCAAGACCTTGTTCAGCGCTTTCCCAACACTCAAGAAGCTGCTTTAGCGCAATTGCGCCTTGCCCGACTGGCTAGCTCCCCAGCAGGTCGCCTGCCGCTACTGGCGATCGCGTTGAAACTGGCCACTAACAGCCAAGCCAGTGTGATTGCGGCGGATGTGCTGCTAGAGCAGTATCGCACCTATCGGGAACTGGGGAATGAGACTGCTGCCCAGCGCACTCAACAACAACTCTTGCAAACCTATGGGGGTAGCGCCGCGGCTGCTGAACTTCGCTGGCAGTTAGCAGAGGCGGCAGCGCAACAGCGTCAGTGGCAAACAGCTCAACGCTGGGTTGGCGAACTCCTCAAGCTTAACCCCAATAGTGAAATAGCGCCGCGCGCCGCTTTCTGGCTGGGAAAATGGTTAGGAGAGGCTGGCGGGCTCCAAGCCCAAATCGCTGCGTGGCGATCGCTCATAAGTCAGTACCCCCATTCCTACTATGGATGGCGTGCCGCCAGTTTACTCCAGCAACCCGTCGGTACCTTTACAACGCTGCGGCAACAACACCCCCGCATCGATCGCGATCGCGCTCACCTCTTACCCCTGAGCGCTGGCAGCCCAACCCTTCAGGAACTCTACTTGCTGGGGCAAACGCAGGACGCATGGCAGCGCTGGCAATGGGAATTCCAAAATCGGGTCACCCCCACTGCTGCTGAGCAACTGACCGATGGCCTGATCCGTCTTGGGGTGGGTGAGTATCTCGATGGCATCTTCATGCTTGAAAACCTGTTTGTGCGTGCGAGGAATGAACCCGATACCGCAACCTTTTTCGAGTCAATTCAGCGTGACCCTCGCTTTTGGTATGCTCTGTATCCATTGCCCTACTGGGACATTGTTCAAAAGTGGTCTGCTGCTCGCAATCTCAACCCCCTGCTGGTGATGGCGCTGATTCGCCAAGAGTCGCGCTTTGAACCCGACATTCGTTCCGTTGTGGGGGCAACAGGGTTAATGCAACTGATGCCAGACACTGCGACTTGGATTGCAGATCAGCTGAGCCTGAGCGATTTCTCCCTTGAAGACCCAGAGGACAATATCCGTTTAGGGACATGGTATTTTGACTACACCCACAATCGATACCAACAAAATACATTGCTTGCCTTAGCTAGCTATAATGCTGGTCCAGGTAACGTTAGTGATTGGCTACAGCGGTTTGATGCCAGTGATGGCGATCGCTTTATTGAAACCATTCCCTTTCCCGAAACCTATGGCTATGTCAAACGGGTTTTAGAAAATTACTGGAACTATCTCCAGCTTTATACCACACCCCGTGACTAACGCTCGCGTTCTGCTGGTATGGTGACCGTGCCCCCCTCCTATGACTCTCCCCCCTCAGCGCTGGTATGTGCCGCCAATTGATTCGACTCTGTGTGAGTCCTTGATGGATGCATTGGGGTGCGATCGCCCCCTTGCGGAAATTTATCTTCGCCGCGGGTTGACCACGCCTGCCCTCGTGCAACGCTTTTTAGAGCCAGAAACCCTTGATTTACCCTCCCCCAGTACGGTTTTTGCAGATTTAGACTTAGCGGTAGAACTGCTGCGACAGGCGATCGCCCGGGGGGAGAGCATCACCATCTGTGGCGATTATGATGCCGATGGGATGACAAGTACCGCCCTACTGCTGCGGGCATTGCGCCATCTCGGCGCAACCATTGACTACACTATTCCGTCACGAATGCACGAAGGCTATGGCATTAATGAGCGCATCGTTCGTGAGTGCCACCAGCGGGGGGTCAAGATTATTCTGACGGTGGATAACGGCATTGCAGCGGTACAGCCCATTGCCATAGCTCGCGAACTTGGGCTGATTGTAATTGTGACGGATCATCACGATATTCCCGCTCAACTGCCACCCGCCCATGCCATCCTCAATCCCAAGCTCGTGGATCCTGATTCCCCCTACCACAGTTTGGCGGGGGTGGGGATGGCCTACATCCTTGCCCTATCGCTGGCACAGCGGCTGGGGAAGCTGTGCGGGCTGGTGCGCCCCTTACGGGAGTTGTGCACCCTGGGCACCATTGCCGATCTCGCCCCCCTAGTGGGTGTCAATCGTCGCTGGGTAAAACAGGGGTTACAGACCATTCCCACGTCCTCGTTAGTGGGGGTACAGGCCTTGATGGAGGTCTCTAACAGTTTGCCCCAAACCAATACCGCCCTGAAGCCCAGTGCCGTTGGCTTTCGCCTAGGGCCACGCATTAACGCCATTGGTCGTATTGGCGATCCACAGACTGTCATTGAGTTATTGACGACAGACGATCCTGCTACAGCGGCAACCTTGGCAGCCACCTGCGAACAGACAAATCGCACCCGTCAAGAATTATGCGCCGCCATTGAGGCCGAGGCGATCGCCCACCTAGAGGCAAGGGGGGTTGATCCGGTCGCCGAGTGGGTGCTGGTGCTTGTTCAACCCGACTGGCATCATGGGGTGATTGGCATTGTAGCCTCCCGCTTAGTGGAGCGCTATGGCGTGCCGGTTTTTATTGGCACCTATGAAACCCAGACCACCATTCGTGGTTCTGCGCGCGGTATTCCCGAATTTAACGTATTTGCGTCTCTAGAGGCCACGAAATCCCTGCTACTCAAGTATGGCGGCCATAAAGCGGCTGGTGGGTTTACGTTACTCGCCGAGCATCTCGATGAATGGCGCGATCGCCTACGTGCCTTTGCCAAGACCTGTCTCAAGAAAGAGCAGTTGCGCCCCTTAGTCACCATTGATGCTGAACTCCACTTTAGCCAACTCAACTGGGAATTTTACGAGCAGGTAGAACGGCTACAACCCTTTGGCAGTGAAAATCCGCAGCCAGTTTTTTGCAGTCGCCGCGTCACAGTTGTGAGCCAATCTACGATGGGACAGCACGGAGAGCACCTCAAGCTCACCCTGCAGCAGGGCAATAGTCCACCTATGAAGGCCAAAGCATGGCGCTGGGGACAGGTGTTGCCCCTGCCCTCACCCATTGACATTGCCTATACCCTTGTCACCAATACGTGGAACGGCGAAACACACTTAGAACTAGAACTACAAGGCGTGCAGCGAAGCGGTGCTACGCGCTTAGAGTGGCAGTGTCCTGAACCACCCCCCCACCAGCCTCCCCATTGGCAACCGTTATCGGAGAATTGGCTATCCCACCTCAGTGGGGGTGCTCTACTGTACGGCTATGACCGCCCCCTCATTCCCTCAGAAACCACCACCGCTACAATTCAGTACGATCGCCCTCGCTGCCGTTGCCAGCAGTTGATCCTTTGGTCGTTACCCCCCTCATGGACCCACCTGCGTTGGTTACTGGCGATCGCCCAGCCCCAAACTGTCCATGTCGGTTCGCGCATTCCCCGCATCCTCCCAGAGCCTGAACTCATAGCCGCTATCCAAACCGCCATTCTCAACACTGCAACAGTCAACCTGTTGGCTCTCAGCCAAGACTATTGGATCGCCCCGTGCACCCTTGTCGCTGTGTTACGCCACCTTGGCTATGACTGTGAGGGCTTTGCCCCGACGCTCAGCATTGCCGAAGAGCTTGGGCGACTCCAGCGGTGGTATCGGCTACAGGCTGCTCATCTAGCTCGACTCTGTGCAGATCAACCCACCCAATGAACGGCCGATTCTGATGGCAACGCGATAGAGCGGTGGTTGGCCGCCGCAACCGCTCAACAGTTAAGGAATAATAAACCTCGCCGCTTTTTCCTGAATTTAAGCTAATGTCGAATACTTTTTGACTCACAGCCCTATGCTACATTTGTGGGAATTTGATACGGTGAGGCAGGTGTGTTTATTCGATTCCAACCAGGGCGGCGACCAGCGCCTCCGGAAGAGGGACACCTCTTCTGGCAACTGGTGTTATGGATCGGGATCGGCTTTCTCTCCGCCAGCATTGGTGCTGTCTGGGGGCTGATGAGTCAAAGTACCCCCCTGATGCAACGATCGTTGTCGGCGAGCGAATGGCGGGTCTTCCAGCGGGGCGATCGCACCGCCGCTACCCTCGACCAACCCATCAATTTACTGGTCATCGGCTCTAAGGTACTCACCTCCGATTTGGATGAACCGCCGAATCCTCATCGCACCTACCATGCCCTTGTTAACTCCGTAGAGGGGCTATCGGACTCGTTACTGTTAGTCCGGTTTGACCCCCTCAATCAACGGCTGGTGGTACTCTCAATTCCCCGCGACACCCTCACATTTATTCGTGGGCGTGGGGATGCCAAAATTAATGAGGCCAATGCCTTGGGCGGCCCCGCCTTAGCGGCAGAAACCGTTAGCGATTTACTGGGGGGGGTGCCCATTGATCGCTATTTCCGCATTAACGTTCAGGGCATTGAGCGATTAATCGATGCCTTGGGCGGCGTGACCGTTGATGTGCCCCAAGCGATGAACTACCGCGACGATAGCCAACGACTCTACATTGATCTCAAACCCGGTCGCCAGCACCTGAATGGCAATGAATCCCTGCAATTTTTGCGCTTTCGCTACGATGCCCTAGGGGATATTGGCCGTGTTCAACGCCAACAGATGTTTTTGCGCTCACTGATGGAGCAATCGGCACGCCCGGAAACCCTTGCTCGAATTCCCAGTATTCTCGGCATTATTCGTGAGAATTTAGATACTAACCTGAGCGTAGAGGAGTTACTGAGTCTGAGTCAGTTTATGGCTCAGCTACCGCGATCGCGCATTGAGTTTCTGTTGTTGCCCGGCAACTTCAATGGCACGGGGGAGTCGGAAATCAGTTACTGGTTGCCGAACTATCGCCGGATTGCTTGGCTCTCTGATACTTACTTTCGCGATACACCCACCGCCGACCCCCGCGAAACCCCTATCACCTATCCCGAAAATGTGCGGATTGCTCTGCAAAACACTAGTCTCAGTGAGGCAGCAGTAGAGCAATTGCGCCACCAGCTTTGGGAGGCTGGGTATCGGGATCAGTTTGTGGCCGACGCCTTGAGCCAACCCATTGAAATTACCCGGATTATTGCCCAGCAGGGAGACTTGGCGGCGGCACGGCGCGTGCAACTGCTGTTAGGCTTTGGTGAAGTACGAGTCGAAAGTACGGGCGTGCTAGCATCAGATGTAACAATCCAGCTCGGTAACGATGCGCGCGATCGCCTCACGCCAAGCGCTCAACCTAACGTGTCCCAAACTGATCTGTGAGTGAACCGTACGTTATTGGGGTTGATCTGGGTGGCACCGCCATCAAAATGGGGCGCTTTAGTCCTAAGGGCGACTGCCTCAATGCAGTGACATGGCCAACCCCTCAGCCCCCCTATCCAGAGGCCGTTCTCAAGGCCGTTGTCCAAGGGATTCAAGAATTAGACCCAGATGATCGCGCGATCGCGATCGGAATGGGGGTTCCAGGGCCTGTGGATGCCGCCGGGCGGGTGGCGCGGCGTGCCATTAACCTTGGCTGGTACGATGTTCATGTCAGTGACACCCTCGAGCACCTCACCGCAAAGCCCACGATTATTGGCAATGATGCCAACTGCGCTGGCCTCGGCGAAGCATGGCTAGGGGCAGGCCGCCAGTTTCAAAATTTAATTCTGCTCACCTTAGGGACAGGCGTTGGGGGTGCCATCATCCTCAATGGTGAACTATTTGTGGGGCATGACGGTACGGCGGGTGAGCTAGGTTTAATTACCCTCGACTACAACGGTGCTCCCTGTAATAGCGGCAATCGTGGCTCTCTTGAGCAACATGTTTCGGCACAAGCCATTCGCCGCCGACTCGGTTGCGAACCCCACGAGCTAGATCAGCGTGCCCGCCAAGGCGATACCGAGGCGATCGCCTTCTGGCAACAGTACGGCCGTGAGTTGGCTGCTGGAATTGCCAGTTTAGTCTATGTGCTAACCCCCGAAGCCGTCATTATTGGCGGTGGCATTAGTGCAGGCAGTGATTTGTTCTTTCCCAGCATGATCGCCGAATTAGAAGAGCGAGTACTGCCCACCTCACGGAGTAACCTACAATGCCTACGAGCTACCCTAGGTAATCAAGCGGGGATGGTTGGTGCCGCAAAGCTCGCATGGCAATTTGTTAAGAAACAGTCGTAATAGGGCGTGATACCCGAAGTGGAACATCACTGCGCCCGAGGGTGTGCTAGGCTGTAGTGAGTTATAGGAGTGATGTGGGCGGGCTAAAACCCCTCCGCTTTAGCGAGGGGATACAGCCAACTCAGGGGGCTTTAGCCCTCTCTATGTGTTAAACTAGAGACGTGGAAAGTAGGCGTATCAACTACGCGAAGAAACATCCTAGTACGGAGAAATCCCGGCACGTAAGTCACTACCGCTTTGGCGGCAAGCCTAAACCACTGCAAGCAATGGCAGGATGTTGAGCGTATCGAACTGGCTAGTGTTGAAAAGTGCGAAACCACGAACCGAAACATAAACGTAGTCCCAATAGCAGAGATGCTTGAGGTGAGTAGGGGGTCTTTGACTGCCCCCACCCGTATTAAGTTGTGGGTGACAGCTCAAGGGAAAAGCGAAGCAACGCGGCTTCAGCCCGTTGCGTAGCATCCTTTGGGAATCCCCTCTCTTTCAAGGAGGGGAGAAGTCAAGCCCAGTACTACGTTTCCCAGCTAAGTGCTGGTGGTAAGTTTCCCTTAACTATTTGGCCATACCACTCGATGTTGGGGGGAATTGGCCACGCCTTGGTATCGGCCATTGAAGAAGCCTGCTTTTTCCATACCATTGCGCGGCAGCAGCAAACGCGCATCGAACTCAAGGGCACTCATCCGCTGACGGAGCACTACTCTGTTTTTCGCCCAGAAGTGATGACCGATCCCCAAGGTGAGGCGATCGCCAGCGCGAATACGGCGCTGATTGACCACCTGTTGGGGTTTGATCGGCTCTTTATTGCTGGGCAAGCCAAAAGTCACTGTGTGGCTTGGACTGTCGCAGATCTGCTGGCGGCGATTCGTCAGCGCGACCCCCACCTAGCGCAAAAGATTTACTTATTGGAAGATGCCACCTCGCCAGTGGTTGTGCCCGGAGTAGTGGATTTTACCGAGACCGCCAACACCGCCTTCAGCCAGTTTGCTGCTGCTGGGATGCACCGAGTGACCACGGAGCAGCCTAGCCTGCCTATGATAGCCTAAGAAACCATCTGTTACAGTAGCCATGTCTAAGCAGTAACTTGTTACCTGAATCAGGTATGAACTCCCCACGGTTTAGTTTTAGCGGTCTGGCCGTTACCCGTCATATTGGCACCCTAATGCTCACGTTGACCGTCATTGTCTTGGCGGTCTTTATAGTAATGCGGTTACAAGTGGACTTGCTACCCAGCATTACCTATCCGCGGATTGGCGTGCGTTTGGATAGTCCGGGGGTGGTGCCCAATGTTGCGGTTGAGGAGATCACCAAACCCCTTGAAGAAGCCCTGAGCCGCACTGAGGGGGTAGTGCAAGTCTATTCCCAGACCCGCGAAGGCCAAGTCAGTATTGACCTTTTTTTTGAGCCGGGGGGCGATGTCGATCAGGCTCTTAACGAGGCAACTGCTGCCTTTAACCGCGCCCGCAGTACGTTGCCTGATGTCATTGAGTCGCCGCGACTGTTTAAGTTTGACCCCTCCCAACTGCCGGTCTATGAGTTTGCCCTCACCTCCGCGGAACTCAGTGGCCGTGAGCTACGGGTCTTTGCCGATGAAGACCTAGATCGCGAGTTAAGTATCGTTCCTGGGGTGGCGGGGGTGGATATCTCTGGGGGAACCACCGAGGAAGTACGGATTTTGGTGGATTTAGAGCGATTGCAGGCCACAGGGGTGGGCTTAAACCAACTTTTGACTGCCTTGGGCGATCGCAATCAGGATGTGTCGGGGGGTCGGATTCGCGGCAGTGAGTCGGAACCCTTAACCCGCACGGTGGGACGATTTCGCACGGCCAGTGACATTGAAGAGGTCATCCTCACTGGTCATCAGGGGCAGCGAGTCTATCTGCGGGATGTAGCGCAGGTAATCGATGGGAGTGCCGAGCAGCGGGTGTTTGTCACCCTCAACGGTCAACCCGCCGTCAAGGTGAGTATCCTCAAGCAACCAGATGCCAATACGGTGGAAGTAGCCGATGGCATTAAACGCCGTTTAGCAGCGTTACAAGCTGCAAATTTGGTGCCTGCGGGTACCCACATCGTCCCTGTCTTGGATGAATCGGTGTATATCCGCAACTCCCTCAACAATGTGGCCACAGCGGGGATGACCGGAACCCTGTTGGCGGCGATCGCCGTCCTGCTGTTCCTTGGCTCGGTACGGCAAACCTTAATCATTGTCTTGGCCATTCCCCTTTCGACCATGGCGGCCATGCTCCTGATGGGAGTGTTTGGCTTTTCCCTCAATGTCTTTAGCTTGGGGGGTCTGGCACTAGGGGTGGGGATTGTAGTCGATAACGCCATTGTGATGCTGGAAACGCTCGCGGATATTAACCCGCAGCAGATGAGCCAAGAGCAATATCTTGAAGAGGTGAAGCGGCGCAGTCGGGGGATTGAATCGGCGTTGTTAGCCTCCACATTGACGAACCTAGTTGCCATCCTGCCCTTTCTATTGTTGGGTGGGCTTGTGGCTCTGCTCTTTAACGAGCTGATCCTCACCATTAGCTTTGCGGTGGCAGCGTCTTTAGTGGTGGCACTCACGGTTGTGCCAGCCTTAGCCTCGCGGCTACTGGGGCTGCGGGTTCAAAATCAGTTGCGTCAAGTGGCACCTATCCGCGTGTTTAACGCCAAGTTCCTTTGGTTGACAGCCCAGTACGAGCGAGCATTGGTGCGGGTATTGCGGGGGCGTTGGCTCGTCGTTGGCGGGGCGATCGCCCTGTTGGGGGGTGGCAGTTGGCTATTGGCACAACACATCCCCCAAGAACTGCTGCCGCGCATTAATACGGGGCAAGTGAACCTCACCGCCATCTTTCCCCCAGGAACCCCCTTACCCACGAGTCGCCGCATCATGCAGGCAGTGGATCAACTTCTCCTAGAGCAGCCCGGAACCCAAGATGTGTTCACCACTACAGGGGGGGCGCTCTTTGGCACCACCACCATTGCCAATCCCCTGCGCAGCTCCAGCACTATTATTCTCAAGCCCGGGGTGAGTGTCGATCGCTATATTACGACAGCCACCCAAGCCCTAGAGCAACTGAATCTCGTGGGGGTACGACTGCGCCTGAGTCCGGGGCAGGTGCGGGGGATTATCCTCACGAACTCGCCAGTGCGCGGTGCCGATGTGGATGTTATGCTACGGGGCAGCGATGAGGCCACGTTGAATCGCTTTGGCCGCCAAGTGTTGCAAGCCCTCGATGAAAAAGCCACCTTGGTGCGCTTTCGCCCCGATGCCGACCCGCGCCAACCAGAAATTCAAATTTTACCGGACTGGGAGCGCGCCAGCGAACTCAACTTAAATACCCTCAATCTGGGGCAAACGATTCAGACGGCGCTTGAGGGCTTTGTGCCTACCCGGCTGCAGCGGGGCGATCGCCTCGTGGATATTCGCGTTCAACTGGATCGCGATAGCATTGAGCACCCCGAAGACCTGAGGCAGATTCCCCTATTCACCGACAATAACCGTCCCGTGCGCCTAGGGGAGGTTGCCCGCATTGAGGCCAGCCAAGCCCCCGGCGAAATCCGCCGCATTAACCAGCAGCAGGTCTTTATGATTGCCGGTAACTTGGTGGAAGGGGCACGTTTAAGCGCGGCTCTAGCCCAGGTACAGGAGATTCTCAATAGCCTTGACTTTCCGGCGGGAGTGTCTCTCATGCCCAGTACGGCGGCAGCGGCTAATCAACAACTGCAACAGGCGCTGGTGGTGCTGGGCAGCTTAGCGGCATTTCTTGTCTTTGTGGTGATGGCTGTCCAGTACAATTCCCTGTTGGATCCGCTGGTGATTATGTTGACGATTCCCTTAGCGTTGGCCGGGGGGATCTGGGGGCTATACCTGACCCAGACCGCCATTGGTGCAACGGTGATTGTGGGTGCCATTTTGTTGGTGGGGATTGTGGTCAATAACGCCATCATCATGGTGGAATTAGCCAATGAGATTTATGTGCAAGAGGGCGGCAGCCGCACCCAAGCCATCCTCAAGACAGCCCCTGCGCGCCTCCGACCCATTATGATGACCACCATTACCACCGTGGTAGGGATGTTTCCCTTGGCTTTGGGGTTAGGGGAAGGTTCAGAATTCCTACAACCCCTTGGCATTGTTGTATTTTCAGGATTGGCAGTGGCCACCCTGCTAACGCTCTTTTTAATTCCCTGCTTTTACGTGATTTTGCATAGCTTTGAGCGATCGCCAAGGGTTCCGGTACCGATTGACGGGATTCCCCCCGAAGAGCTGCGGGAACGATGATCGTGCTGGGGGCAGCAACAAACGCTAAGGTGGGTAGTAGCTCTCGCCAGGCAGCGCAAGGACTCTATGCGCTTTGATTATGATCTTGTCATGGTTGCGGCCAGCCCCGTCGCCCTCGAGGTTGCCTATCGGTATGCCCCTGTTGGCCGCATTGGCCTAGTACTGCCGCCCCCAGAGGCTCAGTGGCAGTGGCAATGGCAACGCTGGTGGTTGTCTGTGGCTCCACCCTCTCGTTTAGATGCGGCCAGTTGGCAACGATTTCAGGGCATGGTTCAGCAGGGACAGCGCCTCTATGCGCCAACGGTCTTGAACCTATCAGGGATAGATGTCCTCAGCGGCACCGGTAAGTTTGTCTGGCAGCCCCAGTGTCATTTCCAAATTGGACAGGATAGGCTGTACGCACGGGGCTATCTTTTGGTGGATGCGCCACCTGCTATGCTGCCCACCACGCCGGTTATGCAGGGCACGGGGGTCGAGATTGCTGAGGCTCTGGCTTGGCAATCGTGGTCTGGGGACTGTTCCCATCAAGCGTGGCACGTCGGTGGCGATCGCCTCGTTCCCACCGAAGACCCGTGGTTTAACGATCGCCTGCAGGCGGCCTTAGAAGCCCTAGGGATCACGGTTCAGCTGCAGTGTGGCAGATCTACACCACGGCTCCCCCCCGCCCTCGCTCCCCTCAACCTTGAGCCCCTCAACACCGATCGCCATGGCTGGTTGCTGCTAAATCGTTACGGGCGCACCAGTCACCCACAAATTTACGCCTGTGGTGCGTGGCACAAGGGGTACACCTTACCGTCGTTGACGGCCGCCGAAGCGGGGGCGATCGCCGCCAACCTGCTGTTGGGGCACCCGTCTCCCCTTGAGTACCGCTGTCAGCCGTGGTGGCTGCCGATTCCGACCCCCCTAGCACGGGTGGGATGGAACCACCGCCAAGCGCAGCGACAATGGGGGCCAACCGTACAGGTACAGACCATTCACTACCCCGCTGACGACCCCAATTGGGGAGAGATGATCCTAGGGAGCAACGGCAAACTTCTGGGGGTGACCCTCCAAGGCACCGCAGCGATTGCCGCCAGTCGCGTTTTTGGCCTGTGCCTCCAGCAGGGGTTAAGCGCCATGGCCAGCTTGGAGTACGCTGGCTGGAGTATCCCGTAAAATAGCCGCCAGCCCTTCGCGGTACGAGGGGTAGCGCAACCTGACGCCCAGCACTTGCTTGATTTTGTCATTGCGCACCCGCCGCGACTCCTGCCAAAAGGAGAGCGCCATCGGGCTAAGATCGGCTTGGTCGAGGGGAATTGCCGCAGGCGCAGGACGACCCAACAGACGGTAGGCTTCTAGCAGCACCGGCAGGGATTCCGACGGCTGATCATCGCTGAGGTTATAGATTGCGTGGGGGGTGGGGAACTCTAGCGATCGCTCTAGGGTTTGGACAATATCATCCACATGAATACGGCAAAAGTAGTGGCCGGGCTTATCAATGAGCTGCACCTTCCCCTCAAGGATGCGACTAATGGCATTACGGCCGGCGCCTGGGCCATAAATTCCCGGGAGCCGGAAAATATGCGTCGGCAGATCCGCGTTGAGAAATGCCTGCTCAATGGCGACCCGCTGGCGCGATCGCGGGTTCTGGGGGTTTACCGGCGTCGTTTCATCGACCCAATTGCCTTGGCGATCGCCATAGACCCCCGTTGTTGAGAGATAACCAAACCACACCAATCCCTGACGTTCTAAGCGTGGTAGCAGGCTCTTGACGACTGCATCCTCTCCTTGGCGATCGGGGGGAATACTAGACAGAACATGGGTCACCCCCTCTAACGCTGCCGGATCAAGGGGAGTTCGCTCACCATCGAAGGGGTAGCAGGGCACATCCGCCAGTTCCGGTGGCCTTACCCCAGTACGATTGGTCACAACCACCTCAACCCCCCTAGAGCGGAGCGATCGCCCCAGCCGCGCTCCCGTATAGCCACAGCCGAGAATCAGCAGCCGCATCCTTGCTTACTCCTGCGAGGGAGTCGCTGGTGCCTCCACCAAACGAACCTTGGTTGCCAAGCCCAACGCCTGCAATAGACGAATAGTTAACCACGTCAGATCAATTTCCCACCACTGCAAGCCATGGCGAGCAGAGTACTGGTAAGCGTGGTGATTATTGTGCCAGCCTTCGCCAAAGGTGAGCAAGGCAACCCACCAGCAGTTTGTGGAGTAATCAGAGGTCTCAAACGTGCGGTAACCAAAGGTATGGGTGGCACTATTCACCAACCATGTTGTGTGATACACCGTAACCAAACGCACAAAAATCCCCCACACCACAAACGGCCAGCCGCCCCATAGGTAGAGTACCACAGCCAGAACCAATTGAATTGGCAGGAAATATTTATCTAAGAACTGATACACTGGGTCGTCGGCAATATCCTTGGTGAAGCGAGGAATTTCTGCTTCTGCTGGCACTTGGTGAAACATCCACTCAATGTGGCTCCACCAAAAGCCTTTACGGGAATCGTGGTGATCGTTAGGCTGATCGGAGTAGAGGTGATGATGGCGGTGTAAGCCCACCCACCAGATGGGTCCCCCTTCCATTGAGAGCGTTCCGCAAAATACCAAGACGTACTCGAGCCATTTGGGAACTTGAAAGCTGCGGTGGGTTACCAACCGATGCCAACCAAGGGTAATACCAATCCCAGCGGTTAGCCAATGCAAAACAAAGGCCAGCAGCACCGCCGACCAACTAAACATCCCGGGCACAAAGGCCAGCAACGCACCCAGATGGACAAAAATGATAAAAGAGGCTGTAGGCCATGCAAAAGGCGGTTTAGCAACGGTTGCTTGGGTCATGAATTTTTCCGTAAACACTGTAGCCATTACACGTGTCACCCCCATCCAGCCCTAGGCACCAGAGAGGACACGACTACCATCAGACTTTAACATAGGCGGTTCCCACTAAGTATCTTTGCTTAGGAGGCGATGCGGACAGCTTGGGCAGGCGTTGCTAAATAGTTGCCAAATAGTTGCTAAATAGCCGTATAACTTTCGGGTTTGAGTCTTTTGCCGCCCTCACCCTAGCCCTCTCCCAAAGGAGAGGGAACAAGACTCTTAGCTCCCTTCTCCCTGGGGAGAAGGGTTGGGGATGAGGGCAATTCATAGCCACAGTCAGCAACACCCTTGGGCACTTGCTAACTCGACAAAATTAATTCCCATTCCTCAAGAAGCGTATCAATACTACTATCGGAGTGGCTGGCTGGCTCTGGCGGCGTGGAGTTGGTCTCTAGTTGCTCTGTAGTGTCTGGAAAGAGGGCGTCGCTCTCCTGTGCTGGCACAGATGAAGGTGGGGTCAAGTAAATCTCACGGACATCGCTGGGGAGGCGATCGCCCAGCATATCTAACCCCTGCTCTAGGTGCTGCTGAAGTTCTGCGAGGCTAACCGTTTCCCCTTGGACTTCCAGATACGCCCGTACTCGCTCTAAACTCCAATGGAAGGTTTGGGTAGTCACCAACACCAAGCGGGTGAGAGCAGGCAAATACGCAAGGCTGGCCTCAAGATAGCACCAGAGGGGGGGAGGGGCATCCTTCAGAGTATAGGTAATGTACTCGATACCCGGCAGATCTTCTTGAATCAGTGTGGCAGTACGATTGACAATCCAGTTGCGCAGCGATGCAGCTTCTTCGTCACCAACCCTAATTCCCGTCGGCGTGAATTCTACGAGATCAAGACTAAAAAAGAGGGTATGCCACATTTTGGCAAAGAGGTAATCAACCTGTACAGGCGATTTCCCATGGTGTTGCAAGACACTGTAAACCAAGGGAGCGTAGCGACAGTAGAGCGCAATGAAGTAGCAGCCGCGATCGCGCTCATCCTGAAACCCATGAATCAATGCCTCATCTGACCACTCTAAAAGAGGTTGAATGAGGGGGTGTTGCCGCTCCGTCATCATCGGGAAGGAAAGTACCTTGATCATCTCACTGCCCTTGAACCAGATAGTTCGCTCTACGGCGTTGGCAACTGTCCTATGCAGGTTCTCGCTAGCTGGTAGGGGGAGTGCCGACCTCAGTATTCTAGGTATTCTAGTCATTGACCGCCTGTGGTGAAACCCAGGGATTGGAACCCATGATATGACTGGCGATCGCCCCCGTTTTTCCCTCAACCCAACCCTCAAGTATGCGGGTGTGCTGCGGCAGGTGGCACCGGAAATGGCGCAGTTTTGGCTCTCACAACAGGAACCAACAATTATGGGGCGCGATCCGGAGACCTGTCACATTGTCCTTGACTCCCAACTCTACACATCGGTCTCTCGCCACCATGCTCAGTTTAACTGTGCTACGCCTGCCCCCAACAGAATTCCCCAATGGTCAATTGTGGATCTAGGCAGCGTGAACGGCACCTACGTCAACCAACAACGGATCGAGCAGGAGACGCTCCTGAAGGCGGGCGATCGCATTCAGTTAGGTCGCCAAGGCCCTGAATTTGTGTTGGAATACTTGCCCCTCACCGATGTGGTCAGCACCACCCCCGATCAGCAACTGACCCTCACCCAACTGCTACCCATTTTCGCCATTCATCCCGACTGGGTGCGCAAAGCCTACCTTGTCCCCGGAATTGTTACGGTCATTGCCGTCATCCTGCTCTTTACGGCTGCGGGTAACCCCAATGCCTTTAAGGTGATTTTGGCGCTGTACCTAGGTAGTGCCGCCTATTACTTCATCTATCAACTATGTGGCAAACGCAAGCCGTGGTGGGTACTCTTAGCCAGTCTGACCCTTGAGATTTTGATCCTGCAAAGTCCAATCTTGCCCGCCATGATCTATGTGTTTCGCACCGTGCTGCCTGGCCAACTTCGCCCCCCTGATCCCTCCTTTTGGGTGTTGCTGGGGCATAATTTTATTGGCGCAGGACTCATGGAAGAATTGCTCAAAGCGATGCCCATTGCTGTGGCCTATGGCGTGGGGCGCTGGTTACCCAGTCCGTGGCAACAAAAGATTGGGGTCTGGGAGCCATTGGATGGCATTCTTTTGGGAGCCGCCTCAGGGCTGGGCTTTACCTGGATGGAAACCCTCGGACACTATGTGCCCGGAATCGCAGGGCAGTTTGGGGATCTAGCAGGCTTACAAGTCCTTATTCCGCGGGTGTTGGGATCCCTGACCGGCCACATGGCCTACACCGGCTACTTGGGCTACTGCATTGGCTTGAGTGTGCTGCGCCCTCGCTATGCGCTGCTCATTGTGATCGTGGGGCTGGGGCTATCTGCGTTTTTGCACGCTCTCTGGAATGCCTCTGCGGCCAGTTTTGGCCCCATGGGGTTAGCCGTGGTTGGAATTTTGGCCTATCTATTTTTAACCGCGGCCATTCTCAAGGCACGACAACTCTCGCCGACGCGATCGCAAAACTTTGCTACCCGCTTCTACGGCCATCGCTGACCCAGCCTTGAGCCTAGATTGAGATATTCTAGACATATTCAGTGGTTGGCGTGCCAACTGCAGGGCTACCAAAAGCCCGCTCCGTACCGCTTAGCAGTCGGAGTCGGATAGTTTACACTAATTGCTGCCATCCCAACCCTGCGAGAGCTTGATTGCGCCGCAGGGGGCGGGTCACCAGCTCCAGAATATCGCGGGCATTGCCAAAGCCGTGGATCTGGGCAAAGGTAAACTCCACTGACCACTTGGTACTAATCCCCCGCGCTTCGAGGGGGTTAGCGTGCGCCATCCCCGTAATCACTAGATCCGGTTGCAGAGCCTTAATGCGTTGCAGTTGGTTATAGTTATCGGGCTTTTCAACGATGGTGGGCAGGGGATGATCCATCGCAGCACAGGTTTGGCTGAGCAGGCTCAACTCTGCCGCTTGGTAGCGCTTATCCATGTAGGGAATGCCAATTTCGTGCACCCGCATCCCACAGCGAATCAAAAACCGTGCTAGGGAAATTTCTAAGAGATTATCCCCCATGAAAAAGACTGACTTGCCGCGCACAAGTTCGAGATAATCTGCCAGTTTTTCCCAAGTTTGGGCTTCGCGCTCCGCCAGTCCTTGGGGTTCAATGCCAAAGGTGGTACAGAGGGCTTCCACCCATGCCCGCGTGCCATCGGGACCAATGGGGAAGGGGGCATTAATAAGGTTGCACTTGCGGCGGCGCATTAAGGTTGTGGCCGTACGGCTTAAAAAGGGATTCACCCCAGCCACGTAGTAGCCCTCATCCACCACAGGCAGCTCGGTGTAGCGTTTGCTGGGGAGCCAGCCCGACACCTGAATCCCCTGTTTTTTTAGCTCTAGGGTCAGTTGGGTAACGACGGGATCCGGCAGCGAGCCAAAGAGAACCAAGGGAGGGTGATCGTGATACTGGCTTGCCTCTGCTTGCACCTCTTCTTTTTTCTTGCCAAAGTTCAACAAGCGTTGAATGGGGTTGCGCTCTTCGGTATTGGTGACGGCGGTGGGCGTGGGGCAGCGGGCAGCCATGGCGGCTAAAACGGTGTCTTCCCCTTGGGTAAAGGCATAGTCTAAACCGTTGGCTCGGGCAACCACAATGGGAATGCCAATTTCTGCCTCTAGTTTGGGAGCCAGTCCCTCTAGATCCATCTTGATAATTTCGGTGGTGCAGGTGCCAATCCAGACAATGACGCTGGGGTTGCGATCGCGCTTAATTTGCAGGCACAGTCGCTTTAGCTCTTCGTAATCATTAAGTTGTGCTGAAATATCGCCTTCTTCCAGTTCCGCCATAGCATAACGCGGCTCGGCAAAAATCATCACCCCCATGGCATTTTGCAAGAAGTAGCCACAGGTTTTAGTACCAATTACTAGAAAGAAGCTATCTTCAATTTTTTGGTACAGCCACGCCACACAACTAATGGGGCAAAAGGTGTGGTAGTTTCCGGTTTCGCACTCAACGTTCAGAGCATTGGGAGCAGTGGTGGTCATGGCAGGGGTCTCCAGCGAGGTAATTAGGGTTGACGATGTTGCAGGGCACCCTCAGCGTGTTCTTCAGCACGATTACTGACAAAGGGCTTAGGGGGCAGTAATCGCGGTTCGGGCGTCACTGGCACAGCGTTGTCGCCATTGGCTAGTGCTTCATCGGGATTGAAGTTCAGGCCAAGGGCAGAAATAATGCGGTCGGGATCATTACTCAGTTCGACAATCACAGGCAAGGCATCCGACAGGCGTGGCTCTAGGGCACTTAAGACCCCCAAAATAAAGCTGGAGGACGGCCGCCGCTGACCACGGTAGTTACTCCAAATCGCGAGACGGACAATCCAAGGTCGATTTTCTTGGTAGTAGGCCAGCCACTTGCTGCGCACCGTTTGCCGTAATTGCTCAGGATTCATGATCACTCCATTGAATCGGGTTCCGTGGAGTATTCTAGGGGAGTTTTACACCGTTAGGAGTTGGCGATCGCCTGCCGCTGTGGCCGCTGTCGGATTCAAATAGAAATCTGACAGCAGCGCAAAGAGATCGCGATCAGGGGCATCCTTAGGTACAACCCCTTCTGGCTGTGCCAATACCTGATCCGCAATATTCAAGTAGTAATCGCACACTGGGTTAAGGCTAGGATCTTGTTCGGCCATCTCAAACAGGGTTTTGCCCTTGACCCGCGATACCCGGATATCCTCAATCAGGGGCAGCACTTCGAGGATCGGCATCGGCACCGCTTCCACATACTTTTCAATGAGATCCCGCTTGCTGGTGCGGTTGCCAATCAGCCCCGCTAGGCGCAAGGGATGAGTCCGGGCTTTTTCCCGGACTGAGGCCGCAATACGATTGGCCGCAAACAGAGCATCGAAGCCATTGTCAGTGACAATGAGGCAGTAGTCGGCATAGTTGAGGGGGGCAGCAAACCCACCACAGACAACATCCCCTAGCACATCAAAGAGAATGACATCGTACTCGTCAAAGGCATTCAGTTCCTTCAGCAACTTTACCGTTTCACCCACCACATAACCGCCACAGCCTGCCCCAGCGGGCGGCCCACCCGCTTCGACGCAGTCCACACCGCCGTAGCCTTTGTAGATCACATCTTCGGGCCAGACATCTTCGTAGTGATAGTCCTTGGCTTGAAGGGTGTCAATGATCGTGGGAATCAAAAACCCCGTAAGGGTAAAGGTACTGTCGTGCTTAGGATCACAGCCGATTTGCAGGACTTTTTTGCCCCGCCGAGCTAATGCTACCGAGATGTTGCAACTGGTCGTGGATTTGCCAATGCCACCTTTACCGTAAACTGCGAGCTTCAAGGTTTGCCTCCCTGTGATGATTGGAGTAACGCGATGACCTATTGCTATTCTCAGGGGCATTGCTGGACATGGGGAGAGGGAGCATAAAATATTTTTTCTGTAATAAATTTTGATTAATGCTTATAAACCTCTAGAAACTGCTATTGTCTATTAAAATTTTATTAAAATAACAGAAAGTTTATAAAGCTTGAAAAAGCTATTTTTTTGTTTGTTTTATACATAAAAGGTTTAAAAATATAAAAAGCCGGTTGGCAAGCGCAAATGCTCACTTTCCACCTTAGGAGCAGTGTTCATTTCTTCCCCACGGGTCGATCGCCAAGGATGTCGTACCCCAAAAAATAGGGGGGCGATCGCCCCCAAGATCTGGATCGCCTAGAAACGGTCGTGAACCTCTAAAGGGCAGACGTATTGTAAAAAATAATTACAGTTACTGAAAGTAAAATTTTTGTTACGATTAGGGGTGACTGTAGTGGTTTCATTGGGGGAAGAATACCAATGGAAACGCTTGCCCGACAACTACTTGCTAGAATTTGAGGGCAGGCCATGATGCTAAGGTGGCCTTAGACTTACTGTTGACACTGCTCCAAATAAATGGCCAATGGACAACTCCGCCATGAGTGACAACCCTTACGAAAAGCTCCAAGTTTCAGAAGATGCTTCCTTTGAGCAAATCAAGGAAGCACGGGATGCGTTAATCGCCACCCATCCGGGGGACGAGCGGCAGCGCACAGAAATTGAAGCTGCCTATGATGCCATTTTGATGGATCGCTTGCGCCAGCGACAGGAAGGCAAAATCAAAGTACCAGAGCGGATCCGCTATGCCGAGCGACTGGCTGAGTCAGCACCAGCCAAAATCAATCGTATTGGCACTCACCCTGCACTGAAGTGGTGGCAGCAACAGTTGGATATGCCATCCTTGCGCGGCATCGTAATTACATCGGCAGTCTACGCTGCTCTGATGGCGATCGGCATCTCTCAAGCGAATCCAGATACGATCGCCCTGGTGCTCTCCTTGGGTGTTGGCTTTAACCTTGTGTGGTTACAGCGCAAAGAACAGCGGCTGGGTCGCGCCTTTTTACTCACATTGATTGCCCTCATTCTTGGTGCTGTGGTAGCCGTTGCTATCTATCACCTTGGCGTCCTAGGAGTACTCTTGAGCGTCGATCAAACCGTTGGGTTAGGCGTATTTATCACCTTTTGGCTCACCAGCAATTTTTTGCGCTAATTGCGAATTTGGATCGGCATGACAAGGTAAGTCATCTGGGTCTCGCCAAGGGGACGCAGAATGGCAGGTTGGGTGCTGCTGTTCAGTTGCAGTTGCACCTCGGTGCTGTCCATCACTTTTAGCCCATCAAGCAAGTACTTAACGTTGAAGGCAATATCAATGGAGTCCCCAGAAATTTGCGCAGGTAGATCCTCTTTGCCTTCTCCGAGCTGGGGGGCTTCGGCAGACAGATTCAGTTGTTGCTCGCTGGCATTAATACTGATTTTGACGACATTATTTTTTTGAGCCGCGAGAATGGCGATGCGCTCAAGGGCATTGCTCAGGGCAAGGCGATCCACTGTCACTTGTCGCTCAAAGGTTTTGGGGATGAGTTGGCGATAGTTGGGATATTGGCCTTCAAGGAGGCGACTGGTAATGCGAGCATCGGTACCAATATCAAAGACCACTTGGGTGGGGTCACAGCGGAGCATAATCTCGCTATCTTGCTTAGACATGAGTCTCTCTAGGTCTTTGAGAGATTTGGCAGGGATAGTGATGGGGGAAAGAGCGGTGGGGATGGGCTGCTCGGTGAGGGTAACTGCAAGACGATGACCATCGGTGGCGGCAAATTCGAGGCGATCGATTTCAAAGGTGACGTGCAACCCAGTGAGGATTTGTTTGCTTTCATCCGCACTGGCGGCAAAGAGGGTGCTGTGCAACCCTTCCCGGAGGGTGTTAGCAGGGAGAGTAATGGGGGGGATGTCGTCTAGATTGGGCAGAGCGGGAAATTCTTCGGCACTCATACCTTGAATTTCAAAGTGACCGGTGCCATAGTCGAGAATGACGCGGGTGTCTTCGGCGGTGATTTCAATATCCCGATTGGGCATCCGAGACACCATCTCGCTAAACAGTTTGGCGGAGACGGTGATAGCGCCACTCACTTTAACCTCAGCGTCTAACCAAATCTGCATACCAAGGCTAAGGTCAAAGACGGAAAGACCAAGACGACCACCTTCAGCTTGGAGCAGAATGTTGGCCAGTATGGGGTGGGAAGGATTGCTGGGGGCAACTCGACTCAGGGGAGCCAGTTTACTACTGAGGGCAGTCTGTGAACAAACAACTTTCATCTAAATCTCCAAGGTACCCCAAGATAGGGCAGGACAGAATTGGTACGGTAGCATGAGTCACTAATACATTTCAACATAGTCGCTGGATTCTATCCTTGGGAACGAGGGTGTTTGGGCAACGTTCACCACGGCCATTTGGGGTTAGTTCTCTGCCAGTAAACGCATAAGAACAAGTGGGTAGGCAGACAGTAAAACGACACTTGCGCCCCTATGCAGATAGCCCTTGTAGGATGCGAGGGCGATGACTAATGCGAACGCCCCCAGCATGACGATGAGCGGCACGTGCAATAGGCTAGCATCCACAATGTTTAAGGGTCGGGCGATCGCCGCTACCCCTAGCGTCATTGTTACGTTGTAAGTAAAAGACCCGACAACCCCGGCAACAGCGGCTTCTGTTACACCTCGCCGTGCGGTTGACCAAGCTAGAATCACCAATTCAAAGGCGGTTGCAAACCCAACGAGAGAGAGTGCTAATTTGATTTGGGTCGTTTCAATTTGGCTGATTTGGCGTACAGCCTCCACAATGAGGATCGAGCCTGCAACCATGGCAAGCACCCCAGCCACCACAACCCATACCTCTTGGCTGACTCGCTGCCGCATACCGTTTGCCTGCTCAGTTGCAAATTCCTCTAACGCTTCTTCTAGCTCTGCAGTTTCGCCCAACGCGGGTGGCCTACGTTCAACCCACCAGATGATGGCAACATAAAGAATGTACAGCCCAATTAAGAACAGCCCCTCAAGACGACTAATCTCTCCGTTCCAAATAAACCCAGTTGCAATGACAGCAATGGGTACCCCTACCAAGGCGTAGGCCATCACCCGCTTGCTAAATGGTAGCGGTGCAATCCACGCCCCGACTCCCAACGCTACTAAACAGATAGCGATATTCGCCCCTACTACATCGCCAAATGCGATCGCCGGCACCTCCTTGAGGGAGGCCGCAACTGCCGTAGCAAGCTCTTCAGGTTCTGCACCAGCTAACAGTAACGCCAAGGCAAAGGAACTCACGCGCAATCGCACAGCAGCAGCACCCAAGTGTTCAGCGAAAGCTTCGGCTCCCCAAACAATTAAAGCAACACCAAGGATGATCAGCAGTCCCCAGAGGATAGTCACAGAAAACCTCCGAGAAGCCCCGCACCTTCAGGTCGGGGAGGGACAGGAGCGGCAATTGAGAGGGGTTCAATACCCCCGAAATTGCCAGGTTTAGTACGCTTGTTTTTCATAGTCACGGGTGAG